>Ga0182005_1000006_pt1 | contig 515188 bp, 438 predicted proteins | sample Sormic07211103_1_FD_123021 | JGI IMG/M metagenome (GOLD analysis project Ga0182005, IMG submission 123021) | Rhizosphere microbial communities from Sorghum bicolor, Mead, Nebraska, USA - 072115-103_1 MetaG | ecosystem: Host-associated > Plants > Roots > Rhizosphere | place: USA: Nebraska...
GATCGCGACCCAGCAACTGGTATTCGTCGCGGATGGGGGCGGTGGAGGTGCCGCGTCCACCAGCACCGAAGCGCCGGAAACCGCCGAGACAGAGATCAGTTACGGCGCCTCGTTCAGGGCAGTGGACCAGCACACCGGGGAACCGGTCGCAGGCCTGACTTACCGCATGGTGCTGGCCGACGGCACCATCCTGCGCGGCGTAACCGATGCAGACGGCAAGACCCAGTGCGCTACCAGCGAGGAAGCGGACACGGTCGAACTCCACTGGGAAACCGAAGTGCCCGATGACCAGCAAGATGGTGAGCAGTCATGACCTGGCCATCGCCGGCCGCTACGGTCGTGAAAACTGTCGAGCGGGACGTCTGCACCGTCCCGGTATGTACCCGCTGCAATGTCTGCTACGAGTTCGATACCAGCGCTACCAAACGCGACCTGGCCCTGCCCTACTGCGTATCGCTCAACGGCAAGGTGCTGGAAGGTGCCAGTACCGTGCGCAAACTCGGCGCCAGCCGCAAGATCACCCTGCAAGCCGAGCCGGGCAGCCGCATTGCGCTGTTTCTCAACAGCGATGTCCATCCCAAGTTTCGAATCAGTCCTGTCTATGAGGTGGTGGTTGGCGCCACTGATGTGCACATCAAAATTACGGAAAAAGAGGGGCACTGTCACGAAGGCGCCGTCATTGGTATGCCGCAGCACAGCGCGGCAAAACCGGGCCAGCGCGGCCTCGACTATTACAAAGCGGCGCTGACCGGCGATATCTGGATGCAGATTTCGCACCGATACACAGAGGCAGAAGCTGATGCAATGCTGCCCAAAGACATGCCGCTGGAAATCCGGGACGCCGTGCTGCGGATTTATGCAGGTCTGAAATCGATCCAGCTACAAGTGCATATCGCCGTCAAGGGCGCTGCTGCCGCCATGAAAATGAATCTGCGTTTTCAAGAGTCGGAGAACGCAATAAAAAACATCAAATCGTGCTCGTTGTTACGGGACGTACTACCACGTACCCATCCCCACGCATTTGCGACGCTGATGACAGAGGCTTATGCCGCCGGCGTGAGCGATATCTCGGTGACGTCGTGTTGGCGCCCGATGCATGGCTCGATTGTGCATCGGGCGGGGTTGGGGTTGGATGTGGTGTCCATCGCCAGTGATCAACAAACGGTCAAACTTAATCGAGTTGGCTTGATAACGGATAAGGCAAATCCAAATGTTAGCAAGGCAGAGAGCTTTCAATACAGTGAGTTTGTAGAAGCAACCAAAAAAACGCGGGGTGCACGCTCTGAGCCTGAACAATTATTAGCAAAAAATATAGAAGATAAAGCTAAGAAGGGCTGGATCGAGGAACTGAAAAAATCTGAGCCATCCTTGTTGCGCTTTTTCCGCCAACGACTTCAAAAACATGCTCAAGTCAGTCAAATTTTTGATCCCTGGTACATGGATTTAAACACCAAAGATCTTGAAAAGGAAATTATCAACGGACAGTTTTCGGCGAATGAAAAACTCCACGCCAATCATCTTCACATTACCATCAAGGACTCAGACATCTTATGAATTTTTATCAAACTCTTATATTTCTGTCTGCACTTTTGACAAATGATGGAGCTACGATGCAAGCGACGCCCGTGCAAAGACCGTCAAGGGAATGGATCGATATCCCCTGGAATTTGCGCTACGTCATTTTCATCAACGCAGAAAAAAGCATGAAGATGGATATGGATATATCTCGGCGCTTCAATGCGGAAGATGGGAAGCGGGGGCAAGATTATGTTTATCTCAATGTCAAAGAACTGCTTCCGCAAATCAAGAAATCTGTTCCTTCAGCGAAAAATCCATTGATCGCCACCGCCGCCATTTATTTTGATTCGGATGGGAAGATATTGAATCAGGAGCTACCATTTTCAACATTTACAGCTAAACGCTCCAGCATCGACACCCTGGTGCTTATTAAAGAAGGCACCGATGACAAACCTTATTCGTTCGCGGACTGGGACCAGGGCATTCCGGGCGATATTACTTTTTCGCCAGCGGTATGTGTCATAACCGATACGCATCGGTATAGCAGCCACTGGAAAAAAACCGACAGCAGCGGCAACGTCGGCTGCCGCGAATGGACCGCCCAGCTCTATCGAAAAGAACCGTACATCGACGTCACCACGTACTCCAAAAAGGGAAACTTTATCGGAGAGGTGGTGGGATGGGCACGCTTCGAGGATGGCCCCACGCCGATTATCGGCATGCAGGGCAAGCAGTGGCTATGCCTGCACGAATGCCCGGCTGGCGAGCAACCGGGCGTGATTGCCGATATACGCGCCTGGACGCGCAAGCACGGTTTTCCCATGCCGGTGCCACCGCCCAAACAGCCGCTATATCCGAACCAGGACTTTGAAGACGACCTCAACGAGTTCTGGATTAATTAATGAACCCGTTGAAGTGATGATGCTTACTTCTCGGTCAATCCGCGGCGCTCGAGCAACGGCTCCACCTTCGGATCATGGCCACGGAACTCGCGGAACATCTGCATGGCATCCATGGTACCGCCCTTGGACAGCAGCATCTTGCGGAAGTAGTCGCCGTTCTTGCGCAGCATGCCGCCGTTTTCGTTGAACCACAACACCGTTTCGGCGTCGAGGCGCTCGGCCCACAGGTAGCCATAGTAGCCGGCCGAGTAGCCGCCCGAGAACACGTGCGAGAAGTACGTGGTGCGGTACCGTGGCGGCACCGGCGCGTAGTCGACGCCGGCGGCCTTGAGCGACGCCGCTTCGAAGCCCAGCACGTCGGCCGGGATCTGCGATACGCCCAGCTGGTGCCATTTCTGGTCCAGGATGGCCGCGCCCAGGTATTCGGTGGTGCGGAAGCCTTCGTTGAATTTCTTCGACGCGATCACTTTATCGAGCAATTCCTGCGGCATCGCCGCGCCGGTCTGGTAGTGCTTGGCGTAGTTGGCCAGCACCTTCGGCTCGGTCGCCCACATCTCGTTGACCTGCGACGGGAATTCGACGAAGTCGCGCGGCACGCTGGTGCCCGAGAAGCGCGGGTATTTCACGTTCGAGAACATGCCGTGCAGCGCGTGGCCGAACTCGTGGAACAGCGTGCGCAGTTCGTCGTAGGTCAGCAGCGTCGGTTCGCCGTCGGCCGGCTTCGGAATGTTGAGATGATTGGCAACTACCGGGTGGGTGCCCATCAGCGACGATTGCGAGACGTAGGCATTCATCCAGGCGCCGCCGCGCTTGTTGCCGCGCGCGTAAAAGTCGGCGATGAAGATGGCCAGATGCTTGCCGTCGGCATCGAACACGTCGAAGGTGCGCACATCCGGGTTATACACCGGCAGGTCCTTGCGTTCCTTGAAGGTCAGACCATAGACCTGGTTGGCGGCAAAGAATACGCCGTTGACCAGCACGCTGTTGAGTTCAAAGTATGGTTTGAGCTGGTTCTGGTCGAAATTGAAGCGCTCGGCGCGGACCTTGTCGCTGTAGAACGACCAGTCGTGGGCGGCCAGCTGGAAGCCGCCATTCTCCTTGTCGATCACTTGCTGGATTTCGGCGCCTTCTTTTTTCGCATTGGCAACAGCCGGGCGGGCAAACGCGGACAGCAGTTCGTTGACCGCCTCCGGCGTGCGCGCGGTCTGGTCTTCGAGCGAGTAGGCGGCAAAGCTGGCGTAGCCGAGCAAGGCCGCTCTTTCGGCGCGCAGCTTGGCCAGTTCCAGCACCACGGCGGTGTTGTCGAACTTGCCGCCGTGGCTGCCGCGTGCCAGCGATGCGGCCATCAGGCGCTCGCGCACGCTGCGATTGGTCAGCACCGCCAGGTTGGCCTGGCCGGTGGTGTTCACCACGGGAATGGCAAACTTGCCTTCCAGGCCGCGCGCGGCAGCGACCTTGGCGGCGGCGTCGATGGCCTTGTCGGTCATGCCGGCCAGTTCTTCACGGGTATCGACGATCAGCGCCGAGGCGTTGGCTTCTTCCAGCACGTTTTGCGCGAACGTGGTTTGCAGCTTGGCCAGTTGCGCATTCATGGCCTTCAGTTTGTCCTTGTCGGCGGCCGAGAGCTTGGCGCCGGCACGGACGAAGTCGGTGTGGTAGCGCTCGAGCAGGTACTTCGATTCGGCGTCCAGTTTCAGGCTGTCGCGCTTGTCGTACAGCGACTTGATGCGGGCGTACAGTTTGGGATTGAGGCGGATGGCGTCGCCGTGCGCGGAGCGCTTGGGCGACAGGTCGCGTTCCAGGGCCTTGAAGGTGTCGTTGGTGTTGGCGCCGGACAGGTTGCCGAACACGCTGGACACGCGCGCCAGCAGGCGGCCCGATTTTTCCATCGCCACGATGGTGTTGTCGAACGTGGCCGGGGCCTTGTTGTTGGCGATTTTCTCGATCTCGGCCGCTTGCTGGCGCATGCCTTCTTCAAACGCCGGCGCGTAGTCGGCGTCCTTGATCTTGTCGAATTGCGGATAGCCGTATTGCAACGGGCTGACCTTGGCGAACGGATTGCTCGCCGCAAGCATAGCCGCTGGTTCCGCGGTAGCGGCATTGGCAACACTGCAGATGGCAGCGATGCTGGCGGCGATGATCAGGTTGGTACGAATCATGGTGTCCCTTCGATAGAGTTGAATACCGCCCCCGTTTTCCGGGGACGGGCTACAGCTGATGAATTACTTGCCGGTCAAACCACGGCGCTCGAGCAACGGCTCGATGACCGGGTCGCGGCCACGGAAGTTGCGGAACAAATTCATGGCATCGTCGGTACCGCCGCGCGAGAGCAGCTTGCTGCGGAACCAGTCGCCGTTTTCGCGCTTCAGACCACCCTTCTCCTTGAACCATTCGACGGTGTCGGCATCCAGTTTTTCCGACCACAGGTAGGCGTAATAGCCGGCCGAATAGCCGCCCGAGAAGCTGTGCGAGAAGTACGTGGTGCGGTAGCGCGGCGGCACCGGTGCAAAATCGACACCCATGTCCTTGAGCGACTTCGCTTCAAAGGCCAGCACGTCGGTCGGGATTTGCGCCGGCGTCAGCTGGTGCCAGCGCTGGTCCAGCAGCGAGGCCGACAGGTACTCCGTGGTCTTGAAGCCCTGGTTGAATTTCTTCGAGGCGATAACCTTGTCCAGCAGCTCTTTCGGCATCGGCGCGCCGGTCTTGTAGTGCTTGGCGTAATTGGCCAGCACTTCCGGCCAGATCGCCCACATCTCGTTGACCTGCGACGGATACTCGACGAAGTCGCGCGGCACGCTGGTGCCCGAGAAGCGCGGGTATTTCACGTTCGAGAACATGCCGTGCAGGGCGTGGCCGAATTCGTGGAAGGCAGTCGTTACTTCGTCGTAGGTCAGCAGGGTCGGTTCGCCCGCTGGCGGCTTCGGAATATTGAGGTGATTGGCTACCACCGATTTCGTGCCCAGCAGCGACGACTGCGAAATGTATTCGTTCATCCAGGCGCCGCCCTGCTTGTTGCCGCGCGCGTACATGTCGGCCAGGAAGATTGCCAGCTGCTTGCCATCGGCATCGAACACGTCGAACACGCGCACGTCCGGGTTGTACACCGGCAGGTCCTTGCGTTCCTTGAAGGTGATGCCGTAGAGCTTGGTCGCGGCAAAGAACACGCCGTTGATCAAGACGTTGTCGAGCTCGAAATATGGCTTGAGCTGGTTCTCATCGAAGGCGAAGCGCTGGGCGCGCACCTTGTCGGTGTAATAGGCCCAGTCGGCGGCGCCAACGGTGAAGTTCTGCTTGTCCGCATCGACCACGGCTTGCAGGTCGGCGGCCTCTTTCCTGGCGTTGTTGACGGCTGGCGTGGCCAGTTCGGTCAGCAGCTTGTTGACGGCAGCGGTGTCGTGCGCGGTCTGGTCTTCCAGCGAGTAGGCGGCGTAGTTTTCGTAGCCGAGCAAGGTGGCTTTCTCGGCGCGGGCCTTGGCAATTTGCAGCACCAGCTGGCGGTTGTCGAACTGGCTGCCGTGGCTGCCGCGCTCGAGCGAGACGGCCATCAGCTTCTCGCGCACCTTGCGCTTGGTCAGCACGGACAGCGGCGGCTGGCCGGTGGTGTTGACCAGGGCAACGACGAACTTGCCGTCCTTGCCCTGGGCCTTGGCGGCGGCAGCGGCGGCGTCGATCTCGGCGGCGCTCATGCCATCGAGTTCTTCACGGGTATCGACCACCAGTGCCGAGGCGTTGATTTCCTTGAGCACGTTCTGGGTAAACGACGTTTGCAGCGTGGCCAGCTTGCCGTTGAGCTCCTTGAGCTTTTCCTTGTCGGCGGCCGACAGCTTGGCGCCGGCACGCACGAAGTCGGTGTGGTAGCGCTCGAGCAGGTGCTTCGATTCGGCATCGAGTTTCAGCGAGTCACGCTTGTCGTACAGCGCCTTCACGCGCGCATACAGTTTTGGATTGAGGTAGATGGCGTCCTGGTGGGCGGCCAGCTTGGGCGACATTTCGCTGTCGATCGCGTCGAGCCTGTCGTTGGTGTTGGCGCCTTGCAGGTTGCCAAACGTGGTTTGCACGCGGGTCAGTAGCGCGCCCGATTTTTCCATCGCCACGATGGTGTTCTCAAAAGTGGCGGGCGCCTTGTTGTTGGCGATCGCCGTGATTTCCTTCAGGTGGATCTTCATGCCCTCGGCGTACGCAGGCAGGAAATGCTCATCCTTGATCTTGTCGAAGGCCGGGTACTGGAACGGCAAGGTGCTGGCGGTGGCCAGCGGGTTGCCGGCCAATGGCGCAGCAGCAGGCGCAGCTGCCAGGACGGGTTGCGCAAAGGCGATGCCAAGCGCGGCGGCAACAAGCAACAGGTGGGGACGGGCCATGTCGATCTCTTTCATTAAACGCCAAGGGAATGCTGCCGCAGCAAGAGGGACCTCCCGATGCGCAGCGCACAAGCGTTCGATCATAGCAGGGCGGCAAGGTGAACGTCATCAGCAAAAATTGCTGCAGTGCAGTTGATCGGACCACGAACCTGATTCCCGAATAAAGATTTGTCCATGAAAAGTTTTTACGAACAAAGCTGACGCGGGAACGCAACACGGACGTGAAAAAGTCGGCTCAGGTAGCGCTCCCACGCTGTGCGCCGGACACCGTTGTGGCAACTTGCCGGCTGGCTTCAATTTCGTATTTAGTTTGGATTATTTATCACGAAATTTTCCAGCCGCGCTATGGCGCTTGGTGGCAGTACGGGAACAGCGTTAAATAATATTCGCTTCAATTCCAATGACTAATTAATTGCGGCAATCCGCCCATATCACAAAACGGGAGAAACACGGGCTGCGCCACGGTTGAGCCACCTCATTCGCCTGATATTGACTGCCCCGGCTTTAAAAATCACCATGAATCGGCATTTCGCTCATTTTGATTTAGGGAGTCATTATCATGAACAAATTATTTTCACCTAAACAACGCGGCCAGGGCATGATGGAATACGTGATCATCGTCGCCATGATTGCCGTCGCTGCCATCGGCGTGTATTCGGTATTCGGCCAGACCATCCGCAACCAGACGTCCGGCCTGGCCAACGAGGTCGCTGGCAAGCCGGCCCAGGCGCAGATCCAGGCCGCCGGCACCACGGCGCAGACCGCCGCCACCCGCGCCAATACCAAAAAAGGCATGTCCGAATATAACAAGGATAACGATGCCGGAAATTAATCGAGAAAATACCGATATTAAATATTTTCGCATAAATACGAGCCCATCATGTGCGGCCAGCGGCCCAACGCTTATTCACCATGGCTCCAAGCCCACCAGCGCGGCCAGGCCATGGTATTTACCTTGTTATTCGGCATCGCTACCGCGCTGATTACCCTGGTTTTATTTAATAGCGGCATATTGGCCAATACCAAGAGCCGTTTGCAAAACGCCGCCGACGCGGGCGCCTACAGCGCCGGCGTCCTGCAGGCGCGCGATCATAATTTTTCCGCCTATCTAAACCGCGCCATGGTCGCCAACCAGGTGGCCGTGGTGCAGATTGCCAGTCTGAAATCGTACCTGGAAGATGCGGCAGCCACGCGCAAGCGGATGGATGGGGCGGTGTTAAGTCTCGAGGCCCTGCTTCCGGATAGCAAGCCTGAATGGGAGTTTGCCGAGAGCCTGCCGGTCGCCACGACCCATGCCGCCTTTTCTGCCTTTGCCGGGCCGGCAGTCAGCGGTCTCGACGCGCTGATCAAGGCATTCGAGGTGGCGCAGGAAGCGCACCACGTCGCCACGGCAATCAACATGGCGCAGGTGGCGAACGAGGCCATCAAGCGCAACGACCCGCAAGCGCAGTTGACGTCAGGGGCATTCCTGGTCGGCCGCACCGTCTTGCAAGTGCACGCCTGGGGTAACGCCACCCGCCAGCATCGCGCCAACGATCCCTCGGCAGTTGCCGACCGCTTTGCCGACGTCACGGTCAGCAGCAATTCGACCGATGGTTTTACCCGCAACAGGCCCTCCACGCCAACGGCGCGCTGGCGCTTCACGGAAGTCAAACCATGCAAGCTGCTGCCCAACCACGCCTACTCGAGTACTTTTTTTGCGTTTGCCCACGCGGGCGGCAGCTTCCTCGGCAGCGACAAAAAACGCTGGCTGTCGCTGGACGCCACGCTGGGCGGTGGCTTTGCCACATGCACATTCTGGTATCCGTGCTGGACCGGCATCTGCTACACCACCACGTCCTGGCCTCTGATCGACGACGACATCGTCGGCGGCTCCGGCGGTGCGGTGGCCGGCAGGAGCGGCGGCTACAGCGATGACACCGGTTACCGCAACAACCCTGCTGCCAGCGACCATTACGGCGCCGCGCTGATTTCGCCGCTCACGTTTGTGCCGGCAAAAATGCGCTATGAGCAGGGGCCGGGCACTTCGCTCGACACCGCGGGCGGCCTGCAAAACTACTACCGCGACGCGCGCGATCCCACCATCACGCCCGCCGACCAGGCACCGGAGCGCAACGGCGGCGCCTATGCCGTCACCATCGAAGCCGAACGCACGGGCAGCACCATCCGCACCAGCGGCAAACTGCTGCCCGGCAGCGACGCCGTGCAGCTGCAGGACGGCCTGCGCGGCGACACGCTGCGCAGGCCGTCCTGCAGCTGCACGGCGGCGCAATCGTATTTTTATCGCAGCAAATCCGATGGCGCCGGTTTGACGCGCACCGGCTGGGCCCGCAGCGACGGCAAGACCGAAGTGGCCAACCTGTTCAGCCCGTACTGGCAGGCGCGCCTCAGTGACCGCAGTGTGGCAGACCGGAGCGCATCATGGGCCGCCCAGTGACCGGCCCGCCGCGCCGCAGGTTTGTCCGCCAGCATGGCCAAGCCATGGTGGAGTTCCTGGTGACGGCCATGTTCGTGCTGATACCGCTGTTCATCGCGGTAACCGCGCTGGCCAAGCTGGCCGATGTGCAGCACACCACTACCATGGCAGCGCGCTACGCCGCCTGGGAGCGCACGGTCTGGTATGAACCATCGGCTACCGGTTTCAACACCGTGCACGCCCCCAACCAGAAATCAGGCGAGGAAATCAACAACGAAATCGCGCTGCGGCTGATCCATGACCGCCAGGCCGGCGCCGTGATCCGCGCCACCGATCGCAGCGCTACCGCGTTCGATAACGGCAGCGACCCGTTGTGGCAAGACCATGCGGGCTCGCGCTACCTCGACAACCGCTCGCAGATAGCAGGCGACATTGCTGCCGTCAAGCCGGACACCGATATCGCCGGCGCCGTTATCGACACCCTGCACAACGTCAGCGTCAAGGGACTGGTCAATTTCGTACCGCCGTTGCCGGTCGAATCGTTGGTTGTGGCCGACGTGTCGATCGACCGGGTAGCCAGGAACAGCGCAGCGTACCAGCGCCTGTGGTCCGACACACCGTGGCAAGGCATCGCCTTTACCGCCAGCGGCGCCATCCTGTCCAACACCTGGGCCGCCAACGCCCGCAGCGGCACGCGCGCCATGGTGGAAAAGATGGTGCCCACCGCCCAGGGGCTGGGCGCGCCGATCACGGCTGCCAAGCTTGCAATGCTGCCCTGGGACGGCGCCACCGCAACCATCGAAGTCGGCAAGGTCAGTGTCGACCAGGTGCCGGCCGACCGGCTCAAGTAACCGTCACCAGAGAGGCTCATCGTGCCCACCATCCTGTCCCTGTTCCTGTTCGCGGTGGTAGCTGTGCTGCCCGGCAGCGCTGCCGGCGCTGCGCCGCCGGCCTTCGCGCCCGAGATGCTGAACATGCTGCCACCGCCAGGGCTCTACCGCCTCGAAGTCGGCCAAGGCATCACCCGGCACCTGGATACGCCCATGACGATCGCCGATCACAAGAATGGTGTCACCGGTACGCTCACGACGACCACCGACACCGGCGAGAGCCTCACGGTCACCACCACCACTGGCGGGCGCAGCACGACCTGCCGACGGATGGGCCAGCAGGTCGTGCCCGAAGCTGCGCCATTTGCCGCGCCACACGCCTGTAAAAACCTGTCCTTGAAGCTCGACGGCAACACTCTGACCATGGTGGACCAGTGTTCCATTGGCCGCATGACCAGCACCGTGCGCAAGCTCAGCGACACGACCTGGGAAAACGCCTTTGACGTCGCCCAGCCGGTGTCCCTGCCGGGCGACGCATGGGGCGTGCCGGAATTACTGGAAGCTGCCGGTACCCCAGAGCAGCGTGAACAGGCCAGGCAAGTACGCCGCATCAAAACCGAACGCGATGCGCAGGCGGCAGCGGACATTGCGCGGGTACGCGCCGCATTGAACCGCGACTTGCAGGCTGCCCGTACCGCCAAGGAGCGCGCCAGCGCGCGCAAGGCGAACGAGGTGATGGCAGGCATCGACGCCCGCCAGCCAGCCATTCGTCACACCCACACCGAACGCTGGACCCTCATCAGCCGCACATGCGGCGCGGTCAAACCCGGCCCCGCCGCGCCGGCCCTGCAACGGTGACCGGGAGATTGTCATGCCATCCCCTTTCTCATTACTTCTTCTCGCCCTCGGATGTTGCCTGGCCGCACCAGGCAGCACGCTACCATGCCCGGCCGACATCCCGCCCGGCCTCAGCACGGTGCCGGTCGCCGGCAACATCGCCAGCGCCGGCCTGGGGCTCGACATCCGCCAGGTGCAAGGCAAGGAAGACCTCGCCACCATCCTGGACCGTACCGAACAGCAATGGCGCGCGGCCGGCCACGCGGTGCGGCGCGATACCGCCGCCGGCTGGCAAGTGCTCTCTGCCCTGGGCGGCGACTGCCTGGTGACCTTGCAACTGGTGGCGCAAGGGAGTAGCGGCAGCTTTGGCTACCTGTCGCGCGGCCGCAAGGCGACGGCTGCCTTGCGCGCGATCACCCCGGCCGCGCTGGGCGTGCCGCTGCCGCCGGGATCGAAACTGGCGTCATCGGTAGCCAGCAACGACGATGGCCGCCGCGGCGTGACGATGGCGCTGCATTCGAGCATGCCGGTGCCGCAGCTGCGCCAGTTTTACATGCAGCAGCTGGCCGCCGGCGGCTGGCGCGCCACCCGCGCCCACGATATCGATGACCGGCAGCGCGGCGCCGGCATGACCTTCATCACTGCTCAGCGCGACCGGCACCAGATCAGCATCGTCATCTGGCCCGACGGCCCCAGCCAGATCATCGTCACCGCCGTGGAGGCGTTATGAAATCCTTCGTGCAGCAAGGTCAGGCCATGACCGAATACGTGGTGGTGGTGCTGTTCGTAGTGGTGGCGCTGGTGGCGGCCGTCCATCCGGCGTCGCCGGTGCACGCGCTGGTGGCGGCGCTGAAGAATGCGTACGCCGCCTACTCCTATACGATTTCGCTGAGCGCATGAACCATGGCCTCCCCCACCCACATCATTGCGCGCCTGACGCATCCGGCACTGCTGCTGGGCCTGGCTACAGCGCTTGCTGCCGGCGTGGCGCTGCTCGCTTACCTGTACTTGCAGCAGCGCGAGACGGCCATCAAGAACGAGCTGGCCGAACGCTCGCAGCAAAAGCCGCCCGTGACGGTGCGCGTGGTGGTGCCCAAGCACGACGCCAAGGCCGGTACCGTGTTGAGCGGCAACCACTTCGTGGCGCGTCCCGTCGAGGACGACCTGGTCTACCCCGACACGCTGCTGGCCGATGACTTTCAATCGATGGAAGGCCTGCGCCTGGCACGCCCGGTCCTGCGCGGCCGGCCGGTGCAACTGAGCGACCTGCAACAGCCTGAAATAAACGATGTGGCAGCCGTGGTGCCTGCGGGCCAGCGCGCGATGACCATCGATATCGACAATCTCAATTCGATTGCCCACACGTTGCGGCCGCAGCACCGGGTCGATATTTTCCTGATCTCGAAGGCGGCCAGGCCGCGCCACGAACGCGCGCCGGTCGACGAAAAATCGCTGGAACAGGCCACGCTGTTCATGCAGGACATGGTGGTGCTGGCCACCGGCCGCGAGTTCCAGGAGCTCGACAACACACCCGGCCAGCAGGCTGGCAAGATGGCGCGCCCCGGCGAGGTGGAAGGCGCGCCGCCCGAGGAGCGCCAGTTCGATTCCATCACCCTGCTGGTATCGCCGCGCCAGGCGGCCAGGCTGATGGTGGGCCAGCGCCTGGGCAGCTTCCGCGTGGTCCTGCGTGGCAAGCTCGACCGCGAAGCGCTGACGCTGGCGCCGCTGCGGGGCGCCCACCTGATGCCTGCCGAGCGCAGCCGAGACAACGGCATCGAGTTCATTGTCGGCGGCGCCAGGGCCAGCGGCGGCATGCTGGCGCCGGTGGCCCTGCCGACGTCGTTGGGGCCGCTTCCGGCGTTACCGACCGGGCTGCTGCCGCCCGGGATATTTCCTTCTTCGCTGTCGCAGATGCCGTCGTTACCGTCCTCGCCGTTGCCGCCCTCGCCGCTGCCACAGGCGCAGCCAGCATTTACTGCCCCAACAATGCAGTCGGCGCCGCAGCAATCTGCGCCCGCTTCCCCGCCACAGCCGATCCCGGCACTGCGCGACACCCAACCTGGCAGGCCCTGACATGAACCTCCATCGCATCCTGTCCCTGGTCGCCAGCATCGTGCTGCTGATCCCGGCGCCGACACCGGCCTTTGCCGCCAAAGCCGTCAAACAGCCGCGCGCCGCGCTCGATTACCGCGCCACCGAACCGCTCACGCTGGCCGCCGGCGACATCCGCCTGCTGCCAGTCGCCGGCAAGGTCGTGCGCGTGGCGCTAGGCAGCGGCAACCTGCTCAGCACCACCACCGTGGACGGCAAGCTGCTGCTGATCGCCGAGCAGGTGGGCACGACCACGCTGCTGGTGTGGACCGACACTACGGTGCACGCGTGGCGGGTGCAGGTGGTGCCGCGCGACCTGCTCGAGGTGCGCGCCAAGGTCGATGCCCTCACGCGCGGCGTGGCCGGCGTCCAGGTGGAACAGGTGGGCGCGGAACTGGTGCTTGGCGGCGTGGCCCACAAGGACGTGCTGCAACGGCTGACCACCAGCCTGGCCGGCACGCCCAACATCGTCTTTAACGTGCGCGAGGACCAGGGTACGTCGCACACGCGCTCGGTGCTGTTCCGCCTGCACTTCGTGGAAGTGAAGCGTTCGCTGCTCGAACAGATCGGCATCAACTGGGCCAAGAACGCCAACGGCCCGGTGCTGGGCCTGACCGGCGTGGCGCGCGCCACCGGCGTCTACAAGGACGGCCGCCAGCGCGAGGCCGGCGACGACCCGCTGGTGGCGGCGCCGCCTTTTCGCCAATACGGCAGCGCGCGCGATGGCGCCTTCCTCGGGCTGGCCACCACCATTACCTCGCGCCTGAACCTCGGCATTTCGAACGGCGACGTGCGGCTGCTGGCGTCGCCCGAACTGACCGCCAAGAGCGGCGGCAAGGCGCGCCTGCAAGTGGGCGGCGAGGTGCCGATCCCGCTGTCCGGCGCATTCGGCGCCACCACGGTCGAGTTCAAGCCGTACGGCATCATCCTGGCCATCGAGCCGCAGATCGATGCGGCCGACGTCATCACCGCCAAGATTTCCACCGAACTGTCGCAGATCGACCCGGCCGTGTCGGTGGCAGGCATTCCCGGCTTTGTCACGCGCAGCACTGCCACCGAGGTGAGCCTGAAAGCCGGCGAAATGATTGCCCTGTCGGGACTTGTCAACAGCGAAATGTCCACCGCCATCGACCGCGTGCCGGCGCTGAGCCGCATTCCGATCCTGGGCCGCCTGTTCCGCTCGGACGACTTCCGCACCAACCGCACCGAGCTGGTGGTGCTGCTGGAGCCGGAAATCATCCACCCCGGCGACGGCCTGGCGCTGCAGTTACGCCAGCGCGGCGAGGCCCATATCGGCGAATTCGGCGACAAGCTCGAGCAATTGCGGCAAAGCCATCCGCCATTCCCAGCGCCCGAACCATCCGGTGAGCCAGTGCCGCCGGCTTCTGCACAGCAGCCGGGACCGTCGATTCCTCCGGCGCAGGGGGTGCCGTCACTACCGTCGATTCCGCCAACGCAGGCGGTGCCGTCACCAACGTCGGCGCCTTCGAAACCGCCGGAATCGGCCGCACCAGTGCCGCAACCACCGCTGCCACAGCAGCCGTGAGGGAGCCGCCATGTCCCCGATCATCTGCATCGAAGTCTCCCGGCGCGGCGAGCCTGTCGGCCAGGGCAGCAGTCCCGGTCCGCACTGCTTTGTCGGCAAGGACGAGGGCAGCGTGGTGCCGCTAACCGGCTGGCGCATCGGCCGCCGCCAGCTGGCGTTCTCCATGCGCGACGATGGCCTGCACCTTGCGGATGCCGGCGGCATGGCGCCGGTGCGCGTCAATGGCAACGACGTGCGCCAGTACGGCCCGCTCGCGGCCAACGACGAAATCGCGCTCGGCGACTACACGGTGCGGGCGCGGCTGCGCTCCACGCCCGATCCGGTCGCTGTCATCGACGGCGTGCCAGCGCCAGCAAGTAATCCGGCGCCGATACTGGGCGCGCTGGAAAATCCCGACGGCATGCTGCTGCGCGCCGCCCTGCACCGCAAACTGATCGCCGCCATGGATCTGCGCCGCGTCAACGTGGCGCGCATGGCCGATGCCGAGTTACGCGCCGCTGTGCAAAAGCTGATCGAGGAACTGATCGACACCGACGACACCTTCAGCCCGCTGCGCGCGCTGCGCGACGAATTGCGCGACGTGGTGCTCAACGAGATCGTGGGCCTAGGTCCCCTGGAAGCGCTGCTGGCCGACGAGCAGGTCAGCGAAATCATGGTCAACCGCCACAACGATATCTTTATCGAACGCGACGGTGTGCTCACCCGCTCGCACATCTCGTTTTCCAACGACGCGGCGGTGCTGGCCGCCATCGAGCGCATTGTCTCGCCGCTGGGCCGGCGCATCGACGAAAGTTCGCCGATGGTCGATGCGCGCCTGAAGGACGGCTCGCGCGTGAACGCGGTGATCGCGCCGCTGGCCATCAAGGGACCCGCGCTGACGATCCGCAAATTTTCGCGCCGCAAACTCGGTGCCGACGACCTGCTGCGCTTTGGCGCCCTCAATGAGGCCATGGTCGGCTTTTTGCGGGTGGCGGTGCGGCTGCGCGCCAATATCGTGGTGTCGGGCGGCACCGGGTCGGGCAAGACCACGCTGCTCAACGTGCTGTCCAATTTTATTCCGGACAACGAGCGCATCGTCACGGTCGAGGACGCGGCCGAGTTACAGCTGAGCCAGCCCAACCTGGTGTCGCTGGAGGCGCGGCCGCCGAATATCGAGGGGCGCGGCGCCGTCACCATCCGCGACCTGGTGCGCAACTGCCTGCGCATGCGGCCCGACCGCATCATCGTCGGCGAGTGCCGGGGCGGCGAAGCGCTCGATATGCTGCAGGCCATGAACACCGGCCACGACGGCTCGCTCACCACCGCCCACGCCAACAGCCCGCGCGACTGCCTGTCCCGGCTGGAAGTGATGACCCTGATGAGCGGCCTCGACATTCCGATGCAGGCGATCCGCGAGCAGATCGCCTCGGCCGTCAACCTGATCGTGCAACAGACCCGGTTTTCCTGCGGCACCCGCAAGGTCACCCACATCAGCGAGATCAGCGGCATGGAAGGCAACCTGATCCAGCTGCAAGACATCTTCCGCTTCGAGCAGGACGGCTTTGGCGCCGATGGCAAGGTGCGCGGCAGCTTTGAGCCCACCGGTCATCTCCCCGACTTTTACCAGGACCTGGTCAAGCGCGGCCTGCCGGTCGATACCACGATCTTCGGCACCAGGAGCCTGCCATGAACCACGCGATTCCCACCCCGCTGCTGGTCGGCGCCATCTTCATCACCGTGCTGCTGTCGCTGTGGCTGTTCCTGTCCTTCGGCACGCGCTGGTTGTCGCGCCGTCAGCAACGGCTGGCCAGCGCCGCCCAGAACGACCTGGCCGGCATGTTCATCTTTACCGATGCCGAGCGCATCTTCGTGCTCAACCTGGCGCTCGCAGCAGTGGCGCCCGTCATCGCCTGGCTCCTCACCGGCAACCTGCTGCTGGCAGGCCTGGCGGCCGCGCTGGGGCTGGCCGCGCCGCAACTGCTGCTGCGTTTCATCGGCCGGCGTCGGCTGCGTCGCTTCGAGCAGCAACTGCCCGACGCGCTGCTGATGATGGCCGGCTCGCTGCGCGCCGGCGCCAGCCTGGGCATGGCGCTCGATGCGGTCGCTGCCGAAGCGCCGGCGCCGGTGTCGCAGGAGTTCGAGCTGCTCCAGCGCGAATTGCGCCTGGGCGCTGAGTTTGCGGTTGCCCTGGGCGCGCTCGAGCGCCGCGTGCCGCTGCCCGACCTGACGCTGGTCACCGCCGCCATGGCGCTGTCGCGCGAAGTGGGCGCCAACCTGGCCGAAACGCTGGAGTCGCTGGCCAAGACCCTGCGCGCGCGCCTGCAAATGGAAGGCAAGATCCGCAGCCTGACCGCACAAGGAAAAATGCAGGGGCTGGTCATGAGCGCGCTGCCGCTGCTGCTGATCGTGGTCCTCAACGTGATGGAACCGGAGGCAATGGCGCCGCTGTTCCACGCCTGGTATGGCTGGGTCACCATGGCCGTGATCGTCTGCACGGTGGGCGTAGGCTACCACTTCATCCGCAAAATCACCGCGATCGATGTGTGACCATGGAACGCATCCTGCTCTCTCTGGCGATCGGCCTGGCCTGCACGCTGTGCATGGCGGCGCTGGTCCATGGCGCGGTGCGCCTCAAGCGCCAGGTGCCCGACGAGGACCGCGCCTGGCTCGACCCGCTGCCACGCCCGCTGCGCCTGCTATGGCCACTGATCCGCCTGCTCGACTACCACTTGGGCCACTGGCTGCCGCGCGTGCTGCTGGCCGGCCCCGGCGAGCAGTTGCGCCTGTCGGGCCTGCTGTACCTGATGAGCGCGACGCAATTCATCGCCCTGTGCGTGGTGAGCATGGCCGGCTTCGGCCTGCTGGCAGCCAGCGTGCTGGCCGCTGCCGGCCTGTTGAACTGGACCGCCGTGCTGCTGGTGGCCATGGTGGGTTTCATGTATCCGCGCCTGTGGCTCAAGGACGCGCTCAAGACTCGTCGCAAACTCATCATCAAGGCGCTGCCCACGTACCTCGACTTCATGGTGATGTCGGTGGAAGCCGGGCTGAACATGGCCGGGGCGATCAGCCAGGCCGTGGCCAAGGGCCCGGCCGGTCCGCTCAAGAGCGAGTTCGCCTTTGTGCTGCGTGACCTGCGCGCCGGCCTTACCCGCGCCGAGGCGCTGCGGCGCATGGAAGAGCGACTGCGGCTGCCGCAAATCTCGAGCTTTGTCAGCGCCGTGATCCAGGCCGAGCGCATGGGCGCCAGCCTGGGCGCCACCTTCCGCGCGCAGGCCGAGCAGCGCCGCGCCGAACGCTTCCAGCGCGCCGAGCAACTGGCGATGGAAGCGCCGGTCAAGCTGATCTTTCCGCTGGTGGCCTTTATCTTTCCGGTCACCTTTTTGGTGCTGACTTTCCCGATTGCGATGAAGTTCCTGCAATCGGGCGTGGATTTCTAGGTGCGGCAATGGCAATCCTGCGCTTCCACTCTGCCACCGGCGAACAGGCACTCGAGGTCGAGGTGGCTGCCAGCATGACTGCGCGCCTGCGCGGCTTGCTGCGGCGCCCGCCGCTGGCGTCGCACCAGGGCCTGCTGCTGAGCCCCTGCAATATGGTGCACACGGCAGGCATGGGCTACCCGCTCGACCTGGTGTTCCTGCGCCACGACGGCCGCGTGCTGCGGGTGGTGTCCCACGTACGGCCCAACCGCGTGAGGCTGTGCTGGCGCGCGTGGTACACGCTTGAACTTCGTGCCGGCACGGCGGCGCGATGCGGCATCGCCGCGGGCATGGACCTGCCGGCAGGGAGGCTGACATGAATTCCGGCCTTCGGTCCCCACGCTGTCGTGGCAGCCGTGGCTACCGGTGCAACCGACACCGCCAGCGCGGCCAGTCCGCCACCGAGTTGATCGTCATCTTCCCGGCGCTGGTGATGCTGGTGTTCGGCATCCTGCAAACGGCGCTGCTGTACCAGGGCCGCGCCACGCTCAATTACGCCACCATGCTGGCCGCCCGCGCCGGCGCCATGCACAACGGCGACGTGGGCGCCATGCGCAACGCGCTCGCACGCGGCCTCGCGCCCCTGTTCGCCAGCCAGACGGGCGCCACCGGCTACGCCAGGGCATTGGACAAGGCGGCGGCCGAAACCGCCGGCCCAGCGGCGCTGGCCAGCATCGAGATACTGAACCCCACCAGCGCAGCATTTGCCGACTTCGGCCGCGCGCGCCTCGATGGCGGCAGCGGCAAGGAATTGCCCAACGACACCCTGGCCTACCGCAGCAGCACCCCCGGCGCCACCGCCCACCTCTCGGTCCAGGACGCCAACCTGCTGCACGTGCGCGTGACCTACTGTTTCCGCCTGCTCGTGCCGGTGATCGACCGCATGCTGCACGTCGCCTTCAACGCCAGCGATCCCGCAACCGAGGGCGCAGGCCTGCGCAACCCGTTCGGCATCGGCGCCGAGCCCACCGCCCCCCACTGTAACAACGCGGCGTTCCCGGGCCGGCGCATCCATATCCAGAGCGAAGCGCTGCTGCGCATGCAATCGCCATTTTTCGAAGCCAACCTGGCCGGTTCCACCAAGCCCGGCCAGCCGGGACCGGCCACACCGGGCGACCCGGCCACGCCCCACGACCCCGACGATCCGGAAGCGCCGGTCGATCCGGGTGGGCCGATAGCCCCGTCACCTGGGGAGCCGCCGCCATGTTTCTGACCCAACTACCTCGTGGCGCCCTGCGCCATGTGCTAACGCGCCTGCTGACGCTTTGGCTGATCGTGTGCTTCCTGGCCGGCTCGACGCTGTCGGCGTGGGCGCAATCATCGGGTGGCGCCAGCCCTGCAATCGCGCCGGCAACTGGCGGTGGGGTGGTGTGGAAAATCTGTGATCCGCCACCGATCTGCTTCGAGAGCAAAGAGGTCAAGCAGGCGTGGGCCAAGCAGCAGAACTGCCGCTTTATCGAAGAAGTCTGCGAAAAGACCACGCCCGAGCAGGACAAGAAAGGCGCCAGCGAAGCGGACCAGGGCTTCTGGGGCAAGTTGTGGGACAGCGTAAAAGGTGGTTTGACCTACGGCTATGAATTCGTCAAGGGCCTGTATGCCGGTTTGAAAGACCAAATCGCTGACCTGGCTTACCTGTTCACCAACACAGGTGATGTTATCCAGGGCTTGATTCAGTTGGGCAAGGCATTTTTCGACGATCCGAAAGGAACGCTGGCCTCGCTGGGAGAACTGCTCGGCCAGGAGGCTGTCGACGCCATCACCAAGGCCACCCAGTGTGGCGCGTACGACCTCGGTAAGGTGGTCGCAACCTATGTGAACCCCTACTTCGCAGTCAAGCTTGCGCAGCGCCTGACCAAGTATGGCGGCAAGCTGGCCGACGCCAGCAAGGCCGTCAAACGCGACTACGGCTGCGTCAGCTTTGCGGCTGGCACGCTGGTCGTTACGCCCAACGGGCTGGTACCAATCGAGCGTATCACCGTCGGCCAGCACGTCCTGTCGCGCAACGAGCGCAATTACGCCGACCGGCCGCAAGCTGTGAGTCACACAATGAACCGCCAGGCCAGCAGCTATCAGCGACTGACCACCGAAGACGGCAGCTACCGGGTAACTGGCGAGCATCCCGTGTGGTTGCAAGGCAAAGGCTGGACGCCGGCCGCCCAGGTGCAGCCGGACGATGTGCTGGCCGGCGAACGCCTCGACAGCCTGGTCATCGCCAACCAGGCCGTGCCACAGCCATTACGCGTCTACAACTTCAGTGTGGGCCGCACTCCCAGCTATTTCGTTGGAACAGCGGGGATTTGGGTGCACAACATCAGTTGTGACATCCGCGTTTTTAGCAAGCACTACAAAGATTTGGAATCGCATGAACGAGGCTTTTACGCGGAGCGTCAGATCTTCGACGAACTGTTAGAAAAAGGCATGCAACCAGTTGGAAAGTCCTTCGATCCGAGAGGTAAGAATCCGCAGGAACTGTTCGCCAAATGGTATGGCAGCCGGGGAATAGACGGCATCTACAAGGATGCGGATGGCAATTACTACATCATCGAATCGAAGGCAACGGGCGGAGAAAAGCCGGGTGATCCGGAGGGCTGCAAAGCCAAGCTCTGCATGACCAAAAATAGCGGCCGGCAACTTAGTAAAAAGTGGACTGAAGAGCGCTTGAAAGATCTGGTGACTGACCCGGTAGAGCTGGCAAAAATCACCGATGCACTGAACAGCGGAAAAGTGAAAAGAATTTATGCCCAGACCGATGTCGATGGCACTAGCTACCATCATGTGATTGATGAATCACCGACAGAAGTGAAAATAGGGGAGCAGTGGACACCATGAATAAAACGATGAGAAACCCCATCGGCCATATCGGCGCCTACGAAGAGTATTTCGCCAGTATGGCGGATTGGGAACAGCGCTGGGATACAGAGTTTGCTAACTTGCCGCCCGCCAATCAGGCCGCAATGACTTGGTCTCGCCTCTATGAGGACAAGAAGTTTTTGTTGCACCAATATGGCGCCGGTTTCGCCCTGGACTCCATCGCTGCTACATTAAAGACACGTATGCCTCGCCTATTGGCAGATGGCGAATATGTTCGAGTCCGTCGCAAACATCCACAGTGGAGCGATTACCACCTCAGTGGTAACAGCCGGGTCGATATGGGCTTCGTCGCCCTCGCGTTATTGCTTATGAACGATGAGGAAATACTGCTCCAACTCAGGCAATGCATCTCGTTGTTAAGAAGCCAGAGGCGATACTTGTTCGATTTGCTGCTTCATGCGTATGACCCGATGCAGCAGGTCATACGCGACTATCAGAAAGATCGATACACAGACTGTTGGGCCAACCCGATACTGCGCATAATGGCGATGCCGGTTGAAAAACGATCTGCCGCCATGGCAACCCACATGCAGGCGTGGCCGCGCATAGTGCGTCCCCTGGGCTACAAAGAAAAGCTGACAAGCCCGCCCTGGTTTCACGCCCACTATTGTGAACTGGCTTACGAAGTCGCCCTCGCCGTCTGCGCCTACGACATCGACGACACCCCTTTCCGCGACCACCCCTACTACCCACGCGACCTGGCCGACTACTACCGCCAGCACATCCGCCATAGCCGCGATCAGTGGCGGCCGCTGTACGTGGGCGCCGACTTGCCGATCAACGTGCCGCCGCCGCCCAAAAAAGCCGACCTCGCCAAGAGCAAACGCAAGGGCATCGCCCGCTGGGTGGAGCTGGTGGCCGACGGCGACATCGAGGCCACCGAAGCCGTGCTCGACGCCATCGGCAAGCCACGCAAGATCCACGACCTGCAAACGCTGCTGCACAACCTGGCCGAAAGCGATCTCGCCATCTACGCGGACTTAAAAGATGACGAGACGCTCGAACAGCAGGCCAGCGACCTCAGCGAAAAACGCGGCCTGGGGCCGCTCGAGGGACCGCCCGGCCCACCATACGGCCCGGCCCGTTGCGAGGCCACCTTGGCGGCCTGGAGCGCGTGGCTGGGCGAGCGCGGCTACCTGCTGATCGACATCGACGACAAGGACAGCGACTGGCACACCATCGTCGTCAGCACCGCGTACCACCCCGAGCTGCAACAACTAAGCGAACAGCTCGGCATCCCCGTGCGCCGGCATGGCGCTGACCTCAACCCCCACCAGGAGTAAGACATGTTTGGATTTCTGAAAAAAACCAAGTCCGCCCCCAAGCCACCCGCGCTGCCGCCGCTCACCGCCGCCCAGCTGCGACCGCGCATCAAGCATGTCGATTACATCAGAACGCTGCGCGAGGCGGGCGTGCCGCCGGACCAGATTCCCGACCATGTGCCGCTGTGCGGCGACTTGCTCGTCACCTATGCGTTCGACCTGCCCGACACGTTCATCATGGCCACGTCGAAGCTGCTGCACAGCGCCGGCATTGCCCGCGAGGACGCGCCGCGCCTGGCGCGCGAGAACCTGGGCGGCACCCTGCCCAGCATATCGTTCCAGGCCCATGGGGGTTGTGAAATGGCCGTGACCGGCGGCGAACTGGAAGCGTCTTTGCTGGTACTTGACGGGTTGTGGAAAGCGGTGCAAGCGGACATCAGCGGCGAGTTGCTGGTCACGGTGCCGCGCCGCAACCGCCTGCTGATGTGCGACAGCGCCCATGGGCACGCGGTCGATGCGCTGCGCGCGCAGACGCTGAAATTTTCGCGAGAATTCCAGGACCAGCATTGCCTGTCCAACCAGATCATGGTGCGGCGTGACGATGCGTGGTCGCTGTTCGAAGCCCACTAGGAGGCCGCCATGTCGATCAGCTTCGTATTGGGAAATCTGTTTGGTCGCGCACTGCTCAGCTTTGCGCTGGTGTGGGTGGCCTGCTGGCTGGCGAGCCGGCTGGACTGGCGCACGGCGTTGGCGCGCAGCCGCCGCTGGTACGGCCTGCTGTCGGTGGCGGTGCTGACCTTGCTGGGCATGGGCTCGGCGATCGTGAGCGCAGGAGGTGTGCGATGAACCGCCGCCATCACCTGGCCGCCTTGGCGGCATTGGCCTTGGGCGCGCGCGGTGTTCTGGCCGAACCGAAGCGCGCGCTGCGCCAGATGCAGATCCACAAGGTCAGGGAACTGGGCCTGGAAATCTGGGTAGAGAACCAGCCACCATGGGACACCACGCTGTCCACGCAAACCGGTCGCCCCACCTTCGTCGCGCAAAGCCCTGACGCCTACCATCCGCCCACGGTGATGACGTATATGTCCTGGCCTGGCGCCAACAGTCCGGACAGTACGCTGTCCACCATGGCCACCACGGCGATCCGTGGCGCCAGCCAGAACTTCGGACTGACGCTGGGCCAGGCGCGGGCCTTGCAGCCGGTGCGGGCCGAATATGGCGTGCTGCGCGGCTTCGAAGCGGCATTCGACGGCACCGGCCAGGGCCAGGCGCTGGACGTGATGATGTTCGTGGGCCAGGCGCCGGGCAAGTTTCCCGTCGTGCTCAACATCTACACCATGCGCGGCAAGATGGGCAGCCTGACCGAGCACCGGCGCCGGGCCTGGACCAGGATCAGCTACCTGTGAGGAGGCACCGTGCAACCGCGTCGACGCTGCCGTGCTGCCGGCCTGCCGGACTTGGCCGCATGGGTCTCATGGGCTCGATTGGCGCTCTTGGCGCTCTTGGCTTTCTTGGCGTTATGGGCATGGTCAGCATGGCTGGCAAGCGATGCTCATGGCGCCGAAGCGGTGCGCTACCGTGACGGACAAGGTATCGAGATCATCGGCGGGCGCGCCAGTGCGATACCAGCGACGGTAGCGCCGCCAGTCATGCCTGTCACGCGGTCCGCGCCGCTACGCTTGCAGAGGATGCAGCAAGCTGAACCGGCACGCCTGCACGTCACTGCGCACGAGCAGCAGGCGCGCGATCGCGACCGGCCGGCCATCCTGCGCCAGGAGCTCGATGCGGAGCTGGCCGCCGTGCAGGAAAACATCGCCCACAGTCGCGGCCTCGCGCACGAACCGCTGCAGCGTTCGCGCGAACAGCTACGCCGACACCAGCAGAATATCCGCGACCTCCATGCCGAGATTTCACGCGCTGTAAAAGCGACAAAATAAGCAGCAACGATGCGGCAACTGAGCTATCGAAATTTTCGACAATAAGACGCAAATTTTTCCGCTTTTGATTTGAGCCTGATTCGAACATACTTCGTTTCAGCAGCGCAGAACACCGTGCAGTAAAGCAAACCAACCAATCGAATTTATTGAATATCTTAGGAGAATCTATTATGCCAACCGCCATCGCCCAACCAGGTCAAACTCTGCTGAACCCAAGCAACCACGCGCTGATCATGATCGATCACCAGTCGCAAATGGCGTTTGCCACCAAGTCGATCGACATGGTGCAACTGCGTAACAACGTGGCGCTGGTGGCCAAGGCCGCCAAGGAATTCAAGGTGCCGACGATTCTGACCACGGTGGCGGAAAAATCGTTCTCGGGCCCGATCTTCAACGAAATCAAGGAAGTGTTTCCGGACGAAGTGGCGATCGACCGCACCAGCATGAACACCTGGGAAGACCCGCGCATCGCCGACCGCGTCAACGCCATCGGCAAATCGAAAATCGTGCTGGCCGGTCTGTGGACCTCGGTATGCATCGTCGGCCCCGCCCTGTCGGCACTGGACCAGGGTTTCGAAGTGTACGTGATCACCGATGCGTCGGGCGACGTGTCCGACGAAGCGCATGAGCGCGCTGTCGAGCGCATGGTGCAACTCGGTGCCCGTCCGATGACGTCGCTGCAGTACCTGCTGGAACTGCAACGCGACTGGGCCCGTGGCGAGAGCTACGACGACACCGTCAAGACCGCGATCGCCAACGGCGGCGCCTACGGCCTGGGCCTGATCTACGCCAAGACCATGTTCAACGCCTCCGAAGGCCACTGATCGGGCCCGTCGGCCGCCGCACTCAGGAGCGCATCTGCGCCTCGATGCGGCGGTCCGGCAGGAACCAGACCATGGCGCAGATGATGTACAGTGCATACGCTGCGCACACGTGCAGGTAGGCCAGCGGAATGGCCAGCAGGTACAGCACCACCGATACCGCGCCCTTGTATTCCTTGCCTACCGCGTTGGCAAGGATATGGTCGCTGGGATTGCAGGAAATCAGGCATTTTTCCAGTACATAGTAGGCGACTGCGGCAAAAAACAGCACCACGCCATACAGCGCGACCGGCAACGGCGCCATCACGTTCTCGCCCACCCAGGTGGTGGTAAACGGAATCAGCGAGAGCCAGAACAGCAAATGCAGATTGGCCCACAACACCTTGCCGTTCACGCGCGCCGAGGCATGCAGCATATGGTGGTGGTTGTTCCAGTAAATGCCCACGTACACGAAACTGAGCACATAGCCGAGGAACACCGGTGTCAATGCCAGTAGCGCCGCCATGCTGGCGCCATGCGGCACCTTGAGCTCGAGGACCATGATGGTAATGATGATGGCGATCACGCCATCGCTGAACGCTTCCAGTCGATTCTTGCCCATGTGTTTGCCTTTGCGACGCCCGTCGACGGTCGGCGGACACGATGCGGCATTTTAGCGCCGAAAGTGGCGCACGCCCCTCTGCGTAAAGGCAGAGTGCTCCGCGCATTTTGGCTATGGCGAGATGAGGGCCACAGCGCCCAGCAACGCTAGGGCGCGGAGTCCAGCGTCACCCCCATTACCCCCAACACCACATCATTGGCCAGCGCCCGCACGGTGATCGATTGCAACTGGCGCGCGGGGTCGAGCGGCACGTCAATCACGGTGGCGGCGCCGCCGGCGATGCGGCGGCCATTGGCCGGGTGTTTTCCCGTGGCGGGCACCTGGGCGCGCGCGGTTTTCAGATCGACGCGCAGCGGCAACTGGCCGCAGAACGGGAACTGGAAGTCGTCGATCAAATAATCCTGCTCGATCGGCCACCAGTTGTCCGGATTGCGCAATGACAGGCGAGTGCTAATGCCATCACGGTAAGTAACCTCGATCACACCGTTGTCGATGCGGCTTTGCATGTGGTTGGTGGAGCCGGCCATGAGCAGAAAGGCGCGGCGCGCCTGGCCTTGTAACGGCACGGTGACTTGGCGCGGATAGTTATCCCACTGCGACGTGAACAGGATGTTGGCGCCGGCCCGCGGCGTGGCGAAATGCAGGCCGTTCGGCAGCCTCAGCGTGCCGCCAAGGGCGCGCAAGCCGGCGTCGTCGATCTCGGGCAGTTCCTGCACGTGACCGGCCCACGCGCCCGCGCCTTGTGATGGCAGCGCCAGCGTGGCGTACGGCGATCGCGGCGTCACGTACTTGCCCGGTTTGAACAGCTGCGTTACCGCGTCGTTGAACCAGGGGGTGAGATCGACGGTACGCGCCTGCACCGGCGCGCCGTGCAGCCACTGCGGACTGCTGGCCACGCATTGCGCGGCAGCGCCAGCCGCCGCAGCCGATGACGTTACCGTCTGCACCGGTGCAGACGCTGTAGCCGCTGTAGACGCTGCAGCAGCAGGTACTTGCTGCCACCAGGCGAATGCGCCCTGGCGATAGCGCATGAAGCCCTGCTGCGCACCCGAGCCAGCATCGAGCCTGGCCACGCGCGCATCGATTGCGACGCCGCCCCACACGATCTCGATGGCAGCACTGGCGCCGAGCGGCGTATCGAGACGCAGCCGCGGCGCCCCTACTGCATCATCGACGTTGCGCCAGTGCGCCAGCTTGCCGTTCACGCGTACCGCCACCACGTTCGCAGCGCGCGCCGGCAATTCAAGCGTCAGCTGCGCGAAGCGCCGGCGCGCCTGGCCGACGGTCCAGCGTTCGCGCTGACCAGTGCGGCGGTAAGCGACATTGACGTCCGGATGCGCCAGGCTGGCGTGGTCCCACGCGCGCGGCAGGCCCGGACGCACGGTCAGCACGCCGGCCAGCGCGTCGGGCTGCACGCCGAACAGGCCCTCGACCAGCGTGCGCGCCATCACGCCGGCGCCGTCGGCAAAGTCGCGCTGCGCTTCGCGGCGGTAGACGTCAAGGTAATTCATGGTGCCGATGTTGCCGGGGCTGATGCCCATGTACAGGCTGGCCAGCAGCGCGCCCTTGGTGAGCTCGAACGCGGTTTCGCTGCGGCCGGCCTGCCAGTAGGCCAGCGCCGTGTGCAGGTTTTCGCCCATCACCACGTTGTTGATCGACCATGAATAAGGCATCCAGTCGGTGGTGGGCAGCACGCGGTACGGGCGGTCGCTAGGCACGCCGGGGCCGCGCACGGGAATGGCGCGGCGGTCGCGGTCCAGCGCCGCCGCCATGCGCGCCGCCTCGAACGGTGTCGGCACCTGGGCGTCGATGGTGTGATAAAAACTCCACAGCGCGTAGTGCGGGTGCAGCAGCTGGTTGCCCAGCGCGTCGCGGTATTCGGCAAACGCGCCCTGCTGCGGCATCCATAACTGCGTGCGCATGGCCTGGCCGATGGCTGCCGCTTCGGTGGCGTATGCGGTGGCATCCTTGCCCAGCCAGGTGGCGATGCGTGCGGCCATGGCGTTGTGCCAGGCGTTGTAGGCCGAGGTATGGGTGGCGCCGCCGCCGTTGTAATACAGGTCGTCGCTGGCCCAGATGGCGGCGTAGGCGTCGTACAGCGGCAGCCGGTCGGCGCCGAACGGCCGCCTGAACAAGCGCCGTTCCCAGGCCAGGTGCCGCTCCAGTACCGGCCACACCGCTTGTGCGAGCGCTTTGTCGCCGGTCCACAGCAGGTGGCGCAGCAGGGCATCGATGAACACCAGGTTCATGTCGTAGTGCGAGGTACTGAGGTCGCCGTTCGAATGCAGCGCGCTCTCGTTGCGCGCCAGGTTGGTGGCTGCCTCCGGCGCCGGTATCTGCGCCGGAACGGGCGACGTATTCTGGCGCCCGGTCCAGGCGTCGATATTGGCGCGGGCGCGGTCGTGCCAGCCCAGTGCATCCAGCGCGTACGGGCCGCGCCAGCCCAGCAGCTTGGTGCGCCACGCCACCGCGCCGTGCATGATGGCGCCCTGGCTGTCATCCCACACGGCGTCGGCGGCGACATTGAGCGCGCCCATGGCGGCGTTCAGGTACGGGTCGGGCGTGTCGATGCGCACGCGGTGGCGCAGGTGCGCGAAATGCCGGCGGGCCTGGTCGAACCGCATCGCCAGTTCGGCGGTGCCGAAGGCCGGCAGCAGACGGCCGGCAGCGCGGTCGCCGTCCGTGGTGGCGCCAACTGCGCGGTAGGCCTCCTGCTCCTGCGCCCCGGCACGGGCGGTGACCTGTACCGCGATCTGCACTGGTGCTGCGCCCAGCGGTAGCCGGGCGACTGCCACGCCGGTTGCGGCGTTGGCATCGGCATCGGCGTTGGCATTGGCGGCGGTGGCGGTGGCGGTGGCGGTGGCGGCGGTAACGGTAGCGGCGGCGGTGGCGGTAACGGTAGCGTTGGCGGTGCCGGTGGCGGTGGCGTTGGCGTTGGCGTCGGCATTGCCATCATCACGCGATACGGCAGCGAGCAAGGCGTCCAGGCGCGGCCAAAGGTTTGCATCGTGACGGGTCACCAGCAGTGGCGGCCTGGCAGCTGCCACCGGGGCGGCGGCGCTGTCAGTGTCGGGACGATGCAGGATGGTGGGATTGGTGCTGCCGGTGCTGGCTGCACCGTGGCCAGCGTCGGCGCTGGCGCCGGTGACGCCATTGGCGTGGTCGGTGCCATTGCCCGCCACGGTTGCGGTGGTTACCGCAATGGTCGCATGCGGCGCCACCACCCGGAACCCGTCGGCCTGCGGCGCGATGCGCGCACCGCGCGCCGCGCCTGGCGCGAACTGGAAGTATTCGCCGATCGGCACGGCCTCGGTACCGATGTCGCCATCGCGCCGTCCGCGCTTGCCGTCGCCAGCGCCAAAGGCGATCACCAGTTGCGCAGCGGCCGGCAGACCGGCGCCCTGCACTTGCACGCCGAGTCCCTCGGTGGCGGCGTACGCCAGTGCCACGACCGTGATGCGCCCGCCAGCGCCCAGTTGCGCGTCGCGGATCTCGTAGTGCAGCTCGCCCGGACGATAGCGGGTGGTGATGCGGGCCGCATCGTGCAGCCACAGGCAGCGCGCACCGGCGGCGGGCATGCACACGCCCAGGCGCAAGTTACCGCCGCGCCCGGGCAGGTACAGCGAAAACTCGGGCTTGTCGCCGCCGTCGACGCGAAACGCGCTGTTGCCGCCGTAGAGCGGCCGGTTGAAGAATTCGATGCCATTGTCGATGACGAAGTCGTCGCCGTCGGGGCGGTAGCGCAAGGGACGGTCGGTGTCGCCGTGCAGATTGGGCACGCGGGCCTGGGCTTCGGGCTTGTAGGGTTGCGGCTGGGCCTCGGCCGCGCGCGCAACGGCCCCGTGCATCGCGCACGCGGCCATCGCCAGCATCAACGCAGTTCGTGTGATCATGGATCGCACGTTACCGTAAATAGCACCGGGCGCGACAACCGCCGGTTCAAACAATCAGGCGAATGATCGCGATGTCATTCCCGGATGTCGGGCTCCACCAGCTGCGCCAGTTGCACCAGCGATTCCTGCCAGCCCAGGTAGCACCCCTCGAGCGGTATCACGTCGGGTATGCCCTCCTGCACCACGGTCAGCTCCACCCCGCACGACACGGCGCGCAGGGTGACGGTGGTTTGCATCTGGCCGGGCAGGTTGGCATCGTCGAAGCGGGCGGTGTAGCGCAGGCGCTCGTACGGCGTCAGTTCGAGGAATTCGCCGCCGAAGGCGTGGCTGGCGCCGGTGCCGAAATTGGTGAACGCCATGCGGTAGCTGCCGCCCACGTGCGCATCCATCTGCTGCACGGCGGCGACAAAGCCGAACGGCGGCAGCCACTTGGCCCAGGCATGGGCATCGGTAAAGGCGCGGTAAAGTTTTTCGGGCGTGGTGCGCAGCACCCGGTGCAGTTGAACGGTGTTGGCAGTCATGGCGATGCTCCCTGCGTGGTTGAAGACTGGGTTGGACAGCGCTCCGCCGAAAAAGTTACGCGGTTTCGCGCACGTCGCCGGTCAATGTCACGCCGCGTCCCTGCTGCTTGGCGCGGTACATGGCGCCGTCGGCGCGTTGCAGCATGGCCTCGATGGTGTCGTCGTCGGCCAGGCGCATGGCGATGCCGGCGCTGTACGATAACTCGAAACCGAGCTTGCGCGGCGCATGGTGCCGCAGCCAGTCGCGCAGGCGCTGGTCGTAGGCCTGCACCGCGTCGATATCGGCGCGGTTGAGCAGCACGCAGAATTCTTCGCCGCCATAGCGGCAACACAGGTCGCCGGCACGGCTGACAACACGCATGGCCTTGCTGAATTTTTGCAGCGCCAGGTCGCCCACGGCGTGGCCTCGGGTGTCGTTGATCTGCTTGAAATAGTCGAGGTCGAGCATCAGCACGCCCATCGGCTGACGGTAGCGCACACTCATGGACAGGTGGTTGCCGGCCTGCTCGAGCCACGCGCGGCGGTTGAGGGCGCCGGTCAGGCCGTCCACGGTGGCCAGGCGTTCGAGCTCGCGGGCCGCCTCGTCGCGGTGGGCCAGCAGCAGCGCTGCCAGCGACAGCATCACGGTGACATTCGAGACCAGCGAGAACACCATGTTGACCATGTGCGGCGCAAAGAAATGGGGAAACGCATCGGTATAGAACGCTCCCAGCACGCCGCGCCAGCCGGTCACGATCATCTGCGCCAGCAGCGAAATCACCAGCAACCAGCGCCAGCGGCCCACGCGCACCTGCGGCCGGCGGCACAGCGACACCACCACCATGGCGATCTGCAGCGCCAGCAGGCCATTGGCCCAGCCCACCCGGAACGGATAACTGTTATACCCGATGCAGTAACCGATCGTCAGCAGCACCGCCACGATTACCGAAGCACGTACCTTGACTGCGCGGCCGCACCACAGATCGAACGCGGCAGCGTTGAACGCCATGCCGCCGGCAATGGCGGCCATCGACAGCGTGGATAGCGTGCGGTCGAGCAGGCTGAACGGCGTGACCGCGCAAGCGATCAGGAGCAGGATCCAGCCGGCCGTGTGCAAGCCCATCCCGGCCTGGGCATAGCGCGCGGCCCGGTTCACCTGACCCATAAAATAGGGCAATGCGACCGCCATGATTGTCAAATTGAGTGTCATGGCGACGAGCAATGAAGAGATGTCTATCTGCATCGAGTCGGGAGGAGAGGTAGGCTGGGCGCGGGAAACGGCGAGCAGTATAGCGCACAACAGGCGGCCTCAAGCTTAGTTGCGTGGACAAATACAACGTTTCGCCCTATCCTCGAATCTTCAATTTTTGTAACATGAGGCAACATCGATGGAGAATTTCGCGGAACAGCTGGAAACCCTGACGCGCCAGGAACAGGAACTGCAATTTACCGCCTTCACCAGCGATATCGCGCTGGCGCTTGGCCTCAAAGTGATCGAGATCGTGCGCCAGCGCGGCAAGGTCGTCACCGTCAATATCACGGTCAACGGCAAGGTACTGTTCCACCACGCCATGCAGGGCGCGGCAGCCGACCAGGCCGACTGGATCCGGCGCAAGAACAACGTGGTCGAGCGCTTCGGGCGCTCATCGTTCTTCGTTGGCATCGACCACAAGCACCGGGGCGTGGCCTTTGACGAAATCAAGTACCTGCCGCCGCAGGACTACGCCGCCCACGGCGGCGCGTTCCCGATCGTGATCAGGAACGTTGGCCTGGTCGGCACAGTCACCGTCTCCGGCCTACGCCAGGCCGATGACCACGCCATCGCCGTCGAAGCCATGCGCGCCGTGCTCGTCTAAGTTCGGGGTCAGCGCCTAAGTTCGGGGTCAGTGCCGACATTCGGACACGGCCTCAAGCAATTACCGCAGAGTTCGTGTCCGAATGTCGGCACTGACCCCGAAGTGTTAGGAAGTGTTAGTAGTGGGGTGGGGGTTCGTGGGGGAGCTGGCTGCCGCCGTTTTGCGGTTGGGTGCGCACGTGCTGGATCAGGGCGGCGCATAGCTGTTCGAGCTTGTCGATCTGCTGCTGTTGCTCGTAGATGCGCTGGCCCAGCGATTCCACCAGGTGGTCCTGGTGGGCGATCTTGATCTCGAGGTCGATGAAGCGGTCTTCGGTATTGCTCACGGCGGTACTCCTGGCGGGAAAGCGGGCATTCTACAGGGGGGTCATGGCTGCGGCGTAGGTTTCGGCGTGGCCAACAGTTCTTTCATGCGCGCCAGCCGTTCTTTTGGCGTGATCACTTCGGACTCCTGCGGCGCGGCCGTGCCTTCGTCGAGCGCCATTTCCTTGATGAACCGCGACGGGTCGCAGTGCACCTGCTCGCCGGCGCGCTTGCGCTTCTTGCACCAGGTAATTTGCAGCGTGCGCTGGGCGCGGGTGATGCCCACGTACATCAGGCGCCGCTCTTCCTGCACCCGTGCGGCAATGGTTTCGGCCGGCGCGTCGGGGTCGCCCTTGTGCGGCAGGATGCCCTCTTCCACGCCAACCAGGAACACGTGCGGGTATTCGAGTCCTTTCGACGCGTGCAGGGTGGACATGCGCACCGCGTCCGGGTCTTCGTCCTGGCCCTCGAGCATCGACATCAGCGCCACCATTTGCGTCAGCTCGAGCACGTTCTTTTCTTCGCCGTCGCGGTCTTTGCCGCCCCGGCCCCGCTCCTTGAGCCAGTTGACGAATTCCATCACGTTCTGCCACTTCGCCTGCGCGGCTCGCTCGTCGAACATGTCGTACAGGAAGGATTCGTAGTTGATCGCTTCGAGCATGTCGTCGAGCACCTGGGCGGCGTTGTCGCCGCTGCCGCTCGGACCCGGGCGGCTGGCGCGCGATTCCAGGTTGTTGATGAAATTACAGAAGTCGCGCAGCGGCTTCAGTTGTTTGTCGGCCAGCAAGCCCTCGATGCCGCCCTTGAACACGGCTTCGAACAGCGAGCACTGCCACTGGCCCGAGAACGTGCCCAGCGTTTCCAGCGTGGTTTGCCCCACGCCCCGGCGCGGCGTGGTCACGGCGCGGATGAAGGCCGGGTCGTCGTCGGTATTGGCCAGCAGGCGCAGGTAGCTGATGATGTCCTTGATCTCGGCCTTGTCGAAGAAACTCTGGCCGCCCGAGATCGTGTAGGGAATGCGTTCCTTGCGCAGCGCCTGCTCGATCACGCGGGCCTGGTGGTTGCCGCGATACAGGATCGCGTAGTCGGACCACTTGTTTTTGCGCTGGAAGTGGTCGGCCGAGATCATCATGCTGATCTGGTCCGCTTCCTGGTCGTCGTTGGCCATGCCCAGCACGTTGATTGGCTCACCCAGGCCGTGTTCCGACCACAGCGATTTCTCGAACAGTTTCGGGTTGTTGCCGATCACCGCGTTGGCGGCCTGCAGGATGCGCGTGGTGGAGCGGTAATTCTGCTCGAGCTTGATCACCTCGAGGTCCGGGAAATCGGTCTGCAGGGTTTTCAGGTTTTCCACCGACGCGCCGCGCCAGGCGTAAATCGCCTGGTCATCGTCGCCCACGGCCGTAAACATCGGCTTCTTGTTGATGCCGGTGACCAAGAGCTTGACCAGCTCGTACTGGCAGGTATTGGTGTCCTGGTACTCGTCCATCAGCAGGTAGCGCAGGCGGCGCTGCCACTTGTCGCGGATCGGCTCGTTATTGCGGAACAGTTCCACCGGCAGCCGGATCAGGTCATCGAAATCGACCGCCTGGTACGCCGACAGCGTGGCCACGTAGCTGGCATAGATGCGCGCCGACTGCGCCTCGTCCTCGTCCTTGGCGTTGTGCAGCGCCGCCATCGGCTCGATCAGGCCATTCTTCCACAGCGAGATGTCGGTCTGGATGCGGCGCACGATCTGCTTGTCGGTGGTAATGGCCAGGTCCTGCACCAGCGAACCGCAGTCGTCGCTGTCCATGATGGAAAAGCGGTCCTTCAAGCCCACGCCATTGGCTTCCTGGCGCAGGATTTTTACGCCCAGCGAGTGGAACGTGGACACGGTCAGCTGCTTGGCCTGCTTGGGCTGCTTGAGCAGCTTGGCGATGCGCTCCTGCATCTCGAGCGCGGCCTTGTTGGTGAAGGTCAGTGCGGCAATCGTGCGCGGGTCATAGCCGCGGTCCTCGATCAGGTGGGCGATTTTCTGGGTAATCACCCGCGTCTTGCCCGACCCGGCGCCGGCCAGCACCAGGCAGGGGCCGTCCAGATAGGCAACGGCCGCACTTTGCGGGACGTTGAGACCGAATGAGGGTTTGGACATGAACGCTAACAGGAGGGGTGAGAAGAGCCGCCTATTGTAGCAGCGGCTGCTTCTTCCTACCGGCAGAGCGGTTGAAATTGCCGATTGCGTTACCATCTGGGGCTGAACGCGCACCGGCGCCCACTGCTACAGGCCTAACCATGAAATTTGAACACCTGATTGAAATCAACGACCCGCTCAACCCGCTGCTTGACGCCTTGACGATCGAACAACTGTGGAGCGGCCTGGTGCTGCGCGCAGAATCGCCAAAGCTGTTCGTGCCGCAACTCGACGAAGCCATCATCGACGAGCGTACCGACACCGGTTTCCGCCGCCGCCTGCGCTACGGCCAGCTGGTGATCGAGGACCGCGTGCGCCTGGAGCCGTTGCAGCGCGTGGTGTACGACGTGCCGGCGCAAAACGAGATCACCGCGTCCACGCTCACCATGAGCATCGAGCAGCCGACGCCGGACACGCTGTACGTGCGCTTCCAGTACGACGACGGCCACGACGCCGAAACCGATGCGGCCAACGCCATGTACGACGAGTTCAAGCGCTCGGCGTACAAGGAGGCCGATATCGATACTGTGGGCATGATCCGCGAGCTGGCCACGCAAGGCCGCCTCGGCGCGACGCTGAACTGACGCACCAAACGAAACCTCCATAGCTGCGTTGCAGCGCCTCGCCGTACATTCGTACTGTCTTCGTTGCTGCGCCTTGCTCTGAAGGTTTCGTCAGGTGCTCTACCTTACGGCGCCGGCGTGCAATCGACGCACGGATCGTCGTGCTTCGGCTCGTTGGCCAGCTCGTGCGCCAGGTGGCGCAGCGCCGTGCGCACGCCCTCCTCCACCACCGGGTGGTAAAACGGCATGTCCAGCATGGCCGATACGCTCAGGCCCGCCTGCGCGGCCCAGGCCAGCAGGTGGCCGATGTGCTCGGCGCGGGGACCGATCATCTCGGCGCCCAAAAAGCGGCCGCTGCGGAATTCCGCGTACACGCGCAATAACCCCTTGTTCTGCAACATCACCCGGCTGCGGCCCTGGTTCTCGAACGACACCTGGCCCACCGCGAAGCGGCCCGGGTGCGAGTCGCACAATTGCTTGTAGCTGGCGCCGGCCGTGGCGATCTGCGGGTCGGTGAAGACGATGCCCAGCGGCGTGCGGCGCAGGCCGGGACGCACGTCCGGGTAGCGCGCGGCGTTGTCACCGGCAATGCGGCCCTGGTCGGCCGCCTCCGGCAACAGCGGCAGCTCGTCGTCGGCATCGCCGCCGATGAAGATGGCGCTGTCGCCGCACTGCATGGTGTACTTGTTATAGACCGGCACGCCGTGGTGGTCGCGTACCAGCCCCGTGTGCTCCAGGCCCAGCTTGCCCAGGTTGGGCTTGCGGCCGATTGCCGACAGCAGGTAGTCGAAGTGTTCGGTGCGACTCTCTCCGTCCTTGTGCTCGCTGGTGACAGTGACCTGTTCGCCATGCTGTTCCACCTTGACCACCTTGGTATCGAAGCGCAGGTCCAGCTCGTCCTTGAGCACCTTGCGCGCCACGCTCAGCACTTCGGGATCGCCCAGTTGCGCCACGCTGCCGCCGCGCCCGAAAATCGTCACCCGCACGCCGAGGCGGTGCAGCGCCTGGCCCAGTTCCAGGCCGATCACGCCGGCGCCGGCAATGGCGATCGACCTGGGCAGATCATCCCAGTAAAACACGTCATCGCTGGTGATCACGCGCGGGCCGGCGCGCCACTCGTCGGGCACGATGGCGCTGGAACCGGTGGCGATCACCACCCGCTCGGTCTCGACGATGGTGTGTTCGTCGACCTGCAAGCGGGTGGGACTGAGGAAGCGCGCGTAGCCATGCAGCTTGTCCGCCGCCGGATAGTTGTCCACCGCCTCGGTAACGAAACCGACGAAGCGGTCGCGCTCGCTGCGCACGCGCGCCATCACGGCGCGGCCGTCGATCGTCAGTTCGCCCGCCTGGACCCCGAACGGCGCCGCTTCGCGCACCGCGTGAGCGGCGTCGGCAGCCGAGATCAGCAGCTTGCTGGGCATGCAGCCCACGCGCGCGCACGTGGTGCCAAACACATTGCCCTCGATCAGCACGGTTTTCTTGCCGCCGCTGGAGGCGGCACGGTAGGCCGTCATGCCGGCGGTACCGCCGCCGATCACAGCTACTTCTGTCTTAATAGTTTTCATTGTATGCATTGCCCTGGGGCGGTTCCGATTGAAACACAAAATATTTGCTGTGCGGCAAAATCAATTAGTATTGCTTATTGTTTTAAAATTTTATAAGTACAGCTTATGGACCACCTCGATTATCGTTCGCTGGCCGTGCTCGATGCCGTTGTCAGCCAGGGCAGCTTCGAAAAAGCCGCCCTGGCGCTGGGCATCAGCCAGTCGGCCGTGTCGCAGCGTATCAAGGCGCTGGAAGACGCGGCCGGCCGGCTGCTGGTCGTGCGCGGCCAGCCGGCGGTGGCCACCGGCCTCGGACAGCGGCTGGTATCGCACCACCGCAACGTCAAATTGATGGAAGCGGCGCTCGATATCGATCTCGGCAACAAGATTAGCATGCCCGAGGTGGGATTGGCGGTTGATGCGGCCAGCCTGGCCACCTGGTTGCCGCTCAGTTTGCAGCCGTTGCTGTCACCGCCCCGTTGCCAGCTCAATATCGAACAGGCCGACCGTGCCAAGGCCCTGCATCTGGTGCGGGAGGGTAGCGTATTTGGCGCGGTTGCAGCGGCAGGCCCGGACGACCAGCCGGCAAATGGTGGCAGCGGCGCCGGTCCGACGGTTACGCCGCTGGGGGTGATGCGCTACGTGTGCGTGGCTACCCCGGTGTTTGCGGCCCACTGGTTCGGCGATGGTTTTATCGTGGAAGCGGCGCAACTGGCGCCAGCCATGACCACAGACGCCGACATGACGGCCGGCTTCCTGCGCGACGTGCTCGATTTGAAAGGCCCGTACCCACACCACACCATGCCGCCGTCGGCCGCCAGCCTCGAATGCATCTACGGCAGCCTGGCCTACGGCCTGATGCCACTGCCGCAGGTGGCGCGCGCGCTGGCCGAGGACCGGTTAATCGACCTGGCGCCGGGTCACCACGTGGACGTAGCACTGAACTGGCATGCATGGAAGCTCGATACGCCGTTTACGCGCATCCTGAGCGAACAGTTGGTGGCGACAGCGCGGCGGGTATTGCTGCAAACGTAACTGCCTGAAAACAAAAAAGGCGTCCATGCGCCTTTTTGCGGCTAGATATCGAGCGGGTCCACTTCCAGCGACCACTTCACCCGGCTGGTCTTCATCGAGCGCAGCATGTCCATCCACTGCTTCAAAAACGCCTGCAACTGCGGGCGTGATGGCGACTCGATCAGCAGCTGGGCGCGGTCGACGTTGTGCACGCGCGTCATCGTCATCGGGATCGGGTCGTTGATGGTGATGTTGGGGTGGGCCAGGCAATCGCGGGCAATCGTCAAAAATTCCAGCGCCGTGGCCAGTTCGCGCGCCTCGGCGCGCAGCAGCGCCTGGAACAGGTATGGCGGCAGCGCCGCCTGTTCGCGCTCTTCCAGCAGCGCCGTGGCGAAGTGGTCGTAGTCGTGGTTGACCACCGCGCCGTACAGCGGGTGCTGCGGGTAGCGGGTCTGGATCAGCACTTCGCTCGCGCTGCCGTTCTCGGTGCGCCCGGCCCGCCCGGCCCGTCCCGCTACCTGCATCAGCTGCGCGAACAGCCGTTCGCTGGCGCGGTAGTCCTGCGAGAACAGCGCGGTATCGGGATTGAGGATGCCGACCAGCGTGAGTTTTTTGAAGTCGTGGCCCTTGGCCACCATCTGGGTGCCGATCAGGATATCGACCTCGCCCCGGTGCACGGTGTCGAACGCTTCCTGCGCGCTGCCCTTCTTGCGGGTGGAATCGGCGTCGATGCGCAGCACACGCGCTTCCGGGAACAGCGCCTGCAATCCTTCTTCGACGCGCTGGGTGCCGCGCCCCAGCGGCTGCAGGTCGACGTTGCCGCAGGTGGGGCAATGGCGCGGGATGCGCAGCTCCAGGCTGCAATGGTGGCAGCGCAGCCGATGCTCGGGACGGTGCAGCACCATGAACGACGTGCAGCGCGTGCACTCGCTGATCCAGCCGCACGACTCGCAGCAGATCACCGGTGCGTAGCCGCGGCGGTTGAGGAATAACAGCGACTGTTCGCCACGCTCCATGCGCAGCTTGAGCGCCGCCACCAGTTGCGCTGTCAGGCCGTCTTTCGGCTTGTCGCGCTCCATGTCCAGCAGTTTCACCTGCGGCAGTACGGCGTTCTTGACGGCGCGTTCGCGCAGCTCGAGCTTGCGATAGCGGCCCGACTGCGCGTGATGCCAGCTTTCCAGCGATGGCGTGGCCGAGCCCAGCACGATCGGAATCTGCAACTGCCAGGCGCGCCACACGGCCAGGTCGCGCGCCGAATACCGCAAGCCTTCCTGCTGCTTGTACGACGGGTCGTGCTCCTCGTCGATGACGATCAGTTTTAAGTTCGGCAGCGACGCGAGGATCGCCAGCCGGGTACCGAGCACGATGCGCGCGCGGCCCTGGTGGGCAGCCAGCCAGTGCAGCATGCGCTCGCCCTCGGAAAGGCTGCTGTGCAGCGTGGCCAGCATCACACCCGGGAACCGCGCGCGGATATTGCCTTCTAGCTGGGGCGTGAGGTTGATCTCGGGGACCAGGATCAGGATTTGCGCGTGCGGCTCGCGCGTGAGCACCTGGTCGCAGGCCTGCAAATACACTTCGGTCTTGCCGCTGCCGGTTACGCCGTACAGCAGCGTGGGGGTAAAGCCGGTGGCGCCGCCGATGGCGTCGGCCGCCTCCTGCTGCTGCGCATTGAGCGGCGGCGGGTTGGCGGGCGTGGCGTCGTGCGGCGCCTCGTTTTTGGCCAGCTTTTTAATGGCCCGGTCCAGCGCCACCGTGGTGCTCACCCGCAGGTTCTTGGGCAGCCCGGGCAGCGCCACCTCGCCCAGCGGGCGCTGGTAGTAGTCGGCCGCAAAGCCGGCCAGCGCCAGCCATTGCGGCGACAACGGCGACAACTGGCTGCGCACGGCCAGCGCATCCTTGAGCTTGGCTTCGGGCACGTCGGTCTCATCAAGCACTTCCACGATCAGCCCGGTCACCTCGCGTGAGCCGAATGGCACCAGCGCCAGCTGCCCCGCCTGCGGCCGCGCGTCGGCTTCGCAATGCCAGCGATAGTCGAAAACAGCGTTGAGCGGCGTGTCGAGCGCGATGCGCAAGATGCAGTGCGGAAAGAGAGCGATCATGTGCCAGATTTATGTGGATAACTTTGTGGACAAAGGAATCTTAACCTACAGAAAGTGGTGACATCACCCATGCTAGCGTCGGCAAACAGGGAAATGTCGAAATTAAATTCCTTTAAAATCAACCACTTGAAAAATACACCATCGAGTGACTTTTAAACCGGGGATTTATGCGCCGCTGTGCATAAGTAAAGTAATTAGCATGCCGGGCGGACTATAAACAGCCCCGGACAGTGACATTATTCCCAACCACGCGCTAAGTCCCGGTTTACTAAGACCTTTTATTTTTTATCCACAGTTTATGTGGATAACTTTGTGGAGAATGGCAAAATAACGTGCTCCACGATTGTGTGCAACATGGTATTGAAGAGCAACCATGCCATTCAAGACACAAATTTTACCGATACAAATCAATCACTTGCAAGCGCATGCCCGGGACCGAAAATGGCAGTGCCTGTTATTTTTGCAGCAGAAAAAATTGTGCATAAGTCGGTTTGATTGCCCGGACGCACCAAGCAAAAAGGGCACGTCCCCGGAGGAAACGTGCCCCTTCCGTCGAACTTGCCCTTAGCTGGCGCGTTGCGCCCGGCTATAGCTGTGCACCGCTTCCACCATCACCGAGACGCTTTCCGGCGGCGTGAATTGTGAAATGCCGTGACCGAGATTGAAGACGTGACCATGGCCGTCCTGCGGCTTGCCGAAGGCGTCGAGCACCTTGTGCACTTCGGCCACGATCTGTGCCGGGTTGGCGAACAGGATGGCCGGGTCCAGGTTGCCCTGCAACGCCACCTTGTGGCCCACGGCAGCGCGCGCGCGGGTAAGATTGGCGGTCCAGTCCAGGCCCACGGCATCGGCGCCGGTGTCGGCGATCTGTTCGATCCACTGGCCGCCGCCCTTGGTGAAGACGATGGCCGGAATCTTGACGCCGTCCTTTTCACGCTTGAGCAAGGACACCACCTGGCGCATGTAGTCGAGCGAAAAGGTCTGGTAGGCGCCGTCGGCCAGCGCGCCGCCCCACGAGTCGAAGATCATCACGGCCTGGGCGCCAGCGTCGATCTGGGCGTTCAGGTAGGCCGCCACCGCCTGGGCGTTGGTGGACAGGATGTGGTGCATCAGGTCCGGGCGGCTGTAGAGCATCTTTTTAATCGTGTGGAACTCGCGCGAGCCCTGGCCTTCGACCATGTAGCACGCCAAGGTCCACGGACTGCCCGAGAAACCGATCAGCGGCACCCGGCCATTGAGTTCAGTGCGGATTTGCGTGACGGCCTTGAACACGTAGTCGAGCGAATCGAGTTCCGGCGCGCGCAGCGCCAGCACTTCGGCCTCGGTCTTGAGCGGACGCTCGAACTTCGGGCCCTCGCCCTCCACGAAGTACAGGCCCAGGCCCATGGCGTCGGGCACGGTCAGAATGTCCGAGAACAGGATCGCCGCGTCCAGTGGAAAACGGTCGAGCGGCTGCAACGTCACTTCGGTGGCGTAGTCGGGATTGGTGGCCAGGCCCATGAACGAGCCGGCCTTCTGGCGCGTGGCGCGGTATTCCGGCAGGTAGCGCCCCGCCTGGCGCATCAGCCACACGGGGGTGTGGTCGGTCGGCTGGCGCAGCAGCGCGCGCAGGAAAGTATCATTCTGGAGCGGGGCGAATTGTGGCATCGGTGATCATCAAATGGCGGCGAAAGGATTATTATCGCACTCCGGGTGCGCTTTCGCTGGAAGCTTGCCTCTTTGATCACCCTTTTTTGGAGATGCCATGACCGCCACGCCTACCATCGCCCCCTACGGCACCTGGACCTCGACGATTACCGCCGCGCGCGTGGCGGCCGGCGCCACGCCCATGTCCGGCTTGCAGGTGGGCGGCGCGGACGGCAACGACATCTTCTGGCTGGCCGGCCGCGCGGCCGAAGCCGGCCGCAACACCCTGCTGCGCCACCACGGCGCCGAAACACAGGAACTCACGCCCGCACCGTTCAACGTGCGCACGCGCGTGCACGAATACGGCGGCGGCGCCTACCTGGTCGATGGCGCCACCGCGTACTTCTCGCATTTTGCCGATAACCGCCTGTACCGCCTCGCCATCGACGAAGACAATGTCGTGCCGGTGGCGCTGTCGCAGGGGGGCAAACACCGTTTTGCCGACTTCGTGCTCGACCGCGCGCATGAGCGCCTGATCGGCGTGCGCGAACTGCATGCAGACGATGACAACGAGCACGCGCAGCCGGTCAATACCATCAGCGCGGTCGGCTTCGACGGCCTTGAACAAGTGCTGGTTGAAGGCGCCGACTTTTACTCGTCGCCGCGGCTCGCGCCGGACGGCCGCACGCTGGCGTGGCTCAGCTGGGACCACCCGCGCATGCCGTGGCAGGGCACCACCCTTTGGCGCGCGGACGTGAACCCGGACGGCACGCTGGCGGCACCGGTGCAGGTGGCGGGCGGCGCCGAGGAATCGATCTGCCAGCCCGAGTGGTCGCCGGACGGCCTGCTGCATTTCGTCTCGGACCGCAGCGGCTGGTGGAACCTGTACCGCCAGGGCGGCGATCAGGCAATCGAGGCGCTGTGCCCGATGGAAGCGGAGTTCGGCGGCCCGCACTGGACCTTCGGTAACAGCATGTACGGCTTCCGCTCGGCTGGCGAAATCATCTGCACCTATATCGACAAGGGCGTGAGCCGCCTGGCGCGCCTGCTGCCGGCCAGCGGCAAGCTCGAACCGCTCTCCAACCCGTACGAGGAAATCCGCGAATTGCGCGTGGCGCCCGGCTATGTCGCCATGCTGGCCGGCAGCCCGACCATTGCGCTGGAACTGGCGCGCATCGATTTTACCGAAGAAGGCGTGGAAATCCTGGCGCAGTCGATCGAGGACCTGCCCGACGAAGCCAGCCTGTCGGTGCCGCTCAACCTGGAGTTTGCCAGCAACGGCCGCACCGCCTACGCCTTCTTCTACCCGCCGCGCAACGCGCTGGTCACCGCGCCGGACGGCGAAAAACCGCCGGTGATCGTGATCAGCCACGGCGGCCCCACCGGCATGACGGTCAACACGTTAAAACTGGCCACGCAGTACTGGACCAGCCGCGGCTTCGGCGTGCTGGACGTGAACTACGGCGGCAGCACCGGCTTCGGCCGCGCCTACCGCGACCTGCTGCGCGGCCAGTGGGGCATCGTCGACGTGGAAGACTGCGTGGCCGGCGCCCGCGCGCTGGTCGAACGGGGACTGGCCGATAACGACCGCCTGATCATCCGGGGCGGCAGCGCCGGCGGCCTCACCACGCTGTGCGCGCTGACGTTCCACGACGTGTTCAAGCTGGGCGCCAGCTACTACGGTGTGTCCGACCTGAAAGGGCTGGACCAGGACTCGCACAAGTTCGAATCGCACTACAATGCCTACCTGATTGCGCCGCAGCCGCAGGCCGAGGCGCTGTACCAGGCCAGGTCGCCGATCAACCACACCGACCGCCTCAAGCGACCGATGATCTTCTTCCAGGGCTTAGATGACAAGGTGGTGCCGCCGCAGCAGTCCGAGTTGATGGTCGATGCGCTGCGCGAGCGCGGCGTGCCGGTCGCGTACGTGCCGCTCGAAGGCGAAGGCCATGGCTTCCGCAAGGGCGAAAACATCGTGCGCACCCTGCAAGCGGAACTGTATTTTTACCAGCGCATGTTCGGCCTGCACACCACCGCAGCGGCCGCGCCGGCGCCGGTTCACATCGATAACTTGCCCAACTGAGAATGACCGACACCACCTTGCAGCACGAATTCGATGCGCTGGAATTCAATGAAAAAATGATCCTGGCGCTGCTGGCGCTGATCGGCGAGCCGGTGGGACGCACCGCCATCCTCGACCTGCTCAAGCACGCCCGCATCGAAAACGCCGACGGCAAGCGCTACACCGTGCTCACGCTCGACGACGCCATGCAAAAACTCGACCGCCTGGCCTTCATCAGCGTGGTGGTGGGACGGGGACACGTGTGCAATCCCAAGCTGCGCTGGCCCGCCATCCGCGCCGCCATCGGCACCCATGCGCTCGACGACCTGTGCGCGGCCTACATGGAACTGGTGCCGCTGCGCCAAACCTGGGGCGGCTACGAGCCGCGCAGCTACCGCGCCGGCATGGCGCTCTTGCGCATGGGCCTCTTGCGCGGCCAGGCGCCGCAGCAACTGGCGCCGATCCTGGCGTTTTGCCAGAACAGCTACGAGGCGGCGCAACTGCATCCGATCGTGGAAATCTTCGGCCGCCCGTTCGAGGCAGGCATGCTGGCGCGCGTGCACCCTTTGATGCAGGACGACATCCTGGCCACCCTGCTGCACAACGCCCAGTACGAACCACAAACCGCGCCGGCCATCCGCGAATTTTGCGAACAGCACCTGCAACGCCGGCAGGCGGCCAACGACACTGTCGCCCCGGCCTTGCGCATGGCGCTGACCGCCGACGCCATCCTCGGTGGCCGTATCGACGACGCCAGGCGTTACCTGGACCGCACGGCCGGCCCGGACAGCCAGTTCCTCGCCAGCACCGTGGTGCTGTTGCAGGGTGCGGGCAGCGCTGCGCTGGCAGGTTTTGAGGTGGCACTGAAGACGCTGCGCCGCGAGACCGGCAAGCGCAAGCAGCTGTTCGACGGCTTCGGCAGCTACCTGTACCTGGCCGCCCTGCTGCGCAGTCCCGACCCCAAGCACCAGAAAAGCGTGCAAGCCTACCTCGAGATCGCGGTACGCATGCCACAAAACCGGGGCAGCGCGATCTTCCAGCAGCTCGACCTGCTGCGCCAGGTCCGCGCCGGCACCATGACCGCCGACGCCATCGGCAACCTGGCATGGGACCCCGACCTGCAAACCCAGTTGTTCCAGTGCCTGCTGTTCTACTGGCTGTCGGTGCCGCACCTGGGCGAGCGCAAGCTGCAGTTGCAGGAACTGTTCGAGCAATCGGACCGCGCCGGTTTTTACTTCATCGCGGCGCAGGCAGCCACCTTGCTGGGCCACCTGGGCAATGTCGGGATGTCCGAGCGCGGCGCCGCCCTGCGCGCGCGCCTGGCGCTGCCCGACCTGTCCAACTGGTTCGAGCGGCAGGAAGGCTGGCAGCGCCAGCTCACGGCGTTGATCAACCTGCAGCAGCCCGAGGGCGCGGCGGTGGCCGGCACGGGCAAGGCGTCGCGCCTGGTGTGGCTGCTCGAGTACCAGCCGCGCTGGGGCGTAACGGAAGTGACACCGGTCGAGCAAAAGCGCGATGCGCGCGGCATCTGGAGCAAGGGCCGCGCGGCCAGCCTGAAGCGCCTGCGCTTCGAAACCGAGGCGTTCGACTTCCTCACCCCGCAGGACGTGCGCGCCACCGAATCGATCACGGTCTCGCATCGCGGCTACACGTCGAGCGGCATGGCCTATGAAGTCAACCCGCAGCGCGCAGTCGCCGCCCTGGTGGGCCACCCGCTGCTGTACTGGGCCGATGCGCCCGACATGCGGGTGGAACTGCTGGCGGGCGAGCCGGAACTGTTGATCCGCAAAAGCGCGGGCAACCTCGAAATCCGCCTGCACCCGCCGATTCCCGACGACAGCGCCACCGTGATCGTGACCAAGGAAACGCCCACGCGCCTGCGCGTGGTCACCATCCAGGACGAGCACCGGCGCATCGGTGCCATCGTCGGCGACGCCCTCAACGTGCCGGCCCACGCCGAAGAACAGGTGCTGCACGCGATCCGCTCGATTTCGTCGCTGGTGACGGTGCAGTCGGACATCGGCGGCGCCGCGCCCGACATGGAACAGGTGGAGGCCGACATGCGCCTGCACGTGCACCTGCTACCGTACCAGCATGGCCTCAAGATGCAGATCCTGGTGCGGCCGCTACCCAACGGCGCCTACTACGCCCCTGGCGACGGCGCCGACAGCGTGATCGCCGACGCCGGCGGCAAACCGATGCAGGCCCGGCGCCAGCTGGTCGAGGAGCGCGACGCCGAACGCGCGCTGATCGCCAAGTGCCCGGTGCTGGAATCCGCCGAACAGGAACACGGCGAATGGCTGCTGGGCCAGCCGGCGCTGTGCCTGCAACTGCTGACCGAATTGCAGGAGCTGCCGCCCGAGAGCATCGTCATCGCCTGGCCCGAGGGCGAGAAATTCCGCGTCACGGCCAAGGTGGAAACCAAGCAGGTGCGCCTGGCCATCAAGAGCAACAAGGACTGGTTTGCCGCCAGCGGCCAGGTGCAGATCGACGAAGACAAGGTGATGGACCTGCGCACCCTGCTCGAACTGGTCCAGAAAAGCAAAAGCCGCTTCGTGGAACTGGGCGAGAACCGCTTCCTGGCGCTGGCCGACGAACTGCACCGGCGCCTGCGCGAAGTCTCCGCCTACGGCGAGCTGACCGAAGACGGCGTGCGCCTGCACCCGCTGGCGTCGTTTGCGCTGGAAGAACTGGCGGACGACGTCGGCGGCGTCAAGGCCGACAAGCTGTGGAAGGCGCACCTGGCGCGCATGGCCGAGCAGACCGCGTTCGAGCCGGTGCTGCCGTCCACCCTGCAGGCCGACCTGCGCGACTACCAGGTCGATGGCTTCAACTGGTTAGCCAGGCTCGCGCACTGGGGCGTGGGCGCCTGCCTGGCCGACGACATGGGCCTCGGTAAAACCCTGCAGGCGCTGGCGCTGATCCTGTCGCGCGCGCCCGATGGACCGACACTGGTGATCGCTCCGACGTCCGTGTGCCTGAACTGGGTGAGCGAGGCGGCGCGCTTTGCGCCCACCTTGAACGTCAAGATGTTCGGCGCCGGCGACCGTGCCGACACCCTGGCCAACTTGCAGCCGTACGACCTGGTGGTGGCCAGCTACGGCCTGCTGCAGCTGGAAGCGGCGCTGTTTGCGGGCGTCAAGTGGCGCACCATCGTGCTCGACGAAGCGCAGGCGATCAAGAACGGCGCCACCAAGCGCTCGCAGGCGGTAATGGCCTTGAATGGCGACTTTCGCATGGCGTGCACCGGCACGCCGCTGGAAAACCACCTGGGCGAGCTGTGGAACCTGTTCCGCTTCATCAATCCGGGCCTGCTGGGCAGCATCGAGCAGTTCAACCTGCGCTTTGCCGCACCGATCGAAAAGCCGCAGGACCACCGCGCCGAAGTGGGTGCGCGCAACCGCCTGCGCCGGCTGATACAACCGTTCATGCTGCGCCGGACCAAGTCGCAGGTGCTGACCGAACTGCCGCCGCGCACCGAGATCACGCTCGAAGTGGACCTGTCGGCCGAAGAAACCGCGCTGTATGAATCGCTGCGCCGCACGGCGCTGGAAACGCTGGCGGCCGTGGAAGGCCCGGCGGAGAAAAAATCGATCCAGATCCTGGCCGAGATCATGAAGCTGCGCCGCGCCTGCTGCAATCCGAACCTGGTCTCGCCGGAACTGGGCATCGCCAGCAGCAAGCTCGCCGCATTCGCCCACCTGCTGGCCGGCCTGCTGGAAAACCGCCACAAGGTGCTGGTGTTCAGCCAGTTCGTCGATCACCTGGCGCTGATCCGCGCCCACCTGGACGCCAACGATATCGGCTACCAGTACCTCGACGGTTCCACGCCGATGAACGAGCGCAAGAAGCGGGTCGATGCGTTCCAGGCCGGTATCGGCGACGTCTTCCTGATCAGCCTGAAAGCGGGCGGCGTGGGCATCAACCTTACCGCCGCCGACTACGTGATCCACATGGACCCGTGGTGGAATCCGGCGGTGGAAGACCAGGCCTCGGACCGCGCCCACCGCATGGGCCAGCTGCGGCCGGTAACCATTTATCGCCTGGTGGCGCGTCACACGATCGAGGAAGGCATCGTCGACCTGCACCAGCACAAGCGCGACCTGGCCGACAGCCTGCTCGAAGGCAGCGATGTCTCGGGCCGCATGTCGGCTGGCGAGATGTTGAACATGTTGCAAGAGGGGCTCACGTATTAGCTTGTAACAGGGTCGCTCAAGCGGGCCGATTAATGATAATCTCCCACGCTTCGACTCGGCTCGCAGGCGGGCCTTGTCATCTTTACACAAGGCTGCATAGACGATGATCAAGACAAAACTCGCGCTGGCGATGGTAATGGCGGCCCTCGCCTTTGCCCCGGCCAGCGCCGCGACCCAGAAAAAGTCCGCAAAGACCACGAAAACCACGAAGACCACCAAGAAAAACACCGCCAAGAACACCAGCAAACGCACGGCCAAAACCGTCGCCAAGGCTGCGCCCGCAGCGGTGCTGGCCGAGCGCTGGCAAGACCGCCAGTTCGATGCGCTGAGCAACCAGTTCCTCAACGCCCAGTGGCGCATCGATTCGGAAAGCGCGATCTACGCCGGCAAGTACGATACCGCCGCCACCCTGTTCGTGCCCGACAAAGCCGGTATTGCCAGCGAGCTGGCCTTCATCGACGAATGGCTCGAGCGTTTCGGCAAGGTCAACGCCAAACAGCTGGCCGCCAAGCAGCGCACCGATCTGCAACTGCTGCAAAACAAGCTCGAAGGCGATCGCTGGCGCCTGACCACGCTGCGCGAATACGAGTGGAATCCCGCCAGCTACAACGTGGCCGGCCCGCTCGACCTGATCCTCAATACCGAATACGCGTCCCGGCCGCAGCGCCTGCGCACCCTGCTCAAGCGCATCACCAGCATCCCGGCGTACTACGACGCGGCGCGCGCCAACATCGTCAACCCCACGCGCGAGCACACGCTGCTGGCGATCAAGCAGGCCCCCGGCGTGCAGGCCGTGCTGGTGGAAGTCAACAAGGTGGCGCAGGCGTCGATCCTGAACGCGGCCGAGAAGCAGCAGTTCACCTTGCGCGTCGATGCCGCGCTGGCTGCTGTGAACAACTACGTTACGTACCTGACCGAGCGCGAAAAGCTGATGGCTACCGAAGGCCGCCGCAGCTTCCGCATCGGCAAGGAACTGTACGAGAAAAAATTCGCCTACGATATCCAGTCGGGCAGCACCGCCGAGCAGACCTATCAAAAAGCGCTGGCTGCCCGCGAAGAATTGCTGGCCAATATGGACCGCCTGTCCGACGAGATGTGGGACAAGTATTTACCAGGCGTGGCAAAACCGGCCGACCGCTATGCCAAGATTGGCATGATGATCGACAAGCTCTCCGAGCGTCACGTCGCGCGCGAGAACTTCGTCGCCGAAATCCGCCGCCAGATTCCGGAATTGCAGGCCTGGGTGATCAAGCACGACCTGCTCACGCTCGACCCGAACAAGCAACTCGAAGTGCGCGCCACCCCTGCCTACCAGGCCGGCGTGGCAGGGGCCAGCATCGACGCACCGGGCCCGTACCGTCCGCAGGACCGCACCTACTACAACGTCACCCCGCTCGACGGCGCCACGCCCGAGGCGGCCGAGAGCAGCCTGCGCGAATACAACCACTGGATCTTGCAAATCCTCAACATCCACGAAGCCATTCCCGGCCACTACGCCCAGCTGGTGTACGCCAACAAGTCGCCATCGATCGTCAAGTCGATCTTCGGCAACGGCGCCATGGTCGAAGGCTGGGCCGTGTACGGCGAGCGCATGATGCTGGAATCGGGCTATGGCGACAACGCGCCGGAAATGTGGCTGATGTATTCGAAGTGGAACCTGCGCAGCGTGACCAACACCATCCTCGACTACAGCGTGCACGTGCTGGGCATGACCGAAGAGCAGGCCATCGACCTGCTGACGCGCCAGGCCTTCCAGACCCGCACCGAGGCCACCGAGAAGTGGCACCGGGTGCAGGTATCGTCGGTGCAGCTGACCAGCTACTTCAGCGGCTACAGCGAGATCATGGCGCTGCGCGAAGAACGCAAGCAGGCGCTGGGCAGCAACTTCAATTTGAAACAGTTCCACGAACAGTTCCTCGGCTACGGCAGCGCGCCGGTGCGGGTGATCCGCGAACTGATGATCAATAAATAAGCCGCACAATGAAAAAGCCCCGCAGTGTTACCACTGCGGGGCTTTTTTACGTCTGCCTAACGGCTGTTGCAACGAGTCCGTGGCTAGGCGCGGCGTCGCAGGCAGTGCGCTAGCACGGCAAGACGCCGCAACGACGCCATGGGCTCGTTTCAACAGCCGTTAAGACTGTTTTTCTTCGGGGGCGGTTGACATCTTGACAAACATCGGCGCCACCAGCAAACCCAGCTCGAACAGCAGGCACATCGGAATGGCCAGCGAGAACATCGACATCGCGTCCGGCGGGGTGACCAGGCCGGCAATCGCGAACGCACCGACGATGGCGTACGGACGGATTTCCTTGAGCTTGGCCACCGACACCAGCCCGGTGCGCACCAGGATGACCACCACCACCGGTACTTCGAAGGTGGCGCCAAAGGCCAGGCACATCGACATCACGAAGTCGAGGTAGTTCTCGATATCGGGCGTGACCGCGATCGACGTGGGCGAGAACTGGGCAATGAAGTGGAAAACGCGGCCGAACACGAAGAAATAGCAGAACGCCACGCCCGCCATGAACAGCAGCGACGACGAAATGACCAGCGGCGCGACCAGGCGCTTTTCATGCGTGTACAGGCCGGGGGCGACAAACGCCCACATCTGGTACAGCACCCACGGCAAGGCCATGATCAGCCCCAGCACGAAAGTGACCTTCATCGGCACCAGGAACGGCGACGTCACGCCGGTAGCGATCATTTTCGAGCCGACCGGCAGCGAGTTGATCATCGGTTGGGCGATGAAGTCGTAGATTTGCGCCGGGCCGGGCCAGAACATCAGTACCGCAACCACCAGCACGACGCCGATGGTCGCCTTGACCAGCCGGTTGCGCAGTTCGACCAGATGGGAGATGAAGGTCTCTTCGCCTGTATTTGGGGTAGTCATCAGTAAAACGAGTTCTGGATGTTGCCGCGTGGGCGGAACCGGGCAACGCGCGCGGCGCCGGACGTGACGTGCAGCTTGCCACCGTGGCGTTGCTTGTACCAGCCGGGCACCGCCGAGTTACGCACCAGCTTTTTGCGGCGGAACTCGCGCGCCTTGCGCGCCAGGTCGTCGCTGCTCACCGTGGAAAACGACGTCGAGGCCGACGAGATGTCTTCCATGGCCGGCGTGTCGTGCCAGGCGTTTTGTACCTCGTTCAGATTTTCCGCAATCGAGTTTTCAACGTCGCTCTTGATGTTGTGCGCCGCTTCCTGCACTTCCTTTTGCAGGTTGCGCAGTTCTTCGAGCTCGATTTCACGGGTGACTTCGGACTTGACGTTGTTGAGGTAACGCTGGGCGCGACCGTACAGGTTCCCGGCCATGCGCGCCACCTTGGGCAGCTTTTCGGGGCCGATGACGACCAGCGCAACCACGCCGATCACCAACATTTTGGTAATACCGAGATCGATCATAGGACAGAAGCGTCAGCTCGTGCGGCCCCGCTGGGGGCCGCTGCGGCTTACAGCTTGTTTTTCTCTTTGACGTCGACGTCGATGGTGCTCGGGGTGACCGGAGGCGCAGGCGGAGCAACCGGCTTGTCCTCGTCGCTGCCCTTGACGCCATCCTTGAAGCCTTTGACGGCCTTGCCGATGTCACCACCCATATTGCCCAGCTTTTTGGTGCCGAAGATCAAAATCACCACCACCAGCAAAATAACCCAATGTATCCAGCTCGTCGAACCCATCTTATTCCCCTTGGCGGCGCCATGCGCCTGTTAATCCATTGATCCGTTGTTTCAAATTGCAGCAACAGTATACGTCAAGCGCCGCGCGTCATGTGCATGTCATGTAGCAAGCCTTGTGACCAGTTGTCAGGCTGGCAGTACCTGTTATCATTCGCCACGCCACGGGTGGGCGCCGCCGATCACGTGCATGTGCAGATGGTACACCTCTTGACCGCCATCAGGTCCACTGTTGATGACGGTCTTGAAGCCGGCCACCGGCTGACCCTGGTCATCATAACTGACCGCGCAACCGAATTCCCCTGCAAGACGGGGGGCCAGCGCCAGCATTTTGCCCAGCAGCGGGGCGTCGTCCGGCGTGCAGTCGGACAGCGTGGAAAAATGCTTTTTCGGGATCACCAGCAGGTGCACGGGCGCATGCGGATGGATGTCCTTGAACGCGTACAGCTCGTCGTCTTCGTAGACGGCGGTGGACGGGATGGTCTTTTCAGCGATCTTGCAGAACAGGCAGTTTTCCACGGGGGCTCCTCAATCCTTGCGCGCGTTTTTTTCAACAATACCGGACACGCCTTCGCGGCGTGCCAGTTCGTCCAGCACTTGCTGCGGCTTCAGGTCGAACTGCGCCAGCAACACCAGCGTATGGAACCACAGGTCGGCTACTTCGTACAACACCTTGTCAGGTTCGCCAGAGACGCGCGCGTCCTTGGCGGCCATCACGGTCTCGGTGGCTTCTTCGCCGATTTTTTTCAGGATGGCGTCGTCGCCTTTTGCAAACAGCTTGGAGACGTACGACGTGGCGGGGTCGCCGCCGTTGGCCAGCTTGCGCGATTCCATCAGCTCGGCCAGGCGGTCCAGGATAGTGCTCATGATTGTTACCTTGTGCTTAACTCGATTTCGGTTTGGCGTAGATATCGCCCGGGTCTTTCAGGACCGGCTCGGCGTTGTGCCAGTCGCCGCCCTCGGCGTCGCCCTCGAATTTTTGATAAAAACACGAATGGCGGCCGGTATGGCAGGCGATGCCGCCGGCTTGCTCGATCTTGAGCAGCACCACGTCTTCATCGCAGTCGAGGCGGATTTCCAGCACTTTTTGCGTGTGGCCCGACTCTTCGCCCTTGTGCCACAGCTTCTTGCGCGAGCGGCTCCAGTACACGGCTTCGCCGAGCTCGACTGTTTTAGCCAGCGCGTCGCGGTTCATCCAGGCGAACATCAACACGTCGTTGCTGCCGGCCTCCTGTGCAATGACCGGCACCAGGCCGTTTTCGTCCCAGTGGATTTTTTTCAGCCATTTGGCCTTGGCCACGTTGTTGGTTGGGGTAGACATGAGTTTTTCCGCTATTTGCTTAATCGAGGCGCATCGGAATGCCCTGCGCTGCCATGAAGCGCTTGGCTTCCTGCACCGTGTGCTGGCCGTAGTGGAAGATGCTCGCTGCCAGCACCGCGTCTGCCTTGCCGAGCTTGACGCCGTCGGCCAGGTCTTGCAGGCCTCCCACGCCGCCCGAGGCGATCACGGGGATGCCGATGGCATTCGACACGCTGCTGGTCAGGCCCAAATCAAAACCGGACTTGGTGCCGTCGCGGTCCATGCTGGTGAGCAGGATTTCGCCGGCGCCCAGCTGTTCCATCTTGACGGCCCATTCGATGGCGTCGATGCCGGTGGCCTTGCGCCCGCCGTGGGTAAACACTTCCCACTTGCCCGGGGATACCTGCTTGGCGTCGATCGCCACCACGATGCACTGCGAGCCGTGCTTTTGCGAGGCCTCGTACACCAGCTGCGGGTTCGACACGGCCGACGAGTTCATGCTGACTTTGTCCGCGCCGGCATTGAGCAGGCGGCGCACATCGGCCACCTCGCGCACGCCGCCACCGACGGTCAGTGGAATGAACACCTGCGAAGCGACGGCCTCGATGATGTGCAGGATCAGGCCGCGGTTGTCGCTGGTGGCAGTGATGTCGAGGAAGGTCAGTTCGTCGGCGCCCTGCTCGTCGTAGCGGCGGGCGATTTCCACCGGGTCGCCGGCGTCGCGCAGCTCGGTGAAGTTGACGCCCTTGACCACGCGGCCATCGGTCACGTCCAGGCAGGGAATGATGCGTTTGGCAAGCATGTCAATCTTCCGGGTAGTCGGGCAGGTCGCCGCTCAGTTCGTCCGCGCGCAGTTGCGCCGAGGCCAGGTCGATCGTGCCTTCGTAAATCGAACGGCCGCAGATCACGCCTTCGATGCCTTCGTCCTGCACCGCGCACAAGGCTTCGACGTCGCCGATATTGTGCAAGCCACCCGACGCGATCACGGGAATCTTGACCGCTTGCGCCAGCTTGACGGTGGCGTCGATATTGACGCCGCCCATCATGCCGTCGCGGCCGATGTCGGTGTAGATGATAGCTTCCACGCCGTAGGCTTCGAATTTCTTGGCCAGGTCGATCACTTCGTGGCCGCTCATCTTGCTCCAGCCGTCCGTGGCCACCTTGCCGTCCTTGGCGTCCAGGCCGACGATGATGTGGCCGGGGAAGGCGCCGCAGGCGTCGTGCAGGAAGCCCGGTTCCTTGACCGCGGCCGTGCCGATGATGACGTAGCTGATGCCGGCGTCGAGGTACCGCTCGATGGTGTCGAGGTCGCGGATGCCGCCGCCCAGTTGCACCGGGATTTCGTCGAGGTCGTTTTCTTCGGCGAATTCCTGCACCACTTTCAGGATGGCCTTGACCGCGCCTTCATTCTTCGGCTTGCCGGCAAAGGCGCCGTTCAGGTCCACCAGGTGCAGGCGGCGCGCGCCTTGCTTGAGCCAGTGCAGGGCCATATCGGCCGGGTTTTCCGAGAAAACGGTGGCAAGTTCCATATCGCCTTGTTTGAGGCGAACGCAGTGACCGTCTTTGAGGTCGATGGCAGGAATGAGCAGCATGATAGGTCTGGGGTCTAGGGAAGTTAAGGTTAAGGGTTCCAGCGGACGAAATTACGGTACAGCTGCAGGCCCGCCGCGGCGCTCTTCTCCGGGTGGAACTGCGTGGCAAAAATATTATCACGGGCGACCGCGCAGCTGAACGGCGCGCCATACGTGGTCAGCCCGACGGTATGCGCGCTCTGCTCCGGCTGGGCGTAGTAGCTGTGGACAAAGTAAAAGTAGCTATTGTCCGCAATGCCATCCCACATCGGGTGAGACGCGTTTTGCTGCACTTGGTTCCAGCCCATTTGCGGCACCTTGAAGCGCGAGCCGTCCTGCTGCAGCTGGCCGTCGAGCTGGAAGCGCACGACCTTGCCGGGCAACAGGCCGAGGCCGGCAGCATCGCCCTCCTCGCTGCCATCGAACAGCATCTGCTCGCCGATGCACACGCCCATCAGCGGCTTGTTGCGGCTGGCGGCCATCAGCGCGTCCTGCACACCCGATTCGCGCAGGCTGCGCATGCAGTCGGGCATCGCGCCCTGGCCCGGCAGCACGATGCGGTCGGCGGTTTCGATGTCGGCCACATCGCCGGAGATGAGCACGTTGGCCTCCGGGGCGACGGCGCGCAGCGCCTGCGCGACCGAACGCAGATTACCCATGCCGTAATCAACTACTACGATTTTTTTCATGATAGTAAAGTCTTACAGAGTGCCCTTGGTCGAGGGAATGGTGCCGGCCGCGCGCGGATCGAGCTCGGACGCCATGCGCAGTGCACGGCCGAAGGCCTTGAACACGGTCTCGCACTGGTGGTGCGCATTGGTGCCGCGCAGGTTGTCGATGTGCAGGGTGACCAGCGCGTGGTTGACGAAGCCGCGGAAAAATTCCAGGGTCAGGTCCACGTCGAAAGTGCCGATCATGGCGCGCGTAAAAGGGATGTGGTACTCGATGCCTGGCCGGCCCGAGAAGTCCAGCACCACGCGCGACAGCGCTTCGTCGAGCGGCACATACGAGTGGCCGTAACGGACGATGCCCTTGCGGTCGCCGATGGCCTTGGCCACGGCCATGCCCAGCGTGATGCCCACGTCTTCCACCGTGTGGTGGTTGTCGATATGGATGTCGCCGGTCGCTTCCACTTCCAGGTCGAACAGGCCATGACGGGCGATCTGGTCGAGCATGTGGTCGAGGAAGGGCACGCCGGTATTGAGCTTTTGCTGGCCGGTGCCATCGAGGTTGATGGAGACGCGGACTTGCGTCTCGTTGGTATTGCGGGTGATTTCTGCGGTGCGGTTCATGAGGGGGCTCGCGAGGTTACTCAGGCTGCCAGCGACGCGGCGAAGGCATCGAGGAAGGTGGCGTTTTCTGCCGGGGTACTGACCGTGATGCGCAAACAATTGGCCAGCACAGGATGCATTTTACTCACATTTTTAATTAATACCTTGTGAGATAGTAGTTTGACGTTGGCATCGTCGGCATTGGGCACCCGAATCAAGATAAAATTCGCCGCCGACGGAAAAACCTCCACGCCGGGAAATTCTGCCAATGCAGCCATCAGATCGGCGCGTGCGGCGCGCAACGCGTGCGCTTGCTGGTTCAGCACCTCCACGTGGTCGAGCGCGAATTCGGCCGCCGTCTGCGTCAATACGTTGATGTTGTAAGGAGGCCGCACTTTGTCGAACTGCTCTAGCAGTTTGGGCGCCGCCGACATGTAGCCGAGGCGAATCCCGGCCAGCCCCAGCTTCGAGACGGTGCGCATCACCACCAGGTTGTCGAACTGCGGCAGGCGGTCCATGAAGGTCTGCTGGGCGAACGGCTCGTACGCTTCATCCACCACGGCCAGGCCGAAACCATCCAAAGCCTTGATGATGGCGACGATGTCGCTTTCCGCAAACAGGTTGCCGGTCGGGTTGTTCGGGTACGACAGGAACACCAGCGCCGGCTTGTGCTCTGCGATCGCCGCCAGCATGGCCGGCAGGTCGAGCGTGAGGTCCGCTTTCACCGGCACACCCACGTAATCCATCCCCGCGTACTGCGCCGAGCGCGCATACATCACGAACGACGGCGTGGGCGACAGCACTACCGCGCGGCGTTCCTGCTGCGCGCAGGCCATGCACAGGATCGAGATCAGTTCGTCCGAGCCGTTGCCGAGCATGACGTCGTACCCTGCCGGCACGCCCAGCGTGGCGCGCACCTTCTGCCTGGTGGTTGCGTACGACGCTACCGGGTAGCGGTTCAGGGTAGCGGCAGCCAGGCGCGTGCCCAGCTCCTGCAGCAAATGCTCGGGCAGCTGGTACGGGTTTTCCATCGCATCGAGCTTCACGAAGCCACTGGCGTCAGCCACGTGGTAGCCATGCATGGCTGCGACGTCCGGGCGTATGGTGTTGGCGATGAGGGTGTCGATGGCGGACATCTGGCTGGGGCTCCTGGTCAGGCTACGGTTGAAAGTCGCTTGGTGGCGGCCTTGGGTTTGGCGGCGACGATTTTTTTGGGGGCGGCTTTTTTTGTCACCGCCTTGGGTGCGGTGCTGGTCACGGTGGCCAGCGTGGGCGCACTGTCGCTTGCCGCCCTGGCCCTTGCCTTCGCAAGCGCCTTGGGCGGTACGATAGCGGCAGCTACGACGTCAGCTTTCTTCGGTGCGGTTTTTTTCGGCGCCGGCTTTTTCTTCACCACCGGCGGCAAGTCCAGCGCCGCCAGCCGTTCGTCGATGATCGCGCAGTAGTCGGGATTGAGTTCAAAGCCGACGAAGCTGCGTCCGCAACGCTTGGCGGCAATTGCCGTGGTGCCGCTGCCCATGAACAGGTCGAGCACCACGCCGTCGGGCGGGCACGAAGCCTTGACCATGCGCTCGATGATTTCCAGCGGCTTTTGCGTCGGATGGTCGGCGCGTTCGGGATGCTCCTTGTGCAGGCGCGAGACGCTCCACAGGTCCTTGGGGTTGTAGCCCACTTCGAGCCACTTGGCGCCAATGAAGATCGAGCGCGAACGGGCCTTCTTGGTCTCGGCGTCGTAGGCGATGCGCACAGCGTCGAGGTCGAAATAATAATCCTTGCGGCGGACAAAAAAGCCGATGGTGTCGTGCACCGACGAGTAGCTGCGCACGCTGCCGCCCATCGACGGCACGCGGCGGTCCCAGATAATCTCGTTCATCATCGTCATGCGCTGTTTCAGCAGCACGAAGATTTCGGGCGAAAAGCGCCACGTCAAAAAGATGTACAGGCTGCCGTTGGGCTTGAGCTTGGGCAGCGCAGCGTCGATCCACTGCTCGGTCCAGCGCAGGTAATCATCGACCGTCTGCTGGTCGGACGCATTGCCGTAGTCCTTGCCCAGGTTGTACGGCGGGTCGGTCAAGATCAGGTCGATGGAACCGTCGGGGATGCGCGCCAGTCCGGACAGCGCGTCCTCGCAGAAAACCTGGTTGAGCCACTGGTCGGTCATTGGTTCTTTAACCTGAGTTCGGCGCTGCGGGCGTGCGCCTGCAAGCCTTCGCCATACGCCAGTTCCGCCGCGATTTTACCCAGGGTTTGCGCGCCCGCTTCGCTGACGTGGATGATCGACGAGCGCTTCTGGAAATCGTACACGCCCAGCGGCGACGAGAAGCGCGCGGTGCGCGACGTCGGCAGCACGTGGTTCGGGCCGCAGCAGTAGTCGCCCAGCGACTCGGACGAGAAGCGTCCCAGGAACATGGCGCCCGCATGGCGGATTTTATCGGCCCACTGCTGTGGATTCTCGGCCGAGATTTCGAGGTGCTCGGCTGCGATGCTGTTGGCGATCGCGCACGCTTCGTCCATGTCGCGCACTTTCACCAGCGCGCCCCGGTCGGTGAGCGACGTGCGGATGGTGTCCTGGCGCGGCATGGTTGGCAGCAGTTTTTCGATGCTCGCTTCCACGCGGGCGATGTAGTCGGCGTCCGGGCACAGCATGATGGCCTGCGCCAGTTCGTCGTGCTCGGCCTGCGAGAACAGGTCCATCGCCACCCAGTCCGGGTCGGTGGTGCCGTCGCAGATGACCAGGATCTCCGACGGACCGGCGATCATGTCGATGCCGACGATGCCGAACACGCGGCGCTTGGCGGCAGCGACATACGCGTTGCCGGGGCCGACGATTTTATCGACCGGCTGTATGGTCTCGGTGCCATGCGCCAGCGCGGCCACCGCTTGCGCGCCGCCGATCGTGATCACGCGCGTCACGCCGGCAATGGCGGCGGCGGCCAGCACCATCTGGTTCTTCACGCCGTCCGGCGTTGGCACCACCATGATGATTTCCGGTACGCCCGCCACGTGGGCCGGAATTGCATTCATCAGCACCGACGACGGGTACGCGGCCTTGCCACCGGGGACGTAAATGCCCACGCGGTCGAGCGGCGTGACTTTCTGACCGAGGATGGTGCCATCGGCTTCGGCATAGGTAAAGCCGTTCAGTTCCTGCTTTTGCCGTTCGTGGAATACGCGGATGCGCTGCGCGGCCACGTGGAGGGCGTCACGCTGGGCGGCGGGAATCGCTGCGAGCGCTGCCTGCAATTCGTCCTGGCCGATGTCAAAAGCGGCCATGCTGGCGGCGCCGCCGTCCGGAATGCGGTCGAAGCGGTTGGTGTATTCGAGGACGGCAGCGTCGCCGCGCGCCTTGACATCGGCCAGGATGCCGGCGACGGCGCGCTCGATCGCTTCATCGGTGCCCGCTTCAAATGCCAGCAAGGTGTCCAGGGACTTTTGAAAATCGGCTTGGGTGGAATCGAGCTTGGTAATTTGAATCGACATGATGTGTTCCGTATTGATTTACTTTTTGGCCGCGCGCTCGAACGCTTCGAGGATGGGCTGCAAGCGCTGGCGCTTGAGCTTTAACGCGGCCTGGTTGACGATCAGGCGCGACGAGATGTCCATGATGGCTTCCACTTCCACCAGGTCGTTGGCGCGCAGCGTGTTGCCGGTGCTGACCACGTCCACGATGGCGTCGGACAGGCCGACCAGCGGCGCCAGTTCCATCGAGCCATACAGCTTGATCAGATCGACGTGCACGCCCTTCTTGGCGAAGTGTTCGCGCGCAGTCTGCACGAACTTGGTGGCCACGCGCAGGCGCGCGCCCTGGCGCACGGCGGTCTCGTAATCGAAACCGTTTTTCACGGCCACCGACATGCGGCACGCGGCGATATTGAGGTCGATCGGCTGGTACAGGCCTTCGCCGCCATGCTCGAGCAGGACGTCCTTACCGGCCACGCCGAAGTCCGCCGCGCCATGCTGCACATAGGTCGGCACGTCGGTGGCGCGCACGATCAGCACGCGCACGCCGGGGTCGTTGGTGGCCAAAATCAGCTTGCGCGAGGTTTCCGGATTTTCCGTGACGGTGATGCCGGCCGCTTCCAGCAGCGGCAGGGTGTCGTCGAAAATCCGGCCCTTGGATAGGGCGAGAATCAGTTGCTGGTTGTCTTGAAATGCACTCATGGTACGTCCAGAATTTAGGTATCATCCGATCCGTCATTCCCGCGCAGGCGGGAATCCATACTTCGGATGCTCAGCATGGACTCCCGCTTTCGCGGGAGTGACGGTGCTTGTTTCACGGCTGCCAGATGACTGCAGTGGCTACATGGCGTGTTACTTGATGCGCTTGATATTCGCACCCACCGCCGACAACTTCACTTCCATCTGGTCGTAGCCGCGATCGAGGTGATAAATGCGGTCGATCAGCGTCTCGCCGCGCGCAGCCATGGCCGCGATCACCAGCGATGCGGACGCGCGCAGGTCGGTGGCCATCACCGGCGCGCCGACGAGCTGCTCCACGCCCTTGATGAAGGCAGTGTTGCCGTCGGTCTCGATGGCCGCGCCCAGGCGGTTCATCTCCTGCACGTGCATGAAGCGGTTTTCAAAAATGGTTTCGGTCACGCGGCTGGCGCCGTTGGCAATCGTGTTGACGGCCATGAACTGCGCCTGCATGTCGGTGGGAAAGCCCGGGTATTCGGTGGTGCGGAACGTCACAGGCGTGGGGCGTGCATCCATCTGCGCGCGGATCCAGTTGTCGCCCACGGTCAGTTGCAGGCCCATTTCACGCAGCTTGTCGAGCGCCGCGTCCATGATGTCCACGCGCGTATTGCGGATGGTGATGTCGCCGCCGGTGGCAGCGACCGCGCACAGGAACGTGGCCGCTTCGATACGGTCGGAGATCACCGCGTGTTTGGCGCCATGCAGCTCGGCCACACCTTGAATGACCAGGCGGTTGGTGCCGATGCCTTCGATCTTGGCGCCCATGGCCACCAGCAGGTTGGCGAGATCCGTCACTTCCGGTTCGCACGCGGCGTTTTCCAGCACGGTCTCGCCGTCGGCCAGGGTAGCGGCCATCAGCAGGTTCTCGGTGCCGGTGACGGTGATCATGTCGGTGACGATGCGCGCGCCTTTCAGCTTGGCGCACTTGGCGTAGATGTAGCCCGCCTCGATGGTGATCTCGGCGCCCATCGCCTGCAGGCCCTTGATGTGCTGATCGACGGGACGCGAACCGATGGCGCAGCCGCCCGGCAGCGATACCTTGGCCTGGCCGAAGCGCGCCAGCAAGGGGCCCAGCACCAGGATCGACGCGCGCATGGTTTTCACCAGTTCGTACGGCGCTTCGAGCTTGTCGATGGCGGCGCCGTTCAGGGTGACCTTGTCGTTGTCCTGGGTGACCTTCAAGCCGGTCTGGCCCAGCAGTTTCAGGATGGTGGCCACATCGTGCAGGTGCGGCACATTGGACAGCTCGACGTCGCCGGACGTCAGCAGGCCCGCGCACAGGATCGGCAGCGCGGCGTTTTTCGCGCCCGAAATCGTGATGTCGCCGTGCAGGCGGTTGCCGCCTTGAATCAGGAGCTTGTCCATGCTTAGCCTTGGTATTCTTCTGGGGTGAGGGTTTTCATCGACAGCGCGTGGATTTCTTCGCGCATGCGGTCGCCCAGCGCGGCGTACACCAGCTGATGGCGCTGGATCGGACGCTTGCCGGCAAACGCCGGCGACACGATGATGGCCTGGAAGTGCTGGCCGTCGCCGTCCACTTCGAGATGGGTGCATTCGAGGCCGGCCGAGATGTAGCCGTGGATCAGTTCTGGAGTGGTAGCCATGATGGGGTCCTGTTTTAAATCTGTTATCTGTATTTGACGCATGATTGTGCTCCTGGTGCCGCCGGTTAGTGCCGCAGGCGGTAGCCGCTGCGCAGCAGCCGGATCGCCGCCAGCGACAGCACCACCAGGAAGGCCGAGACGATGCCCAGGCTGATCCAGGGGCTGGTGTCGGACTGGCCGAAGAAGCCGTAGCGGAAGCCGTCGATCATGTAGAAGAACGGGTTCAGGTGCGAGACGGTGAGCCAGAACGACGGCAGCGAGTGGATCGAATAGAACACGCCCGACAAAAACGTCAGCGGCATGATCAAAAAATTCTGGAACGCAGCCAGCTGGTCGAATTTCTCGGCCCAGATGCCGGCGATCAGCCCCATGGTGCCGAGGATGGCCGCACCCAGCAGGGCAAACACGGCGATCCACAGCGGCGCCGCAAAGCTCATGTGGGCAAACCACGCGGTCACGGCAAACACGCCCAGGCCCACGGCCAGGCCGCGCACCATGGCCGCGATCACGTACGCCGAGAAGATTTCCCAGTGCGACAGGGGCGTCAACAGCACGAACACCAGGTTGCCGGTGATCTTGGACTGGATCAGCGACGACGACGAGTTGGCAAACGCATTTTGCAGCACGCTCATCATCACCAAACCGGGAATCAGGAACGACGTGTAGCTCACGCCTTCGTACACCTGCACCCGGCCCTCTAAAACGTGGCCGAAGATCAGCAGGTACAGCATGGCAGTCAGGATCGGCGCGGCCACGGTTTGCGTCGCAACCTTCCAGAAGCGCAGCGTCTCTTTATAGACCAGGGTGCGGAAGCCGCTCGAGATAAAATTCATACCGTACCCTTGTCCATAATTTGCAGGAAGATGTCTTCGAGATCGGCCTGTTGCAGCTGCATCTCGTCGATCACGGCGCCCGACTCGCGCAGGCGCGCCAGGATGCCTTCCACTTCCGAATACTCGTTGATGCGCAGGCTGTACTTGCGGCCGTGGTCGGAGACTTCCGGGTGCGTGACCAGGTGGCGCAGGTCATCGGGCAAATCGCCGGCCGTCATGTTGACGATCAGCTGCGAGCCCGAGATGCGGCGGATCAGCGCCGCCATCGAATCGAGCGCGACGACCTTGCCGCTCTTGAGCATGGCGACGCGCTTGCACATCGCCTGCGCTTCTTCCAGGTAGTGGGTGGTAAGCACCACGGTGTGGCCTTCACGGTTGAGGCGCGAAATGAACTTCCACAGCGTCTGGCGCAGCTCCACGTCCACGCCGGCGGTCGGCTCGTCGAGCACGATCACGGGCGGCTTGTGCACCAGCGCCTGCGCCACCAGCACGCGGCGCTTCATGCCGCCGGACAGGGCGCGCATATTGGTGTCGGCCTTGTTGGTCAGGTCGAGGTTGTGCATCACCTCGTCGATCCAGGCATCGTTGTTGGGCAGGCCGAAGTAGCCCGATTGCAGGCGCAGGGTTTCGCGCACGGTGAAGAACGGATCGAACACCAGTTCCTGCGGCACCACGCCGAGCTTGCGCCGCGCCTCGCGAAAATCGCCGGTGACGTCATGGCCGTGAATGCTGACCTTGCCGGCATCGGGACGGATCAGGCCGGCAATGATGGAAATCAGGGTAGTCTTGCCGGCGCCGTTGGGGCCCAGCAGGCCGAAAAACTCGCCCTCCTCGATGGTGAGCGACACGCCGCCCAGCGCCTGGAGCGACTTGTAGCGCTTTTCGACATTCGTTATTTGGATCGCTGACATTCTAGACTTTATGTTGTGCGACGGCGTGACCGGCGCTGAGTGCCCGCCACGCGCCGAAAACGGCACGAAACGGTGATTCAGGGGGGCCGCAGCGCTGTAGCTGCGGCAACGTTCAATTATATTGGAAATCTGGGTCGGTCGAGCCGGACCGGCGGAATACTACAACTGCGAGGGGGGCGGAGCGGGGGTCAATGATGGTGGTGCAGGTCGGCAGGCGCGGCGGCCGGGGCGACGGAGGTATTGTCCGGATCTTGCTCTTCTTCCTGGCCGGGGAACACCAGGCCGCAGACGCCATAGAGCTTGGTCAGGTTTTTCAGCGAGGCAGGCAGGTTGTGCAGCGCCAGCTGCACCCCGGCTTCGCGCGCGGCGCGCTGCCAGGACAGCAGCACCGACACGGCCACCGAATCCACCGAGGTAACGTTGCTTAAATCAAACGCCCGCTGGCCGGCCTTGATGGCGGCCAGGCCGCGCTCTTGCGCCGCAGTGGCGTTGAGCACGGTCAGGGACGTGAGTGATTGCAGGTTGTCGGTGGCGTCGGCGGTCATGGCGATTGCTTGGTTAGGTACTTATTTGGCTGGCGTGGCAGGATTGGCTTTGAGCGGTTTGCTCGCCAGCGACTTGTTCTTGTCGCTCAGCGTCTTGATCAGGCCGTCGATGCCACCCTTGTTGATTTCGGACGTAAACGTACCTTTGTAGGTTTCCACCAGCCAGGCGCCCATGACGTTGATGTCATAGATTTTCCAGCTGTCGCCAGCCTTGGCCACGCGGTAATTCAGCAGGACCGGATCGCCACGGGTCATGTTTACTTGCGAACGCACTTCCACGTCGGTGTCGGCCGGATCGGCGCGCAGCGGCTTGAAGGTGATGGTTTCGTTCTTGATTTGCGACAGCGCGCCCGAGTACGTGTACACCAGCAGGGTGCGGAACTGTTCCGACAGCGCTTTCTGTTGCTCAGGCGACGCCTGGCGCCAGAAGCGGCCGGCCGCCAGCGCGGTCATGCGGTTCGAATCGACATACGGCAAGATCTTGTTTTCGACCAGCGCCATGATTTTTTGCTGATTGCCGGACTGGATGTCCTTGTCGGCCTTGGCAGTGTTGATCACGTCTTCGCTGATGCGCTTGACCAGCGCGTCGGGCGCTTCGGCCGCTTGCGCGGTCATGGTAAAGCCCATCGTGGCCACGGTGGCAACAGCTATCAGTTGTTTGATCAGATTCATCGTTTATCTACCTTGTGTGAGTTCTTCGGGTCACAGGCTGGCTCAGTTCGCAGCCGGTGTACCGGAGTTTAACGCGTTCGGGGCGGATTCGGCTGACACGGTTGGCGAAGTTTCCACTGGAGCAACAGTTGCAGCTGCGGTGGCCGGGACAACGGCGGCGGTTTCAGTGGTGGCGGCTGGCGCGGCATCGGCTTGCGGCGGCGACACTGGCGCCGGGGCCGGCTCTGCTGGGGGCGCCGGGGTTGCCGGTGCTGCCTGCGGATCGGCAGCTGGCTTGGCGCCGTCGTCTTCACCGTACGGATCGTCGTTCTGCTTCGGCTTGCGCGGATTGCCGTCCGGGAAAACCTGGCTTTCGCGGCGCTGCAGGTAGCCGTCGCGCAGGAAGACGTAGCGGTCGAGCGCGGCGTCTTCAAACAGCGAGCCGGCGTCCAGCAGGCTGGCGCGGGTGTCAATCAGGTTGATGCCGGTACCGATGTTGCGGACATTGGTCGGATCCTTGTAGCGCCAGATATTGCCGGCGAAGTCGGCCGGCAGCGCCACGGTGTCGCGCACGGTGGACGGTCCCAGCAGCGGCAGCACCAGGTACGGACCCGATTCCAGGCCCCAGACGCCCAGGGTCTGGCCGAAGTCTTCCTTGTGCTTTTCCAGGCCGGCCGGGGTGGCGATGTCGAACAGGCCGAGAATACCGAGCGTGGAGTTCAGCGCGAAGCGGGTGATATCGGTCATGCCGTCTTCGCCCTTGCCTTGCAACAGGTTGTTGACGCCGCTCCAGGCATCGGAAATGTTGCCAAAGAAGTTGCCCACCCCTGTTTGCACGAACGATGGCGTGACGTCGCGATACACGGTGGCCACCGGTTTCAACGCGTAGGTATCAACCTTGTCGTTGAAGGTGAACATGGCGCGGTTGTAGCTTTCGTACGGGTCGCGCGGGTTCGGACCGGCACAGCCGGCCAGCATCATCGCGGTACCCAGCACCAGCGCAGCAGTGCGCAGCGAGGTTTTATTGCTTTTCATTTATTCGTCCTTTTTGCCTTCGGCAGCCTTGCTGTAGATGAACTGATTGATCAGGTCTTCCAGCACGGCGGCCGATTGGGTACGTGCGATTTTGTCTCCGGCGACCAGGTTTTTCTCGTCGCCGCCTGCTTCGATGCCTACATATTGCTCACCCAACAGGCCTGCCGTCAGAATTTTGGCGGAGCTGTCTTTCGGGAAGTTATAGCCTTCATCCATGTTCAAGGTCACCAGCGCCTGGTAAGTCTTGTCGTCGAAACTGATCTCGCCCACGCGGCCGATAACCACGCCCGACGCCTTGACGGCCGCTTGCGGACGCAGGCTGCCGATGTTGTCGAACTTGGCGGTAATCGCATAGGTTTTACCGAAGGACAATGAGCCGGTATTGCTGGCTTTTAACACCAGAAACATCAGTGCGGCCACGCCGATCACGATAAACAGGCCGACCCAGACATCCAGAGATTTGCGTTGCATAACTATCCTCGTTTAATTCTGTTTTATCTTACAACTATTTGCTGAACATCAGCGCCGTCAACATGAAGTCCAGCCACCAGACCATCAGCGACGAGATCACGACCGTGCGGGTGGTGGCGCGGGCCACGTCTTCCGGGGTCGGACGCGCCTGGTAACCCTGGTACAGCGCGATGAAAGTGATCGCCACGCCAAACACGATGCTCTTGACGAAGCCGTTGAGCACGTCCTTGAACAGGTCCACGCCGCCCTGCATTTGCGACCAGAAAGCGCCCTCGTCCACGCCGATCAGTTGCACGCCGACCAGGTAGCCGCCCATCACGCCCACGGCGGAGAATACCGACGCCAGCAGCGGCACCGAGATCACGCCGGCCCAGAAACGCGGCGCCAGCACGCGCTGGATCGGGTTTACGGCCATCATTTCCATGGCGGACAGTTGCTCGCCCGCCTTCATCAGGCCGATTTCGGCCGTCAGCGACGTGCCGGCGCGGCCGGCAAACAGCAGCGCAGTAATCACCGGCCCCAGCTCGCGTGTCAACCCCAGCGCCACCAGCAGGCCCAGCGATTGCTCGGCGCCGTATTTATTGAGCGTGTAATAACCCTGCAAGCCCAGCACCATGCCGACGAACAGGCCGGACAGGGTGATGATGACCATCGAGTAATTGCCGATGAAGTGCAGCTGCTCGACCAGCAGGTGCGGCCGGCGGAAGATCAGCCCCGGCGACAGGCGCAGGATTTCGAAGAACGTGCGCGCGGCAAAGCCGATGCCTTCGACGAAATCGCGCAGCGGCGCACCGAGTTTCGACAACAAATTTCTTACACTCATGCTTTGACTCCCAGGCCAAGGTCGTCGGCCAGGGATTTGCCGGGATAGTGGAACGGCACCGGTCCGTCCGCTTCCGCGTTGACGAACTGATGCACATACGGGTCGGTGGACGCCATCATGTCGGCCGGCGTGCCATGCGCAACGATTTTGCCCTGCGACAGGAAATACACGTAGTCGGCAATCGCAAAGCACTCCTTGACGTCGTGCGACACCAGTACCGACGTCGAACCGAGCGCGGTATTCAGATTACGGATCAGGTTGGCGGTGACACCCATCGAGATCGGGTCGAGGCCGGCAAACGGCTCGTCGTACATGATCAGTTCGGGATCGAGCGCGATCGAACGCGCCAGCGCCACGCGGCGCGCCATGCCGCCCGAGATTTCTCCGGGTTTTAATGCCGCAGCATTGCGCAGGCCCACGGCGTGCAGCTTCATCAACACCAGGTTGCGGATCAGCTCCTCCGGCAGGTCGGTATGCTCGCGCAGCGGGAAGGCGACGTTTTCGTACACGGTGAGGTCGGTAAACAGGGCGCCATGCTGGAACAGCATGCCCATTTTACGGCGCAGCAGGTACAGGCCGGCGGTATTGAGCTTATGCACGACCTGGCCCTGCACCTTGACCTGGCCTTTGCGCGGGGTGAGCTGGCCGCCGATCAGGCGCAATACCGTGGTCTTGCCGCTACCCGAACCGCCCATGACTGCGATCACTTTTCCACGTGGGAAATCCATGCTCAGCCCGGACAGGATGGCTCGCTTTCCATACGAGAAATGTAAATCGCGAATTTCGACTAGATTGGACACGACGGAACTCTTTATTTTTTGATGCCGTATTGTAGTGCAGAAAGGTCAATCCTTGCTGGAAGCACCTCCGTTCAACGCAAAGGGACGGACGATGTATCGCCGATAATACAACACTACTGAACCCAAAGTCAGCAATTTACATGAGGCACGATTTGTTACATTGTGCATTGCATCATCGGAAGCACAAAAAAAACCGGGAGGCGCGGGGATTGCCCGCCCGCTCCCGGGTGAAAACAGTGCCTTGCGGCGGTGATCAGCGTGGCAGTTCGGAACTGCCCATCAGGAATTCATCGACTGCGCGCGCGCACTGGCGGCCTTCGCGGATGGCCCACACGACCAGCGACTGGCCGCGGCGCACGTCGCCAGCGGCAAACACCTTGGCCGACGACGTCTTGTAGCAACCTTCGCCGTCGGTGGTTGCCTTGGCATTGCCGCGCGCATCTTTTTCCACGCCAAAGGCGTCGAGGATGTTGGCAACCGGCGACACGAAGCCCATGGCCAGGAACACCAGGTCGGCCTTCATCTCGAATTCCGAGTTCGGCACTTCGGCCATCTTGCCGTCTTTCCATTCCACGCGGCAGGCAACCAGTTTTTCCACTTTACCGTTCTTGCCTTCCAGGCGCTTGGTGGCCACGGCCCAGTCGCGCTCGCAACCTTCGTCGTGCGACGACGAGGTGCGCAGCTTGGTCGGCCAGTATGGCCACACCAGCGGCTTGTTCTCTTGCTCCGGTGGCATAGGCATCAGTTCGAACTGGGTGACCGATGCGGCGCCCTGGCGGTTCGAGGTGCCGACGCAGTCGGAACCGGTATCGCCGCCGCCGATCACGACCACGTGCTTGCCGGTGGCCTTGATCTGGTCTTTGACCTTGTCGCCGGCGTTGATCTTGTTTTGCTGGGGCAGGAAGTCCATGGCGAAGTGCACGCCCTTCAACTCACGGCCCGGCACCGGCAGGTCGCGCGGCTGCTCGGCGCCGCCGGCGAGGATCACGGCATCGAATTCTTTTTCCAGGTCTTCCGGGAAAATGGTTTCCTTGGCCCAGTTGTTGACGTTGGCCGGGAAGTCCTTGCCAATCAACACGCTGGTGCGGAACACCACGCCTTCGGCTTCCATCTGCTTGATGCGGCGGTCGATGTGCGACTTTTCCATCTTGAAGTCTGGAATGCCATAACGCAGCAGGCCGCCGGCACGGTCCGATTTCTCGAACACGGTGACCGCGTGGCCGGCACGCGCCAACTGCTGGGCAGCGGCCAGGCCGGCAGGACCGGAACCGACCACGGCGATTTTCTTGCCGGTCTGGTGCGCCGCAGGCTGCGGCACGACCCAGCCGTGTTCCCAGCCTTCGTCGATGATTTTATGTTCGATCGACTTGATGCCGACCGGATCTTCGCTGATGCCCAGGGTACAGGCGGCTTCGCACGGCGCCGGGCAGATGCGGCCGGTGAACTCGGGGAAGTTGTTGGTCGAGTGCAGCGTATCGAGCGCTTCGCGGTAGTTGCCGCGATAGACCAGGTCGTTCCAGTCGGGGATGATGTTGTTGACCGGGCAGCCGTTGTTGCAGAACGGGATGCCGCAATCCATGCAGCGCGCGCCCTGCACCTTGGCTTGCTCGTTCGTCAGGGGAATGACGAACTCGGCGTAGTTTTTCAAACGCGTCGCTGGTGGCAAATAGCCTTCTTCCTGACGCTGGAATTCCATGAAACCGGTGATTTTACCCACGATTAAATCCTTTTAATTCTGTTGACCCGGACTGCCGAGCTGTCAGCACTGACGGCTCCAGGCGGTCGTGTTATTTACGCTGCCACCGGCTGCACTACCGCCGTCTCGTTCGCCACGTCCTCGGCCATTTCGGCCAGCACGCGCTTGTATTCGCTCGGGAATACCTTGACGAACTTGCTGCGGCTCTCAAGCCAGTTGTCGAGCAACAGGCGCGCGCGGGTGCTACCGGTGTGCTTGAAGTGGCGCTCGATCAACCGCTTCAGGATAGCTTCATCGGACTCGCGGCCCAGGTCCTTGTGCAGCACGTGGTAGGTCGCCGTGTCGGCCGACTGTTCTTTGCTGCTCAGTACGCGCTCCAGGGTCACCATCGCCGTGTTGCAACGCGATGCGAAGTCGCCGTCCGGGTCGTACACGTAGGCGATACCGCCCGACATGCCTGCCGCAAAGTTGCGGCCGGTAGCGCCCAGCACCACCACGGTGCCGCCGGTCATGTATTCGCAACCGTGGTCGCCGGTGCCTTCGACAATCGCCGTGGCGCCCGAGTTACGCACCGCGAAACGCTCGCCGGCCACGCCGTTGAAGAACGCTTCGCCGTTGATGGCGCCGTACAGCACGGTATTGCCGACGATGATGTTGTTGACCGCCCAGCCGCGGAACTCGGTGTTCGGACGCACGATGATGCGGCCGCCCGACAAGCCCTTGCCCACGTAATCGTTACCTTCACCTACCAGGTCGATGGTGATGCCGTGCGCCAGGAATGCGCACGCCGACTGGCCGGCCGTGCCTTGCAGCTGGATGTGGATGGTGTCGTCCGGCAGGCCGGCGTGGCCGTAACGCTTGGCCACTTCGCCCGACAGCATGGTGCCAACCGTGCGGTTGACGTTGCGCACCGGCGAGATGAACGACACCCGTTCGCCTTTTTCCAGCGCGCCTTTCGCTTGCGCGATCAGCTTGTGGTCGAGCGCCTTGTCCAGGCCGTGATCCTGGTCCATGGTGTGGTAGATCGACTGGCCGTTCTGCACTTCGGGCTGGTGGAAGATGTTGGAAAAATCCAGGCCCTTGGCTTTCCAGTGCGAGATCGCCTTCGACTTGTCGAGCAGGTCGACGCGGCCGATCAGTTCGTCGTACGTACGGATGCCCAGTTGCGCCATCAGTTGACGCGCTTCCTCGGCAACAAAGAAGAAGTAGTTGACCACGTACTCCGGTTTGCCGGAGAACTTGGCGCGCAGGACCGGGTCTTGCGTGGCCACGCCCACCGGGCAGGTGTTCAGGTGGCACTTGCGCATCATGATGCAGCCCTCGACCACCAGCGGCGCGGTGGCGAAGCCGATTTCGTCGGCGCCCAGCATGGCCGCGATCACCACGTCGCGGCCGGTACGCATCTGGCCGTCGGCCTGGACGCGGATACGGCTACGCAGGCCGTTCAGCACCAGCGTCTGCTGCGTTTCTGCCAGGCCCAGTTCCCACGGCGTGCCGGCGTGTTTCACCGACGACAGCGGCGACGCACCGGTGCCGCCGTCATGACCGGCCACCACCACATGGTCGGCCTTGGCCTTGGTGACACCAGCGGCCACCGTGCCGATACCGACTTCCGACACCAGCTTGACCGAGATCGACGCGCGCGGGTTGGCGTTTTTCAGATCGTGGATCAGCTGTGCCAGGTCTTCGATCGAATAGATGTCGTGGTGCGGCGGCGGCGAAATCAGGCCCACGCCCGGCACCGAGAAACGCAGGGTGGCGATGTATTCCGACACCTTGTGGCCTGGCAGCTGGCCGCCCTCGCCCGGCTTGGCGCCCTGCGCCATCTTGATCTGGATCTGATCGGCCGAGTTCAGATAAGCGGCAGTCACGCCGAAACGGCCCGACGCCACCTGCTTGATGCGCGAACGCAGCGAGTCGCCTTCCTGCAAGGCGATGTCGACCACCATCTGTTCCTTGCCCATGACCGACGCCATGGTCTCGCCCTGCTTGATCTTGATGCCTTTGAGTTCCTGGGTGTAGCGCGATGGATCTTCGCCGCCTTCGCCGGTGTTCGATTTGCCGCCGATGCGGTTCATGGCCACGGCCAGGGTGGCGTGCGCTTCGGTCGAGATCGAGCCCATCGACATGGCGCCGGTGGCAAAGCGCTTGACAATTTCTTTCGCCGGTTCCACTTCGTCGAGCGCGATCGCCTTGCTCGGATCGATCTTGAACTCGAACAGGCCGCGCAGGGTCAGGTGACGACGGCTCTGGTCGTTGATGATTTGCGCGTATTCCTTGTAGCTCGAAAAGTTATTCGCGCGGGTCGAGTGTTGCAGCTTGGCGATCGCGTCCGGCGTCCACAGGTGGTCTTCGCCACGCACGCGGAACGCGTATTCGCCACCCGCATCGAGGTTGTTGGCCAGGACGGGATCGGTGCCGAAGGCCAGCGCGTGCAGACGCAGCGCTTCTTCCGCCACTTCGAACACGCCGATGCCTTCCACGTTCGACGACGTGCCCTTGAAGTACTTGTTGACCAGCGACTTGTTCAGGCCGACAGCTTCGAAGATCTGCGCGCCGCAGTACGACATATAGGTGGAGATGCCCATCTTCGACATCACCTTCATCAAGCCCTTGCCCACGGCCTTGGTGAAATTGTAGATCGCTTTTTCGCCCGACAGGTCGCCCGGCATGCCGTGCGCCAGTTCGATCAGGGTTTCCATCGCCAGGTACGGGTGGATCGCTTCGGCGCCGTAGCCGGCCAGCAGGGCGAAGTGGTGGGTCTCGCGGGCCGAGCCGGTTTCCACGACCAGGCCGGTGGACGCGCGCAAGCCCTTGCTCACCAGGTGCTGGTGCACGGTGGACGTGGCCAGCAGCGCCGGAATGGCCACGCGGTCCGGGCCGATGGTGCGGTCCGATACCACCAGGATGTTGTGGCCCGATTTGACGGCATCGACCGCTTCCGCGCACAACGAGGCCAGGCAGGCTTCGATGCCTTCCTTGCCCCACGACAGCGGGTAGCAGATGCTCAGCTCGTACGACTTGAACTTGCCGCCCGTGTGCAGGCTGATGTTGCGCAGGCGTTCCATGTCATCGAAGCCGAGGATCGGCTGCGACACTTCGAGGCGCATTGGCGGGTTGACGTTGTTGGTGTCGAGCAGGTTCGGCTTGGGGCCGATGAACGACACCAGCGACATCACCATCGCTTCGCGGATCGGATCGATCGGCGGGTTGGTCACTTGCGCGAACAGCTGCTTGAAGTAGTTATACAGCGGCTTCAATTTGTTGGACATGACGGCCAGCGGCGAGTCGTTGCCCATCGAACCCGTTGCTTCTTCGCCGGCAGCCGCCATCGGCGCCATCAGGAATTTCAGGTCTTCCTGGGTGTAGCCGAACGCCTGCTGGCGGTCCAGCAGCGACGGCACGGCTTTTTCGCCCTGGGCTGGCGCAGCGGTGACGGTGGTGCCGGCACCATACTTGGCGCGGTTGTGCGCCAGCTGGCTTTCGCTGAGCTTGATTTCGTTGAGCTTGATGCGCACCGCGTTGATCCACGCCTTGTACGGCTTGGCGTTGGCGTAGGTGTCTTTCAGTTCCTTGTCGTCGATGATGCGGCCCGCTTCGAGGTCGATCAGGAACATCTTGCCTGGCTGCAGACGCCATTTCTGGATGATCTTCGATTCCGGGATCGGCAGCACGCCCGATTCCGATGCCATCACGACCAGGTCGTCGTCGGTGACGATGTAGCGGGCCGGGCGCAAGCCGTTGCGGTCCAGGGTGCCGCCGATGTAGCGACCGTCGGTGAAGGCCATGGCGGCCGGGCCGTCCCATGGTTCCATCATGGCGGCATGATATTCGTAGAACGCGCGGCGATTGTCGTCCATCGTGCCGTGATTTTCCCACGCTTCCGGGATCATCATCATCATCGCCTGGGCCAGCGGATAGCCTGCCATGAGCAGCAATTCGAGCGCGTTGTCGAAACAGGCGGTGTCGGACTGGCCTTCGTAGATCAGCGGGAACAGCTTTTGCAGGTCATCGCCGAGCACGGCCGACTTCATCACGCCTTCACGCGCGCGCATCCAGTTGAAGTTGCCCTTGACGGTGTTGATCTCGCCGTTGTGGGCGATCAGGCGGTACGGGTGGGCCAGCGGCCATTCCGGGAAGGTATTGGTGGAGAAGCGCTGGTGCACCAGCGCCAGAGCGGACACGCAGCGCGCATCTTGCAGGTCTTTATAGTACACGCCCACCTGGTCGGCCAGCAGCAGGCCCTTGTACACGATGGTACGGGCCGACATCGAGGTGACAAAAAATTCCTTGCCGTGGATCAGGTTCAATGCCTGGATCGCGTGGCCCGACGATTTGCGGATCACGTACAGTTTGCGCTCGAGCGCGTCGGTGACCATGATGTCGGCGCCGCGGCCGATGAAGATCTGGCGGATCACCGGCTCTTTTTCGCGCACGGTCGGCGACATCGGCATCTCGATATCGACCGGCACATTGCGCCAGCCCAGCAATACCTGGCCTTCGGCGCGCACGGCGCGCTCGATTTCCTGTTCGCACGCGATGCGCGACGCGTTTTCCTTCGGCAGGAACACCATGCCCACGCCGTACTCGCCCGGTGGCGGCAATTCCACGCCCTGCTTGGCCATCTCGTCGCGGTAGTACTGGTCCGGGATCTGGATCAGGATACCGGCGCCGTCGCCCATCAGCGGGTCGGCACCGACCGCGCCGCGGTGGTCGATATTCTTCAGGATCATCAGACCCTGTTCGACGATGGAGTGGCTCTTGTTACCCTTGATATGGGCGACGAATCCGACGCCGCAGGCATCGTGTTCATTGGATGGATCGTACAGACCTTGGGCTTTCATGGTGCTCTCCACTGGCAGATTGGCTATGAGAATGGAGAGTAGAACAATCCCACACAAAAAACAATGACAATAATTAGGGTCGGAGTCGGATTAATTTTTTAAATATTCTTATAATTTTTTATTAGGGACAGAGTGAATTGGGCGCTAAAAAAGCCGCAGTCACTGAATTTACTGCGGCTTTTACGGGATTTTTATGCGGTTTCTTGCTGGATCTTGAACGGCCGGCCCCGCTTTGCTGGCAGCACCCGGCGCTTGACCTTGTTTTGTAAGGCGGCCTTGAACTGCTCCGAGCCGAGCGGCCAGCCCTTGAGCAGGGCGTTGCCGATGCGGGTAATGTCGTCGCTGGTGATGACCAGCTCGAACAACGCCACGTAAGCTGCCTCGCGCTCGAACGGCGTGTTGCCCAGCTCCCAGAACTTCGGGTGGTCGATGATCAGCCCGTCCGGGCGGATGCCGGCGTGGTGGCAATAGCTGGACCAGCGGTAATCCTCGTGGCGGACCGCCAGGCCGCTGCGCACCGGGTTCGATTCGATGTATCGGCTGCACAACATGAAGTAGGCGTCGGCGTCGATCAGCGAGGTCTTGTAGCGTCCGTTCCACAAGGTGCCGCTGCGGCCGTATTTATGGTTGAAGTACGGCACATAGTAGCGGCCTACCCACTGCATCATCTGGCCCAGGCCCTCCCCGTCGGTGGGCGTGACCAGCAAGTGCAGGTGGTTGGGCATCAGCACGTAGGCGTGGACTTGCACCGTGTAGGTCTTGGCAGCCGCGCGCAGCCAGCCCAGGAAGGCCAGATAATCGTCGTCGTCGTGAAACACCGGTTGCTCGTTGTTGCCGGTCTGGATGACGTGGTGCGGCTGGTGAGGAACGATCAGGCGGGGCAGGCGGGCCATAGGTGCGCAGCAAGGGAATCAAAGCGCTATCGTACTCTGTCCCCAATAAATTGGGCAAGCAGCAAAATGAAGTGCCGCTTTGTCCCTATTTATTTGAAAGTTGCTAGTTAAGCGTTACGACAGGTTGAAACTGGCCGACAGGCTGTAACCCTCGCCATAGGCGCTGCGCAGCGGCAGGTCCTGGCCCAGGCCGGTGCGGGCCTTCTTGCGCAGGCGGTACACCAGCATGTCCACCCGGCGCCCGGCATCGGGATCGTCGCCGCCGATGCCGGCCACGATCACCTGGCGCGGTACCGGCCGGGTGTTAATCGTCAGCAGGTGCAGGAAATTGCATTCCTTTTCGGTCAGGGTGATGGCCGTGCCTTGCAGTTCCAGCTGGCGCGCGCTCACTTTCAGGGTCCACTTGCTGGGTGCGGGCGCGGTTTCCTGCGGTCCCACGCGACGGTCGAGCGCCTCGATGTGGGCGGCCAGTTCCGGGAACTTGATCGGCTTGGTCAGATAGTGGTCGGCGCCCAGGCGCAGGCCCAGGATGCGGTTGTCGAACGCCACGCGCCCGGTCAGTACCAGCAGGCCGATCTGGGGATACAGCTGGCGCATGCGCGGGATGACGTTAAAACCGTCTTCGTCGGGGAGGCCGAGGTCGAGCACGACCACGCCCACGTTGCCGTGGCTTAGCGCGGTCCACATATCGCTGGCATTATTGGTGATGTGCACCTCGTGTTGAAGCTCAGTCAAGAACTCCGCCATTTCCTCGGCGTAGTCCAGATTGTCTTCCACGATCAGTATTTGCGTCATTGATGCGCCATTCGATGTTTTTACGGACAAACTGCCCAGTGTAAACTGCTATTCCAGTATCGCATCAACGGGCCTGGAGAAGCGTAGCGAGCGCTTCGCTGCCACTCCGAGTAGCGGAAGCGTACTGAAGTACGCTGAGCAACGCAGAAGGGGCAGCGAGGCGCGCAGTAGCTTATTCAGCCCGTCACCTACATCGGGGGATTATCACTGTTGCTATCCACTCGCGCAAGGCTTTTCCCGGGCTTGGCGGCCACTGGCAGCCAAATCCGAAATTCCGCGCCGCTTTCAGAAACATTTCTGACGGTGATGGTGCCGCCGTGGACATCGGCAATCGAGCGTGCCATGTACAGTCCCAGGCCCGAGCCGGCCACGCCGGCGACCGTGGCATTGGCGCCGCGCGTGCCGCGCCCGAAGATCGTTTCGAGTTCGGCCTCGGGCACGCCGGCGCCATGGTCGCGCACCAGGAATTCGACGCCGCCCTCGGCTGCCATTTTGCCGGTCAGGGCCAAAGGCGTGTCGGCCGGCGTGTATTTGATCGCATTGTCGAGCAGGATTTCCAGGCACAGGCGGATGCCGGCCGGGTCGCACCGCATCCATTGCGGCAGCGCCTCGATATGCAAATCGACGCGGGCGCGGCGCGTGCGCGCGCCTTCGGCGGCAGATTCAAGCAGGTTGGCCGGTGAAATTTCGTCCGGCTGACGGGCGCGGCCGATACTGGCCATGCGCTCGGGCGACAGGTATTCGTCGAGCATGGCCAGCATGCGGTCCACCGCCGTCTGGATCTTGCGGTAGCGCTTGCGCGTGCCTTCGTCGTGGTGGGCGCCCGTCATTTCCAGGCGCTGGACGGCGCCGTCAATCGTGGACAGCGGCGTGCGGAACTCGTGCGACAGCATCGAGGCGAATTTCTTTTGCTGGGCGGCCAGCGCCCGCCGCTCGGTCAAATCACGCACCACGCCCAGCACCGAGACCGGCACGCCGTCGGCACCCGTCATCAAGGTCGATTCGATTTCCACCGGCACCGTGTGGCCGTCGGCATGCGGCAACTCGGTTTCGCGCACCAGGCGCTTTCTGCTCAGGTCGCCCGACTCGTAGCGGTCGAGCCGGGGCGCCAGGTCCTGCGCCAGGTCCCAGGCCAGCGCCCGGGCGGTCTCGAGGGTGTAGCCGAACTGGGCTTCGGCGGCGTGGCTCAGCCATTCGAGCTCGCCGCTGACGCAGTTGATCATCCAGCTCACTTCGCCGCTGTGGTCGAGCAACTGGCGGTAGCGCGCTGCCTCCTGTTGCGACTGGCGCAGCGCGTGTTCGAGTTCCGCGATGGTCGCCATGCTCGATTACTCGACCAGTGGCGCGAAGATTTGTTGCAGGTCCTCTTGCGTGAGTGCCATTTTTTGCGACTCCCCTTCTGCCAGGATCGATTGGGCCAGGTCCGATTTCTTCTGTTGCAGGATCTGGATTTTTTCTTCCAGCGTACCCTTGGCGATCAGTTTATACACGAATACCGGCTTGTCCTGGCCGATGCGCCAGGCGCGGTCGGTGGCCTGGTTCTCGGCAGCCGGGTTCCACCATGGATCGTAGTGGATCACGGTATCGGCCGCCGTCAGGTTCAGCCCCACGCCGCCCGCTTTCAGGCTGATCAGGAAAATCGGTACCGCGCCCTGCTGGAACGCCGCCACTTGCGCGCTGCGGTCCTTGGTGTCGCCGGTAAGCAGCGCGTACGGAATGTCGCGCGCTTCGAGTTCCTGTTCGATCAGTTCGAGCATGCTGGTGAACTGCGAGAAGACCAGGATTTTACGCTTCTCTTCCAGCAAGTCTTCCACCATTTGCATCAGGTCGATCAGCTTGGCCGAGCCGGCCGTCTGCTTTTTCGACGACAGCGATTTCACCAGCCGTGGATCGCAGCACACCTGGCGCAGCTTGAGCAGCGCCTCGAGGATGACGATCTGGCTGCGCGCCACGCCCTTGCGGTCGATTTCGTCGCGCACTTTCTGGTCCATGGCCAGGCGCACGGTTTCGTACAGGTCGCGCTGGGCGCCGGTCAGTTCCACGCGACGCACCATCTCGGTCTTCGGCGGCAGTTCCTTGGCCACGTTGTCCTTGGTCCGGCGCAGCAGGAACGGCTTGATGCGGCGGTTGAGCAGGGACCGGCGCAGCGGATCGTCCTGGCGCTCGATCGGGTGGCGGAACACGGTATTGAACCCCTTCTCGTCGCCCAGCAGGCCCGGCAGCAGGAAGTGGAATTGCGACCACAGCTCGCCCAGGTGGTTTTCCAGCGGCGTGCCCGACAGGCACAGGCGGTGGCGGGCGTGCAGCAGGCCGGCGCTCTGGGCGGCCTTGCTGCGGGTATTCTTGATGTAGTGCGATTCGTCGAGGATGACCAGGTGGAAATCGTGCTCGCGCAGCTTTTCCTCGTCGCGCGGCAGCAAGGCATAGGTGGTCAGGACCAGGTCAGCGCTGTCGATCTGGTCGAACTGCGCCATGCGGTCCTTGCCCTGCAACAGCAGCACTTTCAGGTCGGGGGCGAAGCGCGCCGCCTCTTCCTGCCAGTTGCCCATCAAGCTCGTCGGGGCAATCACCAGGGCCGGGGCGGTCAAGCGACCGGCTTCCTTTTCCACCAGGATGTGGGCCAGGGTCTGCACGGTCTTGCCGAGGCCCATGTCATCGGCCAGGATGCCGCCGAAGTTATATTCGCGCAGGAACTGCATCCACGACAGGCCATCGGTCTGATAGTCGCGCAAGGTGGCGCGCAGGCCGGCCGGGGTGGCGATGCGTTTGACGGCGCCGAACTGGTTCAGGCGCGCGCCCATGTCGCGCAGTTCCTCGCCGCCGGTCCATTGCATCTCGACATTGCGGGCCAGTTCATCGAGACGCGCGGCGTCCAGCGTGGCCATGCGCAGCGAGGTCTTGATCTTGTCGTTGAAATACAACTCGCCCAGGGTACCGAGGATGGGCTTGATGCGCGCCCACGGCAGCGCCACCCGGGCGCCGTCTGGCAAGGAGGCCAGCATCTGGTCCTCGTCGCCGTGGTGGGCGATGGCCTTGGGCGTGAAATCGTTGGGGGCGCCACGGATCAGTTGCACCAGCACGGGCAACAGCGGCACCCGCTCCTGGTCCACCAGGATGCCAAGCTCGAGGTTGAACCAGGTGTTGCCGCCGTCGGCTTCATCAAGCGCCACGTCGGCATACCAGTCGCCCACGTCGCGCAGGTCGTAGCGGTACTTGGCAGTCTTTTCCAGCTTCCAGCCGGCGTCTTTCAATTCCGCCAGGCCGTCACGGGCAAAGCGGATCCAGGCGGCCTGGTTGGGCAACAGCAAACCGCCCTTGAGGCTGCTGAGCGGCAGCGTGGTGGGAGCGGCAAACGCGCGTTCGGCCAGCAGCGCCAGCGCGGCGGCTTCGGCCGCTTCGTCGCGGGCGATGATCTCGGTGACGTCGCCCTTCTGGCGCACCACGCGCTGCGACGGATCGAACGACACCCGCTCGCCGTCGTAGTCGAACGACAGCACGGCAAAGTCATGCCAGCGTTGCAGCGAACCGTCGGCCAGCATGGCGGCGTCGAGCGTGAGCACGGGGCGCGGCTTGACATCGTCGCGCAGGCGCTGCGGCAGCGGCTGCGGCAGCGGCATCAGCTGTTGCAGGCCGTGGGCCAGCAGCAGCTGCGATACGCGCATCTTGTCATGGTTGGTGAGCAGCGGCGCCTGCGCCACCAGCGCCTGCAGGTCGGCCAGCGGAATCGCGGCGCCGCCCTGGTTCAGCTGCAGCACGCCGCACGACAGGTTGTCGATATACCACGGCGGATCGGTCGGCAACATGTAATCGACCTGGTCGGCGCCGGTTTGGCTGGCATGACGCGCGCCGGGCGCCGGTTGCACGGCCCAGCCCAGGCGCAATCCTTTACCCTCTTCGCGCCAGGCCAGGTTGGCTTCGCGCAGCACGCCGCCCTTGAGCGGATACACCAGGCCGTTGCCGACGTCGGACCACGAGTTGGCCCACAACAGCTTGTCCTGGTCGGCCAGCATTTGCAGCAGCGCCGCGCCGATTTTGCCGCGCGGCTCGGTGGCCGAGCCGGTCTGCGAATTCTGGCCGCTGCGCATCGCGACAAAAAAGCGCACCAGGTCTTCGTCGCCCGCGACCAGGAAGTTGGGCGGCGCCGACAGCAGCGAGAAGATTTCGCTGACCGGCGTGGCGGCCGCGACGTCGCCGTTGGACCGCAGCCGCGCCTTGTACAGGCACAGCGCCACGTGGCGGCCGCCACTTGTGGGGGCGAGCACATAGATCAGCCGGTACTGGGTTTGCTTGGGATCGGCATCGGCCGGCGGCGGCGTGAGCTTGGCCTTGGGATGCGCTGCCGCGTCCACCCGTTGCAGCCACGTGGCGACAGCGTACGAGAGTTGATTCGCAGGAGGCGTCAGGCGCGGCTGAACGGCCGGCGCCGTTGGAACAGCTGGGGCAGCTTTTACTTCGGAAGCGTCGTCGCGGGTAAAATCCATGGGTCGCATTGTTGTTCAAAGATGGTTCAAAAACGGCAACAGGCGATATTATCCGCCATACACGCGTTTGTGTTTGCGGATTCTATCGAAAACCCGCCATTCAATTGGTGTTTCCGCACGCATATACAGCAACTCGGTGCGCACACAGTCCGTTTCGGCTGTCAAGACTGGCACATTCGCCAAGATTGCGTATGATTCCGGGCTTGACTGCTCAGGATACCCCCATGTTGCCTTCCATCGAACAACGCCTCGCCCTCGAACTTGCCGCCAAACCGGCCCAGGTTTCCGCCGCCATCGCCCTGCTCGACGAAGGCGCCACCGTGCCGTTCATCGCGCGTTATCGCAAGGAAGCAACGGGTGGCCTCGACGATATCCAGCTGCGCCTGCTCGAAGAACGCCTGCGCTACCTGCGCGAGCTCGAGGACCGCCGCGCCGCTATCGTGGCATCTATTACTGAACAGAACAAGATGACGCCGGTCTTGCTAGATGCGGTCATGCATGCCGAAGACAAGACCCGCCTGGAAGATTTGTATCTTCCATACAAACAAAAACGCCGCACCAAGGCCCAGATCGCCATCGAAGCGGGCCTGGCGCCGCTGGCCGACGGCCTGCTGGGCAACCCCGAGCTGAACCCGGAAACCGAGGCCGCCAACTACCTGCGCGAGGCGTTTACGACTGCCGATGGCAATAATCCCGGCGTGGCCGACAGCAAGGCCGCCCTCGATGGTGCACGCCAGATCCTGATGGAACGCTTTGCCGAAGATGCAACTTTGCTGCAATCGCTGCGCGAATACGTGCGAGAGCATGGCATTGTCCAGTCGAAAGTTATTGAAGGAAAACAAGAAGAAGGCGAAAAGTTTGCCGATTATTTTGATTATTCCGAACCCCTGGCCAATGTGCCTTCGCACCGGGCCCTGGCGCTGATGCGCGGCCGCCGCGAAGGCATCCTCGACGTGGCGCTGCGCCTCGACAGCGAACCGGAAAAGCCGAAGTGGGATGCGCCGCACAACCCGTGCGAGAGCCGCATTGCCGCCCGCTTCGGCATCAAGCAGCAGGGCCGCCCGGCCGACAAGTGGCTGGCCGACACCGCGCGCTGGACCTGGCGCGTAAAAAGTTTCATGCACCTCGATACCGAACTGATGGGCGCGCTGCGCGAAAAATCCGAGCTCGACGCCATCAATGTTTTCGCTACCAACTTGAAAGCCTTGCTGCTGGCAGCGCCGGCCGGTCAGCACGCGACCATGGGCCTGGACCCGGGCCTGCGTACTGGCGTCAAGGTGGCGGTGGTCGATGCCACCGGCAAGGTGGTCGACACCGCCGTGATCTATCCGCACCAGCCAAAGAACGACTGGGACGGTTCGCTGCACACGCTGGGCAAGCTGGCGGCCAAGCACAATGTGTCCCTGATTTCGATCGGCAACGGCACCGCGTCGCGCGAGACCGACAAGCTGGCGCAGGACCTGATCAAGCGCCATCCTGAACAAAAAATGAGCAAGATCGTCGTCTCGGAAGCAGGCGCGTCGGTGTATTCGGCGTCGGAATTCGCCTCGCGCGAGTTGCCGGACATGGATGTGTCGCTGCGCGGCGCCGTCTCGATCGCACGCCGCCTGCAGGATCCGCTGGCCGAACTGGTAAAAATCGATCCGAAGTCGATTGGCGTGGGCCAGTACCAGCACGATGTGTCGCAAACCCAGCTGGCGCGCACGCTCGACGCCGTGGTCGAGGACTGCGTCAACGCCGTGGGCGTGGATGTAAATACGGCGTCCGCGCCGCTGCTGGCGCGCGTGTCGGGCCTGTCGGCGTCGGTGGCGCAGGCGATTGTCACCTACCGCGATGCCAAGGGTGCGTTCACGTCGAGGAGCGGCCTGAAATCGGTGCCGCGCCTGGGCGATAAAACCTTCGAGCTGGCAGCGGGCTTTTTGCGCGTGACCGGCGGCGACAATCCGCTCGACGCTTCGGCCGTGCACCCGGAATCGTATCCGCTGGTGGAAAAAATCCTGGCCGACATCAAGAAAGATATCAAGGGTGTGATCGGCGAAGCCGCCCTGATCAAGTCGCTCAACCCCGCCAAGTACGCGGACGATAAATTCGGCGTGCCGACCATCACCGACATCTTAAAAGAGCTGGAAAAGCCGGGCCGCGATCCGCGCCCGGAATTTACCACCGCCACCTTCAAGGAAGGGGTGGAAGAAATCCGCGACCTGCGCCCGGACATGATCCTCGAGGGCGTGGTGACCAACGTGGCCGCGTTCGGCGCGTTTGTCGACATCGGTGTGCACCAGGACGGGCTGGTGCATATCTCGGCGCTGTCGAACACCTTCGTGAAAGATCCGCACACGGTGGTCAAGGCCGGCCAGGTGGTGAAAGTGAAGGTGCTGGAAGTGGACGAAAAGCGCAAGCGCATCGCCCTGACCATGCGCCTGACCGACAGCGCCCCGCAGGCCGGCGCCCAGCCGCAGCAGCGCGCCGACCGCAACGACCGCAAGAGCATGGGCCAGCACCAGAAACACAACGCCCGCGAGGCAGCACCCGGCGGCAGCATGGCCGCCGCTTTTGCCAAACTGCGCGGCTAAACTTTGAGCGATACGCGCGGCGCGCATTTCTTATAAAATGTCGCCATCTATTTACTTCATTACCGAGGCAGCTATGAGCGACGTACAATCCTGGATCAAAGAGACCGTGAGCAACACCCCGGTGGTGCTGTTCATGAAGGGCACTGCCCAGTTCCCGCAGTGCGGCTTTTCCGGCCGTGCCATCCAGATCCTGAAAGCTTGCGGTGTTGAAAACATTGCCACCGTCAATGTGCTGGAAGATCCGGAAGTTCGCCAGGGCATCAAGGACTATTCGAACTGGCCAACCATTCCCCAGCTCTACGTCAAGGGCGAGTTCATCGGCGGTTCGGACATCATGAACGAAATGTTCGAATCGGGCGAACTGAAAGCCCTGTTGAATGGCTGATCGCCCGCTGCGGCTGATCGTCGCCATCACCGGCGCTACCGGCGCCATTTATGGCGTGCGACTGCTGCAGCATCTGCAACACATACCTCGTGTCGAGACCCACTTGCTGGTCTCGGACGCTGCCGTGCTGACCTTGCACCAGGAAACCGGCTTGCAGCGGCGCGATGTCGAGGCGTTTGCCGATGTCGTGCACAAGGTGCGCGATATCGGCGCGTCGATCGCCAGCGGTTCGTTCCAGTCGGACGGGATGGTGGTAGCGCCGTGCTCGATGAGGACATTGGCGTCGGTGGCGCACGGCATGTCGGATAACCTGATCACGCGGGCAGCCGACGTGGTGCTCAAGGAGCGCCGGCGCCTGGTGCTGATGGTGCGCGAAACCCCGTTCAACCTGGCGCACCTGCGCAATATGACGGCGGTGACGGAAATGGGCGGCATTATCTACCCGCCCCTGCCCGGCTTTTATCACAAGCCACAATCGATCGAAGAGATGGTGGATCACACCGTGGGCCGGGTGATCGACCTGTTTGGCATCGACCACGCACTGACGCCGCGCTGGCATGGCATGAAGCAGTCCGGCGCAGCACCCGGCTGCGACGAGCGTGAGCAACCGTAGTTGCAACGTCAGTCGCCCCCGTAGTCGCAACCTCGGTCGCAAACCCATTTGCCGCATCAGCGGCAACCCTGCCGGCAAGCTCAGCCGGCAATGCGATCCACGTTTTACCGCGCGCCGAAGCGCAGGCCGTCTTCCGCTTTTTTCAGTTCCCTGGCTTCTTCCACCATGCGACGGTCGGCGATGCGCTTGCGCATGACCTCGGCATGTTTGGCGGCTGTCATGGGCGGGGCGGTCATCAATTCCTTCAACTGCGCGACGTTGCTGTAGTTACTTTTCATATGGCTGCTCAAAGGCTGGACTCCAAGTAATCACTACCACTGCAACCGCAAGCGTATGACCCCACTTACTGTTGCAAGTCAGCGGTGCTGACGCCCTATTGTGCCTGAAATCGGTATCCGACCCATGACAATTCGCAAACGTACTTCAAATAAAAAAGTAACGTTGATGGGCATCAACACAGCGTCCAGAATTCCGAACAAAAAGCGGAAAAGTCATGAAACAAGGTTCACACGGCAACAGCGCAACCGGCCTTTTCCGGCACTGCAAAAACCGCGCAAGTTTATTACTTTTGGTAGTTAACCCGCACCAGCATGCGAATAAATTCACGGGCAATTTGCTTGTGATGTTCGTCCAGGCGCTGTAAATCGGCAATTAACTTGACGTCGGCCGACTCGAAGCGCGAGACACCGTTGGCCCCCTCGCCTTCGGGGGTGCCGTGTTCGGCGCCACCAAAGCGCAGCCATTCGGCAGGCACGCCCAGCCATTGGGCGATCATGCGCAGCTTCTCCTGGGTCGGTATCGCCTCGCCCACCAGCCATTTACGGGCTGCGTGGACGGTAATCGGTCGCCCGTCAAAGCGGATATTGAACTCGCGCGCCAGCCGGGTGGGGCTGTCAGGAGAGTAATGGGCATTCTTCAGCGCTTGCTGAAGGCGCTGGCTAAAGCTTTCGCGTTCATTAGAGGAATTCATCGTTACACTATTTCATGTTGCGTCATGAAAGTCAGTCTCTTGAAGCGGAGCTTGATTTGTGACGCTATGTGGTTCTGAAGTTAACATTATCGGCTCTGCCAAAAGCAAGAGAGGTCCGGGGAGTGAGCGAATTTTATTTTGTTTTTTGCCGTTGTGGAACACTAAACTGTGGAGAGCGATAAATCAAGAAATGTCGCAAGTAACGGCTGCCACGCTACAATGACCACTAACGTTAACGTAAGCGGAAATCCAACAATTATTTTGCCGATGTCCACCTATACCATTACCGAACTTGCCCGTGAATTCGACATCACGGCACGCGCCATCCGCTTCTATGAAGACCAGGGGCTGCTCAGCCCGTCTCGCGAGGGCACTGGCGGACGCAACCGCGTGTACACGCCGCGCGACCGCACCCGCCTCAAGCTCACCTTGCGCGGCAAACGGCTGGGCTTGCCTCTGTCGGAAATCCGCGACCTGGTCGATATGTACGAAACGCCCAAGGATACGGCGGTGCAAATGAACCACTTCCTGGGAGTCCTGGCACGCCACCGGGAGACCCTGGAACAGCAGCGCGAAGACATCGAAATGACCCTGGCCGAGATCACCGCCCACGAAGAGGAATGCCGGCAGCTGATCGCGGCGGCAGCCGAGGGCAAGTCCGCGCCGCTGGAGTAAGCACGGTTGACGTTTACGTTAACGTCACTCAAGAGTATCATCGGACTTTCCAGGGAACGCCGATTCCCGCCCATGACAACGATGAGGAAGAGACATGATCGATCTGCCCGGACTGACCTTTGACCACGGCGAGGACATCGCCGCCCTGCGCGCCGCTGTGCAGCAGTTCGCTGCCGCCGAAATCGCGCCGCGCGCGACCGAGATCGACCGCTCCGATCAATTCCCGATGGACCTGTGGCGCAAGCTCGGCGACCTGGGCGTGCTGGGCGTGACCGTCGGCGAGGAATACGGCGGCGCCAACATGGGCTACCTGGCCCACATCGTGGCGATGGAAGAAATTTCGCGCGCCTCGGCCTCGGTCGGCCTGTCGTACGGCGCCCACTCCAACCTGTGCGTCAACCAGATCAAGCGCAACGGCACCGAGGAACAAAAACAGCGCTACCTGCCCAAGCTGGTCTCGGGCCAATACATCGGCGCGCTGGCCATGTCCGAACCGAATGCCGGCTCCGACGTCGTCAGCATGAAGCTGCGTGCCGAGCTCAAGGGCGATCACTGGGTCCTCAACGGCACCAAGATGTGGATCACCAACGGCCCCGACGCCGACGTGCTGGTGGTCTATGCCAAGAACGACCTCGACGCTGGCGCGCGCGGCATGACCGCGTTCCTGATCGAAAAGACTTTCAAGGGTTTCTCGGTAGCGCAAAAGCTCGACAAGCTGGGCATGCGCGGCTCGCACACGGGCGAACTGGTCTTCGAGGATTGTGTCGTGCCGGTGGAAAACGTGTTGGGCGGCGTGGGCAAGGGCGTCAACGTGCTGATGTCGGGCCTGGACTTCGAGCGCACCGTGCTCTCCGGCGGACCGCTCGGCATCATGCAGGCCTGCATGGATTCGGTGGTGCCGTACATCCACGAGCGCACCCAGTTCGGCCAGGCCATCGGCGAGTTCCAGCTGATGCAAGGCAAGCTGGCCGACATGTATTCGACCATGATGGCCTGCAAGGCCTACGTGTATGCCGTCGGCCAGGCATGCGACCGCGCTGCCACGCCCGAGGCTGTGCGCAACCTGCGCAAGGACGCGGCCGGCGCCATCCTGTACAGCGCCGAGAAGGCCACCTGGATGGCCGGCGAGGCGATCCAGGCGCTCGGTGGCAACGGCTACATCAACGAATACCCGGTCGGCCGCCTGTGGCGCGATGCCAAGCTGTATGAAATCGGCGCCGGCACCAGCGAAATCCGCCGCATGCTGATCGGCCGCGAACTGTTTGCGGAAACCCGCTAGTCGTATCGGCGGCCAGTGAAGGTGACATCCAACATGACCCAGGCCGCCTTCCCCAAACTGCTGCGCTCGCAAATCGCGTTCGACATCGCCCGTACCATCCTCGACGGCTTCGACAAGCACTACCGATTGTTCCGCGAGACCAGCCGCCAGGCCAAGCGCTTTTTCGAGCTCGGGGCATGGGCCGAAGCGCAGCACGCCGCGCGCGAACGCATCGATTTTTACGACCGCCGCGTACAGGAATGCGTGCAGCAGCTGGAAAGCGACTACAGCCAGGCCGACCTGGCCGACGAGGTGTGGCAAGAGCTCAAGCTGCATTACATCGGCCTGCTGTCCGACCATGCCCAGCCCGAGCTGGCAGAAACGTTTTTCAACTCGGTCTGCTGCAAGCTGCTGCACCGCAGCTACTTCCATAACGCGTATATTTTCGTGCGCCCCGTGGTCTCCACCGAGTACATCGAAACGCGCGAACTCGCGCCCACTTACAAGGTCTATTATCCGGATGCCGATGGCGTGCATTTCGCTTTGAAACGCATCATCACCAACTTCCAGCTCAACGCTCCGTTCGCCAACCTCACGCGCGACGTGGAACAGGTGGAAGCGCGCCTGGCGCAGCTGTTCGGCGCCACCCGCATCGAAGCCAACCACCAGATCCACGTGCTCTCGAACCTGTTCTTCCGTAACAAGGGGGCGTACATCGTGGGCAGGATCATCAATGGCAACCGCGAGTACCCGTTCGTTGTGCCGATCCTGCACGACGGCAGCGGCCATCTGGTTCTCGATACCGTGCTGTTCGATCCCGAGCAGATCACGGTGCTGTTCTCGTTTACGCGCGCGTATTTTTTGGTCGATATGGAAGTGCCGTCGTCGTACGTGCAGTTCCTGCGCACGCTGCTGCCACGCAAGCCGCGCAGCGAGATTTACACCATCCTCGGCCTGCAAAAACAGGGCAAGACGCTGTTCTACCGCGACTACCTGCAACACCTGAAACACTCGTCGGACCGCTTCGATATTGCGCCCGGCATCCGCGGGCTGGTGATGCTGGTGTTTGCGCTGCCATCGTTTCCATACGTGTTCAAGGTGATCAAGGATTTTTATCCGCCACCGAAAGAAACCACGCGCGCGCTGATCAAGCAGAAATATTTACTGGTCAAGCACCACGACCGCGTGGGCCGCATGGCCGATACGCTCGAGTATTCCAACGTGGCGTTTCCGCGCCACCGCTTCTCGGAACGCCTGATCGCCGAGCTCGCACAGTTTGCGCCGTCGATGGTGGAGCTCGAAGGCGACCAGCTGATCATCAAGCACCTGTACATCGAACGGCGCATGGTGCCGCTCAATATGTGGCTGGCCCATGCCGAAAAGGACGGCGACGATGGTCAGCTCGAACACGGCATCGTCGAGTACGGCAACGCGATCAAGGAGCTGGTCGCCGCGAATATTTTCCCCGGCGATATGCTGTACAAAAACTTCGGCGTCACGCGCCACCAGCGCGTGGTGTTTTACGACTACGACGAAATCGAATACATCACCGACTGCAATTTCCGCGACATCCCGCAAGCCCGCACGGAAGAGGAAGAGATGGCGTCCGAGCCGTGGTACCCGGTCGGCAAGCACGATGTGTTTCCCGAGCAGTTCGGCCAGTTCCTGCTCGGGCATCCGACCATCCGCCGCTTTTTTATGCAACACCACGCCGACCTGCTCACGCGTGACTACTGGCAGGCGCGCAAGCAGCGCATTCTTGATGGCGTGGTGGAAGACGTGTACCCGTATCCGCAGCACATCCGCTTTTTCCACGATCATGTCACCAACACCCCGGCGGTGACACCGCCACCGTTTATGGAGATACTAGAAAATGAATGACCCGATTGTTATCGTGGGCGCAGCCCGCACCCCCATGGGCGCCTTCCAGGGCGACTTTTCCGGCCAGGCCGCGCACGACCTGGGCGCAGTCGCGATTGCCGCCGCCGTCGAACGCGCCGGCATCGATGGCCAACTGGTCGAGCACGTCTATTTCGGCAATTGCCTGATGGCGGGCCAGGGCCAGGCGCCAGCGCGCCAGGCATTATTGAAAGCGGGCTTGCCCACCTCCACCGGCGCCGTCACGCTCTCCAAGATGTGCGGCTCGGCGATGCAGGCCGCCATCTTCGCGCATGACCAGCTGATTGCCGGCAGTGCCGACGTGGTGGTGGCCGGCGGCATGGAGTCGATGACCAACGCGCCATACCTCGTGCCCAAGGCGCGCGGCGGCTACCGCATCGGCCACGGCATGCTGCTCGATCACATGATGTACGACGGTCTCGAAGACGCCTACTCGCGCAACGAAAAAACCGGCGAAGGCCGCTCGATGGGCACGTTTGCCGAAGAGTGCGTGGCCCAGTACCAGTTTACCCGCGAAGCACAGGACAGTTTTGCCATCGAATCGGTCAAGCGCGCGCAGGCGGCCACCAGCGAAGGCTGGTTCAAGTGGGAAATCGCGCCCGTCACCGTCACCAGCCGCGCCGGCGACACCGTGATCGACCGCGACGAAGGTCCATTGAAGGCCAAGCTCGACAAGATCCCGACCCTGCGCGCTGCATTCAAAAAGGATGGCACCATCACCGCCGCCTCGTCGTCGTCGATCAACGACGGCGCTGCCGCACTGGTCATGATGCGCGAATCGACCGCGCAGAAGCTGGGCGCAACCGTGATCGCCCGCATCCACGGCCATGCCACCCACGCCCAGGCGCCGGACCTGTTTACCACCGCGCCGATCGGCGCCATCGAAAAGCTGTACAAGAAAACCGGCTGGGCCAGCCGCGACGTGGACCTGTTCGAAATCAACGAGGCATTCGCTGCCGTGCCGATGGCCGCCATGCGCGACCTCGATATCCCGCACAGCAAGATCAACATCCACGGCGGCGCCTGCGCGCTGGGCCATCCGATCGGCGCCTCGGGCGCGCGCATCATCGTCACCCTGCTCGGCGCGCTCAAGCGCACCGGCGGCAAGAAAGGGGTGGCAGCGCTGTGCATCGGCGGCGGCGAAGCAACGGCCATGGCCATCGAACTGGTGGAGGCATCATGCCAACCGCTCTGATCATTGGCGCCTCGCGCGGCATCGGCCTGCAACTGGTCACGCAATACCGCGCCGACGGCTGGCGCGTGATTGCCACGGCGCGCAAGGCCGAGGACTGCGCGGCCTTGAGCGCGCTCGGCGCCGAAGCGCACAAGCTCGATGTGACCGACGTGGAAGCCTGCGCCGGTCTCGGCTGGAAGCTCGACGACGAGGAACTCGATGTCGCGTTCCTCAACGCCGGCGTCTATGGCCCGCGCCACGATGGCTTTCCGCAGCAGTCCGACTTCGACAGCGTGATGCACACCAATGTGCTGGCCGCCATGCGCCTGCTGCCCATCATTGCGCCGCTGGTGGCCGGCAAGCGCGGCAAGCTGGCGGTGCTGTCGTCGCACATGGGATCGCTGAGCGAACGCAGCAGCCCCAGCGGCTCGCTGTACCGCGCCAGCAAGGCGGCGCTCAACTCGGTGCTGATCGATACCGCGCTGGTGTACGGCCCGCAGGGCGCCACGTGCGTGGCGTTCCACCCGGGCTGGGTGCGCACCGACATGGGCGGCGATGGCGCCGACATTTCGCCGCAGGAAAGCGCGGCGGGCATGCGCCGCACGCTGGCGACCTTGCCGGCATCGGACAAGGCCGTCTATCGCAATTACGACGGCAAACCGATCGGCTGGTGAGCGGCACCGCGCGGCAGCCGAGCCCGCTACCTGCCCGGTGCCGGGCTTCCAACACCATAACAACGAGACACCATGATACTGAGCCAGGAACACGACATGATCCGCGACGCCCTGCGCACCTTTGCGCAGGAGCGTCTCGCCCCCAACGCCGCCCGCTGGGACAAGGAGCACCATTTCCCGAAGGAGGAGTTACAGGAACTCGCTGCCCTCGGCGCTTTCGGGGTGGCCGTGCCGGAAGCGCTGGGCGGCGCCGGCATGGATTACGTGTCGCTGGCGCTGGTGCTCGAGGAAATCGCTGCCGGCGACGGCGGCACATCCACCATCATTTCGGTCAACAACTGCCCGGTGTGCAGCATCGCCATGATGTACGCCAACGACCGCCAGAAAGAACAATGGCTGCGTCCGCTGGCACAGGGCGCCATGCTCGGTGCGTTCTGCCTGACCGAGCCGCACACGGGCAGCGACGCGGCCGCCCTGCGCACCACGGCCACGCGCGACGGCGACGACTACGTACTCAACGGCGTCAAGCAGTTCATTACCAGCGGCAAGTATGCGGACGTGGCCATCGTGCTGGCCGTGACCGACAAGGCGGCCGGCAAAAAGGGCATCAGCGCGTTCTGGGTGCCGACTGCCACGCCCGGCTACATCGTCGCGGGGCTGGAACAGAAGATGGGCCAGCACTCATCGGACACGGCGCAGATCGTGTTCGAAAACTGCCGCATTCCGGCGGAAAACCTGATCGGCGAGGAGGGACAAGGCTACAAGATTGCGCTGTCGGGCCTGGAAGGCGGCCGCATCGGCATCGCCGCCCAGGCCGTGGGCATGGCGCGCGCAGCGTACGAGGCGGCGCTCAGCTATGCGCGCGACCGCGAAAGTTTCGGCAAGCCGATTTTCGAACACCAGGCGGTGCAATTCCGCCTGGCCGACATGGCTACCCAGATCGAAGCGGCGCGCCAGCTGATGCGCCACGCGGCGTCGATGAAGGATGCGGGCTTGCCGTGCCTGAAGGAGGCGGCGATGGCAAAGCTGTTCGCCTCCGAAATGGCCGAGCGCGTGTGCTCGGATGCAATCCAGGTCCATGGCGGCTATGGTTACGTGAGCGACTTCCCGGTCGAACGGATTTACCGCGACGTGCGCGTGTGCCAGATCTACGAAGGCACCAGCGATATCCAGAAACTGCTGATCGCGCGCGCCTTGTAGCAGCGACTATACTGGGGCGATTATCGTCATTCAAAGCCGCCATGAACCAATACATCGCCCCCGTCCCATTGGAAAAAGCCTACCGCCTACTCACCCACGGCCCGACCGTGCTGGTGTCCAGCCGCCACCACGGGGTGGACAACGTGATGGCCGCCGCCTGGTCGTGCGCACTCGATTTCGCGCCGCCCAAGGTCACGGTCGTGATCGACAAGATTACCGCCACCCGGGCGCTGGTCGAGAACAGCGGCATGTTCGTGCTGCAAGTGCCCACCGTGGCGCAGTTGCAATTGACCGAGCAACTGGGCACGACCAGCCTGGCCACCGAACCGGACAAGCTGCAACGCGCGCATACCGAACTGTTCCATCTCGACGGCTACGACCTGCCGTTCGTGGCAGGCTGCTCGGCCTGGCTGGCGTGCCGGCTGGTACCGGAGCCGCATAACCAGCAAACCTATGATTTGTTTATCGGCGAAGTCGTGGGCGCCTGGTCGGATACGCGCGCGTTCAAGGACAGCCACTGGCAGTTCGAACATGCCGATCCAGCCTGGCGCAGCCTGCACCACGTGGCGGGCGGGCATTTCTATGCGATCGGCGAGGCATTGGCCGTGACACCAGAAAAATAGAGGAGCCTCCCAGGCGAAAAAAAAGCCCGCTTAGCATCTGCTAGCGGGCTTCGTTCCAATGTATTACCAATGCTTTAATCGTACCGGTCTCCAGGGCTATCTGCCAAGTGAGGCGGTAATCTCAGGCGCCCATGCTATCTGCATGGTGCCCCTGACGTGTAAGTCGACCAACGTATTCGAAAGACAGCTGCGGCATCTGCGTCACCAGCGCGTTGAACTTACACTGTTCGTTGCGCGGCGCATTTGCCAGAGGTGGGACTGTCGGCACGCACAACGTGCAGACCTCAACCACGAGCGTAGTGTAACACAGATATTTGTGCGCCGCACAAATTATTTCATTGGTGTGGTTTCGGTCGTCAGGGGACGGACGGTCCGGCGCGGCTTGTGGCGGCAGGCGCGTTCGAATTCCGAGATCACCTGGGCCCCGAACAGCAGCAGGGTCGCGCCGATTTCCAGGCTGAACATGACGATGATGGCAGTCGTCATCGAGCCATACACCACGTTCACCTGCGACAGCGTGGTGAAGTACCACACCAGGATGTGGCGCGCGCACTCCCACAGCAACGCCGCCGTCACGCCGCCGATCAGCGCGTGCGACAGCGACAGCCGCCCCACCGGCATCACCAGGTAGATCGAGGTCAGCACCAGCACTTCGCCGCCAAAACCAAGCATATACAGCAGCACGCCGGAAACGCCCTGCAATGACCATTCGTAGCCGAACAGCGACACGCTCTCCTCGCCCATCACCTGCAAGCTGCCGGCCACCAGGGTCACCAGCAACATGCCCGCGCCCAGCGACAGGATGTAGCAGTACGGCATGATGGCCGAGATTAAAAAGCGCCGGCGCTTGACTTCCACCCGGTGCTTGAAGATCACCGACATGGCGTTTTCCAGCACCGTGAATGCCAGCGAACTGAAGAAAATCATGCTGACCAGCAGCACACCGCCCACCACGTCGCGGTGGTCGAGGAAATGCGACACCTCTTCGACGATGGGGCCGGAGTGGCCGGGCACCAGCCAGCCCAGGTAGCGCCCGACCGTTTCGAGCAACACGGTTTCGTCGATGACGTGGGACAGCGCCACCACCACCAGCATCAACAGCGGCACGATCGACAGCAAGGAGTAATAGGCGACCGCACCCGCGAGCAACAAGCCCTGGTTGGCGCGGAAGCCCTTCAGGCATTGCACCAGGAAAGCCATGGGGTGCGTGATCACGTAGACCAGCCCCCTGCGATTAAGGAATTTCATTGCCTTATTCTACGCACAAGCTTGGGACAAGTATGTGCGGCGTCGCCCAGACTCCGGCGCGTGCGTGCCGCCCCATCCACATGGCGCGCGGCAGCGATCCCCCGCTATACTGCGGCTATCGCCCACTGATTTCGAGAAAATACGCATCTATGTCGCTTACCTATATCTGGTCTGGATTTTTCGTGGTCGGCTTGCTGGCCGCGCTGCTGCAGTTCTTCTTCATGGGCGACACCGAGATTTTCAAGCGCATTGTCGATGGCACCTTTACCTCCGCCAAGTCGAGCGTGATGGACATCGCCCTGCCGCTGGCCGGCGTGATGACCTTGTGGCTCGGCATCATGAACATCGGTGAAAAGGCCGGCGCGGTCAACCTGCTGGCGAAGATTATTGCGCCGTTCTTCTCGCGCATCTTCCCCGGCGTGCCGTCGAATCACCCGGCCAACGGCCACATGGTGATGAATTTCTCGGCCAATCTGCTGGGCCTCGATAACGCCGCCACGCCGTTCGGGCTGAAGGCGATGGAAAGCCTGCAAACCCTCAACCCCAAGGCCGACGAACCGACCGACGCCCAGATCATGTTCCTGGTGTTGCACACGTCGGGCCTGACCCTGATCCCGGTAGCAATCATGGCGCAGCGCTCGATCATGGGCGCAGCCGACCCGGCCGACATCTTTATCCCCTGCCTGATCGCCACCTACGTGGCCACCGTCACCGGCATCATCGTGGTATCGATCCGCCAGCGCATCAACCTGATCAACCGGGTAGTGCTGGGCTGGCTGGGCGGCATGACTGCCGCCATCCTCGGCATGATCTGGTACTTCACCGAGTACCTGACCAAGGCCGAAATCCAGAAGTTTTCCACCGTGTTCAGCAACCTGCTGCTGCTGACCGTGATCGTCGGCTTCATCCTCGGGGCGCTGCGCAAGAAGGTCAATGTCTATGACGCCTTTATCGAGGGCGCCAAGGGCGGCATCGAAACCTCGATCAAGGTCATTCCATACCTGGTGGGCATGCTGGTGGCGATCAGCGTGATCCGCAACGCCGGCGTGTTCAACTTCGTGGTGCAGGGCTTTACCTGGGTGTTTACCCACATGGGCATCAATACCGACTTCGTGCCGGCGCTGCCCACCGCGCTGATGAAGCCGCTCAGCGGCAGCGGCGCCAAGGCCATGATGATCGACACCATGCAAACCTACGGCCCCGACTCGTTTGTCGGCCGCCTCGCGTGCGTGTTCAACGGCTCGGCCGACACCACGTTCTACATCGTTGCGCTGTACTTCGGCTCGGTTGGCATCCGCAAGACGCGTTACGCGATCTCGTGCGGCCTGATCGCCGACTTTGCCGGCGTGGTCACCGCCATCGCGGTCGCCTACCTCTTCTTCCATTGATCGGGCCGTTTATGTTGCGTCGTACCTTGCTTGCCGCCCTGCTGTTCGTTGGCACTGTCCCGGCCATTGCAGCGCCGTTGCCGGAACCGGTGGCGCGGCTGATGAAATCGGCCAAAATTCCCGAGACGGCGGCCGGCATCGTCGTCCTGCGCGGCGACACCGTGCTGCTGGCGCACAATGCGCAGCAGGTGATGCAGCCGGCCTCGACCATGAAGCTGTTCACCGCCATGACGGCACTGGAGCAACTGGGGCCGGTATTCCGCGGCCGTACCGAGCTGCGCAGCAGCGCCGACGTCGTGCAAGGCGTGCTGCAAGGGGACCTGATCGTGCGCGGCGGCGCCGATGCCGACTTCAATGAAGACGTGCTGACCCACATGCTGCGGGCGCTGCGCAACCAAGGCATTACGGCCATCAACGGCGACGTCGTGCTCGACCGCACGCTGTTCCAGCCCGCGCGTCTCGATGTCGGCCAGCCGCCGTTCGACGAATATCCGTGGGCCTATTACAACGTCATTCCCGATGCGCTGCTGATCAATACCAACCTGTTGAAACTCGAGCTGCGCGCGGTCGGCGGCCAGCTGTCGATCGTGACCATGCCGGAGATGGACAATGTCACCGTGCGCTCGGACCTGCGCATGACCGACGTCACGTGCGCGCAGTGGGAACAGGGCTGGCGCACGCCCGATTTCGTCCGTAGCGGCGACCGCATCGACGTGGTGCTGCACGGCAGCTTCCCGCGTGATTGCGTCAAAACCGTCAACATCAACGTGCTCGATCCGCACGATTACCTGGCGCGGCTGGTGCGCGCCACGTGGCGCAAGCTGGGCGGGACGATCGCCGGCACGGTGCGCGAGGCCCATGCTCCGGCGCCGCTATCGGCCGGGTTGGCAGACGCTTCGGCGAGGCAACAGGCTGCCGGGACGGCAGCAGCCCTCGCTGCGGCAACATCGGCTTCGCCGGCAACGCCCTCTGCCGCGCCACCAACTGCGCAGCCGGCCGCTCCCTCGGGAACGCAGCAGTCCGTTGTACTGAACAACGCGCCGGCCAATGCCGATACGGAAGACGGCGTGCCAGCCGCGCCGCCAGCCACCACGTCCGTCGCACCGGTCACCACGCGCCTGCTGGCCGAACACGTCTCGCGCGCACTGCCGGAAGTGCTGCGCGACGTCAACAAGAACTCCGACAACACGCTGGCGCGCACCGTGTTCCTCAGCCTGGGCAGCCTGGAAGCCGACCCGGCGCTGGGCAGCCGGCCGCTGCCGCCAGATGGCCTCGACACCACCACCAGCGCGCGCGCCGACGCGGCGATACGCGCCTGGCTGCAGCAGCACAATATCGACACCACCGGCCTGGTGCTCGACAACGGCTCGGGCCTGTCGCGCAGTGAACGCGCGACAGCCACCCAGCTGGCCGGCGTGTTGCAGGCCGGCTTGAAAAGCAACTGGATGCCGGAATTCTTGTCGAGCCTGCCGATCGCCGCCACCGACGGCACCATGCGCCGCCGCCTGAAAGACAGCCCCGCCGCCACCCGCGCCCGCATCAAGACCGGCAGCCTGAATGGCGTGATCGCCATCGCCGGCTACGTGCAGGACGCCAACAACGAACCGGTGGTGGTCGTGGCGATGCTCAACGACCCGCGCGTGGCCGGTGGCGCGGGGCGGGCAGTGCTCGATGCGTTGATTGATTGGGTGGCGCGGCAGTAGCTAGCGCGTTACCTCTCGGAGGCTAGCTGTTGGTTTCGTCCACTGGAGGGCGAGCAGATAGTCAAGTCTCTCACGATGTGACTCAGAGGTACGCGGATCAAGCAGCCGAATGAGCGTGCCTGCGTCGAAAAGTACCTTCACTCGACACTCCGCATTTCAAGATGGGTATGGACCGGATCATCGAGGTCATTCCAGCTGTTTCCCTTGGCGAGACGTGCTGCGTTCAGGATATCCGTGATCGGTGTTTCGTCGAGTAACTCCCAGCCCGTGATCTTGAATTTCTCCAACGTCCACAAGCCATTTTCGCCGCGCAGCCAATCACCGTTCCCCGTGACCCGCACCGGCAAGGAAAGGTAATGCTGAATCAACTCCCGGGCCATGTCGCTATTTGCTTCGCATTTATGTACGGTGCCGTCCGCATCTTTGAGCCAAACGGGTATGGTCTGGTCCTTGCCACCAATGCGAATGACGACACCGTCCAATACACCGGCTTCTTTGACACGGTAGATTTTTTGGACCGGCGTATCTCTGCCCGGAAAAGCTAAAACCAGCGCGCCAGCCGGCAAGTTGACGTTGCCAACCGCATGATCTGATTTCAGCATGCCGTTGATATTGTGGTACGTCCGTCGCAGGTCGTCCGGTGCAGCAATGGTATTCACCAGCCGCAAACGCGACTCGACTGAAGCCACGGCCTCGCGCTCAACCAGAGCATGCAATACCGCGCTGCCTTTCCTCACTTCCTTGAAATGCACGAACGCCTGACTGCCATAGAGGGCTGCCAGCTCGTACAAGTATTCGGCCAGGCGGGACATGGGGATGGTCTCCGGGCTGAATACATCAATACTGAAGTCGAGTGATTGTGAGTTTTCCATTGACAGGGCAAAAGATGCACGATATCAGCCACAGTATGAGCCAGATAGATCGAATGTCAATCAGACGCCGTTATTGAAACCAAGCACGTCCGCTACACGCCTTACTCCACCGGCGCAGTCTCCACAGCCGCCGGCGCTGCCACCGGCGCCGCCGGCAACACCGGCAGCGGGCTGGTCAGCACGTCCAGCAGCGCAGCGGTTTCCGCGTCCATGGCGCCGTCGAACAGGGCCGGGCGGTACTTGGTCTGGAATACGGCCAGCACGTTGCGCGTCGCCGTGTCGAACACGCCGGTCTGCGGCACAGCATAGCCGATCTGCGCCAGCGTACGCTGGAACCAGAACACGTCGGGCAGTTGCTGCTGGTAGCCCGGCAGGCGCGCGGCCACGCGGCTCGGTTCGGGCCAGGTGATCAGGCCTTCGTCGGCCAGGCGCTTCCACGGGAACAGCGGACCGGGGTCGAGCTTGCGCTGCGGTGCGATCTCGTTGTGGCCGAGGATGTTTTCCGGGCGGATGTTGTGGCGCTTGACGATGTCCTTGAGCAGCAGCACCAGCTGGTCGATCTGCGCCGGCTTGAACGGATACCAGGCGCGGCCCTGCGGCGTGTCCTTGTAACCGGGGTTGACGATCTCGATGCCGATCGACGCGGCGTTGAGCTGGTTGTAGATCTTCCAGTTGCTGTAGCCGGCGTGATTGGACTGGCGCGACTCGTCCACCAGGCTGTACACGGTGGGCTGGTCGGCGTCGGTCACCAGGTAGTGGGCGCTGACGTCCTGCGTGGTCAGGATCTTGATCGAACGCGGCAGGTCCGACACCGTGTAGTGGACGATGATGTACTTGACGCGGTCGCTCTGGCCGCGCGCGCTCAGGGTGCGGTCGATGGCCAGCCCGGCGGGCGGCGGTGGCGGCACGGTGGCGCAGCCGGCAAGCGCCAGCAGGGTGGACAGGACAGTCAGCGTTACGATCTTCATTCGGTCATCTCGGGCGGTGGTGGCAGCAACATGCTCATGCGTGGGAGTGTAGTGCAATCCGCGCCGCCGCGTGGTGCGCCGGACCACTTATTTGCTGGAGTGAAAGCTCGGCCGGCAGCGCCGCGCGCATCGCCTGCACGATGGCCGGATGCAGCGTGGCGGCGCGGCCGCTCACGGCAATCGGCCGCGCGCCGTAGCGTCCCACCAGCGCCAGCGCAATGCGCGCCAGTTCCTGCCCGGCCTGCTCGAGGATGGCGCGCGCCACCGGATCGGTGTCCCCCGCCTGCGCGACCGCCAGCGCCAGGCGACCGATCGCACCGCGATCCTGGCCGTAGATGAACTGGCGCGAATGTGCCCAGTCGCTGCCGCCCACGTGGTCGAACACCGCGCGCGCCAGCGGCGACTGTTCCCAAGCGCCCGGCTGTTCATCCTCGCGGCGCCAGATGTGGCGCATCGCTTCGCGCGCGATCCAGAACCCGCCGCCGCCATCGTCCAGCGTGACGCCGCGGCCGCCGGCGCGGTGCAAAACGCCTGCGGCATCGATCCACGCCGCGATCGAGCCGGTGCCAGCGTACACCAGGTACCCCTCTCCCGGCGCAAAGATGGCCAGATAGGCGATGTCGATATCGCTGCGTACCGTTACCACTGCGGGATTAATGCCCAGCGCTTCGGCCAGCAGCGAGACCGGCGCGGTGGAAGCGCCGTCGAAGCCGGTCAGCCCGGCGCACACGGATAAAGGTCTGCCGACCGCCAGTACCTGCGCGGCCAGATCGGCCAGCACGGTGCGCACTGCCGCAACGCCAGCGGCAGACGCCATCTGGTTGGCCGAGATACCGGCCACGAAGCCTTCCGCCACGATGGCCCGGGCACCATCGGCCAGCGCCCAGCGCGTTTGCGTACCGCCGGCGTCGATGCCGAGCGCGAAAACCGGGGCCGGCGCCATGGCATGCGCCATTGTGCTTGCGGTAGCGCCTGGATCCACTTTCACCGTCATGCCTGCAGGCTGACCGTCACGCGCACGCTCTCGTTGCCGAGCCGGTCCACCGCGCTCACCACCACCGCCTGGGCAGCGCCGGCAACGGCGTCGTCGGGCAGCAGCAGCACCGTGCGCGACGAGGGTGCCACCGCGAAGCGCCATTCGGTGCCGTAGCGTGACCAGATCGCGTAATGGCTGACCGGCTTGCCGGCGCCGGCAAACAGGCGCAAGCCGGTACCGTTGGCTTCGCGCCGCGCGGTCGCTTTCGGCGCCGTGGGCAGGTCGGAACCGAGCCACGGCGTGGCCGGCGCCAGCGCCGCGCTCTGGTAGGCGCGGGCGCGCAGCTGGTCGGTGATGCCCTTGCGGTTTTCCATCAGCGGCGCGATGCTGAAATGCACATGGCCACGGGTGCCGGCACGGGTGCGCGTCACGCCGATCTGCTTGACGATTTCGTCGGGCGCGAACGACTTGGCGCTGTTGTCGATACGGCTCGTGTACAGGCCCGGCCACACGTGGCGCGCATAGGTGTTTTGCGCCAGCCAGTAATCGAGCAGCACGCCGAACGCCTGCGGCGCCTGCGCCACCGGCCAGTACAGCTGCGGCGCCAGGTAGTCGAGCCAGCCGTTGTTGAGCCACAATTCGGCGTCGGCATACAGCTTGTCGTACTGGCTGAAACCGACGATGCCGGTGGGCCGGCGGTCGGGCCGGCCGATGCCGAACGGGCTGATGCCAAAGCGCACCCAGCTTTTCTCGCGGTGGATGCCCTTGTACAGTGCCTCGATCAGCGCGTTGACGTTCTGGCGCCGCCAGTGCGGACGGTCGAGCGCGCCGCCGCCAAGCAGGTAGCGCTGCCACGACGGCTCGTCCGGAAAATCGAGTTCGCGGCGTGCGCCATTGCCGCCCTCGAGCGCCACGCCCTCGGCGCCGGCAGTAATGGTATTGTCGATCGGGTACGGATAGAAATAATCGTCGATGTGGACACCGTCGATATCATAGCGGCGCACCACGTCGAGGATGACGTCGAGCGTGCGCTGGGCGGCAGCCGGCTCGCCCGGGTCCATCCACAGGTAGCGGCCATACGTCTTGACCGCCTCGGGATGGGTGAACGACATGTGGTTGGACGCCAGCGGCGACTTGGCCGTGGCATGGCGCGCGCGATACGGGTTGAACCACGCGTGCAGTTCCAGCCCGCGTGCATGGGCCTGCTCGATCCAGAATTGCAGCGGATCGTAGGTAGGTGCGCGGCCCTGCTGGCCGGTCAGGAACTCCGACCACGGCTCGAGCGCGGACGGATAAATGGTGTCGGCGCTGGGCCGCACTTGCAGCACGATGGCGTTCAGGTTGAGCAGCTTGCAACGCTCGAGGATGGCGATGGCTTCGGCCTGCTGTTTTTCAGCAGTCAGATTACTGCGGCTGGGCCAGTCGATATTGGCGACGGTCGATATCCAGGCGGCACGAAACTCGCGCGGCGCCGGTGGCGGGTTGACCAGGCTGGCCGGTGTCGGTGTGACCGGCGGCGGCAGTGCGCCCGGTGCAGCCGGCGCAGCGGGCCCTTCGGGCACGACCGCAGTCGGCGTGCTCGAACAGCCCTGCATGATGGCAGCCACGGCGCCGGCCACGCCAGCGGTCAAGGTCAGCCGTTTCTTCGCATTCAATACCAAAACATTCCCCGATCCAATTGAGCGTCGTATTGTAATGCGGTCGCCGCCATTTTCTAGCCCTGCTTCTTACCGAATCCGGGCTTGATTTCCACCAGCGCAGTCATGAAAAACGCGGGCAACGTTGAAATACATGCCCAGATGAAAAAGTTCTGGTAACCGAGCAGGTGTTGCAGCTTGCCGCTGATCATTCCTGGCAGCATCATGCCCAGCGCCATGAAGCCGGTGCAGATCGCGTAGTGGGCAGTCTTGTGCTCGCCGTCCGCCACCATGATCATGTATAACATGAAGGCGGCAAAGCCGAAGCCGTAGCCAAATTGCTCCACCGCCAGGCAGCCGGCAATCACTTCGATGCTGGTGGGCATGGCCGTGGCCAGGTACACGAACACCAGGTCCGGCACGTGCATGATGAACAACATCGGCCAGATCGCCTTCTTTAATCCGAAGCGGGCGATCACGATGCCGCCGGCAATGCCGCCCAGCACCAGCGCCGCCACGCCAATGGTGCCGTACACCAGGCCGAACTCGGACGTGGTCAAGCCCAGCCCGCCCTGTTCGCGCGGATCGAGCAGGAACGGCGCCGCCATCTTGAGCAGCTGCGCCTCACCGAGCCGGTACAGCAGCAGGAAGCCGATGATGGACACGATGCCCTTCTTGCGGAAGAAACTGCGGAAGGTTTCGATAAAGTCCGCCCACAACGCGCCGGTCTTGGCCGTGCTGTGGTCGCCCTGCGGGCGCGGCAGTACCAGCTGGTGGTACGCGCACAGCGCCAGGAAAATTGCTGCCGTGATGCCGAATACCACCGACCAGGCGTAGGCCGGATCGTTGCTGGACTTGATCAGTTCGCCAGCGAGGTACACCAGCCCGCCCTGCCCGGCAATCATCGCCAGTTTATAAAACGCGCTGCGCACACCGACAAAGGCGGCCTGCTGGTGCTGCGAAGGCAAGCCCAGCATGTAATAGCCGTCCGAAGCGATGTCGTGCGTGGCGGAGGCAAACGCCATCAGCCACAGCACAGCCAGGCTCAGCGCAAAAAATTGCGGCAAATGCAAGGTAAAGGCGACCGCCGCCAGGGCCGCACTGGACACCAGCTGCATCAGCACGGTCCAGTGACGCTTGGTGCCAAACAGGTCGACGATGGGCGACCACAGCGGCTTGAGCACCCACGGCAGGTATAACCACGACGTATAAAACGCCAGGTCGTCGTTGGAGACGCCCAGGTTCTTGTACATCACGGTGGACAGCAGCATCACCGCCACGTAGGGCACAGCCTGGCTGAATGACACGCTGGGCACCCAGGCCCACGGGCTGCGTTGCTGCGTACTGCTTTGATTCATACGATATTCCTCCCGGCGCTAGTGTAAAGGCGGACCTCCGGGGCGGCACCTGTTATTTATTCATCTGGTGTAACTTCGCGCCGGGCGCAAGCGCGCCATTTGGCGGATAATGCTCGCTTGTCAGACCTGCCCACCGTGCATCCATGTCCAAGAAGTTCTCCGCACCCACCGGCTGCCCCTGCGGCGGCCCCTCGCTGGCCACCTGCTGCGGCCCGTACATAGACGGGTCCGCCATCGCGCCCACGGCCGAAGCGCTGATGCGCTCGCGCTATACCGCCTATGGCCAGCGCAACGAGCCCTACCTGCTGGCCACCTGGCATGCCAGTACCCGGCCGGTCGAGCCCTTGTTTGGTGCCGAGGAAAAACTGCAGTGGCTGGGACTTGAGGTAAAATCTGCTTTACGTTTACGTCAACGTAAAGCAGAACCAGCCGAACAAGCAGACCGGGACCGCGACACGGTCGAATTCGTGGCGCGGTTCAAGGTCGGCGGCCGCGCCGAGCGCCTGCACGAGATCAGCAACTTCGTGCGTGAACCTGACGCTACCGGTGGCGCCCTGCGCTGGTTTTACGTTGACGGACATTTTCCGCAATAAACCACACGACGCGTGCGAGACCACGCGCAAAGGAAAACCATGCCGCAGATCGACACCAAGCTCAATCCCCGTAGTGAAGATTTCAAGACCAATATCGCCGCCATGCAGGCGGTGGTGGACGACCTGCGCGCCAAGGTGGCCGCCATCGCCCAGGGCGGCGGCGCCGCTGCCAGCGCCAAACACGTCGCGCGCGGCAAGCTGCTGCCGCGCGACCGCGTGCAAATGCTGCTCGATCCGGGCACGCCGTTCCTCGAACTGTCGCAAATGGCCGCCTACGGCATGTACCAGGACGCCAATGGCGTCGATGCGGCGCCGGCCGCCGGCATCATTACCGGCATCGGCCGCGTGGCCGGCCAGGAATGCGTGATCGTCTGTAATGACGCCACCGTCAAGGGCGGGACGTACTACCCGATCACGGTCAAAAAACACCTGCGTGCGCAGGAAATCGCCGACCAGAACCACTTGCCCTGCATCTACCTGGTCGATTCCGGCGGCGCCAACCTGCCCAACCAGGACGACGTCTTCCCCGACCGCGACCACTTCGGCCGCATCTTTTACAACCAGGCCAACCTGTCGGCCAAGGGCATTCCGCAAATCGCCGTGGTGATGGGGTCGTGCACCGCCGGCGGCGCGTACGTGCCGGCCATGAGCGACGAGTCGATCATCGTCAAGGAGCAGGGCACGATTTTCCTCGGCGGCCCGCCGCTGGTGAAAGCCGCCACCGGCGAAGTGGTCACGGCCGAAGACCTGGGCGGCGGCGATGTCCACACGCGCCTGTCCGGCGTGGCCGACCACCTGGCGCAGAACGATTTGCATGCGCTGTCGCTGGCGCGCACCATCGTCTCCAACCTCAATCGCATCAAGCCGCAGCAGGGCGCCATCCGCCCCGTGGTGGAACCGAAGTACCCGGCCGAAGAACTGTATGGCGTCATCCCGGTAGATACCCGCAAGCCGTTCGATGTGCGCGAAGTGATCGCCCGCATCGTCGATGGCAGCGAGTTCGACGAATTCAAGGCGCGCTTCGGCGCCACCCTGGTGTGCGGCTTCGCTCACATTTTCGGCATGAAGGTGGGCATCATCGCCAACAATGGCATCCTGTTCTCGGAATCCGCCGTCAAGGGCGCGCACTTCATCGAGCTGTGCGCACAGCGCAAGATCCCGCTGGTGTTCCTGCAAAATATCACCGGCTTCATGGTGGGCCGCAAGTACGAAAACGAAGGCATCGCCCGCCACGGCGCCAAGATGGTCACGGCCGTCGCCACCGCTGCCGTGCCCAAGTTCACCGTCATCATCGGCGGCAGTTTTGGCGCCGGCAACTACGGCATGTGCGGCCGCGCCTTTTCGCCGCGCTTCATGTGGATGTGGCCCAATGCGCGCATCTCCGTCATGGGCGGCGAACAGGCGGCCAGCGTACTGGCCACCGTCAAGCGCGACGGCATCGAGGGCAAGGGCGGCACCTGGTCGGCGGACGAAGAAGCCGCGTTCAAGCAGCCGATCAGGCAGCAGTACGAAGAGCAGGGCCACCCCTATTACGCCACCGCGCGCCTGTGGGACGACGGCGTGATCGATCCGGCCGACACCCGCACGGTGCTGGGCCTGGGCCTGTCCGCCGCGCTCAATGCGCCGATCGAAGACACCAAATTCGGACTCTTCCGGATGTAAGGAGCGGCCATGACCTACGACACCCTGATCATCGAACGCGCCGGCCACTTGGCTACCGTCACCCTCAATCGCCCCGACGTGCGCAATGCATTCAACGAGGCGACCATCGCAGAACTGACGCAGGCTTTCAGCGCGCTGGGCGCCGACGAGTCGGTGCGCGCCATCGTCCTGGCCGCCAACGGCCCGGCCTTTTGCGCCGGCGCCGATTTGCACTGGATGAAAAAAATGGCGGGCTACACCCACGCAGAAAACCACGCGGACGCGCTACAACTGGCCACCATGCTGCGCACCATCTACGAGTGCCCGCAACCGGTGGTCGCGCGCGTGCAGGGCGACTGCTACGCTGGCGGCATGGGCCTGGTGGCCGCGTGCGACATCGTCGTGGCAGTCGATGAAGCCCAGTTCTGTTTAAGCGAAGTAAAACTCGGCCTGATCCCGGCCACCATCGCGCCGTACGTGATCAAGGCCATGGGCGAGCAGGCATCGCGCCGGTACTTTTTGACGGCCGAACGCTTTACGGCGGCCACCGCGCTGCACATCGGCTTCGCCCACGAAGTGGTGGCCGGCGCTGCGCTCGACGCCAGGGTGGCGGAGATCGTCAAGGCGCTGGTGACCAACAGCCCGGCAGCCGTGCGCCAGGCCAAGACGCTGGTGCGCGACGTGGCGGGACGGCCGGTGGACGACACGCTGGTGGACGATACCGCCGCGCGCATCGCCGCCATCCGCGCCTCGGAACAGGGCCGCGAAGGCGTGGCGTCGTTCCTCGAGAAGCGCAAGCCTACCTGGCTAAGTCAGGTAATAAGTTAGGTAATAAGTAGGTATTAATGTCATGGAGCAGTTTTGGAATTGAATAATCAAAGTGCATGGGTTACCCGCAGCCTGCGCAGCGTCTGGCATCCGTGTACCCAGATGCAGCACCACGAAGCCGTGCCGCTGATCCCGGTCAAGCGCGGCCAGGGTGCGTGGCTGTACGACCATGAAGGCCGCCGCTACCTCGACGCCATCAGCTCGTGGTGGGTCAACCTGTTCGGCCACGCCAACCCGCGCATCAACGCGGCGCTAAAAGACCAGCTGGACACCCTGGAGCACGCGATGCTGGCCGGCTTTACCCACGAGCCGGTGATCGAGCTGTCGGAAAAACTGTCGGCATTGACCGGCGGCGTGCTCGGTCACAGCTTTTACGCCAGCGACGGCGCCTCCGCCGTGGAAATCGCCCTCAAGATGAGTTTTCACTCGTGGCGCAACCATGGCAAGACGGCAAAGCAGGAATTCGTCTGCCTCAAGGGCAGCTACCACGGCGAGACCATCGGCGCGCTGGCCGTTACCGATGTCGCGCTGTTCAAGGACGCTTACGGTCCGCTGCTGCGCGCCTCGCAAACCGTGATGTCGCCCGATGCACGCCAGGCCCGCGACGGCGAAACCGCCGAAGATATGGCCCGCCGCGCCGCCGCCGATGTCGAGCGCCTGTTCCAGGAAAAATCGGAAAAAATCGCCGCCATCATCATCGAACCGCTGGTGCAATGCGCCACCGGCATGGCCATGCACGAGCCGCTGTACCTGCAACTGGTGCGCGCGCTGTGCGACCGCTACTCGGTGCACCTGATCCTCGACGAAATCGCCGTCGGCTGCGGCCGTACCGGCACCTTCTTCGCGTGCGAACAGGCCGGCGTGTGGCCCGACTTCGTGTGCCTGTCCAAGGGCATCAGCGGCGGCTATTTGCCGCTGTCGCTGGTGATGACGCGCGCCGAGATCTACCAGGCGTTTTACAGCAATGACGTCACGCGCGGCTTTTTGCACTCGCACTCGTACACCGGCAACCCGCTGGCGTGCCGCGCCGCGCTGGCCACACTGCAAATCTTCGAGGAAGACGATGTGCTGGCCGCCAACCGCGTCAAGTCGGCCAAGCTGACCGCCGCCCTGCAACCGCTGGCGCAGCATGCCAGGGTGCGCAACTTCCGCAACCGCGGCATGATCTGGGCGTTCGATGCGATCGACGCCACCCCGGATTTTTCGCGCCGCTTCTTTGCCACGGCAGTGGAGCACGAACTGTTGATGCGCCCCATCGGCGCCACCGTGTACCTGATGCCGCCATACATCCTGGACGACGAAGAAATCGCCGGCCTGGCCGCCAATACGCTGGCCGTGTTCGACAAGGTAATGGCAGGTTGAGATGAAGCTGCTTGCCCAACTCTCGCACCAGCTGCAAGCGCTCGACGAACGCAGCCTGATCCGCCGCCGCCGCACGGTCGATACGCCGTGCGGCCCGCGCGTGACGGTCGATGGCCGCGAACTGCTGGCCTTTTGCAGCAACGACTACCTGGGCCTGGCCAACCACCCGCTGCTGGTCGAGGCGCTGCGCGAAGGCGCAGCGCGCTACGGCGCCGGCAGCGGCGCTTCGCATTTGATCAGCGGCCATGCGCGCCCGCATGCGCTGCTCGAAGACCGGCTGGCCGATTTCGTCGGCGCCCACCTGGAGCAGCCACGCGCGCTCACGTTCTGCACCGGCTACATGGCCAACCTGGCGATCATCAGCGGCCTGACGGCAGGCGACCGCGATGCCGAGATTTTCTCGGAGTCGCTCAACCACGCCTCGCTGATCGACGGCGCCCGGCTGTCGCGCACCCGCGTGCAGGTGTATCCGCACGCCGACCTGGCCGCGCTCGAGGCCATGCTCAAGGCCAGCAACGCCGCCACCCGGCTGGTGGTCACCGACAGCGTGTTCAGCATGGATGGCGACCTGGCGCCGCTGCCGGAACTGCTGGCGCTGTGCGAGCAGCACAACGCCTGGCTGGTGGTCGATGACGCCCACGGCTTCGGCACGCTCGGTGCACGCGGCCACGGCGCCCTCGAACACTTCGACCTGCGCTCGCCGTACCTGGTGTACATGGGCACCCTGGGCAAGGCCGCCGGCATCGGTGGCGCCTTTGTGGCCGCCCACCAGACGGTAATCGACACGCTGGTGCAAAAAGCCCGCCCGTATATCTTCACCACCGCCGCGCCGCCGGCCATGGCCCATGCGCTGCTGGCGAGCCTGGACCTGATCGAGGGAGCCGAAGGCGCCCAGCGCCGCGCCCACTTGCAGGCATTGGTGGCACAATTGGACGATGCCCGTACCGGCCTGCAGTTGCAACGCTGGCAACGTCTGCCATCGGCCACCGCGATCCAGCCCATCCTGATCGGCGATAATGCCGAAACCATGCGCGCCGGCGCCGCCCTGTACGAGCAGGGACTGTGGGTAGGCACGATCCGTCCCCCCACCGTGGCGCCGGGTACCGCGCGCCTGCGGGTAACGCTCTGCGCTGGCCATAGCACCACGGAAGTGGCGCAACTGAGCGCCGCGATCAATGCACTGGAAAAGGAATGGACATGAATCTCGACGCCCCCCTGATAGTCGATACCCCGCCGGCGGACGCCGAAGTGACCGGCGAGGTCGTGCTCGACCTGGAGGCCGATGCCACTGACGAGGCCAACGCCCAGACCGCAGCGTCGGCCGCCGTGGCCGCAGCCGCCCTGCCGCCGCGCTTTTCGTGTTTTGTTACCGGCACCGACACCGAGATCGGCAAGACGCTGGTCTCGTCGGCGATGCTGCACGCGCTGGTGCAAGCGGGCGTGCGCGCCTGCGGCATGAAGCCGGTGGCTGCCGGCGCCGAACTGCGCGACGGCGTGTGGCACAACGACGACTGCGACCAGCTGGCTGCCGCCGGCAACGTCCACCTGCTGCCGTCGATCACCACGCCGTTCCTGCTGCGCGAACCGGCCGCGCCGCACATCGCCGCCGCGCTGGAAGGCGTGGAGATTTCACCGGTGCCAATCCTGGCCGCCTACGTGGAAATCAACGCCGCGTCCGACGCCGTGGTGGTCGAAGGCGTGGGTGGCTTCCGCGTGCCGCTCAATGACGAATTCGACACCGCCGACCTGGCCGAGCAACTGGATTTGCCGGTGGTGCTCGTCGTCGGCCTGCGCCTGGGCTGCATCAGCCACGCGCTCCTGACGGTCGAAGCGATCGCCGCGCGCGGCCTGGTGCTGGCCGGCTGGGTAGCCAACGAAACCCAGGCCGACATGGCCTTTGCCGAGGAAAATATCGCCGCGCTCGAGCAGCGCATCGACGCACCGCTGCTGGGCCGCGTGCCGCGCCTGGAACAACCGACCGCGCAAGCTGCCGCCGCTTATCTCGACTTCACGATGCTGCCCGACTGGCCGGCACAGAAAAATACTTGAACCACGAAGGAAAACCGATGTCCACGAACACCCTCCAAGAACCAAAAGTCGTCGCCCTGCACCGCCCGACCGCCGCCATCACCCTGCCGCCGGCAGCCACCTGGCCGATTGACGATGTGCTGGCGCTGTTCGAGCTGCCATTCAATGACCTGATGTTCCGCGCGCAGCAAACCCACCGCGCCAACTTCCCGGACGGTGACGTCGAACTGGCCACCCTGCTGTCGATCAAGACCGGCGGCTGCGAGGAAGACTGCGGCTACTGCCCGCAGGCTGCGCGCTACGACACCGGCGTCGAAGCGAAAAAAATTCTCGACATCGACACCGTGCTGGCAGCGGCCCAGCAGGCCAAGGACAACGGCGCCACGCGTTTCTGCATGGGCGCAGCCTGGCGCAGCCCGAAAGAGCGCGACATGGACAAGGTCGAAGAGATGGTGCGCGAAGTAAAGGCGCTGGGCCTGGAAACCTGCGCCACCCTGGGCATGCTCGAAGAAAAACAGGCGCAGCGCCTGAAGGACGCCGGCCTCGATTACTACAACCACAACCTCGATACCGCGCCCGAGTTCTACGACAACGTGATCTCCACCCGCGAATACCAGGACCGTCTCGACACCCTGGGCCACGTACGCGAAGCGGGTTTAAAGGTGTGCTGCGGCGGCATCGTGGGCATGGGCGAGACGCGCCTGCAACGCGCCGGCCTGATCGCGCAGCTGGCCAACCTCAATCCGTACCCTGAATCGGTGCCGGTCAACCACCTGGTGCAGGTGGAAGGCACGCCGTTGTTCGGTATCGATCCGCTCGACCCGCTCGAATTCGTGCGTACCATCGCGGTTGCGCGCATCACCATGCCGAAGGCGCGCGTGCGGTTGTCGGCAGGCCGGCGCCAGATGGGCGAAGCCGTGCAGTCGATGTGCTTCCTGGCCGGCGCCAATTCCATCTTCTACGGCGACAAGCTGCTCACCACCGACAACCCGGAAGCGAACGACGACCGCGAGCTGCTGGCCAAGCTGGGCCTGAAAACCCGTGGCACCGTGCTGGAATCGGCGCCGAAGGAGAAGTGCGGCTGCTGATTGACCGGGAACGACACGCGTACGGCCGGTATCAAAAGTACCGGCATTCGACCTCCATAAAAAAACTTCCAGCCACGAGCTGCAAAGAGAGAGACGATGTTTACCAAAATTCTGATCGCCAACCGTGGTGAAATCGCCTGCCGCGTCGCCGCCACCGCGCGCCGCCTGGGCATCAAGACCGTCGCCGTCTATTCGGAGGCGGACGCCAACGCCCTGCACGTCGCCAGCTGCGACGAAGCGATCCTGATCGGACCAGCGCCAGCCAAGGAAAGCTACCTGTGCGGCGACAAGATTATCGCCGCCGCCAGGGAGACCGGCGCCCAGGCAATCCACCCCGGTTATGGCTTCCTGTCCGAGAACGCCGATTTTGCCGAGGCGTGCGCAGCGGCCGGCCTGGTGTTCATCGGCCCGCCGGCTTCCGCCATGCGCGCCATGGGGTCCAAGTCCGCCGCCAAGACGCTGATGGAGCAGGCCGACGTGCCGCTGGTGCCCGGCTACCACGGCGCCCAGCAAGACCCCGACTTCCTGCACGCACAGGCCGACCGCATAGGCTATCCGGTCCTGCTCAAGGCTTCGGCCGGCGGCGGCGGCAAAGGCATGCGCGTGGTGGACAGCTCGGCGCAGTTCAAGGACGCGCTGGCGTCGTGCAAGCGTGAAGCGATCAGCTCCTTCGGCGACGACCAGGTGCTGGCCGAAAAATACCTGCAACGCCCGCGCCACATCGAAATCCAGGTGTTTGCCGATACCCATGGCAACTGCATCTATCTGTTCGAGCGCGATTGCTCGGTGCAGCGCCGCCACCAGAAAGTGCTGGAAGAAGCGCCGGCGCCGAACCTGCCGCAGGAACGCCGCGCCGCCATGGGCGAGGCGGCAGTCGCTGCTGCGCGCGCGGTCGGCTACGTGGGCGCCGGCACGGTGGAATTCATCGCCAACCAGGACGGCTCGTTCTACTTCATGGAAATGAACACGCGCCTGCAAGTGGAGCACCCGGTTACCGAGATGATCACCGGCACCGACCTGGTGGAGTGGCAGCTGCGCGTGGCCGCCGGCGAGCCGCTGCCCAAAACGCAAGCCGAACTGGCGATCCACGGCCACGCCATCGAAGCGCGCATTTACGCCGAAAATCCCGATAAAGGATTCCTGCCGTCGATCGGCACCTTGCGCCACCTGGGCACACCGGCCTCGGTGATGTTCGAACTCGGTGGCGATGCCAAGGCGCCGGCGCCGGTACGCATCGACTCCGGCGTGCGCGCGGGCGACGCCATCTCGCCGTTCTACGACCCCATGATCGCCAAGCTGATCGTATGGGGCGCCAACCGCCAGCAGGCGCTCGCGCGCATGGCGCAGGCGCTGTCGCAGTACCAGGTGGTGGGCCTGACCACCAACGTCGCCTTCCTCAAGCGCCTGGTGCAAAGCACCGCGTTTGCCACCGCCGATCTCGATACGGGCCTGATCGAGCGCAATCACGACATCCTGTTTACGGCCGCACCCGAGGCGCCCGCTGCGGCACTGGCCCTGGCCTGCGCCGCGCTGATGGCGTCGGAACAAGGCAAGGCGGCCAGCCAGGGCAACCACCCGGGCGACCCGTGGAGCAGCGCCACCGGCTGGCGCCTGAACCAGCCGTACCTGCGCGCGCTGTCGTTCAGCGACGAATTCGACTACACCGCGCACCTGAGCTACCGCGCCGACGGCTGGCTGTTCAGCACCGGCGCCGCACCGGACGCGCAGGTGGTGCAATTGACCGCGCACCACGGCGACGACTACGCCATCCGCCTGGGCGAACTGACCATCCACGGCGTGGTGCGGCGCGACGGCGACGTGCTGCACGTGTTTACCGGCGGCGCCCATTACCAGCTGACGTTCCACGATCCGATGGCCCACGCGGGCGAAGCGGAACTCGATACCGGCAGGCTCACTGCGCCCATGCCGGGCAAGGTGGTGGCGGTGCTGGCAGCCAAAGGCCAGCAGGTCAAACGCGGCGAAGCGCTGGTGATCATGGAAGCGATGAAGATGGAGCACACCATCGCCGCGCCGCACGACGGCGTGATCGACGAGATCCTGTACGGCGTGGGCGACCAGGTGGCCGACGGCGCGCCGCTGCTGGCGTTCAAAACGGAATAAATACGGGAGCACACCATGCGCATACTTCTGCACCGCGCCGACGGCAGGACCGAGCCGTGGCTCAAGGATTTTTCGAAATACCTGCCCGAGGCGGAATTCGAGATCTGGCATGCCGGCGAAAAAAGCCAGCCGTGCGACTACGCGGTGGTGTGGTCGCCGCCCGAAGCCATGCTGCCCGAGCTGGCCCAGGTCAAGGCCATCTTCAACACCGGCGCCGGCGTCGATGCGCTGCTGCGCTATGGCGACGCGATCCCGCGCGAGATCCCCATCATCCGCCTGGGCGACGCCGGCATGGGCCTGCAGATGGCGGAATACGTCACGCACGCGGTGCTGCGGTACTTCCGCCGCTTCGACGACTACGAGCGGCAGGCGCGCGCCGGCATCTGGGCCGCGCTGCCGCCGTACAACCGCGAAGACTTCGCCATCGGCGTGCTGGGACTCGGTGCGCTGGGCATGCGCGTGATCGAAGCGCTGGCGCCGTTCGGCTTCCCGCTGCGCGGCTGGAGCCGCACCGAGAAGCGCATCGACGGCGTGCAGTGCTACCAGGGCCTCGATGGCCTCGACACCTTCCTGCGCGGCAGCCGGGTACTGGTGTGCATGCTGCCGTTGACGCCCGAAACCAATAACCTGATCGACCGCTCCAACCTGGGCAAGCTGCCGGCCGGGGCGTACGTGATCAACGTGGCGCGCGGCGCCCACATCGCCGAGCCGGAATTGCTGTCGTTGATCAAGTCGGGCCACATCGCCGCTGCCACGCTCGACGTGTTCCGCAACGAGCCGCTGCCCGCGCAGCACCCGTTCTGGCAGGAGCCGCGCATTACCATCACGCCGCATATTTCGGCGCTCACGCTGCGGCGCGAAAGCGTGCAGCAGATCGCCGACAAAATCCGCAGTTTCGAAAGCGGACAACCGGTCGCCGACATCGTCGACCGCAACCTGGGATACTGATATGGCCATCTTGCCAAAACAAGTGAAAATCGTCGAAGTGGGACCGCGCGACGGCCTGCAAAACGAAAAGGAAAGCGTACCGGCCGCCGTCAAGACGGCGCTGGTCAACCGCCTGTCCGGCGCCGGTTTCCGCAACATCGAAGCCGCCGCTTTTGTCTCGCCCAGGTGGGTGCCGCAAATGGCCACCAGCGCCGACGTGATGGCCGCCATCGACCGCCGCCCCGGCACCATCTATTCCGCCCTCACGCCCAATATGCAGGGTTTTGACGCGGCGCTGGCCGCGCGCGCGGACGAGGTGGTGATCTTCGGTTCGGCCTCCGAGGCCTTTTCGCAAAAGAACATCAACTGCTCGATCGCCGAATCGATCGCCCGCTTCGACAGCGTGGCACAGGCGGCCAGGCAGCACGGCCTGCGCCTGCGCGGCAGTATCAGCTGCGCGTTCGGCTGCCCGTACCAGGGCGAGGTCTCGCCCGAGTCGGTGGCCGACGTGGTGCGCCGCATGCGCGACCTCGGTTGCGACGAAATCGACATCGCCGACACCATCGGCGTGGCGACCGCGCGCCAGACCCAAACCGTGATGGAACGCGCCGCGCGCGAGTTTTCCATCGACGCGCTGGCCGGTCACTTCCACGACACCTACGGCCAGGCCCTGGCCAATATCTACGCCAGCCTGGAAGTGGGCATCTCGATCTACCATTCGTCGGTGGCAGGACTGGGCGGCTGCCCCTACGCCAAGGGCGCCACCGGCAACATCGCCACCGAGGATGTGCTGTATATGATGGAAGGCCTCGGCATCGAGACCGGCATCGACCTCGATATCGTGGTGGACGCCGGCCAGTTCATCTCGCAATTCCTGGGCCGCAAAAGCGCCAGCCGCGCGGGCAATGCGCTGGCAGCGAAGCGCGCCCCGCCCCAGTAACAGCGAACATGGCAGCGCCAGCATCACGCAGTTCGCGCAGTTCGCGCAAATAGCGCCGGCTATGCACGATGCTTATCGTGCACCCGTATTCGTCGCCGGAATGGAAAAATCCCGCCTGATGTTGCCATCAGGCGGGATTTTAAATTTTGGTCGGAGTACAAGGATTCGAACCTTGGACCCCCTGGTCCCAAACCAGGTGCGCTACCGGGCTGCGCTACACTCCGAAGAAGCAAGATAATACAAGCTGCCGCCCCCTCCGTCAAGGGCGTCATAAATATTTATGTCTTTTACTGGTGCAAGACGGTGGAACTTACATAAAATGCATGCACCCAAACTACTGGACCGGCCATGAACGCAGCGCTGTCGACAGAACCGATGCGTCACCGCATCGTGCCGGGCATCCTGGTGTCGCTGGCGCTGCACGCGGCGCTGATCTTCGGCTATCGCCTGGGCGCCCCCATGCCGCCGCCGGAGTTGCCGCCCAACCGGACCATGACGGTGTGGCTGGTGCCCAGGCCCGCTCCCGCTCCCGCGCCTGCTTTTGTTCCTGTTACGCCTGCTATTCCAGAAGCGGCCCCCCAACTGGCAGCGCAGGCAGCCGCCGCCCGCGAGCGCAAGGCGCGCGAGCAAGGCGCGCGGCACCAGGACCGCCAGCGACCGCACGACACTGCCGACCGTGACCGCACGCCAGCAGCTATTGCCGCCATCACGCCGGCGCCCGCCCCGCTCGACACCACCGTGGCAGCCGACACCGCCAAGCCGGCCGGCGCCGATTACGATCCGCTGCGCGCACCGGCGGAACCGAAGCCGTTCGATATCGAGGCGGCACGCAAGGCCGCGCGCAAGGTGGCGGTGGAAAAGCCGGCGCCCGGCACCCTGGCCGCGCAGTTGCAAGCGCATCCGCTCTATCCGGAAGATGACCGCAACAAGCTGGAGAAAGACATGGCGCGGGCCGGCCGGCCCGACTGCCTGAAGGGCGGCGGCAATCTGCTGACGCCGTTATTCTGGCTGCTCGACAAGAAAGACCATGGCTGCAAGCTCTGAGCTGGTGTAGTACTGCCTGCCGTTTACTGTTCCTGCTTGAACGTCAGCGCCAGTTCGTACAATGCATTTTTCTTCTTGCCCGTGATCTGCGCGGCCAGCCCGGCCGCCTGCTTGACCGACAGTTCGGTCAGCAAGACCTTGAGTATCCTTTCCGCATCGGCATCGCCGGCCTCGTCCTGCGCAGGCGCGCCGGCCAGCAGCACGACGAACTCGCCTTTTTCGCGGTGGGCGTCGGCACGGATCCAGGCTTCGGCCTCGGACAGCGGGCAGCGGTGGATTTCCTCGAACATCTTGGTCAGTTCGCGTGCGAACACCACTTCGCGCTCCGGCTCGAACGCGGCTGCCAGCGCGGCGGCGCAGTCGAGGATGCGGTGCGGCGCCTCGTAGAACACCATGGTGGCGGTCACCGTGCGCAAGGTGGCGAGAAAATTCTCGCGCTGCCTGGCCTTGGCAGGTAAAAAGCCGACAAAATAAAACTGGTCGTTGACCAGGCCGCTGGCCGACAGCGCCGTCACCGCCGCCGAGGCGCCAGGCAGCGGCAGCACGCGCAAGCCGGCCGCGCGCACGGCCTCGACAATGCGCGCACCGGGATCGGAGACGGCCGGCGTGCCAGCGTCGGAGACCAGCGCGATACGCTCGCCAGCCTGCAGGCGTGCGATCAGGGTCCCGGCCACTTCGCGCTCGTTGTGCTGGTGCGCGGCGATCAGCGGACGGTGCAGGCCGAAGCGCGTCATCAGCTGCGCGGTGTTGCGGGTGTCCTCGCACGCGACCGCATCGACCAGGCTTAAAACGTGCAATGCGCGCACACTGATGTCGGCGACATTGCCGATGGGGGTCGCCACGACGTACAAGGTTGCGCTAGGATAGGTCTGGTGCGCTGTTTCTTCCAAGACAGGAAGGGCGGAAATGGCGCGGGTAGTAGGTTCAGACATATCGTGGTCAGTAAATGGAATGAGGGGGCAGCATGAAAAAAATGAGGTTGTGCGCGGCAGTTGCCGCATGGGCGGCGCTGGCATTGGTGAGCGGGTGCGGCTCGTCCGTGCCCATCATTATAAGCCCGCCACCGGCGCCCGCTCCCGTGCCGTTGCCGCCGCCACCGCCGGAACCACCACCGCCGGCAGCGGAAGTATTCGCCATCGCGATGCCGGGGGCGGCCGCCCAACCCACCCGCGCACCGGATACCGACCAGCTGCGCACCGAGAATGCCACCGGCTACCGGCCAGCGGACGACGCCACCAGGCCGTCCGGCGCGCCGGTGCGCATGGGCTTGATCCTGCCGCTGCGCTCGGAGACCCTGGGCGCCGCCGCCGAAGCGCTGCGCGCCGGCTTCATGGCGGCCTGGGAACGCGACCGCGACAACATCACCATCACCGTGGTGGAAACCGGCGACGTCGCGCAAGACATTTTATCGAGCTACGCCCAGACCCTGGAAGCGGTGGACCTCGTGGTCGGCCCGCTGGCACGCTCGGCGGTCACGGCCGTGGCGACCAGCCCGCTGGTGACCAAGCCCACCATCGCCCTCAATCACCCGGAAGGTTTCGGCACGGCCAACGCCACCCCGCTGCCGCAGCAAATGCTGGCCATGGGCCTGTCGATCGAGGTAGAAGCGCGCCAGGTGGCGCAATGGGCGGCCGCCGAGCAGCCCGGCGCCAGCGCCATGATCATTACCACCAGCACGCCATGGCAGCGCCGTATCGCGACAGCGTTTGCCGCCCACTGGCAGCAACTGGGCCAGCAGGTGCGCATGGTGGAACTGAGCGCGCCAAACAATTACCTGAGCGATCCGGAGCTGGTGCAATTGCGCGCGCGCCTGCAGCAGGACCCGCCGGGCTTGCTGTTCTCGGCCATGGGCGCCGACCAGACCCGCCAACTGCGCGGCGCGCTGAACAGCGGCCTGGTGCATGAAGCGGACGAGCCGGTGATCAGCACCGCCGATGGCTTGCCGGCCACTCCTGCCGCACCGGTTGCCCCCACCGGCTTTGCCGCCCTGCCGCTGTACGGCACCTCGGCGCTGAACGCTGGCGGCGGCATGAATTCGCCCACCAACGAACTCGACGGCGTGCGCCTGCTCGACCTGCCATGGCAGGTGCAGCGCGACCATCCGGCGGTAATGGTCTATCCGCACCCGGTACAAGCCGGCACGGCCGACATGGAACGCCTGTACGCGCTGGGCATCGATGCCTACCGCGTGGCGCGCGAAGTCAGCCGCAAGCCGGCCGGCCGCTTCAGCATCGACGGTGTCACCGGACGCCTGACGGTGGACTTCGGCCAGGGCCCGGCCCGCTTCGAGCGGGTGGAGCAGCCGGCCGTGTTCCAGCACGGCGTGCCGCAAGCCGTCCAGCAGTAACCAGCCATGGCGCCGCCCCGCGCGCCGAGCGGACGGCGCACCGCGCAACAGCAACTGGGCCAGCAAGGCGAAGACCGCGCGCTGGCCTACCTGGTGGCGCAGGGCCTGGTGCCGGTCGAACGCAATTTTCGCTGCAAGGCCGGCGAGATCGACCTGATCATGCGCCACGGCGCCCACCTGGTGTTTGTCGAAGTGCGGCGCCGGGCCCCGAGTAGCTTTGGCGGCGCGGCGGCCAGCGTCACCCATCACAAGCAGCAGCGGCTGGTCCACGCCGCCCAGTACTACCTGCTGCGCCACCGCTCTGCGCCACCGTGCCGCTTCGACCTGGTCGCCCTTGATGGCGATCAGCTGGAGTGGCTGCGCAATATCATTACGCTCTGAAGCGACTTGTAAGCATTTTTAACAGGTCTTGTCCGGGGTTTGGGATGACTGCACTATAATCAGCACACTATGACAAATCAACGCATCCTGGCGCACTTCCACGAAAGTGCCGAACTGAAAATCCAATCGGCCACCGTGCTGGCGCCCCATATCGCCCAAGCCATCGACATGATGTTTGCGGCATTGTCTAACGGGAATAAGATTTTGGTGTGCGGCAACGGCGGCTCGGCTGCCGATGCCCAGCATTTCGCTGCCGAACTGGTCGGGCGCTTCGAACGCGAACGCTTCCCGCTGCCCGCCATTGCGCTCACCACCGACACGTCGATCCTGACGGCAGTGGCCAATGACTACAGCTACCGCGAAATCTTTTCCAAGCAGGTGCAGGCATTTGGCCAGTCCGGCGACATCCTGCTGGCGTTTTCCACGTCCGGCAATTCGGGCAACGTGGTGGCTGCCATCGAAGCGGCGCTCGAGCGCGAAATGCGCATCGTGGCGCTGACCGGCAAGGGCGGCGGCGAGATCGGCAAGATGCTGACCGACGCCGACGTCCATATCTGCGTTCCGGCCGACCGTACCGCCCGCATCCAGGAAGTGCACCTGGTCTGCATCCACAGCATTTGCGACGGCATCGACGTCGCCCTATTCGGAGGAGATGTGAATGAGTAATTCCCGCACCATCTGGACCACGCTGAAACGCCCGCTTGCCATGAGCGTGCTGTGCCTGGCCACCGCCGCTACCCTGTCCGGTTGTGTGGCGCTGGTTGCCGGCGGCGCCATCACCGGCACGCTGGCCGCCTCCGACCGCCGCACGTTTGGTGCGCAAACCGAGGATACGTCGATCCAGTTCAAGGGTGCGAACAAGCTGCGCAATGTGCTCGGCAGCGATGCCCACGTCAACATCAACAGCTTCAACCGCCGCGTGCTGTTGTCCGGCGAAGTGCCCGACGATGCCGCCAAGGCCACTGCCGAGCGCGAAATGGCTTCGGTAGAAGGCGTGCTGTCGGTGATCAACGAGCTGGAAGTGGCCGGCCCCGCCAGCTACACCTCGCGCTCGAACGACACCATTATCACCGGCAAGGTCAAGGCCAGCCTGGTGGACGCCAAGGATATCTCGGCCAACTCCTACCAGGTGGTGACCGAGCGCGGCGTGGTCTTCCTGATGGGCCGCGTGACCCAGCGCGAAGGCCAGATTGGCGCCGATATCGCACGCGGCGTCTCGGGCGTGAGCAAGGTGGTCAAGGTCTTCGAATATATCTCTGAAGACGAATGGAAATCGTACCAGCCGAAGCCTAGCGGTTCGGCGCAATGATGCCATGAGCACGACCGCATCCGCCGCCGCATCGCCGGAATCCTCGCGCGCCTGGGTCAAGCCGCTGATCGCTGCCGTGGCGCTGGCCGTGATCGGCGCGGTAGCCTACGTCACGCTCAGCAAGCGCCCGGTAGCGCCCGAGGTCACGTTCGTCACCATCAAGGGCGAAAAGATCACGCCCGAAAGCCTGCAAGGCAAGGTGGTGATGGTCAATTTCTGGGCCACCTCGTGCACCACCTGCGTGGCCGAAATGCCGCAGATGGTCGAGACCTACAACAAGTTCAAAGACGACGGCCTGGAATTCGTGGCCGTGGCCATGAGCTACGACCCGCCCAACTACGTGGTCAACTACGCCGATACGCGCAAGCTGCCGTTCAAGGTGGCGCTCGACACCGACGGCTCGGCCGCCAAGGCCTACGGCGACGTCTCGATGACGCCCACCACCTTTGTCATCGCCAAGGATGGCAAAATCCTCAAGAAATACGTGGGGCAGCCCGATTTTCCCGCGCTGCACCAGTTGCTCTCCACCTCGCTCAAGGGCTAAGTCTTAAAAGCCGGCCTGTACCGAGAGGTAGAGGCCGCGCTGGGTCTTCGGGTTGAAGACCGTGATCTTGCCCAGATTCGCATACGCTGCCGTCACCGACACATGCTTGGTCGGGAACCACGCCACGAACGCATCGTAATACGCCTTTTCCGGATCGACGCCGAGGTTATGCGGCTTGCGCCGGTACTCGGCGCCCACCGCCAGGTGGCGGTTGATCAGGTACGCGGCCGACACTTCCGGCATCACCTTGCGGCTCTCGCCCTGGTCGCCGCCGAAGCCCAATAAACCCATCTGGTTGGCCTTGGTGGCGCGCAGCGTCAGGTTCAGTAGCAGACTCTGCTCGAGCAGGATCTTGGTGGCCGCCACGTAATAGTCGTAGCCGCTGTCGTCCTGCGCGCCGAGCTGGGTGACGCTGGAAACGCCCAGCGCACCGAGTCCCTTGACTCCCTTGTTGTCCTTGTACATGGCCCCCACCGCAATTTGCGGCAGCCAGCTGTCCTGTTCGTACACGGCGTCGCCGGTCAGCTTGACCTTGATGCCGAGGATGTCCTGCTTGAGGATGAGGTTGTCGAGAGGCCCCAGGCTGCCCTTGAAGGACTGGCTGGCCACCGACAATTCCACCCGGTCGGCCAGGCCGACCGCCACGCCATAGGTGTCGAGCTTGTAGTCCTGGGTGCTGATATACGTGTAATGGGCGTTGGCGCCCCAGCTGTCGCGGGTGCCGTAGCCGGTGATCAGGGCCCACGGCACGATGCCGCCACCGCCAGCGCCTTCCACCTGGCTGACGCCGCCGGTGGCCAGCAGCTTGCCCATGTCGGGCGAGGCCTGGGATCGGGCGGCGGCGCTGCCCACGCTTGACGCCATCAGGATTGCGAGCGTGAGCCTGGTGATCGGAAATGTCATGGTGATGCTCCTGGCGGCTGCTTACTTGGTGACGATGGCGCGCTGCATGGGCGCGAGCTTGGCCACCAGCTTGTTGGCGACGCTGTTGGGGACGTTGTGGCGTTCCATGGCGATTTGCAGGTCCTCGGTCAGCGCGTTGAACATGGCGTTGGTGATTTTCAGGTCCTGGTGCACGGTGGTCATGTCGCGCACGGTGCCCACGCCGTCCATGGTCTTGTCGCGGTATTTGCCGGTGTACTTGCACGGCCCGCCCGCGAACTCGCAGATCTGCTCCTGCAGGCGCACGTTCAGCTGGTCCATGTCGAAGTCGGCGAAGTTGTCCTTGATGCGCGGATCGGCCAGCACCAGCGGGATGAAGGTATCGACGATTTTCTTGATGCCTTGCTTGCCACCAAGGCCCTGGTAAACGGTGTCGTCGGCATAAGGCGTTTGCGCCATGGCCAGCGAGGACGCCAGCAGCAAGCCAGTCATGACGGCGGCCACGCGCGAAAGTAGTTTCATGTCGGTTCCTCAGCAGGGAAAACAGGGAATATCCCTCCGACAATTTATCAGCTTACGCCGGTCGATCGGCCATTTGTTTGCTTGAAATCAACACTTTCGGTTTGCCAGTTGTGGCTTGCTGAACACGCCGCCGATGTCTGTGTGGCTGGTATCAGGCCCAGCGGATCGGCGCCTTGCCGTGGGCGGCCAGGTAATCGTTGGTCCGCGAAAACGGCTTGCTGCCGAAAAATCCCTTGTGGGCGGAGAATGGCGACGGATGCGGAGAAGTAATCACCAGGTGCTTGCTGGTATCGATCAATGCGCGCTTGGCAATCGCGTAACGGCCCCACAGGATGAACACCAGGCCGTCGCGCTGGCCGGACAACCGCGCGATGGCGCTGTCGGTAAAAGTTTCCCACCCCTTGTTCGCATGCGACCCGGCCTGCCGTGCACGCACGGTCAGCACGCTATTGAGCAAAAACACGCCCTGCTCGGCCCAGTCGGTGAGGTCGGTCTGGCGCCGTTCGACGCCGGTATCGTCGCGCAATTCCTGGAAGATGTTTTGCAGGCTGGGCTGCGGACGATTGCCGTCCGGCACCGAGAAGCAGAAGCCCATGGCCGCGCCAGGCGTGTGGTACGGATCCTGGCCGAGGATGACGACCTTGACGGCATCGAACGGCGTCAGGTCGAAAGCCCGGAAGATATCCTTGCCGGCCGGGCAGCAGGGACCGGCGGCGTATTCTTCCTTCACAAAGGCGGCGAGGCTTTGCCAGTACGGTTGTTCGAACTGGTCTTGCAGGTGGGCTTTCCATGAGGGTTCGATGCGGACGGTCATGGAAAGCCTTTCGCCGTCGGTATCAGCCGTTCACCGCAGCCAGCACGTTATGCGCCTGCTCGTCCGCATGGTACGAGCTGCGCACCATGGCGCCGACGGCGGCGTGGCCGAAGCCCATCTTGTAGGCTTCTTCTTCGAACATCTTGAACACGTCCGGGTGCACGTAGCGGCGTACCGGCAGGTGGCTGTTCGATGGCGCCAGGTATTGGCCGATGGTCAGCATGTCGATGTCGTGCTCGCGCATGTCGCGCATCACTTGCAGGATTTCCTCGTCGGTCTCGCCCAGGCCGACCATCAGGCCGGACTTGGTCTTGACGTTCGGGTACAGGGCCTTGAAGTCCTTGAGCAGCTTGAGCGAGTGCATGTAGTCGGCGCCCGGACGCGCTTCCTTGTACAGGCGCGGCACGGTTTCCATGTTGTGGTTCATCACGTCCGGCAGGCCGTCGGCGAAGATCGCCAGGGCTTTCTCGAGGCGGCCGCGGAAGTCGGGCACCAGTACTTCGATTTGCGTCAGGGGCGACAGGTCGCGGGTCTTGGTGATGCACTCTACAAAGTGGCCGGCGCCGCCGTCGCGCAGGTCATCGCGGTCCACCGAGGTGATCACCACGTAGTTCAGGCGCAGCTTGGCGATGGTGTTGGCCAGGTTCATCGGCTCGTTGACGTCGAGCGGGTCGGGACGGCCGTGGCCCACGTCGCAGAACGGGCAGCGGCGCGTGCACTTGTCGCCCATGATCATGAAGGTGGCCGTGCCCTTGCCGAAGCATTCGCCGATGTTCGGGCAGCTCGCTTCTTCGCACACGGTGACCAGCTTGTTCTCGCGCAGGATGTCCTTGATTTCGTAGAAGCGGCTCGACGCGGAGGCGCCCTTGACGCGGATCCACTCCGGCTTTTTCAGCCGCTCCACCTGCTCGACCGGCACGATCTTGATCGGGATGCGCGACGTCTTGCTGGCGCCTTTTTGCTTTTCGCTCGGGTTGTAAGCGGGAGTGCTGGAGGTGATCTCAGTGGTCATTTGGCTGCATGCCCTCGCGGGCTGGTTTGGTTATTCAGGTTGTACGGCTGGTTGCGGAACGGGGACCGGCGCATCGACAGGCACAGCGAGCACCCGTATCAATTCCTCGGCCAGTTGCTGCTGCACATCGGCCAACTGCGCCTGGGCGCCGACGGTGCGCATATCGACGGTTTCCAGGCCGGCGTAACCGCAGGGGTTGATCCAGGAAAACGGCGCCAGGTCCATTGCGACATTGAGCGACAGGCCGTGATACGTGCAGCCGTTGCCGCGCACTTTCAAGCCCAGCGCGGCAATCTTGGCGCCGCGATTGGGACCGTCCGCCATATAAATGCCGGGCGCGCCGTCAATCCGCTCACCGACGAGATTATACGCCCCTAATACATTGATGATCGCCTGCTCGATTTTATGCACGAACTGGCGCGCATACAGCTTGCCGCCCGGCTTGTTGCGGCGCAGGTCCATCAGCAGGTAAATCACCACCTGGCCGGGGCCGTGATAGGTCACTTCGCCGCCGCGGTCAGTCTGCACCACGGGGATGGCGGTGGCGCCGGCCAGCAGGTGACCACGGTCGGCGGCCAGGCCCAGCGTGAACACCGGTGCGTGCTCGACGATCCATAGCTGGTCGCGCGTATCGGGCGTGCGGGCGTCGGTGAACGCGCGCATGGCGGCAAACGTGGTGTCGTAATCGGCAACGCCGAGGTGGCGGATCTCGGGAGTGGTGGGGGACGTCATGGCGCCATTATAAATCAGCCGGCGTGGCGGCACCCGGCCATGGCCTGCCCAATCCCGCGGCCACTCCAAAAGTTAGTTAGTTTTATTCACATGGTAAACATTGCCGTATCGCCTTTAGGTGCGGTATATTCTGCTTTTCTTGCCAGTTTTATTCACAAAGTTATCCACAGATCCAGATGAGCGCGAGCCGCCGCCTGCCGAATTTTTCCGCCCTGCGCGCCTTCGAGGCGGCGGCCCGCCACGAGAATTTCTCGCGCGCGGCGGAAGAGTTGCGCCTGACGCACGGGGCAATCAGCCACCAGGTACGGGCGCTGGAAGAGGACCTGGGCCGGCCGCTGTTCGTGCGCCATGGCCGGCAAGTGAAAATAACTCACGAGGCGCAGCAGTTCGCCCAGTTCCTGGGCAAGACTTTCGATGCCATCGGCACCGCTGCCGACGCCCTGCGCCCGGCCGCCGCTGCCACCGCGCCATTGATCCTCGCCGCACCAGCCTGGTTTGCCGCGCGCTGGCTCACGCCCCGCTTGGGCGGATTCATCGAACTGCATCCCGACATCGACCTGGTGCTGCACACCAGGACGCCGCCGGCGGACCTGGCGCGCGCCGGCGTGGACGCAGCAATCGTATTCGACCTGGGACGTCATCCGGGCATGGTGGTGGAGCGGTTGATGGATGAGACATGCTATCTCGTAGTGAGCGCCCACTATAGCTCTGGTGCGCACGATCCGGTGCTGCTTTCCTCGGAATTGCAAGGGGGGGAGTTGTTGCGCGCCGTGCTGGCGGGCGCGGGCGAAGCGCTATTGCACCATGTGGTGGCAGCGCCCGAGATTGCCGCCGGACGCCTGGTGCGGCGGCCCGGTGCGGAGCAGGCGTGCGCGGAGGCGTATTACCTGGTGTCGCCGCCGGGAATGGCGGAGCGGCCGCAGGTGGCGGCGCTGCGGCGCTGGTTGCACGACGAGATCGCCGCCTTCCAGCGCCAGCAGTCTGGGATCTATCCCGCCAGGGAATGAGGCGCTGCTTGCGCCGCATCCCTGCTGAGCTAGGTTCTTACATGACGATCTTGACCATCGGGTGCGCCGACAGCTCGGAGTAGAGCGCGTCGAGCTGTTCGCGGCTGGTGGCGCGCACGGTCACGGTCAGGCCGGTGAAGTTGCCCTTGGACGAGGGACGCACTTCCATTTTGCCTTCGTGGAAATCCTGGTCGTGCTTTTGCACCACCAGCACAATGGTCGGTGCGAAGTCGATATGAGTCGGCCCCATCACCTTGATCGGAAAGTCGCTCGGGTATTCGATGAGGGACTCGGTTGGTGGGATCGCTTGCATAATCATTCCATTCTATTAAGAAAAACCGGCGGACATCGACGTGACGCCGCCAGCCTGCATTGTAGCCAAAGTTGCCGGATACGAGGCCAGAGACCGATATGGGGTCGCCACGCCCAAAAAAAAGCCAGCCTGGTAGGCTGGCAAAAACTATTCTCTCGGGAATATCGAAAATAGTTGGGGCAAAGTGGTGGGTCTGGATGGCGTTGGGCGGTGCGGATTGGTCCGCTGCTCTGACGCTGCCACCCGTATCTGCAATGTGGCAACTGTAAGCAAAGGCTTACCCGGACGCCACGCGAATGTGACGAACTGCAGTTTAAGGGAGCTGAAATGCGCAGGAGCGGGACCGAACCTGCCCATGACGGAACGGGCCCTCTCCCTCTTGCGTGCCTCCTGGCTAGTTTTGATCGTGGGCAGGCCGGTCGCGGTGCTGGCGGCTCTGGCCCGCATCGGGCCGTTGCTGCGGCTGGGCCACCGGCGCAGGTCGCGGCGCCGGCTGTGCCTGGGGCTGCGGACGTTCTTGCTGGGGCCGCTCCTGTTGTTGTGGACGCTCCTGCTGCGGCTGGAAACGGGGCCGCTGTTGCTGTTGCGGGCGTTCCTGCTGGGGCTGGAAGCGAGGGCGTTCAGCTTGCTGTGGCCGCTCCTGCTGCTGCGGGCGTTCCTGCTGCGGCTGGAAGCGTGGACGTTCAACCTGCTGTGGCCGCTCCTGCTGTGGCTGGAAACGTGGTTGCTCAGACTGCTGAGGTTGCAGTTGCGATTGTGGCTGCTGTGGCCGTGGCTGCTGCGACGGCTGTTGAGCCTGCGGCTGCTGTTGCGATTGCCTGTCTCGCTCACGCTGGCGCCGCTCGTCCTCGTCGCGCTGGCGACGATCATTGTCGTCGCGCTGGAAACGGTCGCGAGTGTTACCGATTTGCAGTACCGGCGCCGGCATCAGCGCGCCATTGCCGGCACGGCCGCCATAGGGACGCGTATGGATCTCGACGCCCACGTCGCGCGGATTGATGGTCTGCGCCGGTGCGTCCGGCGTACCGATCTGGTTCGGCGGCAAGGTACTGATGGTTTGCGGCCGGCTGTCGTTACGCGGCAAATCATTGCGCGGGTTGGTGCCAGCGCGCGGATTGTTATCGTTGCGCGGATTATTCGGGTTGTTGTCGTTGCGTGGATTGTTATCGATGCGCGGGTTGTTACCAAAGCGCGGGTTGTTATCGTTACGCGGATTACTGTCACCACGCGGATTATTGTCATTGCGCGGATTATTGTCCGCGCGTGGATTGTTACCGTTGCGCGGATTATTGTCCGTGCGTGGGTTATCGTTGCGTAGATTATTGTCAGCGCGCGGGTTGCTGCCGCTGCGCGGATTGTTGTCGAAGCGGTCCGGGCGACCGTTGCCGTCGCGGTCCTGCCAGTTGCGGTTGGTCTCGATGCGGCCCGGGCCGCCGGCCGGACGCGGCGGCGTTGCCGGCGTGACCAGGTTGCCCTGCTGCGGACGCGGCACGAAATGGTCGCCACGATTGACGCGGATAATGTTGCGTCCCTCGAACTGCGCGCGCGGCAGCACGGTCAGGCCGTCGCGACCGCCGTTTCGCCCAACGTCATGATCGCCACGGGGCGCAAACGACTTGCCCTTGTAGCTCCAGCTCAGGCGCTGTTCGTAGCTGGACGACACCCGGTAGCCGGGCACGAAGCGATCGCGCGGCGTCAGCGGGTACCAGCCCAGGCCGGGCCCCTGGTTCGGACGGTTGACGCCGCCCACCCAGCCCACCAGCGCCGGCGCCCACACGGGACGGCCGGCCGGGCGGCCCGGCGCCCAGTACCAGCGCTGGCGCACCGTCACCCAGCGGCCGTAGTGCGATGGCGCGTAACCCCAGGGAGCGTTATCGACCCAGGTCCAGCCCCACGGCGCCAGCCAGGTCCAGCGGCCGTCGCGGTACGGCGCCCAGTCGGCGGCCACATTGCGCGGCGCCCACAAGGGGCCGTACTCGACGTTCTCGGTCCAGCTGCCATGACGGTCCAGTTCTTCATAGCCGGTCATGCCGGTGGACACATATTGGGTGGTAACCACGACGTCGGCCAGGCGGTCGCGCTCGTCGGCCCAGACATCGAAACCGTCGCGCCGCGCCACCGTCGTGCGCACGTCCTCGGTGGTGACGTCCACCTGGCGGCCCGGATTGACCGTCACGGAGGAACCGGCGCCATCGACGCGGGCGGTGCCGCTCAGCACGCTGATCTGGCTGGTGTCGGCCACCCGTTCCACGTCCACCCGCAGCAGGCCCGGCTCGATCATGGTGATGCGCGCCTGCGGCGTGGTCAGTTCGAAGTCGCGCAGCAGGTCGGCATTGCGCACCCGGATGCTGGCGCTGCCGTAATTGAGGCGCAGGCGCAGCAGGTCGTCGTCGAGCTCGGTGATTTCGAGATCCGAGTCGCCATCGAGGCGTACCGCCGTGGAGCCGATGCGAAACTCGGTGCGGGCGCCGCTGGCGGTGACCAGGTGGCTGTTGGCCGTCACCGGCCAGTTGAGGCTGGCGGCCACCGGTTCATCCTCCCCGCTCAGGGTGACCTGGCCCTGCACCGCTGAAATGCGCCCCACTGCCGCCGGCAGGTCGGATTGGGCCTGGGCCAGGGTGCTCAGACCGGCCAGGGCGGCCAGCATGATGGTGGGGATGATGTTCATGGCGTCTCCGTTAGTCATGGGGATTTAACGCGGCAACAGACGGTTCGCCTACACGGGTTACAAATAATTTCAAGTTGCCGAGCCACGTTTGACGAAAAAGAGCGCCGCCCCCACGCCCATCAGCAACCCGCCAAACACGCGGTTCTGCTGCTTGACGGCGCGCGGGTCGCGGAAGAAGCGCTGCATCGACGAGGCCAGCAAGGCATAGCCATGCATCACCACCAGGTCGATGGCGCACATGGTGGCGGCAAGGATCAGCAGTTGCGGCAGCAGCGGCGAACCTTGCGTGATGAATTGCGGCAGCACGGCCACCATGAAGATGATGCCCTTGGGATTGGTGGCATTGGTCAAAAAGCCGGTCAGGTAGCGCTTGCGCGCTGACGGCACCACCACTTCCAGCTGCGCGTGCTGCGCGCCAATGGCCACCCTGGCGCGCCACTGCGACAGGCCCAGGTAAATCAGGTACAGCGCGCCAACGGTCTTGACCACGTTGAACGCCAGCTCGGACGCCAGCAGCAGCGAGCCGACGCCAGCGCCGGCGATGAAAAAGATCAGCAGCAGGCCCGTTTGCAGACCGAGGATGGTGGCGCTGGCGCGCCGCACGCCATAGGACAAGCCATGCGACATCGACAGCACCGCGCCCGAACCGGGCGAAACGGCAATAATGCAGGCGGCGACGAAAAATCCCAGCCAGACGGCAAAGCTCATGATGTACATCCCATGGTTGACTCCGGCGTCAGCGAAATGCTGCGCGGTAACGCACATTGTAGCCGCGTCGCCATATCGCCGCCGGCTCGGCTTGGGTTAAACTTGCTGCTTCTATAATAAGGACCACCATGACCACTTTCACCACCCGAGGGAGCCGCTAATGGCCGGCACCAGCCTGTTGGCGCTGATCGACGATATCGCCACCATCCTCGACGACGTCACCGTGATGACCAAGGTCGCGGCCAAGAAAACCGCCGGCGTGCTCGGCGACGACCTGGCGCTCAATGCGCAGCAGGTGTCCGGCGTGCGCGCCGCGCGCGAAATTCCCGTGGTGTGGGCGGTGGCGGTCGGTTCGCTCAAGAACAAGGCGATCCTGGTGCCGGCAGCGCTGGCGATCAGCGCCTTCCTGCCGCAGGCGATCACGCCGCTCCTGATGATCGGCGGCCTGTACCTGTGCTTCGAGGGCTTCGAGAAAATCGCCCACAGCGTGCTGCACAAGGAAGAAAAAGCCCAGCGCAAGCAGGAACTGGTGGCTGCCGTGGCCGATCCCGACGCCGACCTGGTGGCGCTGGAAAAGGAAAAGATCAAGGGCGCCGTGCGCACCGACTTCATCCTGTCGGCCGAGATCATCGTCATCTCGCTTGGCAGCGTGGAAGGCAAGCCGTTCATGGAACAGGCGCTGGTGGTCATCCTGATCGCGCTGGTGATGACGGTGGGCGTGTACGGCCTGGTGGCAGGCATCGTCAAGATGGATGACGCCGGCCTGTACCTGAGCAAGCTGGGCAACGCCATCGTGCGCGGGTTTGGCCGCTTCCTGCTGGCCGCGGCGCCGGTGCTGATGAAATTCCTGTCGGTGGTGGGCACGGCCGCCATGTTCATGGTCGGCGGCGGCATCCTGGTGCACGGCATTCCCGGCAGCCACGACGTGGTGCACCACGCGCAAGAAGTCATGGCCGGCGTGCCGACGCTCGGCCCGGTGCTGTCCTTTATCACCGAAAGCGTGATCGGCGCCGTCACCGGCCTGGTGGCGGGCGCGCTGGCGCTGGCGGTGGTGACCGTGGTTGGCAAGCTCTGGCGCACAACCAAGAAGTCTTAAAAAATCGGACTTCCTGCGGAACTTCCCGGCTGCTAGCCACTCCAAGACCAAAATAATCGGCTTTTGGAGCGGCACATGGATTTTCGGCATTTAAGGATGGCGCTGGACGCGGCGCGCATGACGATCTGGGACACTTTCATTCACGACGGCACGGTGGCAAGCAGCACCGTCAACTGGCAGGGCGGCGGCCAGCGCCTGCTCGGCCTGCCACCGGGCCAGCTGGCGCAACCGTTTACCGACTTTCTCAGCTATGTCCATGTGGACGACCGCGACGCCCTGGTCCATACCATGCAGGAGGCCGTGGACATGTGCACCGGCTACGAGGTCGAGTACCGCGTGGTGTGGGACGACGGCAGCCTGCACTGGCTGGCCGCCAAGGCCCACATGCTGTGCAACGCCCACGGCGCCCCTACCGGCACCCTGGGCATCATCTGGGACATCACCGAACGCAAGCTGAACGAACAGGCCACGGCGCGCGACCGCGAGATGGCCGCGGTGACGCTGCGCGCCATCGGCGAGGGCGTGATCACCATCGACCCGCACGGCAAGACCGAGTACCTGAACCACACCGCCGAGCAACTGACCGGCTGGCGCAGCGACAGGGCGCGCGGCCAGGATATCGCCAGCATCCTGCGGCTGACCAACGAGGCCGGCGAGCCGATTGCCGAACACGTGGCATTGCAATGCCTGCGCCTGCGGCAAACAGTAGCGCCGGCGTCCGACAACCAGCTCGTTACGCGCGAAGGGCGTCACATCGCGGTCGAGGAATCGGCCTCGCCGATCTGGTCCGACAACGGTGCCCTGCTGGGCGTGGTGGTGGTATTCCGTGACGTGAGCCACGAGCGCAAGCTTACCCGGCAATTGTCGTGGAACGCCACCCACGACACCCTCACCGGCCTGATCAACCGGCGCGAATTCGAAGTACGCATCGCCGAGGCCCTGCACAGCGCCAAGGAAGAAGGCCATGTGCACGCCATGCTGTACATGGACCTCGACCAGTTCAAGATCGTCAACGACACCTGCGGCCACGCTGCCGGCGACCAGCTGCTACAGCTGCTGGCACGCATGCTGCAAACCCAGATGCGCGACTCCGACGTGCTGGCGCGCCTCGGCGGCGACGAGCTCGGCGTGCTGCTGCCGCGCTGCCCCACCGACCAGGCGCGCCTGATCGCCGAGAGCTTGCGGCAGTCGATCCGCAATTTCCGCTTCGTCTGGCAGGAGCGCACCTTCGAACTCGGCGTCTCCATCGGCATGGTCGAGGTCACGCGCCACAGCAAGTCGATGACCGAGCTCTTGATGGCGGCCGACCAGGCCTGCTACCTGGCTAAGGAGCGCGGCCGCAACCGCGTGCACGTGTACCGCGACGCCGACCAGCGGCTGGCGCGCCGGCTCGGCGAGATGCAATGGGTATCGCGCCTGAACGAAGCGTTCGAGCAGCAATACTTCCGCCTGTATACGCAACCCATCGTCGGCCTGGGCCAGACCGGCAGCGAACACCTCGAGGTGCTGATCCGCATCCAGCCCGCCAAGGGCGACCTGATCCTGCCCGGCGCCTTCATTCCCGCCGCCGAACGTTACGACCTGATGACCGCCATCGACCGCTGGGTGATCCGCGCCGTGTGCCGCCATGCCGGCGCTGCTGCTGCTGCTGCTGCTGCTGCCGCTGCGACGGCCCCGGCCGGAACGCCTACCGCCGCCATTGCCCCGATCGCTCCCATCGAGTACTCGATCAACCTCTCCGGCACCTCGCTCGGCGACGACAGCCTGCACGACTACATCGTCGAGCAGTTCCGCGAATTCAACGTGGCGCCGCAGCAGATCTGCTTCGAGATCACCGAAACGGCCGTGATCGCCAACCTGATCCGGGCGCAGGAATTCATGGCCAAACTGAAGGCGCTCGGCTGCCGCTTCTCGCTCGACGACTTCGGCAGCGGCCTGTCGTCATTCGCGTATCTGAAGGCGTTGCCGGTCGATTTTCTCAAGATCGACGGCGTGTTCATCCGCGACATCGCCACCAATTCCATCAACCGCGCCATGGTCAAGGCCATCAACGAGGTGGGTCACGTGATGGGCCTGCGCACGGTGGCCGAATACGTGGAAGACGACACCACGCTGGCCGTGGTGCGCCAGATCGGCCTCGACTACGCCCAGGGCTACGCGGTAGGCACCTTGCAGCCCCTGCAGAATTGATGCAATACAGATAACCCCACCTGCCACAATCCCGGAAATTTTGATCTACATCAATAAAATTGCCTGACGGACTCCGTACACTGGTCACACCTATTGTGATAAAGCAACAACAGCCGGAGAGTGCGATGCGCAACAACCAACCCGTCAGCAACCGCGAAGTGGACGTCCTGGACGACCAGGCGATCGTTTCCAAGACCGATATGAATGGCAACATTGTCTATGTCAACCCGTATTTCACCCAGATCAGCGGTTTTACGGAAGAAGAGCTGATCGGCGCACCGCAGAACATCGTGCGCCATCCCGACATGCCGGCCGAAGCGTTTGCCGACCTGTGGGAATCGATCAAGGGCGGCACGCCGTGGACCGGCATCGTCAAGAACCGCTGCAAGAACGGCGACCACTACTGGGTGCGCGCCAACATCACCCCGATCCGCGAACACGGCAAGACCATCGGCTACATGTCGGTGCGGGTCAAGGCCGAACGCCACCAGGTAGCCGAAGCTGAAGAAGCATACAAGGCCATCCGCGCTGGCGACGGCCACGGCATCCGCATCAAGAACGGCCAGTTGATCCGTCCCGGAACGTTGCGGCTGCTGGCGCGCCTGTCCCACGTCTCGCTGGGCATGCGCATCTGGCTCGCCACCAGCGTGGTCAACGTGCTGCAACTGGGCGTGTGCGTGGCCGCGCTGATGGGCAACGAAGGTCACCGCTACGCCATCTTCGGCGCCACCTTCCTCGGCCTGTTGATCAACATCTTCCTGTGGTACACCTTGCGGGTCTCGATGCTGGCGCCGCTCAGGCAGGCACTCGAGGGCGCCCGGTCGATCGCCGCCGGCGACCTGACCGCGTCGTTCGACACCCATGCCACCGACGAGGTGGGCCAATTGCTGCGCGCATTGCAGCAGATGAACAGCAACCTGATCGCCACCATCCGAGACGTGCGCATCAACGTGGAAACCATGGCCGTGGCCACGCGCCAGATCGCCGCCGGCAACGCCGACCTCTCGGGCCGCACCGAGGCGCAAGCCGCCAGCCTGGAAGAGACGGCATCGTCGGTCGAACAGTTCTCGGCCACGGTCAAGCAGAATGCCGACAACTCGGCGCAAGCCAACGACCTGGCCGTCAGTGCCTCGCATGTTGCCGTGCAGGGCGGCGAAATTGTCGCCGACGTCATTGCCACCATGGACGAAATCAACGCCTCGTCGCGCAAGATCGTCGATATCATCGGCCTGATCGAAGGCATCGCTTTCCAGACCAATATCCTGGCGCTCAACGCGGCCGTGGAAGCAGCCCGTGCCGGCGAACAGGGTCGCGGGTTCGCGGTCGTGGCCGGCGAAGTGCGCAACCTGGCGCAGCGCAGCGCCACCGCCGCCAAGGACATCAAGAACCTGATCGACGTCTCGGTCGGCAAGGTCAGCGCCGGCATGGTGCAGGTGGACCGCGCCGGCGCCACCATGAAGCAGGTGGTGTCGTCGGTACAGCAGGTCACCGCCATCATGCGCGAAATCTCGGTCGCCTCGCACGAGCAGAGCATCGGCGTCGACCAGGTCAATTCGGCCATCGCCCACATGGACCAGGTCACGCAGCAGAACGCCGCGCTGGTCGAAGAAGCGGCAGCGGCCACCGCCAGCCTGGCCGTGGAAGCGGGCGGCCTGACGCAGGCGGTCAGCCTGTTCAAGTTCGGCCGCGCGCCATCGCGGGCCAAGGCCAGCAGCGGTGGCAACAAGGCAGCCCGCGCGGCCGCCAAGACGGAACCCCGCCGCCTGGCAGCCTGAGAGCCACCATCATGTCTACCTCCAGCATTACCGCGTCGGCCATCGACGCAGTTGAATTCGACGCCGCCATTATCAGCAAACTGAGCCAGTCCGGTCCGCGCTACACCTCGTACCCGACCGCCGACCGCTTCGTCCCCGACTTCGGCTATGGCCAATTCCTGGAAGCGGTGGCGGGCCTGCGCCTGCGCCGCAGCCAGCGCCCGCTGTCGCTGTACATCCACGTGCCGTTCTGCGACACCATCTGCTACTACTGCGGCTGCAACAAGATCGTCACCAAGGATCACGGCAAGGCCGCTACCTACCTCGGCTACCTCAAGCAGGAACTCGACATGCAGGGCCGGCTGTTCGCCGGCATCGGCCAGATCGAGCAGCTGCACTTCGGCGGTGGCACGCCCACCTACCTGAGCGACCGCCAGATGGGCGACCTGATGGCCTACTTGCGCGAGAACTTCGACTTCGCGCCCGATGCGCTGGGCGAATACTCGATCGAGATCGACCCGCGCACCGTGACACCGGAACGCATCCACTCGCTGCGCGCGCAAGGTTTCAATCGCGTCAGCCTGGGCGTGCAGGATTTCGACCCCGAGGTGCAGCAGGCGGTCAACCGCATCCAGCCCGAAGCGGAAACCCGCGCCGTGATGGCGGCCGCGCGCGACGCCGGCTTCCGCTCGATCAGCATCGACCTGATTTACGGCCTGCCCAAGCAGACCATGGCCACCATGGAGCGCACGCTCGACAAGGTGATCGACGCCAGCCCCGACCGCATCGCCCTGTACAACTACGCCCACCTGCCGCATTTGTTCAAGCCGCAGCGCCGGATTGCGGACGCCGACCTGCCCACCGCCGCCGTCAAGCTCGACCTGCTGGCGCTGTGCATCCGCCGCCTGTGCGCGGCCGGCTACGTGTACATCGGCATGGACCATTTCGCCAAGCCCGACGACGAGCTGGCCGTGGCCCAGCGCCAGGGCCGCCTGCAGCGCAATTTCCAGGGTTACTCCACCCGCGCCGAAGCGGACCTGATCTCGTGCGGCGTCTCGGCCATCAGCGCGATCGGCGCCACCTACAGCCAGAACGAAAAGACGCTCGACGCCTACTACGAAAAGCTCGACGCCGGCGTGCTGCCGATCACCCGCGGCGTCAAGCTCGACAACGACGACCTGTTGCGCCGCATCGTGATCCAGAAGCTGATGTGCAATTTCGAACTGTCGCTGGCCTCGCTCGAGCAATCGTTCCCGATCACGTTCCGCCATTATTTTGCCGCCGAACTGGAACGACTGGAGGCGTTTGCGCAGGATGGCCTGCTCACGGTCGACCACGAATGGATCAGCGTCACGCCCAAGGGCCGGCTATTGATACGCAATATCTGCATGGTGTTCGACCGCTACCTGGCCACCGCAAGACTCGATAGCGCACAACCGCTGCGCTACTCGAAAACCATCTGACCGCCATGGCCGTCCAGCTGCTTCCCGTGTTCCTGGTCGGCCTGGCCGGCAGCATTCATTGCGTGGGCATGTGTGGCGGCATTGTCGGCGCGTTGTCGGCCAGCGCCAGCACGGGCGCCGCGCGCGCGCCGGTACGAACGATGATTCCGATAGCGCCCCCCGGCGCCGGTGCCACTGCCGGCGCTTCCGGTCCTGCCGGTGCTTCCACCGCTGGTGCTGCTGCCAGTAACGGCACTGCCGCAGCGCTGACGCGGGTGCTGGCCTATAACACCGGCCGCATCGGCAGCTACATGCTGGCCGGCGCCATGGCGGGCGGCCTGGCCGGCGGCGCGCAAAGCCTGGCCGGTCTGGCCGGCGTGCAGTTGGGCTTTTATTGGCTGGCCAACCTGATGCTGGTCGCCCTCGGATTACACCTGATGAACGCCTGGCGCGGCCTGGCGTGGCTGGAACAGGGCGGCCGCCTGCTGTGGCAGCGCGCGCAGCCCGTCATCGCACCGTGGATGACAACCCTGCTGCCGGTGCAGAAGCCGCAGCAGGCGCTGGCGCTCGGTGCACTGTGGGGCTGGCTGCCATGTGGCATGGTGTACAGCGTGCTGCTCACCGCCATGCTCAGCGGCGACGCCTTCGACGGCGCCACCGTGATGCTGGCCTTTGGCCTCGGCACCTTGCCGATGCTGGTCGGCCTGGGGTTGATCGGCGCGCGCGTGCAGCGCGCCATGCGCCGGCCGCTGGTGCGCATCGCCTGCGGCGTGGCGGTGCTGGGATTTGGTTTGCTGGGACTGCTGCGCGCCGGCGGCGGTGACGGCATTACGCCGGAATGGATCACTATCTTATGCCTGACACCCCACTGACACAACGCGCGGCCAGCGCGCACGCTGGCTGCTACCACTGCGGCGAACCGGTGCCCTCCTCCGCCAACTGGCCGGTGGACATCGACGGCGTTATCCACACCATGTGCTGCCCCGGCTGCGCGGCAGTGGCGCAGACCATCGTCGACCTCGGGCAGGCGTCGTACTACCGCGACCGTTCTTCATTTGCCGCCAGCGCCGGCACCGCCCACCTGGTACCGCCCGAGCTGCAACTGTATGACAATGCCGACCCGCGCTTCGCCCGCGACGACAACACGCGCGAGACCACGTTCGCGGTCGAAGGCATCCGCTGCGCCGCCTGCGTGTGGCTGATCGAACACCGGCTGGCGTGCCTGCCCGGCGTGGAAGCGGCCCAGCTCAACGTTGCCACCGAGCGCCTGTACGTGCGCTGGCGCCGGGCCGACTGCCGCCCCGGCGACATCCTGGCCGCGCTGCACGCGATCGGCTACACCGCGTATCCGTACGATGCCGGCCGCCACCAGGTGCAGCAGCGCCAGGCCGCGCGCACATTGGGCCGCCAGCTGTTCGTGGCCGGCCTGGCGATGATGCAGGTGATGATGTACGTGGCGCCGGCCTATATGTCCAATGGCGACGGCACGCTCGATCCGGCCATGGCCACGCTGATGCAGTGGGCCAGCCTGCTGCTCACGATACCCGCAGTCAGTTATTCCGCGCTGCCGTTCTGGCGTGGCGCCCTGGCCAGCCTGCACGCGCGCACCCTGGGCATGGACGTGCCGGTGGCACTGGGTATCGCCGCCGCTTTCGGCGCGAGCGTGATCGCCACCGTGCGCGGCACCGGCGAAGTATGGTTCGATTCGGTCACCATGTTCATCTTCCTGCTGCTGTGCAGCCGCTGGTACGAGCTGCGCGCGCGGCGCCGCGCCGGGGCCGCGCTCGAACGGCTGCACCACGCGCTGCCGGCATCGGCCACCTTGCTGGCCCAGTATCCCGACAGCCGGGGCGCCACGCTGGTGCGCGCGGCCGCGCTGCAAATCGGCGACGTCATCATGATCAAGCCCGGCGAAGCGGTGGCGGCCGACTGCGTGGTGGTCGATGGCAGCACGTCGCTCGACCTCTCGCTGCTGTCCGGCGAAAGCGCGCCCGTGGCAAAAGACACCGGCGCAGCGCTGCCCGGCGGCGCCATCAACGCCGGCGCCGTGGTGCTGGCGCGGGTAACGCGGCGGGCCCAGGACAGCACCATGTCGAGCCTGGTGAGGCTGATCGATCGCGCAGGTCGCGACAAGCCGCGCATCGCACTGTGGGCCGACCGCGTGGCGGCGTGGTTCGTGGCAGGGCTGCTGCTGTTTGCCGTCTGCGCGTTCGGCTTCTGGGCCTGGCACGACGGCAACCTGCTGCGCGCCTGGCCGATCGCCATCGCGGTGCTGGTGGTGTCGTGTCCGTGCGCGCTGTCGCTGGCCACACCCACCGCGCTGGCCGCCGCCACCGACCGCCTGCTGCGCGGCGGCGTGCTGGTGACCGGCGCCCAAACCCTCGAAACCCTGCACCGCGCCACCCACATCGTGTTCGACAAGACCGGCACCCTCACCCACGGCCGCCCGGTACTGCAAGCGACCGTGCCGCTGGGCGCCATGCGCGCCGGCTTCTGCCTGCAAGTGGCTGCCGCGCTCGACGCCGGTAGCGCCCACCCGCTGGCGCGCGCCATCGTCGCGGCAGCCGTCACGGCCGGCGGCGGGCGGCGCGAGGACTGGCACCCGAGCGCGGTGCGCGAAGTGCCCGGCTGCGGCATCGAGGCCGTGCTGCACAACCGCCGCTACCGGCTGGGCAGCGCTGCTTTCGTCGCGGGGATCGCGGGCATGGCGGAAACCACCACGACGGTCGCCAGCGCCGGAACAGCGGGTACGGCAGGACAGCCCGCAGTGTCCGCAGTGGACGGCACGGGGATTGCGGCAGCTGTCGGCCCAACCGCAATGACAGCAAGCACCGAACTTGTGGACAAGCCGGGATACGCCGGCCAGCCTGGCACCGGCCTGGCGCCCGCCCACCAGGTAGCGGACGGCGCCACGCCCGTGTACCTCGGTGCGGAAGGTCAATGGCTCGCCTGCCTGCAACTGCACGACGGCCTGCGGCCCGACGCCCAGGCCACGGTCGATTATTTCCGCCGTACCGGCAAGACGGTGGTGCTGCTCAGCGGTGACCATGACGTGCTGGCGCGCCGCGTCGGCGACCAGCTCGGCATCGGTACCACCGTGGGCGGCTACCTGCCCGAAGAAAAGCTGGCGTTTGTAAAACAGTTGCAGATGAAGGGCGCGGTGGTGGCGATGGTGGGCGACGGCATCAACGACGCCGCCGTGCTGAGCGCGGCCGACGTGTCGTTTGCGATGGGCGAAGGCGCCGCGCTGGCGCAGGCCCATGCCGACGCGGTGCTGCTGGGCGGCCGGCTCGGCGCCGTGGCCGACAGCGCCCGGGTGGCCGCGCGCACCATGCGCGTGATCCGCCAGAACCTGGCCTGGGCCAGCGTGTACAACGTGACGGCAATTCCGGCAGCGGCGCTGGGGTTACTCAATCCGTGGCTGTCGGGCGTGGGCATGGCCGCCAGTTCGGCAGTGGTGGTGGCCAACGCGCTGCGGCTGCGCCGCGTCAGCAAGGAGTCGTGATGGAAGCGCTGCTGCTGTTGATTCCCCTGAGCGTGCTGCTGGTGTTCGTCGCGCTGTGGATTTTTTTCCGCGCGTCCGACGACGGCCAGTTCGACGACCTGGTGGGGCCCGGCCTGCGGGTGCTGCAGGATGACGACCGGCCGCACCACGCCGCCCCGGAAGATCAGAGTTCGGTTCTTAATTCAAACAGTTCCGGGAACAGCACCACGTCGAGCATCTTGCGCAAGTAGTTGACGCCATCGGTGCCGCCGGTGCCCATCTTGAATCCGATCACGCGCTGCACCGTGGTGACATGGCGGAAGCGCCACAGCCGGAACGCGGTCTCCAGGTCCACCAGCTTTTCAGCCAGCTCATACAGCGGCCAATATTGGTCCGTATGCTGGTACACGGTGGTCCACGCGGCCTTCACCGAATTATCGGATTTGACCGGCTGGTCCCACGGTCCCGCCAGGCGCTTGGCATCGACGGCCAGGCCGCTGTTGGCCATCACTATGATGGCCTGGTCGTAGATCGACGGCGCATCGAGCGCGCGCTTGAGCACCGCGTACGCTTCCGGCTTGTGCTGGTGCACTTGCAGGTGGGTGGCGTTCTTGTTCCCGAGCAGGAATTCGATCTCGCGGTACTGGTGCGACTGGAAGCCCGACGACGCGCCCAGGTATGGGCGGATCGCCGTGTACTCGGGCGGCGTCATGGTGGACAGCACATCCCACGCGTGCACCAGCTGGTTCATGATGGCCGCCATGCGCGCCAGCATTTTCATCGCGGCCGGCAGCTGGCCCGCCGCGATATTGTCGCGCGCGCCGTGCAGCTCGTGCAGCATGAGCTTCATCCACAGCTCGCTGGTCTGGTGCTGGATGATGAACAGCAGCTCGTTGTGCTCGGGCGAGAGCGGATGCTGGGCCGACAGGATGGTGTCGAGCGACAGGTAGTCGCCGTAGCTCATGTCTTTTGAAAAATCGAGCTGGGCGCCGTGGTAGTCGGCTGGCTGGCTCGTGGCGGGCGTTACGGCGCCGTGGGATACCGGACATTTCATGGTGTGCTTTCGTCTGTCGTAGGGATCAGGTTACCGCATCGCGCTTGGCATCGACCTGGTAATTGCGGCGGTCGAGGATATCCTTCAATACCATCACCGCGCGCCACACGTCCTGGTACGTGGTGTACAGCGGCGTGAAACCGAAGCGCATCACCTGCGGTTCACGGTAGTCGCCGATCACGCCGCGCGCGATCAGGGCCTGCATTACCGCGTAGCCGTGCGGATGCATCACGCTCACCTGGCTGCCACGCTCGGCGTGGGCACGCGGCGTGATCAGCTCCAGCGGATGGCCGGCGCAGTGTTCTTCGAGCAGCGCGATAAACAGGTCGGACAGCGCCAGCGACTTGGCGCGCAGCGCCGCCATCGGCACCTGGTGGAAAATCTCCAGGCCGCATTCCACCAGCGCCAGCGACACCACCGGCTGGGTGCCGCACAGCGCGCGGCCGATGCCGGCCACCGGCGCATACGACGGCTGCATGGCGAACGGCTGGCGATGGGTCCACCAGCCGGTGAGCGGCTGCGAAAACTGTGCATGGTGGCGCTTGGGCACCCAGATGAACGCCGGCGCACCGGGGCCGCCATTGAGGTACTTGTAGGTACAGCCCACCGCGAAGTCGGCGTTGGCGGCGTTCAGTTCCACCGGCACCGCGCCGGCCGAATGGGCCAGGTCCCAGATCGCCAGCGCACCGGCGGCATGGATTTGCGCGGTGGTGGCAGCCATGTCGAACATGCGGCCGGTGCGATAGTTGACGTGGGTGAGCATGACCACCGCCACTTGCGCGCCGGCGTCGCCGCTGAGCGCGGCCGGCAGGTCGGCCCACGAGTCGAGCAGTTTCAGTTCATAGCCGCGTTCGAGCCAGCCCAGCAGGCCCTCGGCCATGTAGATATCGCTGGGAAAATTGTCGCGCTCGGTAATGATCACGCGCCGACTGGCGCGGACTGGATCGGCCGCCTGCATCTTGATGGCGGCGGCCAGCGCCTTGAACAGGTTGACCGACGTCGAATCGGTGACCACCACCTCGTCCTCGGCAGCACCCACCAGCGGCGCCAACAGCGAGCCGAGGCGGCGCGGCAGGTCGTACCAGCCGGCCGTGTTCCAGCTACGGATCAGGTCGTCGCCCCACTCGGCAGCAATCACCTGCTGCGCGCGTTGCAGGGACGCCTTGGGCCGCGCGCCCAGCGAATTGCCGTCGAGGTAAATCACGCCGTCGGGCAGTGCAAACTGGGCGCGCTGGGCGGCCAGCGGGTCGGCGGCGTCGAGCGCCAGGCAATCTTGTTCGGTGGTCATGGAAGTCTCGTGGTTGAGGTTATCGGGTAAAGGCAAAGGATGGCGGCGATACGTCACCGGGCAGCGCACGCAACACCGCGCGTACCGGGCTGGCGTCGAGTCCGCGCAATTTGAGCGGCAGCGCGATCAGTTCGTAATCGCCGGCCGCAATCTCGTCGAGCACCACGCCTTCCAGGATGGCCATGGCGTGGCGCCGCACGGCGTTGTGGCTGGCCATGGTCTTCGAGGTTTGCGGATCGATCGACGGCGTATCGATGCCCACCAGGCGCACGCCGTGCCAGGCCATCAGGTCGATCGCGCCGGCGGCAACCGCAATGAACTGTTCGTCCCACGCCAACTGCGGCGCGGTAGCCGTGGTCTTGAGCAGCACCCGCGCCGGCGTGTTGTGCAGCATGGAAGCAATGTGGCGCGCTTCCACCACGCCGCCGGCAGCGATGCCCAGCATGCTGCAATCGATCACGCGGCACGGCCCCAGGTAAGGGTCGAGCGCCACGGCATCGATGGCCGCACCGTTGCGGTCGTAGTGCGACGGCGCGTCGCAATGGGCGCCGGTGTGGGTGGACAGCGTGATCTGGCTCACCTGCACCGGGCAGTGCTCGTCCATCTGCCAGGTGGTGCGGGCGCTGAACGGGCTGTCGCCGGGCCAGACGGGAATCGCCGGTGACAGCGTCGGACTGATGTCCCAGATGCGGTGCGTAGTGGTCATGAGAGCGTGGTGGTGAAGGGCTGCGACAGGTATATTCTAGAGCACGAAAGAACTTTTTTTTCTGCAAAGATCGGCGCGAAAAACGCCGATATTGATCTATTATTCGATTTATCTACTTAAAAACCGCAAAATATTTCAATGAAACTGGACCTTGTCGATATAAACATATTACGGGCCCTGCAGCAGGACGGCCGCATCAGCAACGCCCGGCTGGCCGAGCTGGTGTTCCTGTCGCCGTCGGCCTGCCTGCGCCGCGTCGGCCTGCTCGAGGAAGCCGGCATCATCCAGGGCTACACCGCCCGCCTCGACGCCGAACTGCTGGGACTGGACGTGGAAGCGTTCGTCATCATCACCATGCGGCGCGACACCGACCAGTGGCACGAGCAGTTCGTCGCCGCCCTGCCGCAGTGGGAAGAGGTGGTGGGCTCGTTCGTGGTGACCGGCGAAGCCAACTACATGCTGCGGGTACGCGCGCGCAATTTGAAACACTATTCCGACTTCGTGATGAACAAGCTCTACAAGGTACCCGGCGTGCTCGACATCCGCTCGCACATGGTGCTGCGCAATCTCGGCGAATCGGGCGTGCTGGGCACCAGCCTGCTGCAGCAGGACGAACGTTAGTCGGCCAGCGGCTTGACCACCTTGCCGCCCTTCATCACGAACGAGACTTTTTCCAGCGTGCGGATGTTGGCGATCGGGTCGCCCTTGACGGCAATGATGTCGGCATAGCGGCCCGGTGCGATGCTGCCGATGTCCTGTGCTGCGCCGATCAAATCGGCGGCGTTACGGGTGGCCATCAGGATCGCGTCCATCGGCGTGATACCGGCCTGTACCAGTAGCGCGAATTCCTCGCCGTTGCCACCGGTCTGGTCGGTGCCGAATGCCATTTTCACGCCGGCCCGGTAGGCCACTCCCGCGTTCTTGATGGTGCCCGGTGCCACGATCTTCGCCTTGGCGGCTGACGACGGCGGCAGCCGTTCCGGATGCTCGATCGCCAACTTCAGGCCGCGATTTGCCACCAGCAGGGTCGGCACGAAATAGGTACCGTTTTTCTTCATCAACTGGTAGCTGTCGGGCTCGCCAAAGGTGACATGCTCGACCGAATCGGCGCCGAGCCGGCTGGCCTGGTCGATGGCGCCCTTGCCGTGCGCGTGCGCGGCCACTTTCATGCCCAAGGCGTGGGCGGTGGTCACCACGGCGGACACTTCGGCGTCGGTCATGGTGGTGCGCTTGGGATCGTCGTTAATGCTGAGTACGCCGCCGCTGGGCATGATCTTGACCAGGTCGGCGCCTTCGCGGTGCAGGCGGCGCACGGCCTTGACCGCCTCGTCCGGGCCGTCGATCACCGACGCGTCCCAATGCGCATGGTCGAGCTCGGGATCGAGGCCGTTGCGCTTGTCGCTGTGCCCACCCGTGGGGCCAAGGTACATGCCGGACACATACATCCGTGGTCCCGGGATCACGCCGCTGTTGATGGCGCGCTTGAGGCCCACGATCACCTCGGTTTCCGTGCCCAGGTCGCGCAACGACGTGAAGCCCAGGTCCAGCATGCGCGTCGCGGCCGCCGCAGTGCGGAACGCGGTGTCGCTGGACGTGGTGGTGAAGCGCTGCGCCAGTCCGCCGCCTTCGCCGATCACGCCAAAGCTCATGTGCACATGGCAGTCGATCAGCCCCGGCAGTACGGTCGCCTGCGACAGATCGACGATCTCGGCGCCGGCCGGGGTGACGAAGCCGCTCTGCACGGCGGTGATGCGGTCATCGGTGACCAGGATGGACATCTTGTCGGCCACCTTGCCGGAGACGGCGTCGATCAGGTGGCCGGCGTGGATGACCACGTCCTTCGCGGCAGCGGCGGAAGACCAGCACAACAGGGCGGCGGCAAGCGCAGTAAGAGGGAGCGACTTCGATTTCATCGGTGGGTCCTTAAGTGGAAGAACTGGAAAAACCTGGTAGCGGAAGTACCGATTGCAACCGCAGCCGTTAGCCGACAATCCGTCATCCTCGCGAAAGCGGGGATCCATACTGAGCCTCAGATCACGCGGTCTATGGATCCCCGCGTGCGCGAGGATGACAATTCTGCGGTTGACGGCTTCGGCGTGACGGCGGCTTACGCTGCACGACGCGATGACTTCCGCTGGTGTAAGAAATTTTACTTGGCTAGCAGAAAAATAGTGTTCTTATTTTTCCGGCGAAGCGCGCAGATTCGGAACATTGGTCCGAATCCGTCGCGGTTGACAGAACAGTTGTACCTGTCAGACCGCCTTGGCGCGCCAGTGCGCCGCCGCCGTCAGCGACGAACGCGACTTGATGGTCTTGAGGCAGATCATGGTGGTGGAGCGCTGCAAGCCGGGCAACAGCGACAGGTTGTAGCGCAACAGGTCGTCCAGCGTATCGACGCCCTCGCACACGACCTTGAGCAGGTAGTCGGCCTCGCCCGCCATCGACAGGCACTCGATCACGGCCGGGTTGGCCAGCGCGGCCGCTTCGAACTCGGCGCGGCGGCCGAAATCGATCATCACCTGGATGTAGGCGGTCAGTTTCAGTTGCAGCAGCTGGGGTGCGATGTCGGCGTGGTAGCCGCGGATGGTGCCATTCTTTTCCAGCGCCTGCACGCGCGTCCAGCACGGGGTTTTCGACAGGCCCACCTCGTCGGCCAGGTCAACGAACGATTGCCTTCCATCGCGTTCGAGGGAAGCCAGGATGGCCAGGTCGTATTTGTCCAAGGGTTCTCCAAAATGTTGAAAAACAAGCAGGCTTCCTGTGCCGTTGATTCGGCACGGGATGATGATCCAAATATACAACTAAATCAGAACGATATTCCAAAATTTCTGATTTTTCCCGGCTTAAAAGAATAAAAATTGCTTGCATATCGATATCATGTATTTCCATATCGCGAGCCGCAACAAACGATCCGCCCGACCCGCCACCAGCGGGCCCCGGGGTGAGGGACAACGATCGCCACGACGACCAGGTGCCATCCGGAAATGAACCACACGTTCGCTTCAAAGACGTCTACTAACCGGGGGAACCTCATGAGCAAATCAGGAAAACGCAAGGCGCCACGACCGCGCTCCACGCCACCAGCCGCATCGCTGCCCAGGAAGCTGTCCGGCTCCCTGCGCGTGGCCACCGGCCTGCTGCTGCTGTCCGGCAGCGGTTACGGCCATGCCCAGACCGCCGTGCCGCAGGCCATGCCTGCGGCCACTGCGGCAACGGCAGACGCTGCGGACCAGGGCGCGGCAGACGCTGCCCCGGTGGACGGCGTGACCGACACCGGCGCCAGCGTGGTGGTGAGCGCCTCGCGCATCGACCGCGCCGGCTTCAAGGCCCCTACCCCCACCACCGTGATCGGCGGGGCGGCCATCGCCCAGCGCGCGGCGGTCAACGTGGCCGATGTGCTCAATGAAGTGCCGGCGTTCCGCGCCACCAATTCCGCCACCAGCGGCACCACCAGCACCGGCGTCAGCTTTACTGACCTGCGCGGCCTCGGCTCCAACCGCACCCTGGTGCTGCTGGGCCGCAACCGCCTGCCGCTGACCTACAACGGCAACATCGCCGGCGCCGCCGGGGTGGACCTGAACATGGTGCCGACGTCGCTGATCCAGAGCGTGGACGTGGTGACCGGCGGCGCCTCCGCCGCCTACGGCTCCGACGCGGTCGCAGGCGTGGTCAATATCCGCCTGAAGGACCGTATCGACGGCGTGCAGGGCTCGGTCCAGTACGGCCAGACCGGCCAGGGCGATGCCCGCGACAAGACCGTCAGCCTGGCCGGTGGCACCACGTTTGCCGACGGCCGCGGCCGCATCATTGCCGGTGGCGAGTACAACGACAACCGCGGCGTGCGCAATTACTACGAGCGCGACTGGGGCCGCAAGGAAGTGTCCGCCTTTGCCGTGCCCGGCACCCGCGCAGTGGGCGTGCCGGCCAACCTGATTGCCAGCGGCGTACGCATCGGTAACATGACCTCCGGCGGCTTGATCCAGAACGTGGCCGCCAACCCGGCCGCCCTGCGCGGCCAGCAGTTCATCTCCAACGCCGATGGCACGGTGGGCATTGCGCCGTTCGCCTACGGCCAGTACGCGACCGGCACCACCATGATCGGCGGCGGCGCTGACGGCAACAGCATCTACGGCCCGTTCGCACTGCGCACGCCGGTCGAGCGCGCATCGTTCATGAGCAAGCTGTCGTACGACATCACGCCCGACATCACCTTCTATGTCGAACCGTCGTATGCGCGCAGCAAGGGCGGCGGCACCAGCCAGATCTATTTCAATCCCGCCGTCTCGATCGCGCGCGACAACGCCTACCTGCCTGCCTCGGTGGCGTCGCAAATGGGCAGCACGGCGCTGCGCGTGGGTTACTCGGGCAACAATCTCGGCGCGCCGCAACTGGAAAACCTCAACGAAGCGGCACGCCTGGCTACCGGCTTGCAGGGTTCGTTCGGCGACACCTGGAAGTGGGACGTCAACCTGCAAAAGGCGCGCAGCAATTTTGAAAAAACCACGTCCAACGTGGTGATCAACGCCAATATGCTGCGCGCCATCGATGCGGTGACGGTGACCGCCGCCAACGTCGGCACGTCGGGCCTGGCGCTCGGTTCGATCGCGTGCCGCTCCACGCTCACCGCGCCGGCCAATGGCTGCGCACCGGTCAACCTGCTGGGCAGCAGCACGCCGTCGGCGGCAGCGGCCGCCTACATCCTGGGGCAGGCGCGCTTCAAGCAGGTATCGGAACTGGAAGAGGCATCGGCCAATATCCAGGGCGAACCGTTCTCCAGCTGGGCCGGCCCGGTTTCGATCGCCGGTGGCTTCGAATACCGCAAGGAAAAACTGTCGTCGTCGGCCGATGCGCTGTCGTCCGCCGGCGCCTTCAACATCAACAACGTCCAGCCGATCAATGGCGACCTCAGCGTGAAAGAGGTGTACCTGGAGACGCTGGTGCCGCTGGCGGCAAAACTGCCCGGCATCCACGCACTCGACTTCAATGGCGCCGTGCGCCGCACCAGTTATTCCACGTCCGGCGACGTCACGACCTGGAAGGCTGGCCTCAGCTATTCGCCGACCGCCGACTTCCGCCTGCGCGGCGCCCGCTCGCGCGATATCCGCGCACCAAACCTGTCCGAACTGTTCAGCTCGCGCAACTCGGCCACGCAATCGCTGTTCGATCCACGCGCCGCCTTCAACAGCAGCTACGTGATGACGGCCTACACCGGCGGCAACACCGCGCTGCAACCGGAAAAATCGGACACCACCACGCTGGGCATCGTGTTCGAGCCGACCTACCTGAAACGCCTGAGCATGTCGGCCGACTACTACAAGATCGACGTGAAAAGCGCGATCACCACGGTCGCGTTCCAGACCCTGATCAACAACTGCCTGCGCGACGGCAAGACCAGCGACTGCCAGTACATCACCTTCGCTGCCGACAACTCGATCGCGGCCGTGTCCGGCGTGAACGCCAACGTGGGCGAGCTGCGCACCCACGGTGTCGATCTGCAACTGGCGTATGCCCAGCCATTGCGCGACCTCAGCGACAAGCTGAACGGCACCGTCAACGTCGCGGTGCAGGGCACCAAGGTGTTCGAGCTGTGGTCGTCGGGCGACGTGACCCCGGCCACGCCCAACGGCGTCAACCGCGCCGGCCAGACCGGCGTGACCGGCGGCATCCCGGAATGGTCGTGGAACGTCAGCGCCACCTATAAGCTGGGCCCGCTGTCCACCACCGGCCAGCTGCGCTACATCAGCCGTGGCCACTACAACAACGCCATGATCGGCCCGGACGATGCCAACTACGCCGCCACGCTGGCCAACAGCATCGACAACAACATTGTGCCGTCGGTAACCTACTTCAACTGGCGCGGCAGCTATGAGCTCGGCGGCAGAGGTTCGCCCGAGGTGTTCGTGGCCGTCAACAATGTGTTCGACCGGGCGCCGCCGCTGCCGGCCAATGGCGTCTACTATGACGTACTGGGCCGCAGCTTCAGCCTCGGCCTGCGCGCCAAGTTTTAATCGCACCAGTGCGCGTCCCCCGGGACGCGCTTTGTCATGTCAGCGTACAGGAATCATTGATGAAGAAAAAAATCGTGGCCAGCTTGCTGCTGGCCGGCCTGCTGGCCACCGCCGCCCAAGCAGCTCCCGCCCCCCTTACCGCGCAACAGCAAACCTTCCGCGCCATCTACCAGCAACTGGTGGAAATCAACACCACCCACTCCGCAGGCGATACCACCAAGGCAGCGCAAGCGATGCGCGAACGGCTGCTGGCGGCCGGCTTCCAGGCCGACGACGTGCAAGTGATCGCCCCGTTCGAGCGCAAGGGCAACCTGGTGGCGCGTTTCAAGGGCACGGGCAAGAAGAAACCGTTGCTGCTGCTGGCGCACATCGACGTGGTGGAAGCCAAACGCAGCGACTGGACCACCGACCCGTTCATCCTGCAGGAAAAGGATGGCTATTTCACGGCCCGTGGTGCGGTCGATGACAAGGCCATGGCGGCCGCGTTCATTTCCATCCTGGCGCAGCTGAAGACCGAAGGCTTCAAACCCGAGCGCGACATCATCGTGGCGCTGACCGGCGACGAAGAACGCGGTGGCGTGCCCAGCAATGGCGGGCGCTGGCTGCTGGAAAACCGGCGCGACCTGGTGGACGCCGAGTTCGGCATCAACGAAGGCGGCCGGGGCGAGCTGAAAAACGGCAAGCCGTTCGTGCAGATCTTGCAGATCGGTGAAAAAAGCTTTGTGCAGGCCGAGTTCGAGACCAGCGGTCCCGGCGGCCACAGCGCCCGTCCTACCCCGGACAACGTGATCTACGACTTGACCGCTGCACTGGGCCGGCTGCAACAGTACCAGTTCCCGGTGCGCCTGAACGACGCGGCGCGCATGTACTTCGAGCGCAGCGCGCCGTTGCAGCAGGGTGCCGTGGCCGCCGACATGCGCGCGGTAGCGCAGGGCACGCAGGATGCGGCCGTGTTCGCGCGGCTGTCGCAGGATCCAAACCTGGTGGGCCTGCTGCGCACCACGTGCGTGGCCACCATGGTCAACGCCGGCCACGCGCCGAACGCGCTGGCGCAAAGCGCCAAGGCCATCGTCAACTGCCGCCTGCTGCCCGACGAACAATTCGCGTTTGTCGAGGCGCAATTGAAAGCCCTGGGCGGCGACAAGGTCAAGGTGACGGTGCGCGCCGAGAGCGAGCAGGCGCCATCGTCGCCGTTGCGTCCGGACGTGATGGCAGCGGTGGAAGCGCTGACCGCGCAAATGTGGCCCGGCGTGCCGGTGATTCCGACCATGGGCGTGTCCACGACCGACAGCCGGCTGTTCCGCGCGGTGGGCATACCGATGTATGGCGTGTCCGGCCTGTTTGTCGATCCGGCCACCGTCAATGCCCATGGTTTAAACGAGCGCATCGGCGTGAAGGAACTGTATGATGGACGTGAATTTCTGTACCAGCTGGTCAAGCGTCTGACGCGTTGAACCGCCCTGTCAACCCATCAAAATTCTCATGAAAAATGACAACACGCTCAAGCGCGGCTTGAGCAACCGCCACATCCAGCTGATCGCGCTGGGTGGCGCCGTCGGCACCGGCCTGTTCCTCGGCGTGGCCCAGACCATCAAGCTGGCCGGCCCGTCGGTCATCCTCGGCTACGCGATCGCCGGCATCATGGCCTTCTTCATCATGCGCCAGCTGAGCGAGATGGTGGTGGACCAGCCGGTGGCCGGATCCTTCAGCCACTTCGCCAACCGCTACTGGGGCTCGTTTGCCGGTTTCGCCTCGGGCTGGAATTACTGGATCCTGTACGTGCTGGTCAGCATGGCCGAGCTGACTGCCGTCGGCATCTACGTGCAGTACTGGTGGCCGGGCGTGCCGATGTGGGCGTCGGCGCTGGGCTTCTTCCTGCTGATTAACGCGGTCAACCTGCTGCACGTCAAACTGTTCGGCGAGATGGAGTTCTGGTTCGCCATCATCAAGGTGGCGGCCATCATCGGCATGATCGGCTTCGGCGGCTACCTGCTGATCAGCGGCAGCGGCGGTCCGCAGGCCAGCATCACCAACCTGTGGGCGCTGGGCGGCTTCTTCCCGCACGGCGTGGGCGGCATGGTGATGGCGATGGCGATCATCATGTTTTCGTTCGGCGGGCTGGAACTGGTCGGTATCACGGCGGCCGAAGCGGAGTCGCCGGAAAAGACCATTCCCAAGGCCACCAACCAGGTCGTCTATCGCATCCTGATTTTTTACGTGGGCGCGCTGGCGGTGCTGTTGTCGCTGTACCCGTGGAGCGACGTCCAGCAAGGCGGCAGCCCGTTCGTGCTGATCTTCCAGGCGCTCGACAACGGCTGGGTGGCCTCGGCCCTGAACGTGGTGGTGCTGACGGCCGCGCTGTCGGTGTACAACAGCTGCGTGTACAGCAACAGCCGCATGCTGCTCGGTCTGGCGCTGCAAGGCCATGCGCCGAAGACGCTGGCGCATGTGAATAATCGCGGGATTCCGGTGCACGCGCTGGGCGTCTCGGCGGCCGCCACCGCCTTGTGCGTGGTAGTCAACTACGTCATGCCGGGCAAGGCGTTCGGCATGTTGATGATGCTGGTGGTGGCGGCCTTGATGATCAACTGGGCCATGATCAGCATCACGCATTTGAAGTTCAGCAAGAGCAAGGCGGCTGCCGGCGAACGGACCAGCTTCCGCAGCTGGGGCCAGCCGTGGACCAACTACCTGTGCCTGGCCTTCATGGCCGGCATCGTGGTGATCATGTACCTGACGCCCGATACGCGGATCGCGGTGTACATGATGCCGGCGTGGGTGGCGGTGCTGGCGATTTGCTACAAGTTCAAACAGAAATAAACTTCGGGGTCAGAGAAATAAACTTCGGGGTCAGTGCCGACATTTAGACACGAGCTCAACTGTAGTAGCTGCTACGGTCGAGTTTGTGTCCGAATGTCGGCACTGACCCCGAAGTTGTTTTAGCGCTTGGCCGGGAGGTCGGCCAGCGAGAGGAAGGCGTCGGCAAAGAATTGCGTTGCCGGCAGGCTGCGTTCGGCGCAGAAGCTGCTGCGGGCGGCGGCTACCATGGGCGGGGCGCCGCAGGCATAGACCTGGTGTACGGCCAGGTCGGCATGGTCGTCGAGCACCGCCTGGTGGACGAAGCCGGTGCGGCCTTGCCAATCACTTTCGGCCGGTTCCGAAATCACCGGGATGTACTCGAACCATGAGAGTTCGGCCGCCCATTGCAGGCACAGCGTGTGCTGGTACAGGTCCGCTGCCTTTCTGCCGCCCCAGTACAACTTTACTTTGCGCGAATTACCTTGCGCGATCGCCTGCTGCATGATGGCTTTGACCGGTGCGAAGCCGGTGCCGCTGGCCAGCAGGATCACCGGCGCCTCGCCACTGCGCAGGTAAAAATCGCCTGCCGGACCTTCCAGCGCCAGCCGTTCGCCGGCTTGCAGCGTGCCGAAGACGTGGTCGGTAAAGCGGCCGCCGGGCAGATGGCGGATATGCAGTTCCAGCGTGTCGCCGCCGCCCATGCTTGCCATCGAGTAGCTGCGACGAACGCCGCCATCGAGCAGCACATCGAGGTACTGGCCCGGCAGGTAGGCCAGCGGTGCGCCGCTGTCCTGGTGCAGGCGCAATATGGCGACATCGGTGCCCACTTTATCGATGCTGGCGATGCGTACCGAGATCGTGCGGCTTTCCGGTAGCTGCACTGCAGGTGCTGCCGCTACTATTGCCGGTGCTGCAGCCGAAGCCGCGCCGAAACACGCACCGCCGCAGCCACCGGCTGCAGCCGAGGAGCCGACGGCAGCGGTGGCGGCCACCGCCGTACCAGCACAAACGCCGGCAGCAGTACCAGCGCCAGCAAACTCTGTCGCGCGACTGGCGGCAGCACCGGCATCGGCAGCAGCCGGCTCGGCCACATCGACCTCCACCCTGCCCGCCACTACCCGCACTGGAAAACTGCGCACGGCGGTGGTAATCGGCGCCGAGCGGGCGGCGCCGCTGCGGATGTCGATCAGGCCCTGGTGCAGCGGGCATTCGACGCAGCCGTCTTCCACGTAGCCATCGGACAGCCGCGCATTGCCGTGGCTGCACTTGTCGCGCAGCGCGTACACGTCGGCGCCGAGGCGGAACACGGCCAGCGGCTGGCCGCCGGCCTGTTTCGCCACCGGCGTGTCTTCGCAAAATTCGTCGGCCGCGCCGAGATCGATCCAGGTCGTCATGGCGGCCTCAGATCGGCGTGGCCAGCAGGGTGGCCACGCGCGAGGTGTCGTAGATCACGCGCTTGGCTTTGTAGCGCCAGCCGTCCGGCGTGCGCACCACCACGTCCAGGTAGCGGCCGGCCTGGTACACGAACGATTCGCCGTCCTGCAAGGTTTGCACCACCACGTAGCTCGACTCGGTTTCCACGGTGTCGGCATCGATCACGCGGATCTGCATGCCCGACGTCATGTGACGGTAGCTGTGCACCTCGTAGATATTGGCGTGACGCAGCGACAGCACGCGGTCGCGCAACATGCGCTTGCTGTCGCAGTAGATGATGCCGATCGGCAGGCCGGCGTCTTCATTCTCGCGCGGGACGATTTCATAGACACACTCTTCGGTAAAGAAGTCGGCCCACTGCTCCAGGCGGTCGTTGTCGAGCGCGCTGATGTACTGTTGCTGCAACTGGTGCAACTCGAACCACAAGATCATTTGTTCCATGTTCATTCCTCCTTAAAACGCCATCAGCTTTTGGTAGCCCTGCCAAAACTTGCGGATCAGGCTTTCGGTGATCAAGGTATCTTCCTGGTCGGGCTTATCCTTCGACATGTCGATCACCGAGCACGCATCCGGGTCGCGCCGGGTGCCGCGCTGGACCATTTCGGTGGCCTCGGTATCTTCCATCGAGATATAGCCGGCCGGCCCCACCAGGTTGGCCTGCTTGATGCGCAGCGCGCGCAGTTCGGGCGTGTCGTCGGCGTAGCCGAAGAAGTGGAAAATCAGCTCGAAATTGTCCGGGCCCTTGGTCAGCAGCTGGCGCGCCACCAGGGTGTTGTGGATCTGCTGCACCACCAGTTGCGGGAAGATCGGCTGGATGTGGTTGGTGGTGTTCTCGTCGAATTCCTGGATCTGGCCCAGCACCGACGGGTCTTCCAGTTGAAAACCTTCGTCGAACGAGCGGATCGCCTGCTGCTTGTAGGCGTCCGAGGTTTCCTCCTGGTTCTTGGTGGCGGTGATGATACTGTGCAGGCCGTGGCGCTTGTCGGCAATCGACCGCGCCTTCATGCCAACCCGGAAGATGTTGAAGGTCGTGTGGAACAGGTGCAGCAGGCTGGCGTGGTACGGATCCTTGACGTTTTCCAGGTACAGCTTCCAGTTCGATTTCGAGTACTGGCGGGTGCAGCCGAGGTACACGATCGGCTTATGAAAAATGCGGTCGAGCCACGGCGTCATCTCGGCGCCCAGGTAATCGACCAGCGGTTCCACCGTCTCGCTGAAGGTGGCGAACACCAGGCCCTTGTAGCTGTCCACGCGCAGCTGGCGCAGGCCGTGGCACTTCGGATCGAAATCCTTGGGCATGCCGGCCATGCCATTCTGGCCGCGGCGGAACGGTACACCGAGCAGGTTGCCGCGCTGGTCGAAACTCCACTGGTGGTAGGCGCAGCTGTGCGAACTGGCGTTGCCGCGCTGCTCGCGGCACACGGTGGCGCCCCGGTGCGAACATTTGTTGACCCACGCGGCCAGGCTGCCGTCGTCGGTGCGGGTGACTACCACCGGGGTGTCGCCGACAAACGTCGATTTGAAATCGCCGGGCTTCTCGATTTCCGCTGCCAGCGCCAGGAAGTTCCAGACCGGGCCGCGAAAAATCTTTTCCTGTTCGCGCTCGTACACTTCCTGCGAACTGAATACTTTGTACGGTGTGCGCGAACCGTCGGTGCGCGGGAACTGCACCAGGGGATGCACCGTGGCCGGTGCGGCTGCTGCTTCGTCTAGATGGGACATGGGACCTCTCCGTGTGGTGGACTCGATGAATCGAGTCTAGGGAAGAGGTCCCGGCGCTGCTAGCCGGATCTGGCAATCATGGAGCAGGCGCCATCCGTTTCTGGCTACGTGGCAAATGGCCATGGCGCGCGCGGTAGTACGCGGCAAACCGTCCGGCGTGGCCGAAGCCGAATGCGAGCGCGGTGTCGGCCACGCCGGCTTCGGCATGCGCCTGCAAATGGGCGTGGGCGGCGTCGAGCCGCATATTGCGCAGCAGCTCCATCGGCGAGACGCCATGGTGGCGCTGGCACAGCTGATTGAGGCTGCGCACGCTCATGCCCGCTGCCAGCGCCAGGTCGGCCAGCGCGACCGGTGCACACAGCTTGCTGCGCATGTAGCGCTCGAGCGCATCGAGGCGCCTGCCAGCGCTGCCGTCGGTCAAGCCCTGGCCCGCTGCCGCCGCCTGCGCATCGGCGGCCGCCTTCGGCGCGCCCTGCCCCTGCTGCGCCAGCAGGAACAGTGCCACGTTGCGCTCGTAGTGATCGATCCACGCCGTGTGGCCGGATTCGGTGGCCGGCAGCGCCAGGATGCTGAGCAGCGAATGCAACATCATTTCCCAGTGTTGCCCCAGGGCTGGCGCCAGCAGCAGGCCCGGCGCCAGGCCGCGCAGCGCGCCCGGGGCGCCGGCGCCACGCGTCGCCTGTCCCTGCATCTCGCGCAGCAGCGCGTGCGGCAGCTTGACGATCAGCTGCTCGGAACCCTCGCCCCACACCATGCGGATGTGCTTTTTCGGTGCAATGATCGCGGTGCGTCCCTGCGGCACGGCCACCCGGTGACCATCGCAGTCGAACTCGGTACAGCCCTTGAGCGACGTGTGCACCAGCGCGAAATCCTCGAACGGGCGCGGCGTCACCTCCACCTCGGCGCCGTAGCGCAGCGCCATCATCTGCAGGCGGTTGATGCGCGCCTGGTAAAGGGCCGTGTTGACGGTGCCGCGCCGCCATTGCAGGTCGTGGTCGGCCAGCGCGCTTGCCACATGCTGGTGCGTGACCACCTTCTCATCGGAGTGAAACACGCAGCCTTGGTACAGTTTGGACAAGTTCAGCGATTCAACGAGCGTGTGCATGGTGCATCCAGTGATCGGCAATAGGGGCCGCCAATTGTTTGCAATATTCATGCCCAGCGCTGTGTGACGCGCTCGCCACTGTACTTAATTCATCCGGGCAATTTTGATTCACATCAAGGATTTTTGAGTTTCAGACGCTTACCCTTCGGGCTATCAACTTGACATTACCCGGGGAGAGCTTGTGTGGAGCTAGCATCGAATTACAACTACAAGGTCGTGAAGCAGTTCGCGATCGCCACCGTGATCTGGGGCATCGTCGGCATGCTGGTGGGGGTGATCATCGCCGCCCAACTGGCATGGCCCGCGCTGAACCTCGACATTCCATGGCTGACCTATGGCCGCCTGCGCCCGCTGCATACCAACGCGGTGATTTTCGCATTCGGCATCTGCGGCCTGTTCGCCACGTCGTACTACGTGGTGCAGCGCACCTGCCAGGTACGGCTGTTTTCCGACAAGCTGGCCGCGTTTACGTTCTGGGGCTGGCAGGCCGTGATCCTGCTGGCAGTGGTCACGCTGCCGATGGGTTATACGCGCGGCAAGGAATACGCCGAGCTGGAATGGCCGATCACGATCCTGATCGCGCTGGTATGGATCGCCTACGCGGTGGTGTTCTTCGGCACTCTGGTCACGCGCAAGGTCAAGCACATCTACGTCGCCAACTGGTTCTTCGGCGCCTACATCCTGGCCGTGACCATCCTGCACGTGGTGCAGGGCGCCAGCATGCCGGCCAGCCTCACCAAGTCCTATTCCGCCTACACCGGCGTGCAGGACGCCATGATCCAGTGGTGGTACGGCCATAACGCGGTGGGCTTCATCCTCACCGCCGGCTACCTGGGCATGGTGTACTACTTCATTCCCAAGCAGGCCGAGCGTCCCGTCTATTCGTACCGGCTGTCGATCGTCCACTTCTGGGCGCTGATCTTCACCTACATGTGGGCCGGTCCCCATCACCTGCATTACACGGCCCTGCCCGACTGGACCCAGTCGGTGGGCATGGTGTTCTCGCTGGTGCTGCTGGCGCCGTCGTGGGGCGGCATGATCAACGGCATGATGACGTTATCGGGCGCCTGGCACAAGCTGCGCACCGACCCGATCCTGAAATTCATGATCGTCTCGCTGTCGTTCTACGGCATCGCCACCTTCGAGGGCCCGATGATGTCGATCAAGACCATCAACGCGCTCTCCCACTACACCGACTGGACCGTGGCCCACGTGCACGGCGGCGCGCTCGGCTGGGTCGGCTTCATCACCATGGGCTCGATCTATTACCTGATTCCGCGCCTGGTGGGCGAACAGAAAATGTACAGCGTCAAGCTGATCGACCTGCACTTCTGGGTGGCCACCATCGGCGTGGTGCTGTACATCGCCGCGATGTGGATCGCCGGCGTGATGCAGGGCCTGATGTGGCGCGCGGTCAACCCCGACGGCACCCTCACCTACACCTTTGTCGAAGGCGTGAAAGCCACGTATCCGTACTACGCGGTGCGGGTGCTGGGCGGCTTCATGTACTTCAGCGGCATGTGCGTGATGGGCTACAACACCTGGATGACCTTGCGCCGCCGCGCCACCGTCATCGCCCCCATCCCTGCCCTGGCTGCGGCCCATTGAACCCGGAGTGCCCATGAAATTCTCACATGAATGGATCGAAAAAAATCCCTGGCTGCTGATCGCCCTGGTCACCCTGGTGATCAGCGTAGGCGGCGCCGTGGAAATCGTGCCGCTGTTCTTCCAGAAGTCCACCACCGAACCGGTGGCGGGCCTTAAACCGTACAGCCCGCTGCGGCTGACCGGCCGCGACATCTATGTACGCGAAGGCTGCTACAACTGCCACTCGCAGATGGTGCGGCCGCTGCGCGCCGAGACCGAGCGCTACGGCCACTATTCCGTTGCCGGCGAGTTCGTCTATGACCGGCCGTTCCAGTGGGGCTCCAAGCGCACCGGCCCCGACCTGGCGCGCGTAGGCGGCCGCTACAGCGACGAATGGCACCGCACCCACCTGGCCAACCCGCGCGACGTGGTGCCGGAATCGAATATGCCCAACTACCCGTGGCTGGCCAAGACCAAACTGGTGCCGCAGGACGTGGTGCCGAAGCTGCGCGCGCTGCAGCGCCTGGGCGACCCGTACACCGATGCCGAGATCGCCGCCGCGCCGGAAGAACTGAAGGACAAGACCGAGGAAGACGCCCTGATCGCCTATCTGCAAGGCCTGGGCACGTTAATCAAAGCAAGGAACTGACATGGCTATCGAGAACCTGTTTGACCAGGCCAGCAGCGTGATGACGGTGGTGTCGTTTGTCACGTTCATCGGCATCGTGTGGTGGGCGTATATCCACCACAAGGAAACCGATTTTACCCAGGCAGCACTTGCCCCGTTTGCCGACGAGCCGCTGAAAAGCGAGCGCGAGGTGCATCATGGCTGACTTTACCAGCGGCTTCTGGGATTACTACATCGCCGCCATCACTCTGCTCGGCATCATCGGTTGCGGCATCCTGCTGTGGGCGCAGTCAAAAGCGCGGGTGGGCAAGCGCAGCGACATCAATGTCGATACGACCGGCCACATCTGGGACCAGGATTTGACCGAGCTGAACACGCCGATGCCGCGCTGGTGGATGTGGCTGTTCTACATCACCATCGTCTTCGCGCTGGTGTACCTGGTGCTGTACCCGGGCCTGGGCAGTTATGCAGGCAAGCTGGGCTGGAGCTCCACCGGAAACTACCAGACCGAACTGAAACAGGCCGAGGCGGAATATGGCCCGCTGTTTGCCCAGTACCAGCAGCAGGATTTGAAGGCGGTGGCGGCCGACCCGAAGGCGCGCGCCATCGGTGAGCGCCTGTTTCTCACCTATTGCGCCCAGTGCCATGGGTCCGACGCGCGCGGCAACAAGGGTTTTCCGAATTTGACCGACAAGGACTGGCTGTTCGGCGGCACGCCCGAGATCATCAAGCAGACCATCCTGCACGGGCGTACCGGCGTGATGCCGCCGATGGGCGCGGCCGTGGGCAGCGAGAAGGATATCGAGAACGTCGCCCATTACGTGCTGAGCCTGTCCGGTTCGACCTCCGATCCGATCAAGGCGGTGTTCGGCAAAGCGAAATTCGGCGCCTGCATGGCCTGCCACGGCGCCGACGCCAAGGGCAACCAGGCACTCGGCGCACCGAACCTGACCGACAAGGTCTGGCTGTTCGGTGGCAGCGCCGACACCATCATGGAAACCATCCGCAACGGCCGCAATGCCACCATGCCGGCGTTTGGCGACTTCCTCGGCGACGCCAAGGTGCACGTGCTGGCCGCTTACATCTGGAGCTTGTCCAATGATGCGACACAGCCGGCGCCAGCGCCGGCAGCCAAGCCGGAACCGGAACCGGCAAAATGAGTGCGCCCGAGACACAAGTCATCAAGATGTATGCGGCGCGCGAGGAAATCTACCCGCGCGAAACCTCGGGCCGCTACGCCCGCCTGCGCTGGCTGTTCGTCTGGCTGACGCAGCTGGCGTTTTACGGCACCCCGTGGCTGCTCTGGAACGACCGCCAGGCCTTGCTGTTCGACCTGACCACGCGCAAGTTCTACATATTCGGCATGGTCTTGTGGCCTCAGGATTTCATTTACCTGGCGGTGCTGCTGATCATCAGCGCGTACTTGCTGTTCCTGGCCACGGCCGTGGCCGGGCGCGTCTGGTGCGGCTTCACCTGCCCGCAAACTGTTTATACCGAAATCTTCCTGTGGATAGAACGCCGTATCGAAGGCAAGCGCAGCGCGCGCATGCTGCTCGACCGCCAGCCGTGGTCCGTCGGCAAGCTCGGTAAAAAAACCGCCAAGCACCTGGCCTGGGGCGCGGTGGCCCTGTGGACCGGTTTTACCTTTGTCGGCTACTTCACGCCGATCCGCGACCTGCTGGTCGAGGTGCAGACCTTCGACTTCGGCCCGTGGGAATGGTTCTGGGTGCTGTTCTATGCGTTTGCCACCTACGGTAATGCCGGCTGGATGCGCGAGCAGGTATGCAAGTACATGTGCCCGTACGCCCGCTTCCAGAGTTCGATGTTCGACCGCGATACGCTGATCATCACCTACGATGCCAGGCGCGGCGAGCCGCGTGGTCCACTGGTTCCACGCCACAAGCAAACAGCCAACACCGGCGGCGCCTGCATCGACTGCTCGATGTGCGTGCAGGTGTGCCCCACCGGCATCGACATTCGCAACGGCCTGCAATACGAGTGCATCGGCTGCGCCGCCTGCGTGGATGCCTGCAACGGCGTGATGGACAAGATCGATGCGCCGCGCGGCCTGATCCGCTACGCCACCGAACGCGCGCTCGACGAGCATTTAACCCCCACCGAAATTCGCCGCCGCACCTGGCGTCCCCGGGTGCGCATCTACACCGCCGTACTGGGCCTGATCGTGGCCGTTGCCGGCACCGCCCTGTACCTGCGCGTGCCGCTCAAGATGGACGTGATCCGCGACCGTGGCGCCATGGGCCGCGAGGTCGAAGACGGCATGATCGAAAACGTCTATCGCCTGCAGATCATGAACACCACCGAGCGCGCCCACACGTACCGCATCAGCGTGTCCGGCATCGACACGCTGGCCCTGGTCACGCCCGCTACCGTGCGGCTCGACGCGACCGAAACGCGCGGCGTGCCGATCCGCCTGCGCACCGCGCACGGCGCCGCGCACAAGGGCTCGAACAAGATCGAGGTGGCGCTGACATCGGTGGATGATCCGGCGCTGCATGTAAAAGAAACTGCGGTCTTTATCGTGCCGCGCTAGGAGATCACCATGCACCATTTACATAGCACGGTCACGCCGTGGTACCAGCAGCGCTGGCCGTGGTTCCTGATGCTGGGCCCGGCCATCGTGGTGGCCGGCAGCGTGTTTACCGCCTGGCTGGCGTTTTCAGCGCCCGACCCGGTGGTGGTCGGCGACTACTACAAGCAGGGCAAGGCCATCAACCAGGACCTGCGCCGCGACCGCGTGGCCAGCGCCATGGGCCTGTCGATGACGATCGGGTACGACGCCAATCGCGGCGCGCTGACGGGCCAGGTGCAGCGCGCCAGCGGCGACGGCATCACCGAGCGCCTGCGGCTGCGTCTCGCGCACGCGACCTTGCCCGACAAGGATATCGAAGCGACCGTGCAACCCGATGCGGCGGGCCGCTTCGAACTGCCGCTGGCCATGCTCGAACGCAGCCGCTGGGTGGTGCTGGTGGAAGGAGAAAAACGCGACTGGCGTCTGGCCGGCGCCTGGGCGTGGCCGAAGGAGCGCGGGGTGAAGCTGGTGGCGGATGTGGCGCCGGCGGCGTCTATCGCCGGTGCGCAATGACGGCCCGGATGGTTATGCGTTCATACCGTTAACTTTTACTCCGTCATGCGCGCGCAGGCGGGGCATCCAATTTAGCCGCGTTAACCGCAGGTTTCGGTACCGGCCGTAATCGCCTTGAGCGTTTGCGGCTGCAGCAGTTCGATCTCGCGGTTGCTGACCCGGACCAGTCCTTCTTTCTTGAACTTCGACAGCAGGCGGCTGATGCTCTCGATGGTCAGGCCCAGGTAGTTGCCGATCTCCTCGCGCGACATGCGCAGCTGGAAGGCGTTGGGCGAGTAGCCGCGGGCTTCGTAGCGCGACGACAGGTTGACCAGGAAGGCGGCGAAGCGCTGGGTGGCCTGCATATTGCCGAGCAAGAGCATCACGCTTTGCTCGCGCGTGATTTCCTGGCTCATCATGCGGTGGAAGTGGCGCAGCAGGGTCGGCATTTCGGCCAGCAGTTGCTGCAAGGTGGCGAACGGAATTTCGCACACCTCGCTGTCTTCCAGCGCCACCGCCGTGCAATGGTGCAGGTCGGTGCTGATGGCGTCCATGCCGAGCAGCTCGCCGGCCATCTGGAAGCCGGTGATCTGCTCCGCGCCTTCGCGGTTGACCTGGTAGGTCTTGAAGTGGCCGAGGCGGATCGCATACAGGTTCTGGAACGAGTCGCCAATGCGGAACAAGGTATTGCCGCGCGCGACCTTGCGACGGCGGCCGATGATCTGGTCGAGCCGGTCCATGTCTTCGTTACCCAGTCCCATGGGCAAACACAGCTGGTGCATACTGCACGTGGCGCAGCTGGCTTTGAGGATGTCGATTGTGGCGCCGGGCAGCACCAGCGATGGCAGGTCTTTGATCATGTCCGCTAGTGTAGACCATCATGCGCCAGAATGGTGCGATGCCGCACTGTCACCATCAGGTATTACAACGCGCTTTTTACTTGCATTGCGCAAGTAAATGGCCGCTGAAAATTCCGTCCGCCGCCACTTTCCCGCTGGCGAAGGATGCGCTAGACTGGTCTGCGTTATTGCCGATTTCTCAACTTGAGCAAGAGAGATAAAGACCATGAATCTACGCCGCTGCGCCGTGTTGTACCTCGAACCCCGCGAAGAACTGGACATCGACTGGGCCGCGCTGTTCGCTGGCACCAGCACCCTGGCGGCCAGCACCCGCTGGCTGGCGCTGGCGCCGCACCTGGACCGCGAGATCGAGGTCGATGCAGCCGACCTCGCAGTGCTGGCCGCAGTCGGCTCATCGGTGTGGACCGCGCGCGACGAGGTTGCCGAACGCCATGGCGCGGCGGTCGTGGACCGGCTGCTCGCGCATGGCCTGCTGCTGGCCGAGGCCCGCGGCCAGCAGCCAGAGCAGGCCACCGCGCAGGACGCCCTGCGCGAGCGCGACGACACCTTGCGCACGCTGCACTGGCGGCCGCTGGCGGCGCTAGCGCACACGTTCTCGCGCTGGCACGACGTGCGCAGCGACACTGGCATGGAGGCGCCCAGTTTCGAGGAACTGCTCGAGCGCCACGGCAATCCGCCGCCGCCGGTGCAGCAGGTGGCCAGCATCGGCGCGGCGGTGCCGTTGCCGGCGCCTGCCGGCATGCTCGACGAGGTACTGCTGCGCCGCTACACCGGCCGCAACTACGACACCAGCGCCAGCCTGCCGCTGGCGGTGGCGGCGCGCCTGCTGCAACGCACGTTCGGCGCCCAGGAACTGCGCCACATCGGCCCGCATGCCAACGTGCTGAAAAAGACCAGTCCGTCGGGCGGCGGCCTGCATCCGGTCGAAGCGTTCGTGCTGGTGCAACGGGTGGACGGGCTGGCGCCGGGCTTGTACCACTACCATCCGCTCGACAATACGCTGGCGCCGCTGCGCGCGACCACGCAGGACGAAGCGGCGGCGCTGGCGCTGCAAATGGTGGCGGACCAGTACTGGCTGGCCGGCGCGGCGATGCAGGTGGTGATGGTGGGACGGGTGGAGCGCTCGTTCTGGAAATACCGCAATCACCAGAAGGCGTACCGCGCGATGTCACTCGATGCCGGCCACCTGTCGCAGACGTTTTATCTGCTGGCCGCCGAAGCGGGCTTGCCGGCGTTTATCACTGCCGCCATCAACGACATCGATATCGAAACCATGCTGGGACTGGACCATTTGCGCCACGCGGTGATCGCCGTGTGCGGCTGCGGCGTGGCCGCGACCGGCGCGCGCGAGATGGTGGAACTGCGCTACGGTGAAACCGGCCTCGGCCACGTGGCAGAGTAGCCGGTCAGGCGCGGATCAGGAAGCCAGGCGCGACACCGATACGCCGGACAACATGAAGAGCACCATGCCGTTCTCGCCAATCTGCTTGCTTGCCAGGGCGGCATGGTCGGCGGCGGCCGCATCCTTAGACGGCAGGCGGCGCGCGGCCGGCACCTTGGCCGGATCGAGCTTGATGCCAAGCGTATCCAGGGCGCGCACCGGGTCGTGCTGCATGCGGTCGCGGAAGCCATCGTCGGTGGCCAGTTTGGCGAGCATGGTGTTGAGCTGATCGAAATTCTGTTTAAGCATTGTGTACTCCCTCAAGGTGGATAAAAACAATGTGCTGCCCAACCATCCTACGCCGAACTTAGCGGATTCACAACGTCTTTAACGATCGCCAGGGTCAGCTGTGCGGGCCGCATCGAGCACCGTCGCCAGTGCCGTGTCGAATGCCGCCAGCGCAGGCGCGGCCTGGTCCGGCGCGCTGCGCAATTGCAGCTCGAGAATGCCGCTGCAGCGGTGCAGCTGGTCCATCGACAGGTTGCCGGCTGCCCCCTTGACCTTGTGGACCAGCAGCGCGGCCTGCTCGGTATTGCCGGCGCCGATGGCAGCCGCCAGTTGCGCCGGCGTGCCAGCGAATTCCTCTACGAATTTCTCCAGCAGCACCGTGAGCAGGCGGCGATTGCCGCCCAGCCGCACCAGCGCGGCGCTGGTGTCGATGCCAGCGTCGATGCCGGACTCGCTGGCCAGCCCGGCCGCGCTGCCACCGCCATCCGCGATGCCGGCTTGCGCCTCTGGTACCGATCCCGATCCCGATCCCGGTGCCGGCAGCGCCGGCGCGGCGCGGCCGATGATCCAGCCGGCCAGCACCTCGAACAGCCGTTCCGGCTCGATCGGCTTGGTGATGTAGTCGTTCATGCCCATGGCCAGGCTGTTTTCGCGGAAGCCCGGCACCGCGTGCGCGGTCATGGCGATCACCGGCAACTGCGCGGTCGAATGGCGCGCGCGGATCAGGGCGGTCGCCTCGTAACCGTCCATCTCCGGCATCTGGATATCCATCAGCACCGCGTCGTAGCGGCAGGCTTCGACCATGCGCACCGCCTCCATGCCGGTGGCGGCCAGGTCCACCTGCAGGCCGCCGCCGAGCAGCACCTCGCGCGCGACCTGCTGGTTGATCTGGTTGTCATCGACCACCAGCACGCGGGCGCCGGCCAGGCGCTGCGCCGCCGCCGACAGCACGCGCGGCGGCAGCGGCGCCACTGCCGGTTCGTCGGCAGCCAGGCCCAGTGCCTGCGCGATGGTCAGCAGCATGCGCGCGCGGTTGACGGGCTTGGCCAGGCAGTGGCGGATGCCGAGCTGACCAGCCGCGCGCATGGCCGCCTCGCGCCCGTACTCGGTGGCCATGATCACGATCGCGGGCGTGCCGGGCGCAGCCGCCTGGCGCAGGCGCCGCACCGTGTCGGCGCCGTGCGCGCCCGGCATGTCCCAGTCCAGCACCACCACGTCCACCGGCTCCGGCGCCAAATACGCATCCACGGCCGCCGCCGCCGCATCGGCAGACCCGGCGGTGGTCACCGGCAGGCCGGCGTCGCCGAGCTGCTGGGCGAACATGGTGCGCACCACCGCGCTGTCGTCCACCACCAGCACCCGCGTGCCGGCCAGCAGCGCCAGCAAACCGGGCGCATCGTCGTGCCGCGCCGGCAGGCTGGGCAGGGCGATGCTGAAATGGAAGCGGCTGCCTTGTCCCGGCGTGCTGTCAACGCCGATCATGCCGCCCATGGCGCGCACCAGCTGCTGCGAGATCGCCAGGCCCAGCCCGGTGCCGCCGTACAGGCGCGTGGTGCTGCTGTCGGCCTGGCTGAAGGCGTGGAACAGGCGCTGCTGCTGCTCGGCGCTGATGCCCACGCCGCTGTCGCTGACGGCGAACCGCAGGCGGTCCCCGTCCGGCCCGGTCTCCCGCGTTACCTGCACCACGATCTCGCCGCGCGCAGTGAACTTGAGGGCATTGCCCACCAGGTTGATCAGTACCTGGCCCAGGCGCAGCGGATCGCCGGCCAGGCGCGCCGGCACGTCCGGGTCGGCCCAGGCCACCAGCTCCAGGCCTTTTTCCGCCGCGCGCCACGAGAACAGGTCCACCACCTGGTCGAGCACGTCCGCCAGATCGAACGGCACGCTTTCCAGCGCCAGCTTGCCCGACTCGATCTTGGAAAAATCGAGCACGTCGTCGATGATGCCCAGCAAATTCTTGCCGGCGCGGTCGATCTTGTGGAAGTAATCGCGCGGCTTCGAGGGCAGGTCGAGGTGCGCGCCGAGGCCGGCAAAGCCGAGGATGGCGTTCATCGGCGTGCGGATCTCGTGGCTGATATTGGCCAGGAAGTCGCTCTTGGCGCGGGTGGAGGCTTCGGCATCGGCGCGCGCCTGCTGGATGGCGCGAATGGCGTCGGCTTTCTGGAAGGCCGAGATGAACGGCTCCTTGAGCGCCTTGAACATGTCCAGGTCGGCGCTGGCGAAGGCCTGCTGCTGCTCGAATACCAGGTAGCCCTGCACTTCTTCGCCGCTGCAGATGCGCACCGCCAGCACGGCGCCGGCGCTGGTGCGGCGGAGGTACATCTCGGGCATGACCAGCTCGGCGCCTGCGACCAGCAGTGCATGGGCCTCCTCCAGCGTCATGGCTGCGCACGGCGGCACCACGCTGGTCTGCCAGCTGGCGTGCACCTTCAGTTGTCTGGCGCCCGGTTCGCGGATCAGCGCGCAGGCGCCGCTGACGGCGCCAATCGCGCTCGACTCGAGCAGGATCGCCTGCAGCAGCGCATCGAAATCGAGCTGGTCGTTGATCGACTTGACGATGGCGTGCACCCGCGCCAGGTGGCGGGTGCGGGCGTACACCTCCTGCTGCAACTGCAGCTTGGCGTGCTCGAGCTGGCGGATGCGCCAGCGGTACAGGCCCCAGCCCAGCAGCAGGATGCCGAGCGCCGCGCCGGAGCGCGCCCACCAGGTCTGGTACCAGGCCGGCAGGAAGCGCAGCGCCATGGTCAGCTCGTGCGGACTCCAGGCGCCGTCGCGATTGCTGCCGCGCATGTGCAGGCGGTAGGTGCCGGGCGCCACGTTGGCGTAGGTGGCAATGCGGTGGCTGGCATCGGCCTCCACCCAGTCCTTGTCGTAGCCCTCGAGGCGGAACGCGTAGCGGTTGCGGGCGCTGGCGGAATAGTCGAGCGATGCCACTTCGATGTTGACGTTGCGGGTGCCGGACGGGATTTCCAGGCCGTGACCGTCCGCCGCCAGCAAGGGCGCCGCCGCCAGCTGGCGTGTGTCGAGCTGAACATTACTGACCACCAGTTGCGGCTGGTAACTCCAGCGCTGCAGCGGCGTCTGCCGTACCACCACGTAGCCACCCGAGGTGCCGAACACCGGCTCGCCCTGAGCGGTGCCGGCACCGGCGCCGCCGAAATAAGACTGGAACACCAGGCCGTCGGCACGACCGAACAACTCCACGCGCAAGGTCTCGGTGTCGATCACGGCGATGCCGTTGCCGCCCGACGCCCACATGCGGCCGCTGGCGTCGAGGCGCAGCGAACTGGCGATCTTGCCGAACGGGCCGGCGCCGCCGGCGGGCCGCAGAAAGCGCGGCTTGCCAGCGGCAGTCTGGCCGTCGAGGATGGCGATACCGCCGCTGTTGGTGGCCACCCACAACCGGCCGCGCCGATCGAAGGCCAATGCGTTGATCAGGCCCTGTGGCAAGCCGTCGCTGCGATCCGGTTCCGCCAGGATCTGCTGCTCGGCGCGGCCGGTGGCCGGATCGAAGCGGTTCAGGCCGTTGCGGGTGCCCACCCACAGCGTGCCGTCCGGCGCTTCCAGCAGGGTGGTGACGCGGCTGTCGGTAAGGGCGCCGGCGGCGGCGGGGCCCTGGCGGTAGGCCTTGACCGTGGCCGCGCGCGGATCGTAGCGCAGCAAACCACTTGGTGTGCCCAGCCATAAATCGCCACCGCGCCGCACGATGCTGCCGATGCGCGGCAACGGCTCGTGGTGGGGCAACGGTACCCGCCGCACCCGGCTGCCCTGGCCGCTCGTATGGTACAGCCCGGCGAGGGTGCCGATCCACGCCTCGTTCGGTTCGGCTTCGGTCATGGACAGGATCAGGCTGCCGGGCAAGGCGGTGTCCGGCAGCAGCGGATCGGGCCGCAGACCGGCGCGGCGGGTGGCATCCGGCGCGATCAGGTCGATGCCCTGGTCGGCCAGCGCCACCCACAGGCGGCCACTTTGGTCGGTCATGAAGGCGGAGGCCGAAATCTCCGGCAAGCCGACGCCATCGAAGATGGTGCTGAAGGTACGGTTGCGCGGATCGTGGGTATCGACGCCACGCTCGTTGGCGACCCACACCAGGCCGCTGCGGTCGCGCCACAGCGCCGCCACCCGATTGCTGGCCAGGCTGACCGCCACCGCCGGCCGGTGCGTGATGCGGCGGTGGATGCCGGTGGCATCGAATTCGATCACACCGTCGCCATAGGTGCCGGCCCACCACTGGCCAGGCACGGTTTCGGTCAGCGACAGCACCATCGCCTGGCGCCGCCCCTGGTCCGCCAGCGCCAGCAGGCGCGCGCCGGCAGTGGCCGCATCGGCGCCGGCGAAACCGACGCCGCTGCGCAGGGTGCCGAACACCACGCCGCCCTGCGGATTCTGGCTCAGCGACAGCACCGCGTCGCCCACGCCGGCGATGTCCGCGATCCGGCCGCTGGCTGCGTCGCGCCGGGCCAGGCCGGCGTCCGAGCCGATCCATAACACGCCGTCGCGGTCGAGCAGCAGGGCGCGGACCTGGTTGGCGCGCTGGCCGCCGGGCGCCGCGTCCGCGCGCCGGTGGTGGCGCACCTGGCCGGCGGCGTCCACGTAATCGAGGCCCGCGGCCGTGCCCACCCACAGGCCGCCGGCCTTGTCGCTGGCGATCGCATACACAGTCGGGCTGGACAGTGCACCGGCCGCCACCCGCACGAACCGCTCGGTGTGCTTGTCATACCAGGCCAGGCCGTCGATGCTGGTCCCCACCCACAGCCGGCCTTGTCCGTCCACGTGCAAGGTCTGGATGAAGTCGCCGGGCAGCGAATGCGGATCGTTGGCGTCGAAATAGTAGTTGCGCATCTGGTAGCCATCCCAGCGGCCGAGTCCGGCCTGGGAGCCGAACCAGAGGAAGCCGTCGCCGTCCTGGGCCATGCTCATCACGACCGGGCTGGGGAAATTGCGCTCGGCCGGCGCCAGATGCTCGAACACGACCGGCGCCAGCGCATGCCAGCGATCGGTATCGGGAGCCGCGCGCAGCGGCGCAGAAGCCAGTCCGGCTAACAGGACGGCGGTCGCAAGGGTCAGGACGGTCGGGTTCACCACAAATCAAGGCCAGAGTACTGTGAGTTTCCCCGACGCCAAGGTGCACAGGGTAATGCATCGTAAAGCAAAGCCCGCACTTGCGCCATTGCAAGTATGGGTTGCAAGTCACACGCGATTCAATTGTGTGTCCATCGCAATCCTGTTGCCATTATTGAACTTTGATAGGAAAATTCCCGCTACTCCTGGTTTTCTCCCTCGCAGCCCCCGCACAAGGACGACATGAAACCACTTGGGATCAAGGCGAAAGTTGCACTGGCAACCAGCATCACCTCGATCCTGATGATCGCCCTGGTGACCGTGGTTCAGATGCAACGGGTCAAGCACGATTTCGCCCGGGTGCTGTTTACCCAGCAAACCGCGCTGGTGGCCCGCACCGCAGAGGAACTCGACGACAAGCTGACCGCGCTGCTGGAGATCGTTGCCTTTTCCGCCCGCAAGCAGCCGCTCGAGCTCGGCACCTCTCCCGAACGCCTGCGCGCGTACTACCAGGACCGCGCCATCCTGTCGCTGTTCGACGAACTGATGATCTACGACGCCAGCGGCAAGGCCGTGGCCGACCTGCCTGCGGTGCCGGGCCGGGTTGGCATGGACGTGTCCGACCGCGCCTACTTCAAGCAGGTGATGTACACCCGCAAGCCGATGATCACCGAGCCGGTGCTGGGCAAGTACGGACGCGAGCCGCTCGTGCAGGTGATCGCCCCCGTGCTCGACGCGCGCGGCGAGGTGGTGTGCATCCTGTCCGGCGTGCTGCGGCTGTACAAGAACAACTTCCTCGGCCACCTGCGCCACGCCACCGTGGGCGCCAGCGGCTATTATTTTGCCCTCACGCGCGGTCCCAAGCCGGTGTACGTGCTGCACCCGGACCCCAACCGCCTGCTGCAGCCACGCGGTGGCCAGCTCAATGGCCAACCCGGCGGCGCCACCACGCTGGCGCTGGCCGACGGCTTCGAGGGTACGGTCGACAGCGTCGATACCGAGGGCCGCGAAGTCCTGAACAGCTACAAGATGCTGAAATCGGTGGACTGGGTGCTGGGCACGTCGCTGCCGGCCGCCGAAGCCTACGAGGCGTTCGACGGCGTACTCGCGCGCCTGCTGCTGTGGGGCGGCCTGGCCTCGCTGCTGACGGCACTGCTGGTGGGCGGCCTGGCCGCGCGCCTGCTGGCGCCCCTGGTCAAGCTGCGCGACGCCATCGGCGCGCTGCGCGGCTCCACCGCCGAATTTGCGCCACTGCCGGTCCATGCCGACGACGAGGTGGGCCAGCTGACCACCGCGTTCAACCACCTGATGCGCGAACGGCAAGCCGCCGACACCCGCCTGCAAAGCGTGCTCGAGTACGCGCCCAACGCCATCCTGGTCGTCGGCATGGACGGCCGCATCGAAACCGCCAACCGCGAGTGCGAACGCTGTTTCGGCTACCCGCGCGACCAGTTGCTGGGCCGCGCGATCGAGATGCTGGTGCCGGCGCCCTTGCGCGAGCGCCACACCAGCCACCGCGAACATTTTTTTGCCGAACGCCTCAGCGCCGAGCCGGTGCGCATGGGACGCGGCGCCGTGCTGCACGGCCTGCGCCAGGACGGCACCGAGTTCCCGATCGAAATCAACCTGAGCGCGGTGCGCACCGACCAGGGCACCAAGGTGCTGGCCGTGATCTCCGACGTCACCGAGCCGCACCGGCTGCGGGTGGAGGCGGCCGCGCGCACCGAGGAACTCGAACGCGAGCGCGACCGCGCCGAGGCCGCCAACCGGGCCAAGAGCGAATTCGTCGCCAACATGAGCCACGAGATCCGCACCCCGATGAACGCGGTGCTGGGCATGGTCTATTTGCTCGGTAACACCCAGCTGACGCCGCAGCAGCGCAAGTACCTGAACATGGTGCGGGTGTCGGGCCAGTCGCTGCTGGGCATCCTCAACGACGTGCTCGACTATTCCAAGATCGAGGCGCGCCACATGGCGCTGTCACCGGTCGAGTTCAACCTCGACGACACCATGAATTCGCTGGCCACCACCATGACCATGAATGCCGGCGACAAGGAAATCGAGCTGGCCATCGCGGTCGATGCGGCCGTGCCGAAGAATTTACGCGGCGACGCGCTGCGGCTGCAGCAAATCCTGGTCAACCTGGCCGGCAACGCCATCAAGTTCACCGCCGCCGGCGAGGTGGTGGTGTCGATCGGCCTGGCCGGATGGTCTTCCGCATCGCAGGCGCGGCTGCATTTCGAAGTGCGCGATACCGGCATGGGCATGACCGAACAGCAGCTGGGCCAGCTGTTCCACGCCTTTTCCCAGGGCGACCAGAGCATCACCCGGCGCTTCGGCGGCACCGGCCTGGGCCTGGCGATCACACGCCGCCTGATCGAGCTGATGGGCGGAGAAATCGCGGTCAGCAGCAGCGAGGGCCTCGGCTCGCGCTTCTGGTTCGAGTTGCCGTTCGAAGTGCTGCCCGAGAAGGGAGAGGAGCGGCGCCGCCCTGCGATTGGCGAGCTGCGCATGCTGGTAGCCGACGACAGCGACACCAGCCGCACCCTGATCGCCCAGATGATCCGCGCCTGGGGCTGGCAGGCCGACGAAGTGGCTTCCGGCACCGAGGCGCTGGCCCTGTTCCGCGCCAGCCTCGATGCGCAGCAGCCGTACGACGTGGTGCTGGCTGACTGGCACATGCCCGGCATGGATGGGCTGGCCACGGCCAAGGGCATCCGCGCTGCCGCGCCCGAGGGCGGCCAGCCGGTGGTGGTGATGGTCAACGCCTTTGCGCGCGACCGCCTGGAGGAGATTTCCGCCGCGCCCGAGGTGGACGTGGTGGTGGTAAAACCCATCACCAGCTCCAACCTGTTCGACGCGCTGCACGAGGCGCTGGTGACCAACGGCGAGAGCGGGCTGCAAATGGCGGCCGGCCAGGGCATCGAGGGGATGCTGGCCGGTTGCCGCCTGCTGCTGGTCGAAGACAACGTGGCCAACCAGGTGGTGGCCTGCGGCATGCTCGAACTGGCCGGCGCCACGGTGGACGTGGTGGACAACGGCCAGCAGGCGGTGGACCGCATGAGCACGCGCCAGGGAGAATATGACGCGGTACTGATGGACATGCAGATGCCGGTCATGGACGGTTTTACCGCCACCCGCATCCTGCGCCAGGAACTCAAGCTCACCTTGCCCATCGTGGCGATGACGGCCGGCGTGCTCGAAGCGGAGCGTGAGCGCAGCGTGACGGTGGGCGTGACCGACTTCATCCCGAAACCGATCGAGGTCGAGGAAATGCTGGCGGTGCTGCTGCGTCACCTGCCCAAAAAAGCGGCAGCCGAGCCGGTGCCTGCTCCTGCTGCGCTGCCTCTACCTGCGCGGCCTCACGCCGCCGTCAAGCTGGTGGCGGCTCCGGTACCGATGCCGGCAACGGGAGCGGTGCCCAGCTCTGGTCCCGGTCCTGGCAGTGCGGCGGACATCTTCAACGTGGACAAGCTGATGCGGGTGATGGGCAAGGACGCCAAGGGCAGGGCGGTGATGCTCAAGATGGTGCGCGGCGCCATCGAGGGGGGCATGGCGCCGGCCGACGAGGCGGGCAACGCCATCGCCGAGGGGCGCCTGCGCGATGCCGCGCGCCAGTTCCACGGCCTGCGCGGCGCGGTCGGGGTGCTCGGTGCGCGGCGCCTGATCCAGGCCACCATCGACGCGGAAGACGCGATCGTCAAGGAAGACAGCGCGGCGATCGCCGCCGGCTACCAGGCCGTGCGCACCGAGCTGCAGGCCACGCTCGACCAGGCCGGGGCCTGGCTCGCCCTCCAGTCGGATTAACAGAAAGAAACGCACCCGCATTTGCAGAAATACCACACGTAAACGATATTGATAACAATTCGCATTTACGAAATACGGCGTCATCGTTACAATCTCACGGATTAATCGAATAACAACCGGCATTCGAGCCGTCCTACCTATCCGAACGAGAGATACCGTAATGATCAAGAGCCGCAAGCACGCGCAGTCCCGTTTCAACCAACACATGAGCGCCGCCCTGGCCGCGATGCTGCTGCCGGTGGCAGCGCACGCTGTTGCCGCTGCCGATGAGCAAGCACAGGCTCCGCAAACCCTGTCCGAAGTCAAGGTACAAGGCGCCGCCGAAGACACCTTCAAGGCCGACCGCGCCGTCTCGGCCAAGTACACCGAAAAGCTGGTCGATACCGCCCAGACCATCACCGTGATCAAGAAGGAACTGATCGAGCAGCAAGGCGCAGTCTCGCTGACCGAAGCGCTGCGCAACACCCCGGGCGTGGGCGCGTTCTTCCTCGGTGAAAACGGCAACACCAACACCGGCGACGCCATCTTCATGCGCGGCTTCGACACCTCGGGCAGCATCTACGTGGACGGCGTGCGCGACGTCGGTTCGATCACCCGCGACATCTTCAACATCGAACAGATCGACGTCCTCAAGGGCCCGGCCGGCACCGACAACGGCCGCAGCGCGCCGACCGGTTCGATCAACCTGGTCAGCAAGCGTCCGCAGCTGGAAGACGCGTACCTCGGTTCCGTCACTGTAGGCAGCGGCAAGCAAAAACGCGCCACCGCCGACGTCAACCAGGTGATCAATGCCGACAGTGGCACCGCGTTCCGCCTCAACGCGCTGGTACAGGACAGCGGCAACGCCGCCCGCGACGTGGTCGAGAACAAGCGCTGGGCCGTGGCGCCATCGCTGGCGTTCGGCCTGAATGGTCCTACCCGCTTCTACCTGAACTACCTGCACGTCAAGCAGGACAATATTCCCGACGGCGGCGTGCTGACCATCGGTCTGCCGGGCTACACCCCACCCTACCTGGCCGCCGCCACCACCGGCACCCCGGCCGCGATTGCCGCCAGTGTCGAAGCTGCCCGTCTTGACCGCATCCGCCTGGCCCCGCTGGCCACCGCGCCACGCGTCAATCCGAAAAACTTCTACGGTTCGGAAAAAGACCACGACAACGTCACGGCCGACCAGTTCACGGCGCGCGTGGAACACGACTTCGCCAACGGCGTGAAATTGCAGAACACCACCCGCTACGGCAAGAACCACCAGGATTACCTGCTGACTGCGTTCATGGCCACGTCCGCCAACCTGACCATCTCCGGTGCGCCCGAGACCTGGACCATGAACCGCGCCAACCTGACCTACAAGGACCAGACCAACAAGGTACTGACCAACCAGACCAACGTCACGGCCGAATTCGGCACGGGCGCAGTCAAGCACACGCTGGTGGCCGGCCTGGAATTCATCACCGAGAAGCAGACCAACTACACCAACGTGACCACCGGCGGCACCGCCCTCACGCGCACCAGCATCTATAACCCGAATCCGGCCACGCCGCAAACCCTGACCTATGCCCGCAATGGCGCGCAAGCGGTGGGTAACACCGACACCCAGGCCGTGTACCTGTTCGACACCGCCAAGTTCGGCGACTGGATCATCAACGGCGGCCTGCGCCTGGACCACTACAGCACCACCTACGATTCGGTGGCAATCCAGGGCACGGCCACGCCGCAGACCATTCCGGTCGGCACCCGTATCGCCACCAACCTGAAAGTGGGCGACACGCTGGTCAACGGCAAGCTGTCGGCACTGTACAAGCTGACGCCGGAGAGCAGCGTCTACGCGCTGGCGGCCAGTTCGAAAGCGCCACCGGGCGGCACCAACTTCTCGCTCAGCGCCTCCGCCAACAGTGCTGCCAATCCGAACTACGATCCGCAGGAAACCACCAACTATGAATTCGGCGGTAAATGGGATCTGCTGCAGCAAAAACTGTCGCTGTCGGCAGCGGTGTACCGCACCACGGTGAAGAACGAAGTAGAGCAGGACCCCGTCACCGCCACTTACTTCCAGACCGGCGAGAAACGCAACCAGGGCATAGAGCTGGGCGTGACCGGCGAGATCACCCGCGGCTGGCTGGTGAGCGCAGGCTACACCCGCATGTCGGCCAAGGTCACCAACGGCCGCGCAGTGGCTGCCGACGGCGAAGTCTACCTGGCCTACACGCCGAAGCAGTCGTTCACGTCGTGGACCTCGTACACCCTGCCGTTCGGCCTGACCGTCGGTGGCGGCGTGCGCTTCAACGACCAGCTGCGTCGCGGCACTGACGGCGCCGTGGGCACTCCGTCCCATATCGATTCGTACTGGGTGGCCGATGCCATGGCCAGCTATCCGCTCAACAAGCACATCGACCTGCGCCTGAACGTGTACAACCTGACCGACAAGGAATATGTTGCGGCGATCAACAAGTCCGGTTACCGCTACACCCCGGGCCAGCCGCGCTCGGGCAGCCTGACCGCCAACATCAAGTTCTAAGCAGCACGCTGCTGGCAGCACCTGGGCCCCGCCGGTACCGGCGGGGCTTTTTCGTTTTTGCACAACGTTGTTTTACGATCCTGCCAGCGGATTTTGATGCAATAAAGAGTAGATAAATAAAGAACGTTCATTACAATGCTTGCACGGGCGGCTGGCATGCGATTGCAACGGCATCTGTGCAAAGCCTCCCCACTTCAGGGAGGCAACCATGGCATACCACCATCCGGCGTCACAGCCGTCTTCACCTATCTCATCGAACCGGCTGCGCACCGTCCTGCGCATGATTCCCCTGGTCTGCGCGGCCTGGTGCGGCAACGCGCTGGCGGTGGACGTGATCTACCAGGGGCCGCCTGGCAGCAGCGGCCTGGCCGGCGCCACGCCGGGCGCGCCCGGTACCGCTGGCGGCGCCGCGCCGCCCGCCCCATACCTGCTGTTTGGCGCCGATCCGGTCAACACCCTGCTGGTCAATGGCGGCGCCGGCGGCGCGGGCGGTAACGGCGCCAATGGCAATACCGGTCAGACCGGGGGCGCGGCCGGCGCTGGCGGCGCCGGTGCCGACACCTCGGCCGAGTTATCGGTGGCGGCGCCGGCAACCGGCGCCAGCCTGGCGGTCACCGCCAACGGCGGCCTGGGCGGCAATGCCGGCCAGCCGGGCAGCGGCGCCCAGACCGGGGCAGGCGCGGCAGGCGGTGTCGGCGGTGCAGCGTTCGCCAACGGCGTGCTGATCAGTTCGGGCAGCGGCGCCGTGCAAGGCGCGGCGCAGGCGACCGGCGGCCAGGGCGGCCGCTCCACCGGCGTACTCAACGGCGCGGCCGGCGGCGCGGCGCTCAGCAATCTCACGACGGTCGCGCTGGGCAGCGGCGCGGCCAGCGTGCGTTCGATTGCCACCGGCGGCCAGGGCGCCGCCGCCAATGTCGACGGCACGAGCGGCGGTGCGGGCGGCAATGCCTCGGCCAATGCCGGCGTCGGCAATCCCAACGCCACGTTGTCCTCCTACAGCCAGGACGTGCGCGCCACCGGCGGCGCGGGCGGCCATGCCAACCTCGATTTTGAAAACGCCCCCTTTGCCTACGGCGGCAACGGTGGCGATGCCGCCGCCAACACCAGCAGCGCCTTCAACAGCAGCACCGGCACGCTGACGCTGGTGCAGAGCGCCACCGGCGGCGCCGGTGGCGATACCGTGTTCGCATATGCGGGGCGCGGCGGCAACGCCACGTCCACCATTACCAGCGGCCTGGGCGGCGCACTCAACGCCAGCGTCGACAGCACCGCCACCGGCGGCATCGGTGGCAACGCTGCCGGCAACCCGTTCAACGACCCGATATCGGGCGCACCGGGCGCGGGCGGCAATGCCACCAGCACCGTCTCGCTCACAGGCAACGCACCGGCCGCCGGCAGCTGGAACGCGGTGATTGCCGCCACCAGCACCGCACTGGCAGGCTTGCCCGGTATCGGCGCCTTCTCGGGCGGCGGTGGCACGGCCGACGCCACCGTGACGGTGGCCGGCTACGGCAGGGTGACCGGCACCGCGCTGGCCACCGGCGCGTACGGCGGCAACGAGGGTGGCGCCGGCATTGCGCGCGCCACGGTCGATTCCAGCTACAGCGCGGTGGCCAACGCCACCGCCAATGGCGGCGGCGCCTTCTTCAACCCTGGCGCGGCGGCCACCGCGCGCGCCGATGCCCGGTCGGCCTGGCATGCGAGCGCCGACGCGGTCGCCATGTCCGGCAGCGGCCGCTTTGGCAATACCGAAGCGGGATCTGCCATCGCCCAGGCTTCGGTCACCCGCGCGCTTGGCATGCCGGCGCCGCCTTTAGCGCCAGCGTCGCTGCTGGCGCCGGAGGCGCGCGCCCACGCGCTGGCCAGCTTCCGCGGCGGCGAAGTGCTGGCGCGCAGCAGCTACAGCGATGCCAGCCTGGGCGCCGCGGTGGTGACCACCGCCGGCTCAGCCCAGCCGGCCGAGTACTACCAGCCCGAGGCGTACAGCGCGGCCAATGTCGGCGGCGCAGCCTACGGCGCGTGGACGCCCGATCCCGCCGTCGGCATGGTCTCCTCGTACGCCAGCGCGCTGCCCGATCCGGCTTCGCTGTCCACTTTGCTGGCGGCCTCGCCCAACCTCGCGGCAGCATTCGACGGTGCCCGGTTTTTGGGCGCGGGCACCATGGGCGCGATGTTCTTCCCGTTCAGCGCCACGGCGCAGTTCAGCGTGCCGTTTACCGCCGGCCGCCACCTGCTGCTGGGATTGGGACTGCCGTTCGTCTCGGAATTCGACACCGCCAACTTCGCATTCTCGGTCAGCAATGGCGCCACCGAACTGTACGCGGGCAGCTTCAACAGCCCGGACCAGGCCGCGCTGTTCTTCTCCGATAACGTGCTCGACCTGGGTGTGTTCAACACCAGCACGCTCGACCTGCTGGTGCGCTTCTCGTTCAACGGCGGCATCTATGGCTTCAACTACGTGCTGGGTGCCGGCGACGCCCTGACGCCGGTGCCGGAGCCGGGCGCCTGGCTGATGCTGGTGCTGGGCCTGGCCCTGCTGACGTGGCGCGCCCGCACGTTGCGTTCAGCTAGTCACTGACTGCCGCAACACCGGTGGTGAAAACGCTTGCCACCAATTGCAGCCCCATGACATGATCAATGTCAGACTTTGGCTTTCGGTTCCTCCGGAATGGGGCTGCGATGGATCGTGTGGTTGGCTTGTCCGCGAAATACCTGGCGGCGCGCCCCGGCGCCGCGCCACACAACGCCCTCGATCACCCCTTGCATGCCGCTAGCTTGAATAGCGCTGGCGGCCATTTCCTCATTTTTTCCCCTTGCATGCTACGGCCATTTCCCTGGCAGGCATGCGCACATCCGTTTCAGGAGCGACTATGTTTGCAAACATGAAGGTGGCGGTAAGGCTGGCGATCGGTTTCGGCGCGGTGGTGGTGTTGCTGCTGGCGCTATCGGCGGTCAGCTTGAACAGCATGGCGGCCATGAATCACGACGTGGACTTGCTCATGGACGACCGCTATCCGAAGGTCATGCTGGCCAATGAGGCTGCCACCCTCACCATCGACAATGGCCGCCAGGTACGCAGCATGATGTTGGCCACCAGCAACGAGGAACGCGAGCGCTACAAGGCGACGGCCGAGGCCAACCGCGTCAAGGTGGCCGAAGCGCTGGCCCGGCTCGACAAGCTGGTGGCCAGCGACAAGGGGCGCGAACTGTTCCGCGAGGTCACCAGCAAGAGCAATGCGCTCAATCCTGCCTATGTCGAACTGTATGCCTTGATCAAGGACGATCCGAAGGCCGCGCTCGAGTACATGAAGGACCAGTTTCTCGTCGCCAACAGCAGCTACCTGGCGGCGCTGGAAAACCTGGTCAAGCACCAGACCTCGCTGATGGAACTGGACCGCCAACATGCGGCTGAGAACTATGACAGCACGCGCAACACGGTGATCGCGCTGGCGGCGGGCGCGGTGGTGATCGCGGTCGGGCTGGCGTGGGCCATCACTGCCAGCCTGGTGCGTGGACTCGGCGGCGAACCGGCGTATGCGGCCCAGGTGCTGCGGCGCATTTCCGAAGGCGACCTGTCCAGCGACGTGGTCACCCGGCCCGGCGACAAGGGCAGCCTGCTGTTGACGGTCAAGCAGATGGTGGCCAAGCTCAAGCAGGTGATCGACGGCCAGCGCACGGTGGTGGAGGCCGCCAATCGCGGCAACTTCGATTCCCGCGTGGACCTCAATGGCTTGCAGGGCTTCCAGCGCGACATGGGTGACGGCCTCAATCAACTGGCGGCCACCACCGGCGCCAGCATTGCCGACGTGGTGCGGGTGATGGGCGCAATGTCCGACGGCGACCTCACGCAAACCATCGACAAGCCGTATGAAGGCGCGTTCGGCGAACTGAAAAAATACGCCAACACCACCGTGGCCAAGCTGGGGCAAGTAGTCGCCGAAGTGAACGCCAATGCCGAGGGTCTGGCTGCCGCTTCCGAACAGGTGAGCGCCACCGCCAACTCGCTGGCGCAAGCCGCCAGCGAACAGGCAGCGGGCGTGGAAGAGACCTCGGCCTCGGTCGAACAGATGACCGCGTCGGTAGCGCAAAACACCGACAACGCCAAGGTGACCGACGCCATGGCCAGCCGCGCGGCGGTGGAGGCCACCGAAGGCGGCGAAGCCGTGCGCTCGACGGTAACGGCCATGAAGCAGATCGCCGCCAAGGTGCTGATCATCGACGACATCGCCTATCAAACCAATTTGCTGGCGCTGAACGCTGCCATCGAAGCGGCCCGCGCCGGCGAGCACGGCAAGGGCTTCGCGGTGGTGGCGGCCGAGGTGCGCAAGCTGGCCGAGCGCAGCCAGGTGGCCGCCCAGGAAATCGGTGAAGTCGCCACCAGCAGCGTCAGCCTGGCCGAGCATGCCGGCCAGATGCTGGGCGCGATGGTGCCCAATATTCGCAAGACGTCCGACCTGGTACAGGAAATCACCTCGGCATCGGAAGAGCAATCGGCGGGCCTGGCGCAAATCAATTCCGCCATCGCCCAATTGAGCCAGACCACCCAGCAAAACGCCGCCGGCTCCGAACAACTGGCCTCCACCGCCGAGCAGATGAGCAGCCAGGCTGAAGAACTGCAACAGGCGATGAGTTTCTTCCGGGTGGCGGGCAGCCTGAAAAGCACCGCCGCCTCATCCCACCATAGCAGCCACAGCAGCCACGGCGCCAGCCGGCAGCAGCCCCGCCCGTCATCCGCCCCACGCCACGCCCCGGCGCCACGGCAGCAGGAGTTTGCGTCCACCGGGCCGGATGAAACCAAGTTCGTGCGGTACTAGTTTGGTACAACATAGCCGGGTGGTTACAACGCGGTAGCGTAGACGTAGTCACAATTCCTCTTTATAATTGCGAGTGATTCTCATTTAGATTACTCACCATTCAGGAGTTGTGATGTTCCACCGCGCAGACAAACCATTTTCATCCACCGCAGTCCTGCGCCCCGTGCGCCTGGCGGCCCGACTGGCACTGCTGTGCGCGAGTGCGGCCATCACGTTCCCGCTGGCCTATGCTGCGGACGCACCAGCGCCGGCAGATGCAGCCGCCGGTGCGGAGGCCGACCGCGATACCCTGCTGCCCAGCGTGACCGTCACCGGCACCAGCGACCGTGTCACCACCGAAAACTCGGGTTCGTTCGGCAGCCGCAAGACGTCGATCGTCAAGGGCCTGGAATCGGTGCGTGAAATTCCGCAGCCGGTCACCGTGCTCACGCGCCAGTTCATCGAAGACCGCGCGCTGCTCAACCTGACCGACCTGATGCTGGCCACGCCCGGCATCGCGGTCGATTACACCGACAGCGAGCGCATCACGTACCACTCGCGCGGCTACCAGATCGACGCCATGCAGGTCGATGGTTTGACCATTACCCAGGGCGGCTCGGCCTTCGCCCAGCCCGATGCGGCCGTGCTCGACCGCGTGGAAGTGCTGCGCGGCGCCTCGGGCATGTTGCGCGGTTCGGGCAATCCGTCGGCCACCGTCAACATGGTGCGCAAGCGTCCCACGCGCGACTTCCAGGCGTCCGCCACTGGCGTGCTCGGTTCGTGGGACCGGCGCCGCGCCGAAGGCGATATTTCGGGCGCACTCAACCAGGCCGGCACCGTGCGCGCGCGCCTGGTGGCCGTCAAGGAAAAAAAGGATAGCTTCCAGAAGGCGATGAAGGAAGACCGGCAAGTGCTGTACGGCGTGGTGGAAGCGGACCTGTCGCCCGACACTGTGCTCACCGCCAGCCTGCAGCGCACCGAACTCGATGCCACCGGCTCGTGGGGCGGCATGCCGGCCAAGCTCGATGGCTCGTCGATGAACCTGCCACGCGACACGTTCCTGGGCGCCGCCTGGAACCGCTGGAACCGCGCCAACGAACAGGCGTTCGTGGAGCTCGAGCAGCGTTTCGACAATGGCTGGACCGCCAAGGCCAGCGCCGGCTACCTGCACCTGAAGATGGACCCGAACGGCTTCAAGCAGTCGTACATCGCCCGCCCCGCCGGCAGCAAGGACGATTACCTGTTCGGCGTGACCACGTCGCAGTACACGGGCGACGACAGCCAGCAGGATAACTACTCGCTCAGCGCCAACGGACCGTTCACCCTGCTGGGCCGCCAGCACAAGCTGGTGGTGGGCGCGGAAGCCCTGCGCACGCGCACCGTCGCGACGGCCGGCCTGGGCAACCAGTTCCCGCTCAATAACGTCGATATCCGCAACTGGGACCCGTACGCCACGTACCCGGAAAACAACCTGGTCACCATCAACACCCTGAAGCCGACCTTTATCCAGCAGCAGGGCGTGTATGCGACCACCAGCCTGTCGCTGATGGACTCGCTCACGGCGCTGGCCGGTGTGCGCCTGAGCTGGTACGAGTACCGCGCCCCGGCCGCTCCTGCCACCAGCTACAAGGTGGAGCGCCAGACCACGCCGTTTGCCGGCCTGGTGTACGACATCACGAAAAAGCTTAACGCCTACGTCAGCTATACCGAAATCTTCACGCCGCAAAACGTCAAGGACGTCAACAACAACATGCTCAAGCCCATCACCGGCGAGGACTACGAAGCGGGTCTGAAGGGCGAATTCTTCGGCGGCAAGCTCAATGCGTCGGCCGGCCTGTTCCGTATCAACAACGTGGGCCGCGCGGTGGAAGACTCGGCGGGACCGGCGACCTGTGCGCCGTCGAACCCGACCGGCCGCTGCCGCATTGCCGGCGGCAAGACCGAGAGCGAAGGCTGGGAAGCGGAGCTGTCGGGCGAGCTGGCGCCGGGCTGGAACGTCCAGGGCGGTTACACCAATACCCGCACCAGGTACGTGGTCGATACCGCCGCCAACACCAACCAGCCGCTGCGCGCCATCGATCCGCGCCACCAGCTGCGCTTCTTCAGCAACTACCGCCTGGGCGGCCTGCTCAAGGGCTGGACCGTGGGTGGTGGCGCCAACATCCAGAGCGACGCCACCGTCACCGGCAGCGGCCTGACCGCGCGCCAGGGCGGCTACTCGGTGTTGAACGCCATGGCCGGCTACCGCTTCAACGACCGTTACTCGGTGCAGGTCAACGTCAACAATCTGGGCGACAAGACCTACTACAAGCGCTTTGCGCCGACCGGCCTGGCCTATTACTACGGCGATCCGCGCAACGTGGTGGTGACGCTGCGCGCGGCGCTTTGATTTAATTATTTATATAGTTTATACGAAATAAATAGTTTATATCGTATAAACGGTTTATGTAAATAATTTTCGGCTGTTTTTTACCGTCGATTTTTACCCAATTCAGTTGGTGATTTGACGGATGGCGGCGGTGAATTTGTCGAGTTCTGCGGTGGTGGTGAACAGTGCCGGAGTCACGCGCAGGCAGGCGCCGCCTGCTGCGCCTTGGCGCGGGACCGTGAAAATGCCGTACTGATCGACCAGGGTTTTTTGCAGGGCCACGTTGTCGTCAAAACTGGTCTTGCCGGCCAGTCGCAGCGATGTGACGGCGCCGCTCATGTCGTCGGGGGTGAGGATGTGCACCTTGCTGTTGCCGCGCAGTTGCGCCACCCAGTGGTTGCGCAGGTGCAGTAGGCGGGCGCCCTTGTTGCGGGTGCCCATGGCGTCGTGCTGGCGTAGCGCGGCAGGGATGGTCAGCAGCGCAGCGACGTTGACGGTGCCGGCCAGCACGCGCGCACGGATGTCGGTCGCCGGGTAGTCGGCATTGCCCAGGTGGATGCCGATCGCGCTCAGGCGCTCCTTGCGGATGTGGATGAAACCCAGGCCCAGCGGCGCGCCGATCCACTTGTGCAGGTTGCCGCCGACGAAGTCCGCCTGCAAGTCCGGCAATTGGTAGTCGAGCTGACCCCACGACTGCGCCACGTCCACGATCACATCGACGCCACGCGCCTTGGCCATTTTTACCAGCTCGGCAATCGGATACACCAGGCCGGTGCGGTGGCTGATGTGAGTGAGCAGCAGCAGGCGCGTGCGCGGCTGGGCCTTGAGCGCCTGCTCGTACACGTCCAGCACGCTCTGGCGCGTGGCCGGCTCGGGCGTGGTGACCACCGCCACCGTGGCGCCGCGCCGCGCGGCCAGGTCCTGCATGGCGTACTGCATCGAATCGTAGTCGAGGTTGCCGTACATGATGGTGTCGCCGGCCTTGAGCAGCTGGTAGTTGCTGATCAGGTTTTGCAGCGATTCGGTGGCGCCGCGCGTGAGCGCCACCTCGTCGGTCGGCACGCCCAGGTGCTGCGCCAGCGTGGCGCGGATCGCCTCGACGCCCTGGCGGTCGAATTCGCGCCGCAGGAAGTACGAGTTGTCGCGGTTGAGGCGGTCGATATGGCGCTTGAAATCGTCCGATACCGCGCGCGTCATGATGCCGTAGTAGGAGTTTTCCAGGTTGATGAAGTCGCCGCTGACGTCGTAGTGCGACTTGACGTCACCCCAGTACGCTTCGTCGCGCACGACCTGTGCGACCGGGCCGGCCGGCGCCTTTGATGGCTGATCCTGCGCCTGCAGCGCTGGCGTGGCGCCAACAGTACCGGCAGCGCCGGCGGCAACGAGGGAACCCTGCAGAAAGGTGCGGCGGCTGATGGTCATGGCGGTCCTGTACGGTGATTGGCGATCGGAACATTGTAGGCAAACGCCAGCGCCATGCTTGTCGCGCGACTTCGCAAGCTATAAACTGGGCTTATACCCTGACCTGATCACTCCCATGCTGTTCCGTGAAATCGAGATCTTCCGCGCCGTGATGACGGCCGGCTCCGCCAGCAAGGCGGCGCGCCTGCTCAACCTGACGCAGCCGGCCGTGAGCCTGTCGCTGCGCAAGCTGGAAACCCATGCGGGCCTGGCGCTGTTCGAGCGCGTGCGCGGCAAGCTGGTCCCCACCCAGGAGGCGCACGCGCTGCTGGCCGAGGTGCACCGCTGCTTCGTCGGGCTCGACGCCATCGAGCACCGGCTGCGCAGCCTGCGCCAGTTCGGCGTCAACCGCATCCGCATCGCCAGCCTGCCGGGCATGGGCGTGGGTTTCCTGCCGCGCGTGCTGAGCGAATTGAAGCTTAGCGAGCGCAAGGTGACGGTGTCGCTGCAGATCATGTCATCGCGCGACGTGCGCGCGCGCCTGCTGGCGGGCGAGGCCGATATCGGCCTGATGGCCGACGAGGTCAGCGCCGATGGCCTCGAACACTCGGTGTTCGCGCGCTACAACGGCGTGGTGGCGCTGCCGTTGAAACACCCGCTGGCGCGCAAGAAGGTGATACGTCCGAGCGACCTGGCGCGCTACCCGTTTTTGGCGCTCAATCCCGAGGACGGCGCCAGCGTGCGGCTCGACGCCATCTTCCGCGCCCACGGCGTGGTGCCCGAAACCGTTGTCGAGACACCGTATACGATCAGCTTATGCGAGCTGGTACGCCACAACGTGGGCATTGCCATCGTCAACCCGGTCACCGCGCTTGATTACGCGGGCCGCGACATCGTGCTGCGGCGCTTTTCGGAAACCCTCGCCTACGGCTGCCAGCTGGCCATGCCGGCATGGCGGCCGCTGACACCGTTCGCCCAGCAACTGCTGGCCGCGATGCGCACGCGGCTGGCGGCGGACCTGGCCGGGCTGGACACATGGCTGGAAAGAAATCATTGAGGTGATCAATTTGAGAAAATGATGAGTCCGGTTACAAAGTGTGAATAAATAAAGTTTTTAATATGATATCTTTCTGGTTATAAAAATATTGTCTTTGTATAAACCAGATACTAGGGGAAACTTCAGTTTCAATAGTGAATTTTTTTATTTCCAAATACAAATTGGATTGAAAAAAATATACGTTTCTGAAGCTGCTACATTCAATTCACCAACCGGAATCTACATGAAAAAAATCACGCTTAGCGCCTTGCTGTCGCTGTTCGCCTTTTCCAACTACGCCGCTGCCGGCCCCGTGACCAGCGGTTTTAATAACCTGGGTACCGTCGCAGTGTGCGACGATTGTTATACCCCGGAGGTGACGCTCGGTTTTAATGCCAATTATTTCGGCGATACCTTCGATACCACGTATGTCAGCAATAACGGTTATGTCACCTTCGGTAGCGGGCAGGGCACTTATACCCCTACCGGGCTGACCGCCAATTATCTCGGCGCACCGATCATCGCGCCATTTTTCTCCGACGTCGATACCCGGGCGGCCGCCGGCGGCACAGTTACTTACGGCAACGGCACCTACGCCGGCCAGAAAGCCTTCGGCGTGACCTGGAACCAGGTCGGCTATTACCAGGCGCGCGAAGACAAGCTCAATACCTTCCAGCTGATCCTGGTGGACCGCAACGCCACCGGCGCCGGCAACTTCGACATTTATTTCAACTACGACCAGGTGCGGTGGGAAACCGGTGAAGCGGACTCAGGCGTTGACGGCCTCGGCGGCATCTCGGCCTCGGTCGGCTTTGCCAACGGCAGCGGCGCAGCCGGCACCTACAACCAGCTGGCCGGCTCGCTGGTCAACGGCGCGCTGCTCGATGGCGGCATCCACTCGCTTGCCGCCGGCAGCAACAACGGCGTGACCGGCCAGTACCTGTTCCAGGTGCGCAATGGCGTGATCACCGCCGTGCCGGAACCGGAAACCTATGCCATGCTGGTCGCCGGCCTGGGCCTGGTGGGCGCCATGAGCCGCCGCCGCCAGCGCAGCAAGGCCGCCGTTTGATGCGCTAGCACCACCTCGCGTACACTCCCCGGCAACGCCGCGCCGCCCGGTGCGGCTTGCCACGGGAGTTCACAGTGCCACCAACGATCACCAGCGTCGCTGCCGACGACACCGCGTTCTGGGACGCGATCCGCGCGCAGTACGCGCCATCACCCGACTTCATCAACCTGGAAAACGGCTACTTCGGCATGCCCGCCAACCCGGTGCGCGCCGCCTTGCGCCGCTACCAGGATGAAGTCGATGCCGAAAGCAGCTATTTCCTGCGCCAGCGCTGGCCCGGCCGCCTGGCACAGGTGCGCCAGGCGCTGGCCGCATTCACCGGCGTCGATGCCGACGAACTGCTGATCACGCGCAGCGCCGTGGAGTCGCTCAACATCGTGTTGCAGGGCTATCCGTTCGCACCCGGCGACGCCATCGTCTATGCCCACCACGACTACGACAGCGCGCTCGACATCGTCGCCACCCTGGCTGCACGGCGCGGCGTGGCGCCGGTGCCGGTGGACGTACCGCTCGATGCTGTCAGCGATGCCGCCATCGTCGCCGCGTACGAATCCGCCATCACGCCGCGCACGCGGGTGATGCTGCTCACCCACATCGTGCACCGCACGGGCCAGATCATGCCGGTGGCGGCGCTGGCGGCCATGGCGCGCGCACGCGGCATTGACGTCATCATCGACGCCGCCCATTCGTTGGCGCAGCTCGACTACCGGGTGCCGCAACTGGGCGCGCAGTTCGTCGTCGCCAACCTGCACAAGTGGGTGGGCGCGCCGCTGGGCACGGGGCTGCTGTACATCGCGCGCGAACGCATTGCCGACATCGCGCCGTTCTACGCCGACACCAGCCATGCCGCCGGCGATATCGACAAGCTGGGGCACGTGGGCGCGGTGCCGCCGGCGCCGGTCATGGCGATCGAGGATGCGCTGGCGTTCCACGCGCAGATCGGTGCGGCCAACAAGGAAGCGCGCCTGCGCTGGCTGGCGCGGCGCTGGATGGACGCGGTGCGCCACGTGCCCGGCGTGCGCCTGTACACGCCCGCCGATCCGGCGCGCCACTGCGCACTGGGCGCCTTCGGCATCGACGGCATCGCAGCGGCGGACGTGGCGCGGCGGCTGATGGACGAGCACCGTATTTTCACGGTGGTGCGCCAGCTGGGCGATGTATCGCTCGTGCGGGTAACGCCTCACGTGTACACGCGCGCGCACGATGTCGATGCGCTGGCGGCGGCGATTGTCAGGCTGGCGACGGCGCCGCAGTGACGGGCTGCGTTGTGGTTTGCGCGCGGTCACGGATAGCGCCAGCGGAGGCGGCATGGGTGGCTAAATGCGCGGCAGCAGGCATGACGTCCACACTCGCGCCGGCGAGCAGCATGGCGCGGAAGTCTGCCACCAGCGGCCGCAAGTTGATGCGGTGCCAGGCCGCCCACAGCGGCGTGCGATAGCTGAACCACGGCAGTTCGCGCAGCACCACGCCCGGCGGCGCCTGGTGCCGCAAACCCTGCTGCACCATGGCGATGCCCAGACCCGCGCCGACCAGGCCCAGCGCCGTCATCGGTTCGGTCGCTTCCATGCGCACGCGCGGGGTAAAGCCGGCCCGCGCGCACTCGGCGATGAAGTTGTCGTGCTGGAGCGCGGTCTCCTTGTGCCGCACCAGGATCCAGTCCTGCGCCGCCAGGTCGGCCGGCGCCAGCGTGGGCGACGCGGCCAGCGGGTGCGCGTCGGGCAGCGCCAGCAGCATCGGCTCGCTGCGCACCAGCGCGCAATCGAGATCGGCGTCATCGGGCGCCGGCGGTTCGCATAACAGGGCAATATCGAGGCTGCGCTGGCGCAGGCCTTCGACTTGCTCGGCCGAATGCAGGTTATAGAGCGCCACGTGCACTTGCGGGCGCTCGGCGCGCAGCGTGCGCAGGCCGTCGGGCAGCACGCCTGCGTGCATGGCGTTGTCGATGTAGCCGATGCACAGCCCGCCCTCGTCACCGCGGCCCAGGCGGCGCGCCATGGCTTCCAGGCGCGTGGCATGGACCAAGAAGGCGCGGGTTTCGGTCAGAAAGGTACGGCCGTCGCGGGTGAGGCGGATGCGCTGCAAACTGCGCTCGAACAGGGTCAATCCCAGCTTTTCCTCGAGCTGGGCGATCTGCCGGCTCAGCGGCGACTGCGAAATGTGCAGGCGCTCGGCAGCACGCCCCACGTGTTCTTCCTCGGCCACGGCGACGAAGTATTGCAACTGGCGAATATCGAGCATTTCAGACCCATCAGGACTTAAGGTTGGCAAATTATGTCTTGGACGGTCTGTTCAAGTCAATCTACACTGGTCTCATACACTCATCCACCAGGAGAACCCCATGAGCATTCGTGAACAACTGCAAGGCAAACTCGGCTTCGGCACCGCCCCGCTGGGCAATATGTACCGCGACATTCCCCCGGCCGAGGCGATCGCCACGGTCGATGCGGCCTGGGACCAGGGCATCCGCTTTTTTGACACCGCACCGCTGTACGGCGCCGGACTGGCCGAGATCCGCCTCGGCGAAGCGCTGGCCCGCCGCCCGCGCGACGAATACGTCCTGAGCACCAAGATCGGCCGCGTCATCCTCGACGAACTGGAAGACCCGCTGGCGCGCGACATGGGAGAGAAGGGCGGCCTGTTCGAGTTCGGCCTGAAGAACAAGATCGTCAACGACTACAGCGCCGACGCCACGCTGCGCTCGATCGACGCGAGCCTGCAACGCCTCAAGACCGACCGCCTCGACATCGTCTGGGTACACGACGTGGCCCAGGATTTCTTTGGCGACGAATGGCTGGCGCAATACGAGATCGCCCGCACCGGCGCCTTCCGCGTGCTGGACCGCCTGCGCGACGAAGGCGTGATCAAGGGCTGGGGCCTGGGCGTAAACCGCGTCGAGCCGCTGGAATTGACGCTCGACCTCGACGAACCAAAGCCGGACGCCTTCCTGCTGGCCGGCCGTTACACGCTGCTCGACCACGAGCGCGCGCTGCAACGCCTGATGCCGGCCGCCGCCGCGCAACACGTGGACATCGTCGTCGGCGGTCCGTACAGCTCGGGCATCCTGGCCGGCGGCACGCATTTCGAATACGCCAAGGCGCCGCCTGCCATCGTCGAGAAAGTGGCGCGCCTGACCGCGCTGGCCACCCGCCACGGCATCAGCATCAAGGCCGCCGCCTTGCAGTTCGCGCTGGCGCATCCGGCAGTGGCCAGCGTGATCCCGGGCGCCAGCCGCCCCGAGCGCCTGCTGGAAGACCAGGCCGCACTGCGCCAGGCGGTGCCGGCAGCGTTCTGGCAGGCGCTGCGCGAACAGGGGCTGGTGTCGGCGCTGGCGCCGTTGCCGGGCCAGTAATCAATCGCGGCGCACCGTGCGAAAGCCGATGTGCGCTGCGGCCAGGTCGCGTTCCTGCGACTCGCGCGCGGAGGCCCGGTAGCGTACGCAGTAGTCGGGGGCGCACAGGAATGAGCCGCCCTTGATCACCATTGTGGCATTGGCTGCATTGGCGGCGTTGGGCGCTTTGGGCGCGTTGCCGGCGCCGGCGATGCGGCCGGCTGCGACAGCGGTATCGCCATTGGCGTGCGGCTGGCGCGGACCGGTGTAGGGGTCCTGCGTCCATTCCCAGACGTTGCCGATCATGTCGTACAGGCCGAATCCGTTGGGCGCGTAGCAGCCCACGGGGGCGGCGCCCGCATGGCCGTCAGCGGCGACATCGAGTTGCGGAAACGCGCCTTGCCAGTAGTTGGCGGCGGGCTTGCCTGCGGCGTCCGTCGGCGCGGTGTCGAGTTGATTGTCGCTGCGGCCGGCTTTGCCGGCGTATTCCCATTCCGCCTCGGTGGGCAGATCGCGGCCCAGCCAGTGCGCGTAGGCCAGCGCGTCGGCTTGCGTGACCAGTGTCACTGGCAGGTGGCCGCCGGGGGCTTTGACCGGGGCTGGCGCTGATGCTGATGCTGATGCCGATGACAGTGCTGGCGATGGCGATGGCGCGCCAGCTTGCGCCGTGCGCCACTGCGCGCCTTGTTCCAGCGTCCACCAGGCGTACGGCCGTTGTTGCAGTTCTTCCGCTGTCGGCACGTGGAACACCACGCCGGCGCCTTGCCGTTCCGCTTCCGTTACATAACCGGTCGCCGCCACGAACGCGGCGAACTGCGCTTGCGTCACTTCCGTGCGGTCGATCCAGAAGCCGGCAACGCGGGTGGCGCCGGGCTGCGCGGGACGCTCGTCCGGATAGCCGCGCTCACTGCCGAAGATGAAGCTGCCGCCTGTCACCCGCACCATGCCCGCGTGAGGATCGGCGCCCCAGCCGGTCGGCAGGCCGCTGTAGGCGGCGCACGATGGTTCGCTGCCCAGCCTGGCCGCCGGTGCTTCGGTCAGCGCATTGCTGGCGCTGGTATGCCACACCAGCGCCAGCAGCGCGGCTCCCAAGGCCAGCGCTGGCAACGCCATGCGCCAGGCCCTGCCGCGTGACGCCACGCCCATCAGTAATAGCCCTGCGGCTTCAGTGGCTCCACGCCACCCACGCGCTGCATGAATTGCTGCCACTCTCCGACCATGGTGTTGGTCAGCGCCTGGTTTTGCGCGGCGACGTCGGTGGTTTCGCCGCGGTCGCGGGTGAGGTCGTACAGTTGCCAGCGGCCGTCGAGCGGACCTGTCGGCGGTTCGTTCCACAGCGCCTTCCACTTGCCGTCGGCGCTGATCAGGTAGGCGCGGCCGTATGATTCGTGTCCAAGCGGTTCGGTGCGCACGCTGGCGGTGCTGCCTTCAAGCAGCGGCAGCAGCGACTTGCCGGTGACGGGATAGACGTTGCGGCCGTTGTACACCACCTTGCCCCGGTTGCGATCGACGCCGCCGGCATCGACGGCGGCCGGTGCCGCTTGCGTGGGCGGCGTTACGCCGGCCAGCGCCAGGAACGTCGCGGTGTTGTCGGTGATGTGGGTGAGGGCGCTCAGGTTGGGCAGGCGCGATGTCTGGCCCGGCAAGCGCACGATCAGCGGCGTGGCGACGCTGCCTTCGCCGGCATAGCCCTTGGTCAGGCGGAACGGCGTGGCGCTCACCTCGGCCCAGCGCAGGCCGTATTGCAGGCGCCTGGCGGCCTGGGCGCCGTTGTCGGTGCCCAGCGTGGCGTACACCGGTTCGATGGCATTGGCTTCGTCGGTCAGCCTGGGGTCGGCGCCGCTGTCGATCGGCCAGCCTTCGGCGCCGTTATCGGACTGGAACATGATGTAGGTGTTGTCGTATTCGCCGATGTCCTTCAAATGCTGGATCAGCAGGCCGATGTTGTGGTCGAGGTTGTCGACCATGCCGGCGTAGATTTCCATGTAGCGCGCCTGCGCCTTCTTTTCCAGCGCGGTCAAGCTGGCCCACTTCTTGTTGACCTTGCCCGGACCGTAATCGGCATAGCCCTGCGCCATGCCGTTGTTGGCGTTGATGTACTTGGCACTGGCCGTGTTGAAGCCGGCGGTGGCGGGGCTGCGCGACGTGGTTTCCGGTGCCCCCGGGTAAGGTGTGAAGTCGGCCGGGATGATGCCGAGCTGCTTCTGGCGGGCGATGCGCGCATCGCGCACGGCCTCGTAGCCGGCGTCATACTTGCCCTTGTACTTGGACAGCCACGGCTCCGACACTTGCAGCGGCCAGTGCGGCGACGTGTAGGCGGCGTACGCAAAGAATGGCTTGCCGTCGGCCTTGTTGCTGTCGATGTAAGAGATCAGGCGCCTGGTATAAAAATCGGTCGAATAAAACGGTTCGCCACCTGCGCCGCCGGGCTGGCCCGGTTGTCCCGGCTGCACGAACTTGCCGTCTTCCGTGTAGTTGGTGGAGCCTTCGCGCTCGTGGGCGTAATGGTTGGCGGCGGCGCCGGCCAGCAGCGCGTAGCTGCGCTCGAAACCCCACTGATCCGGCGTCTTGCCGGCAGTGGTGACGGCGCCGCCGGCAAGCGCGGACCCGAGGTGCCACTTGCCGGCCATGTACGTGTGATAGCCGTTATCGCGCAGCAGCTGGGCAAACGACAGCGAGCTGTCGTTGAGGAAGCCTTCGTAGCCGGGCAAGCCGCGCCGTTCATCGTTGGGCGCGCCCATGTGGCCTTCGCCCACCAGGTGGTGATCGGTGCCCGACACCAGCATGGCGCGCGTGATGGCGCAGACGGTGCCGGTGTGGTGGTTGGTCAGCAGGCGGCCCTGTTTGACCAGCGCGTCGAGGTTGGGCGTCTCGATCTCGCCGCCGAAGGCGCCGAGGTCGGAGTAGCCGAGGTCGTCGGCCATGATGTAGAGGATGTTCGGCTTTTTCTTGATCGCCGGCGCCGCTTCGGACAGCGGCGCCCTGGCGGACTCGCTGCAGCCGGCAAGCACCAGGGCGCTGGTGACGGACAGGCCGATCAGGCTTCGTTGAATGACGTGCAGCAGGCGTGGAGCGGGCATGGTATTCCTTGCGGATGAAGTACGCAAAGAATAAATGTTATCGAGCTGATCAGAAACGAAGCATTTCGCGCTAGCTCATGCGGTTTTTACATGCCCTGCCTGCTGCGCGGTTGCCGGGTCAGTCTTTCAGGTCGGCCGGCACCTTGCCGCCGTTTTCCGCCAGCTTGTTCATCACCTGGCGGTGCAGCCAGATGTTCATCTTGGCCGAGTCGCCGGTGTCGCCGCTGTAGTGCAGTTCCTGCGCCAGGTCCTTGCGCGATTGCAGGCTGCTGTCGAGGTCGAGCAATTTCAGCAGATCGACAATCGACGTACGCCAGTTGAGCGGCTGGCCGGCTTGCTGCGCCTTGGTGTTGAGGATGGCTTCCACGTCCACTTCGGACAGGTGCACGGCCGCTGGCGCGGCGGTGGTCTCTGCGGCAGGCACGGAAGGTGACGCCGGTGCGGTTGGCACGGCGGCAGGGTTGGCCGGCGCCGGCACCGTGGTGCCTTGCGGCGCCTGGGCGATGGCCGGGTGCGAGGCCGGGAAGATTTTGTGGAAAATGTTGCTCAGTATGCCCATGTCGGGATCTCCTGTAGGTGGGTGTAAGGGATCAGCATACGGGTTTGGGGCGGGGGGTCTGTGCGGGAGCTAACAGCTTCGGAACCAAGCTGCCGCTCTGAGGCTATACTCGCACCCCATGAAAAATACCTATAACGAGACCCCCACCCGCATCCTGCGCCGCCAGCAACTCTCGCTGGTGCTGCTGGTCGTCTGCGGCGTGATCAACTACCTCGACCGCGCCACGCTGGCCGTGGCCAACGAATACATCCGCGCCGACCTGGGGCTGTCGCTCGGGCAGATGGGACTGCTGCTGTCGGCGTTTTCATGGAGCTATGCGCTGTGCCAGTTGCCGGTGGGCGCGCTGGTGGACAAGATCGGGCCGCGCTGGCTGCTCGGCGGCGGCCTGGTGGTGTGGTCGCTGGCGCAGGCGGCTGGCGGTTTTGCGGCCACGTTCGGCTACTTCGTGCTGGCGCGGATTGCACTGGGCATCGGCGAGGCGCCGCAGTTTCCGGCGGCGGCGCGCGTGGTGAGCAACTGGTTCCCGGCCCGGGCGCGCGGCACGCCGACCGGCATCTACAACTCGGCCTCGCCGCTGGGCGTGGCGCTGGCGCCGCTGGTGCTCGCGCCCCTGATCATCGCCACCAGCTGGCACTGGGCGTTCTTCATCACCGGCGCCATGGGCCTGGTGGCGGCCGTGGTGTGGGTGGTGTTGTACCGCGACCCGGTGCGCGCCGACATGACGGCCGCAGAACAAGCCTATCTCGAAGTGGACGAGGTGGCTGCTGCCGCCCCCAAGGCAAACTTCGCCTCGTGGCTGGCGCTGTTCCGCTACCGCGTGACCTGGGGCATGATGCTCGGCTTCTTCGGTTCGGTGTACCTGAACTGGGTGTATCTGACCTGGCTGCCGGGCTACCTGCGCACCGAGCGCCACATGGACCTGGCGTACGCAGGGCTGGCGGCGTCGGTGCCGTTCATGTGCGGCTTTGCCGGCGCGCTGATCGCCGGCTGGGCTTCCGACCGCGTGGCGCGCGCGGCATCTTCGCCGGTAACGGGCCGGCGCAACGCGGTGGTGATCGCCACGCTGGGCATGGTGGTGTTTACCATTCCGGCGGCGCTGGTGGACAGCAATCTGGTCGCGGTGGCATGCATCTCGATCGTGATTTTCCTGGCCAACGCCTCATCGGCGTGTGCGTGGTCGCTGGCGACGGTGGCGGCGCCGCCAAGCCGGGTGGCCTCACTGGGTGCGCTGCAAAACTTCGGCGGCTTCTTGGGCGGCGCGCTGGCGCCGATACTCACCGGTTACATCGCGCAGACGTGGTCGTTCGTGCCGGCGCTGCTGGCGGGGGCGGGGATCGCGTTCATGGGCGCGATGTCGTATCTGTTCCTGGTGACGAAGCCGATTCCTGAGTGATCGATCGCTGCGCCAGCAGGTGAGACAGCCGTTGCAGGCCTGCCTGCAAGCGGCCCCGGTCCTTGATGCTGCCCAGCGAAATCCGGATGGCATTCACCGATCCGGTGCCGGTTGCAAATGCCTGTGCGGGCGTGACGGCGATGCCCTCGCTGCGGGCTGCGCGCGCCAGCTGCGCGCAGTTCCAATACGCCGGCAACTCGAGCCACACATGCAGGCCGTCGCCGGTGCCGCCGTACCGCCCCGCCAGGATAGTGCGGGCCATGCGGTGGCGCAGGCGCGCCTCGCTGCGTACGCCTTCCATCAATCTGCTGGCCGAGCCGTCGAGGATCCACTGCGTGGCCAGTGCGGCCGTCAGCGGAGCTGTCATCAGCGCAAACGATCGGAGTGCGTCCAAAAAGCGCTCGCGTTCCTGCGGGTTGCGTATGAGCACAAATGCGACGCGCAAGCCGGGGGTCAGGCATTTCGACAGGGTCGAGATGTACACCACCTGTTCCGGCGCAAACGTGGCAACCGGTGGCGGCGGGGCATCGGCAAGCAGCCAGTAGGGATCGTCCTCGACGATGCGTACCTTGCAGCGCCTGGCGATGCTGGCGAGCTGCTGGCGCCGGTGCTCCGGCATGGTGATGGCAGTGGGGTTCTGCAAAGTGGGGTTGAGGTACACCAGCGCGGGCTGGTGCTGGCGGCACGCTTGCTCGAGCATCCCGGGTACCATCCCGTGCTGGTCCGCGGCCACCGCGATGACTCTCCGGCCGAACCGGGTGGCTGCGGCAATCAAGCCGGGATAGCTCGCCGGCTCGGCCAGGATGATATCGCCGGGCGCCGTCAGCGCCAGGATCGATGCGGCGATCGCCGCCTGCGCCCCCGGGCAGACAATCACTTGCCGCGCCTCCAGGTGTCCGAACATCGGTGCGAGCCAGGTGGCGCCTGCCTTGCGGTCGGAGTCGCTGCCGCCGGCCAGGTGGTAAGTCATCAGCAATTCGCTATCGGCCCGCATCAGCACTTGCGACAAACCTTGTTTCAACAGGTCGTCGAAGTCCACGCCAGCGGGCGGCGGCGGGGTGTTCATGCTGAGGTCAAGGATCGAGGTCAGTTCGACTTTCGGCGCTGCGACATACGTGCCGCGGGCGCCGCGCCCCTCCAGCAGGTTGCGGCGCCTGGCTTCGTCGTAGGCGCGGGTGACCGTCGTCAGGTCCACGTCCAGCCGGGCGGCCAGCTGGCGCTGCGGAGGCAACCGGTCACCGGGCGTCAGCGATCCGTCTGCCACCGCCGCCTGCAACGCATCGGCAATCTGCAAAAAGCGCGGCCCCTGGTTGGCGACCAGGCGCGGCAACCAGCCAGTCAAATGTCCTTCTTGTATGGTTTTCGCCTGGGACATTTTGTCTCGATGTATGGAAATTGTTTTTCAGTAGTATGCTTGAAATCGACAGCGTCACGTAATCACCTGGAAAAATGATGGATTGGATCCCGATAGTTTTCGTAATATTCAAGTTTCTCGTGCTGGGCACGGGGATGTACTACGCCATCAAGTGGCATTACGACCAGGGCAAGAAGGTGTCGGTGAACGAACGGCGCGCGGTGCTGCGTGCGGGGGGCAAGGTGGTTGTTATCTTTGTGCTCGGGCTGCTTGGGGTGGGGCTGGCGACGTTCCTGATGATCAGGATGATGGGGATGGAGCTGAACTTCTGATGGGTCGGCCGGTAGTAATGCGCAGTGCTGCGAAGCTGCTGTGCACGAACAATAAAGTTCGGCACACCTCCCTCGACACTCACAACAACTTGCGAATTTCTTGTGCCAACGCTAGGCTTTGTTGCACCAATAAAGATTGAGGATGGCAGCGCGCACTTGACGCTCCGCGACCTGGCGGTCGAAATCGCGCGCCATCCCCCGCTCGCCGAGCAGCTTGAAACAGCGCATTTTGGTTTCCCCCTTGGTTGATGTGAATGCGCCAGGTCTGCTCATGGCCGTTGACGGTCCAATATCGCGGCATAACTTATAGCTGAGGAAATAGGTGGCCAGCCCTTCCGGAAAACAGGCCGGGTGCCCACGCTGCGCAGCGACCTACATGGCTGACCTTCGCACTCTGCCCTGTTAAAGACTCGAGTTCGACAATGCACACGAAGGGTTCACCTGTGGTACCGGTATAGCCGACCTGTACTTGAGCGTTGAACTGCACAGTGAGCGTGGCTCGTTTTAGGCAATGCCAGGCAACGTTTTGCTTGGACAGCGCTGTACGCAAGACGGCCAATTGCTCAGCAGCGACGCTGGTGGTGATTTTATTAGTTGGGTAGGCAGCCCCAGAAATGAGATTAAGCTCGACGCGCCACGGTGCTGCGCGCACACTGCTATACAGTACACCTAATGTCCAGAAACCTTGGTAGTCGTTATTGCGGCTGATGAATCTGGCAAGTAGGCCGGAAGCACCGTGCTTGAGGCGAGAACGAATTTTCATGCATGGTCCTAAAAGGGCAAGCGCCCCTAAGCCCATCCGCGATGCGGAGCATTCCATCATATCAGCACTGTGACCGCTATCGGCCATGTCACCTTACCTACTGTTGCGGCAAAGTGCCAAGGTCCGGTCCTTGGCCGACAGCGGAAGTTCGCCAAAGCATCTCCGCCCCGGCCCCAAACTTTATTGTTTTGTGTCGAACTTTATTGTTCGTCCACAGCTGCCGCAAACCACTCCGGCTCGCTTACTCCACCGTCACCGACTTCGCCAGATTCCTCGGCTTGTCCACATCCGTCCCCCGCGCCAGCGCCGTGTGATACGCCAGCAATTGCAGCGACACCACGTGCAGGATCGGAGACAGCAAACCGTAGTGCTCGGGCAAACGGATGACGTGGACGCCTTCGCCCGGCGTGATGCGCGAATCGACGTCGGCGAAGACGTACAGCTGGCCGCCGCGGGCGCGCACTTCCTGCATATTCGATTTCAGTTTTTCGATCAGCGCGTCGTTCGGCGCCACGGTGACCACCGGCATTTCCTCGGTGACCAGCGCCAGCGGGCCGTGTTTCAGTTCGCCGGCCGGATACGCTTCGGCGTGGATGTACGAAATCTCTTTCAGTTTCAGCGCGCCTTCCAGCGCGATCGGATAGTGCATGCCGCGCCCGAGGAACAGGGCGTTTTCCTTGCGCGCAAAGTCTTCGGCCCAGGCCATGATCAGCGGTTCCAATGCCAGCACCGAGGCGATCGCCACCGGCAGGTGGCGCATGGCTTTCAGGTGCTGCGCTTCCTGCTCGTCGGAGAGGCGGCCGTTGACTTGCGCCAGCGTCAGCGTGAGCAGGAACAGGCCGGCCAGCTGGGTGGTAAACGCCTTGGTGGAGGCCACGCCCACTTCCACGCCGGCGCGCGTGATGTAGGCCAGTTTGCATTCGCGCACCATGGCGCTGGTGGCCACGTTGCAGATGGTGAGCGTGTGTTCCATGCCCAGGCTGCGCGCGTGCTTGAGCGCGGCCAGGGTGTCGGCCGTCTCGCCGCTTTGCGAGATGGTTACGACCAGGGTGTTCGGATGCGGCACACTGTCGCGGTAGCGGTATTCGCTGGCGATCTCGACGTTGACAGGAATTTTCGCCACCGATTCGATCCAGTACTTGGCGGTCAGGCCCGAGTAGTAGCTGGTGCCGCAGGCCAGGATCAGCACGCGGTCGATCTGTTTGAACACGGGGTAGGCGCCGTCGCCGAACAGCTCGGGCATGACGGCCATTACGCCTTCCAGGGTGTCGCCGATCACGCGCGGCTGCTCGAAGATTTCCTTCTGCATGTAGTGGCGATACGGTCCCAGGTCGGCCGCGCCGGTGTGGGCGTGCACGGTTTTGACGTCGCGCTGGACCGGCTTGCCGTTGACATCGACGATCCAGGTGCGGCCCAGCTGCAAGTCCACCACGTCGCCCTCTTCGAGGTAGATGATCTGGTCGGTGGTACCGGCCAGTGCCATGGCGTCGGACGCAACAAAGTTTTCACCTTGTCCCAGGCCGACGATCAGCGGCGAGCCCTGGCGCGCAGCGACCACGCGGTGCGGTTCTTCACGGGCGAATACGGCAATGGCGTAGGCGCCGGTCAGGCGTTTCACCGCTTGCTGCACGGTTTCGAACAGGTCGCCGTTGTACAGGTGGTCCACCAGGTGGGCGATGACTTCGGTGTCGGTCTGGCTCTGGAATACGTAGCCGAGCGCGGTCAGTTCGGCACGCAGTTCGTCGTGGTTTTCGATGATGCCGTTGTGGACCAGCGCAATGCGCGCCACGTCGGCCGACGGCGAGAAGTGCGGGTGGGCGTTGTGGGTGGCCGGCGCGCCGTGGGTGGCCCAGCGGGTGTGGGCAATGCCGGTAAAACCGTGCAGGTGGGTATGCTCGATCTGCTGTTCCAGGTCGGCCACGCGCGACGTGCTGCGCGAGCGCTGCAGCTGGCCGTCCACGTGCAGGGCCACGCCGCACGAATCGTAGCCACGGTATTCGAGGCGCTTCAAGCCTTCGATCAGGATCGGGGTGATATTACGTTGCGCTACCGCGCCGACGATGCCGCACATGGGGAACCTCTTCAATGAGTTGAGGAGTTCATCCTAGAGGAGAGCGGGTGAAATATGCTTTCTAATTATCGATATCAACGAAATATTATTTCATCACTGTGATAGCATGAAATATTATTTCATTTTATTGCCAATAATTTTATGGATGACATCGACCGCCGCATTTTGACTGCATTGCAGCTTGATGCAGGACAGACCAATAGTGAGCTGGCGCAGGCCGTTCACGTCTCGCCTCCCACCTGTTTGCGACGGGTCAAGCACCTGACCGATACCGGCGTTATCACGCGCCGGGTGGCGCTGGTCGATCCTTCAAAGATCGGACCCAGCCTGACGGTGATCGTGGAAATCTCGCTCGATGTGCAGGCGGCCGAGCGCATGGCCGAGTTCGAGGCGCTGGTGGCAACGGAGCCGGCGGTGCTGCAATGCTACCGGGTGGCGCCGGGCCCGGATTTCGTGCTGATCGTGCAGGTCGGCGACATGCCGGCGTACCACGCGCTGGCGCACCGCCTGTTTGCCGCGCACGCCAATGTGCGCAACGTGAAGGCGTATTTCTCCACGTTCCGCAGCAAGTTCGAGACCCGGGTGGCGCTGTAATCCACAGCTTTCACACCGTTTATACAGAGGTTTTACCAGGCTTTTCCAGCGGCTGTGCACCGGCTTATCCATGCAGTTATCCCGGTGGTTCTCACCAGCTTGTTGACAGGCTTGCCCACAGGGATATCCACAGGCAGTTTCAGAACCTCGCGGTGAGCGCGAGCCGCACATTGCGCGGTTCGCCCCAGAACACGCTGTCGTAAAAGCCCACGTTGCGGTAGTACTTGCGGTCCGCCAGATTGGAAACGTTCAGCTGCACGCCCAGCTGGCGGTTGATCTCGTACGACGCCATGGCGTTGATGAGCGCATAGCCGCCCTGGCTGATGCGTGCATTGCGGTCGCCGGTGCCCGGCTGGCCGTACCAGGTCACGCCGTAGGTGCCGCTTTGCGCGGTCACGCCGCCGCCCACCTTCAACCCTTTTAATACATCGTCGAGCCGGTAGGCCGTGGCCAGGCGCAGCAGGTGGCGCGGCTGGTTGGGCTCGGCCCGCTCGCCATCGACGTCCTTCACGCGCAGGAAGGTGTAACCGGCGCTGACGTTCCAGGACCGGTTGACCTGGCCCGCCACCTCGAATTCGACGCCCCGGGCGGTGATGCCGTCGCCATTGGCGACATAGGCGCTGTTACCGTTGGGGAGCTTGAAGCCGGGCGGCACGGCCGGGTCCAGTACCGCCAGGTTCTTCTTGAGCGTGCGGAACACGGCAGCCGATGCATTGAGACGCTTGTCGAAGAATTCGCCTTTGACGCCCAGCTCGCTATTGGTGCCGGTCTCGGGGTCGAGCAGGGCGTTGTTGCGGTCCCGGGCCGACTGCGGACTGAACAGCGAGGTGTAGCTGGCATAGGCCGAGATATCGTCGGTCAAATCGAGCACCGCGCCCACGTACGGCGTGAACTCATTTTTCGTCTTGCGCAGGTTGTCGTAGCCGATCAGCCGGCCCGAGGTATCCCAGGCGCCTTCCTCGGTGCGGTAGTTGCTCAGGCGGCCGCCCAGCACCAGCGTGAGCGGATCGGCCACGCTGAAGCGTCCGGCCAGGTAGGCGCCGCCCTGGCGCACCTCGGTTTCGGTGTGCGAGCCGTCCGGCGTAAAGGTAGGCATGGGGATGTTACCGGTCCAGGTGCGGTAGTCGGCAATCTGGGGCTGGTACGCAATGGCAGCCTCGCCGCCCTGGCTGTGGCTGACCGACCGCGAACCGTTCCAGCCGGCGATCAGCACGTGGCGCCGGCCGAGCAGGCTGAACGGGCCGGTGGCGTACAGGTCGAGGTTGTCGTCGATGTTCTTGCCTTCACCCCACACGCCGGTCCACAGGCGCATGCCGGTGCCGGTGGCCGGATCGGGGTAGCCGGCGCCGCCGTAAGCGACAGTGGTGTTGTTGCGGCTGTCGGTGCGGGTATAGCCGAGGTGCACTTTCCAGCCGTTGCCGAAGCGGTGTTCGAGCGAGGTAAAGGCGCTGTGTTCGCGGTTGCGCCAGGTACTCCACGGCGTGGACAGCGAAAAATTGCGCGGCAGCCGGGCCAGGCTGCCGTCGGCATTCCAGTAAGGCACGGCGCCCCAGGTGGCGCCGGTGGGATTGTTGTGCTGGAAGGTAAGGCCGGCAGTCAGCAAGGTCGATGCGCCCAGGTCCGCTTCGACGATGGCCATGCCGACGGTCTTGCGCTCGTGGTACATGTCGTAATACGAATCGCGATCCTGGTAGGCCATGGCGGTGCGGCCGCGCACGCTGCCGTCGGCGCTCAGCGGTGCGCTCACATCGATTTCGGCGCGGCGGTCGTCCCAGCGTCCGAATACCGCCCTGGCACTGGCTTGCAGCGTGCGCCCCGGGCGCTTGCGCACCAGGTTGATGGTGGCCGACGGGTCGCCGGTGCCGCCCATCAGGCCGCTGGCGCCGCGCACCACCTCGATGCGGTCGTAAAGAATGGTGTCCTGCAGCGGCGCATTGCCGCCCATGGCCATGCCATCGACCTGGATATTGGTGATGGAAAAGCCGCGCGCATAAAAGCTCGTGCGTTCGCTGTCTTGCTGGCCGACCGTTACGCCCGGGGTCTGGGTCAGCACCTCGTCGAGGCGCACCGCGCCCAGGTCGTCGATCATCTCGCGCGTGACCACGCTGACCGACTGCGGCGTATCGCGGATCGACATGTCCATGCGGGTGGCCGTGCGCATGGCGCCGGTGGTGTAGGAACCGGAGCCGTCGGTCACGCTGCCGAGCGTGTCGCTCTTGACGGTGACCTGGTTCAGCTGCACCGGGTCGGCGGCTTTGTCGCCGGACTGGGCCAGCGCCGGTTGCGCTGCTGCGGTCATGACCACCAGGACTGCCAGGTGCAGCGCGGTGGGGCGGAAAGGGGCGGGGCATAAAGCTGCTTGCATAAACTTCCTTGCGGTTGGGCACGGGCGTGCGCGGGCCTGGCTCGGGTGGAGCCTGGCGCTGGGTTTGTAGGGGTGGCTGGCGACTTCCGCGCGCGGGAAGGGGGCTTGCTGCGCAGCCGGCAGGGGTGCCGGCGGAGTATTGTGACAATTGATGAGAATGATTCTTATTCTAACATCGACACCATGGTGAAACAACAATTTTTTAGAGTTATCCAGTGCTTGTGCACGGCCTGTACCGGGCTTTTCCACAAAGTTGTGCACACCTCGTTTTCAGGCAAAAAACCAGGGAAGCCAGTTATTCCCGGTTGTCCCGCGCTTATCCAACAGTTGTTCCGGTGGTTGCGCACAGGGTTATGCACAAATACCGGAAGTCACCCAAAATCCGGAGGGGAGTCGGCACGACGAATACCGTTTGTGCCCCAGGGAAGAAAAGCGTGCAGATATCCACTGGCTGTGCACTGCTTGCACACCAGCTGCTCACAGCTTTATCCACAGGAAAGAAGCGCGCCTGGAGCCAGGCGCGCGGGGGGAGTTACTTCTTGATCTTCACCGGACGGGTCCAGTTCTCGATGGTGACCTGGCGCGCGCGCGAGACGGTCAGCTTGCCGGCCGGGGCATCGCGGGTTAGCGTGGTGCCGGCGCCAATGGTCGCGCCCTGGCCCACGGTGACGGGAGCGATCAGCTGGCTGTCGCTGCCGACGAATGCATCATCCCCGATCACGGTGCGAAACTTGTTGGCGCCGTCGTAGTTGCAGGTAATCACGCCAGCGCCGATATTGACGCGCGAACCGACGGTGGCGTCGCCGATATAGGCCAGGTGGTTGGCCTTGCTATGGGCGGCCACCTGGCCGTTCTTGATTTCCACGAAGTTGCCGACGTGGACGTCTTCGGCCAGCACGGTGCCCGGGCGCAGGCGCGCGTACGGGCCGATGAGCGAGACTTCGCCCACCACCGCTTCCTCGATATGGCAGAACGGCTTGATCTTCGCACCGGCCAGGATGCGGCTGTTGACGATCACGTTGTGGGCGCCGATGTGCACGCCATCGCCAAGTTCGACCTTGCCCTCGAACACGCAGCCGACGTCGATGGTCACATCGCGCCCGCACACCAGTTCGCCGCGCACGTCGATGCGCTGCGGGTCGAGCACGGTGACGCCTTGCTCCAGCAGGCGGTTGGCGATATTGCGCTGGTGGATGCGTTCGAGTTCGGCCAGTTGCACCTTGCTGTTCACGCCCGCGACTTCCCACTGCGCCGACGGCTGCGCCGACACCACCGGCACGCCATCGGCCACGGCCATGGCGACGATGTCGGTCAGGTAGTACTCGCCCTGGGCGTTTTCATTCTTCAGTTGCCCCAGCCATTTTTTCAGTTGTACCGTGGGCACGACCAGGATGCCGCTGTTGATTTCCTTGATCGCGCGTTCAGCCTCGTTGGCGTCCTTTTGCTCGACGATGCGGGTAATGTGACCGTTCTCGCGCACGATGCGGCCCAGGCCGGTCGGGTCGTCCTGCACCACGGTCAGGATGCCCAGCTTGTCGGTGCCGGCAGCGTCGATCAGCGCCTGCAGCGAGGCGGCGGTGGTCAGCGGCACGTCGCCGTACAGGATCAGGGTAGGGGCGTTGTCGTCGAGCTCGGGCAAGGCCTGCATGACAGCGTGACCGGTGCCCAGCTGCTGTTCCTGCTGCGCGGTGGCAACCGCTTGCGGCTGCTTGCCGAGGAGCTCCAGCACGGCTGCGCCGCCATGTCCGTAAATCACGCATACTCTATTCGTCGGCAGGCTGCGTGCCGTATCGAGCACGTGGGCCAGCAGCGGTTTTCCCGCCAGGGGATGCAAAACTTTCGGCAAGGCCGACTGCATGCGCTTGCCCATACCGGCAGCCAGGATCACAACGTTCATAAGTATCACTTAGAGAGAGTAAGTTAATGCAAAAGTCTAACATGCCCTCCAGCGCCAGCCAGACGCTGCGCCGCCTTTTCCTGATCACCCTCATCGGCCTGCTGGCCGCGTGCAGTTCGCTGCGCCTGGCCTACAACAACGGCGACACCTTGCTGTACTGGTGGCTCGACGGCTACGTCGATCTGAACTCGGACCAGAAGGACTGGGTCAAGAAGGATATCGACAAGCTGTTCCAGTGGCACCGCAAGACCCAGCTCGAGGACTATATCCAGATTCTGCAAACGGGCCAGCGCCAGCTGGCGGGCAATCCCACCACGGCCGACCTGCTGGGCGACTTCGATGAAATCAAGAAGCGCACCCAGCGCCTGCTGCTGCAAGCCAAGCCGGAGCTGGCCGAGCTGGCGCGCTCGCTGCAACCGGACCAGATCGACAAGCTGGAAAAGAAATTCGCGTCCAACCTCGATGATTTCCGCAAGAAGAACATGAAGGGCGACCGCGAAGCCCAGCAGAAATTCCGCTACAAAAAATCGATGGAGCAGTTCGAGCTGTGGTTCGGCAAGTTCACTACCGAACAGGAAGTGCAGCTGCGCAAGGCATCGGACGCCCGTCCGCTCGACAACGAACTGTGGCTGGCCGAGCGCCAGCGCCGCCAGGGCGCCATTCTCACCCTGGTGCGCAAGGTGCAGAAGGACAAGCTGAGCAAGGAAGCCACGATGGCCCTGATCGATACATTGGTGAAAGACAGCTTCAACCGCCTCGACAATTCCGAGCACAAGGCATTCTTTGACGCCTCCGAAAAAGGCACGGCCGAGCTGATCCTGACCGCGATCCGCATCGCCACGCCGCAGCAAAAAGCCCACGCCCAGCAGCGCATGCAGGGCTGGATCGGCGACTTCCAGAGCCTGGCCAAATAGGCTGCGTGATATAGTGTGGCCTGTTGAATCAAAGACTTAGAACAGCGCCACATGCCAAAAAAGCCCGCCAAATCTGCCGCCAAACCGGCCAAAGTCCCGGTCCACGGTCCCCAGCACAGCAACCAGGTGCGCATCATCGGCGGGCTGTGGAAGCGCACCCCGCTGCCAGTCCTGGCCGCGCAAGGCCTGCGCCCCACCCCCGACCGCGTGCGCGAGACCGTCTTCAACTGGATCAACCACCAGCGCGACGCCAACTGGGCCGACGCCCAGGTGCTCGACCTGTATGCCGGCAGCGGCGCGCTCGGCTTTGAAGCGGCCAGCCGTGGCGCGCAATCGGTCACCATGGTGGACATGGCCACGCCAGTCGTGCGCCAGCTCGAAGACATCAAGGCCAAACTGAAGGCAGACAATGTGCAGATCCTGCGCGGCGACGCGCTGGTGGTGGCGCAAGCAGCAGCCGCCCGTGGCCAAAAGTACGACCTGATCTTCCTCGACCCGCCATACCAGCAGGAATTTCTCGAGCGCAACCTGCCGCTGTGCGTGCGCCTGCTCAAGGAGGGCGGCCTGGTGTATGCGGAATCGGGCGCGGCGCTGGCCTGGCCCGACGGCGACACGCCGGACTGGATGGCAGGCTGGGAAGTGATCCGCGCCGACAAGGCGGGCATGGTGTTTTACCACTTGTTGCAAGCCAAGCCGGCTGTGGCGTAGTTGCCCCGACATGGCCCCGCAGTGACTGCTAAATTTTAAGGCACTCGCGGTTTTGGGGCATAATGCACGTTCTATAATGGTGCAGTGCAGGGAGACACAATGGTAGTAGCTGTTTATCCGGGAACGTTCGATCCGCTGACCCGTGGCCACGAAGATCTGGTGCGCCGCGCCTCCGGTTTGTTCGATACGCTGGTGGTTGGCGTGGCGGACAGCAAGAACAAGAAACCGTTCTTTTCACTGGACGAACGCCTGGCCATTGCCAACGAAGTGCTGGGGCATTACCCCAACGTCAAGGTCGAGAGTTTTTCCGGCCTGTTGAAAGATTTTGTGCGCGCGCACGACGCCCGCGTGATCGTGCGCGGCCTGCGCGCCGTGTCCGACTTCGAATACGAATTCCAGATGGCGGGCATGAACCGCTACCTGCTGCCCGACGTCGAAACCCTGTTCCTGACGCCGTCCGACCAGTACCAGTTTATCTCCGGCACCATCGTGCGCGAGATCGCGGTGCTTGGCGGCGACGTCTCCAAGTTTGTGTTCCCCTCGGTTGACCGCTGGCTGCAAAAGAAAATTGCCGCCACCAAGACCGACTAAGAAAGAAGTTCTGTCATGGCCTTAATGATTACCGACGACTGTATCAATTGCGACGTGTGCGAGCCCGAGTGCCCGAACGACGCGATCTACATGGGTCCGGAAATTTACGAAATCAATCCCGACAAATGCACCGAGTGCGTGGGCCACTTCAACGAGCCCCAGTGCCAGCAGGTGTGCCCGGTCAGCTGCATTCCGTTCAACCCCGAGTGGCGCGAGTCGGAAGAGCAGTTGCGGGCGAAGTTTGAAGCGCTGCAGGCGCCAAAAGCTTAAAGTTCGGCGCGCTTTGGCGCGAAATGCAGTTTGACGGCCAGCGCGGCAGCGCGCACACAGCCGGTCAGCAGCGGTTTGAATAGCAGCGCCAGCAGCGCAAACACACCGATCCCCAGCGCCAGCTGGATCACGGCGATCAGCGACAAGCCTTGCAGAACTGCGATGAGAGTGGACATGATGGGGCCGGACATTTAGAATCAGGCTCAATATAGTGCAGCGCAACATAAGCTGCCAATTTAGTTCTCCGATAACAATTATGCGATTGGTGAATGGATTGGCGTATGATGGCTGCACGCCATCTCCCCCTTTCCACCTCCTATATCCGAGCCAACATGAGCTTTCTGACGCTGGACTTGAATTTGTTACGCGTCTTTGACGCCGTGATGACAGAGCAAAATCTGACACGCGCGGCCGGCCACCTGGCCATGACCCAACCTGCGGTATCGAACGCCATCAAGCGCCTGCGCGAGAGCCTCGGCGACGAACTCTTGATCCGCACCGCCTACGGCGTGAAACCCACGCCGCGCGCCGAAGCGCTGTGGCCGTCCGTGCGCAGCGCGCTGGCCAGCCTGGAAGCGGCCGTGGCGCCCGAGACCTTCGATGTGTCCGCCGCCCACGCGACCTTCCGCCTGGCCATGGCCGACGCTACCGCCGCCATGTGGTTGCCGTCGCTGATGCGTTCGATCGAGCGCGAAGCGCCCGGTGTCAACGTGCGCATGATGCCGCTGACCACGCGCGAACCACGGCCGATGCTGCTGCGCGGCGATATCGACCTGGCGGTCGGCTTCTTCCCCGGCGTGGCGGCGCAATTGTCGTACGAGACCGGCTCGCCGATCCGCCACGAGCGCCTGTATTCGGGCCAGTACGTGTGCGTGATGCGGCGCGAGCATCCGCTGGCCAAGGTCGAGCTCAATCTCGACAACTACTGCAAGGCCAATCACCTGCTGGTCAGTTTTTCGGGCCGCGCCCATGGCCTGGTCGATGAAGCGCTGGCGCAGTTGCAGCGCGAACGCCGCATTTTGCTGACCGTTAACCAGTTCTTCACGGCCGGCCGCGTGGTGGCCAACTCGGACCTGATTACCGTGTTGCCGCGCCACCTGATCGCGTCCACCGGCATGACCGATGCGCTGATCTGGAAAGAATTGCCGTTCCAGCTGCCGGCGGTCCACCTCGACATGCTGTGGCACGAACGCGATGCGCGCAGCCCGGCGCACAAGTGGCTGAGGTTGCACCTGGAGGGCATGAACCAGGGGGCGGCAAGAGCTGCCACCGCTGCCAAGAAAGACGCTGCTTAAAAAAAATCGGACCGCAATTGCGGTCCATTTTTTTATACGCTCGATCGGTAGCCGATCCGGAACCCGCCCCAATGCTTGCCATCGACGTAAATCGGCGCCGACAGGTCGTGCATCACTTCCCCCGTATCGCGCTTATACGTCTGCAATAAAAACGGCTTGGTGTTCGAACCACACCGTTTGCCGGTGCGGTCGCTGAAAATGCGCTTGGTGCGGTTGTTGACGATATCAACGTCGTAATTCCCCGTCAGCGGCTGCGAAAACTTCTTGTTGTGAGTGGGAAAATAGCCATTGTTATCGACCGCGCCCGCGTAGGCCAGTTGCGGCATGGCCGCCAGCAACGCTTCCTGCAAGGCCGGCAATACCCGGTCGGTAAAATCGTCAAAGCGGGTCTTGTGCTTGGGCGGGTCGGTATCGGGAATGGCCGTATAGGTGCGGTCGAACAGCGCCTCGCGCGTGATCTTGCCCGACTTGATGGCCGCTTCAAAAATCTTGCCCACCTCGCGGGCGGCAGTTTGCGCGGCCGTGCGGATGGCGTCGTGCGAGGTTTCGATGGCCGACTCGCCCAGCGCGCCGGTGATCAGTTCGGCGCGTTCGGCCAGGGCCATGGCCGAGCTGGCCGCACGCGGCAATTCTTTCTCGGTCGAGAGCAGGCTGTCGCGGATGCTGGCAATCGCGGCAGCGATCTCGTCGGCAATGGCCACGTGTTCGCGCGAGGACCGGGCGATTTCGCCGATTTCCGTTTCCGACACGCCCGACGAGCGTTCGATATTGCCCAGCAGCCCGTGCACGGTTTCCACGTTGCCGGCCGCCTCGCTGACCTTGGTGGCCAGCGCGTTCATGCCGGTGGCGGCGCGTTCGGCTTGCTGGTTGATCTCGCGCACCATGATGCTGATCTCGTCGGTGGCTTCCTTGGTGCGCAGCGCCAGCTGGCGTACCTCGCTGGCCACCACGGCAAAGCCGCGGCCCTGTTCGCCGGCACGCGCGGCCTCGATGGCGGCATTCAGTGCCAGCAGGTTGGTGCGGGCCGAGATTTCGCTGATCGCCTCGGTAAAGCCGTAAATCTTGCGGGAGTTGGTTTGCAGGTCGGTCATGACGGCTGCCGCCGCCTGGGCGTCGTGGCGCGCGGTGCGGATCCGTTGCAGGCCGGTATCGGCCTCGGCACGGCCGGTGACGGTTTCGCCGCGCACCTGGGTGGCAATTTTTGCCGCGCGTTCGGCGTTGGCGGCGATGCGCTCGGTGGTGGCGGCATTTTGCGCCGAGCTGTGGGCGATGCCGCCGGCAGTACCGACGTCGAGCTCGATCTTCTTTTTCACCGAATCGACGAAATACGAGGTTTCCGCCGCGCCGATCATGATGGCGTCGATTTCCTCGCCCACGGTGTGGGCGAACTGGCGCACGCCACCCTCGTCGCTGTCGCGGCGCGCGGCAAACCAGGCGATGACGGCGCCCGCCAGCGCGGCAGGTGCGGCCGTGTAGACCAGCGCTGGCGTATCGCCCGCAGCGAGCTTGAACAAATATGCGAGCGCCGTACCGCCCGCCGTCGCACCCAGTATCCACAATCCACGCTGCACCAACTTGTGTTGCAAATGACTCATGTCTCCCCCCGCGTTGTTCTTGTCACCGGGCGCGCTGCCAGCGCTGAACGCTGGCAGCGTCCGGATTTAATTTATTGCTGGTACTATTTTATGGGCAACTTGGTGGTATTCTTGACTTCTTCCATGACCGCATAGGTGTGTGTTTCGCGCACGCCTTTTTGCAGCAGGGTCTTTCCGAGGAACTCGCGGTAGGCCGCCATGTCCTTGACGCGCGCTTTGACCAGGTAGTCGAAGCCGCCGGCAACCATGTGGCATTCGAGCACTTCGGGGATCACCTGCACGCTGTGCTTGAAGGCGTCGAAGACTTCGGGCGTGGTGCGATCGAGCACCACTTCGATGAAGACGAGCAGGGACACGTCAAGCAACTGCGGATTGAGTTGCGCGGTATAGCCCATGATGTAGCCCGACTCGTGCAGCTTGCGCACACGCTCCAGGCAAGCGGCCGGCGACAGGTTGACCCGGGCAGCGAGCTCCACGTTGCTGATGCGGCCATCGCTCTGCAACTCCATCAATATCTTCTTGCTGATCTTGTCTAACATTTCAGGGAACTCCCAAATAAATATTATTTGGTTAAATTGTCGCACTAAAAACAATCTATTGCTAGCCCCCTGTAATACCAGAATTAATCCGAAAGAATACACTTTACAATCGAATCATCAGCAGTTCACCGATTCGTGACCCAGAATCACCCATCTTCACGCGCTCAAGCTACCCGCTTGCAGCGCGTGTTTTTGTAAGTGGACTGCCTTCATTCAAACTTGAAAGTACTTTCATGCACGCAGCAGACCCCACCGTTTTCACCCCTTTTGCAGCGCTCCAGGCGGAGATCCTGCGCGACCCGATCTCGCTGCGCGCCGCAGTGACGGCAGCCTACCGCCGCGATGAAATCACCGCCGTGCAGTGGCTGCTCGGCCAGGTTGCCAACCATGACGGCGCCAGTGTCGAACAGGCGCGCCAGCTGGCCCATAAACTGGTTAGCGCGGTGCGCCAGCAGCGTACCCGCGCCTCCGGTGTCGATGCGCTGATGCACGAGTTTTCGCTGTCGTCGGAAGAGGGTGTGGCGCTGATGTGCCTGGCCGAAGCACTGTTGCGTATTCCCGACAATGCCACCGCTGACCGCCTGATTGCCGACAAAATCAGCAAGGGCGACTGGCGCAAGCACCTGGGCGAGTCGCCATCGCTGTTCGTCAACGCCGCCACCTGGGGCTTGCTGATCACCGGCAAGCTGGTCTCCACCAACAGCGAAACCGGCCTCGGTTCGGCCCTGACCAAGCTGATTTCGAAAGGTGGCGAGCCGTTAATCCGCAAAGGCGTGGACCTGGCGATGCGCATGCTTGGCAACCAGTTCGTCACCGGCCAGACCATCGGCGAGGCGATCAAGAACGGCCAGGCCAACGAGGCGCGTGGCTACCGCTATTCGTACGACATGCTGGGCGAGGCGGCGCTGACCGAAGCGGACGCCAAAAATTACTATGCCTCGTACGAAACCGCGATCCACGCGATCGGCAAGGCCTCGAACGGCCGCGGCATCCGTAACGGCCCCGGCATCTCCGTGAAACTGTCGGCATTGCACCCGCGCTACAGCCGCGCCCAGCGCGCGCGCGTGATGGCCGAACTGCTGCCGCGCGTGCGCGCGCTGGTGCTGCTGGCCAAGCAATACGACATCGGCCTCAATATCGATGCGGAAGAGGCCGACCGCCTCGAGCTGTCGCTGGACCTGATGGAAGCGCTGGCCCACGATCCGGCGCTGGCCGGCTTCGACGGCATCGGCTTTGTCGTGCAGGCATACCAAAAACGCTGCCCGTTCGTGATCGACTACCTGGTGGACCTGGCCCACCGCAGCGGCCGCAAGTTCATGGTGCGGCTGGTCAAGGGCGCGTACTGGGACGCGGAAATCAAGCGCGCCCAGGTCGATGGCATGCCCGGCTACCCGGTGTACACGCGCAAGGTGTACACCGACGTGTCGTACCTGGCGTGCGCCCAGCGCCTGCTGGCCGCCACCAGCGTGATCTACCCGCAGTTCGCCACCCACAACGCGCAAACCCTGGCCACCATCTACACCTGGGCCAAGCGCGACGGCGTGACCGACTACGAATTCCAGTGCCTGCACGGCATGGGCGAGTCGCTGTACGACCAGGTGGTCGGCAAGGACAACCTCGACAAGCCGTGCCGCATCTACGCCCCGGTGGGCACCCACGAAACCTTGCTGGCCTACCTGGTGCGCCGTCTGCTGGAAAACGGCGCCAACTCGTCGTTCGTGAGCCAGATCGTCGATGAAGCCATTCCTGTCGAGTCGCTGATCAAGGACCCGGTGGCGCAGGCGCGCGAGCAGGGCGGCGCACCGCATCCGGCGATTGCACTGCCGCTGGCCATGTTCGGTGCCGAGCGCAAAAATTCGGCCGGTTTCGACCTCGCCAACGAAGATGTCTTGCGCGAGATTGCCGCCGCGCTGGCAACCCCGCGCAGCTGGCACGCGCTGCCGCTGCTCGCTGGCGGCGTCTCGGCCGGTCAGCCGATCCAGCAGATCACCAACCCGGCCCAGCGCGCCGACGTGGTGGGCCAACTGGTGGAAGCGACTGCCGCCGACGTGGAATCGGCGCTGATCGCTGCCAATCACTACGCCATGGACTGGCAAACCACCGAACCGGCCGTGCGCGCTGCCGCCCTCGAGCGCGCTGCCGACCTGTTCGAAGCCAACGCCATGGAACTGATGACCCTGGCCATCCGCGAAGCCGGTAAATCGCTGCCCAACGCGATTGCCGAACTGCGCGAAGCGGTCGATTTCCTGCGCTACTACGCAGCTGAAGTGGCCGGCGCCACCAATCCGCTGGCGCTCGGTCCCGTCACCTGCATCAGCCCGTGGAACTTCCCGCTGGCGATTTTCACCGGCCAGGTGGCAGCGTCCCTGGCCGCCGGCAACGTGGTGCTGGCCAAGCCGGCCGAGCAAACCCCGCTGATCGCATTCCGCGCGGTGGAGCTGCTGCACGAAGCGGGCATCCCGCGCGCAGCGCTGCAATTTTTACCAGGCCGGGGCGAAGTGGTAGGCGCCGCACTGACAGCGGACGCGCGCGTAAAAGGGGTGATCTTCACCGGTTCGACCGAAGTGGCGCAGCTGATCAACCGCACCCTGGCCAAGCGTGCGGCACTAGAGCATTGCGACATCCCGCTGATCGCCGAGACCGGTGGCCAGAACGCCATGATCGTCGATTCGTCGGCCTTGCCAGAGCAGGTGGTGCAGGATGCGATCTCGTCGGCGTTCGACAGCGCCGGCCAGCGCTGCTCGGCGCTGCGGGTGCTGTTCCTGCAGGAAGATATCGCCGACAAGACCCTCCACATGCTCAAGGGCGCGATGCAGGAACTCAACGTCGGCAGCCCCGACCGACTGGTGACCGATATCGGCCCGGTGATCGATGCCGAGGCGCAAGCCAACCTGCTGGCGCACATCAATAAACTGAAAGGCACGGCGGTCAACTACTTCTCGCTCGATCTGCCGTCGCACGTGATCACGGCCGGCACCTTCGTGCCGCCGACAGTGCTGGAAATCCGCTCGCTGGCCGAACTCACGCACGAAGTGTTCGGCCCGGTGCTGCACGTGATCCGCTACCGCCGCGCCGACCTGCCCAAGCTGGTCGAGCAGATCAACGCTTCCGGCTTCGGCCTGACCCTGGGCGTGCATTCGCGCATCGATGAAACCGTCGACTTCATCACGGCCAATGCCCACGTCGGCAATATTTACGTGAACCGCAACATCGTCGGCGCCGTGGTCGGCGTGCAGCCGTTCGGCGGCGAGGGTAAATCGGGCACCGGTCCCAAGGCCGGCGGCCCGCTGTACCTGAAACGCCTGCAACGCAATGCCACAGCCGCCAGCGCCCACCAGCGCCAGCCCGCGCCGGCGCTCGATGCGCTGACCGCCTGGGCCAACCTGCACGGCCAGCAGCGCCTGGCTGCGCTGATCGAGCAATACGGCCGCACCAGCATGCTGGGCAACCTCACCACGCTGCCGGGCCCTACTGGCGAGCGCAACACCCTGGCGCTGCTGCCGCGCGGCGCCGTGCTGTGCGCAGCCGGCACCCAGCCGGCGCTGCTGAACCAGCTGGCGGCGGTGCTGGCCACCGGTAACACGGCGCTGGTCGCGAACGAAGCCGCCAGCTTGCTGCCGACCGACTTGCCGGCGGCCGTGAAAGACTGCATCGGCCGCGCTGGCGACGGCGTGGACGGCCCGTTCCAGGTGGCGCTGGTGGAATCGCAGCTGGCGGCCAGCCTGCACCCGCGTTTGGCGGCCCGGGAAGGGGCCCTGGCAAGCCTGATCGACACCAACGCGGAGGACGCCATCCCCCTGTGGCGTTTGCTTGCTGAGCGGGCCCTGTGCGTGAATACGACCGCGGCGGGCGGCAATGCCAGCCTGATGACGCTGTCGGTATAGTCAAAAACCTGTTGTAGACCCTTTGGGCCGGCGTTTGCCGGCCTTTTTTTATGCCTTGCAGAAGTTCTCGATCACCTCGAATGCGTAGCGCGACGCCACGGTCTCGATGAAATGCAGGAAATCGACGGCCGCATCGTCGTTGGCATTGTCGGAAATGGTGCGAATCACTGCAAACGGTATGCCGAGCTCGAAACACACTTGCGCCACGGCCGCGCCTTCCATTTCCACCGCCAGCAAGTCGGGCAGGGCGGTCTTTAAGGCGACGATCTGTTCCAGGCGGCCGATGAACTGGTCGCCGCTGGCAATCAAACCACGGTGCACGCGCGTGGTTTTGGCAGCAGCGGCCGCCAGCCGTTCGGTCAAGGCCACGTCGCTGGCAAAGCGCGACAGGCCGGTCAATGGCACCTCGAAACGGGGAAATAGCGGTGACGCATCCATATCGTGCTGGACCAGGCTGTCGGCCACCACGATATCGCCGACATGGACGTGCGGATCCCCGCTGCCGGCAACGCCGGTAAAGACGATGTGGGTAACACCGAACTTTTCCACAAGGATCGCAGCTGTCATGGCAGCGGCAACCTTGCCAATTCGCGACAGAACGCACACAGCGTCGATTTCCCACAGTTTCCCTGTCGTGTACTCACGCATGCCGTGAACGCGCGTGGCGGGGCTCTGAAGGGCTTGCAGCAGCCCCTGCTGTTCTTCGGCCAACGCACTGATGATGCCAAGACGCATGTTTTTTCCCTTGTTTTGGATCGATGACGACGTTTTGCATGTGGACAGTAACGCCCTTGTCCACAGCGCAGCGTTCAAAACCGTCGATTTTAAGGCGTTTCTTGCGTGCAGAACGGGACTTGGACTGCGAACAGGCCTGTGGTTGCCGGTGTTTTCGGGCTGTTTTCGGTGGTTTTCGGGTCTTGCCGTGGCTGTTGCTGTTTACTTGTTTACAAAGAATTTATATAAAATAATAGTAGTAGTAAACGCCGGCAAAGCTGTGGATAAGTTCTGTATACGTTTACGAATCAGCTGTTTACAACTTTTACAAGCAGGCGCATAAGCGCTGTACCAGTGGCAGAACAATTTCTGCATAAAATCACGGTCCTTGCTTCACCGAGCGCTTACTCACATCGATCCTTGTGGATATCCAGAACGTTATCCACAGAAGCGTAGTGCTGCAACCGGTTTCTGCCGCTTTCCTTGGCCCCATACATCGCTTGATCGGCGCTTTTCATGAGCGTTTCGACATCTTTGCCGTCTTGCGGGTACAAAGCGATGCCGATGCTGCTGGAAATCTCCGCGACATGGGCGCCATCGCCATCCAGGTCGAACGGTGTGCTCATCTGTTTGAGGATTTCCCTGGCAGTGCGGGTGACGTCAGCCGGGTTGCGCAGCTCGCCAAGCAGGGCGATGAACTCGTCGCCACCGAGCCTGGCCACCAGGTCGGTGCCGCGCATCGAGGCAGTCAACCGTTCTGCCACTTGTTTGAGCAGCAGGTCGCCCTTGTCGTGACCCATGGTGTCGTTGACCTCCTTGAAACGGTCGAGATCGACGAACAATATTGCCATCGGCAACTTCGCCCGGTCCGCTTTCTTCATTTCCTTGCGTAACAGTTCGTAGAACATGCGCCGGTTGGCCAGCCCGGTCAGGCCGTCGAAATTGGCCTGGCGCCAGATCCGTTCTTCCGATGCCTTTTTTCCGTCACGTCGCTCAGTAACGCGACGTAGCGGAACGGGTGGCCGAAGTCGTCGTGAACGGTGTCGAACCGGATTTCCGCCAGGTACTCGGTGCCATCCTTGTGGCGGTGCCACACTTCACCGTCCCACTGGCCCGTCTCGCGGATGGTTTTGGTCATGCGCGCAAAAAACTCGACACCTTCGCGCCCGGCGGTCAATTCGTAGCTGCGGCGGCCGATCACTTCCTGTTCCGTATAGCCGCTGAGCAGGGAAAAAGCGGGATTGACGGTCAGGATGCGGCCTGCGTTATCGGTCACCATCATCGCTTCGCCGATATTGTGGAACAGCAGCGCCGACAATTTCATCGATTCCTCGTTGGCGCGCAGCTTTTGCTCCATGTCGCGGCTCTCGCTCAGCAGCGCGCGGATGCGCAACTCGCGTTCTTCCTGGCGCGCATAAGTGCGCAGCGAATACATGCCGCCGGCCGTCATCAGGAACAACAGGCAAACCAGGCCGGCGCCGGCCACCAGGTAGCTGCGGTTTATCTGGCGCGCCGCCTCGGCATCGCTGCTGCCCACCAGCATTACCAGCGGAAATTGGTCAAACACGCGGTAACTGTAGGTGCGATGCAAGCCGTCGATGATGCCGACCGCCTTGTAGGTGCCGGCGTTGCCGTTGCGTAGATACCTGAACAACTCGCTGTTGGACAAGTCGCGTCCGAACGATTGTTCGAACAGGGGCGCGCGGGCAATGATCTTGCCATCGCGGTAGAACAGCGTGATCGAAATGTCGGCGGTAAACCGCGAATTGTCGAACACCGAGGCGTAGCGCTCGACATTGAGCGGCGCCAGCAGCACGCCGATGAACTCGCCCTTGGCGTTTTCTACCCGGCGGCTGACGAAAAACAGTTTTTTCCCCGTGTATTTGCCACGCACCGGTGCGCCGATGAACGGCCGGCTACCGTTGGCGTTGTCGAGATGGGCCTTGAAATAGTCGCGTTCTGCGTAGTTCTGGCCGGTGACGTCGATATCGAGCGACGTGGCAACGACATTGCCCCGCGTGTCGAGGAAAGTGAGCCAGTAATCGACATTGAAATTGGCAGCGCGTGCCGATAACAAGCCGGAAATGGCAGCGCGTGAAGGATTTTGCGTGCTGGGCAGCACCTTGATGGCATTGGCAAAACCGATCATGGCCAGGTCCACCGACTGCAGCGAGTTGGCCACGTACGCTTCCATCGCTTTCACGTAGTGATCGGTCTGGCTTTGCAATGCCTGTTCGCGTTCGATATAGGACGTGCGGACCTGGGTGATGACGACCGTGACGGCCAGCGTTGCAGCCAGAAACAGGCCCGTGAGCAAGCGACGGCGAAAGCGCAGGTAGGCAGGCGATCGCGGTTGGGTAGGCATGGATGACAATCGGTCTCCGACACGGTTGTGAGGCGTTGTCTTGCACAAGCCGAGTATAGGGGAAAGCCTGTGCCGGCGCGATGTTCGCGTTGGCGCGTGCTGTGGTTTACTCTAAAAGATGTATATAAAGAATAGTAGTAGTTGTTTACGTGGACACTTTTCTGTGGATAAGTCGCTATTTTGGATTAGAATCAGGCGTTTACGCGCTGTAGAACCGGGCGCGTAAACTGTGTATGTGGACAGGCACTGTTTTTGGATAAAAAATGGGGTCCCCAAAAAAAATTCGTTTACGCACATTTCGCACCTGTGGATATCCATAAGGTTATCCACATGGGTAAACACCTCTTTTCAGGGGCGTGACCGGGGAGCCGCAGCTTGGAATCAGCAGGTGATTACGACTACATCATCATCGGCGCGGGCTCGGCCGGTTGCGTCCTGGCCAACCGCCTCAGTGCGGATTCCACCAAACAAGTGCTGCTGATCGAAGCGGGCGGACGCGACGATTATTTCTGGATCCACGTCCCGGTCGGCTATTTGCACTGCATCGACAATCCGCGTACCGACTGGATGTACCGCACCGAAAGCGAAGCCGGCCTGGGCGGACGCAGCCTGATTTACCCGCGCGGCAAGGTGCTCGGCGGCTGTTCGTCGATCAACGGCATGATTTATATGCGCGGCCAGGCCGCCGGTTACGACCGCTGGGCCGAACAGGTCGGCGACGACAGCTGGCGCTGGCAGTCGGTGCTGCCGCTGTTCAGGAAGAGCGAGGATTACCACGGCGGCGCGTCCGATTTCCATGGCGCAGGCGGACTGTGGCGGGTGGAAAAGCAGCGCTTGTCGTGGCCGGTGCTGGAAGCGTTCCGCGCTGCCGCCGAGCAGTGCGGCATCCCGAAAACCGACGATTTCAACCGCGGCGACAACCACGGTTGCGGCTATTTCGACGTCAACCAGAAGCGCGGCATCCGCTGGAACACGGTGAAGGCGTTCTTGCGGCCGGCTGCGCGCCGGCCCAATCTGACCATCATGACCGGCTGCCACGTGGAACGGTTGCTGTTCGCGCCGGCTGCGGGGGAGGGCGGCCCACGAGAGGGCGGCCCACGAGAGGGCGGCCCACGAGAGGGCGGCCCACGAGAGGGCGGCCCACGAACGGGCGGCCCACGAGAGGGCGACCCACGAGAGGGCGGTCCGCGCTGCACCGGCGTGGTGTTTACCGGTGGTGGCACGCGCTATACGGCCAGCGCCAGCGCCGAGACCATACTGGCCGCCGGCGCCATCGGCACGCCGCAGATCTTGCAGTGTTCGGGCATCGGCGCCGCCGACCGCCTGCACGCGCTCGGTATTGTGCCGGTACTCGATCGGCCCGGGGTGGGCGAAAACCTGCAAGACCACCTGCAACTGCGCATGATCTTCAAACTGGGCCGTGGCGCGCGCACCCTCAACACGCTGGCGGCAAGCTGGTTCGGCAAGCTGCGCATCGGCGCCCAGTACGCAGCGTTCCAGAGCGGTCCGATGTCGATGGCGCCGTCGCAACTGGGCGCCTTTGCCCGGTCCGATCCCGGCCAGGCCACGCCCGATTTGCAGTACCACGTGCAACCGCTGTCGCTGGAAAAGTTCGGCGACCCGCTGCACGCGTTTCCCGCCTTTACCGCCAGCGTGTGCCACTTGCGGCCAACATCGCGCGGCCATGTGCGCATCGCCAGCGCCGACGCGCATATACCGCCCAAAATTTCGCCGCTGTATTTGAGCACCGCGCACGACCGCCAGGTGGCGGCCGCCGCGCTGGCGTTGACGCGCCGCATCGTTGCCGCGCCGGCGCTGGCCGCCCTTGCTGCCGAAGAATTCCGCCCCGGCGCGCACCTGCGCACGGACGCGGAACTGGCCGACGCCGCTGCGGCGATCGGCACCACCATCTTCCACCCGGTGGGCACGTGCAAGATGGGTCGCAGCGACGATCCGGACGCCGTGGTGGACAGCCAATTGCGCGTAATCGGCGTGCAAAACTTGCGCATCGCCGACGCCTCCATCATGCCGCTGATCACCGCCGGCAACACCAATTCTCCCACCATCATGATTGCCGAAAAAGCAGCCGAGCTCATCAAGAAACCCAATCAGCATAAGGGTGTCTGACTAGATCTGGATCAAACAATCCTCGTATTTATACCGTATTGTTGGTCAATTTGTTACTGTGTATGATCTGAAAAAAAGGCGGTACCTTGCATATAAAAACAAGGAGACAGGATGTCAGGCTTTATTTTGGAAACACAGCATTTGACCAAGGAGTTCCGCGGATTTACCGCCGTTAGCGACGTCAATCTTCGCGTCCAGCGCGGTCATATCCATGCCCTCATCGGCCCCAACGGCGCGGGCAAAACCACCTGTTTTAATTTGCTCACCAAGTTCCTGGTGCCCACGTCCGGCCGCATCCTGTTCAACGACAAGGACATCACGGCAGCCAAACCGGCGCACATCGCGCGGCTCGGCGTGATCCGTTCGTTCCAGATTTCCGCCGTGTTTCCGCACCTGACGGTGCTGCAAAATGTACGCATCGGCTTGCAGCGCCAGCTTGGCACCAGCTTCCATTTCTGGCAAAGCGAACGCAAGCTCGCTGCCCTCGACGACCGCGCCATGGCCTTGCTGGCCGAGGTCGATCTGGCCGGTTTCGCCGACACCGTCACGGTCGATATGCCTTACGGACGCAAGCGCGCGCTGGAAATCGCCACCACCCTGGCAATGGAACCGGCGCTGATGCTGCTCGACGAACCCACCCAGGGCATGGGCCACGAAGACGTGCACCGGGTTACCGAGCTCATTAAAAAGGTGTCGGCCGGGCGCACCATCCTGATGGTCGAACACAATATGAAAGTCGTGGCCGGGATCTGCGACCGCATCTCGGTGCTGCAGCGCGGCGCCATGCTGGCCGAAGGCACGTATGCCGAGGTGTCGCGCAACCCGCAGGTGATGGAAGCCTACATGGGAACCGAAGCAGGCACCGAAGTCCGCGAACTCGAAGGAGCGCACTGATGACCGCCGCGCTCGACATCTGCAACCTGCAAACCTGGTACGGCGAATCGCACATCCTGCACAACGTCAACTTGCGCGTGCAACCGGGCGAAGTGGTCACTTTGCTCGGTCGTAATGGCGCCGGCCGCACCACCACCTTGCGCGCCATCATGGGCCTGACCGGCGCCCGCAAGGGTTCGATCAAGATCAACGGTGCCGAGGCGATCGGCCTGCCCACGCACCAGATTGCCCACCTCGGCGTTGGCTACTGTCCCGAGGAGCGCGGCATTTTCGCCTCGCTGTCCACCGAGGAAAACCTGCTGCTGCCACCGCAGCTGGCTGGCGCCAAGCAGGGCATGCCGCTGGCCGATATCTACGCCATGTTCCCCAACCTCGAGGAGCGCAAGCACAGCCAGGGCACCCGGCTGTCCGGTGGCGAGCAGCAAATGCTGGCCGTGGCGCGCATCCTGCGCACCGGCGCGCGGCTGCTGCTGCTCGATGAAATCTCGGAAGGGCTGGCGCCCGTGATCGTGCAAGGCCTGGCGCGCATGATCAACACCCTCAAGGCCAGCGGTTACACCATCGTCATGGTGGAACAGAATTTCCGGTTTGCCGCGCCCCTGGCGGACCGGTTCTATGTGATGGAACACGGTCAGATCGTCGAGACCTTTGTTGCATCCGAACTCAGCGCCAAGATGCCAGTGTTGACGGAGCTTCTCGGCGTGTAGCGGTTTTCGTTCCAATATTCCTCGGGAGACACCATGAAACGCAAAGTACTCGTCAGCGCCTGCGCGCTGTGCCTGTCGTATGGCGCGCAGGCGCAAATCTCAGGCGACACCATCAAGATCGGCATGATCACCGACATGTCCGGCCTGTACACCGATATCGACGGCGCCGGCGGCGCCGAAGCGATCAAGATGGCCATCGCCGATGCTGGCGGCGCCATCGCCGGCAAGAAGGTGGAATTCATCTCCGCCGACCATCAAAACAAGGCCGACATTGCCGCGTCCAAGGCGCGCGAATGGTTCGACCAGCAGGGCGTGGACATGCTGATCGGCGGCACCAATTCCGGCGCCAGCCTGGCCATGGCCAAGGTCGCTGCGGAAAAGAAAAAAGTGTTTATTTCGATTGGTGCCGGTTCGGCCCGGCTCACCAACGAGGAGTGCACGCCGTACACCGTGCACTATGCCTACGACACCATCGCCCTGGCGCGCGGCACCGGCGGCGCCATCGTCAAGCAGGGCGGCAAGAACTGGTATTTCCTCACCGCCGATTACGCGTTCGGCCAGTCGCTGGAAAAGGACACGGCCGACGTGGTGAAATCGGCCGGTGGCAAGGTACTGGGGGCAGTCAAGCACCCGCTGTCGGCATCGGATTTTTCATCGTTCCTGCTGCAGGCGCAATCGTCGGACGCGCAAATCCTCGGCCTGGCCAATGCCGGCGGCGACGCCATCAACGCCATCAAGGCCGCCAACGAGTTTGGCATCACCAAGAAAATGAAACTGGCCGGGCTGCTGATTTTCATCAACGATATCCACTCGCTCGGGCTCAACCTCACCCAGGGCATGTACCTGACCGACGGCTGGTACTGGGACCAGAACGACGACACCCGCGCCTGGTCCAAGCGCTATTTTGCCAAGATGAAGAAAGAGCCATCGATGCTGCAGGCGGCCGACTATTCCGCTGCCGCCCAGTACCTGAAAGCCGTCAAGGCCACCGGTACCGACGATGCCGACAAGGTCATGGCCTGGCTCAAGGCCAACAAGGTCAACGACATGTTTGCCAGGAACGGCGTGATCCGTCCGGACGGACGCATGGTCCACGATATGTATTTGATGGAAGTGAAAAAGCCATCGGAATCGAAATATCCGTGGGATTACTACAAGGTGGTGGCCACCATCCCCGGCGACCAGGCGTACGCCACCAAGGCGGAAACCAAGTGCAGCTTGTGGAAATGATGTGAGGCCTGCCCGGGGCGGCCATCCGGCTTCGCCCCGGTTCCTACCCTCCCGACCCCCGCCTGGCGCAGCGCACCTCGAGCAGGCGACTTTTTTTGTTAGTGATCTCATGGAAATATTCGGCCGTCCCTTGACCGTGTGGTTGAGCCAGCTAATGCTGGGTCTCGTCAACGGTTCGTTCTACGCGATGTTGTCGCTGGGCCTGGCAGTGATTTTTGGCCTGCTCAACGTGATTAACTTTTCCCATGGCGCCCTGTACATGATGGGCGCGTTCGTGGCCTGGATGGGCATGACGTATTTGGGGCTCAGCTACTGGTGGATGTTGCTGCTTGCGCCTTTGACCGTCGGCGCGTTCGGCGTGTTCGTGGAAAAAACCATGCTGCGCTGGCTGTATAAACTGGACCACCTGTACGGACTGCTGCTCACCTTTGGCATCACCTTGCTGGTCGAAGGCGTGTTCCGCTCGTTTTACGGCGTGTCGGGCCAGCCGTTCCAGACGCCCGATGCGCTGGCCGGCGCCACCGACCTCGGCTTCATGGTCATGCCGCACTACCGCGCCTGGGTGGTGATCGCCTCCGTGGTGGTGTGCCTGGCCACCTGGTACGTGATCGAAAAAACCAAGCTCGGCTCTTACCTGCGCGCCGGTACCGAAAATCCCAAGCTGGTGGAAGCGTTCGGCGTCAACGTGCCGTTGATGGTCACGCTCACCTACGGCTTCGGCGTCGCGTTGGCGGGCTTTGCCGGGGTGCTGGCGGCGCCGATCATCCAGGTCCAGCCGCTGATGGGCCAGAACCTGATTATCGTCGTGTTCGCTGTTGTGGTGATCGGCGGCATGGGCTCGATCATGGGCTCGATACTGACGGGCCTCGGGCTCGGCGTGATCGAGGGCCTGACCAAGGTGCTGTACCCGGAGTTTTCCTCGACGGTGGTATTCCTGGTGATGATCGTGGTGCTGCTGCTGCGTCCCGCCGGTTTGTTTGGTAAAGAAAAATAAGAGGCTCTTCATGAACAAGACACTTGGTTATTCCCTGGCCCTGGCGGTCGCGCTGGCGGCGCCCTTCATCGGCTACCCCGTGTTCCTGGCCAAGCTGCTGTGCTTTGCACTGTTCGCTTGCGCCTTCAACTTGCTGATCGGCTTTACCGGCCTGCTGTCGTTCGGCCACGCGGCCTTCTTTGGCGGCGCCGGCTACGTGGTGGGCAACGCCCTGAAAGTATGGGGCTGGCCGGTCGAACTGAGCCTGTTCATGGGACTGCTCAGCGGCGCCGGCCTGGGCCTGGTGATGGGCGGGCTGGCGATCCGCCGCCAGGGCATTTATTTTTCCATGATCACGCTGGCGCTGGCGCAGATGGTGTTTTTTGTTGCCCTGCGCGCAGGCGGTTTTACCGGTGGCGAAGATGGTTTGCAGGGTGTTCCACGTGGCAGCGTGCTTGGCATGATCGACCTCGGCAACGACCTGCTGCTGTACTTCTTCGTGCTGGCGCTGGCGGTCGGCGCGTTTGCGCTGATCGTGCGCACGGTCCACTCGCCGTTCGGCCAGGTGCTGATGGCGATCAAGGAAAACGAGCCGCGCGCGATCTCGCTCGGTTACGACGTGGACAAGTACAAGCTGCTGGCGTTTGTGCTGTCGGCCGCCCTGGCCGGTCTGGCCGGCGGCCTCAAGGTACTGGTGCAGGGCTTCGAAACCCTGACCGACGTCCACTGGACCATGTCCGGCCTGGTAGTACTGATGACCCTGGTTGGCGGCATGGGCACGCTGGCCGGTCCCATCCTCGGTGCGGTGATCATCATCATGCTTGAAAATAAACTGGGCGACTGGGGCATTTACCTGTCGTCGGTCAGCGGCATCGAGTGGTTCACCACCATTGGCGAGGCGGTCAACATGGTAGTGGGACTGATCTTCATCATTTGCGTGCTGGCATTCCGGCGCGGCATCATCGGCGAGTTCCTGGCCTGGAGCCGGAAAAAGCCGGTGGCCAGGCCGGCCTGAGAGTTTTCTGGACCAAGTATGACGTAGCACATGCGCCGGGCGATCTGCCCGGCGTTTTCCATTTGGACGGGGTAAATTTCTGGCAGCAGTCTGGAGGGACTCTTTCCGTCCATCATTTACCAATCTGGAGGATGAGCATGAAAACCACGACACTTGTCTCCGCCGTCACGGCCGCTATTGCCACCCTGGCATTGAGCGCCTGCGGCTCACACCATGGCCACCACGGCGAACCGAACGAAGCACCGCGCTACCTGCGCGACATCAGCGTTGTCACCTACGATGGCGTGTCCGACGATTTGCTGACCGGCGGCCTCGGCGCCTCCGGACTGACTGCCGCCGCGCCGGTTCCCGGCTATGCCGATCCACTCAATCCCACGCCGGCCGAGCTGCGCCGCAACGCCATCTATTTCAACTACCGGGCGATTGCCGACGTCAATCCCACTGCCGGCTATGGCCGCCTGTACGGACCCAATGTCGATGTCAACGGCGTGCCCACCACCGGCGAGGGCAAGATCGCCGGCACCGAGTACATCGCTTACGCCGATGACGGCAGCGGCAAGCAGAACGTGACGGTCATGGTGCAGATACCGGACAGTTTCGATGTCAGCAACCCGTGCATTATCACCGGCGCCTCGAGCGGTTCGCGCGGCGTGTACGGGGCGATTGCCACGTCAGGCGAATGGGGCCTCAAGCACAAGTGCGCGGTGGCTTATACCGACAAGGGTACCGGCACCGGCCTGTATGCATTCGAGGACGACAGCGTGAACCTGCGCACCGGCGTGCGCGCACCACGTACGACGGCCGGCAACAACGCCAATTTCTCTCCGGCGATTACGGAAGCCGAACGTGCCGCGTTTGCTGCCGCGTACCCGGGCCGCATCGCATCGAAGCATGCGCATTCGCAGCAGAACCCGGAAAAGGACTGGGGCACGCACGTGCTGCAATCGGTGGAATTCGCCTACTACGCGCTCAACGAAAAGTTTGGTGAGCCGGGCAGGGACGGCAAGGGTCACCGCGTGCGCTTTACGCCGCGCAATACGATCACCATCGGTTCCAGCGTTTCCAACGGCGGCGCTGCCGCGCTGCTGGCTGCCGAGCAGGACCGCAAGGGCCTGATCACCGGACTGGCGGTAAGTGAACCGCAGATCCAGCCCAGGGACACCACCAGCTATTCGGTGCGCCAGAACGGCACGCCGGTGACGGGGCAGGGCAAGCTGCTGATCGACTACTCGACGTATGCAGCGCTGTACCAACCCTGCATTGCCGCCACGGCAGCGACGTCCGGCCGCTGCTCGGCGCTCGTGGCCAAGGGCCTGCTGGTCGGCGCCGACCTGGTGGCGCAGCAGCTTGACGCCAGGGCGCGGCTGCGTGCCTACGGCTGGCTGGCGGAGTCCGATCCCTTGCAGGCAACCTACTCGCCGATCAATGTATTGGTTGCCGTCACCTATACATTTGCCTATGGCCGCTTCGCGCCCACCGACAAGGTGTGCGGCTTTACCTTCGGCCCGGTCGATACGGCGGGCTTGCCAACCACGTTCACGGCCGCGCAAAAGGCGGCCAGCTTTGCCACCCAGAACGGCATCATCGGCACGCCGATCTACGAAGATTCGGTCGGCGGCGCCCGGTCGTATGCAGCGGGTGTGTCGCCCAGCACCAACCTGGCCGACCAGTCGCTCGACGGCTTCCTGTGCCTGCGTGCACTGGCCACCGGCATCGATCCCGTCAACGGTAACGCGCTGACCGGCACGCTGGCGGCGCAGAGCAAGCGGGTGCGCGACGGGGCGGCCGAGGTGGTTGCAAATGGCAAGCTGAACGGCAAACCAGCGATCATCGTCCACGGCCGCAGCGATACGCTGATGGTGGTGAACTTTACGTCGCGTGCATACCTGGGACTGAACGCGGCAGCGGAAGGCTCGGCAAGCAAGCTGCGCTACATCGAGGTCACCAATGGCAACCACTTCGATGTGCTGACCAATGCGCTGCCCCAATACGTGATCCCGCTGAACGTGTACCTGTTCCGCGCGCTCGACGCAATGATGGCGCATCTGCGCAGCAATGTCGCATTGCCGCCATCGCAAGTGGTGCGCACGACCACGCGGCCGGATAATACGGTACCGTTGACGGAGGCGAACCTGCCGCCGATTGCAGCCGCCCCGGCGCCAGCCAGCGCGATCACTGTCAGTGGCACGACGGTGGACGTGCCGCAGTAAGTTTGGTATTCGGCGACAGCGCATCGCGCTGTCGCCTTGTGCTTGTTCGCAGAGCCATGCCGAATCGGCATGAACTGCGCACGCGCTTCGGGCTGGCGTTCGTGGTAGCGCAAACGCTGCCTGCCTGTTGCTCCTTTGTATCACTTGCGGTTGCCATGCCATCTCGGCATGAAGCCTGTGGCCAGTTGTTCCGTACAATACAGCCTTGAAAAATTGACGGACGGCGGTAGCAGTGGATTACTTGATATTGGGTGTGGCCGCATTTGGCGCGGGACTGGTCGATGCGGTGGTGGGTGGGGGCGGGCTGATCCAGATGCCTGCGATTTTTTCCGTGTTTCCCAACACGGCGCCGGCCACCTTGATTGGCACCAATAAACTGGCATCGATTTTCGGTACCAGCGTGGCGGCGGTCAGTTATGCGCGCCGGGTGGCGGTAGCCTGGACTGTTGCCGCACCGGCGGCGCTTGCCGCGCTGATCTTTTCCTTCCTCGGCGCCTACACGGTGACCAAGGTGTCGCCGGACTTCCTGCGTACAGCCTTGCCGGTGGTATTGCTGCTGGTGGCGATCTATACGTTTGCCAAGAAAGACCTCGGTTCGGTGCACGCACCGCTGCACACGGGGCGCAAGGAGCAAACGCTGGCGTTGATCATCGGCTCGGCCATCGGCTTTTATGACGGCTTCTTCGGTCCCGGCACTGGCAGCTTCCTGGTGTTCCTGTTTGTGCGGGTCTTCGGCTTTGACTTTCTCAGCGCATCGGCAGTCAGCAAGATTGTCAATGTTGCCTGCAACTTTGCCGCGCTGGTATGGTTCGGCTACAGCGGCCACCTGCTGTGGCAATTGGGCCTGATGATGGCCGTGTGCCAGATTGCCGGCTCGGTGATCGGTACCGGGCTTGCGATGAAACATGGCAGTGGCTTTGTGCGTAAATTGTTCCTGATCGTGGTATCGGTGTTGATTGCCAAGACCGGGTACGACGCTTACCTGAGGTGGTAACGATGGCGTAATGTTTCACGTGGAACCAAGATTGAACGAATAGAGCAGGGCGCTTATCGACAGATGAGCGCCCTTTTTTAATGTTTCACGTGGAACCAAAGCAGAATATTTTTGCCTAAAAAAGTCGCAGCTACAAAAAGACTCTATAATTTGACCTTACTCCCTCCGCTTTAAAAATTCCATCATGTTATTTCCAACTTCATTCGACGTCATCGTTGTCGGCGGCGGTCACGCCGGCACCGAGGCCGCACTGGCTTCCGCCCGCATGGGCCAGAAGACTTTGCTCCTGACGCACAATATCGAGACACTGGGCCAGATGTCGTGCAATCCCTCGATTGGCGGTATCGGCAAAGGCCACCTGGTCAAGGAAGTCGACGCCATGGGTGGCGCCATGGCGATCGCCACCGACGAATCGGGCATCCAGTTCCGCATCCTGAATTCCTCGAAAGGCCCGGCAGTACGCGCCACGCGCGCCCAGGCTGATCGCATCTTGTACAAGGCAGCGATCCGTTCGCGCCTGGAAAACCAACCGAACCTGTGGCTGTTCCAGCAGGCCGTCGATGACCTGATGGTGGAGGGCGACCGCGTGGTCGGTGCCGTTACCCAGATCGGCCTGAAATTCCTGGCGCCAGCCGTGGTGCTGACCGCTGGTACTTTCCTCGACGGGAAGATCCACGTCGGGCTGCAAAACTACTCGGCCGGCCGTGCCGGCGATCCGCCAGCGATCTCGCTGTCGGCCCGTTTGAAAGAACTGAAACTGCCGCAAGGCCGCCTGAAAACCGGCACGCCACCGCGCCTCGACGGCCGCTCGATCGACTTCGCACAAATGACCGAGCAGCCGGGCGACCTCGATCCGGTGCCGGTGTTTTCGGTGATGGGCAATACCGCCATGCATCCGCAGCAGCTGCCGTGCTGGGTAACCCATACCAATAACCAGACCCACGACATCATTCGTGCCGGCCTCGATCGCAGCCCGATGTACACGGGCATGATCGAAGGCGTAGGTCCGCGCTATTGCCCGTCGATCGAAGACAAGATCCACCGCTTTGCCTCGAAAGAATCGCACCAGATTTTCCTGGAACCAGAGGGCTTGACGACCCACGAATTCTACCCGAACGGCATCTCGACCAGCCTGCCGTTCGACGTGCAAATCGCCCTGGTGCGCTCAATGAAGGGGCTGGAAAACGCCCACATCCTGCGTCCCGGCTATGCCATCGAATACGATTATTTCGACCCGCGCGGCCTGAAAGCATCGCTGGAAACCAAGGCGGTGGGCGGCCTGTATTTCGCCGGCCAGATCAATGGCACCACTGGTTACGAAGAAGCGGCAGCGCAGGGCATGCTGGCGGGTATCAACGCCGCGCTGCAAACCCAGGGCCGCGAAGCGTGGACCCCGGCGCGCTCGGAAGCGTACCTGGGCGTGATGGTCGACGACCTGGTCACGCAAGGCGTGATGGAACCGTACCGCATGTTTACCAGCCGCGCCGAGTACCGCCTGAGCCTGCGCGAAGACAATGCCGACATGCGCCTGACCGAAATCGGCCGCAAATTGGGCTGCGTGGGCGATGCCCAGTGGGAGGCGTTCGACCGCAAACGTGAAGCTGTGGCCCGCGAACTCGAGCGCCTGCGTTCCACGTGGATCAATCCCCGCATCGTGGAAGCAAGCGAATCGGAACGCGTGATCGGCCAGGCTATCGAGCGCGAATACTCGCTGGCCGATCTGCTGCGTCGGCCGGGCGTGGGCTACGACAAGCTGATGACCTTGTCCGGCATCGATGGCCGAGACCTGGCCGGCCCGGGTGTGACCGACGACGCGGTGCGCGAACAGATCGAAATTCAGCTCAAGTATTCGGGCTATATCGACCGCCAGACCAAGGAAGTCGAACGCCACGAGCACTACGAAAACCTCAAATTGCCGGAAGGTTTTAACTACCTCGACATCACCGCGCTGTCGGTGGAAGTGCGCCAGAAGCTGCACGCCCAGCGTCCGGAAACCCTGGGCCAGGCCTCGCGCATCTCCGGCGTGACGCCAGCGGCGATCTCGCTGCTGCTGGTGCACCTGAAAAAAGTGGGCTTCGGCGGCTTTTTGAACAAGGAGCAGAAAGACGAGGTGGCGCAATGAAGGTCTTCGATCGCGCCGTCGTTGCTGACGTTTTACGCACCGGAATCGCCGGGCTCGAGCTCGACCTGAGCGAGGCCCAGGTCGAAAAACTGCTCGACTACCTGGCCCTGTTGAACAAATGGAATGCGGTGTACAACCTGACGTCGGTACGCGATCCACTGCAGATGGTCACACTGCATTTGCTCGATACGCTGGCCGCAGTGGCCGCCTTCAAGGACGCCAAAAATGTGCTCGACGTGGGCGCTGGCGGCGGATTGCCCGGCATGGTGCTGGCGATTAGCCGGCCGGACATGAAAGTGTCGATGATCGACACCGTGCACAAGAAAACCGCGTTCCTGAACCAGGTCAAAGCGGAGCTGGAACTGACCAACGTCACCGTGTACACCAAGCGCGTGGAGCAGCTGGAAGTGAAAACCAGGTTCGACGTGATCACCTCGCGCGCCTTTGCCGACCTGTCCGACTTCGTCACCTGGTCCGGTCATTTGCTGGAGCAGGGTGGCCAGTTCATCGCCCTGAAAGGCACGGCGCCAGCGGAGGAACGCGAGCGGCTGCCGGAGCCATGGAAGGTGCAGAAACTGCAGCCTTTGCAGGTGCCGGGGCTGGAGGCGGAGCGCCATCTGGTGTTCATCAAATCAGAACAAACGGAAACCGTATAAACGATTTAAATCATATAAATCGTTTATACAAAATAAACGGTATAAATAATTTAAACGGTATAAATAATTTGTTGAAAAATTCAGTAGGAAGACGATAAAAAATACATGGCGAAAATTTTCTGCGTAGCGAATCAGAAGGGCGGGGTGGGCAAGACCACCACTACCGTCAACCTGGCGGCCGGACTAGCAAAGCTGAACCAGCGCGTGCTGCTGGTGGACCTGGACCCGCAGGGCAACGCCACCATGGGCGCCGGCATCAACAAGGCCGGCCTGGCCGCCTCCACCTACGAGGTGATGCTGGGCGAGTCCGATGTGGCTACCGCGCGCCTGCGCTCGGAGGCAGGCAGGTTCGATGTGCTGCCATCGAACCGCGAGCTGGCCGGCGCCGAGGTGGAGATGGTGGCGCTCGATAACCGCGAGCGGCGCCTCAAGCTCGCGCTGGCGGCAGTGGACCAGGACTACGACTTCATCCTGATCGATTGTCCACCGGCATTGTCGATGCTGACACTGAACGGCCTGTGCGCCGCGCACGGCGTGATCATCCCGATGCAGTGCGAGTACTACGCGCTCGAAGGTTTGTCCGACCTGGTCAACACCATCAAGAAGGTGCACGCCAACCTGAACCAGGATCTGAAGATCATCGGCCTGTTGCGCGTGATGTTCGATCCGCGCATGACGTTGTCGCAGCAGGTCTCGGCCCAGCTCGAACAGCACTTCGGCGACAAGGTCTTCAAAACCATCATCCCGCGCAACGTGCGTCTGGCCGAAGCGCCGTCGTATGGCATGCCCGGCGTCACGTTCGATCCATCGTCCAAGGGCGCGCAGGCGTATATCGCTTTTGGCGCCGAGATGGTCGAACGCATCAAGAAAATGTAAGGCACCTATTTATGGCAACCAAAAAACTCAAGGGCCTGGGCCGCGGCCTCGACGCGCTGCTTGGCGGCAGCGACGACAAGGCGGCGGATGCCAACACGCCATCCGAACTGCCGGTCACGCAAATGCAGGCCGGTAAATACCAGCCGCGCACGCGCATGGACGAGGGCGGCCTGCAGGAACTGGCGGCATCGATCAAAACCCAGGGCATCATGCAGCCGATCCTGGTGCGCCCGGTCGGCACCGACCCGCTGACCGGCGCGGTCACGTACGAAATCATTGCCGGCGAACGCCGTTTCCGCGCGGCGCAACTGGCGGGACTGGACGTGCTGCCGGTATTGGTGCGCAACGTCGATGACCAGGCTGCCGCCGCCATGGCGCTGATCGAAAACATGCAGCGCGAAGACCTCAATCCGCTGGAAGAGGCGCAGGGCATCCACCGCCTGATCACCGATTTCAGTTTTACCCACGAACAGGCCGCCAACGCGGTGGGCCGTTCGCGCAGCGCCGTGTCGAACCTGCTGCGCCTGATGAACCTGGCGTCGAGCGTGCAAACCATGTTGATGGCCGGCGATATCGACATGGGCCACGCGCGCGCGTTGCTGGCAGTCGATGCGGCCACGCAAATCAACCTGGCCAACACGGTCGTTGCCAAACGGTTATCGGTGCGCGAAACGGAAAAACTGGTGACGCGCACGCTGGAAGAGCAACAGGCGGCGCCGGCCGAGGCGCGGCAAAAGGAAAAGTCCGGAGATATCACCAGGCTGGAAGAAGAACTGTCGGACAAGCTGGCCACGCCGGTGGTCTTCAAGATGGGCAGCAAGGGACGCGGCCAGATGATCATCGACTTTGCCGACCTCGATATCCTCGATGGTGTGCTGGCAAGACTACGAGCTTGACTCTCTGTATTCGCTTAAAATCCGTCATCCTCGCGTACGCGGGGATCCATAGACCGCATGCTCAGAAACTCAGCATGGATCCCCGCTTTCGCGAGGATGACGGGAGCAGGCGACAGATGGTGAATCACGGCTTGAATTACCCCTATTCATTATTGACTCCAAGTCAAAAATCGACTGTTTTCCCCCTTTTACCTCATCCGGCGCCAAAGTGGTGCAACACGATTGGAAATGTTTGTAAAAGCGTCTCTTTCGCGCACTATATGCTCTGGTGCGGTGCAGCATGTTTGACGTGATACAGGAAAGACACATATAATCACGCGTCTTTGAGTTTATCGGCAATTTTTTGGAGCCTCGCAGTGCGTAAAACGACGAGTGTTTCGAGGCCGATGTTTAAAGTCGTCGCCCTCCAGTTGGCCATCGCAACTGGGTTCGCCTTGCTCGCCTGGAACCTGGGTGGAGTACTCAAAGCATGGTCGGCCGCCTATGGCGGAGCAATCGCAGTCATCGGGAGCCTGGTGTACGCGATGATTGTCATGGGCGCAACGAATGATCCAAAAAAGACGTTCCGGACGCATTTTCGCGCGGAAATGGTCAAGTTTTCCATCACTGCAGCGCTGTTTATTGTCGCGCTGGTGCTATTTTCATCGGCCGCTTGGTTATGGCTGATCTTAGGTTTCGCGGTAGCAACCATGGCGTATTGGTTTGCACTGCTTGCAGTTTAATTAACAAAATCTGACGACATTATGACCACTGAACACGGGGGGCACTCAGCCCCGGCTAACGCCACAGAATACATCAAGCACCACTTGCAACATCTGCAAACCAGCGATGGCATGTTTAACCTGGACACGTTCTGGGTTTCGGCCATCCTGGGCGCGATTTTCCTCGGTGTCTTCTACATGGCTTCGCGCCGCGCCACCGCTGGCGTGCCGGGCAAGCTGCAAAACTTCGTCGAACTGGTCATGGAACTGGTGAACGACACTGTTAATAGCGCGTTCCACGCCAAAAGCGCGGTGATCGCACCATTGGCCATCACCATCTTTGTCTGGGTGTGGCTGATGAACGCCATGGACTTCCTGCCGGTGGACCTGCTGCCGAAGGCACTCGAGTTCTTCGGCGTGTACAACCTGCGTGTGGTACCAACCGCCGATGCCAACCTGACCTTCGCGCTGTCGCTGTCGGTCCTGCTGTGCATCTTCGGTTTCTCGATCAAAGCCAAGGGCCTCGGCGGTTACGCCAAGGAGCTGTTCACGGCGCCATTCCATGCAACCGGCTTCGCCGCCATCTTGCTGGCACCGGTCAACTTCCTGCTGCAAATGGTTGAATTGTTCGCCAAGCCAGTTTCGCTGGCACTGCGACTGTTCGGCAATATGTATGCCGGCGAACTGATTTTCATCTTGATCGCGTTGTTGCCTTGGTGGGCGCAGTGGCTGTTGGGTGGTCCATGGGCAATCTTCCACATCTTGATTGTAACTTTGCAAGCTTTTGTGTTTATGGCGTTGACGGTTGTGTATCTGGCCCTTGCGGTTGAGAAGCACTAATCACCAACTTTATAGTTTTATTTTTTAGTATCTTTCGTTTTTTAAATTAGGAGAAATATATGCAAGCTCTGATCGCACAAGTACAAGGCATGACCGTTCTGGCAGTCGCTATCATCATTGGCCTGGCCGCTATCGGCACCGCACTGGGCTTCGCCATTCTGGGCGGCAAATTCCTGGAAGCGTCGGCACGTCAACCAGAACTGATGCCACAACTGCAAACCAAGCTGTTCGTTATCGCTGGTCTGCTGGATGCGATCTCGATGATCGGCGTTGGTGTTGCTCTGCTGTTCACGTTCAACAACCCATTCCTGACCGCTGTTATCGCCGCTGCTGGCCAGTAATACTGCTCCAACCGGGGAAACTAATTAGGAGCAAGGTATGAACGTTAATATGTCGCTCATCGGCCAGATGATCACCTTCGCGGTGCTCGTATGGTTCTCGATGAAATTCGTATTCCCGGCGCTGAACACCGCGCTGGACGAGCGTGCCAAGCGTATCGCCGATGGTCTGGCAGCTGCCGACCAAGGCAAGGCTTCGATGGCAGTCGCTGAAAAGCGCGCTGCAGAAGCCCTGACCTCCGCCCGTGACGAAGCTGCCCAGCGCGTCGCGGACGCAGAAAAGCGTGCGCAACTGGTCGCAGAAGAAATCAAGACCAACGCCAAAGCTGAAGCCGACCGCATCATTGCGCAAGCCAAGGCAGAAGCCGATCAGCAAGTTACCCAAGCCCGCGAAGCACTGCGCGCACAAGTAGCCGACCTGGCCGTCAAAGGCGCCGAGCAGATCCTGAAGCGCGAAGTCAACGCGTCGGCCCACGCCGACCTGCTGGCCCGCCTCGCGACTGAGCTGTAATCATGGCTGAACTCGCAACCGTCGCCCGTCCTTACGCGGAAGCCCTCTTCCGCGTAGCCCAGGCTGGCAACCTCGCGCAGTGGTCCGATCTGGTGTCCGAACTGGCCCAGATCGGCAGCAACGCCGATGTCCAGGACTATGCCCGCAATCCGAAAGTGTCGGAGAGCGATATCGCCGCCACCATCGCGTCGCTGGTGAAATCGCCGATGACCGCAGAAGCGAACAACTTCCTCGGCATGGTGGTCGCCAATGGCCGCATCGAATTGCTGCCGGAAATCGGTGCCCAGTTCCAACTGCTCAAAAACAGTGCAGAAGGTGCTGCGGATGCTGAAATCACGAGCGCGTTCGATCTGAGCGCCGCCCAGGTGTCCGATCTGGTCGCCACGCTGGAAAAGAAATTCAGCCGCAAGCTTAACCCGACTGTCACGGTCGACCCATCGCTGATCGGTGGTGTGCGCGTGGTGGTTGGCGACGAAGTGCTTGACACTTCGGTCCGCGCCAAGCTGCAACAGATGCACGTCGCGCTGGTTCAGTAAGAACCCGCTGGCTACGGCAGACCAAACATACCCTCGCGCAAGCGGAGAGAACTAAATTAGGAGTTAGCATGCAACTCAACCCATCTGAAATCAGCGAGCTGATCAAGAGCCGGATTCAAGGCATTGACAGCGGCGCTGAAGTGCGCAATCAAGGCACGGTGATTTCCGTAGCCGACGGTATCTGCCGCATCCACGGTCTGTCGGACGTAATGCAAGGCGAGATGCTGGAATTCCCAGGCAACACCTTTGGCCTGGCAATGAACCTGGAGCGCGACTCCGTCGGTTCCGTGATCCTGGGTGCTTACGAGCACATCTCGGAAGGCGACACGGTCAAGTGCACCGGCCGCATCCTGGAAGTACCAGTCGGTCCGGAACTGCGTGGCCGCGTGGTCAACGCCCTGGGCCAGCCGATCGACGGCAAAGGTCCGGTCGATGCCAAGCTGACCTCGCCAATCGAAAAGATCGCACCGGGCGTGATCGCCCGTGAATCCGTTTCGCAGCCGATGCAAACCGGCCTGAAATCGATCGACGCGATGGTACCAATCGGCCGTGGCCAGCGCGAGCTGATCATTGGCGACCGTCAAACCGGTAAGTCCGCCGTTGCGGTTGATGCGATCATCAACCAAAAAGGTCAGGGCATGACCTGTATCTACGTGGCGATCGGCCAAAAAGCCTCGACCATCAAGAACATCGTGCGTTCGCTGGAACAGCACGGCGCCATGGAATACACCATCGTCGTTGCGGCGACCGCGTCGGAATCGGCTGCCATGCAGTACATCTCGGCATACTCGGGTTGCACCATGGGCGAATACTTCCGCGACCGCGGTGAAGACGCCCTGATCGTGTACGATGACCTGTCGAAGCAAGCAGTTGCCTACCGTCAGATCTCGTTGCTGCTGCGCCGCCCACCAGGCCGCGAAGCGTATCCAGGCGACGTGTTCTACCTGCACTCGCGCCTGCTGGAACGCGCAGCCCGCGTGAACGCCGACTACGTGTCCGCCTTCACCAACGGCGCCGTCACCGGCAAAACCGGTTCGCTGACCGCCCTGCCGATCATCGAAACCCAGGCTGGCGACGTCTCGGCATTCGTGCCAACCAACGTGATTTCGATCACCGACGGTCAGATCTTCCTGGAAACTTCGCTGTTCAACTCCGGTATCCGTCCTGCGATTAACGCCGGTATTTCGGTGTCGCGCGTTGGTGGTGCTGCTCAGACCAAGGTCATCAAAAACCTGTCCGGCGGTATCCGTACCGACTTGGCCCAGTACCGTGAACTGGCTGCGTTCGCGCAGTTCGCGTCCGACCTGGACGAATCGACCCGCAAACAGCTGGACCGCGGTGCCCGCGTGACCGAGCTGCTCAAGCAAGCTCAGTACTCGCCACTGTCGATCTCGCTGATGGCTGCCTCGCTGTTCGCCGTGAACAAAGGCTACCTGGACGACGTCGAAGTGAAGAAAGTACTGCCATTCGAAGCCGGCCTGCACGCTTACCTGAAGACCAAGCAAGCTGACCTGCTGTCGAAGATTGAATCGTCGAAGCAACTGGACAAAGACGGCGAAGCATCGCTGGCTGCCGCCATTGCCGACTTCAAGAAATCCGGCGCATTTTAAGGTGCTTGACGGCGCCGGGGTTCGCCCCGCGCCGTCCTCAGCGCAGAAGGAGTAAGGACTCATGGCAGTAGGCAAAGAGATACGAGGCAAGATCAAGAGCGTAGAAAATACGAAGAAGATCACCAAGGCGATGGAAATGGTTGCCGCATCGAAAATGCGCAAAGCGCAGGATCGTATGCGCGCCGCCCGTCCCTATAGTGAAAAGATTCGCAATATCGCCGCCAATCTGGCCGCCGCCAATCCGGAATACACGCACCCGTTCCTGGCTGTAGAGCAAAAGGACACGGCCAAGAAAGTTGGCTTCATCGTGGTCACGACCGACAAAGGTCTGTGCGGCGGTATGAACACCAACATCTTGCGCATGGTGACGCAGAAATCCCGCGAGCTGGAAACGGCTGGCAACAAGATTGCGGCAGTTGCCATCGGTAACAAAGGTTTGGGGTTTTTGAATCGCGTAGGCGTTCCCGTGGTCGCGCAAGTGACCCAGATCGGCGACACGCCGCACCTGGAAAAATTGATCGGACCTGTCAAGGTCATGCTCGAGAAGTTCCAGAACGGTGAAGTTGACGCCGTGTACATCTGCTACACCAAGTTTATCAACACCATGAAGCAGGAGCCGGTTGTGGAGCAGTTGCTGCCACTGCCAGCTGCCAAGACTCAGGCGGACGCAGGTAATCACAATTGGGATTACATCTACGAACCTGACGCGGCTGCGGTGATTGACGAATTGCTCGAGCGCTATGTAGAAGCGCTGGTGTACCAGTCGGTCGCGGAAAATCTGGCGTCCGAGCAATCGGCGCGCATGGTGGCGATGAAAGCCGCCAGCGACAACGCTGGTAGCGTCATCGGTGAACTGAAGCTGATCTATAACAAGACGCGTCAGGCTGCGATTACCAAAGAACTCTCCGAAATCGTCGCCGGTGCGGCAGCGGTTTAAACGAATTTAACTATATTTGAAGGAACGAACATGGCTGATGGCAAAATCGTTCAGTGTATCGGCGCTGTGGTGGACGTTGAGTTTCCACGCAACGCGATGCCCAAGGTATTCGATGCCTTGAAAATGGAAGGCTCCGAGCTGACCCTGGAAGTACAACAGCAGCTGGGCGACGGCATTGTCCGTACCATTGCACTGGGTACCTCCGACGGCCTGCGTCGCGGCATGATGATCCAGAACACCGGCAAACCTATCATGGTGCCAGTCGGTAAAGCAACCCTGGGTCGCATCATGGACGTGCTGGGTAACCCGATCGACGAATGCGGCCCGGTCGCTCACGATCAGATCGCTTCGATCCACCGCGCTCCTCCTGCGTACGACGAACTGTCGCCATCGCAAGATCTGCTGGAAACCGGCATTAAAGTTATTGACCTGGTCTGCCCGTTCGCCAAGGGCGGTAAAGTCGGTCTGTTCGGCGGTGCAGGTGTGGGCAAGACCGTGAACATGATGGAACTGATCAACAACATCGCTAAAGCGCACTCGGGTCTGTCCGTGTTTGCCGGTGTGGGTGAGCGTACCCGTGAAGGTAACGACTTCTACCACGAGATGGCTGACGCCAAAGTGGTCGATCTGGAAAATCCAGAGAACTCCAAGGTAGCGATGGTCTACGGTCAGATGAATGAACCACCAGGCAACCGTCTGCGCGTGGCGCTGACCGGTCTGACCATGGCTGAAGCATTCCGGGACGAAGGCAAAGACGTTCTGTTCTTCGTGGACAACATCTACCGCTTCACCCTGGCCGGTACCGAAGTATCGGCACTGCTGGGCCGTATGCCGTCGGCTGTGGGCTACCAGCCTACGCTGGCCGAAGAAATGGGCCGTCTGCAAGAGCGCATCACTTCGACCAAGACCGGTTCGATCACCTCGATCCAGGCCGTGTACGTGCCAGCGGATGACTTGACCGACCCGTCGCCAGCGACGACCTTCGGTCACCTCGATTCGACCGTCGTTCTGTCGCGTGACATCGCTTCGCTGGGTATCTACCCTGCGGTCGATCCACTGGACTCGACCTCGCGCCAGCTGGACCCGCTGGTCGTTGGCCAGGACCACTACGACACCGCACGCGCCGTGCAAGGCACGCTGCAGCGTTACAAGGAACTGCGCGACATTATCGCGATTCTGGGTATGGACGAGCTGGCTCCTGAAGACAAGCTGCTGGTATCGCGCGCTCGCAAGATGCAGCGTTTCCTGTCGCAGCCGTTCCACGTTGCTGAAGTATTCACCGGCGCGCCTGGTAAATACGTTTCGCTGAAAGACACGATCAAGGGCTTCAAAATGATCGCGTCGGGCGAACTCGACCACCTGCCGGAACAAGCGTTCTACATGGTAGGCACGATCGAAGAAGCCATCGAAAAAGCCAAAAAACTCAACTAATCGTTGAGCTAATTGTTGAGTGCGGTCCTGGCGTTTGCCGGGACCGTTCCATCCGATAGGACACACATGGCAAACACTATTCACGTTGACGTGGTTTCCGCCGAGGAGTTGATCTACTCGGGCGAAGCCGAATTCGTCGCGTTGCCGGGCGAACAGGGCGAGCTGGGTATCTACCCGAAGCACACGCCGCTGATCACCCGCATCCGCCCGGGCGCGGTGCGCATCAAGGTTCCTGGCCGTGCTGAAGAAGAGTTCGTCTTCGTCGCCGGCGGCCTGCTGGAAGTGCAGCCGAACGCCGTGACGGTGCTGGCCGATACCGCCATCCGCGGCGCCGACCTGGACGAAGCCAAAGCGGCAGCGGCCAAGAAGCGTGCCGAAGAAGCGCTGGCCAACACCAGCGCCGGCATCGACTACGCCAAGGCGCAAGCCGAACTGGCAGCAGCGGTGGGCCAACTGGCCGCCATCGCCAAACTGCGCGCCAAGCACTAAGCAACGCATTAGCAGTACAGCAAAAAGGCAGCTTCGGCTGCCTTTTACGTTTGAGCGCAAAATTTGACCAGGCTGGAGCCCAGATTCAAGCCTCCTGTACTTGTTTAGCTGCATCCACAAGTGCTTCGGGGTGGCTGAGTGCCACTGCAATCAATGTGCGCACAGCGCCATCGAGCGGATGGCGATTTTGCTCCAATTGTTCGAGCTCATCAGCGTTCATACCTAACAACCTGGCGAACTGTTCGCGGGTAAGCCCTGTTTTTTGACGCGCGGCAAATAAAGGCGAATACACTACACGGCCCAAGCCAGCCTTTATTTCTCTACCTGCTTGCAACAACTCTGCTTCCAGGTCGCGGTTTGCCTCAAACGCCACAAGTTCTTCATCCTTGAGAGGCAATTTTCTAGTCGTAGACACGACGCATCTCCTTCAATATTGCGGGGCTTAAATTAGCTAAGTTAGCCTTTGCATAAAGCGTCAATAAAACGATTTCAGCGGCTTTGCTACGGGCGAAATAGATGACTCGTACCCCGCTGGATTTTCCGGAACCTTGACGCTTCCAACGCACTTTACGTACGCCGCCCGTTCCTGGCACCACGTCCCGCATTGGGATTTGTAGCGATGAAAGTAATGAACGCAGCGTACTCATCCGGGAACCAGTAAAGGGGCCAGCTGCTTTCAAACAACGGCGTTTCGATGACGGTACGCATCGATCAACCGTATGATTTTTAAATATAGTCCCATTTGCGCTGCGTCAAACGGGTGAATGTGAATCACTATTCTGCTGCACAACTGCGCCGGTAATGCGCCGGCGGCTTGCCCACCAGTTGTTCGAAGTCCGACGTGAAATGCGCCTGATCGTAGTAGCCGAGGTTCTGCGCTAGCGTGGCCAGGTCGACGTCGGTGCCGTGGGCCAGCTGGTCGGCCGCGTCGAGCAGGCGGTTGCGGCGGATCACCCACTTGGGGCTGGCGCCCACGTACTCGCGGAAGAGCAGTTGCAAGGTCCGCAGGCGCAGCGACAGGCGCGCGGCCAGCTGCGCAACCTGCGTAATTTCGCGATGCTGCCTGATCAGTTCCATGATGTTTTCAACCCGTTCGATCTGCGGATCGGGTGACTTCGGCAAGACGCGCCGGAAAATCGCGCTGGCTGCGGCTACCATGGCGTGCTCGTTGCCGGCCTCGGCCGCATTGAGCACGCTGTGCTCGTCTTGTTCATCGTTGCCGCCGAACACCGCCGAGACTGGCAATTGTTCGTTGGTGATGGTTTGCACGGCCCGGCCCAGCACGCAGCGAAACGCGCCGGGCCGGAAGCGCGCGCCGAACACCGCGCCCTTGCCAGCGAGGGTGTAGTCGAAAGATCCCGTCATCACGCCGAACGCCGCGCTCCTGCCGCGGTCAAACACCACCTGGATGCAGGGCGAGGGCAGCGTGCGTTGCACGTGCACCACGCCCGGCGCTAAATCCCATGCGACCATCCAGTACCACTCGATGTACGGCGCCAGGTCGGGCGGCGGCGCGTAGCGCTCGAGCCGAAACAGTTTGCCCACGGCAGCCGGGTGGACCACGCCCTTGTAGCGGTCTTGCAGTGTCAGCGTTGTCGTCATCGGTTCTGCGCGTTTTTCCAAGACCACCATCATAGCAGCGGCTATCGTGAAGTTTTTCACCGGAGACCATCATGGACCAACTGATTTTGCACCACTGCCCCAACTCGCGTGCCACCGGCGTGCTGGCGCTGCTCGAGGAACTGCAAGCGCCGTACCAATTGCACGTGATGAACATGAAGAAGAAGGAAAACCGCGAGCCGGCCTACCTGGCGATCAACCCGATGGGCAAGGTGCCTGCCATCGAGCACAACGGTGTACTGGTCACCGAGCAGGTGGCGATTTATCTCTACCTGGCCGACCTGTTCCCGGCCGCCAGACTGGCGCCGCCGCTCGGCGATCCGCTGCGCGGCCCGTACCTGCGCTGGATGGCGTTCTATGGCAGCTGCTTCGAGCCGGCGCTGATCGACAACTGGATGCAGCGCGCGGCGGTCGACAAGGCCATGAACGGCTATGGCGACTTCGACGATGTGTTCAACACCCTGGTCGCGCAGCTGGGGCGCGGTCCGTGGATGCTTGGCGACCGATTCACCGCGCTCGACGTGCTGTGGGGGACGTCGCTGGCCTGGATGACCAAGCTGCCCAAGCGCGACGAAATCATCGACTATGTCGCGCGTGTCAAAGCGCGTCCGGCGATCCAGGCCGCGCAGCAGAAGGACCAGGAACTCGCTGCCGCCCAGCCTGATTGATATCGTTGATTTCTGCGGCAGCACATGCCATGATCGGCGCCCGTCCAGTCTGAAAGGTGTCGATGATCGCAGTTCCCGTTGCCACCGTGGCCGGCTTGTTCGTTGCGCTCGGCGGCACGTCGGTGTTCGCGCTCATCAAGTCACGCAACAAGCACGCGCCGATCAAGGCCGCGTTTCATTTGTCGTCGATGTGGGGCCTGGCGCTGGCGGTGGTGGCGATTGTCCTGTTCTGGGAACGCAGGTCGCTGCCCAGCATCGGCATCGAAGGCGGTCACTACGGCGCCTGGGCCGCCGGCGTCCTGATCGGCCTGACCATGGTGACCTTTACCGTGCTGTCGCTGCACCTGGCTTTGCAGCGCGGGCGCAGCGCGATGCCGGAAGGTTCGGCCCGGGGTCTCAGGCGCCTGACCGACATGCCGCTGTGGTTCCGCTACGCGGCCGTGATCACGGCTGCCATCACCGAGGAAATCCTGTTTCGCGGTTATCCGATCGAACGCTTGCACGAGATCACCGGCAACGTCTGGCTGGCGGCAGCGATGCCGTTACTGGTGTTCGTGGTGGCGCACCTGGGGAGCTGGTCGGCGGGCCACCTGGTGGGCGTGCTGTTCGGCGGCATGCTGCTCACGGGTCTCTATCTCGTCACGCGCGACCTGGTCGCGTGCATGATCACGCACGCGCTGATCGACTCGACCATCATCTTTTTGCCGGCGCTGCTGCGCCGCTATGGCAACCGGCCCGCAGGCGGTGACCGATAGATCGACTGCACGCTGTGTGCCGACGGCTGCAAGGCCTGCACCACGATAGCGAGCGCTAACTCCGGCTGCGCATCGCCGCACATGAAGATGTCGGCAGCGGCAAAGCCGCACTCGGGCCAGGTGTGGATCGAGATATGCGATTCGGCCAGCAGCACCACGCCGGTCACGCCCTGGCCGTCGCCGAAACCGTGAAAATGGCTGTGCAGCACGCGCGCGTTGGCCGCCTCGGCGGCCGCGCGCAGCAGGGCGTCGAGCGATGCGCAGCAGCACAGTTTTTCAGCAGCGATGCCACCGAGATCGGCCAGCACGTGGGTGCCGGTCGGGCGGTGCTTGAGCGCCGCAGTCGCAGTCGCCGCCGCGTGCGCAGCTGGCACCGGCATGATGGCGGTGGCTGGCACGGTGGCCGGTAACGCCTCGCGCTTCACTTGTGCCCTCCGCCGCCGGAGCCATTGCCATAGCTGCCGCCGCCGCCACCGAACGAGCTCCAGGTGCTGCCGCGATAATTGGACTTGTCGCGGTCGCCCGAGACGGCGCGCACCCACGAGGCGCCCGACGTGGCAAGGGTGACGATGACGGCGTACAGGAAAAATTTGCTCATGGCTTGTCGTTGTTATCGAGGAAGGTGGCCGGCAAATAAATCGCCAGCGCGCCCAGGGCGCTCAGGTACCAGGTCGATGAAAAATTCATCAGCATCGGCAAGGCGTTCACCACCAGCATGAACATGATGATGTACTTGGCCGCATCGCGGTGGCGGTTGCGCGCGAACGGCTTGGCGCCGACGGTGGCGTTGACCTTGCCGTGGAACTGCGCGCCGAACCATGCGCGCATCTGGTCGGCCGGCACGGGGGAGGAGCGCGACCACGTCATTTCGTGTTCGGTCGTCTCGCGCGCCAGCTTGATCTGCCCAGCTTCGTATTCCTCGACATGGGTGACATCGCCGACGGCCACGCGCCAGTTGAAGGCGCCAGCGGCCCAGGTGACGGTCGAACCGTATTCGTACAGGCTCTCGTAGCGCACGCGGTCGATCACCACGATATCCGCGCCGGGCTGGTACTGCAGCGGCCACTCGGCCATGACGGTGGCGCCGGACCAGCCTTCGTCGGTCTCCACCAGCCACGAAAAGCCGGCGCGGGCGCCGTACAGCAGGTACTCGGTCCATTCGGTGCCTTCGTCATCGGCGCGGCGCATCACGCCGATGATGGTGAAGTCCTGTTGATTGATCTTCGCAGTAGCGCCGAGTTCAATGGTGGTCGCCACCCTGGCTACCTGTTCGCCGGCGGCAAGCACCTGCGCCTTGGGACTGGTGGCGTCGATCTGCGCCTGGCAGGCGGCGCAGACCAGGGTGGTGGTCACGCCGGGCAGATACTTGATGGCGCTGCCGCACGACGGGCAATCGAGAGCGGCCAGCTTGCCGCGATAGCGGCCGGCCGCGCGCAGGATGGTGTCGTCGTCGCGCAGCAGCTGCGGTTGCAGGCTGTCTAGGGTGACGGCCGCGCCGGTGTACACCACCGGGGCGCCGTCGGAATAATCGAGCGTGATGAATTCTTTACCGCGGCGGAAATCGGCCACCTTGGACTGGTAGCCGTCGCCCACGCGGAACGGCAGCTCGCCCTGGCCGCCGACGCAATCGGCCACGCGGATTTCGGCGGCCGTATAGGGCGCGCCATTGATATCGTAGTTGCGGCCCGGTTGCAGCTGTTCGAAGGCCGGCAGGCGGGCGTCGCCCTTGAATTCGGCAGTGATCGTGTACAGGCCGGAGGAGTCGCCGAGCCATGCCGTGGCGCCGTCGTCGAACAGCAGATACCACTCGTTCCACATGCCGGCCGCATAGCGCAGCTGGAGGCGGCCGATGACCGTGAACGGCCGGCCGGCCAGCACGCCGGCGGTGCCGATCTGGATCGGCGAATAGTCTTCCAGCACCGCCGACATCTTGCCGAAGTACTTGACCGTGTCGGCGTCTTTGAGCACGGTGGTGGCGCAGTACTCGCACACGGCCACCACCGACGCGTGCGAGCGGAATGTGACTTCCGCGCCGCAGCTGGGACAGGAAACGATTTGCATGTGGTTCCAGGTCGTTAGCCGATCAGTTTTTTCAGCAGCTCGGCCTTGGTGCTGTCGTAGTCGGCAGCCGAAATCAGGCCCCTGTCGAGCAGGCCCTTGAGCTTTTGCAGGCGCGCCTCGATCGAGTCGTCGGCCGGTGCTGCGGCAGCCGGCGCCGCAGCGGGAGCAGCGGCGGGCGCCATCGACGCCCCCATCGCATTGCCCATGGCCTGGCCCACCGTCATGCCGGCGCCGATGCCAGCGCCAATGCCGGCCAGTCCGCCTTCGTTCTGCGCGGCCAGCGGAATCGCGGTGGCGGTCTGGTAGCGGGTGAAGCCGGTCATCTTGTCTGCCGAGAGGCCGCCCTTCATGCCGGCCGAGATGCGGTCGTCGAGCGCGGTCTGCAGTTCCTCGGGCAGGCTCACGCTGGCGACGTTGAATTCATCGAGCCCGATGCCATAGCGGCCGAACGCTTCCAGCAGATCGCCCTTGACCTGCTGCGCCATCAGCGCCTGGTTGGCGGCCATGTCGAGGAACGGCACGTTGGAACTGCCCAGCGAGCTGGCCATGGACGACATCAGGATGCCGCGCAACTGCTCTTCGACCTGGTCGCGGGTGTAGGTGTCGCGCGTGCCGCTGATCTCCTTGAAGAACTGGCGCGGATCGCTGACGCGGTACGAGTACATGCCGAAGGCGCGCACGCGGATCATGTCGAAGTCCTTGTCGCGGATCGTGATCGGCTGCGGCGTGCCCCATTTGCGGCCGGTCTGCACGCGGGTGCTGAAAAAATACACATCCGACTTGAACGGCGAATCGAACATCTTGTCCCAGTTTTTCAGGTTGGTCAGCAGCGGCAGGGTTTGCGTGGTGAGCTTGTGGGTGCCGGGGCCGAAGACGTCGGCGATTTGCCCCTCGTTGACGAATACCGCCATCTGCGACTCGCGCACGACCAGCACGCCGCCGTTCTGGATTTCCTGGTCCTGCATCGGGAAGCGCCAGGCCAGCACGCCGTCCACTTCCTCGTTCCATTGCAGTACGTCGATAAACTGCTTCTTGATAAAGCTGCCGATGCCCATGGTGGACCTCCGTTCAAATGTCAGGAAATGCAGGCGCCGTTGATGACGCCGATGGAAATGGCGATCGCGCCCAAGAGGCCGCCGAATGCCGTGTTGTTGCCCTCGATCTGGTCCTTGGCCATGTTCAGCACGCGCGTGGTGATGGCGTAGGCCAGCATCTGCACGACCATCGCGCCAAAAGCCCAGGCAAAGAACTGCTGGTAGCCCAGCGTGTGCATCAGCGCCGAACCGACCGTGATCGAAAAGCCGATCAAGGCGCCGCCCAGCGACAAGGCGGCGGCCTGGTTGCCCTGGCGGATCAGGAGCACCTCGTTGTACGGCGTCATGCGCGTGTACGCGGCAAAGAACACGGCCAGCAGCATGGCCGCCAGTAAAAGATGGATCAGATAATTGAGGATAGCTGGCACGGCGCGCTCTCGCAGGTTAAAGTGATGGCGAAATTGCTAACGAAGCAGCATGGTAGTGCATAAAAAGGCCAAAAGAAGCGCAATGAACAAAAAAATCCTGATCTTGTCCGTGTTTGTGGTCGCGTCGTGCGGCCTGGCGTATGAACTGATCGCCGGCGCCCTGGCCAGCTACCTGCTCGGCGACTCGGTGCTGCAATTTTCCACCATTATCGGCTGCTACCTGTTTGCCATGGGCGTGGGCGCGCATTTTTCCAAGTACGTGCGCGACGAGGACGTGATGGCGCGCTTCGTCGATATCGAGCTGGCGGTGGGACTGGTGGGCGGCGTGTCGGCTGCGGTGCTGTTCCTGACGTTTTCGTGGAGCGCCGCGCCGTTTCGCGCCATGCTCTACACGATGGTGTTCCTGGTCGGCGCGTTCGTCGGCATGGAAGTGCCGCTGGTGATGCGCGCGCTCAACGCGCGCCAGACCGACTTCAGTGAACTGGTCAGTCGCGTGCTCACGTTCGACTACCTGGGCGCGCTGGCCGTCTCGCTGCTGTTCCCGCTGGTGATGGCGCCCAAGCTGGGTCTGGTGCGCAGCGGTTTTGTCTTCGGCATGCTCAACGTGGGCGTGGCCCTGTGGACAATTCGGGTGTTTCGCACAGAGCTGACCAACGTCACCGGCCGCATGCTGCGCGCCAGCGCCGTGTTTTTCCTGCTGGTGTGCGGTTTTATCTCCGCCGACCGCCTGACCTACTGGGGCGAGCATGGCCTGTTCGGCGACGAAATCGTGTTTGCCACCACCACGCCGTACCAGCGGCTGGTGGTCACGCGCTGGAAGGACGACCTGCGCCTCTACATCAACGGCAATTTGCAGTTCTCGTCGCGCGACGAATACCGCTACCACGAGGCGCTGGTGCACCCGGTGCTCGAACCGCTGCCATGGGCAAAACGCGTGCTGGTGCTGGGCGGCGGCGACGGCCTGGCGCTGCGCGAAATCCTGCGCTACAAAAATATCGAGCACGTCACGCTGGTCGATCTCGATCCGGCCATGACCGGCGCATTTGCCACCCGCGCGGAACTGGTCAAGCTCAATCACGGTTCGCTCACCGACAAGCGGGTGCGCGTGATCAACGCCGATGCGGCGATCTGGCTCCAGCAAAATGACGACATGTTCGACGCAGTGATCGTCGACTTTCCCGATCCGTCGAGCTTTGCGCTCGGCAAGCTGTACTCGGTGCCGTTCTACGGCATCCTGAAAAAACACCTGGCCGCCAATGGCCTGATGGCGGTGCAATCGACGTCGCCGTTTTTTGCACCGCACGCCTACTGGACCATCGACGCCACGCTGCGCGAAGTGGGCATGAAAACCTCCCCGTACCACGCCTACGTGCCGTCGTTCGGCGAATGGGGTTTTGTGCTGGCCAGCCCGCAGGCCGACTACACGCCTCCGACGAAGTACCGGCTGCCGATGCGCTACCTGAACGAAGCGACCACGCGCGAAATGTTCATCTTCCCGCCCGATATGCAGCCGCTGCCGATGGCGCCCAATCGCCTCAACACGCAGTCGCTGGTGCACGAGTTCGAGCAAGACTGGCGCCGGGTGATCCGTTAATGTTGCGCCGATCATTTTTGGTGTGGGGCGGCATGGCCGGCCTGGCCGCCGCCGGCAGCGTGGCCGGTTTCCGGCGCTGGCAGGAGATCACGCCGGTGCTGCACTACCCGGGCCGCGACGAGGGCCATTTTCTGCGCGACCGCAAGGCGTTGCCGCCGCCATCGGAGGTGATCGACACCGACATCGCCATCCTCGGCTCCGGCGTGGCGGGCCTCACGGCCGCCTGGAAGCTCAATAAGCTCGGCAAGACCGACATGCTGATGATCGACGGTCCGCAAGCGTACGGCAACGCCGCCGGCGGCGCCTTCGGTGACCTCGCATACCCGACCGGCGCCCACTACCTGCCGCTGCCGTCGCCCGAGTCGGTCCACGTGCGCGAAATCCTGGCCGACCTGGGCATCATTCAACAGGACGCCTTCGGCGACAGGCCATATTATGACGAGCGCTTCATCCTGCACGCACCGGAAGAGCGGCTGCTGCACGGCGGCCACTGGCAGGAAGGCTTCATGCCCACCGAGGGCGTGCCGCAGTGGGAGCTCGACGAACACGCGCGCTTTTTCAAGGAAGTGGAGCGCCTGCGCCAGCTGCATGGCGCCGACGGCCGCCGCGTGTTCGCGTTTCCGACCGTGATGTCGTCGGAAGATCCGGTATGGACGGCGCTCGACCGCATCACGCTCAAAGCCTGGCTGGAACAGAACGGCTACCGCTCGCCCACCTTGCACTGGTACCTGAACTACTGCTGCCGCGACGATTACGGCACCCGCTACGACCAGGTGTCGGCATGGGCCGGGCTGCACTACTATTGCAGCCGCTGGGGCAAGGCCGCCAACGCCAATGACGGCACCTGGCTGACCTGGCCCGGCGGCCTGCAACCGCTGGTGCGCGGCATGGAGCGGTCGTCAGGCATCGAGCGCCGGGCCGGCACCTGCATTTCGCTGAAAAAGACCGCCAGCGGTGTCGAGGCGCTGTGCTTCCGGTTAGAGGCCGGCAAGCCGGCCACGTACCTGGTGCGCGCCCGCAAGGCCATCTGCGCCATGCCGACCTACGTGGCCGCGCGGGTGGTGGAAAACATCGCCGGCTATGGTTTCGATCCGGCCCGGCACATTCCCGAATACGCGCCGTGGCTGGTGGCCAATTTCCTGCTCAAGCGTTTTCCGGACGAGCTGCCCGGCCAGCCGCTGTCGTGGGACAACGTGGTCTATAGCGAGCCGGGACTCGGTTTTGTCGTTTCCACCCACCAGGACATCCGCGTGCGCCCGCCGGAAAAAACCGTGTTCAGTGCCTACGTGGCGCTGTCGGACCGCAAGGCGGTGAACGCGCGGCGCTGGATGGTGGCAGCCAGCCCGGAGGAACTGCTGGCGCTGGCCTGCGCCGATCTGAAAACCGCGTACGGCGCGCAGTTCGCAGCGTGCGTGGAGCGGGTGGACATCACCTTGCGCGGCCACGCCATGAGCGTGCCGTGGCCGAACTTCCGCAGCAATGCCGGCATGAAGGCGCTGCGCGAGCTGGACGGCAGCATCCTGTTCGCGCATGCGGATCTGTCGGGGTTTTCGGTGTTCGAGGAAGCGGCGTGGTGGGGTTATCGGGCGGCGACACTGGCGGCAAAGTGATAAGCTCGTCTCTCGACAAAGACATAAGACACCCCCATGACCCACGACGCCCGCAAGCGCTTTCTAGCACCAGCCAAACCCAAGCTGCGCGACGAAGACGCCGGCAACAGCGTGTTCTCCAGCCGCGCCGCCAATCCCGACCTGAGCAAGTCGAAAGCCAAGGCGCTCGACAATGAACGCACGGCCGGCCTGATCGACCGCATCTCCGATTTGCAGGACCGCCTGTACGCGGTGCACCAGCAAAAAGTGCTGCTGGTCTTGCAGGGCATGGATACCTCGGGCAAGGATGGCCTGGTGCGCGCGCTATTTAGCGGCGTCAATCCGATGGGCGTGCGCGCGGTGGCCTTCAAGGCGCCCACCGACGCCGAACTGGCGCACGATTATTTGTGGCGCGTGCACCAGCACGTGCCGGTCAAGGGCGAGATCGCCATCTTCAACCGCAGCCATTACGAGGACGTGCTGATCACCCGCGTGCAGGGCATGATCGACGACGACGAGTGCCAGCGCCGCTACGCCCACATCCGCGACTTCGAGCGCATGCTGGCGGAAACCGGCACCGTGATCATCAAGGTATTCCTGCACATCTCGCACGAAGAGCAGCGCGAGCGCCTGCAGGAGCGGCTCGACGATCCCGATAAGCAGTGGAAGTTCGATCCCAACGATATCGAGCAGCGCAAGAAGTGGGACGATTACGTCAAGGCGTACGAGCAGGCGATCCGCGCCACCAATACCGACTACGCGCCGTGGTATATCGTGCCGGCCAACTCCAAGGTGCACCGCAACCTGGCCATTGCCAGCCTGCTGCTCGAAACCCTGGAAGGCATGAACCTCCAGTATCCGCCGCCGCACCCGGACCTGTCCTCGTTCACGGTCGTGTAAATCACGATTTTTTCGGCTGTGGCATAGTGGTTTTTTGAGGAGAACCACGATGCTGCAACTGAAAGATCCTTCGCTGCTGCGCCAGCAGGCGTACATCAACGGCCAGTGGGTTGATGCCGACAACGGCGCCACCGTGGCAGTCACCAATCCCGCCACCGGCGAACAGATCGGCACCGTGCCGGTCATGGGCGCAGCCGAAACCCGGCGCGCCATCGAGGCCGCCAACGCCGCGTGGCCCGCCTGGCGCAAGAAAACCGCCCGCGAGCGCGCGCTCATCCTGCGCAAGTGGAATGACCTGATCCTGGCAAACACCGACGACCTGGCGCTGTTGATGACGGCCGAGCAGGGCAAACCGTTGACCGAGTCGCGCGGCGAGGTCGCGTATGGCGCATCGTTCATCGAATGGTTTGGCGAGCAGGCCAAGCGCGTGGCCGGCGAGACGCTGGCGTCGCCGTCTGCCGGCCAGCGCATCCTGGTCACGCGCGAGCCGATCGGCGTGTGCGCCGCCATCACGCCGTGGAACTTCCCGATCGCCATGATCACCCGCAAGGCCGGACCAGCGTTGGCGGCGGGCTGCCCGATGGTGCTCAAACCGGCCCAGGCCACGCCGTTTTCCGCGCTGGCGCTGGCCGAACTGGCTGCGCGCGCCGGGGTGCCGGCCGGCGTGTTCAGCGTCGTCACCGGCAAGTCCGGCGACGTCGGTGGCGAGATGACCGCGAATCCCATCGTGCGCAAGCTGACGTTTACCGGGTCCACCGACGTCGGCCGCCTGCTGATGGAGCAGAGCGCGCCCACCATCAAGAAGCTGTCGCTGGAATTGGGCGGCAATGCGCCGTTCATCGTGTTCGACGATGCCGACCTCGATGCGGCAGTCGAGGGCGCGATCGCCTCGAAGTACCGCAACGCCGGCCAGACCTGCGTGTGCGCCAACCGCCTGTATGTGCAGGACAGCGTGTACGACGCCTTTGCCGAAAAACTGGTGGCGGCCGTGCAGAAGCTCAAGGTGGGCAATGGTGCCGAGGAAGGCGTCACGCAAGGGCCGCTGATCGATGCCAAGGCCGTGGAAAAAGTCGAGCAGCACATTGCCGACGCGCTGGACAAGGGCGCCCGCGTGCTCACCGGCGGCAAGCGCCATGCGCTGGGCCATAGCTTTTTTGAACCGACCGTGCTGGCCGACGTCACCAGCGAGATGCTGGTCGCACGCGAGGAAACCTTTGGCCCGATGGCGCCGCTGTTCCGCTTTAAAACCGAGGATGAGGCGATCACGCTGGCCAACGATACCGAATTCGGCCTGGCCAGTTATTTCTATGCGCGCGACGTGGGCCGTATCTGGCGCGTGTCCGAGGGCCTGGAAAGCGGCATGGTCGGCGTCAACACCGGTTTGATTTCGAACGAAATCGCGCCGTTCGGCGGCGTCAAGCAATCGGGCCTGGGCCGCGAAGGTTCGCACCTTGGCATCGACGACTACCTGGTCGTGAAATACGTGTGCCTCGGCGGTATCGTGTAAATTGCACGGCAGTCGGACAAGCGGCGGGCATTTGGCATAGAATGAATTTTCTTTCATTCTTGCCCACTCCACCATGTCCAAGATCCTTGCCCAATTGTGCGCTGCCTCGTCCCTGACCCTGCTGGCGGCTACTTCAGCCTTGGCCCAGGCGCCTGCCGCTGCCGGCGCTGCGCCTGCCGCCACCGTGGCGCCGGCCAGCTGCCCGGCCATCCTCAAGCAGAACTTCAAGCGCCTGCAGGACGAGGCGCCGCAGGACCTGTGCCAGTACGCGGGCAAGGTGATCCTGGTGGTCAATACCGCCAGCTACTGCGGTTTCACCAAGCAGTACGAGGGCCTGGAAGCGCTGTACGCCAAGTACGGCAGCAAGGGCCTGGTGGTGCTGGGCTTCCCGTCGAACGATTTCGGCCAGCAGGAACCGGGCAGCGCCAAGGAAATCGCCGACTTCTGCTACAACACCTATGGCGTCAAGTTCCCGATGTTTTCCAAGACCGTGGTGTCCGGTAAAAATCCGAACCCGCTGTACGCCGACCTGATCAAGGCTACCGGCAAGGCCCCGGCCTGGAACTTCCACAAATACCTGATCGGCCGCGACGGCAAGGTGCTGACCAACTTCGGCAGCAAGGTCACGCCCGAAGACAAGCAACTGGTTGGCGCCGTCGAAAAAGCGCTGGCTTCCTGACCGGCAGTACCTGGCGATAGCTGCTGCGCGGGCCACGCCGGCGCAGCGTTGCGGACTGGTTTCATCCTTCCCGTCACCAACTAGCATGTCCGCGTAGCATTTTGTGTGCGACGACGCACGGGCGCGTGCCGCCGATTTGTTATTGCCACTGGTCAATCGTGGTTTAATCGGTGGCGACTTACACCACGAGATGAACCATGCAACCATTTACCTTCCAACAAAAAGTCTTTCTTGCCCTGCTGGGCATCATCACCATTGCCTTCATCTGGATCCTGGTTCCTTATGGCGGCGCGGTCTTCTGGGGCGTGGTGCTGGCGATTATCTTTGCGCCCGTGTACCGCTGGCTGCTGCAACGCACGCGCAACAAGCCTAACCTGGCAGCGCTGCTGACCTTGCTGCTGATCCTGGTGATGGTGATCCTGCCGCTCACCCTGGTCGCGGTATCGATCGTCAACCAGGCCGCTGCGGTGGTCGAGATGATGCAATCGGGGCAGATCACGGTGGGCATGTTCTTCGCCAAGGTGATGGCCGTGCTGCCGGACTGGATGATCAACCTGCTCGACCGCTTCCATTTGACCAGTTTGACCAACTTGCAGGACAAGCTGACCGAAGGCGCGGCGCAAGTGAGCCAGGAAGTGGCCAAGCGCGCCATCAACTTCAGCCTGTACACGATGGATTTCCTCACCAGCCTGTGTATTGCCATGTACCTGCTGTACTTCCTGCTGCGCGACGGTGACAAGCTGGCCAAGCGCATCCGCGAAGCCGTGCCGCTGAGCCGCAAGTACAAGCAGCGCCTGTTCCAGAATTTTACGACCGTGATCCGCGCGACCGTCAAGGGCAACATCCTGGTGGCAATCGCCCAGGGCGCGCTGGGCGGCCTGGCCTTCTGGTACCTGGACGTGAGTGCACCGGTGCTGTGGGGCGTGCTGATGGCCTTCCTGTCGCTGCTGCCGGCCATTGGCGCGGCACTGGTGTGGGCGCCGGTGGCGATCTACTTCCTGGCGACCGGCTCGGTGTGGGAAGGCGTGGGCCTGACCATCTATGGCGTGGTGGTGATCGGCCTGGTCGACAACATCCTGCGTCCGCTGCTGGTCGGTAAAGATACCAAGATGCCCGACTACGTCGTGCTGCTGTCCACCGTGGGCGGCATGGCGCTGTTCGGCCTCAATGGTTTCGTGATCGGCCCGGTGGTGGCCGCCTTGTTCATCGCGGCCTGGGACTTGTTCGCCAATGCCAGCGAGTTTCACCAGGAATAAAAGCCCACGCTGCTTGAATTGCAAAGGGGCGTGGCCTAACCTGACCGTTCAACCATTTTTTATGGAGGCGGTCATGGCGTATGTCGATGGATTTGTGATTCCTGTCCCCCGCAGCAAGCTGGAGGACTACAAGAAAATGGCGGCGGCAAGCGGCGCGATCTGGAAGGAATTCGGCGCGCTGCAATTTCGCGAGACGGTGGCGGACGACGTCAAACCGGGCGAGCACACGTCGTTCCCGCAGGCGGTGCAATTGAAGGACGACGAAGTGGTGGTGTTTTCCTGGATCGTCTATGCCTCGCGCGCCGCCCGCGATGAAATCAACGACAAGGTCATGAAGGACCCGAGGCTGGCCGAATTCATGCAGCCGGAAAACATGCCGTTCGACGGCAAGCGCATGATTTACGGCGGCTTCGAGATGATCGTCGACCTCTAGCGGCTCGATGAACCGCAGCAGGTATGCGCTATGGCAGCTGCGCCAGCGCGAACCCCTCGTCGAGCCAGCCGGTGACGCCGCCGGTCATCAGCTTGACAGGGCGGCCCAGCCGGGCCAGCCGCATGGCTGCGCGCGCCGCGCCATTGCAGTGAGGGCCGGCGCAATACACCACGAACAAGGTTTCGGCCGGATATTGCGCCAGCTTGCCGGCGACGATCTTGCCGTGCGCCAGGTCGTGCGCGCCCGGCACATGGCCACCCGCGTATTTTTCCGTGCCGCGCACGTCGAGCAGCACGAAGTCCGGCGCACCGCCGGCCAGCGCCTCGTGCACATCCCAACAATCGGTTTCAAAGGTGAAGCTGGCCTCGAAGTGGGCGAGGGCGGCAGCGCTGGGTGCGGCTGGTACGGCGGCAACGGCGGACGGCAGGGACATGGCAAACTCCTGGTGTGGTGATGACGCCATTGTGCGGCCGCTCGGCGTTGGCCGGCAGTGGCGTCAATGCCATGCTGCGGTAAGATTGCGACATGAGAACAGCGCCATGAAAAACCGCACCATGAAAAAACACCTGGTGGTCGCACTGGCCTACGACCGCCTGTGCACCTTCGAATTCGGCTGCACGGTCGAATTGTTCGCGCTCGAGCGTCCCGAACTGGGCGTGGACTGGTACGACTTTGCGGTTTGCGCGATCGAACCGGGACCGATCCGTGCGGCCGGCGGCATCACCGTGCAGGCGCCGTATGCGCCCGAGCTGCTGGCGCTGGCCGACACCATCGTCATTCCCGGCTGGCGCGATGCCGACGAGGCGCCGCCGCCCGCGCTGCTGGACCTGCTGCGCGCGGCCCACGCGCGTGGCGCCCGTTTGTGCTCTATCTGCTCGGGTGTGTTCGTGCTCGCTGCCGCCGGCGTGCTCGACGGCCAGCGCGCCACCACCCACTGGCGCTACGCCGAGCGGCTGGCGCAGCGCCATCCGCGCATCCGCGTCGAGCCCGACCTGCTGTACGTCGATAACGGCCAGGTGATCACGGCGGCCGGGTCGGCTGCGGGCCTGGACATGCTGCTGCACCTGGTGCGGCGCGACTACGGTGCGCGCGTCGGCAACATGGTGGCGCAGCGGCTGGTGATCGCGCCGCATCGCGAGGGCGGCCAGGCGCAGTTCGTACCGCGCCCGGTGGCGCCCAACGAAGGCGGCCGACTGTCGCGCTTGCTCGACTGGTTGCGCGGCAACCTGGCGCTGCCGCACACGGTGGCCGCCATGGCCGAACGCGCGGCCATGAGCCCGCGCACCTTGCAGCGCCAGTTCCAGCAGGCGACCGGCCTGGGGCCGGTGGACTGGCTGATCCGCGAGCGCATCGCGCTGGTGAAGGAACTGCTGGAAGCCCCCGAGGTGCCGCTGGCGCAGGTGGCCGAGCGCAGCGGATTCGGTTCGATGGAGTCGTTGCGGCACCATTTCCGGCGGGTGGCGGGGAACTCGCCGGGGGCGTATCGGCGGCGGTTTGGGCTAGGTGGTCAGCATCGGTGAGGCGTCAAGAATATCTTTGACAAGGCGAATTGTACGGATCTACAATGTATCTACATCAGGAGGCCTTATGGAATTATCTATTCAGAAATGGGGCAATAGCGCAGCCGTGCGTTTGCCTACCGAGTTGCTGGGCCTGCTCAAGGTAACGTTGGGCGATAAGCTAAGTGTCAATGTGCTGCCCGAAGGGGTGCTGCTGAAAGCCGCCCGCCCGTCGTATTCGCTGGCTGACCTGGTGGCGCAATGCGACCTTTCTGCGGCGGAACCGGCCGATATGGCAGCCTGGTCCCACCTCAAGCCAGTCGGGCGTGAAGCGTGGTGAGCCGTAGTAAATTTGGACGCGGCGACATCGTCATGGTCAGCCTCGATCCCACCGAAGGACACGAGCAAAGAGACATGCGGCCAGCCTTGGTGCTCTCCACCAGCGCGTTCAACGCACTGGGCCTGGTCTTGGTCGCGCCCATCACCCAAGGCGGCGACTTCGCACGCCATGCGGGCTTCGCCGCTTCCCTGAGCGGCGCCGGCACCAAGACGCAAGGTGTCGCTTTGGTCAACCAGATTCGCATGCTGGACCTGGAGGCCAGAAAGGCAAAGCGTGTCGAGACCGTACCGGAGTATGTAGTGGAAGACGCGCTGGCCCGGTTGCGCGCGATTACCGACTAAGGCCACCGCCGCTCGGATTGACGCCGCTCTGGCGACCGCAGATAAAGCAGCGCTTCGCTGCTACAGCGTGGCTTTCATCGCGCCGCGCAGGGCGTTGCACACCACCAGTTCCTCTGCGCGCGCCAGCATCTCGCGCGTGATCACCGCTTCGCGGGCCTGCCACGCCGGGTCGTCGAGCAGTACGCTGCGCATCACGCCCGGCAGCACGCCGCAGTGCAGGGCCGGCGTCAGCCAGCGGCCATCGACCTTGACGAACACGCTGCTGCGCCCACCCTCGGTCAGCTCGCCGCGGTCGTTGAAAAACAGCGTATCGAACGCGCCCTGCGCTTCGGCGTCGCGCCAGGCGTTGTCGTAGCGGGTGCGGATGCTGGTCTTGTGGCGCAGGAACAGGTCGCCGGCAGCGGTGGTGTCGGGCGCCAACAGCACCCGTACCGGCTCCTGCAACGGCGCCAGCGGCGCATGCTGTACCGTGAAGGCGCCCGATTGCGCCAGCGCCAGCCGCAGGCGGAATGCCGCCACGGCCGCCAGCCCGTTACGCGCTTCGTCCGCCAGCATCGAGCACGCTGCGTCCAGGTAGGCGTTGGCTGCCTTGTCGTCCCACGCGAAACCGAAGTACGCTGCCGATGCCGCCAGGCGGCGCAGGTGGCGCGCGCGGTGCTGCACGCCTTGTTCCGGCGTGACCAGCATGGTCTCGAAAATCTCGAAGCTGTTGGGCAGTCCCGTCAAGAAGCGCGCCTTGAGGCGGCATTCGTCGTACTCGTCGCCGCTGGCGCTGTCGTACACGATGCCGGCCCCCACGCCCATTTCGCCTTGCGCCACGCCGGTGGCGGCATCGGGCGCGCCCATGGCCAGGGTACGGATCGGCACTGCCAGGCAGAAGTCGCCCACCGTGCCCGGGTTGGCGTCAGTCGTCGGATCGAACCAGCCGATGGCGCCGGTGTAGATGCCGCGCGGGTCGGGTTCGAGTTCGCCGATGATTTCCATGGCGCGGCGCTTGGGCGCGCCGGTGATCGAGCCGCACGGGTACAGCGCCTCGAACACCTGCGCCAGCGTGGCGTCGGGGCGCAGACTGGCGGTGATGGTGGACGTCATTTGCAGCACGCTGCCGTAGCGCTGCACGTCGAACAGCGCCGGCACCTGCACGCTGCCGGTTTGCGCCACGCGCGCGATGTCGTTGCGCAGCAGGTCGACGATCATCAGGTTTTCGGCGCGGTTTTTCGGATCCGCCGCCAGCGTGCGCGCGCGCGCCAGGTTGTCATCCGCGTGCGTGTCTGCCTGGGTTGGGGGCGCGGCCGGCGCCGTACCCTTCATCGGCCGCGCAGTGAGCATGCCGCCCGCGTGGCGCACGAACAGCTCGGGCGACAGCGACAGCACTGCCGAACCGTCCTCGCACTGTACCAGCGCGCCATACGGCACCGGCTGGCGCGCGCGCAGCCGCGCGTACAGCGCGTGGATGCCGCCAAACGCGTCAAAGCGCAGCCGCATGGTGTAGTTGACCTGGTAGGTGTCGCCGGCTTCGATATAAGCGTGGATGCGCGCCAGCGCAGCGTCGAAGGCCGGCTGGCCGATATTGGCGCGCACATTGGCAATGCCGGCCGGGCGCGCGATCGGGAATGAACGCGCCGCCAGCCAGTCGCCCACCTCGGCCGCCGTTTTCAGTTCGCACCGGCGAAACAGCAGCACCTGTGCCAGCGGCGCAGCGCCAGGCGCGGCAGGGCGGCGGGCCGATGTGCCGGGCCGCCCGTCAGCGATGCCCAGCAACGCTACTCCGAGCTCGTAGCTGCACAGCGTGACCGCGTACTCGCCGCGCGCCAGCGCTGCCTGCATGGCGTCCAACACTTGCCGCCAGTCGCCGATGGTGTCGCAGCGCAGCGTGGCGACGTGGTCGGTGTACAGGCGTGAGGTCGCGGCAACGGTGGCGCCATCGAGCAGCGGGCTGGCGTCATCAAGCAGGGCGAAGCATTCGGCGGTCATGGACATCGCTGTGGTCAAGATGTTACGCCAGCAGCAGCGCGATCTGCAGCGGCGCATCCTGGGTCGGGTTGTTCTTGAAGCCGCTCTTGGCGTAGCGGTGCCAGCGGCCGATGACGAAGCTGGCCAGCATGGCGGCGCGCGGCGCGACTTCTTCTTCGCGGCCGTGGCCTTCGGTGGCGGCCACGCGCAAGGCCTGCTTGAGGGCCAGTTCCACGCGGTCGTAGAACTGGTTCATGCGCAGTTGCAGGCGGTCGTCTTCGTTGACCAGCGCCTCGCCGATCAGCACCCGTGTCATGCCCGGGTTCTGGCTGGCGAAGTGCAGCAACATGCCGACGATGTCGCGCGCCTGCGTCAGGCCGTCGTCGTGGCGTTCGGCGATCTGGTTGATCAAACCAAAAACGCTGGACTCGATGAATTCGATCAGGCCCTCGAACATTTGCGCCTTGCTGGCGAAGTGGCGGTACAGCGCCGCCTCGGAAAAGCCCAGCTTGCGCGCCAGGGCGGCCGTGGTGATCTTGTCGCCCTTGGGCTGTTCCAGCATCTCCGCCAGCGCTTGGAGGATGTCCAGGCGGCGCTGGCCGGGCGGTGTGCTTGCCATGTGATCTCGCGGGTAAAAAGTAAAAGTAAAGGTGGTCAGCGCAGGCGATGCAGCCGCGCCGGCAAGTTCCGGACAGATTTTACTTTGACATCGACATAAGCGGGGCGGATCAGCCTTTTTTGTGGATGGGCCAGACCGGCCGTGTCGCGCAGCGTCAGGTACTGGGTGACCCACGCGGTGCGCATGCCCAGCGCATGGGCGCTGCGCAAATTGGCCAGCGTATCCTCCACCAGGATGCAGTTCGCCGGCGTCAGGCGGTGCATGCGCATCAGTTTGCGCAGCAGCAGTTTCGATGGCTTGGGCCGCAGCTGGCGGTTGACCGTCATCGCTTCGACCGCGATGTGGTGGCCGAACGAACGGTGCAGGTCCAGGTGGCGCAGCACCTGGGTGGAGTAGCGGTGCGGCGCGTTGGTCAGCAGGATCTTGCGGCCCGGCAGGCGGCGCAGCAGCTGGCGCAGCCCGCGCTCGGCGCGGATCAGCGAGGTCAAATCCTCGATGCTGTGGGTTTCGTGCAAAAAGTGCGCGGCCTGCACGTTGTGGTGCTTGACCAGTCCGAGCAGGGTGGCGCCGTAGCGGCGCCAATACTGGGTGCGCGCCGCATCGACCACGGCGTCGCTGGCGGGCGTGATGCCGTCGCCCAGCACGCGGGCGATGTAGAGGTTCATATTGGCCACGATGGCTGGAAAAATCGCGTACGAAGCGTTGTGCAGCGTGTTGTCCAGATCAAACAACCATACCGGCGAGGAAAGAGTAGTATTCACGAGAGACGATTTACAAAGAGAGCCAAGACAGCCATGCGCCTGATTATAGTGATGTTCTACAGTTTGATCTGCCTGCTGGCCGGGCCGGCCTGGGCAGAAGCACTGGCGCCGGTCGCCGCGCCGGCGGCCACTACTACCCCCAATCGCGGCGCGCTGTTCAAGGTGGAGCAGGGCGGGCGCACGCTGTACCTGTTTGGCACCATCCACGTGGGTACCCGGGATTTCTATCCGCTCGAGCCGCGCCTGGCCGGTGTGCTCAAGCAGGCGCCGGTGCTGGCGCTGGAGATCGATCCATTGGGCGACCAGCAGCGCCTGGCCCGGGCCCTGCAAAAATATGGCCTGGCGCTCAAGGGCGGCGCCTCGATGGCGTCGCTGTCGCCGGCCTGGCGTACGCGCCTCGACCGCCTGCTCAAGCAGTACCAGATCGCGCCCGAATCGGTGGCCATGATGCGGCCGTGGATGTTGGCCAGCATGCTCACGGTGAGCGAATTCGCGGCGCAAGGCTACGATCCGTCGCTGGCGGTGGACAGCTACCTGTCGCGCCAGGCCCACGACAACGGTCAGAAAGTGATCGAACTCGAATCGCCCGAAGAGCAAATGTCCTTGTTCGGCAAGCTGTCCACCGCCGACCAGGTGCTGTTCCTGCAGGAGGCGATTGCCGGCATCGAAGACAAGGAGCAGGCCGACCAGTCGCGCGAGATCGCCGATGCCTGGCGCCACGCCGACGTCAAAGCGCTCGACGCGCTGGCGCAAAAATCGGCCACCGACGACAGTTTTTCGGGACGCTTCGTGCAGAAGGTACTGCTCGACGGGCGCAACCCGGCACTGGCCGACGCCATGGTGCGCCTGATGGCGCGCGAAAACAACAGCCTGGCCGCGATCGGCGTGCTGCACCTGGTGGGCAAGGGAAGCGTGCCGGAACTGCTGCGCAAGCGCGGACTGAAAGTCGAGCGGATTTACTAGCGGATGAAACAGGGTGGGGAGGGCACTACAGGAAGATGGTGCCCTTTACGTGGATTGAACACGTGGCCTCTCCCTTACCAAGGGAGTGCTCTACCACTGAGCTAAAAGGGCAAACAAATGTGGCGACTCACTTCGAATACCGGCGCGAAGTGCGTCGCCGTTTTTTCAGTGAGACCGGATCATAGTTCCAAATGCCTGTTCGGTCAATACTTCGAGCAATAAAGAGTGCTCGATGCGACCGTCGATGATGTGCACGGTGTTCACGCCCGACTTGGCTGCGTCCAGCGCCGATGAAATTTTAGGCAGCATGCCGCCCGAAATCGTGCCGTCGGCGAACATCTCGTCGATCTCGCGCGCCGACAGGTCGGTCACCAGGTTGCCCTGCTTGTCCTGGACGCCGGCGATATTGGTCATCATGATCAGCTTTTCGGCTTTCAGGATCTCGGCGATCTTGCCGGCGACGACGTCGGCGTTGATGTTATAGGCCTGGCCGTCCTGGCCGAAACCGATCGGCGAAATGATCGGAATGAACGCATCGTCCTGCAGCGCTTTTACTACTGCCGGGTTGATGGCGTCGATTTCGCCGACGAAGCCGATGTCCAGCGTCTGGCCCGGATTGTCCTTGTCGGGCATGGCCATCTTGCGGGCGCGGATCAGGCCACCGTCCTTGCCGGTCAGGCCCACTGCCTGGCCGCCGTAGTGGTTGATCAGCATGACGATATCCTGTTGAACTTCGCCGCCCAGCACCCACTCCACCACTTCCATGGTTTCTTCGTCGGTGATGCGCATGCCCTGCACGAAAGTGCCTTGCTTGCCGATTTTTTTCAGGGCGTTGTCGATCTGCGGACCGCCGCCGTGCACCACGACCGGGTTCATGCCGACCAGCTTGAGCAGGATGACGTCGCGCGCGAAGCCGTGTTTCAGGCGTTCGTCGGTCATGGCGTTGCCACCGTATTTGATGACGATGGTCTTGCCGTGGTAATTGCGGATGTAGGGCAGTGCCTCAGCCAGGATCTGCGCCTTGATCTGCGGGGACACCGCGGTCAAATCGTCATTCATGCCTAAGTTAAGGTGAGAAAATTGGGTCATGGCGAGTCCGGTAAAGAAAGTGCAGCAATTTTACAGCCTGCGGCTGCGGTCAAGCACGCATTATAGGGCCATCTGGTTGTATTTTCAGCGTTCATCGGCTAGTCTGGCCGGCACACCGATCAAGACCGACCTATGAGCACCTGCACGCGCTGCGGCGCCACCTTCTCCTGCGCGATGGCCGATACCGGCCCGGCAACCGCCATCCCGGCGCCGCCGTGCTGGTGCACGTACCTGCCGCTATCTGTGCCTGTGCCGGTGCCGGACAGCGCCGCCACTGCGGAAATCATCGGCTGCTGGTGCCCGGCATGCCTGGCGGCGCACATCCAATTGCTGAAAGGGTCTCGATAAACCGTAGCGGATCGCGCAGCAGGTTTTGCGAGGTCCTTTAACTGACGGTCCGGAAGAAACGCAGCATCTCGCGGCTGGCATCGGGTCCGCGCGAGTCGGTGTACGTGCCATGTTCGCTGCCGCCCGACCAGGCGTGACCGGCGCCGTGCACCACCCAGTGTTCGCCGAGCGGCGAGCCGTCAGCCCTGGTGTGCGTGGTTTGCGTATAGCGGTAGCCGTTCGGTACCGCGCCCGATTGCACTGCCGGATCGGCGTCAATGCTGTGCAAATGCTGGGCGATCACCTGCTCGCCGTTGCGCGGGTTGACGGTGGTGTCGCTGTCGCCGTGGAACACGATGATCGGCTGCGAGCCGTTGCCGGCCTTGGGCACGTTGGCGTTGCTCGCGCCCCGCTTCATGGCCGACAGCGCCGACGGCAAATCCGTGGCCGACGCGAATGGCAAGCCCGAATGCACGCCCACCGCTGCAAACAGCTCCGGGTACAAGGTGCCGACGATGACCGCCATGGCGCCGCCGGCCGACAGCCCGGCCACGTACACCTGCTGCGGATTGACCGCGTAGTCGTCGCTGATTTTTTCAGCGATGCCGGCGATGATCGACGGTTCGCCCTGGCCGCGCTGCTGGTCGATGGCGTTGAACCAGTTCCAGCACTTCGACTGGTTGGCGCCGGACGTTTGTTCGGGATACACCACCAGGCAGCCCGCTTCCTCGGCGACCTGGTTCATCTGGGTGCCGGCGGCGAAATCGTCGGGGTTCTGGGTGCAGCCGTGCAGCATCACCAGCAGCGGCATCGGCTGGCCGCTGTAGGTCGACGGGATGAACAGCTTGTAGTTGCGGCTGCCCGCGTGGTTTGCATAGCTGCCGGTCTCGAAGCGCGCACCGGCGGGCAGTGGTACCTGCGGCGTGTGCACGCCCGGGTGGCGCAAGGTGCCGAGGTCGATGCCGCGCTCGAAGCTGGCCGTGAGATCGATCTTGATGCCCATTTTTTCCAGCATGTCCTGCGCGTAGGCGGCCGGATTGATGGCGGGGTTGGGGGCGGCCGCGGGTGCTGCGTCGGCTTCGGGCGCGGCGTGCGCTGCCTGCCGCGGTGCCGCTTCCGGTGCGGGCCTGGATTTGGGCTCCGGCGCCGGTTTGAAGTTATGACGTGCTTCGTCGGCAGGCGCTGCCACGGCGGCCGCTGCCACGGCGGCCGCATCCACGGCGGCCGCATCCACGGCGGCCGCTTCCACAGTCGCTGCTGCCGGCGGCGGCGTGGCGGTTCTGGCCGACGTGTAATCAGGCGCGGGATTGAGGTCGCGCATGCCGCCCGGTGGCGCCTTGGGCGACGGTTTTGGGGTGTTCATCCGTTGTTCCTGGAGTTTTTGCTGTTGTTGCATCATGCTTTCGACAGCCTTGTGCAGCATCGCGGTGGCGCCCTTGCGGACGAGTTTTTGTGCTGCCTGTCGCATATGCGACATGAATGGAAGTTTCATGGTGTTCCCTTAGTGGTGGATGCGTGGCGCCAGGGCGGTTTTCAGTACCGCGCTGGCATGCAGCGAACCTAAAACGACAATCGAATCGATTGTTGCCAGCGCCAGTTCGACCGTGACGTCGCTGGCAATACTGGCCAATCCCAGTACCTGGATGTGCAGCCGTTCGCCGGCGGCACGTATGGCTTCGAGGTCGGCACGGGTGTAGTGCTGCATGCCGAGCACCAGGCTTTTGCGCGCCACTGTCTGCTTGACGACGTCGGCGTGCTGATTCAACTGGTTGCGGATCGCGGTGCGGATCAAGTCCGTCCGGTTCGAATAAAACCCCTCTTGTACCAGCAGATCGATCTGGCCCAGGTCGATCGGGCCGAGGTTGATCGTGATTTTTTCCGAGTCGGCGGTCTTCAGTTTTAATTCTTGCTTCGCCATGTGTCTCCATCCATTTACCATCTACCTGGATGGTAGTATAAGGACGATCTGCGGCAAATCAAGCGGCATACGTGCATAATGTGGGTCATGAGTGCGCCACCTAACCCTATCCCTTCTCCTTGCGTGAGCCTGTGCAAGATGGACGTCGAACGCCAGTACTGCATGGGGTGCCTGCGGACCATCGACGAAATCATGGCCTGGTCCAAGGCCGACGACGCCTATAAACAGGCGGTGTGGGTGGAAATCGCCCGCCGCAGGGATACGGTCTCGTTTGATGAGGATGGTTTCCTGCGCTGAAATAGAGCATGGCCCCTAGTTTTGGCACGATCGTACTTTTTTCGATCTATAATCGCTCGACCGATGCTTCGATCCGATCAACCTTCTCAGCGAGTTCGCCATGGCCCTGCCTGCAGTGTTGCAAAACCTCTCACTTCCCGTCATCGCGTCACCGATGTTCATCGCCAGCGGTCCGGCGCTGGTGGCGGCGCAATGCAAGGCCGGCATTGTCGGCTCGTTCCCGGCGCTCAATGCCCGTCCGGCCGAATTGCTCGACGTGTGGCTGACCGACCTGCAACAGGAACTGGCCGACTACCAGGCCGCCAACCCCGATAAAAAAGTGGGCCCGATCGCGGTCAACCAGATCGTTCACCAGTCCAACGACCGCCTGGCCCACGATGTGGAAGTGTGCGTCAAGCACCAGGTACCGATCATCATCTCGTCGCTGCGCGCGCCGCCAAAAGAGATGCTCGACGCCATCCACAGCTACGGCGGCATCGTGCTGCACGATATCGTCTCGATCCGCCACGCGGAAAAAGCGCTGGAAGCCGGCGTCGATGGCCTGATCCTGGTGGCGGCCGGTGCCGGCGGCCATGCCGGCACGCTGTCGCCGTTCGCGCTGGTGGGCGAGGTGCGCAAGTTTTTCAGCGGCCCGATCGCCTTGTCCGGCGCGATTGCCACCGGCGACGCCATCCTGGCCGCGCAGGCGATGGGCGCCGACTTTGCCTACATCGGCTCGCGCTGGCTGGCCACGCAGGAGTCGAATGTGAGCGCTGACTATCGCGAGGCGATCGTGGAATCAACCGCTGCCGACGTCGTCTACTCCAACCTGTTTACGGGTGTGCACGGCAACTACCTGAAAAAATCGATCGTCGCAGCCGGCCTGGACCCGGACGCGCTGCCGCAGTCGGATAAGACCAGCATGAATTTCGGTTCGGGCAGCGCCAAGGCCTGGCGCGATATCTGGGGCGCCGGCCAGGGCGTGGGCTTGATGAACGATATCCCGACCACGGCCGAGATGGTGGCGCGCCTGAAACAGGAGTACGACGCCGCCCGCGCCCGCCTGGCGCTGTAATCGCCGCAGCGGCATGGCATAAATTGTTCAAGAGAATGATTTCTTCATGGTTGCCGATAAGTTAATATGATTCGGTCCAACTACGGGAAATCATCGTGAACCTGTCGCATGCTGTTGCCGCCATCACCCTGGCGCTGTTGTCCACCGTCTCCACCCTGTGCGCGGCGCAGCCGAATCTGCAGATGAATGCCGCCGCCCAGGCCCTGCTCGACCAGGCCAATGTGCTGTCGAGCCAGGGCAAGATGCAGGAAGCGCTGGCCAAGTACTCGGCAGCGGCCAAGGCCGATCCGTCGTCGTCGGTGCCGCTGTCGAATATTGCCGAGTTGTTCCGCCAGGCGTCCGAGCAGGCCCAGGGCGAGCGCCAGGTCAAGCTGCGCCAGCAGGCGGAATCGCTGGTGTCCCAGATCCTGCAAAAGTTTCCCGACGAGCCGCTGGCCCACGAGGTGCTGCGCAAGCTCAGGGACAATACGCCGCCGCCGCTGCACAAGGCCAGCGCGGCCGCGCAGGCGGAAATGGACCTGGGCGAAACCGCCTTTGCCCAAAACAAGATGGATGTTGCGCTGGCGCATTACGAGCGCGCCGCTGCCATCGATCCCGGTTATTCGATGGCCTGGGTATATGCGGGCGACAGTTACTATGCCCAGAAAAAATATGCGGAAGCAGAAACCCGCTACCGCAAGGGCGTCGAGATCGAGCCGCTCAATTCCCAGGGCTGGCGCTACCTGTCCGATGCGCTGGCATTCCAGGGCAAGCGCGGCGCAGCCGAGGATGCGCTGTTCGAAGGCATCGCCGCCCAACCGAGCCAGGTACCGAACTGGATCAAGCTGGCGCAGTTGCGCGACGCGGCCGGCTACCCGGTCACGTCGCTCAAGCTGGTGCGCAAGTCGTCAGCCAGCCTGGGGGCGGACGGCAAACCGGTGGTCACCCTCGATCCGGAATTTTCCGGCGCCAACCCCAAGGCCACCGATGGCGCCCTGTGGCTGTCGCTGGGCATGCAGCAAAGCACCGATCTGATTGCACAAAAAGATGGCAAGGCCAACGCCACGACGCTGGCCGCAGAAACGGCCAGGTGGCGTGCAGGATTCCAGGTGGTTAATGAAGTCACGGCCAAGGGGGCGCCGGAGCTGCAAGATCCGGCCCTCAAGACCTTGCAGATGCTCGACAAGGATGGCGAACTCGAGACAGCATTGCTGCTGCTTGACTACCGCGAATCGTGGCGCCCCGAGCTCGAAGCCTGGAAGCGCGACAATCCGAACGGCATCCGCAAGTTCGTCGATAAATACGCGCTGCGGCCCTGATTACGGCTGCTGCAGTTCTTCGGGGCGGATCGCCCACAGGCCCGGCAGGTTGCGCCAGTAGCCGTACGCATCCATGCCGAAGCCCACCACGAAACGGTTCGGAATGGTCAAACCGACAATGTCGGCATTGACCGGCTTGGTCTTGCCGATGGCCTTGTCCGCGAACACGGCCAGGATGACTTCCGCCGCGCCCATGTCCAGCAGGCGCTGCTTGACGTGGGCCAGGGTTTCGCCTTCGTCGAGGATATCGTCGAGCACGATCACGGTGCGGCCCGCCACGTTGGAGCGCGGCACCACTTTCCACACCACTTCGCCACCCTTGTCTTCGTCGCCGTAGCGGCTCACGTGGATATAGTCGAACTCGAGCGGGAAAGTCAGTTGCGGCAGCAGGTTGCCGGTAAACACCACCGCGCCGCCCATCACGCCCAGTACCAGCGGAAACGCTTCGGCCTCGGGGTGGTTGTAGCGGGCGTTGAGGTTGTCGGCCATGGCCGTGACGGCGGTGTCCACGTCCTGCTTGGTAAACAGCTCTTCCGCGTTTTGCAGCAGCGCGCGGGCGCGATTATGGTGGAAATCTTGCATGATTTTCTCGGTAACAACGATGCCCGTCATTATCCTTCATCTGGCAAATTCCTGCGGCAAAGTTGGCTATTTGCAAGTCGGCAGGATCAGGCGCCGGCGCCGTCCAGTATGTTGCGTTGCAGCTTCTTGGTCAGCTTATTCAATATTAATTCATGGGCCCTGGTAATCAAGCCGGTTAATTCCGCATCGCTCATGGTTTGAATATCCTCGATACGTATCCACTTGGCGCGCGCGAGATAGGGCGCGGGAATAATACCGTCGCGATCGGTTAATCCGAGAAACAAATCGTCATCCACTTTCAAACTCAACCGGGTGACGTTATTGCCGGTATCGGTGGCTGCAAACATTTTGCCGCCCACCGAAAACGCCAGCGTCGATTCCCATTTTACGTCTTCGGTCGCGCCCGGCAGGGAGCGGCACAACGCCTTGGCTTGTTCGAGCTTCACGGTGGTCCTTGCAGTCTGGATGGTCCACCGATTATACCGGGCAAGCTGCTTATGCCGGAATCTGGCAAAAACGCGCCAATAACTGGCATAAAAAGGGCGAAAATCATCTCTTGGACGTGAGTAAATGCGCGCAGACCGCGATTCCATGCGGGAACCAGTGCCCGGGCAATCGCGGTATCATAGGGATAACTGATCATGCCGCGCTTGCGGCGCAACGGACCCATGCATATGACCACTACCGACCATACCGCCGAGCGCCTGCTGCAATTGCGCGCCGCGATGCGCCAGCGCGGCATCGACGCCCTGATGGTGCCATCCGCTGATCCCCATTTATCGGAATACCTGCCACCGCGGTGGCAGGGCCGTGAATGGCTCAGTAATTTCACCGGCTCGGTTGGTACCTTCATTATTACCCAGGATCGTTCCGGGATCTGGACCGATGCCCGCTATTGGACCCAGGCCGAACAGCAATTGGCCGGCAGCGGTATTCAATTAATGAAAATAACGTCGGGCGCCAGCGTGCAATATATCGACTGGCTGGCCGCGCATTTAAAAGCCGGGCAAACCGTGGCAGTCGATGGCGCGGTATTGGGATTATCGATTGCCCGCCTGTTGCAGCAGGCGCTGGCCCCCAAAGATGTCGCGCTGCGCTTCGACCTCGACCTGCTCGACGACGTCTGGCCCGACCGTCCCAGCCTGCCCGCTGCGCCCGTGTATGAACACCTGCCACCGTATGCGTCGAAAAGCCGTAGCGGCAAACTGGCCGATTTGCGCGGCGCCATGCAACAGCTGGGCGCCAACCGCCACGTCATCTCCACGCTTGACGATATTGCTTATTTATTCAATTTGCGCGGCGCGGATGTGCCGTTCAACCCGATCTTCCTGGCCCACGCGCTGGTCACGCCCACCCGCGCCACCCTGTTCGTGGCCGATGGCAAAATCTCGCCCGCGCTGCGCGAACAACTGGCCCAGGAAGATATCGACGTCGCCCGCTACGACGGCTTTGCTGCCGCCCTGGCTGCGCTGGGGCCGGAGTCCACCCTGCTGATCGACCCGCGCCGCATCACCCACGGCACCCGCCAGGCGATTGCCGCCAAAGTCAAAGTGGTGGAGGCGACCAACCCCACCACGCTGGCCAAGTCGCGCAAGAGCGAGGCCGACGCGGGCCACGTACGCGCCGCCATGGAGCACGACGGCGCCGCCCTGTGCGAATTTTTCAGCTGGCTCGATGCCACCCTGGCCAACCCGCAGCGCGCCCCGCTGACCGAACTGACCATCGACGAGCAGATCACGGCCGCCCGCGCCCGCCGTCCCGGCTTTGTCAGCCCCAGTTTTGCCACCATTGCCGGGTACCAGGCGAACGGCGCGATCATGCACTACCGCGCCACCGGGGCGAGCCACGCCGTCATCGACGGCGACGGCCTGCTGCTGATCGACTCGGGCGGCCAGTACCTGGGCGGCACCACCGACATCACCCGGGTGGTGGGCGTGGGCGCCATCTCGGCCGACCACAAGCGCGACTTCACGCTGGTGCTCAAGGGGCTGATCGCGCTGTCGTCGGCCCATTTCCCGCGCGGTACCAGGTCGCCGATGCTCGACGCCATCGCCCGCGCCCCGCTGTGGGCAGCAGGCATGGATTACGGCCACGGCACCGGCCACGGCGTCGGTTACTTCCTCAATGTGCACGAAGGGCCGCAGTCGATTTCGCCGTCGGCCATGCCCGAGCCGCAAACGGCGATGGAAGCTGGCATGATCACATCAATCGAACCGGGCTTGTACCGGCCCGGCCAGTGGGGCATCCGCATCGAGAACCTGGTGCTCAACCGGGCTGCCGGCCAGACCGATTTCGGCGACTTCCTGCAGTTCGAAACGCTCACCCTGTGCCCGATCGACACCCGCTGCCTGGACGCAGCGCTGCTGCGCGACGACGAACGGCGCTGGCTCAACGACTATCACGCCATGGTGCGCGAACGCCTGTCACCGCTGGTGACGGGGGCCGCGCTGGCCTGGCTCACCCAACGTACGGAGGCAGTATGAGCGGACGCGCCACCCGCGCCACCTCGGCGCTCGACCGATTGAAAGCCCGCACTGGCAACCCGCGCTACTCGATGGCGCGCACCGGCGCCGGCCACTTTACCCTTAGCGACGGCGCCGGCGAGCCGCCGCTGTGCCCACCGCTCGAACTCGACGACTTTGTCGCGTTCGTCAACGGCATTTCGCCATTGGCGCCCAAGCGGGTGAGCAAGCTCGATATCGCGTTCGAAAAACAGTTGCAGAAAAAGCCAACATAACAAGGGCGCCTCATGCCGGCAATCGAATTCCTCGGCGCGTACTGGTCGCAGTCGGAAGTAGCCACCAACCTGGTGATCCTGCTTAATTTGCTGGGGGCGCTGGCGCTGGGCCTGGTGGTCGGCTACGAGCGCTCGTACCACGGCCGCGCTGCCGGCATGCGCACCTATGGCCTGGTGTGCATGGCGTCGGCCGCGCTCACCGTCATCGGCGGTTATCCGGGTCACTGGTTCGGCGGCCACGTGTCGCAGTACCTGATCAACTCCGACCCCACCCGCATCGTGCAGGGCATCGTCACCGGCATCGGCTTCCTCGGCGCCGGCGTGATCATGCGCGAGGGGTTCAATATCAGCGGCCTGACCACGGCTGCGTCGATCTGGGCCTCGGCGGTGATCGGCGTGATGGTGGGCGTGGGCTTTTACCTGGGCGCGATCGGGCTGGCCATCTTGTGCGCCGGCTCGATGGTGCTGCTCACGCGGGTGGAGGCATGGCTGCCGTCGCGCCACGCGATCGCGATTACCATGCGCTTCAAGGCCGGGTACCGGCCGCAGGAACAGGCGCTGCGCGAGATGGCGCTGCAGCGCGGCTATGAAATCGCCGGCGGTTCGCTGATGATCGGCAGCGACGGCGGCATGCAGGAATGGCGTTTCGTCGCCATCGCCTTCAGCAAACGCAGCGGGGCGCCGATGTCGGTGCTGTCGGCCGAACTGGCCGATTTCGACGGCATCCACAGTTTCCAACTCTCCCACGCAAGGAATTAAGATGACCATATCAGCCCAGGACGTGCTCGATTTCTGGTTCACCCCCGACCCGGGCCAACCGGGGGACGCCATGCGCACCGCCTGGTTCAAGAAGGATGCCGGGTTCGACGCCGAGATTGGCCGCCGCTTCGGCGCGCTGATCGACCAGGCAGTAGCGGGCGGCTTGCAGGAATGGGACCAGCAGGGCCCGGCCGGCACGCTGGCGCGCATCCTGCTGCTCGACCAGTTCACCCGCAATGTTTATCGCGGCACGCCGCAGGCATTTGCCGGCGATGCGCAGGCGCTCGCTGCCGCCCAGGCCCTGGTCGCGTCAGGCCAGGACTTGTCTCTGCCGCCGCTGCAACGCAGTTTTGTGTACTTGCCGTACGAGCACGCGGAAGACCTGGCGCAGCAAGACCTGGCGGTGGCGCTGTACACGCGCCTGGCCGGCGATCCGGCGGTAGAAGCTTCGGCCGAGCTGGCCAAGGGCATCGCCGGCATGCTCGATTACGCCCACAAGCACCACGAAGTGATTGCTCGCTTCGGCCGCTTCCCCCATCGCAACGTGATTCTCGACCGTCCGTCCACGCCGGAAGAACAGGAATACCTGGGCCAGCCGGGCGCGGGTTTCTGATGGCACTACAGCTCAACCTGGTAGGGGCGGGCCACGTGGGCCGGGTGCTGGGCCGCTTGCTGGCGCGCCAGGATGGCGTTGACATCGGCCAGGTGCTCACGCGCTCCGCCGCCTCGGCGCGCCAGGCGGTGGATTTTATCGGCGCCGGCCAGCCGGTCGAGCGCTACGACCAACTGCAAGCGGCGCAGGTGCACGTGCTGGCCGTGGGCGACGACCAGATTGAAGCGGCCTGCGTGGCGCTGGCGGCCGCCGTGCCGCTGGCTGGCAGCATCGTGTTCCATTGCAGCGGCGCGCTCGCTTCCACCCACTTGCAGGCCGCGCGCGACGCCGGCGCGCTGGTGGCCAGCGTGCACCCGATCCGCAGCTTTGCCGACCCGGCGGCGGTGGCCGACCACTTCGACGGCACCTATTGCGGCGTGGAGGGCGACGCCGCCGCGCTGACGGTCCTGATACCGGCGCTTGAAGCGATCGGCGCGCAGCCGGTGCCGATCGACGCCGGCGCCAAGACCGTGTATCACGCGGCAGCCGTGTTTGCCAGCAACTACCTGGTGACCGTGCTCGATGCCGCGCTGCGCGCCTACCAGGCCGCTGGCGTGCCCGAAGACGTGGCGCGGCGCATGGCGCAGCCGCTGGCGTTCGAATCAATGGCCAACGTGTTTCGGCTCGGTGCGGCCACCGCGCTCAGCGGACCGATCGCGCGCGGCGACATGGCCACCGTGGCGCGCCAGCAGCAGGCGGTATCGCAGTGGCACGCGCCCACCGGCGACCTGTACCGCGACCTCGTCGCACCGACCACGGCGCTGGCGCGCAAAAAGTCGCGATGACGGCGAAACACTGCGGCGTTGCAGTTGAAATGCCACGAATTGACAAATAACTCCGTTGATACATCGACAAACGCCCTGATAAGCAATAAGCTTGATTCTCAGAATGTTTTTTCTGAGAAATTAAGAGTTCACAAAGTGCCGCGCTGGCGTCAATTGTATAGGGGTAAACAATGTTATTTTTGAAAAGCACTACCGTGACGAAAGCGCCGGGCATTTACGACGTCGATATCGCCGCCAAGCCGCCAGGCAAGACTTTCGGCGTGTTCATAGCCACCGACCCCGACCACCCACCGACCGCCGTGCTGGAAAAGCTGGCCGAGCTGGGTTTCAAGAATACCTATAGCGGCGGTTACACCCACAAGGATCGCGGCAAGGTGCTGGACCTGCATTTCCAGAAAGACGGCACCGACCTGTTCCAGGGCTGGAAAGCCGAAGAACTGGAAGGCAATATGGCTGCCATTACCGCCTTGTTCTCCAGCATCGGCATCGCCATCACCCCGCGCGTGATGTCGCTGGCAGAGGCGTACGCTTAAGTTCATGTTGAGCTCCATGGAGGTATCATGTGCGCATGGACCTTTTTGAAGACGCTGCCGCCACTGCCCTGACTGCCATCCCGATCGAGGATGGCCAGCTCGCCTTTCAGCAGCGCCTCCTGCTGGACTTGCCGCCGGAAGAAATCTTTCGCCGCCTACGCGACGAGACCGACTGGCGCGCCGAACAAATCCAGGTGTGGGGCAAACTGCACTGGCAACCGCGCCTGTCGGCCTGGCATGGCGAAGCGCGGTACCGCTATTCCGGCAAGACCTTCGATCCCCAGCCGTTTACGCCGCTGCAACTGCACATCAAACAGGCAGTCGAGCGGGCCACCGGCTGCCGTTTCAACAGCGTGCTGCTCAATTACTACCGCGACGAGCGCGACAGCATGGGTTTCCACGCCGACGACGAGCGCGAGCTGGGCCCCGAGCCGGCCATCGCCTCGGTCAGCTTCGGCGCGCCGCGCACCTTCATCCTCAAGCACCGTACCCGGCCGCAGACCATCAAGCTGGCGCTGGGCGACGGCTGCCTGCTATTGATGGCCGGCACACTCCAGCAACACTGGACCCACGGCATTAACAAGGAACGCGCCGCGCGCGGCCCGCGTATCAACCTCACGTTCCGCCTGATCCTGTGAGCGTTGGCGCACCCAGCTATCCTTTTGCCAGGGGTTTTGACGCAATCTCTTAAGCCTCGCTTAAGTTTGGTCGTGACACCAATTGGCAGTCATTCGTTTGGCTCACATCTCGTTACACTTATTACTAATTCGGTCGTGACGCCTTCGGCATCTGGTGGTATCTTGAACACATCGCGATTCAACACAGAGAGAATTGCGATCCCAAGCAAGTCCATAACCACTTTTGCTGAAAGATCGAGATCATGAAAAAAATTATTCTGGCAGTTATTGCTTCCGCAGCCGCACTGGCTGGTACCTCCGCCTACGCCGATGACGCCGGCACCGGTTACGTCGGCGTTGGCGCCGTCGGCAGCAAATACGAATTCAATGCTCCTAACGCGGTGAGCGGCGAAAACCACAGCGGCTACAAGGCTGGCGGCAAGATCTACGGTGGTTACAACATCGACCAGACCTGGGCAGTGGAAGGCGGTTACACCGATTTCGGCAAAAAGTCGTATAACTACACTGCCGGCGGCCTGCCAGGCGGCGTGCATACCGATGCCCACTCGTACTACCTGGCCGGTAAAGGCACGTGGCCTGTGAACCAGCAAATCGCGCTGACCGGCAAGCTCGGCGTGGCCCGCAACACCAACGAGGTGAGCACCTCGGGTATCTCGTCGGTCAATGGCGACAAGAACAAGACCGCGCTGTACGCATCGGTCGGTGCCGAGTACGCTGTAACCAACAACGTCAAAGTGTCGCTCGAATACGAACACTATGGCAAGAACGACATCGACACCGGTCGTAAAAGCGGTGCAGTCACTGCCGGCGTGCGTTACGCTTTCTAAGCCTGGCGCTGCTTAGTTCCAAATGAAGAAGCCACCGGTTGATCCGGTGGCTTTTTTGCGTTGGCGGGCGTTAGCGAACCGCTGCTACCGCCAACGGCCGCTGCGGTAACGCCCCCGGTAACTGGAACATGCCCACCACCCGCAGCAGGTCGAGCGCCTGGTCGCGCATGCTCTGGACGGCGGCGGCCGATTGTTCCACCAGCGCGGCGTTGCGCTGGGTCAGGTCATCCATCTCGGTGATCGCGCTGTTGACTTCCTCGATGCCGCTGGTCTGGCGCTGGCTGGCCACGGTGATCTCGTTCATGATCTCGGTGACATGGCGGACCGAGGAAACGATGTTGTCCATGGTCTGGCCAGCGGTGTCGGCCAGCGCGCTGCCATTGGCCACATTGGCCATCGAGTCCTCGATCAGGCCCTTGATTTCGCGTGCCGCCTGCGCCGGGCGTTGCGCCAGCGCCCGCACCTCGGTGGCCACCACCGCAAAGCCGCGTCCCTGCTCGCCGGAGCGCGCCGCTTCCACTGCCGCGTTGAGCGCCAGGATATTGGTCTGGAAGGCGATTGCGTCGATCACGCCAATGATGTCGCCCACGCGCTTTTTGGGTAATGGTGCTGCCGACGTTGCGGATGTCGCCGAGCAGGCGCCGCCAGTTTTCCACCACGGTCGAGAGCGCCCGTGCGAGCGCGCCGAGCTCGTCGTCGCTTTGCACGACGATGTCGGTGGCCAGGTCGCCGGCCGCCAGGCGCTCGGCGGCAGCGCAGGTGGCGGCAATGGGCCGCAGCACGGTGCGCGTGACCCAGCTGGTGAGCGCGGCCAGCGCGGCAAAGCCGACCAGCGTGGTGAGCAGCGTAATCCAGTTGGCCTGGCGGTTGGCATCCTTGCCTTCCTGCAGCGCCTGGTCGGTTTCGTGGCCGAGATTGGCCACTACCTTGGCCAGCAGCGCGCGTACTTTCTGATGATGGCCGTCGGCGCCCTGCATGGCCGCCACGCCGGTATTGGGGTCCATCGAGGCCAGGTCGAGCGCCTGCGCCACGCTGGCGCGGTACTGGTCCACCAGCGGCAGGGCCTGGGCGGCGTCGGCCGCGCCCGGCAGCGCGCGCAACTGCTCGAGCGCCTTGCTGACCGCGCCCGGGTGGCTGTTGGCCTGCTCGCCGTACTGTTTGAGTTCGGCTTCGGTCAGGCTGCCCGCGATGGCGATCCGCGCATACGTGGCCGCATGCACCTGCCCGAGCGCGATACTTTGCTGGCTGGCCTGCTGCAGCGCCGAGAAGGTTACATCCTTCAAGCCCTGCATGCGGCGTTCGTCCGCCTGCATCGACACATACGAGAGGCTACCGAGAACCAGCAGCCCCAGCATGGCGGTGGCCGGGACTATCAGCAATTTGTGTGCGATCTTCACGATCCCTCCAGGCGAGCCGGTTGGCGGCCGCAGCCGCATGGGGAGGGAATTACAGGTAGACGCCGCCGCAGACCACGGTGTCGGTGAGCTTTTCGCAGTACATCTGCTTGGGCTCGATCTTCTTGGTCTCCGGGTTGGTGAACTTGTAGTCTTGCCAGAAGCTGTTCTTGCTCTTGGCCATGTCGATCCGTTCCTTGACGAAGGCCTTGCCGTCGATGTCCTTGAGCTCGATCAGGTTCTTGCCGACCATCTTGGCATTGCTGCCGTGTGCCAGCACCGTGCCATCGTTGCGGTACACCACGATGTACAGGTCGCGGTCGACGAACTGCGCCGTCTTGCCGGTGAAGTCGGCGTAGGCCTTGGTGTCGCCGGCGCTCTTGACGTGGGCCACGGCTTTTTTGACCATCGCTTCGGCATCGGCGCGGGTGGCGCCGCCGTCGTCCGCCCGTGAGGACGAGATCAGCAATAAAGGCAGGAAGCGGCAACGAACAGGCGAGGCTGGACCATGATGTCTCTTTTCTTGGTGAATGCCGGCTCCTGTCAGCGACGTCTTATAGTGGCGCGGTGGAAACTTCTGCGTGTGCCTGGGCGGGAGATGAGCGTGCCCAATGATGCCTTTTGGCAACGCTAGCGTGGCGCTAGCCAGGGTTGCTGACCCTATTGGGGAGACTGAGGCGGGGCGGGGACCGGCCATGTGGCCGATCCCTGGCGGTGGCTGGCCCGTGGCGGGCCGACCGGTGCACCTTTGCAGGTATTACGTGGTAAGCGGCTTGTAGCGGATACGCTTGGGCTTGGCGCCCTCTTCACCGAGGCGCTTCTTCTTGTCCGCTTCGTATTCCTGGTAGTTACCGTCGAAGAAGGTCACTTGCGAGTTGCCTTCGAAGGCCAGGATGTGGGTGGCGATACGGTCGAGGAACCAGCGATCGTGCGAAATCACCAGCACCGAGCCGGCGAATTCGAGCAGCGCATCTTCCAGTGCGCGCAGGGTTTCCACGTCCAGGTCGTTCGATGGTTCATCGAGCAGCAGCACGTTGCCGCCCTTGAGCAGCGTCTTGGCCAGGTGCAGGCGGCCGCGTTCACCACCGGACAGGTTGCCGACGATTTTCTGCTGGTCGCCGCCCTTGAAGTTGAAACGGCCCAGGTAGGCGCGCGACGGCATCTCGAAGCGGCCCACGGACAGGATGTCGGCGCCGCCGGACACGTCGTCGAACACGGTCTTGTTGTTGGCCAGTTCGTCGCGGCTCTGGTCCACCAGCGAGATGCGCGCGGTCTGGCCGATCGCCACTTCGCCGCTGTCGGGCTTGTCGATGCCGGCGATCATCTTGAACAGGGTCGATTTACCGGCGCCGTTGGGGCCGATAATGCCGACGATGGCGCCGGGCGGCACGGTGAACGACAGGTTGTCGATCAAGAGGCGGTCGCCAAACGCTTTCGAGACGTTCTTGAATTCGATCACTTCGTTACCGAGGCGCTCGGCCACCGGGATGAAGATCTCCTGGGTCTCGTTGCGCTTCTGGTATTCGTGCTCGCTCAACTCGTTGAAGCGGGCCAGGCGGGCTTTCGACTTGGCCTGGCGTGCCTTCGGATTCTGGCGCGACCATTCGAGTTCTTTCTGCAGCGCTTTTTGGCGGGCCGATTCGGTCGATTCTTCCTGCTTCAGGCGCGCCTGTTTCTGGTCCAGCCACGACGAGTAGTTGCCTTTCCACGGGATGCCATGGCCGCGGTCCAGTTCCAGGATCCATTCGGCGGCGTTGTCGAGGAAGTAGCGATCGTGGGTGATGCCGACCACGGTGCCCGGGAAGCGCAGCAGGAATTGCTCGAGCCATTCGACCGATTCGGCATCGAGGTGGTTGGTTGGTTCGTCGAGCAGCAGCATGTCGGGCTTGGACAGCAGCAGCTTGCACAGCGCCACGCGGCGCTTTTCACCGCCGGACAGCACGCCGATCTTGGCATCCCATGGCGGCAGGCGCAGCGCGTCGGCGGCCATTTCCAGTTGCAGGTTCAGGTTGCCGCCATCGGACGAGGCGATGATCGCTTCCAGGCGGCCCTGTTCGGCAGCGAGGGCGTCGAAGTCGGCGTCTTCCTCGGCATACGCCGCGTACACGGCGTCGAGCTTGGCTTGCGCTTCGAATACTTCGCCCAGGCCCGATTCCACTTCCTGGCGCACGGTTTTTTCCGGGTCCAGTTGCGGTTCCTGCGGCAGGTAGCCGATGTTCAGGCCCGGCATCGGGCGCGCTTCGCCCTGGATGTCGGTATCGATGCCTGCCATAATTTTGAGCAAGGTCGATTTACCGGAGCCGTTCAGGCCCAGCACGCCGATTTTTGCGCCCGGGAAGAAGGAGAGCGAAATGTCCTTGAGGATCTGGCGTTTCGGCGGGACAATTTTGCCCACGCGGTTCATGGTATAGACGTAATTTGCCATTCAGTGTCTCGGTAAAATAAATCGGTAAAAAGCGCGGTAAAAAATCGCGGTGAAAATCCGGGGAAGGACGACAGGATACGACAAATCCCCTGTTACGCCCACTCTTGCGCCCACTATTTAGGGCTGTTACGCCGGCTGACCCACAGCCCTTCGGCCACGTACAGCGCCAGCGCAGTCCAGATGATCGCAAAGCCGATCAGCCGCTCCTGCGGGAACGCTTCGTGAAAGACCCACACGCCAAGCAGCGCCTGCAAGCTCGGCGACAGGTATTGCAGCAGCCCCAGCGCCGACATGGAAATCTTGCGCGCACCGGCCGCGAACAGCAGCAGCGGGATCGCGGTAATCGGACCGGCGGCCGCCAGCAGCCAGCGCGTGGCGCCGGTGTCGGTGTTCACAAAAGTGTTTTGGCCGTGCACGGTCAGCCAGACCACGTAGCCCAGCGCCAGCGGAAACAGCAGCATGGTTTCCAGCGACAGCCCTTCGAGCGCAGCCAGCGCGGCAGTCTTGCGCAGCAGGCCATAACAGGCGAACGAGATGCCTAAAATCAGGGCAATCCACGGCAATTCGCCGGCCGACCAGGTCAGCCAGGCCACGCCGCAAGCGGCCAGGCCGATGGCCAGCCACTGGCCCCGGCGCAGGGTTTCTTTTAATACCAGCATGCCCAGCATCACATTGATCAGCGGATTGATGAAGTAGCCGAGGCTGGCGTCGAGCACGTGGCCGTTGTTGACCGACCAGATATACACGAACCAGTTCGACGACAGCAGCAGCGCGCTGGCCACAAAGGCGCCCAGCACGCGCGGCTGGCGCGCAACTTGCGGCAGCCATTTCCACTGCTGGCGCACGGTGAGCACGATGGCCAGGAACAAGAGCGACCACAACATGCGGTGGCCGAGAATTTCCAGCGGTGGAACCTCGCGGATGGCATGGAAGTACAGCGGAAAAATTCCCCACAAAATAAAGGCGGAGGCGGCGTAGAGAATTCCTGGGTTCATGGTGCAAGGCGGCGAAACTTGTGGTCGGTCTGACATTATGACCTATCCGGGCGTTGCTTGCTGGCCTCAACTGCCTCGCACACTGCAAGGCGGACGGACACGCGGCGCCGGGCGGCGTACACTGGCGATATTGACGAATTGGAACGAATCCGATGCCCTCTCCTAAGCCAAAATCTCCTTGCGTTTTGTCGGACCTTGTCCTACTGTGCAATGCACCAAAACAACAACAGGTGCAATCTTGACCGAGCAACACAAGAAAAGCAGCGTTGCCGCGCTGACCATGGCCGCCATCGGCATCGTCTACGGCGACATCGGTACCAGTCCCCTCTACACCCTCAAGACCATTTTCGATCCCGACCACGGCCTCGTCCTCAACGAGGCCAACCTGCAGGGCATCATTTCGCTGATTTTCTGGGGCCTGACGATGATCGTCTCGCTCAAGTACGTCACCCTGGTGCTGCGCGCCGACAACCGCGGCGAGGGCGGCATCATGGCGCTGATGGCGCTGGCGCTCAACTCGGTCAGCAAGGCGGCGCCGCGCTGGCATTACCCGCTGCTGGTGCTGGGCGTGATCGGCGCCACCATGTTCTATGGCGACAGCGTGATCACCCCGGCCATCTCGGTACTGGGCGCGATCGAGGGCCTGGAAGTGGCCGCGCCGGGGCTGGAACAGTACATCGTGCCGCTCACCATCATCGTGCTGGTGTCGCTGTACTCGGTGCAGCACCTGGGCACGGCCGGCATCGGCCGCTGGTTCGGCCCCGTCATGCTGCTATGGTTTGCCGCGCTGGCAGTGATGGGCGTGATCAACATCGTGGCCGCGCCGCAGATCCTGTACGCGCTCAACCCGGTCAACGCCTTCCACTTCATGCTGGAAAACCGCATGATCGCCTTCGTCGCGCTGGGCGCCGTGGTGCTGGCGTTTACCGGCGCCGAGGCGCTGTACGCCGACATGGGCCACTTCGGCAAGAAGCCGATCCGCATGGCCTGGTTCCTGATCGTGTTCCCGGCGCTGGCGCTCAATTACCTGGGCCAGGGCGCGCTGCTGCTCACCCACCCGGAAGCGGTGTCGAATCCGTTCTTCAACCAGCTTGGCTCTTGGAGCGTGTACCCGCTGGTGGTGCTGTCCACGGCAGCGGCGGTGATCGCCTCGCAGGCCACCATTTCCGGCACTTTCTCGATGACCAAGCAGGCCATCGCGCTCGGTCTGCTGCCACGCATGCGCATCAACCACACGTCGGCTACCGAAATCGGCCAGATCTATATTCCGGCCGTAAACTGGCTGCAGCTGGTGGTGGTATTGATGGCGGTCGTCGGCTTCGGTTCGTCCGATAAACTGGCCGGCGCCTACGGCATCGCGGTGACCGCCACCATGCTGGCCACCACCGTGCTGACGTTCTTCGTGATCCGCTACCGCTGGCATCTGCCGCTGTGGGTATGCCTGCTGTCCACCGGCTTTTTCATCAGCATCGACATCCTGCTGTTCTCGGCCAGCACGCTCAAGCTGCTGCACGGCGGCTGGTTCCCGCTGCTGCTGGCCATCGTGCTGTTTACCGTGATGATGACCTGGAAGCGCGGGCGCGAACTGGTGTTCTCAAACCTGCAAAAGCATGCGATTCCGCTCGAAGAATTCATGGACTCGCTGTTCGTGGCGCCCCCCACCCGGGTGTACGGCACCGCGATCTTCCTGCGCGGCGAGAGCGACGGCGTGCCGCACGCGCTGCTGCATAACTTGTCGCACAACAAGGTGCTGCACGAGCGGGTGGTGTTCTTCACCGTCCACATCGTCGAGGAACCGTATGTGCCGGTCGACGAGCAGGTCAAGGTGACCGACCTGGGCCACCAGTGCTACCAGGTCAATGTCTACTACGGCTTCAAGGACGAACCGGACGTGCCGAAAGTGCTGCAGCAGTGCGAATGCCTCGGTTTGCCGTTCGAAATGATGGAAACCTCGTTCTTCATCGCCCGCCAGACCGTGATCTCGGCGCCGGACAAGGGCATGGCGCCGTGGCGCGAACACCTGTTCGTCACCATGTCGCGCAACGCGCGCGGCGCGGCCGACTACTACCAGATTCCACCCAACCGGGTGATCGAACTGGGCACGCAGGTGGAAATCTAGGCAGGCGCGCCCGCAAAAATATGTAACCGAATGTTGTGGCCCGGGCACTGGGTGCCCGGTCTGCTACACTTCTGCTCCTGAAAAGCTGCAAAGCTGCCAAGGAATACGAACTTATCCTCAAAGGTCATCATGAAATCGATGTTGAAATTCATTGCCGTCGCAGTGATCGGCGCGGCAACGCTGTCCGCCTGTGGCGGTCACTACAAACCGCCCGAAGCCGTGGTGGTGGTGCAGCCGGAGTACAAGCAGACCGATACGCTGGTAGGCACGGGTACCGAAGCCAAGGCTGGCACGGTGGTGACGATCTACGATCCCGTCGATGCCGCCGATAGTACGATTCTTCCCCAGAATAAGAATATCCTGAACAAATATACGAAGGACTCGCAGCTGGTGACCGTCACCTACACCGGCTACCTGTATGACAGCTCCAAGGCGGATGGCAAGGGCGCTGTCGTGGAAACGTCGGTGCCGGGCGAATCGATGTTCCCCGAATTCCCGATGCAGCCGTTTACGCTGGGCGCGGGCAAGCCGCTCGCTGGTACCACCGCGCTGATCGGCTTCGACCAGGCGGTAGTGGGCATGAAAGTAGGCGGCAAGCGCACTGTCGTGCTGCCGGCCAGCTTGGCGTATGGGCCTACTGCAATTGCGGCCAGAACCGCCAAGAATGACCCTCAAAAGACATTCCCCGCAGTGCCAGCCAATTCGCCGCTGGTGTACGACATCACGTTGGTGGCCGTCACCATGTTGCCGAATATCATTCCTGAAACGCCGCCTGCCGTGGTGACCGATCTGGTGCCCGCTGTTGTGGGCACCGGTGCAACACCCGTGGCTGGCAAATATGCCCGGGTGCTCTACACCGGCTATTTCTATGACGGTACCGCTGCCAGCCGCATTGGCGCCCAATTTGATACCAATGTGCCCGTCGTCGCCCCCACGCCCCCTGCTGTCCCGCCGCCATTCTCGTTCCTGGTGGATGCATCGCCCCAGCTCGAAGTGGTCAAGGGGTTCAACGACACGGTCAAGGGCATGCAGGTTGGTGGCAAGCGCACCGTCATTATTCCGAGCAAGTTCGCCTATAGCAAAACCGGCTCAGGCAATATTCCGCCTGATACTACCTTGATATTTACCATCGAACTGGTCAGTGTGGGCGACACCAGGAACTGATTCGGGCAGACAGTGAAAAAGCCGGCGGCAGCGATGCCGCCGGCTTTTTTCGCCTGTGCTTGTCAATCGCGCAGCGCCTGCACCGGCGACATGCGCATCGCCGCCAGCGTATGGCGCGCTGCCGCCAGCGCCACCACCAGCAGCGCCAGCGCCAGGGCTGCCAGCGGCGCCCAGCGGCCCCACGGCGCATGCGCCACGAACGGCGCCAGGTAGCGCTCCACGCCCAGCACCGCCAGCGGCAATCCGAGCAGCGCGGCGGCGCCGGTCAGCAATACGAACTCCCGCGCCACCAGCGCCGCAATGGCCGCGCGGCCGGCGCCGTGCAGTTTGCGCAGCACGATCTCGCGTCCGCGCCGCTGCACGCTGGCGGCCGCCATCGCATACACCCCGAATGCCGCCAGCGCCAGCACCATCGCGGTTGCCCAGCCCAGCATGCGCGCCACCCGTTCATCGGCGGCATAGGCTTCGGCCGCGTAGCTGCCGGCGCGCCGCACCACGGTCGGCGCGGTCGGCGCATAGCGGGCGGCGGTGGTAGCGATGGCCGCTTGCGTTGTTGCCACTGCGGGCTGGTCGCTGCGGCCTGCCAGGCGCACCGTCAGCAGATTGCTGTCGCGCGCCAGCTCGTACAGGATAGCCCGCGCTGGCGCACGCAAGGACTCCCAGCGGATATCGGGCGCCACGCCGACGATGCGGTACGGGGTGCCGACAATCCGCTTGCCGGTGGCCTGGGCGGCTAACTGCCAGCCCAGTGCACGCACGGCGGCGGCGTTGAGCACTACCGGCCGCTCCTGCCCGATACTTTGTCCGATACTTTGCTCTGCACCTTGCCCGCCATTCTGCGCGTCCGGTTGACCGGCGGCGTGCTTGGGCGCGTGCCTGGCCGGCTGTCCGGCGCCCGGGCTGCCGGCACGGTCCAGGCGCGGATCGAACAGGCGGCCCGCCACCGGCGCCAAGCCATAGACGTTGAAGAAATCGGCGCCCACGGCGTACACGGTGAGCGAGGCGCTGCTGCCATCGAGCCGCTGCACAGCTACGCTGCCCAGGGTGCCGGTGCCGTCGTCGCGCCCCGGTACGGAACGGCTGTCGGCCACGCCTGTCACGTCGGGCAGGCGCGCCAGCGCATCGCGCAGCGCCGCCACCGGGACCGTATCATCGCCGCGCGGCAGCTCGACCACCAGCAGCGGCGCCGCATCGAAGCCGGCCGGCGCGGTCGCCGCAAAGCGGGTTTGCCACAGGATCGCCAGGGCCACGGCGCCCATCGCCATGGCCGCGCCGAACTGCAACGCCGCCAGCCCGCGCCGCAGCCACGCGCCACCGGCCGTCTCGCCGCTGCGATGCGACAGCACCCGGGTGAGATCGACGCCGCGCGCCAGCCAGCCCGGATAGACGCCCGCCGCCGCGCCCAGCACGGCGCCCCCCAGCAGCGCCAGCGCCACGCTGGCCGGTGTGAACAGGCCCGCCAGCGGCCACGCCAGCAGGTCGGACGCCACCGGCGCCAGCAACCAGGCCAGCAACACCCCGGCAGCAGCGGCAGCGGTGGACAGCAGCAGCGACTCGATCATGAACTGGGAGAGCAGCTGGCCGGTAGTGGCGCCCAGTACGCGCCGCATGGCAATCTCGCGCTGGCGGCGCACCACGCGCATGGCGGCCAGGTTGACGTAGTTGAGCGCGGCGAGCAGCAGGATCACCACGCCGGCGCCGGCCATCGCCAGCACCAGGCGGCGATCACCGCGCGGACCAGTGCCCATGGTGCCGGCCACGCTGCGGTCGAAATACGCCTCGCTCAAAGGCCCCAGGGCGATATCGACCATCTTGCGCTGTCCCAGCGCCGCCTTCATCTCGGGCGTAGCGATGTCGCCCCAGGGCGCGTGGTCGATCACATCTTGCAGCACCTGTTGCAGCGCGGCTGGCTGCACCCCGGGACCGGTCCTGACGTAGATGCGGCCGCCGATACCCATCCAGTTGGCCAGCGCCTGGCGCCGTTCGGGCTCGGGCCACAGCGCGGTGTCCACCCCGGCCAGGATGCCGAACTGGATGGTGCTGTTGGCGGGACGGTCGGCCAGCACGGCGCGCACCTGCACCGTCTGGCCGTTGATCTCGACCGTGCGGCCCAGCGCGGTGCCATCGCCGAACAACTGGCGCGCGGCCTGGCGCGTGACGGCCAGGCCGTCGGGCCGCGTGAGCGCCTGCTGCAAGTCGCCTTCCAGCGCGCGCAGACCGGCAATGCGCGCAAAGGCGGGATCGACCAGCGTGACCTCCACCGCGCGCGGCAACCCTTGCAGGCGCGCGGTGGCCTGGCGCGGCCACCAGGCGCTGACGTCGAGCGGCAAGCCGCTGCGCAGCGCCACTTCGCGCAGCGCGAACGGCGTGTACTCCATCCACTGTGGCTGCGGGATGAAATTGAGCCGGTGCTTGACCAGGTACACCTGCTCGCGGGCGGGCACGTCGCGGTCGTAGGTGAACGCGTAGCGCGCATAGCCGAGCAGCAGGAAGCACACGGCAAAGCCGGCGGCCAGGCCCAGCAACTCGATGGCCGATTGCAGTGGCTGGCGCGCCAGCAGGCGCAGGCCGATGCGCCAATGGCGCGCCAGATTGAAGAAGTTCATCGTTTCTCCTCGATGGGTTCAATCGCGCAGCGCCGCCACGGGCGCCATGCGCAATGCGACCAGGGTGTGACGGCTGGTGGCCAGCAGCGCAACCAGCAGGGCCAGCGCCAGCGCGGCGGCCAGCGTCCAGGCGCCGATCGGCGCCCGCTCGGTGTAGGCGGCCAGGTAGCGCTGTATCGATAGTGCCGCCAGCGGCAGTCCGACCAGTGCGCCGGCGCCCACCAGCAGCGAAAGTTCACGGCCCAGCATCATGGCGATATCGCGGCGGCGGGCGCCATACAGCTTGCGCAGCACGATCTGGCGCCGGTGCCGCTGCACGCTGTAGGCCGACAGCACATAGATGCCGAAAGCGGCCAGTATCAGCGCCACCGCGCTGGTGTAGCCGAGCAGCCGCGCCACGCGGGCGTCGTCGGCATACCGGTCGGCCAGCACGGTCTCCTGGCGCTGCAGGTCCATGATCTGGTTCGGAAAATGGCGCTGCCACAGCAATGCTACCTTGTCGTAGGCGACAGCAAAGCTGTCGCTGCTGCGGATGGCCAGCGTACGGCCCGGGCGCAGGCGGTAAATGATGGCGCCCGCTGGCGCCCGCAAGTCCTGGAAGCGCACCTCGGGGCTGATGCCGAGGATATGCTCGCCGCGCGGCAGGTTCCTGCCCACGGCCTGTTCGGGCGTGGCGTAGCCCAGCGCCAGGGCAGCTGCGGCATTGAGTACGACATCGTCCGACGGGGAGGGTGTGCTTGATGCCGCCCGCTGCGGATCGAATAGCTGGCCGTGCACCGCTGCCAGCCCGTGCAACGCAAACCAGTTCGGGCTGATGAATTTACCTTCCACGCGGATGTCGCGGCCATCCGGCGCGACCATCATGGTGACCAGCTTCATGCGGTCGCGCCCCACCGCTTCGGAAATCGTGGCCACGCCGTCGATCCCCGGCACGCGCGCCAGTTGTTCGATCAGGCTCCTGGCCGCCGGCGTATCCGAACTTTCGGGCAGCGCCAGTACCAGCAACTGGCGCGGATCGAAACCGGGCAAGGCGCGGCTGGCATACCAGGTTTGCCAGCCCACGGCCAGCGCGGTGGCGCCAATGGCCATGGCGCTGGCAAATTGCAGCACCGTGAGCAGGCGCCGCACCCACAGACCGCCAATGGTTTCGCTGTTGCCGCGTCCTGCCAGCGCGGGACCGGGCAATGCCGCCTGCGCCAGCCACGCCGGATAGGCGCCAGCCAGCACGCCAACGACCGCGCCGCCGGCCAGCGCGAGCAGGCAGTTCGCCGGCGTGAACACCCCTTCCAGGCGGCGGTTCACCAGGTCGGAAAACATGGGCAGCAGCAGCCACGCCAGCAGCAGACCGGCGCTGGCGGCCAGCAGGGCAGTCAGCACCGCTTCGCTGAGGAACTGGCGGATCAATTGCGGCGTCCTGGCGCCGAGCAGTTTGCGGATGCCGATTTCGCGCTGGCGGCGCAAGGTGCGCACGGTGGCCAGGTTGACATAGTTGATGGCGGCGAGCAGCAAAATCAGCAGGCCGCCGGCGGCCATGCCGGCCACGGTACTGTGCTGGCCATAACGCGCGCCGGTGCGGCTGGCAGCCAGGTCCGGGTCGAAATACATGTCGCGTACCGGTAGCACCCTGATATCGCTCACCTTCATGCCATTGAGGGCTTTACCCACGGCGCTGTTCCGGATGCGCACGGTGGGCGGCGCCACGTCGGTGGCTTGCTGCAGCATGGCAGCCAGTTGCGCGCTCGATACGGCGGGCGCCAGCTTCAGGTACAGCGGCGCGCGGCCCCAATCGCTGACGGCGGTGGCGCGCTCGGTCCAGGCGCTGCTGCCGCTGCCCACCAGCGCCTCGTAGGTGACGCTGGCGTTGGCCGGTGGGTCGGGCAGGATGGCCCGCACCAGCAGCGCGGCGTCGGCGGCGCGCACCGTGCGTCCCAGCGCCGGGCCGGCGCCGAACAGCCTGGCGGCGCCAGCGCGGGTGAGCGCCAGGCCGTCGGGCCGGCCCAGCGCCGCCGCCAGGTCGCCCTCCAGCGCGCGCACGCCGAACATGGCGCCGAACGCCGGATCGACCACCACCAGTGGCAGCGCCTGCAGGTCGGCGTCGGCGCGCAGCGGCACATCGAGGGGCAGAGCGATGGTGGCCGCTTGCGCCAAGCCGCTGGTGACGGCCAGGTCGCGCAGCGGCACATAGGCCATCAGCTGCCAGTCGGGGCGGGGGAACCCGTTGATACGCTGCTTGACCACCACGACGCGGTCGTTCGCTGGCACCGCGCTGTTGTAGTTGAGGCAGTAGGCGACGTACCCGAACAACAGGAAGCAGGCCGCAAAGCCCACCGCCAGGCCGCCGATCACCACCAGCGAATAAACCGGCTGCTGCACCAGCAGGCGCCAGCCGATGCGAAAGTCGCGCAGGTTCATGGTCATCGCCTTACGCCGCCTGCAGCGCGTCGATTACTACCCGGCCGTCGAGCAAATTGAGTGTGCGCGAGGCCTGTGCCGCATGGTCGGGGGAGTGGGTGACCATCACTACCGTGGTGCCTTCGGCGTTGATCTGCCGTAGCAGGCGCATGACTTCGTCGCCGTGGGCGGAATCGAGGTTGCCGGTCGGTTCATCGGCCAGCAGCACGGCGGGGCCGGCGACCAATGCGCGCGCGATCGCCACCCGCTGCTGCTGGCCGCCCGACAGCTGCGACGGCCGGTGCGCGGCGCGGTGGCCCACGCCCAGCTTTTCGAGCATGGCGGCCACGCGCGCACGCCGTTCGCGCGCCGGTGTGCCGTTGTATTCGAGCGCCAGTTCCACGTTCTCGAACACGGTCAGTTCTTCGATCAGGTTAAAACTCTGGAAGATGAAGCCGATGCGCCCGCGCCGCAGCGTATTGAGCTGCGACTCGCTCCAGCCAGCGATGTTACGGCCTTCGAACCAGTACTCGCCCTGGGTAGGCACATCGAGCAGGCCAAGGATGCCCAGCATGGTGGACTTGCCGCAGCCCGAGGGCCCGGTGATGGCCACGTATTCGCCAGCCTCGATATGCAGGTCGATGCGGTCGAGCGCCGTGGTTTGCACTTCTCCTGCCTGGTGGATCTTGCTGACGCCGACGAGTTTGAGCATAGCGATTGCCTTTCTGGTTGATGAGGGAATTTACTGCAGTTTTCAGCGCGCGAGTTGCAGCCGTGCTGAATTTCCGTAAGCGGCGTAGCTGGACAGGATCACGCGGTCCCCGGCTTGCAGCCCCGCCAGCACTTCGAGCTGGGCGTTGTTGCGGCGGCCCACGCGCACGGCGCGCCGCTCGGCGTCACCGCCAGCGGCGTCCAGCACATACACCCAGGCGCCTCCGCTGTCGTTGATGAAGGCGCCGTTGGGCAGCAGCAGCGCCGGCGCCGGCTCGCCCAGCGTGATGCGTGCATCGAGGCTCTGGCCGGGGTTGAGCACCGGCGGCTGCTCCCTGGTGAACACCAGGTCGACGATGAAGCGGCCGTCCTTGATTTGCGGGTAGATGGCGCGGATATCGGCCGGATAGTCGCGGCCGTCCTGGGTCACGGCGCCGTGGCGGCCCACGGCCATGCGATTGAGATAGTACTCGTCCACGCTGGCGGCAAGCTTGAAGCGCGCCGGATCGTCGATGCGGCCGATGTTCTTGCCGGTGGCGACCGATTCGCCCACCTGCAATCGAAAATTGGTGAGCCGCCCGGCCACCGGCGCGCGCACGGCCAGCGCATCGACCGTACCCGCCACCAGCTTCAAACCCGAGTCCAGCCCGCCGATGGCGCTTTCCAGTTGCTGGGCGGCGGCGTTGCGCACCTGCGCTTCGGTGGTGGTGGCCCGTTCCTGCTGCGCCAGCAGGTGCTGCTGCTGGCGCAATGCATCGTGCGATTCCTCAAGCGCCACATTGGAGATAAAACCCTGCGCGGCCAGGCGCACATTGCGGTCGTGGCGCTTTTGCGCCTGCTCCAGGTTGAAGCGCAGGTCGTCGAGGCGACGCCGGTGGTCGCTGGCGCTGGCTTCCTGCGCCACGCGCAAATTGGAGAGATTGAAGATGCTCACCGCATGTTCGGACTGGCGCGCCAGCAGCTCCAGGTGGCGCTGCGGATTCGAGATGCGAAACAGCAGCTCGCCCTGCTTGACCAGCGCGCCATCCACCGCCAGCACTTCTTCGACGCGGCCCGATTCCACCGCGTCGAGGATCACCGAATGCAGCGGCTCGGCGCTGGCGCGCACGACGATGTCATCGATGAACACGCCGCGCGTTACCTGGCCGATGCGCAGGTCGGCGCCATCGACACGCAGGCCGCGCGGCAGCATCGACCACAGCGCACAGGCAGCCATCAGCATGGTCAGCGCGAGGGCGATGCCGAGGGCCAGGCGGCGCCCGCGCCGGCGCGGGACGATGGTGTCCATCGCCGCACCGCTGGCGGGCAAGGTGGCGGGGGCGGGTAATTTTTTTTTGCTGTGCATGGCGGACGTACAGCAAGGCGTGTGCCATGCACAGCAAGCCAGCAATCATGCGGGTTGCGCGGGTGTGGCGGGAACAGGTGTCCGGTATCGAACACCACCCGCTGTTCGCAGATGGACAGTGGTGGTGGCGGCATCCGCCAACCGCCGCCGGGGCCGTCCCCGCATGGCTGGCGCGCTGCTAGAATGACCGCATGTCCGCCCACATCCTGATCCTCGACGACGACCCCGATGTCGCCACCGCCGCCCGCCTGTTGCTGCGCCGCCGCCATGGCGCCGTGGCCACGCTTGGTGATCCGTCCGGGCTGCAGGCATTGCTGGCCCAGGGCGTACCGGACGTGGTGCTGCTCGATTTGAATTTTACGCCCGGCTGCATCGATGGCGCCGAGGGACTGGCGCTGCTCGACCTGCTGCGCGCGCAGCCGAAGCCACCGGCGGTTATTGCCATGACCGCCTATGCCGGCGTGCCGCTGGCGGTAGCAGCGCTGCAGCGCGGCGCGGTGGATTTCATCACCAAGCCATGGGATAACGAGCGCCTGGTCGCCACGGTGGACCAGGCACTGGCCCGCCGCGCTGCAGTACGGGCGCCGACGGCCGCCACGGAACTGATGGGCGAATCGACCGCGATGCGCGAACTGAACGCGCTGATCGCCAGCGTGGCGCCCACCGAAGCAAACGTGATGGTGCTTGGTGAAAACGGCGTGGGCAAGGAACTGGTGGCGCGCGCGATCCACGCGCAGTCGCGCCGCGCCGCCGGCACGCTGCTGGCGGTGGACATGGGCGCGCTGCCCGAATCGACGTTCGAGAGCGAGTTGTTCGGCCACCGCAAGGGCGCCTTCACCGACGCGCGCGCAGACCGGGCCGGGCGCTTCCAGGCCGCGCGCGGCGGCTCGCTGTTTCTCGACGAGATCGGCAACATGCCGTTGACCGCCCAGGCCAAGCTGTTGACGGCGCTGGAGCGGCGCGAAGTGACGCCGATCGGCGCCGACAAACCCGAGGCGATCGACGTGCGCATCATCAGCGCCACCAATCTCGATGAGACGCGGCTGTTCGACCCGGCCGTGTTCCGGCCCGACCTGCTGTTCCGCCTCAATACCATCGTATTGCGGGTGCCGCCGTTGCGCGCGCGGCGCGACGATATCGTACTGCTGCTGGCGCATTACCTGAAGATGTACGAGGCGCAGTACGAACGTCCTGCGCGCACGGTGGCCGGCGCCGCGCTTGACGCGCTGGTTCGCCACGACTGGCCCGGCAATGTGCGCGCGCTGCGCCATGCGTGCGAACGGGCGGTGATCCTGGGGCAGGGCGCGCAATATGGACTGGCCGATTTCGCGCTGGGCGGCCCGGCGCTGGCGGCTGCCACCATGACGCCAGCCGCCAGCAACGGCAGCACGAACGCTGAGGCGAACGCCAGCACGTTCGCGCCCGCATTCGCGCCATCCTGCACAGATCATGATGGCACGCTGGATGCGCTCGAACGCCACGCCATTGCCAGCACGCTGGCCCGGTTCAATGGCAATATCAGCCACGCCGCCAGGACGCTGGGCATCAGCCGCGCCGCGTTGTACCGCAAGCTGGGCAAGCATGGCATCTGAACGCCGGCAGAAGCTGGGTGTGGCGGCAAGCGTGGCAGCGCTGCTGGCGCTGGCCGTGGCGGCCGACGCACTCACACCCGAGCCGCGCCGCATCGTGCTGTGCGCGCTGCTCGGCCTGATGCCGGCCGCGCTGCTATGGCGCTGCGTGCAAGCGCTGGGCCGCCGCCCGCCGCGCATGGAGGCCACCGGCGGTGGCGCTGCGCCTCCCAGGGACCGCGACGATCAGTTACCGGCGCTGCTGGCGCTGGAAGCGCGCCTCGAACATGCGCCGATCGCGCTGTTCCGCCTCGACCACGCCAGCGGCGCCGGCGCGCTGGCGCCGCTCAACGGCAGCGCGCGCCGCCTGCTGGCGCCGGGCCGCGCCAGCGCACCAGCGGCGCTGCGCGAACTGCTGGCGGCGCAGCCGGTGGGACAGCGTCAGCTGGTCAGCTTCGACACCGAGCGCGGCGCCGAGCGCGCGCTGGTGGCTGTCTCCGCGCTGGCGCTGCACGGCGCGCCGCAGCGGCTGGTGGCGCTGATGCCGGTGGAAAGCGAACTGGAAGCGGAAGCGCTGAACGCGTGGCGCGAACTGGTACAGGTGCTCACCCACGAAATCATGAATTCGCTGACGCCGGTAGCCTCGCTGTCGCGCACCGCGTGCGGCTTGCTCGACGACGCGGCAGCCACGCTGCCCGCCGATATCCACGCCGACCTCGATACCGCGCTCGATGCGATTGCGCGCCGCGCCGCCAGCCTGGTCGATTTCGTGGCCAGCTACCGCAGCCTGTCCACGGTGCCGGCGGCGCAACCGCAACGGGTGGCGCTGGCAGCGCAGTTCGCGCGGCTGGCGGCGCTGGTGGCGCCAGGCTGGGAAGCCATGGGCGGGCAGGTGGTGTTTGCGGTGGAACCGGCGTCGCTGGAGGCGGTGATCGATGCGGGCCAGCTGGAACAGGCGCTGATCAACCTGCTGAAAAATTCAGCCGAGGCAGCAGCCGCAGCGGGCGTGGCGCAACCGCAGGCCACCGTCACCGCGCGCTTGAGCCGGGGCGGCCGGCTGCGCATCGAGGTGGCCGACAACGGCCCCGGCGTGCCGGCAGCGCTGGCCGCGCACATCTTCACGCCGTTTTTCTCGACCAGGAAGCAGGGCCGTGGCATCGGCCTGGCCATGGTGCGGCACCTGGTGCACGCCAACGGCGGCACGGTGCGCTATGCGCGGCCGGTCGGCGCCGGCGCGCGCTTCATGCTGACGTTTTAGGAGTGAGGGAAGCAGGGCGCAGCATGTCGATGTGCATGATGCCGTCCTCGTCGTACGGCGCGGTCACGGTCACAAAACCATAGCCGCCATAGAATTTTTCCAGGTGCGCCTGGGCGCCGATGCGGCAGGCGTCGCGCGGGTACAGCGCATCGACCAGCGGCATGGCGTGATCGAGCAGGGCGCGGCCGATGCCGGTACCGCGCGCGGCCTGCGTGGTGAGCACGCGGCCGATCGACATCTCGTCGTACTTGAGGCCTGGCGGCAGCACCCGCAAGCTTGCCTGCAACACGCGCTGGCCATCGTCCGTGCGCCACGCCATCAGGTGGTGGCAGTGGGGATCGAGACCGTCGATGTCGGGATACAGGCAGGTTTGTTCGAGGATGAACACCTGCTGGCGCTGGCGCAGCACCTCGTACCAGTCGCCCGCGGGGATGTCGTCAAAGGGTAACCATTGCCACTCAATCATGTGCGTCCCGGAAGTAAGCGAAACGATAATTGTATGTGAAAAAAGCCGGCATCCTTGCGAATGCCGGCTTTTGCGTTACTGCGGCTGAGCTTAAACGATGGTCAGCGTGACGTCGATGTTGCCACGGGTGGCGTTCGAGTACGGGCACACGATGTGGGCAGCGTCCACCAGTTTCTGCGCGGTGTCGCGGTCCAGGCCTGGCAGCGAGATTTTCAGTTCCACTTCGATGCCGAAGCCGGTCGGGATAGGACCGATGCCCACGGTGCCTTCGATCGACACGTCGGCCGGTACGGCGATCTTGTCGCGGCCGCCGACGAATTTCATCGCGCCCAGGAAGCAGGCCGAGTAGCCGGCTGCGAACAGTTGCTCAGGGTTGGTACCCGCGTTACCTGCGCCGCCCAGTTCTTTCGGGGTGGTCAGTTTGACGTCCAGCACGTTGTCCGACGAGACGGCTTTGCCTTCACGGCCGCCGGTAGCGGTGGCGGTTGCGCGGTAGAGAACTTTTTCGATCGACATGATGTATTCCTTTCAGAGACTACGGTGAATGAGGGAACAACTTTTCAATTTTAATGCGTTGTTTCACTTTGGCGCTGCGTCTTTATATTTGCGTAGCGCCCATGAACACCACTATACATAGTGTGCGATTTAATCGCAAGCGATATTTGTAAGAAATTGTGACAATGCGGTAGCAGTCGAGGCTTGACGTCTATGTGACAAATGTCGCACAATGGTGTCATTCGTCGCATATATATTCCGGGAGATTCCATGAAACGCCTGTTGCTCACCCTGCTGGCAGCGCTGCCAGCCCTGTCCGTCTGCGCCGCCGACTGGGACGGCCCGCAAGAGCCGTTCGCCCTGTTCGGCAACACGTATTACGTGGGCACCGAAGGCCTCAGTTCCGTGCTGATCACGTCGAAGCAGGGACATATCCTGATCGACGGCGCCGGCCCGAACGCCCCGGCAGCCATCGCTGCACACATCCGTCAGCTGGGCTTCAAGCTCGAGGACATTAAAATCATCCTCAACTCGCACGAGCATTTCGACCACGCGGGTGGCATCGCGGCGCTGCAGAAAATGACCGGCGCCACCGTGCTGGCGAGCGTGCACGGCGCAGCCATGCTGCGCACCGGCAGCAAGAGCCGCGGCGACCCGCAATACGCGATGCTCACCACGCCGCTGGCGGCGGTGGCCAACACCCGCGCCGTGCGCGATGGCGAGGTAGTCAGGGTGGGTCCGCTGGCCGTTACCGCCCACTACACGCCCGGCCACACCCAGGGCGGCACCAGCTGGACCTGGCAGTCCACCGAGGGCGGCAAGACCGCCGCCATGGTGTATGCCGACAGCCTTTCGGCGATCAGCGACGGCAAGTTCCGCTACAGCGGCGACCCCCTGTATCCGACCGCGCTGGCGGACGTTAAAAGATCGATCGCCACGGTGGCGGGATTCGATTGCGACATCCTGGTGTCCGCCCATCCGGAGGCCAGCAACCTGTGGCAGCGCAAGGCGCGCCAGCCGGCCCAGGGCAATACCGCCTTCATCGACCGCCAGGCCTGCCGCGACTACGCGGCCAAGGGCCAGCAGCGGCTGGACCAAACGCTGGCCGCTGAAGTCAATGGAACGTAGGGCTCACGCGGACGACTGCCAGCGTGGTGCGCTGGCGTCGCCGATGCGGGCAGGCTCCGCCGGGCGGTGCGGACTCAGAATTTGTGCGACAGCTCGAGCGCAGCAATGCGCCCGCGCGGGTCGGCCTGGGTGTAGTCGAAGAACGCCATGGACGAATCCCACGACGGCCCACTTGTCGGTCAGGTTCGACACGACCTGTCCCACCTAGGTTTGCGGCGTGACCCGCCACGCCAGGTTCAGATCCAACGTGCCGATCGGCGCCACGGTGTCGCCCGTGCCATGTGCGCCACAGGCCGTGTGTTAGACTTTTCTCCCAAGATATTCACACCGGTGCCCCCATGAGTTTGCGCGACAGCCGCCGCCTGCCAGGCCTCAGCACGCTGCTGACGATCGTGATCGCCGCTGCCACGCTGCTGGTCACGGGCCTGATGGTGTGGATCGTGGGCGGCATCGCCACCACCGACATCAAGCGCACGGTAGGCGAGATCCTGGCCGAACGGGCCCGCACGGCGGCCGATATGATCGACGACAACATGGCCACGCGCTATCTCGAAGTGCGCCAGCTGGCCGAGCGCATCGACCGCGACCCTGCCTATGCCGGCCGCGCCACTGCCGCCCGCCGCGAGTTGCTCGAACAAGTGCAAACCTCGGCCCCGCAATACGCCTGGATCGGCCTGGCCGGCGCCGATGGCAAGGTCGTTGCCAGCACCGGCGGCCTGCTCGAGGGCGTCGATGTGTCGGCGCGGCCGTGGTTCAGCGACGCCGTCAAGGGCATCTTCGTCCACGATGTGCACGACGCCAAGCTGCTGGCCAAGCATTTGCCGCTCGACCGCGGCAATCCGCAGCGCTTCGTCGATCTGGCTTTCCCGGTGCGCCTGGCCATGCCCGATGGTGTAGCGCCCGGCGTGCTGGGCGCGCACCTGAGCTGGGGCTGGATCGGCCAGCTGGGGCGCATGTTCAACGCGCCGGTGGCCGACCGTCCGGTAGAGATCATGGTGCTGGCGGCCGACGGCACCGTGCTGATGGGACCCGACGACGCCGTCGGCAACCGGCTCGAACGGCTGGCGCCCGGCGCGCCGGCGGCGTCGCCGGTGGCCACCGAGCTGCAATGGGTCGATGGCAAACGCTATATCACGGCGCGCTACGCCACCCATGGCAAGGGCGATTACCCGGGCCTGGGCTGGACCGTGCTGGCGCGCCAGCAGGCCGATACCGCGTATGCCCACGTGGTCAATATGCAGCGCCGCATCTACCAGAGCGGCATCGTGCTCACGCTGCTGTTTTCGGTGGGCGGCTGGCTGCTGGCGCGCAAACTGACCGCGCCGCTCCTGTCCGCAGCCGAGGCGGCAGCGGCCATCGGCGCCAGTACCGACCATGATGACACCAATGGCGCCACGCTGTCGGTGCGCGGCGGGTTCTACGAAGTGCACACGCTCACCGGCGCGTTCGACGCGCTGCTGGCGCGCCTTGCGCAAAAGCGCGACGAACTCAATACCCTCAACGCCGCGCTCGAACACAAGGTGGCGCAGCGTACCGAGGCGCTGGAAGCGTCGCTGGCCGCCAAGTCGCGCAGCGAGGACCAGGAACGCGCGGCGCAGCGCAAGGCCCACGACAGCGAGAAATTCCTGCGCACCATCGCCAACAACAGTCCGGCGCTGATCGCGTATGTCGATCGCGACCATGTCTACCGCTTTGCCAACCACGCCCACCAGCGCATCCTGGGCATTGCTCCGGACGCCATGATCGGGCATCACATGGCCGAGGTGCTGGGCGACGATGTATACGGCGTGCTGCGCGGCCGCATCGCGCGCGTGCTCGACGGCGCCACCGTGCATTTCGAGGAAGCGTTCGACCGCCCCGGCTGGCCGCAGCACTTCATGACCGATTTCATTCCCGACGCCGATGGCGACGGCCCGGTGCGCGGCTTCCACATCCTGGTCACCGACATCACCGCGCGCAAGCAAATCGAGATCGCCCAGGCGGCCAACGAAAAACTGGCCGAAGCCGCCAACCGCGCCAAGAGCGAATTCGTCGCCAACATGAGCCACGAGATCCGCACGCCGATGAACGCGGTGCTGGGCGCCTCGCATTTGCTCGGCAATACCCGCCTGACCGGCGAGCAGCGCGGCTACCTGGAACTGATCGAGTCGTGCGGCCGCTCGCTGCTGCACATCATCAACGACATCCTCGACTTTTCCAAGATCGAAGCGGGCAAGATCCAGATCGAACACGAAGCGTTCGACACCCACGGCCTGGTCGAGGCAGCCGAAGCGGCCATGCTGTCCTCGGGCCGCAAGCCCGGGGTGGAGCTGGCCATCGTGGTGCCGGCCGACTTCCCGGAACGGCTCGTCGGCGACGCCATGCGCATGCGCCAGATCATCACCAACCTGGTCAACAATGCCCTGAAATTCACCGCTGCCGGCGAGGTGGTGGTCAGCCTGGCGCTGCATGGTGACGAGCTGGCCATCACCGTGCGCGACACCGGCATCGGCATGTCGGCGGACCAGCAGCAGCGCCTGTTCCAGCCGTTCGAGCAGGCCGACATGTCCACCTCGCGCAAGTACGGCGGCACCGGCCTGGGACTGACCATTTCGCGCAAGCTGGTGGCGCTGATGAAGGGCAATATCACGGTGACCAGCGCAACCGGCGCCGGCGCCGAGTTTACGGTCACGCTGCCGGTGGCCCTGGCGCCGGGTCCGGGCCCGAGACCGGAAAACGAACCGCTGCTGCCAGCGCTGGCCGCCGGCCCGCTGCTGTTCATCGACGCCCACCTGGCATCGCTCAAGGCGCTGTTGCAGAACGCCGCGTTTTACGGGCTGCCGGCGCACAGCGCCAATACCGTCGATGCAGCCATCGCCTGGCTGCTCCAGCAGGCCGGTGACGGTGCGCACAGCGGCGTGGCGCTGGTGAGCGCGGGCCTGTACGCGACCGCGCCCGAGCGCTTGCGGGCGGCGGCGCGCGCGGCCGGCATGCAGCTCGTGCTCATGCATGCGGCAGCGGGGCCGGCGTTCGACGATGCCCTGTTCGACGGCGCGGTGGCCAAGCCGGTCACGCGCCGCGCCTTGCAACGGCTGCTGGCGCAACTGGCCAATCCCGACCAGCATGATGGCCCCGGCAACCCGGTGGCTGGCACCGCGCAGCAGCAGGCCAGGCCGCTGGCGGGCCGGCGCCTGCTGCTGGTGGAGGACAACCCGATCAACCAGCTGGTCGCTTCGCGCCTGCTGGAACTGGCCGGCGCCACACCGACGGTGGCGGAAAACGGCCGCGATGCGCTGGAACTGCTGGCGATGGCGCAGGCGCCGTTCGACATCATCCTGATGGACGTGCAAATGCCGGTGATGGACGGCTACGAGGCCACGCGCCTGCTGCGCGAACGCGGCGTGCGCACGCCGATCCTGGCCATGAGCGCGGGCGTCACCCAGGCCGAGCGCGGCGAATGCCTGGCGGCCGGCATGGATGGTTTCATTTCAAAGCCGGTCGATGCCGACGAAATGATCGCCACCATTGTCGCGTGGCTGGACATCGCGCAGGAAGAGGCTAAGCGCTGACCGCCTTAAGTTTGCGGATCACGTCCGACAGCCGGTATGGTTTGCCGATCAGCTGGAACTGGTCGAGGTCGGGGTGGTCCTGTTGCAGCGCCGACGTGACATAGCCCGAGGCCAGGATCACCTTGAGCGCTGGCAGGTAGCTTACCGCACTTTTGGCCAGCTCGATGCCGCTCATGCCGGGCATGACCACGTCGCTGAACAGGATCGAAACGTCGGGATGGCGGCGCAAGGTATCGAGCGCCTCCTGGCCGTTGTTGGCCGCCAGCACCTGGTAGCCCAGGCTGGAAAACAGGTGGCTGGCCATGTCCAGCACGTCCGGCTGGTCGTCCACGATCAGCACTTTTTCCCCCGCTTCGTCGCTGTCCGCCTCCAGCGGCGCATAGGCGAGCGCCGGGAAGCGCAGCGTGATGCAGGCGCCCGCGCCCGGGGTAGAGGTAATCGCCAGGTTGCCGCCGGCCTGCTGCATCAACCCATACACCTGCGACAGGCCCAGGCCGGAACCTTGGCCCACGTCCTTGGTGGTGAAGAACGGCTCCACCGCGCGCTGCGCCACGGCTTCGGTCATGCCGGCGCCGGTGTCGCGCACGGACACCACCACGCTGGCGCCATCGACCGCGGTCGTGAGCGTGATCGTGCCGTTCGCATCGATGGCGTCGCGCGCGTTGACCACCAGGTTCAATAGCGCCGACTCGAACTGCGTCAAGTCGGTCATCACGTCGGGCAGGATGGAGGCGAGCTGCATCTCGAGCCGGATCGAGCTGCGGATCGCGCGCCGCAGCACCGCCTCGAAGCTGCTGATGGCGCGGTTGAGATTGACCCGTTCCGGTTTCAACGGCTGCTGGCGCGCGAACGCCAGCAGTTGCTGGGTGAGGCTGGCGCCGCGCTTGGCGGCGCGCTCCATGCTGTCGATGGTCTTGTTCTGCGCCTGCCGGTCGTTGACCACGCGCAGCAGGTCGAGGCCATTGGTGATCACGTTGAGCAGGTTGTTGAAGTCGTGGGCGATGCCGCCCGTGAGCTTGCCGATGGCTTCCAGCTTTTGCGACTGGAACAGCGCCTCCTTGGCCTGCGCCAGGCTTTCGTCGGCGCGCCGGCGCTCGGTGACGTCGCGCGTGATCTTGGCAAAGCCGATCAGGGCGCCGTCGCTGGCGCGCACCGGATCGATCACCACGCTGGCCCAGAAGCGCGTGCCGTCCTTGCGCACGCGCCAGCCCTCGTCCTCGAAACGCGCCTGCGCCGCCTGGTGCAGCACCTGCGCCGGGCGTCCGGCGGCGCGGTCTTCTGGCGTGTAAAAACACGAAAAATGGCGGCCGACGATTTCCGTCTCCGAATACCCCTTGAAGCGCTGGGCGCCGGCATTCCAGCTGCAGACGATGCCATCGGGCGAGAGCATGTAGATGGCGTAATCGCTGACGCTGGAGATGAACAGCTTGAACTGTTCAGCCTCGGCAGTGATGGGGAGTGGGAGCGTAGTTGTCATAACCAACAGTATATTTTTTTTACAGTCCGCACGGGTGACATTATCTCGGTGTAATTGATAATGATTCCTATTACCTATAGAATGGCGACATTCCCCCTATTGTCTGCCCGCCATGCACCAGCCGATCCATCCGATCCTCGCCATTTCCGTTGTTTTTGCTGCTGTGAAGGCGGCCCTGTGAAAAAGCTCTGGTTCCAGCTGCACTGGTTTGTCGGCATCACCGCCGGTACCATCCTGATCCTGATCGGGCTGACCGGTTCGATCCTGTCGTTCCGCGAAGAGCTGCTCGACTTACTGAACCCCGGCGTGCGCAATATCGCGGTGCAGGATGCGCCGGTGCTGACGCCACCGCAGATCGCCGCTGCCGCCAAGGTCCTGCACCCGGATGCGCGTATCGCCAGCATCATCATCTATTCGGAGCCGGGCAGCACCGCGCGCGTGGGCCTGGCGCCCGCCAAGGGCGGACAGCGCGGCGAGGCGATCTTCCTGAACCCGTACACGGGCGCGCTGCTGCCGCCGCTGCATTACGACGAAGTGTTCGAGTGGGTCGATTCGCTGCACCGCCACCTGCTGCTGCCGCGCGACGCCGGCCGTATCGCACTTGGCATCCTGGCGCTATGCCTGCTGGGACTGTCGCTGAGCGGCCTGTATTTGCGCTGGCCGCGCCGCGCGGGCGACTGGCGCGCCTGGCTCAAGCTCGATCTGCGCCTGAAAGGCCGCTCGTTCCTGTGGGGCCTGCACTCGGTGGTGGGCACCTGGATGATGCTCGGCTACGTGATCTTCACGCTGACCGGCGTGTACTGGAGTTTCGACGTGGTGCGCAGCACGGTCGATGGCTGGCTCGGTGTGACGCGCGTGGCGCGCGAAGTACCCGGTCCCAAGCCGGCCAAAGGTGTCAAGCCGCCGCCGGTGGACCTGGCCGCCAGCTGGGCCACGTTCGAGGGCGCTGCGCCCAACTGGCGCATGGCGTTCCTGCGCATACCGGAACGCGCCACCGCGCCGCTGCAAATTGTCTGGACCGCCAAGGATGCGCCGCACGTGCGCGCGCGCGGCCGCATGGCGCTCGACCAGCAGACCGGCGCCATGATCAAGAACGAGCCGTACGCCGACATGACGGTGGGCGGCAAGGCGCAGTCGTCGATCTATGCGCTGCACGTGGGCAGCTTCTTCGGCATGCCGGGCAGGATCGTGATGTTCGTCATCAGCCTGGCCTTGCCCGGCTTTGCCATCACCGGCTGGATGTTGTACCTGAACCGGCGCAAGCAAAAACGCAGCGCCGCTGCCGAACGCAAGAAGTTCGCCGCCGCCGGTCCCGGTACCGGCGCCGGCGCCGGTACGGCCGCCGCGGGTGCGGACGCCGTGCTGCTCGCCTACGCCAGCCAGACCGGTGCGGCCGAGCGCCTGGCGCTGCAAAGCGCGGCGGCGCTGCAGGCGGCCGGCGTGGCGGTGCACGTGCATTCGCTGGAAAAACTCACGCCGCCGCAGCTGGTCAAGTACAAGCGCGCGCTGTTCGTCGCCAGCAGTTTCGGCGAGGGCGAGCCGCCCGACGCCGCGCGCCGCTTCAACCGCCTGCTGCACACGGCCGCCGAGGAACTGCAGCACATGCAGTACGCGGTGCTGGCGCTGGGCGACCGCAACTACGCGCAGTTCTGCGGCTTCGGCCACGCGCTCGACGCGCGCCTGCGCACCATGGGCGCGCAAGCGCTGCATCCGACCATCGAGGTCGATAACGGCGACGCCGGTGCGCTGGCGCGCTGGTCGGGCACCTTGCATGCGCTGATCGGCGGCGAAAGTGCCAATGCACCGGAACTGGCCTTGTCCGCTGCCGTCGCCGATAACGATTACGCCAGCTGGCGCATCGTCGGCCGCGAGCTGCTCAACCCGGGCAGCGCGGGCGATGGCCTGTACGAGATCACCCTGTCCGGCGACCCTGCGGCCGACTGGCGTCCCGGTGCGCTGGCCGATATCTGGCCTGGCCATTACACGCCGGCACCCGCTGCAACGCCGGTAGCACCGCGCCGCTATTCGCTGGCCTCGCTGCCGGGCGACGGCGTGCTGCAGTTGTTGGTGCGCCAGGTGCGTTACGACGGCACATCCGGTCCGGCGCTGGGCCTGGCCTCGGGCTGGCTCACGCAACATGCCCAGGTGGGCGACGAAGTACGGGTGCGGCTGATTGCCAATCCGGCGTTCGACATGCACACCGAGGCGCGGCCGGCGATCTACATCGGCAACGGCTCCGGCATGGCCGGTTTGCGTTCGCACCTGCGGGCGCGGGTGCAGGCCGGGCAGCAGCGCAACTGGCTGATCTTCGGCGAGCGCCAGCGCGAGTTCGACAGCATCTGCGCGCAGGAGATCGCCGGCTGGCGCGCGGCAGGCATGCTGCCGGAACTCGACCTGGTGTTCTCGCGCGACGTGACCGGTGGCGAATATGTGCAGGACCGCATGCGGGTACGGGCCGACGTGCTGCGCGACTGGATCGCCGAGGGCGCGGTGCTGTACTTGTGCGGCAGCTTGCAGGGCATGGCTGGCGGCGTCGATGCGGCGCTGGAAGAAATGATCGGGCGCGCGGCGCTCGATGACCTGATCGAGACGGGCCGCTACCGCCGCGACGTCTATTAAAGTAAAAAGTAAAAACGGGGCGGCGCGGCTACAGCGCCGTCTCGAACCCTTCGAGCACATTCACCACGTTCACGCCCAATTCCTTGACCGCGTACCCGCCTTCGAAGATGAACGCGGTGGGCACATTCAGGTATGCCAGCCGTTCGCCGATCTTCAGGTAGTCGGCGCTTTGCAAGGCAAACCGCGACAGCGGATCGCCCGCGAACGTATCGACTCCGAGCGACACCACCAGCGCGTCCGCGCCGAAGCTGCCGAGGCGGATGCAGGCCGTCTCCAGCGCCGCAAACCACGCCTTGGCCGAGCTGTCCTGCGGGAGCGGCAAATTCATGTTGAAACCGTGGCCCGCGCCGTCGCCGCGCTCGTCGGCGTGGCCGAGATAAAACGGGTATTCGCTGCGCGGGTCGGCGTGGATCGAGACGAACAGCACGTCGCTGCGGTCATAGAAAATGCTCTGGGTGCCGTTGCCGTGGTGGTAGTCGATGTCGAGGATGGCCACCTTGCGGGCGCCGTCGTCGAGCATGTGCTGCGCCGCCAGGGCGGCATTGTTGAGGAAGCAGTAGCCGCCGAAAAAATCCTTGCCGGCGTGGTGGCCGGGCGGGCGGCTCAGCACGAAGGCGCCGCGTTCGCCCAGGCGCAGCGCGTGGGCGGCGTTGACCGCGCAGTCGGCGCCGGTCTTGGCGGCGGTCCAGGTGCCGGCCGTCAGCGGTGTGCCGCTGTCCATCGAATACAGGCCCATGCGGGCCGTGAAATTATCGGGTTCGACGTCGTGGCGCAGCGAGCGCACCGGCCACACCGAGGGAAAGGCGTCGCGTCCGGCGTTGGCCGGGTCGAGCGCCAGCCACTCGCTCCACGCCGTGCGCAGGAAATGCAGGTAGCGCGGGGTGTGGATGCGTTCGAGCGACATCAGCGGCACGCCCTGCGGGGTGACGATGCGGCCCAGCCCGCGCCGGCCCAGTTCGGCCAGCACCGAGTCGGCCCGTTCCGGCTTTTCAAAGCACGGCACCAGCGCGCCCCGGAAAAATTCGTGGCGGCCGCGGTGTTGGGCGTGCAGCTCGTTGTAGAAAGTTAGCACGCTCGGGCCTCGGTGTTCAGTCGCAGCCGGGAGTGGAGTGGCACAGGTTGCTGTTGCGGTAGGCGGCCACGTAGTCGTCGAACGCAATGCGCGGCGCCGCTTCCATGGCGGCCTGCTCGGCCAGCGATGCGGCGCCCATGGCGTCCAGCGCGGCAGTTTCCGCTGCGCCGGGGGCTGCCTGGCGGAAGTAGGCGGCGTGCTTCTCGCTCTGGGCCAGGCCGAAGGCGGCAAACGAGTTGCCGTGTTCGCGCAGAGCGACCAGCACTTGCGCCGACGGCGTGAGCGACGGGTCGGCCAGCTTGGCCGCTTGCGCGCGCAGGCTGTCCGCGTGGGCGGTGTCGCCGCGCAGGCTGTCGAGCAGTTCGGCGGCCGGGCGGATGCGGTCGAGCAGCTCCCCGCCCCACTGCGCCAGCGCGACCGGGCCGTGGTCGCCGTCGAGCAGCAAGCCCGGGCGGCGGCCTTCCTTGACCGTGCGCGCAAAGTTGGCGGTGTGGCGCGCCCCTTCTTCGGGCGTGATGGCCGGGCTCTCTTCCAGCGCGCAGAACAGTAAAAAGGCGTCGAGCAGGCGGCCCGCTGCCACGCTGATGCCGACCGGCTCGAACGGATCGACATCCATGCAGCGCACTTCGATGTATTGCACGCCGCGCGCGCACAGCGCCTGGATCGGCCGCTCGCCGGTCTGGATCACGCGCTTGGGGCGGATGGTGGCGTAGTACTCGTTTTCGATCTGCAGCACGTTGGTACTGAGCTGGATCCACTCGCCGTCGCGCTTGGTGCCGAGTTCGGCATAGGGCGCATACGGCTGGTTGACCGCGCGCGTCAGCGCCGCCACGTAGCTGTCGAGGCAGTTCTCGTGCGGGCGCAGGCCGGACTGGGCATCGTTCTGATAGCCGAGGTCGCTCATGCGCAGGCTGGTGGCGTATGGCAGGTACAGGGTGTCGTCCGACAGCTGTTCGAGCTGGTGCGGGCGGCCGCGCAGGAAGCCGGCCGACAGCGCCGGCGAGGCGCCGAACAGATACATCAGCAGCCAGCTGTAGCGGCGGAAGTTGCGGATTGTGGCCAGGTAGGCTTCCGACTGGTAGGCCTTGGCGCCCAGCTGTTTCGGGTTCGGTTCGTTCTCGGCCAGCACGCGCCACAGCCGCTCGTCGAGCGAGTAGTTGTAGTGGATGCCGGCGATGCATTGCATGGCCTTGCCGTAGCGCAGCGCCAGGCCACGCCGGTACACGTGCTTGAGCGTGCCCAGGTTGGACGTGCCATACCAGGCGATCTCGATGTCTTCCTCGGCCGGCAGCGCGCACGGCATCGACTGGCTCCACAGCAGTTCGTCGCCGAGCTTGCTATAGGCGTAGCGGTGGATGCTGTCGAGGCTGGCGATGGTGGTGGCAATGTCGGACTGGGCAGGGGTGATGAATTCCAGCAGCGTTTCAGCGTAATCGGTGGTGATTTGCGGGTGCGTCAGGGCAGCGCCAAGGGCGACCGGGTGACGGGTGCGGGCCAGCTGGCCGGCGCCGTCCACGCGCAAGGTTTCCCGTTCGATGCCGCGCAAACCGCCTGCCAGCACGGCGCGGTGTTTTTCATCGGCCAGCAAGGCCAGGCGTCGTGTCAAAAGAGTTGGCAATTTGTAATCCTTTTAAGCAAATGCAGTAAGAGCTATTTTGGTGCTGAGAGTAACCGAAATTGGCCAACCCCGCCGAAACCCATCGAAAACGCCGGGAAAAGAAGAGCATTTTAACAAAATGCGTAACAGAAATTATGTGCGCCAGCGGACGCCGGCATTTGCTGCACCGGACAAAGTGTTTGGCAAACAGGAAAATTTCGTGATCGCTTGGAAGCTACCCATAATCGTTCCTGTAGCGTAACTTTTTGGAGTAGCAAAATGAGCCAGCGTCAATACCACTCGGTCCTGTTTATCGATGCCCGCGTTGCCGACGCCGGGGTGTTCCTGACCTCGGCAAGCGCGGGTGTGCTGGTGGTGCAATTGGCACCGGAAGGCGACGGCGTGCAGCAGATCGCCGCTGCGCTGGCCGGCCTGGAAGGGCTCGATAGCATCCAGATTGTGTCGCACGGCGCCAGCGGCCAGTTGCAGATCGGCGACACCGTGCTTGACGCCGCCAGCTTGGCGTCCCATGCGGCCGCGCTGGCCGAGTGGGGCGGCGCCCTGCGCGCAGGCGGCGACTTGCTGTTGTACGGTTGCGACGTGGCCCAGGGCGACACCGGCGCAGCCTTCATCGACGCGCTGGCCGGCCTCACCGGCGCCGACGTGGCCGCTTCTAACGATGTGACCGGCAGCGACCTGCTGAGCGCCAACTGGGTGCTGGAAGCGGCCACCGGCAGCATAGAAGCGGCCAGCGCCGTCTCGGTGCAGGCGCAACAGGACTATGCCCACACGCTGGCGCTGGTCAACAACGGCAGCAATGGCACCCTGACCTTCAACACCAACAGCAACGTCACGCTGCTCAACGCCACCGGCCTGGCTGCCGGCACCGTGGTCAACGTCACCAACATCCTGAATACCGGCCTCGACTTGTATGCCCAGAGTGGCGGCCTCAACAACAGCAGCGTCACGGTCCTCAATGCCAATGGCGTGCTGGGCCTGACTGACGACCGCCTGACCATCAACGGCTCGCTGCTCTCGCCGGTCAGCTACGTGGACCTGCGCGCCAACAGCGGCGTGTTCGACCTGACCAGCATCAGGATCGGCAGTGGCAATGCGGTCGGCAATTTGCTCGGCAACGTGGTGTTTACCGTCTATGCGCTGGACGCCAACTTCCAGCCCACCGGCGGCGGCCAGTCGGTCACCGGTTTGATCATCAACGAAGACGGCTTGCTCAACCTCGGTGCCTCGGCCAACTTCAAGGGCATCTTTGGCGTACGCATCGTCAATCCACTTGGTTTCGAAATCAGTATCGACGATGTGACCGTGGCCAATGCCCGCGTGGCGCCGTCGATCACGTCGGCCGGGTACAACGCCAGCACCGGCGTGCTGACCGTGACCGCTGCCGGCATCAACGCCGGCGACAGCATCGATCCGTCCAAGCTCAGCCTGACCGGCCAGGGCGGCAGCTACACGCTGACGTCACCGCTGGTGACGGCCGCCAGCGGCACGTCATTCACGATCCTCCTCAACGCCGCCGACAAGCTGGCCCTCGGTGGCGTGCTCAACAACAACGGCGGTACCGCCGTCAGCGGCGTCGGTTTCAACCTGTCGGCCGGGCTGAACTGGGACGTCAGCCGCCCCAGCGGCCAGGATCCGACCGGCAACCCGGTCACCGTGAGCAACGTGGCAGCCCCCACCATCACCGGCGCCACGTACGACGCCACCACCCATGTGCTGACTGTCACCGGCAGCAACCTGGTCGGTACGCTGGGCGCGGCCAATGACATCACCGTCAGCAAGCTCTCGCTGCGCGGCGAAGGCGGCGTTGCCTATACCCTCAGCACCACCGGCAACGTGGAGGTCACCAGCGCCACGTCGTTTTCGGTGACGCTGACCGGCGCCGACGTGGCGGCCGTTGCTGCGCTGCTCAACCGCAACGGCACCGCGGCCAGCGGTGGCGCCACGTACCAGCTGGCGGCCGGCGACGACTGGAACAGCGTGGTCACCGGCGGCAATATCAGTGTGGCCGGGGTGGGTATCGCGGTGTCCAACGTTGCCAACAGCCCGCCGACGATCACCGGTGTGTCGCTCGGCAATGTCAACGACAACGCCACCATCAACCCGTTCGCCAACGTCAATGTCGCTGACATCGACGGCGATAACGTCAGCCTGACCATCAATTACACCGCCGCCAACGGCGTGCTGTCGGGCGCGGGCCTGACCGGCAGCGCCGGCAACTACACGCTGAGCGCCACCTCGCCGGCAGCGCTCAGCGCGCAGCTGAAAGCCTTGACCTTTACTCCGACCGACAACCAGGCCGTGGTGGGCGCCACCGTCAACACCACGTTCTCGCTCACCGCCGTTGATGCCAACGGACTGGCCAGCGCGGTCAACACCGGTACCGTGGTCAGCGCGCTGTCGGTCAACGACGCCCCGGTCGTTACCGGTACGGTAGGTGGCCAGGCGGTGGCTGCCGGCGGTACCGTGCGGCCGTTCGCCAATGTCGTCATTGCCGATCCCGACGCGGGCAGCTCGGTGATCCTCACCATCACCGTCACCAATACCAATAGCAGCCTCGGTACCTTTACCGCCGCGTCGGCCGCTGCGGCCGGCTTTGTCACCACCGATGGCGGCCTGACCTACACCCACACGTCGACCGCTCCCGGCGCCGCCCAGGCGGCGTTGCAGGCGCTGGTGTACCAGGCGGCGCCCGGCCAGGCCGGCACCGCCACGCTGGCCATCGGCGTCAACGACGGCCATGTCATCGTCAGCAACAGCGTCACCACGGTGCAGTCCAGCGTGCCCAGCGCCACCACCGCGCTGGCGGTGGCGTTTTCCGCCGACAGCGGCATCAGCAATACCGACCTGGTCACCAATGTGGCCGCGCAAACCATCAGCGGCACCCTGTCCGCCGCCCTGCAAAGCGGCGAGCAGGTGCAAATCTCGCTCGACAACGGCGCCACCTGGGCCAATGCCACTGCCAGCGTGGGCAACACCGCCTTCACCCTGGCCGGCCAGACCCTGACCGGCGCTGGCGTGCTGCAAGTGCGGGTAACCAACCCCGGCGGCAGCAATACGCCATACAGCGTCAACTACAAGCTCGACACCACCGCGCCCACCACCACCGGCGCCGCTGTGAGTTTCTCGTCCGACAGCGGCGCCAGCAGCACCGACCTGATCACCCGTACCGCCCAGCAGACCGTCAGCGGTACGCTCACCGCCGGCCTGGCTGCCGATGAACGCGTGGAAGTCTCGTTGAACAATGGCACCAGCTGGACCACGGCCAGTTCCAGCGCCGGCAGCACCGCCTGGAGTCTGGCCGGCGTCACGCTTACCGGCAGCAATACCCTGCAGGTACGGGTCGTCGATGCCGCCGGCAACGCGGGCGCTGTACAAGGCACTGCCTATGTGCTCGACGTCACCGGACCCACTGCCACCCTGAGCACCAGTGTCAACGTCATGGGCGCGGGCCAGAGCACCGCGATCACGGTGTCGTTCTCGGAGGCGCCGTACGGCCTGTCGCTGGCCAGTTTTGCCGGCGTCAACGGCACCGTATCGAACCTGCAGGCCACGGCCGATCCACGCGTGTTTACCGTGGACTACTCACCCAATAGCGGCCTGGGCGGCGTGCTCGGTGGCGTGCAACTGGTGGCCGGCACCTATACCGACATTGCCGGCAATGCCGGCGGGGCGGGATCCGCGCTGGGCATCTCGATCACGCTGGGACCGACGGTGGCCATCACCAGCGACAAGGCCGTTTTGAACGCCAGCCAGGCGGCCAACCTGACCTTTACCTTCAGCGCCGTGCCGTTCGGCTTCACTAGCAGCGACATCGTCGCCACCGGCGGCACCATCAGCAACCTGGTCAACCAGGGCGGCGGCGTGTACACGGCGCTGTTTACGCCGGGCGCCAATATCACGGGGCCGGCCTCGGTCACCGTCACCGGTGGCAGCTACACCGACTTCCTCGGCCTGTCCGGCGGCAGCGGTATCTCGCCGGTGATCGCGGTCGATACCGTGGCGCCCACGCTGGCCATCACCAGCCCGGCCACGGCGCTCAAGCTGGGCGACAGCACCACCGTGGTGTTTACCTTCAGCGAAGCGCCGCTGGGCTTCGTGGCGGGCGATGTGCAGGTTGCCAATGGCGTGCTCAGTAATTTTACCGTTACCGCCAACCCGCTGATCTACACGGCGCAACTGACGCCCAACAGCGGCGTGGCCTCGGGCGCGGTCACCTTGACGGTGAACTCGGGCACGTACACCGACGCCGCCGGCAACGGCGGCACGGCTGCCGTGTCGGCGCCGATTGCCATCGACACCGTGGCGCCGGTCACCACCGGCGCCAGCGTCACCTTCTCGGCAGACAATGGCCCCAGCAGCACCGACCTGGACACCAATGTCGCTGCGCAAACCGTCAGCGGCACGCTCAATGCCGCGCTGGTGTCCGGCGAAACCGTGCAGGTGTCGCTCGATAACGGCATCACCTGGCTCAATGCCAGCGGCACGGCCGGCAGCAACGGCTGGAGCCTCGCTGGCATTACCCTGGCCGGCAGCAACACCTTGCAGGTGCGCGTGGCCGATGCGGCCGGCAACCTCGGCCCCGTCTCGAGTACCACTTATGTGCTCGATACCACGGCGCCTGCCGTGGTGGTGACCAGCAATGCCGCCGCCCTCGGCGTGGGCCAGAGCGCGGTGCTCACGTTTACCTTCACCGAGGCGCCGTTCAATTTCACGGCCGCATCGCTGGCCGTGACCGGCGGCGTGGTCGGCAGCTTCACCTCCACTGCCAATCCGCTGGTGTACACGGCCGTGTTTACGCCGACGGCCGGCCAGTTTGGCGCCACCGCCAGCGTGGCGGTCAACGCGGGCGGCTACATCGACAACGCCGGCAATGCCGGCCAGGCCGGTGCCCCGGCAACCTTCGCCGTCAACACCAGCGTGCCCACGCTGACCATCACCAGCAATGACAACGCCCTGGCAATCGGTGACACCGCGCAGATCACGTTTACCTTCAGCAGCGCACCGACCGGCTTTTCGGCCGCCAGCATTGCCGCCGGCAACGGCACCTTGAGCGGTTTCACCGCCACCGCCAATCCGCTGGTCTATACCGCCCAGTTCACGCCGACGGCCGGCCTGGCAGCGGCCACCGCCTCGGTGGTGGTGGCTGGCGGCGCCTACACCGATGCATTCGGCAACAGCGGCAGCGGTGCCGCCTCGCTGCCGATGGCCATCGATACGCTGGCGCCCACGCTCACCATTACCAGCGGCAGCGCCGCGCTGGGCGTCGGCCAGACCACCCAGGTGACGTTTACCTTCAGCGAAGCGCCGGTCGGCTTTGATGCCACCACCGTCACCGCCAGCGGCGGTACCTTGAGCGGCCTGGTCGCCACTGCCAACCCGCTGGTGTACACGGCGCTGTTTACCCCGAGCGCCGGCATCCAGGGCGTGAGCGCCAGCTTCGCGCTGGCACCCGGCGCTGTTACCGACGCTGCCGGCAACGCCGTCGGCACAGCTGTGCAGCCAACCCTGGCCATCGATACCCAGGCGCCCCTCGCCGTGGCCAGCAGCGCGGTGTTCTCGGCCGATAACGGCATCAGCGCCACCGACTTGCTCACCAATGTCGCTGCACAAACCATCAGCGGCACGCTGGGGCAAATCCTGGGCGCGGGCGAGACGGTGGAAGTCTCGCTCGACAACGGCGCCTCGTGGACTGCCGCCATCACCAGCGGCACGGCCTGGACCCTGGCCGGCCAAACGCTGGTTGGCGGCAACGTGCTGCAAGTGCGCGTGGTGGACGCTGCCGGCAACCACGGCGCCGTCTATGCCCGCACTTACCAGCTCGACACGTCGGTCCCTGCCGCCAGCATCAATGCCAGCGCCACCGCGCTCAAGATCGGCGAAACCGCCACCATTACCATCAGCTTCACCGAAACGCCGGTGGGCTTCACCAGCGCCAGCCTGGCCGTGACCGGCGGCACGCTCGGCACGCTGACCGCCACCAGTAACCCGCTGGTGTACACGGTGGTCTTCACGCCGACTGCCGGCGTCAACAACGGCAGCGGCACGGTGCAGGTAATCCCTGGCAGCTACACCGACAGCGCCGGCAATGCCGGCCTCGGTGCTGCGATCCCGACGATTGCCATCGACACCCTGGCGCCCACCACCATCGGTGGCGCCGTCAGCTTCTCGAGCGACACCGGCGCCGCTGGCGACCTGGTGACCAGCGTCGCCGCGCAAACCATCAGCGGTACCCTGAACGCCAACCTGGCCACCGGCGAAACGGTGGAAGTCTCGCTCGACAATGGCGTGACCTGGGTGGCAGCGACTGCCACTGCTGGCGCCAGCGGCTGGACCCTGGCCGGCCAGACCCTGTCGGCCGGCTTCGGCCAGCAGGTGCAGGTGCGCGTGTCGGACGCTGCCGGCAACCATGGCGCTGCGACCGGCTTTGGCTATACGTTTGACAATACGGCACCGACGGTGCAGGTCACCAGCAGCCTGGTTTCGCTCAACAGCGCCGATACGCCGCTGATCACGTTCACCTTCAGCGAAGCGCCGGCGAATTTCTCCAACACCAGCCTGTTGGTCAGCGGCGGGGTGCTGGGCCCCGTGATCGCCACCGCCAATCCGCTGGTGTACACGGCCGTACTGACGCCCACACCGGGCCAGGCGGCAGGCACGGCGACGGTCGTCGTGGCGGACGGCACTTACACCGATGCAGCCGGCAACGCCGGCGTGGGCGCCAGTACGCCCACCATCAACTACAACACGGCAGCGCCCGGCGTGGCGATCAGCAGCGATGTGGCCGCCCTCAACGGCAGCGGTACGGCGCTCATCACGTTCCGCTTCAGCACCGTGCCTACCGGCTTTGCCAATGGCGCTGTGACAGTCACCGGCGGCACCTTGAGCGCAATTACCGTCGATGCCGGCGATCCGCTCGTGTACACCGCCGTGTTTACGCCAGCGGCCGGTCAAACACAGGGTACGATCACCATCGCCGATAACGCCTACAACGCAGGCGGCACGAACGGCGTGGGCGCCAGCCTGGCGCCGCTCGTCATCGACAACGTGGCCCCCACCCTGGCCATTACCACCGACACCGCCATGCTCAAGACCGGCGCCACCGCGCTGATCACGTTGACCTTCAGCGAGGCGCCGGTCGGCTTTACGCTGGCCAGCCTGGGCGCCGCCGACGGTGCATTCAGCAACCTGGTGCAAACCGCCAACCCGCTGGTGTACACGGCGGTGCTGACGCCGTTTGCCAGCGTGGCGGCAGGCAGCGCCCAGATCACCGTGGCGCCGTTCACCGACCTGGCCGGTAATCCCGGCACTGTCAGCGTCACGCCCACCATCGTCATCGATACCGTCGTGCCGCTGATCACCGGTGCCAGCGTGACGTTCTCGGCCGATCACGGCGCCAGCGGCACCGACCTGGTGACCGATACCGCGCTGCAGGATATCTCCGGTACCCTGTCGGGCGCGCTGGGGTCAGGCGAGTTGGTGGAAATCTCGCTGAACAACGGCACCACCTGGCTGACCGCAGTTGCCGCGCCGGGCGCCACGAGCTGGCAGTTGCCCGGCCAGCTGCTCTCCGCCGGCAGCGGCGCCGTGCAGGTGCGCGTGAGCGATACCTTCGGCAACCACGGCCCGGTGAGCGCGTACGCCTATACCATCGACGCCACGGCGCCCACGGTGGCCATTGCCAGCGCGATGACCAGCCTGCGCGACGGCCAGTCGGCGTTGATCACGTTGACCTTCAGCGACGCGCCCATCGGCTTCGTCCAGGCCGACCTGGTGCCGACCGGCGGCACCCTGAGCAACTTCACCGTCACCGCCAACCCCCTGGTGTACACCGTGCTGCTCACCCCAACGGCAGGCTCGACAGTTGGCGCCAGCGTCAGCCTGGCCGATGGCCTGTACACCGATGCGGCCGGCAACCTTGGCACTGGCGGCGCCCTGCCATCGATCTCGGTCGATACCGTGGCGCCATCGCTGACTATCGATACCAGCACCAGCAGCCTCAAGGTGGGCGAGACCGCCACCATCACGTTTACCTTTACCGAACCGCCGGTCAGCTTCACGCTCGGCGATATCAGCGCCGCCAACGGCACGCTTACCAACTTCATCGCCAGCGCCGACCTGCTGGTGTACACCGCGACCTTCACGCCGCAGCCGGGCCTGGCCGGCGCCAACGTCTTCATCAGCGTGGCGCCGAATGTGGTGGTGGACGCTGCCGGCAACATCGGCACCGGCGCCAGCAGCGCGCCGATCGCCATCGACACGCTGGCCCCCGGCATCACCGGCGCGTCGGTCGCCTTCTCGGCCGACAATGGCGTCAGCAACACCGATTTGATCACCGACACTGCCGCCCAGGTCATCAGCGGCACCCTCAACGGCGCGCTGGGCAGCGGCGAACGGGTGCAAGTCTCGCTCGACAACGGCGCCAGCTGGCTCACCGCAGTGGCCACCTCCGCCACGCAATGGGCGCTGGCGCTGCAAGTGCTGCCCGATAATGGCGGCGCCGGCGGCACGGTGCAGGTGCGCGTGGCCGACGTGGCCGGCAACACCGGCCCGGTGTTCTCGGCCAGCTACCTGCTGGACCTGGTGGCGCCCACCATGACGATTGCCAGCAGCACCACCGTGCTGCGCGACGGCGAAGTTGCCTCGTTTACGTTGACCTTCAGCGAAGCGCCGGTCGGCTTCGATCTCACCGACCTGGTGGCCATCAACGGCACCCTGACCAGCTTTACCGTCACCGCCGATCCGCGCGTGTACACGGTACAACTGACGCCTGACGCCGGCCTGGCCGGCGCCGGCGCTTACGTCAGCCTGGTGGTCGGGCAGTACACCGACGCTGCCGGCAATCTTGGCGCGGGCTTCACGTCGGCGCCGATCGCGGTCGACAGCGCCCCGCCCGTGCTGCAAATTACCAGCAACGCCGGCATCCTGGCGGTGGGCCAGCAGGCCGTGATCAATTTCAGCTTCAACGAACTGCCGGTCGACTTCGATATTGGCGATATCGTGGTCACCGGCGGCTCCATCGGCGGCTTCGCCCAGACTGCCAATCCGCTGGTGTACACGGCGATTCTCACGCCCGACCAGGGCGTGGCCAACGGCACCGCCAGCATCACCGTGGCCGGCGGTTACACCGACGCGGCCGGCAATCCGGGCGGGCTGGCGTCGATGACGCCGATCAGCTACAGCACGCTGGCGCCCACGACCATCGGCGCCTCGGTGGCATTCTCGAGCGACACCGGCATCAGCGGCAGCGACCTGATTACCAACAATCCGCTGCAATCGATCGCCGGCACCCTGAGCGCCAACCTGGCCGCCGGTGAAAGGGTCGAAGTCTCGCTCGACGGCGGCGCCAGCTGGAGCGCCGCCGTCACCCCGGCCGGCGCCAATGCCTGGGCGCTGCCGGCGCCGGTGCTGCTGGCCGGCGCAGGACAGGTAAACGTCCGCGTCAACGACGCTGCCGGCAACCATGGCCCGGTCTGGTCGTCGGCCTACGTGATCGACACCACCGCGCCGACCGTGGTCATCACCAGTGATCTGACCACGCTGTCGGCCGGCCAGAGCGCCAATCTCACCTTTACCTTCAGCGAAGCGCCGCAGTTCTTCACCGCCGCCAGCCTGACGGTGGAAGGCGGCACCATCAGCGGCCTGGCGGTCACCGCCAACCCGAACGTGTACAGCGCTGTATTCAGGCCTGCTGCCGGTTACAACGGTGCCGCCAACGTATCGCTGGCGCCGGGCGGCTTTATCGACACCGCTGGCAACCCCGGCCTCGGTGCCGCCGCGCCGACCATGCTGGTCGATGCGGTGGCGCCAAGCCTGGTCATCACCAGCAGCAGCGCCCAGCTCAAGGCCGGCGACACGGCGGTGATCACCTTTACCTTCACCGAAGCGCCGGTGGGCTTCGGGCCCGATGATGTCGATGTGTCCAACGGCGTGCTGTCGGGTCTGACCGCCACCGCCGATCCGCTGGTGTACACGGCGCTGTTTACCCCGAGCGCCGGCGTGTCCGGCGCCAGCGCCGCCATCGGCGTGGCGGCGGGTGGCTATTTCGACCTGGCCGGCAATGCCGGCGCCGCCACAGCGGGCGTGCAGATTCCGGTCGATACGCTGGCGCCGGCGTCGTCCGCGATCGGCTTCCCGGACTTTTCGGCCGATACCGGCGTGAGCAATGCCGACCTGGTGACGTCGGTGGCTGAACAGACTGTCAGCGGCAGGCTGTCGCTGCCGCTGGCGGCCGGCGAGAGCGTGCAGGTTTCGTTCGACAACGGCGTCACCTGGCAGACCGCCACGGTGGCCACCAATGGCGCCGAGACCACCTGGTCGCTGGCGCACACCCTGACCGGCAGCGGCGTGCTGCGGGTGCGGGTGGCCGACACCTTCGGCAACCTCAGCCCCGAAACCTTCAACAACTACACGCTCGACCAGAGCGCGCCCACTGTCACCATCACCAGCAACGTGGCGGTGGCCAACGGCGTCGATGGCGCGGTCATCACTTTCACGTTCTCCGAGCCGCCTGCCGGCTTCTCGGCGGCCAGCCTGGCGGTAACCGGTGGTGCGCTGGGGGCGCTCACCGCCACCGCCGATCCGCTGGTGTACACCGCTGTCTTCACGCCGCAGGCCGGCGTGGCGGCCGGCACCGCCAGCATTGCCGTCACCGGTGCTTACGGCGACACCGCCGGCAACAGCGGTGCGCCGGGCAGCCTGCCGTCGCTGCAGATCGATACGGTGGCGCCGGTTGCCACCGTCACCGGCGGTGTGCAGCTGTCGAACGATACCGGCACCCCGGGCGACCTGATCACCAATGATCCGCAGCAGACCCTGAGCGGCACGCTGTCGGCGCCGCTCGCTGCCGGCGACGTCGTGCAAGTGTCGGTCGATGGCGGCCAGACCTTTGCCGCCGCCACCGTCACCGGCACCGGCTGGACCCTGGCCGGCCAGCCCCTGGCCGCCAGCGGTACCCTGGTGGTGCGCGTGGCCGATGCCGCCGGCAATGTCAGCGCCGCCGTCAGCACGCCGTACACGGTCGATACGGTGGCGCCAACCGTGGCCATTGCCAGCAGCAGCGCAACGCTGTTGCCGGGCCAGAGCACCACGCTCACCTTGACCTTCAGCGAGGTGCCGCAAGGCTTGACGGCCGCCGCCCTGGCGGTTACCGGCGGTACCGTGAGCGGCTTTGCCGTCACCGCCAACCCGGCCGTGTACACCGCCGTGTTCACGTCCGACCCGGGCTATACCGGCGCCGTCGGCGTCAGCGTGGCTGCCGGCAGCTACAGCGATGCGGCTGGCAACGCGGGCACCAGCGGCACGTTGCCGGGACTGGTCGTCGATGGCAGCGCGCCGACGCTTGCCATTACCAGCGACGTGACGGCGCTCAAGGCCGGCGACACCGCGCTGATCACCTTTACTTTCAGCGAGGCGCCACAGGGCTTTACCGCCGACGATATCGTGGTGGCCAACGGTGTGCTGTCCGGCTTGACGGCCACCGACAATCCGCTGGTGTACACCGCGCGGTTTACGCCGGACGCCGGCCTGGCCAGCGGCAGCGCCGCCATCAGCGTGGCGGCTGCCGTGTATTCCGACCTGGCCGGCAATGGCGGCGTGGGCGCGGTCGGACCGCAGATCGCCATCGACACCCTGGCGCCGCTGACCGTCGCCATCGGCGCGCCCGGCTTCTCGGCCGACACTGGCGCCAGCACCACCGACCTGGTCACGTCGGTGGCTGCCCAGACCGTGCGCGGCAACCTGTCAGTGCCGCTGGAGGCCGGCGAGCGCGTGGAAGTGTCGTTCGACAACGGCGCCAACTGGCAAACCGCCACGGTGGACACCACCGGTGCTGCCTGGACCATCGACCACACGCTGGCCGGCAGCGGCGTGCTGCGGGTGCGGGTGGCCGACGCCTTCGGCAATACCGGTCTCGAAAGCGCCACCGACTACGTGCTCGACCAGGGCGCGCCGCTGGTCACGCTCAGCAGCGATGTCGCCGCCATCGGCGCCGCCGGCACGGCCGTCATCACGCTGGCCTTCTCCGAAGCTCCGGCCGGCATCACCGCCGCCAGCCTGAGCACCACGGGCGGCACCATCGGCGCCCTAGTCGCCACTGCCGACCCTGCCGTGTACACCGCCGTCTTCACGGCCGAAGCCGGTTACAACGGCCCGGTTGGCGTGGCGCTGGCCGCAGGCAGTTACACCGACGTGGCCGGCAACCCCGGCGTGGGCGGTGCGCTGACCGGCCTGGTGGTGGACACCATCGCACCGACCCTGGTCATCACCAGCAGCACCGACGCCGTCAACAGCGCCGGCACCGCGCTGATCACCTTCACCTTCAGCGAAGCGCCGTTCGGCTTCGACAGCACCGCCATCGCGGTCACCAATGGCGCTCTGTCGGGCCTGACCGCTACCGCCGACCCGCTGGTGTACACGGCGGTGTTCACGCCCAACGCCGGCGTGGCCAGTGGCACCGCCGCCATCACGGTGGCCGCTGCCGCCTACACCGACCTGGCCGGCAATGGCGGCATTGCCGCCACCGGCCCGCAAATCGCCATCGACACGCTGGCCCCGCTCGCAGTTGCCAGCGGCAGCCCGCGCTTCTCGGTCGATACCGGCATCAGCGGTACCGATCTGATCACGTCGGTGGCGCAGCAGACTGTCAGCGGCGACCTGTCGCTGCCGCTGGCAGCCGGCGAAGCGGTGCAGGTATCGTTCGACGACGGCGCCACCTGGCAGCTCGCCACGGTCAATGGCACCGGCTGGTCGCTCGACCACGCGCTGACCGGTAACGGCGTGCTGCAGGTGCGCGTGATCGATGCTGCCGGCAACACCAGCGCCGCCACCGTCAACGCCTACGTGCTGGCGCAGGCAGCGCCCACTGTCGTCATCACCAGCAACGTGCCGGTGGCCAACGGCGTCGAGCCGGCCATCATCACCTTCACCTTCTCGGCCGCGCCGGTGGACTTCACTGCCGCCAACGTGGCGGTCACCAGCGGGACCCTGGGCCCGCTGACCGCCACCGCCGACCCGCTGGTATACACCGCCACCTTCACGGCGCCTGCCGGCGTGCCGGCCGGCACCGCCACCATTGCCGTGTCGGGCTTTAGCGATGCCGCCGGCAACAGCGGCACCAACGCCACGCTGCCATCGCTGCAAATCGATACCGTACCGCCGGTGGCAGCGGCAACCGGCGCCATCGGCTTCTCCACCGACAGCGGCGCGCCTGGCGACCTGGTCACCAACAATCCACGGCAATCGCTGAGCGGCGCGCTGTCGGCGCCGCTGGCCGAGGGCGACGTGGTGCAAGTGTCGATCGACGAGGGCCGCACCTGGATCGCGGCGATTGCCAGCGGCCAGGCCTGGACCCTGGACGGCCTGACCCTGCCCGAGAACGTCAGCGGCACCCTGGTGGTGCGCGTGGCCGACGCGGCCGGCAACGTCAGTGCCGCCCAGAGCGTGCCTTACCTGGTGGACACGATCGCCCCGACCGTCACCATCACCAGCAGCGCCGCCGCGCTGGTCGAGGGGCAGGGCGCCACGCTGACCTTTACCCTCAGCGACGCCGGCGTGCTCAACGTGTCCAACATCATCGTCACCGGCGGTACGCTGACCAACTTCACCGGCAGCGGCACCACCTACACAGCCACGCTTACCCCGACCGGCACTGCGCCAGTCTCGATCGGCGTGCCGGGCCAGCTGTTGACCGATGCCGCCGGCAACACCAACAGCGCCACCGTGCCGCTGGTGCTGCCGGTCAACGCAGGCCAGCTGACCACGGTCGATGGTGTCGGCATTGTGACCGTGATCGGCGTGGACGAACGTACCGGGCTCATCTCGCGCACGGTGACCGTGCCAGTCATTAACCCTGGCCGGGACGACGTGGAGGGTACCCCGCATCCCACGCTGGCCGACATTCCGCTTGGCATCGCGGCCAACGCCAACGGCGTGGGCAGCACCCTGACCGTCAGCGTACCCGTTGGCGTGGGATTCGAGGCTGCCGGTCCGTCGGTCCTGCTGGCCGGCGCCATGGCGGCGACCGACCTGATCGGCCGCATCGACGACACCACGGTGGCCAGCAGCACCCGCACCGCGATGGAAGACCAGGCGCGCCTGTTCCTTGCCAGCCAGGATGCCAATGAACTGCAACAGAACGGCACCCTGCGCATCTCGGGCAACAGCACCATCAACGATACCTGGCTGCTGATTGCCGGCGACACCTCGGTGCAGGCCGGCACCCTGGCTGCCGCACAGGGGCCGCGCGCCGGCGCCCTGGCCGCTGCCGATGCCGTGATCGATCCCGATACCGAGATCGCGCTGGTGATCGATGCCCGTGGCCTGTCCGGCGTGGGCCTGCAGATCGACAATCTCGACTTCGGGGCCATCGTCGGCGCGGCGCATGTGCAGGGCGGGCAGGGCAGCAACTTCCTGATCGGCGACGACGCCGCCCAGCACGTCACCCTGACCGTGGGCCTCGACAACGACACGCTGTACGGTAATGGCGGCAACGACATCCTGGGCACCGGCGGCGGCAACGACTACCTCGACGGCGGCGACGATGACGATATCCTGTTCGCTGGCGCCGGCAACGACGTCCTGGTGGCAGGCGCCGGCAACGACGTGTTGCAGGGTGGCCGCACCGACAGCGGCCAGTGGCGCTTCACGCTCAAGGCCGATGGCACGGTGCTGGGCACGCACGAATCGACCTTGCTTGGCGTCACGCAAACCATCGCTACCTCCGAGCTCAACATGAGCATCCAGCAGCTGGGCTTTGTGGCTGCCGATGCCGTGCGCCTGGAAACGCTGTCGCTGTTGTACCACGCGGCGTTCGACCGTGCGCCCGACCTGATCGGCCTGACATACTGGACCAACCAGGCCATGACGGCCCAGCAGTACGCTGGCGCTTTCCTGGGCCAGGTGGAGGCGCGCGACGGCCTGATGAAGCTCGGTAACGCCGACTTCGTCTCGGCCCTGCTGCGCAACACGCTCGACCGCGAACCGACCGCCGCCGAACTGTCCGGCTTTGTGGCGCGGCTCGATGCGGCGCCCAACGACGTCGGCGTGCGCGCCGCCGTGCTGACCGATATCGCCAACAGCGACGCCCACAAGGCCGCGTGGTGGACCGCCGACGGCATGGACCTCGGTGGCCGCACGCTGGACCAGGAACAGGGCTGGCTGGCCGGCTCCGGCAACGACCGGCTGGTGGTCGGCAGCGGATCCAACCTGGTGGTCGGCGGCGACGGCACCGACACCGCCGTGTTTACCGGCGCGGCTGCCGGCTACCAGGTGGTGCTGGCCAACCAGACCGTCTATGGCGACAACGGCGCCGATGTGATGGTGGGCCAGGGCGTGGGCAGCATGAACACCGTGCGCCAGATCGAAGTCGGCGAATTCGACGGCAAGGTGTTCGACCTGTCCTTCACCCAGGCCGCCACGTCCACGCTGCGCGAAATCGGCATGTTGTACCAGCTCACGCTCGACCGCGCTGGCGACCTCGAGGGCTTCCAGTACTGGCTGGCGCAGAACACGACCGGCGCCACGCTGGCCCATGGCTTTACGCAGTCGGCCGAGTTCCAGCGGCTGTACGGCACGCTCGACGACGCCGCCTTCGTGACCCAGCTGTACCGCAACATCACCGACGCGGCGCCCGATACCGCCACGCTGGCGCGCTGGGACACTTACCTGGACAACCACAGCCGCGACGAAATGGTGGCGCAACTGGTGGTCGATGCGACCCTGGTCGGCATCCAGGGCGGCGCCAACGGACTGACCCTGGTCGGTTACTGGTAACTTGATATTCTGAATCGGGAGACAGGACTTTTGCTGGCGGAGACGGATACAATCAAGAGCGAAAACGGCGATGAAAATCGCCGGGAAGGCTGTGTATAATCGGCGCGTATTCCCCAGTGGGAGCGCGCCATCTTATCCGTCAACGCATCAGAAAAAGTACGGCCGAGTATCCTGATCGTCGATGACGAGCGGGATGAACTGCGTGTGCTCACCGACCTGCTGCGGCGCCAGTTCTACCACGTGCGCAGCGCGGCCGACGGTGCTGCCGGCTACCAGAGCGCGCTGGCCGAACCACCGGACCTGATCCTGCTCGACGTGCGCATGCCGGTGGTGGACGGCTTCGCCGCGTGCCGCCTGCTCAAGGCCGACCCGGTCACGCGCGACATCCCGGTGCTGTTCCTGAGCGCCCTCGACGACCCCGACGAACGGGTGGCCGGCCTGGCCATGGGCGGCGTCGATTTCATCACCAAGCCCTATCACCCGGCCGAGGTGTTTGCGCGCGTGCGCATCCACCTCGAGCTGGCCGGCGTGCGCGCCGCCGCTGCCGCTGCCGTGGTGGCAGCGGCGGCCGTTACCTCGGGACCGGCGCCGGCGCCCCAGGCAACCCCGGTTCATCCCGCCATCCATTTTCATCCGCATCCCGACACCGTCATGACCGACGCCGCCATGCGCCTGATCGACGACAACCTGGCCGCGCCGCTTACGCTGGCCGGCATCGCGCGCGCGCTGGGCACGTACGAAAAGCGGTTGTCGCAGGCGTTCCGCCAGCAGGCCGGCATCACCGTGTTTGCCTACCTGGCCGAAGCGCGCATGATGCGCGGGCGCCAGCTGCTGGTCGATACCGACATGAGCGTGCAGCAGATCGCCGAGCAGATCGGCTTTCGCAGCGCCGCCAATTTCGCCACCGCCTTCCGTGAACACGCCGACGCCACGCCCACCGCCTACCGGCAGTCGGTGCGGCAGGCGGTCGGCCATTCATGACGCCGGGCTCTGCTACCGATGCTGGTGCCGATGCTGGTACTGGTGCTGAGGCAGCCGCGCTGCTGCTGGCGCAGGAACGGTTACGCCTGCTGGCGCGCCTGAATCACGACCTGCGCGCACCGCTGGCGCAGATTGCCGCGCGCGCCCACGGTGATGGCCTGGATGTTATCGCCGGCCTCGCGCACCGCCAACTGGCCTGGCTCGGCGACCTGCACGCGTGCGCCCGGTACGAAGTGGCAGCACCCGAACTGGCGCCGGCGCCGACGTATCTGCACGCGCTGCTGCAGGCTCACGGCGTATGCTACCAACCGCAGTCGCTGCCGGGCCTGGTCATGCTCGATGCGCGCCTGCTGGCGCAGGTGCTGGAACGCCTGGCGGGGCACTCCGGTGCGCCGCTGGCGCTGGACGTTGCCGCAGGGACAGATGGCATGCTGGCGCTGGCTTTCCACACCGGTAATGGAAACGGCGATGATGGCTATAGCTATAGCAGCAACGGTAGCAGCAATTGGCGTCGTAATAACGTCGGCGCAGGCACAGGGGCCGGGATGGGCGTCGCGTGGACCGACGTGCGTGCCACGCTGGAGCACGACGATCTTGCGCCGGGCCTGGTGCTGGCGGCGCACCTGGTGTGCGCCATGGGCGGGCGCTTGCAGCAGGCCGGCGCCGCGCTGCGCTTCACCTTGACCGCCGCGCTGGCAGACGAAGACCAGGCCATGCCGCCGTGTCCCTTTACAGCACGTGACGAACTGCCGGCGCCGTTCGGCGACGGCCTCACCGTGCTGGTGCTCGAGCCGCACGACGCCATGCGCGATTACCTGACCGAGGTGTTCGACAGCGCCGGCTTTACGCTGTGCTACGACGCCCAGGAGCTGGACGGCATTGCACCGGCGCTGGTCGTGTACGCCGATACCGCCCCGGCAGCAGTCGCAGACGGCGTCCATGTGCACCGGTATCAAACCGCGCCGCGCCTGCTGCACGCGCTGCGCCCGCCCGCACAGCCGGAAGATTTCGAGGTGGTATTGTTCAAGCCGGCGCCGGCGCAGCAGTTGCTTGCGGCCGCGCGCCGCCTGCTGGGCAAGTAAAAACTACAGCGGCCGGCGGCCGCCGCTGACCCGTTCGATATCGGCGATGTCGCGCCAGCTCTGGACGTCGGTGTAGCCGGCGCTGGCCAGCAATGCTCGCACGGCTTCGGCCTGGTCGTAGCCGTGTTCCATCAGCAGCCAGCCTTGCTGCGCCAGGTGCGCCGGGGCGCCGGCGGCCAGGATGCGCAAGGCCGAGAGGCCGTCCGCGTGATCGGTCAGCGCACCGACCGGCTCGTAGCGCAGGTCGCCTTCGGACAGGTGGCGGTCGCCGCTGGCGATGTATGGCGGGTTGGAGGCGATGATGTCGAACGGCGGTGTATCGGCCAGCGCCGCGAACCAGTCGCTGTGCAGGAATGTCACGCGCGCGCCGTTGGCGTCGGCATTGCGGCGGGCGACTGCCAGCGCGTCGGCGCTGACATCGAGCGCGGTGACGTCGGCATCGCGCCGCGTATGCGCCAGCGATACCGCGATGGCGCCGCTGCCGGTACCCATGTCGAGCACCCGGCCGCCTTGCGGCAGACGGTCGAGCGTCAACTCCACCAGCAGCTCCGTATCGGGGCGCGGGATCAGCACCGCGCCTGACACGTCGAACGGCAGGCCGAAAAATTCGCGCTGGCCCACCAGGTAGGCCACCGGTTCGCCGGCCAGGCGCCGCTGCACCAGGTTGCCGAAGCGCTGCGCTTCGGCAGGCGTCAAGGCGCGCTCGGAGCAGGTGATCAAACCGACGCGCGTGGTGTTGAGGGCATGGCACAGCAGCACGCGCCAGTCGAGCGCATCGAGCAGCGCCTGCCGTTGCAGGGCGCCGACGGTCACGCCGGCTACGAGGTCGGTAACTGCTGCGATCATGCGCGGCTGCGGCGGATCAGGGCCCAGGCCAGCGCAATGGTAAACAGCGCGAACCACAGGAACGCCCACTGCGGAATCGACAGGCCGAACCACGGCGCCGTAGCGTCCTCGCACAGGCCGTCAGCCTTGAACAGGAACGGCAGATACGTGGCGGTAGGGATTTTGTTCAGAAAAGTTTCCACCGGGTCGATGCCGCATGACAAGCCCGGGTTGGCCAGCACGTACAAATGCTTGCCGGCGGTGTACAGGCCGCCCAGCGCGGCCAGCAAGGCCACGCCGGCGCCCAGCTTCGGCTTGGGGATGTACGCGCCGACCAAGGCGGCGATGCCGATCGCCAGGAACAGGTAGCGCTGGATCACGCACAGCGGGCAGGGCAGCATATCGAGCCCATGCTGGAGATACAGGGCAACGCCGATCAGGCCGAAGCTGGCGGCGGCGATGGACAACAGCAGGGAGCGTGATTGGTGCATGGTGGTTCCGGTCAGGTTGGACAAAGGACGATGGGCGACAATCGTGGATTTTCGCACAAAGTTGCCGGTTTGCCCTTAGCGGCTTCTTAAGCTCAGTCGCCGAGCGCCGCCAGCAGCTCGGCCTGGTGCTCGGCCGCCAGCGCATTGGTCAATTCGGTCAAATCGCCATCCATGATGAAGTCGAGCTTGTACAAGGTCAGGTTGATGCGGTGGTCGGTCATGCGGCCTTGCGGATAGTTATACGTGCGGATCCGTTCGCTGCGGTCGCCCGAGCCGATCAGGCTCTTGCGGGTGGCCGCTTCCTTCGACTGTTGTTCGCGCAACTGCACGTCCTTGATGCGGGCCGCCAGTACTTTCATCGCCTGCGCCTTGTTCTTGTGCTGCGAGCGGTCGTCCTGGCACTCGACCACGATGCCGGTGGGCAGGTGGGTCAGGCGCACGGCCGAATCGGTCTTGTTGATGTGCTGGCCGCCAGCGCCCGACGCGCGGAAGGTGTCGATGCGCAGGTCGGCCGGGTTGATGTGGACGTCCTCGACCTCGTCCGCTTCCGGCATGACCGCGACCGTGCAGGCCGACGTGTGGATGCGGCCTTGCGTCTCGGTGGCGGGCACCCGCTGCACGCGGTGGCCGCCCGATTCGAATTTCAGTTTCGAGTACACGCTGTTGCCCACCAGGCGCACGATCACTTCGCGGTAGCCGCCCAGGTCCGAGGCAGATTCCGACACCACCTCGACCTGCCAGCGGTTGCGCTCGGCAAAGCGCGTGTACATGCGCAGCAGGTCGCCGGCAAACAGCGCCGATTCGTCGCCGCCGGTGCCGGCGCGAATTTCCAGGAAGATGTTGCGCTCGTCGTTGGCGTCCTTGGGCAGTAGCATTTTTTGCAGTTCCAGCTCCAGCTCGGCCAGGCGCTCCCTGGCTGCCTCGATCTCGTCCTGGGCGAAATCCTTCATCTCGGGATCGGACAGCATCTCCTGCGCTGCCACCAGGTCGCCCTGCGCATCCTGGTAGGATTTATACAGCGCGACCAGCGGGCCGAGTTCGGCGTGTTCGCGCGTCATCTTGCGGTAGGCGTCCATATTGGCGGTGGCGCCTTCGGACATCAGCAATTCATCGAGTTCGACCAGGCGGTTCGCCAGTTGGTCGAGCTTGGCCAGCATGGATGGTTTCATAGCGTATTTCTGTGAGAGGTATAACGGAGGCCGCATCGATTGACGCGGCAGCATGGCAGGGGAGGGGCGCTAACGACGGCCGCGGAATAGCTGTGGCAGCAACTGTGCCAGGTGGGCGCGTTCTTCGCCCTGGGCGCGGTGCAGCGCCTGCTGCGGGCCGTGCATGAACTTGGCGGTGAGGCCGCGCGACAGCGCTTCCAGCACTGCGTCGATATCGTCGCCCTTGGCCAGCATCTTGCGCGCGCGGTCGAGTTCGAGCTGGCGCAGCGCCTCGCCGTTCTCGTGCAGGCTCTGGATGACCGGCACCACGGCGCGGTCGTCGATCCAGTGCATGAACGACTGCACCCGGGTCTCGATGATGGCTTCGGCTTGGGCAACAGCAGCCTGGCGGTTTTCCATGCCGGCCTGCACCACCTTGCCGAGGTCGTCCACGGTGTACAAAAACGCGTCGTTCAGGCGCGCCACTTCCGGTTCGATATCGCGCGGCACGGCCAGGTCCACCATGAACATCGGCTTGTGACGGCGCGCCTTGATGGCGCGCTCGACCATGCCGAGACCGATCAGCGGCAGCGACGAGGCGGTGCACGAGATGACGATGTCGAACTGGTGCAGCTTGTCCTGCAATTCGGCCAGGCGCATGGCGCGGCCGCCAAAGCGGTGGGCCAGCGCTTCGCCGCGCTCCAGCGTGCGGTTGGCGATGGTGATGCTGCGCGGGTTTTGCGCGGCAAAATGGGTGGCGCACAATTCGATCATTTCGCCGGCGCCGATGAACAGCACGTTCTGCTCGGAGATCTTGTCGAAGATGCGCTGCGACAGGCGTACGGCAGCGGCCGCCATCGACACGCTGTGGGCGCCGATCTCGGTGGTGCTGCGCACTTCCTTGGCGACCGAAAAACTGCGCTGGAACAGCTGGTGCAGATAGGTGCCCAGGCCGCCGGCTTCGTCGGCGGTGCGGATGGCGTCCTTGATCTGGCCGAGGATTTGCGTTTCGCCCAGCACCATCGAATCGAGCCCGGACGCCACGCGGAACGTGTGGCGCACGGCATCGTGCTGCGGCAGCATGTACAGGTGCGGACGCAGGTCGGCGTAGTTGAGCTGGTGGAAATCGGCAAGGAAATGGGCGCCGGCGTCGAGCGGATCGGGCACCTGGCTGGCCGCGTAAAGCTCGGTGCGGTTGCAGGTGGACAGGATGGCTGCCTCGTCGGCGCCGCGATGGTCGATGCGTTCGAACCACGAGCGCGCCGCCACCACCGCCTGGCCCAGTTGCTCGGGGGCGAACGCCAGCTGCTCGCGCAGCGAGACAGGGGCGGTATGGTGGTTGAGGCCGACGGCAAGCAGCTGCATTTCGGTTCCGGGCGGGGCCAGTGTCATGGATTAGCGGACATTATAGCGCGATGTCCCTACAGCTGCCGGGGTGACTGCCTAAAGGAAGGGCAGCTGGCCGGCGACATGTCAGGCTCCCAGCTTTTCCAGGCGGTAACCGTAGCTGTACACCGGCACCAGCCGGAAGCCGTTTTCTGGCTTTAATTGCAACTTGTTGCGCACCCGCGAGACGTGGGTGTCCATGGTGCGCGACGGCACGGCGGTCTCGCGTATCCACACCGCTTCGTGGATGTAGGCGCGCGAGAGCGGACGGCCGATGTTGCGGAAAAATAACAGCGCCAGGTAGAACTCCTTGTGGGTGACATCGAGCACGATGCCATCCATCAGCAAGCGACCGGGGCGCGTCTCGAATACATATTGACCGAATTGCAACTGCTCGGCGCCGTTCTGGGCCGGGTACGCGCGCCGCAGCAGCGCCTGCACGCGCGCCACCATTTCACTGCGGCGCAGCGGCTTGATCATGTAGTCGTCGGCGCCCGCACCGAGGCCGGCAACGATATCGTCCTCGCCGGAACTGGTGGTGAGGAACAGCACCGGCGCGGTATCGGGCAGTTTTTCACGCACGCGACGCATCACCTCGGCACCGGTCATGTCGACCACCTGCCAGTCGAGGATGAGCATGTCGTAACTGTCCTTGCGGACCTGCGCCAGGACATCCTTACCGGTCTGGAAGCTATGGCAAATGTGACCGGCGGAGGTCAGCACCTGGCATATCAGGTCGGCCTGGCTGCGGTCGTTATCAAGTACAGCGATTCTCATACTGCTGCCCGTGGGAAATAATTGTTAAAGAGTTGACACCAGGCAATATACCAGAGATTTACAATTGCTCCCTAAATTAGCAGAGATTATTTTCCATGGAACAACAACTATTGCCAAGAAAGTGACGTGCTCCTATCGTGTACAGCCGGCTGTTCAATACACGGTACACTTTAAAAACTGTGAATTCAATGAAGAAGTTGAATTTTGGAAAGAATCTTCAGTTTCTCTTCCGGGGGCCAGAATGGGTTTGAAAAAAGACACAAATTGGACATTGGTACCCGGCACGGCGCGCGATCTCGACGCCGTGCGCGACCGTTGCCGGCAGCTGGTGCGACGCCGTGCCATGGTCTCGGCCGGCGTGGCGGCGGTGCCCATTCCGGGGCTCGACATCATCTCTGACATGCGCCTGTTCGCCAATCTGATCGAAGACATCAACCGCCACTTCGGCCTGTCCGAAGAACAGATCGAGCGCATGCACCCGCGCTTCCGCATGATCGCTTACCAGGCGGCGGTGGGCATCGGCAGCATGTTGGTGGGCAAGGTAGTCACGCGCGAGGTGGTCATGCACGTGCTGCGCCGGATGGGCGTCAAAACAGCGGCCAAGCAGGCCGGCAAGCTGGTGCCGCTGGCGGGCCAGCTGGCGTCGGCAGGGATCGGGTTTTTTGCGTTTCGCCAGATCGGCTACCAGCACGTGGAAGCGTGCGTGGCCGTGGCGCGGGAACTGCAGCTGGCAGGGATAGCCAACCCGGCAAACCCGGTCCGCCCCGAAGGGCAGACCGGGGTGCCGGCCCAGCCTGCGGTTTAAGCGTCCGGCAACACCACGTTGACGTCGAGCACTTCCAGGTTGCCCTGGCGGTCGAGCGAAATCTTGATATCGTCGGCGTTGACCTTGGTGTACTTCGAAATCACGTCGATCAGCTCTTTATGCAGCGCGGGCAGGAAGTCCGGCCCGGTGCGGCCGTTGCGCTCGCGCGCGATGATGATTTGCAGCCGCTCCTTGGCCGCAGTCGCAGTTTTCTGCTTTTGCGGGAACAGGAAAGAAAGCAGGGCCATGGTCACTTACTCCCGAAAAGTCGCTGCAGGAAGCCCGGCTTTTCGTAGTTGACGAAGCGCAGGGGACGTTCTTCGCCGAGGAAGCGCGCGACCACGTCCTCGTAGGCTTGCGCCACATCGGTACCTTTGAAATGAATCGCCGGGTTGCCCTGGTTCGATGCATGCAGGACCGACTCCGATTCCGGAATGATGCCGATCAGGGAGATGCGCAGGATTTCCTTCACATCTTCGTGCGACAGCATTTCGTCCGCTTCCACGCGTTTCGGCGAGTAGCGGGTAATCAGCAGGTGTTCCTTGACCGGCTCGCCGCCACTCTGGGCGCGGCGCGACTTCGCTTGCAGGATGCCGAGGATGCGGTCCGAATCGCGCACCGACGACACTTCCGGGTTGGTGACGATGATCGCTTCGTCGGCAAAGGTCAGCGCCATCAGCGCGCCATGCTCGATACCGGCCGGCGAATCGCAGATGATGTATTCGAAGCCCATGTTGACCAGCTCGTTCAATACCGTTTCCACGCCTTCTTCCGACAGCGCATCCTTGTCGCGCGTTTGCGAGGCAGGCAGGATGAACAAGTTGTCGCAGTGCTTGTCCTTGATCAAGGCCTGGTTCAGCGTGGCTTCTTTGTTGATCACATTGATCAGGTCGTACACCACGCGGCGTTCGCAACCCATGATCAGGTCGAGATTGCGCAGGCCGACGTCGAAGTCGATCACCGCGGTCTTGTGGCCGCGCATGGCCAGGCCAGTGGAAAAACTGGCGCTCGTGGTCGTCTTACCGACACCGCCCTTACCGGACGTTACAACTATGATTCTTGCCACAGATAATCCTTTACAGAAAGAGGAACGGCGGCCACTCAGGCGCGAGTTGCAGAATTGACAGATAGTATATCGATTCGGTCGCCCATCAAGCGTATTTGCGCTGGGGAGCGTGCAAATTCAGCCGGGAAGCCGTCTTCAAAAGTACGGTACACGCCGGCGATGGACACCAGTTCCGGCGACATGTTCAAAGCAAAGATACGGGCGTCGGCATTGCCGGACGCACCGGCCAGCGCGCGGCCGTTGAGCGTGTTGTAGACGTGAATGCTGCCGTCGGCAATGATCTCGGCGCCGTTGTTGACCACGGCGGTCACGATCAGGTCGCAGCCGCGCGCATAAATGCGCTGGCCGGCGCGCACCGGGGTGTCGATGATCATCACTTGCTGGCCGTTGGGCAGCGGTTCGGCGGTACTGGAAATAGTGGGCGACGCCCGGGCCGCTACGGGCGCCGGCTTTGGCTCGGCCCGGGGTGCGACAACAGCTACTTCTTCGCGTGGCTTGCTGGCCGTTTCCAGGCTCAGGCCGTGCGCGGCGATCTCGGCGGCCATGGCGGCGGGCGCATTGCGCACCGCCACCGGCTTCAAACGATACCTGGTCAGCACCGCGATGATGGCCTTCCAGTCGATGGTCGTGCCGGCTGGCAAGGCGGCAATGTCGATCACGGTCAGGTCGTCTTCGAAAAAGTCGGCGCTGCCGCCGGTCATCTTGGCCAGCGCCGCGTCGAGCGCGGAAACGTCCGCCGTGGTGAGGATGGCGGAGACCGCAACAACAGTGGAAATCTTGATTTCGATCGGCTTTTGAAACAGGCTCTTGGACATTGGCGACAGTATGAGAGGGTTGCATCCACGCGCGCATGCGCAGGTGCTGGCATTCTACTGTGGAAAACCCGCAATGGGGAGGCGCGCACGGCTGAACGCGTGCAAAAATGCGGCGCCGCGCGATGGGTGGCTGGATGAATGTTTTTCCGGTGGTCTTGGGGTTTGTCATAAGGATTTCATATCGATGCGGTACAGTTTGCGGCATTCGATCTACAATCCAAATGAAAGATTTCTCGGATTCACATGAAAAAGATTAATGCATGTTAGAGATACGCCACCTTCGTACGCTGAGCGCCTTGCGCTCGGCCGGCAGCCTGGTGCGCGCCGCCCAGCTGCTCAACCTGACCCAGTCGGCGCTGTCCCATCAAATCAAGTTGCTGGAAGATCGCTATGGCGGCCCGCTGTTTGAGCGCAAATCGGTGCCGATCGGATTTACTGCCACCGGCGCCAGGCTGCTCAAGCTGGCCGACCTGCTGCTGCCCGAAATCGAAACCGCCGAGCGCGAAGTGGCGCGCCTGACGCAGGGCGATACCGGCCAGCTGCGCGTGGTGCTCGAATGCCATACGTGTTTCGACTGGCTGATGCCCGTCATGGACGAGTTCCGCAAGCGCTGGCCCGACGTCGAGATCGACCTGGTCTCGGGTTTTCACAGCGAACCGGCGCAGTTGCTGCGCACCGGCGCCGCCGACCTGGTGATCGGTTCGCCATACGGTCCGGACTTCGCGACGTTTCCCCTGTTCCGCTTCGAGACCCTGGTGGTGATGGCGCAAAAGCACCGGCTCGCTGCCCGGCGCCGCCTGCAAGCGCTTGATTTTACCGGCGAAACCCTGATCACGTACCCGGTGCCGGCAACCCGTATCGACCTGATCCGCGAAGTACTGCTGCCGGAAAACATCCAGTTCGAGCGCCGCACTGCCGAACTGACGGTGGCGGTGCTGCAACTGGTGGCCAGCCGGCGCGGCATCGCCGCGCTGCCCAACTGGGCCGTCAAGAACTACGTCGATTACGACTACGTGATCGCCAGGCCGGTAGGCGAGCAGGGCTTGTGGAGCGACCTGTTTGTGTCGGTGCCGCCGGCGCAGCAGCACAAGGCTTACGTGCTCGACTTCGTCAAAGTGATACGCGAGCAGTGCGCCGCCACGCTGGACGGTATCAAATTATTGTCGTGACAAATAGATATGTCTTATTCAAAATGTATGGTGAGGGATTGAGCCAGATCAAAGGCACGGAGAATTGCCGCGCTTACGATAAGTTCCCGATTGATGATGACGGTTGACATGGCAAACCTTGCGCAGGCGCGAGTTTCTGCACAGGATTTTTCGCGGCAACGCAGCATCGAAAGCCGCCACGTCCCCGGCGTGGCAGGCGTATGATCAAGCTGATCGAAGTTCGCTTTTGCTAACCATGCCGGTTTTGTACCGGCGCTTTGGAGAATCACATGGATGATGTAGTAATCGTGGCCGCTGGCCGTACTGGTGTGGGCAAATTCGGCGGCGCGCTCGCCAAGACTCCGGCGTCCGAGCTGGGCGCACACGTCATCAAGGGTCTGCTGGCCAAGACCGGTATCGATCCCAACCTGGTCAGCGAAGCGATCCTGGGCCAGGTGCTCACCGCCGGCGTCGGCCAGAACCCGGCGCGCCAGGCCGTCATCAAGTCGGGCCTGCCTAACACCATCCCCGGTTTTACCATCAACCACGTGTGCGGCAGCGGCTTGAAAGCGACCCACCTGGCAGCCCAGGCGATTAAATGCGGCGACGCACAAATCGTCATCGCCGGCGGCCAGGAAAACATGAGCGCCTCGCCGCACGCGATGCCGGGTTCGCGCGACGGCTTCCGCATGGGTGACATCAAGATGGTCGACACCATGATCGTCGATGGCCTGTGGGACGTGTACAACCAGTACCACATGGGTGTCACCGCCGAAAACGTCGCCAAGAAATACGAGATTTCGCGTACCGAACAGGACGAGTTCGCACTGCAATCGCAGCTGAAAGCCGAAGCTGCTCAAAAAGAAGGCAAGTTCAAGGATGAAATCCTGCCGCTGGAAATCGTCCAGAAAAAAGGCAGCATCGTCTTCGACACCGACGAATACATCAAGCCAGGCTCGACTATTGAAGGCCTGGCCGGCCTGCGTCCTGCCTTCAACAAGGAAGGCACTGTCACCGCCGGTAACGCCTCGGGCCTGAACGACGGTGCTGCCGCCGTGATCATGATGTCCGCCACGCAAGCGAAGGAACTGGGCCTGCCGGTGCTGGCCAAGATCAAGGCGTACGCCTCATCGGGCCTGGATCCGGCCTTCATGGGCATGGGCCCGGTCAGCGCCACCCGCCTGTGCCTGAAAAAGGCCGGCTGGACCCCGGACGACCTCGACCTGCTGGAAATCAACGAGGCGTTTGCCGCCCAGGCCGTGGCCGTCAACAAGGAAATGGGCTGGGATACCAGCAAGATCAACGTCAATGGCGGTGCGATCGCCATCGGCCACCCGATCGGCGCTTCCGGCGCGCGCATCCTGGTCACCTTGATCCACGAAATGATCCGTCGCGATGCCAAGAAGGGCCTGGCGTCGCTGTGCATCGGCGGCGGCATGGGCGTGGCGCTGGCCATCGAACGCGCGTAACGACAATAAAACGATAGACCCGGACCGTCCGCCGTGCGCGGCGGTCTGTTTTTCAAGTCACTTAACGAGGGGACAAAACATGGCACGAGTTGCATTGGTTACTGGCGGTATGGGCGGTTTGGGCGAAGCAGTGTGTTTCAAGTTGTCGGCGCTTGGTTATTGCGTGGTCACCACGTATTCGCCCGGTAACGCCAAGGTCGAGCAATGGCTGGCGACCACCCGCGACCAGGGCTTCAACTTCCGCGCCTATCCATGCGACGTGGCTGACTACGATTCGGCCCAGGCATGCATCGCCGCCATCGAGAAGGAAATCGGTCCGATCGACGTGCTGGTCAACAACGCCGGCATCACCCGCGACATGACCTTCAAGAAGATGGGCAAGCCGAACTGGGACGCCGTCATGGCCACCAACCTGGACTCCGTGTTCAATATGACCAAGCCGGTGTGCGACGGCATGGTGGAACGCGGCTGGGGCCGCATCATCAATATCTCGTCGGTCAACGGCCAGAAGGGCGCCTTCGGCCAGACCAACTATTCGGCCGCCAAGGCCGGCATGCATGGCTTCACCAAGGCGCTGGCGCTGGAAGTGGCGCGCAAGGGCGTCACCGTCAACACCATCTCGCCAGGCTATATCGGCACCAAGATGGTCATGGAAATCCCGACCGAAGTCCTGGAAACCAAGATCGTGCCGCAAATCCCGATGGGCCGCCTGGGCAAACCGGAAGAAGTGGCGGGCCTGGTGGCCTACCTGTCGTCCGATGAAGCTGCTTTCGTTACCGGCGCCAACATCGCCATCAACGGCGGCCAGCACATGTCCTGATCGCCTGCCGGCGTGACGACAAGACGAGCCGGGATCGTTCGCGATCCCGGCTTTTTTACGTACAATCCGCTATCGTCGCCTGAAGGATTGCCATGTTCGACCCCCACTCCCCGCTGTTCCCGCCCATCGAGCCCACCCGCCACGGCATGCTGGCCGTGGACGAGATCCACACCATTTATTGGGAAGAAGTGGGCAATCCGGATGGCATCCCGGTGATCTTCCTGCACGGCGGCCCCGGCGCCGGCCTGTCGCCGCAGCACCGGCGCTTTTTCGACCCCGAGCGCTACCGCGTGATCCTGTTCGACCAGCGCGGCGCCGGCAAGTCGCTCCCGGTCGGCGAATGCCGCAACAACACCACGCAATTGCTGATCGACGACATCGAGCGGCTGCGCCGCCAGTTCGGGATCGGCCAGTGGCTGGTGTTCGGCGGCTCGTGGGGTTCCACGCTGGCGCTGGCCTATGGCCAGGCCCATCCCGAGCGCTGCCTCGGTTTTGTCTTGCGCGGAATCTTCCTGTGCACCCAGCCCGAGATCGACTGGTTCCTGCACGGCGTGCAATGGTTTTACCCGGAACTGTACGAAGAATTCGTGGCGCCGATCCCGCAAGCCGAGCGTGGCGACCTGCTGGGCGCCTACGTGCGCCGCATCATGAGCGACGATCCGGCCGTGCATTGGCCGGCCGTGCGCGCCTGGAGCCGCTTCGAGGGCCGCCGCGTGTTCCTGCTGCCACAGCCCGAGGACGCGCCGTGCGACGCGCTCGACCTCGGCGTGGGCCGGCTCGAATCGCATTACATGGCCCACCTCGGTTTTTTCAGCGACGACCAGCTGGTGCGCAATATCGACCGCATCGCCCATTTGCCGGCCGTGATCGTGCAGGGCCGCTACGACGTGATCTGCCCGCCGCTGTCGGCGTGGCGCCTGCAGCAGGCGTGGCCGGGATCGGTGATGCGCATGATCCCGGACGCCGGCCACGGCGCCATGGAGCAAGGCATCGCGCGCGCGCTGGTGGCCGCAACCGAGCAGTTCTGGCGTTTACGCGCCTTCGGCTAACGGGGAGCTTGAAAGTTTGGCCGGGCGGTGTGCCGGGCTGCTACACTAGCAACTCCCAGCAAGGACCGCCCGAAGAGGCCCAGTATCATTTTCAGCGTACCGTCATTTATGAATATTCAGCTCGGCGATATCGGCCACCTCATCCAGCTGGCCATTGCGCCGGTGTTCCTGTTGTCCGGCGTGTGCACCAACCTGATCGTGCTCACCAACCGCCTGGCGCGCATCATCGACCGCTCGCGCGTGCTCGAGGACCGGCTCGATATCGCTTACAGCGACATGTATATCAACGAGCTCGACGTGATGTACCGGCGCTCGCACCTGATCAACTACTCGATCGCCCTGTCCACCGCCTGCGGCCTGATGGTCTGCCTGGTGATCGCCATGCTGTTCTTCAGCGATATCACCGACATCGCGCTGGAAAAATACATTGCCGGCATGTTCGTGTTTTCCGTGTTCTGCCTGATCGGCAGTTTCTGCTACCTGCTGCGCGAAATCTTTATCGCCTCGGCCGCGATGCGCGCGCTGCGTCACGTGCGCCGTCCGCCAACCAAACAACCTGATTAGAATCGAGTTTTGTATGCATGACTACCAACGCCCTCCGACCTTGTACCGCTACGGCGTGCGCGAAGACCTGGAGCTGGCGCTCACGCAAGGCCAGTTCATCCTGCGTGCAGCGCCGCCGTGCCTGGCCCTGAGCTTTTCGCAAGTGTGGGACCGCAAGCTGTTCGACCTGTTTTCCGCCGACAGCTGCCTGGTCATCCACAACAGCGAAGAATTCGGCGAGCGCCTGCACCGCGCGGTGCAGCGCACGCTGCCCAACTGGGCCGGCATCGATGGCGCGGTGGAATACGGCGTGCGCGCCGCGCTGGGCGCCGCCTTCACCAAGACGGCGGCCGAGGCGCAGGAACAGGAGTGGCTGTTCGCCTGGCGCGCCATGCAGCACGCCAGCTTGAACCCGGTGATGATCAAGCTGGGCAGCCTGGAAAACTTCGCCGAGCTGCGCGACCGCGATACCCGCCTGTCCTGATTATCTGGCCGGCGCCGGAGTGGTCGCTGGCGGGATCAGGATGGAATTGACGCTGGGCTGGCGGTCCTCGCGGCGGTCCAGGCGGGTGAGCACGGCGCGCATCATGTGCTCGACGTCCGACCGTATCATCTTCGAGCCGAACAGGCTGGGCACATAGAAATTGGGCATCATGCGGCCCTTGTACACCACCTTGGTGCCGCCGGTCTCGGGCACGGGGATCAGTTCCCAGCGCGCCTCGTAGTGCTTCATGTCGCCCGACACCAGGGCGATGTCGATGGCCGACATCGGCTGCTCGGTGGCGCGCACGATCAGGTGGATCGGCCGCGTCATGAACAGCAGCCGGGCCACGCCGAATTGCTCGATCATGACTTCGTTGCCATTGCGCGATAGTACCTTGCACGACTCCAGGTCGGGCACAAATTCGGTCATGCGTTCGTAGTTGGTAAGGATGCGCCACACGCGCGGCAACGGCGCGGCCACGACGCCGCTGGCGTCGAGTTCATACATATGCTGGCCGTCCACCTCCACCCGGTTGACCGACACCTCCAGCCGGGACGTGTCCGGCTTCGGTGTTTGCGCCATGGCCAGCGGGGCGGTGACACCTAACAACAGTAACAGAAGGAATCGCATCATTTTTCCAGCCTACGGGAAAGGGTGGCAGAATACAAGGGCAACACTCTCCCGTTACCTAACCGTAACCTTCCAGTATTTATCACAGGGCGCACACGCACGGCATGGCATCCCTCCACCACCCGCATTTGCTCGCGCCCCTCGACCTCGGTTTTACGACCCTGAAGAACCGCGTGATCATGGGCTCGATGCATACCGGGCTCGAAGACCGCTTTTATCACTACGGCAAACTCGCCGCATTCTATCGCGAACGTGCGCGCGGCGGAGTCGGATTGATCGTTACGGGCGGCATCTCTCCCAACCGCGCAGGCTGGCTGTTGCCCTTTGGAGGGACCCTGAACTGGCGCGGCGACATCTTCAATCACCGCAAGGTCACCAGCGCCGTGCACGAAGAGGGCGGCAAGATCCTGTTGCAGATCCTGCATGCCGGGCGTTATGGCTACCAGCCGCTGGTGGTGTCGGCATCGGCCAAACAATCGCCGATCTCGCCGTTCAAGCCGCGCGCGCTCACCGAGGCCGGCATTGAAGCCACCATCCGCGACTACGCGCGCTGCGCCCGGCTGGCAAAGGCTGCCGGCTACGACGGCGTGGAAATCATGGGCAGCGAAGGCTATTTGCTCAACCAGTTCCTGTGCGCGCGCGCCAACCTGCGCACCGACCGCTGGGGCGGCCCCATTGAACACCGCATGCGCCTGCCGGTGGAGATCGTGCGCCGGGTGCGCGCCACGGTCGGCACGGACTTCATCATCATGTACCGCCATTCGCTGCTCGACCTGGTGGAAGGGGGCAATACCTGGAACGAGGTGGTGACAGTTGCCCAGGCATTGCAGGGCGCGGGCGTGAATATCCTCAACAGCGGCTACGGCTGGCACGAGGCGCGCGTGCCCACCATCGTCACCTCGGTGCCGCGCGCCGCGTTTGCCGGCTTGGCCGGGCGGCTGCGCCAGGCCGTCACCATTCCGGTGGCGGCGTCGAACCGCATCAATATGCCGGCCGAAGCAGAAAGCATCCTGGCGCGTGGCGATGCCGACCTGGTCTCGATGGCGCGGCCGTTCCTGGCCGACGCCGACTTCGTCAACAAGGCCGCTTCGGGCCGCGCCGACGAAATCAATACCTGCATCGGCTGCAACCAGGCCTGCCTCGACCATACGTTCGCCAACCAGCGCGCCAGCTGCCTGGTCAACCCGCGTGCCTGCCACGAGACCGAACTGGTGTACGCGCCGGCTGCGCAGGCGCGCCGCATCGCCGTGGTGGGGGCGGGGCCGGCCGGTTTGTCGGCCGCAGTAGTGGCGGCGCAGCGCGGCCACGAGGTCACCTTGTTCGAGGCGGGTACTGCCATCGGCGGCCAGTTCCGCATTGCCATGCAGATCCCGGGCAAGGAAGAATTTTCCGAAACCATCCGTTATTTCGGACGCCAGCTGGCGCTGCTGGGTGTGGCGGTGAAACTCGGCGTGCGCGCCACGCGCGAACAATTGCTGGCTGACGGCTACGATGACATAGTGGTGGCGACAGGCGTCAAGGTGCGGCTGCCGGCCATCGCCGGCATCGATCACCCGAAGGTGCTGTCGTACCTGGACGTGCTGCGCGACAAGGCGCCAGTGGGCAAGCGGGTGGCGATCATCTGCGCGGGCGGCATCGGCTTCGACATGGGTGAATTCCTGCTGCACGATCCGGCCCACCCGCTGCCGCAACCGGTGGACGCCTGGGCCGGCGAATGGGGCGTGGACCTGCATGGCGACGCCCGCGGCGGCCTGGTACCGCCGGCGCAGCCGCAGCCGTTGCGCCAGTTATACCTGCTGCAGCGCAAGCTGTCGAAGCCGGGTGCGGGACTGGGCAAGACGTCGGGCTGGGTGCACCGCGCGGTGCTGGCGAGACATGGCGTGGTGATGCTGGCGGGCGTGCAATACGACCGCATCGACGACCACGGCCTGCACATCACGGTTGGTGGCGAGCAGCGGTTGCTGGCAGTCGATAACGTGGTGATTTGCGCGGGGCAGGAGAGCCTGGTGGAGTTGCTGCCGGCAGCAGCGGACCCGCGCTTCCATCGGATCGGCGGCGCCGCGCTGGCGTCGGAACTCGACGCCAAGCGGGCCATCAGGGAGGGGGCCGAGCTGGCCGCGCGGCTTTAGCTGGCGCTGTTAGTGCCCGCCACCTTGCTTGCGCTCGAAATTCCTGATCACGAAGTCGGTCATGCCGTTGGCCAGCTCTTCCTCGCCCATGAAGATCTTGGCCGGCAATTCGCTGCGCAGCAGTTCCGCTTCCTCGTCGCTGTGCGTGCGCACCACCGTCTTGATGTTCGGGTTGAGCAGGCGCGCGGTTTCCACCATGGCGCGCACGTGGAAGGTGTCTGGCGTGGCAATCACCAGCATGCTGGCGCGGGCCACGTGGGCCTGGATCAGCACCGCCGGCTCGCCGGCATTGCCGGCCACCGCGTGGATGCCCTTGCGGCGCAGTTGATCGACCACTTCGCGATTTTGCTCGGCCACCACGAACGGAATGCTGTGCTTGAGCAGCACCTCGGCAATGCGGCGGCCCACGCGGCCGTAACCGACCAGCACCACCTGGCCGTCGAGATGTTCGTGCGGTACCGACATCGGCAGTTCTGCCAGCGGATCGGCTGCGCGCTCGAGGTTGGAAATCACCGAACCGTCACGGGTGAGCCAGCGTTCGAGCGGTTTTGTCACGCTGAAGACGACCGGGTTCAGGGCGATCGAGATGATGGCGCCTGCCAGGATCAGGCTCTGGCCCTCGGCCGGCATCAGGCCCAGCGACATGCCCAGCGCGGCCAGGATGAACGAGAATTCGCCGATCTGCGCCAGGCTGGCCGAGACCATCAGCGCCGTCTTGGCCGGGTAGCGCAGCAGTACCACCAGCAGGAACGCCGCCACCGACTTGCCGAACACGATAATCGCTACCACCGCCAGCAACTTGAGCGGCTGTTCGGTAACGATGGCCGGCTCGAACAGCATGCCCACCGAGACGAAGAACAGCACGGCAAACGCGTCGCGCAGCGGCAGCGACTCTTGCGCGGCGCGGTGCGCCAGTTCCGATTCGCGCAGCACCATGCCGGCGAAGAAGGCGCCCAGCGCGAACGACACGCCGAAGAAATGGGTGGAGCCGTAAGCGATACCGACGGCAGCGGCGATCACGCACAGCGTGAACAGCTCGCGCGAGCCGGTGCGCGCCACTTGCCACAGGATCCAGGGGAACAGCTTGCGGCCGACGACCAGCATCAGCGCGATAAACGCGGCAACCTTGCCCAGGGTGACGGTGAGCGTGCTCCACAGATCGACTTCGCCGGCGGGAATCGCCACGCCGTGGGCGTCCATGGTGGTGCCGCCAAGGGAGCCGGCCACGGCCGGCAGCAGCACCAGCACCATCACGGTCACCAGGTCTTCGACCACCAGCCAGCCGACCGCGATGCGGCCGTTGAAACTGTCGAGGATGCCGCGCTCCTCGAGCGCGCGCAGCAGCACCACGGTACTGGCCACCGACAGCGCCAGCCCGAAGACCAGGCCGCCACCGATGCTCCAGCCCCACCAGTGCGCCAACCCCATGCCCATGCCGGTGGCCACCGCGATTTGCAGCACGGCGCCGGGCAGCGCCACCTTGCGCACCGCCCACAGGTCGTCGAGCGAGAAGTGCAGACCCACGCCGAACATCATCAGCATCACGCCGATCTCGGCCAATTGGGCAGCGAGGGCGGCATCGGCGACAAAACCAGGTGTGGCCGGTCCCAACATGATGCCCGCAGCGAGATATCCCACCAGTGCCGGTAATCGCAAGCGCGTTGCGATATAACCAAGGACAAGACCAAATCCAAGTGCGGCGGCAATGGTGGTAATCAGACTGATGTTGTGGGGCATGCGGGGGGGACTCCTCTGGAAGATTGTTGGAAAACAACCCAAGAGTAGCACATCGCACGGCAATTGCTGTCAAAAAATGCAAACCACCAGCCAATTAGTTGGAACTTCTGCCATCCCCGACAGCAGGATGGCACAGCTGTCAGTTCATTAAATTTTTCGCAACACGACGCAACCAATCGAATAGCCGGCGCCAAACGAGCACAGCACGCCCAACTGTCCCGCGGCCATATCGTCCGAATGTTTGTGGAAGGCAATAACCGAACCGGCCGACGAGGTGTTGGCGTAGCTGTCGAGGATAACCGGGGCTTCGCCCGGCTCGGCATCTCGGCCCAGTACCATGCGGCTGATCAGCAGGTTCATGTTGAGGTTGGCCTGGTGCAGCCAGTAGCGGCTGACATCGGACACTTGCAGGCCGGCGTGGGCGATGGTGTCCTTGATCATTTCGGCGGCCATCGGGCACACGTCCTTGAACACCTTGCGGCCTTGCTGGCGGAACAGCTTGTCCGGCTGGCCCACGCCCGCTTCGTCGAAACGGTTGAGGAAGCCGAAGTTGTTGCGGATATTGTTGGAGAAGCTGGTTTTCAGCTTGGTATCGAGGATTTCCCAGCGGTGTGCGCCCTTGGCGTTCTCGGCCAGTTCCACTACCACGGCGGTACAGGCATCGCCAAAAATGAAATGGCTGTCGCGGTCGCGCCAGTTCAGGTGGCCGCTGGTGATTTCCGGGTTCAGCACCAGCACCGCGCGGGCCTGGCCGCTTTGCACGGCCGCCACCGCCTGCTGGATGCCGAAGGTGGCCGACGAGCAGGCCACGTTCATGTCGAAGCCGTAGCCGTCGATACCGAGGGCGGCCTGCACTTCCACCGCCATGGCAGGGTAGCCGCGCTGCATATTGGAGCAGGCGACCAGCACCATGTCGATATCGGCCGGGGTGCGGCCTGCGCGGTCGAGCGCCTGGTGGGCCGCTGCCACGCAGATTTCGGCCTGCAGCGACAGTTCGTCGTCGCCGCGTTCGGGAATGTGCGAGACCATGCGCTGCGGATCGAGAATGCCGGCTTTTTCCATCACGAAGCGCGACTTGATGCCGGATGCCTTTTCGATGAACGCCACGCTCGACGGTTCGAGCGCGGTGACGGTGCCGGCCTCGATGGCGGCGGCATGGTCGGCGTTGAACTGCGCCACGTAGGCATTAAAACTTTCGACCAGTTCCTCGTTGGAAATCGACTGCGATGGCGTAAAAAGACCGGTACCGCTGATGACGGCTTGTTTCATGATTAAGCTTTCAAATGGGGCAATGGCGAGTGCCAATAGTGGAGCAAATTCTACACAATGGCTGCACGTTACGCGCAAATAAAAGCGGCGCCCGAAGCGCCGCTCTAAAATCGTGATGTCGCGCCTTACTTGCCGAGATTGGCCTGCACCACCGTGGTCTCCGGCTTGGCGAACTGCACCGGCTTGCCCTTGAGGCGGTTGAGCGCCTGCACCAGCTGGAAATCGTCGCTGCTGCCGTATTCGAGCGGCTTGCGCTGCTTTTCCATGGCAATGATGCGCAGTTGTTCTTCCAGTTCGTCGCGCTTGCTTTGCGCGCCTTCCTGCTCGCGGTCGTTGGACAGGTGCTTGGCTAGGTCGGCCTCGCGCGTGCGCAGTGCGTTGACGCCGTCGCCGTCGGCGTATTCATCGACCAGCAGGTCGGGGGTAATGCCCTTGGCCTGGATCGAGCGGCCCTTGGGCGTGTAGTAGCGCGCAGTGGTCAGCTTGACGGCGGTGTCGGCAGTGAGCTGGCGAATGGTTTGCACCGAGCCCTTGCCGAAAGTTTGCGTGCCCATGATTTCGGCGCGCTGGTAGTCCTGCAAGGCGCCCGCGACGATTTCGGAGGCCGAAGCCGAACCGGTATTGACCAGCACCACCATCGGCACTTGCTTGAGGGCTTCGGGCAGCTTGGCCAGCGCATCGGTCTCGGCGTGCAACTGGTAATACTCGGGGCGGCCGTAATACACGGTTTTTTGCTCGGCCAGCTGGCCATTGGTCGAGACGATTGCCTGGTTTTTTGGCAGGAAGGCTGCCGCCACGCCGATCGCGCCTTGCAGCACGCCGCCGGGGTCGTTGCGCAAGTCCAGCACCAGGCCCTTGATGTGCGGGTCTTGCTTGTAGAGCTCGGCTATTTTTTCGGCCATGTCATCGACCGTCGGCTCCTGGAACTGCGAAATGCGCAGCCATGCGTAGCCCGGTTCGATCAATTTACCCTTTACGCTTTTCTGGATGATTTCCTCGCGCGTGAGGTTGAACACCAGCGGCTCCTGCTCGCCCTTGCGCAACACGGTCAGCGCCACTTTCGAGTGCGGCTCGCCACGCATCAGCTTGACCGAGTCGTCGAGCGGCATGCCCTTCACCGGCGTGTTGTCGAGGCGGCTGATCAGGTCGCCAGGCTTGATGCCGGCGCGCCAGGCCGGCGAGTCTTCGATCGGCGCGACGATCTTGATGTAGCCGTCCTCGCTGGGGCCGATCTCGATGCCGAGGCCCACGAACTTGCCTTGCGAGCCTTCGCGCAATTCGGCATACGCCTTCTTGTCCAGGTAGGCCGAGTGCGGATCGAGCGAGGCCACCATGCCGGAAATGGCCTCGGTCAGCAGCTTCTTGTCTTCCACCGGTTCCACGTAGTCCGATTTGATCAGGCCAAACACATCGGCCAGTTGGCGCAATTCCGCCAGCGGCAGCGCCGGCACGGCCGGCTTTTGCGCCATCGCCGAAAACTGCAGCGACAGGGCCACGCCGGCCACCACGCCCAAGCCGATCAACCCGGAATTCTTTAGTTTCTTGCCCATGTTTCACCCGAAAGAGAGAGCAGCGTGCACCTGCATTGAAACGAGTATAAACCTGATTCCCAGCAAACGTAGTAGCCCTCCCGAAATCATTTATAACTTTACGGCGATTTACAACGCGTCGCGTTGACATTTAAAGTAGCCCAATTCCCAACTGGTGAAACGGCAATTGTGACGGTTTGTATTGGGTGTATCCACCACGTTCACGGCAGTAAGCATTTGTAAGAATTTTGTGGATCGCGATTTGTGCGGCCTACACTGAACTCGTATTTCTCTCTACCCTGAAGTGGTTTTTGCCTGCGCCCCAAAAAGCGCAGGCTTTTTTTTGCCCTGCGCAGGCCTCACCCCGGAGTTAACCCTATGCGTTCTATCTTGCCGTTTTCCCTGCGCCGCCTGGCCGCCGCGCTGGCGCTTGGCGCCATGTTGTCGCCGGCGTTTGCCGTGCCCGTGATGGACATGCGCGCCGAAGATTTCCTGCCGCTGGCCGCCGACCTCAAGCAGCAACTCAAGCTCAACGCCAACCAGCAAACGCTGTGGCAGCAAACCGAGAGCCGTACGCGCAACCTGCTGCGCGAGCGCAAGTCGCGGCGGGAACGCCTGCAAACGGCCGCGCTGACCGCTGCGCAAACGCCCGGCGTGGAACTGCGCGATGTCGCCCGCGCCGTGGAGGCGGAAAGCACCACGTCCGCCGGCGAGGAAAAGCAGTTGCGCGAATGGTGGCTGATCGTCAACGACGCGCTGGACGAAACCCAGCGCGGCATCGTCGCCCGGCAACTCAATGAACACCTGCTGCGGGTGCAGGACAACGGCGGCCCCGGTCCCGGCCGTGGCGAGCGCCGCGACGACGGCGGCGAACATCGCGGTGGCGGCCGCAAGGGCGGCATGGGCATCGGTGTGGGCGCCGGTGGCGCCAGCATGAGCCTGCCAGGCGGCTGACCCGCTCGCTGTGTATCGTAAAGTAACTGGGCGGTAACACGCGTCCTGTGGCGTTAGAATATTCGCGCGGCAACCCGGCGCTGCATGAACCATGCAACTGCCGGGGTCGCTTTCGGACGTTTTGACCTAAAAGGACACGTAGTGAAAAAATATTTGCTGACCACCCTGGCACTGAGCCTGGCCACGGCCTTTGCCGGCGCTGCTGACACGCCGGCCCCTACCGCCGTGCCTACCGCAGTGTCTTCCGGTATTGAACTCAAGAACATGGACACCAGCGTGCGTCCGCAAGACGATTTCTATGCCTACCAAAATGGCGGCTGGGTCAGGAACACCGAGATCCCGGGCGACCGCGCACGCTGGGGTTCGTTCATCCAGCTCCAGGAAAACACCTTGCCGCAGCTGCGCGCCATCATCGAAGCGGCTGAAAACGACAAAGCCCGCAAGGCTGGCAGCAATGCGCAAAAGCTCGGCGACCTCTACGCTAGCTACATGGACGAAGCCAGGCTCGATGCGCTGGGCGTCAAGCCGCTCGCTGGCGAACTCAACCGCATTCGCGGCGTCAAGGACAAGAAAGCCTTCCCGATGCTGATCGCCCACCTGGACCAGATTGGCGTGACCGTGCCGTACAACGTCTATGTGCGCCAGGATGCGCGCGAATCGACCAAGTACGCGGTCGGCATTTCGCAAAGCGGCCTGGGCTTGCCGGACCGCGACTACTACCTGAAAAAGGACGACGCCAAGCTGGCCGCCATCCTGGTCAAATACGAAGCCCACGTGGCGAAAATCCTCGAGCTGGCCGGCGCGCAAAGCCCGCAGGCCAGCGCCAAGGCCATCGTTGCGCTGGAAACCGCGCTGGCCGAAGCACAATGGACCAAGGTGCAGAACCGCGACCCGGTCAAGCGCTACAACAAGGTGCCATTTGCCAAGCTGGGCGAACTGGCGCCAGGCTACGACTGGAACCACGCGCTGGCGTCCGCCGGCGTGGGCAGCAAGACCGACTACGCCATCGTCAACCAGCCCAGCTTCCTGACCGGTTACACCGCCATCCTGGAAAAAACCGACCTGGCCACCTGGAAAGCATATTTTGAATGGCAGTTGCTGCGCAGTGCGTCGCCTTACCTGTCGAAGCCGTTTGCCGATGCCGACTTCGATTTCTACAGCACCGCGCTGACCGGCGTGACCGTCAAGCAGGACCGCTGGAAGCGCGGCGTGGGCCTGGTCGAACGCGCGCTGGGCGAGGCCCTGGGCCAGGCTTACGTGGCGCAACACTTCCCGCCCGAGCGCAAGGCGCGCATGGACGCCCTGGTGCAAAACCTGATGGCCGCGTACAAAACCAGCATCGACGGCCTGGACTGGATGGGCCCGGAAACCAAGCGCGAAGCGCAAGATAAACTGTCCAAGTTCCGTCCCAAGATCGGCTACCCGAGCAAGTGGCGCGACTACGCGTCGCTGGTGATCGTCAAGGGCGACTTGGTGGGCAACGTGTTGCGTGCCTCGAGCTTTGCTCACCAGCGCATGGTCAACAAGCTCGGCAAGCCGATCGACCGCGAAGAATGGAGCATGACGCCGCAAACCATCAACGCCTACTACAGCTCGACGATGAACGAGATCGTGTTCCCGGCCGCCATCCTGCAGCCGCCGTTCTTCGACGTGAACGCGGACGATGCCGTCAATTACGGCGCCATTGGCGCCGTGATCGGCCATGAAATCAGCCATGGCTTCGACGACGGCGGCAGCCAGGCCGACGGCGACGGCAATCTGCGCGACTGGTGGACCGCCACCGACCGCGCCAACTTCAAGGCCAAGGCCGACGCACTGGTCAAGCAGTACAACGGCTACAGCCCGCTGCCGGGCTACCACGTCAACGGCGCGCTGACGCTGGGCGAAAACATCGCCGACAACAGCGGCATGGCAATCGCCTACAAGGCGTATAAATTGTCGCTGGGGGGCAAACCGGCGCCGGTGATCGACGGCTTTACGGGGGAGCAGCGCTTCTACCAGGGCTGGGCGCAGATCTGGCGTGCCAAGGCGCGCGAGGCGCAGCAAATCCTGATGATCAAGACCGACTCGCACTCGCCCGGCGAATTCCGCGCCAACGGCACGGTGGTCAACCAGCCCGGCTTCTACGAAGCGTTCGGCGTCAAGCCGGGCGACAAGCTGTACGTGGCGCCAGAAGAGCGCGTGATCATCTGGTAAAGGCGGGGAGTCAACCTGACGCCTGAAGCCTGAAATCAGCAGCCTGACCATGCAGTAATGCCGTCCGTCGCAAACCGCTTGCGACGGGTGGTGTTTTTGTATATAAATCATGGCTGGCCAAGAGGATTTTCTTGGCCTTTTTGTATTCCCCATTCCAAAGGATTTTTCGTGAAACGTCATCTCGTAAGTGCACTGATGCTGAGCCTGATCGCAGGCCTGGCAGGCGCTGCGGACAACACCACCAGTGTGACTCCTGCCAGCACCCAGCAAGCCAAAGCGCCGACCTCCGGCATTGCCGTCGAATACATCGATCCGGCCGTGCGCGTCCAGGACGACCTGTTTACCCACATGAACGGCAAGTGGCTCGCGACGACCGAGATTCCAGCCGACAAAGCCAGCTGGGGCAGCTTTGCCAAGCTGCGCGACGACATCCAGCCGCAGCTGCGCACCATTATCGAAAACGCCGCCAACGCCAAGGACAAGGCGGCCGGCAGCGACACGCAACGCATTGGCGATTTCTACGCCAGCTTCATGGATGAGGCCAGGCTCGAGCAACTGGGTGTGGCGCCGTTGAAAGGCGAGTTCGCCCGCATCGCCGCGTTGAAAGACAGGAAGCAATTGCCAGCGCTGATCGCGCACTTCAACCAGATCGGCGTGAGCACCCCGTATGGCTTCGCCATCCACCAGGACAACAAGGATTCGACCAAGTACGTGGCCGACCTGTACCAGGATGGCCTGGGCCTGCCGGACCGCGACTACTACCTGAAAGCGGACGACAAGAAACTGGCCGACACCCTGGCCAAGTACGAACAGCACATGGCCAAGATGCTGACCCTGGCCGGCGACAACAACGGACCAGCGAGCGCGCGCGCCGTGGTGGAATTCGAAAAACAACTGGCCAAGCTGCAATGGACGAAAGTAGAACTGCGCGATCCGATCAAGGCCTACAACAAGGTCGATGTGACCAAGCTGAACACGCTGGCGCCGGGCTACGACTGGAAAGCCTACCTGGCCGATGCCGGCATCGGCGGCAAAGTGAACTACGTGATCGTCAGCCAGCCGAGCTACCTCAAGGGCATGACCGCGCTGCTGAACAAGACCCCGGTCGAGACCCTGAAAGCGTACTTCCAGTGGCAGACCGTGCGCGCGTTCGCACCGTACCTGAACAAGTCGTTCGTCGATGAAAACTTCGCCTTCTATGGCACCGTGCTGAGCGGCGTGACCGAGCAGCGCCCACGCTGGAAACGCGGCGTTTCGGTCGCCGAGGGCGCGCTGGGCGAAGCCGTGGGCAAGCTGTACGTGGCCGAGCAATTCCCGGCCGACCGCAAGGCGCGCATGGAAGCGCTGGTGGGCAACCTGCTGGCGTCGTACAAGACCAGCATCGACACCCTCGATTGGATGAGCCCGGTCACCAAGAAACAGGCGCAAGCCAAGCTGGCCAAGTTCACCACCAAGATCGGCTACCCGAACAAGTGGCGCGACTATTCGGCGCTGACCGTATCGAAAGACGACCTGGTGGGCAACGTGATCCGTTCGCACGAGTTCGAGTACAACAAGGAAATCAACAAGCTGGGCAAACCGATCGACCGCGACGAGTGGGGCATGACGCCGCAAACCGTCAACGCCTACTACAACCCGGAAATGAACGAGATCGTGTTCCCGGCCGCCATCCTGCAAGCGCCGTTCTTTGATGCGGCTGCCGACGACGCCGTCAACTACGGCGCCATCGGTGGCGTGATCGGCCACGAAATCAGCCACGGCTTCGACGACCAGGGCGCCCAGTACGACGGCGACGGCAACCTGCGTGACTGGTGGACCAAGGCCGATCACAAGAACTTCGCCGCCAAGACCAAGATGCTGGTCGAGCAGTACAACCAGTTCAGCCCGCTGCCTGGCTACCACGTCAACGGCGAACTGACCCTGGGCGAAAACATCGCCGACAACAGCGGCATCGCGATCGCCTACAAGGCGTACAAATTATCGCTGAATGGCAAAGAAGCCCCGGTGATCGACGGCCTGACCGGCGACCAGCGCTTCTACATGGGTTTTGCGCAAGTGTGGCGCATGAAGATGCGTGAAGCGGCGCAGATCCAGCAGATCAAGACCGATCCGCACTCGCCAGGCCAGTTCCGCGCCAACGGCCCGATGCGCAACCAGCCAGGCTTCTACGACGCCTTCGGCGTCAAACCGGGCGACAAGATGTACCTGGCGCCGAAAGACCGCGTGATCATGTGGTAAGTCGGTAGCAAGTGATGAAGAAGGCGGCGTTGGCGACAGCGCCGCTTTTTTTATGCGCGCCGATACGGTCCCGTGTAAACTACCGCATCGTCCCAACCCCGGAAGCCGAACCCATGCGTATGCGTGCCTTACTCCCCCTCATCGCCATGCTCGTCCTGAGCGCCTGCGGCGACTCCTACAAGCCGGTTGACGTTTACATGGCTGCCACGCCCGAGTGCAAGGACTGGCAGGAAGGTTCGCGCTTCGACCTGCCGCGCGGCATCAGCGTCGCGACCACGCCGCCGGTCACGCTCGAAGGCGGCGGCGCCGAGTTCACTTTCGTTTATTTCGTACCGCGCGGCCAGCGCGCCCGTTTCCTCTCGCGCGACTACAACGTCACGGCGCCGCGCGGCGCGGTGATCGCCAAGGCCGAGCTGGTGACGTTCTACCAGCGCGCCATCAACTCGCGTGCCGAGATCGTTGACGTCATCCCCAAGGTGCCCGACATGCTGGTAGCCGGCGCCACCGCCGACGAAACCATCTGGCGCGTGCGCCTGCGCGTCAAAGACAAGCTGCCCGAGCGCTTCGACGTGGTGCCGCCAGCGTTTGAAATCGCCCTGACCGAATACCCGATGCGCACGTTCACCTACCGCTACTTCCCCGACCGCAAAGCCTACGGTCTCTGCCGCTAACTTCGGGGTCAGTGCCGACATTCGGACACGAACTGAGCCTTGTAGCTGTTGGGCTTGTGTCTAAATGTCGGCACTGACCCTGAAGTGGCAGGTTAAAGCGGGACGAAAAAAAACCGGTCGCGATGTACCGGTTTTTTTATGGAGTGCTGGTTTATTTGGCGGGGTCCGCCGGAGTTTCGGCAGCGGCCGGGGCGGCTGGTACTTCCGGTTCCTTGAACTTGGCGCCCGACTGGTTGGCCATGAAGACCACGGCGCGCGCGACTTCGACGTCGTCGAGGTCGGGATTGCCGCCCTTGGCGGGCATGGCGCGCAAGCCTTCGATGGCGTGCTTGAGGACGGTGTCGTAACCTTGCGCGATACGGGCCGACCAGCTGCCGGCATCGCCCACCTTGGGCGCGCCCGCCACCCCGGCGCCGTGGCAGGCCGCGCAGGTGGAATTGTAGATGGCGTCGCCCGCCTGCAGCACCTTGGGCGCGTTCACATCCTTGAAGGTGAAGCCGGTATCGGCCACCGGCGCGATGCGGCTGGCAATTTCCTCGGGCGCCTGGCTGTTGGAGCCGGCGCCGGTAAGCTTGTCCGTGGTGACATACTGGACCAGCAGGATGATGCCGATGACCGTGACCAGGAAGAAGCCGACCACGGCTCCCACCAGTTGTTTGGGCGTTTTAATGATGGATTCGTTGTGTGCGTCGCTCATGATGTCCTTGAAGTCTGTGCCGGGTTGCGTGCCGAATTACCGATCGAGCTGCCTTGCAAAACCTTTATCAAACGGCCGATTATAGGCTCAAAAATCGGCGCAGGGAAACTTCAACATGGTTAAAACGACACGCGCCGATGGACGTGGACCAATAAAACCGGTATCCTACGGCACACCTTCAAGGTTCCCCCCGCGCGGCTGTAGCTCAGTGGATAGAGTATTGGCCTCCGAAGCCAAGGGTCGCTGGTTCGATTCCAGCCAGCCGCACCAGAATTCCCCGTAAAATCAATCGCTTGCGAGTCCACGGCAAGCTTTCCCAGCGTTTTCCGATCCAGGTTTTATCCTGCTATGCCGGTGTCATACCGCCTACCCGCCCGCAGCATCTGACGATAATCCCCGATCGTACCCCCGCCGTGATTGCCGTTGTTTCTTCCGGAATCGATCTGAACACCAACTTTCGTCACTTTATTCGCAGAAAATTTTCCCAGGTTTTTGACTTGAGTCAAAAGTGCTGAATATATTTGCTATCGAGAACAATGGCAGCCATAGAAAACAAGCATCGGTGCGCGCGGGGTGCTTTCAATCCTCGAATCCTCGCTCCCCCACCGCCTCCCGCAAATAATTGACAAACGACGCAATCCGCGACGACAGCGCCGTGTTGCGGTAGTAGAAAGCGTTGATCGGCTGGCGCACGTCCAGTGTTTGCCGCACCAGCAGTTGCCGCAGGCGGCCGGCGCGGCGGTCGGCGCGTGTCATGAAGTCCGACAGGCAGACGATGCCGGCGCCGTCGAGCGCCAGTTGGCGCAGGGTTTCTCCGCTCGAGGAACGGATGGCTGGCGCAATGTGCAATGGTTGTCCGGTGCGGTCGGCCAGCGGCCACTCGTTGAGCGAGGCCGGCTGATTGAAGCCCAGCAGCGTGTGGCGCGCCAGGTCCGCGACCTTTTTCGGCGTGCCGTGCTCGGCCAGGTACGCCGGCGTGGCCAGCACCCGGATGCGGCTGCTGGCGATCAGCGTGGCGTGCAGGGGCGAATCCTTCATCGGGCCGATGCGGATGGCCACGTCGGTGCGCCGCTCCAGCAGGTCGATGATGCCCTCGCTGCTGTTGAGATCGAGCTCGACTTGCGGATAGCGCGCGCGGTAGCCGCGTACCAGCGACACTACCACGTGCAGCATGAATGGCGACGCCGCGTCCACCCGCAGCAGGCCCGCTGGCGTGTGGCGCCGGGTGGACATCTGCTCCTCGGTCTGCTCGACGGCCGCGACGATCTGGCGCACCTGCTCGAGGTAGGCGCGGCCTTCTTCGGTCAGTTCGATGCGGCGCGTGGTCCGGCGCAGCAAGGTCGTTTGCAGCTTTTCCTCGAGCCGGGTGAGGGTGCGGCTGGTGGCGGAAATGGTCTGTCCCCGTTGCAGGGCGGCAGCCGTGATCGAACCGGCGTCCACCACCGCGGTGAAGACCTGCATTTCATCGAGCGTGGTTTTCATTCTTTACATAGTATCAAATATCTTTCGCGGATTCGCGGCTTTTTCTGGGAAAGTAATCGGCGCACACTGGCCTCATCAACTTTTTACAGGGAGTCACCCATGCGCAAGCCATCCACTATTCCAGCCTTCGGCGTCGGCACCTTCCGCCTGCAGGAGCAAGTCGCGATCGACGCGGTGCGCAATGCGCTCGACGTCGGTTACCGCGCCATCGATACCGCGCAAATCTACGGCAACGAGGCGCAGGTGGGCCAGGCGATTGCCGAGTCGGGCGTCAACCGCCGCGACCTGTTTATCACCACCAAGATCTGGACCGCCGACTACGCGGCCGACCAGCTGATCACCAGCCTCAAGGACAGCCTGGTCAAGCTGCGCACCGAGCAGGTGGACCTGGCCCTGATCCATTGGCCGGCGCCCGGCAACGGCGTGTCCGTGACCGAGTTCATGCAGTCGCTGCGCGAAGCGCAAGCCCAGGGCCTGACCGCACAGATCGGCATCTCCAATTTCAATATCGCCCTGACGCGCGAGGCGATCGCGGCGGTGGGAAAAGAGCAGATCGCGACCAACCAGATCGAACTCAGCCCCTACCTGCAAAACCGCGCGCTGACCGCCTTTTTGCAAGAGCAGGGCATCCACGTGACGTCGTACATGACGCTGGCCTACGGCAAGGTGCTGCGCGATCCGGTCATTGCCGACATCGCCCACCGCCACGCCGCCACGCCGGCCCAGGTGGCGCTGGCCTGGGCCCTGCACCTGGGTTACGCGGTGATTCCATCATCGACCAAGCGCGAGAACCTGGCCAGCAACCTGCTGGCGCAAGACCTGCGCTTGAGCGCCGACGACCTGGCCAGCATTGCGGCGCTCGAGCGCAACGGCCGCGCAAGCAGCGACCGCTGCCGACTGGCCAGCCTCGCCGTACGGCGCCAGGGACGAGATCGGCGCGGCCAAACTGCTCACGCCCGCGCTGGTGCGCCAGGCGGTAAGCCTGGTCAAGACCTATCCGCTGGCGGTCCCGGTCAGCAAGGATTTACCGGCCTTCCGCCATCGCAGCTTCAAGCTCTACAACATCCAGCCGGGCCAGCAGGCCGAATTAACCCAGGGCCCGAACATGTTTACCTTCAACGACGAACTGGCGGTGGCATGGACCGGCGTCGGCACCCAGCTCAACGGCATCGGCCACATCGGCATCGACAACGTCTACTACAACGGCAACAAGGCCGCCGATTTTGTGACCGTCGAAGGCGTGAAAAAACTGGGCGTGGAAAAAGTGCCGCCGATCGTCACGCGCGGCCTGGTGCTGGACATGACAGCGCATTACGGCAAGGCCATTGTGCCAGGCGGTACCGAGTTCTCGGTGGCCGACCTGCAAGCCGTGCTTAAGCGCCAAGGCATCACCTTGCGCCAGGGCGACGTGGTGCTGTTCAACACCGGCTGGCTCGAGCTGATCGGCAAGGACGACAAGCAGTTCCTGGAAGTGGAGCCCGGCATCGGCATGGCTGCGGCGCGCTGGCTGGCCGACCAGGGCATCGTCGCGTTCGGTGGCGACACGTGGGCGTCCGAGGTGTATCCGAACCGGAGCGGCGAGGAATTCCCGATCAACCAGTTCATGCTGGCCCGGCGCGGCATCTACAACCTCGAGCTGATCGACAGCCGGGCGCTGGTGCGCGACCAGGCATGGGAATTCCTGTTCGTGCTGGGCCAGCCGCTGTATGTCGGCTCCACCCAGGTCAACGTGAACCCGGTGGCAATCCGCTAACCGGGCGCTGGCCCACGGCGACTACTTCGCCTGCGCCGCTTCTTCGATCAGGCTGGCCACGGCAGCCGGGTGCGACGTCATGACCACGTGCGAGGCGCCCGGCACCTCGACGGTTTTCTTCGACTGCGCCCGCTCGGCCATGAACTTCAGCGCGGCGGCCGGAATGTTCTTGTCGCCGGTGCCGTAGATGAAGTACGACGGCAGCTGCTTCCAGGCCGGGGCGCCTGCCGCTTCGGTCAGGGCCGCCTCGGCGATCGGCCGCTGGCCAAAGGCCATCAGCGCCGCCTGCGCCTTGGGCACGTCGGCAGCGAACTGCTGGTGGAACTTGTCCTGCTGAATGTAGAAGTCCTTGCCGCCACCGGCCAGCGTGACCGGTTCGGCCAGGGCCTGGCCCAGGGTGCCGCCAGGATAGCGGCCAGAGAGTTCGAGCGCGGTTTCCCCCTGTTCGGGCGCAAACGCGGCCACATACACCAGGCTTTTCACGTTGGCGTTGCCGTTGGCCGCGGTGGAGATGACGGCGCCGCCGTACGAGTGACCGACCAGCACCACCGGCCCCTTGACGCTCTTGACGATATTGGCCACCACCTCGGCATCGCCCTTGACGCTGCGCAGCGGGTTGGCCGCGCCGATCACCGGGTAGCCGTCGGCGCGCAGCCTGGCCGCCACACCGTTCCAGCTGCCGGCGTCGGCAAAGGCGCCGTGGACCAGGATCACGGTCGGCTTGGCGGCGGCAGGGGCAGCGAGCACGGGGCCGGTGACGGCAGCGGCAGCAATCGACAGGGCGAGGGCGATGGTGTTGGCAGCTTTCATGATCATTCCTTTATGGTTGTTTGCTATTAAATAGTGAGCTACATACTTGGTCGGACTTCGGAGCTTTGGCGCTGCTTGCTTCGCTTTGCCTGCCTGCTCTCGATGTAAAAAATTATATATAGCGCGCTATTTAATAGCAAGAGATTTAAATAATTATTTTTGCGGCGAGCACGGTCTGGCATCATTCCCGACCAGTGAACCAGGGCGGTGACCAATCCACTACATAATTGTGAAGTTTCTGTGAAGAATCATTCGCAATTGTTCGTGCGGTCTTGTTGCGGCGGGGCGCGCGTGGCTAAATGTACCGATGGTTAAAATCGGTATCACCGCTCGTCTGTTCCTGTCGCTGTTGATTGTCAGTCTGCTCACGGCGGTTGGCGTCGGCTTCGGCACGCGCTGGAGTTTCCAGCGCGGCTTCCAGGGCTACCTGAACGAGGTCGAATCGCGCCGCATGGAAGCGATGGCTGTCGAGCTGGCGCAGGCGTACCAGGAACACGGCAACAACTGGCAGTTCATGCGCGGCAATCGCGCCGCGTGGGAGCGTACCACCGGCGCCATCGGCCGCGAACGCGCCACCGCACCGCGCGATGGCCTCGACAATGATGCCGGCGGCAACTCCATCTATTACGCCGTGCCCGACAAGGCGCCGCGCCGTCTCGGCTTGTTCGACATGGCCGGCAACCACCTGGCCGGCAACCTGCAAACGGGGCCATCCTTGCGCTACCAGCCGGTCCTGGTCGACGGCAGACCGGTGGCCACCCTGGTCGGCGCGCCGCTGCGCGGCTTGCAGGAAGAAGCGGAGCAGGGCTTTTTGTTGCAGCAGCAGCGCGACAGCGTGCTGATCGGGATTGCCACGCTGGTGCTGGCGGCGCTGGCCGCCTTGCTGCTGGCGCGCAGTTTTGTCGCGCCCACGCGGCGCCTGATCCATGCCGCCGCCAAGGTGGCGGCCGGCGACTACGCGGTGCGGGTGCCGCGCGGCCAGCGCGACGAGCTGGGCACGCTGGCGCACAACTTCAACATCATGGCTGCCACCCTTGAGAGCAACGAAGCGCTGCGTCGCCACTTCATGGCCGACCTGTCGCACGAGTTGCGCACGCCCTTGTCCGTGTTGCAGGCCCAGCTCGAAGCGATGGAAGACGGCCTGGAACCGACCGACACCGCCAGCCTGGTGCTGCTGCAAGACGAAGTGGCGACCTTGTCCCGGCTGGTCGAAGACATGCGCCAGATTACCCTGTCCGAAGTGGGCGCCTTCGGCTACCAGCGCGAACCGCTCGACCTCGGCGCCCTGTTGGAAAGTGAGCTGAACAAGTGGCGCGAGCCACTGGCGCACGCCGGCATGACCGTCCAGCCAGGGATGCTGCCGCACTTGATCGTGGAGGGTGACACGATCCGCCTGCGCCAGCTGCTGCGCAACCTGTTCAATAACGCGGTGCGCCATGCCGAGGGAGCTACCGAACTGCGCGTCGCCTTGCACGTCCACCGCCAGCAAGCGATGCTCACCATCACCGATAACGGCCACGGCGTTTCCGATGCCGCGCTGACCATGCTGTTCGAACGCTTCTGGCGCGGCGACAGCGCCCGTACCCGCGCCACCGGCGGCAGCGGCCTGGGGCTGTCGATCTGCCGCAGCATCGTCAGTGCCCACGGCGGTGACATCGGCGCCAGCCATGCCGCACCGACCGGCCTGTGCATCACCATCACGCTGCCGCTGGCGCAGCAAACATCATGAGCGCCCAGCACATCCTGGTGGTCGAAGACGAGCTGCGCCTGGCGCGGCTGCTGGTCAGCTATTTGCAGGCGGCCGGCTATCGCGTGACGGCCCAGCACGACGGCCTGGCGGTGCAAGCCACCGTGGCGGCAGGCGGCGTCGATCTGATCCTGCTCGACTGGATGTTGCCCGGCATCGACGGCCTGACCCTGTGCCGCGCGCTGCGGGCGTCCAGCGACATTCCCATCATCATGATGACCGCGCGCGCCCAGGAGGAGGACCGTCTCGACGGCCTCGACGGTGGCGCCGACGATTACATCTGCAAGCCCTTCAGTCCGCGCGAAGTGGTGGCCCGCGTGCGCGCGGTGTTGCGCCGTCGCCCGACCGGCAGTCCCAAGCCGGGCTTGCAGATCGACGAACAGGGCGTGCGCGCCTTTTTGCATGGCGCCGAGCTGCCATTGACGCCGGTGGAGTTCCGCCTGCTGAAAATGTTGCGCGACGCGCCCGGGCAAGCCTTGTCACGCGATGACTTGCGCGGCGGTGTGTACGAGGACCGGCGCATCGTGCATGACCGCACGATCGATACGCATGTCAAAAACCTGCGCCGCAAGCTGGAGGAAGCCGGCCTGGCTGAAGCGATTTCAGCCGTCTATGGGGTCGGTTATCGATGGGAGGCACGCAGCGCGCGTGCGTCCTGAAATTTCACAAGGAGAAGCAAATGTCTGACGACAACCAGTCGCGGTCGCGGCGTAGTCTGATCAAGAGCATGGTGTTCATACCGATGGGTGTAGCCGGTGCCGCCGGCGCCGTGCGCGCCCTGCAACCGGCCCACGCAGCCGACACCAATCAACCGGAAGGCAAACCGAACGACTACAAGCCGTCGTTTTTCAACGCCAACGAATGGCGCTTCCTCGGTGCGGCGGTCGATCGCCTGATCCCGCACGATGAACACGGCCCCGGCGGCATCGAATCGGGCGTGCTCGAATTTCTCGACCGCCACATGCAAACCCCGTACGCGGCCGGCGACATCTGGTACATGCAGGGCCCGTACCTGAAGGCCGCACCGGAGTTCGGCTACCAGGGCAAGCTGGCGCTGCGCGACATCCTGCGCGTGGGCATCAAGGCCTTTGATGGCTATGTCACCAGCCAGAACCCGGGCAAGGTGTTTGCCGACCTCGACAAAAAGGCGCAGGAAGACCTGCTCAAGGCGGCTGAAAAGGGCGAGCTGAAGTGGGAGGACATGTCGTCGAAACTGTTCTTCTCCAACCTGCTGACCGAAGTGCGCAACGGTTATTTTGCCGACCCCAAGCATGGCGGCAACAAGAACATGGGCGCCTGGAAAATGATCGGCTATCCCGGCATGCGCGCGGACTATCTGGATTGGGTCGAAGTCCGGGACAAGCCGTATCCGATAGGTCCCGTGGATCTCGCCGGCCGCCGCTGAGGCCGTTCAAAACGCCCATGGCGTCGTTGCCACCCGCTTGCTGGACTGTGCTAACGCACTGTCTTCGCGGCCGCGCCTAGCGCTGGACATTTTGAAGCGACCTCCGAAAGGATAAACAAGGAAGAATATGAGCATCGTAAAAAACAAGGTAGACGCCGTCATCGTCGGCGCCGGCTGGACCGGCGCCATCATGGCCAAGGAACTCACGGACGCGGGCTTGTCCGTCGTCATCCTCGAGCGCGGCCCGGACCGCGATACGCAACCGGACTTCGCCTACCCGCGCGTGGTCGATGAGCTCGAAGGCTCGGTCCACCGCAAGTACCTGCAATCGCTGGCCAAGGAAACCGTCACCGCGCGCCACAGCGTGAACGACATCGCCGTGCCGTATCGCCAGATGGGTTCGTTCAAGCCCGGGACCGGCGTCGGTGGCGCCGGCTCGCACTGGTCGGGTGCGCACTTCCGCGCGTTGCCCGAAGATTTTAAGGTGCGCTCCAACCTCGAGCAGCGCTACGGCAAGAAATTCATCCCCGCCAACATGACAGTACAGGATTTTCCGGTCACGTACGACGAACTGGAACCGCACTTCGAACACTTCGAATACGTGTGCGGCACGTCCGGCAAGGCCGGCGTACTGAACGGCCAGCTGAGCGAAGGCGGCAACCCGTTCGAGGGCTCGCGCAAGAAAGAGTATCCGCTGGGACCGAACCCCAACTACCTCGGCGCCGAATGGTTTTACAAGGCCGCCAAGGAAAAGGGCTACCACGCGTTCCCGATTCCCGCATCGAATGCCTCGGGCGTGTACACCAACCCGTATGGTTGCCAGATGGGTCCGTGCAATGCGTGCGGCTTCTGCTCCGACTACGGCTGCCTCAATTACTCGAAGGCCAGCCCGAACATCTGCATCTTCCCGGTGCTCAAGGGGCGCAAGAATTTCGAGATGCGCACGCTGGCGCAAGTGCTGAAAGTGAACCTGACCGGCGACAAGAAAAAAGCCACCGGCGTCACGTACCTCGACGCCCAGGGCCGCGAGACCGAGCAGCCGGCGGACCTGGTCCTGCTGTGTGCGTTCTCGCTGTTCAACGTCCACATGATGCTGGTCTCGGGCATCGGCACGCCGTACGATCCGGCCACCAGGACCGGCACCGTCGGCCGCAACTACTCGTATCAAAACCTCAACCGCGTGGTGATGTTTTACGATAAAACCGTGCACGCCAACGGTTTTATCGGCATCGGCGGCGGCGGCGCCACGTTCGATGACTTGAACGGCAACCGCAACGACAGCGCCCAGACCGGTTACATCGGCGGCGGCATCATCTGGGCGCGCCAGCCCGGCGCCGGCCCTGTGCGCGGCATCCAGACCGAGCCCGGTGTGCCGAACTGGGGCAGTGCCTGGAAGAAGGGCGTCAAGGATTCGTTCCTGCACTCGTTCTATTACGAGGTGCAAGGTTCGTGCATGTCGTACGACGATGCCTACCTCGATCTCGACCCGACCTACAAGGATGCATTCGGCCGCCCGCTGCTGCGCATGACCTTCGACTGGCACGACAACGAGATCAAGGCATCGCAATACCTGGTCGAAAAAGCCACCGACATGTGCAAGGTGCTGGGGCCGAAAGCGATGAAGGGCGACGCCAAGAAAGACGGCTCGCACTACAACATCACCCAGTACCAGTCCACCCACACCTGCGGCGGCGCCATCATGGGCAGCGATCCCAAGACCTCGGCGCTGAACCGCTACCTGCAGTCGTGGGACGTGTCGAACGTGTTTGCGCCGGGTGCCAACGCCTTCCCGCAAAACAACGGCTACAACCCGACCGGCATGGTCGGCGCGTTGACGTACTGGGCCGCCACGGCCATCCGCGAGCTGTATTTGAAAAACCCCGGCCCGCTGGTCCAGGCTTAAGGAGTGCGCATGAACACTGTAAAAAAATTATTGCTGACCGCCGTGGGCCTGGGCGTGATCGGCGTGGGTGGTGCATACCTGTATGCCTCGCAAGCGACGCCGACCAGGAACATCGGTCCCGGCACCGTCAACCTGGCAACGCCAAGCGCGCAACTGATCGAGCAGGGCAAGTACATCGCCACCGCCGGCGACTGTATCGCCTGCCACACGGCGCCGAACGGCAAGCAGTTTGCCGGCGGCCTGTCGATGGCGACGCCGATTGGCGCCCTGTACAGCACCAACATCACGCCCGACAAGGCCACCGGCATCGGCAACTACAGCCTCGACGATTTCGATCGGGCGGTGCGCCACGGCATCACGCCGCACGGTACTACGCTGTATCCGGCCATGCCATATCCCTCGTACGCCAAGATCAGCGACGACGACCTGCGCGCGCTGTACGCATACTTCATGCATGGCGTGGAACCGGTCTCGAACGCCAACCGGTCCAGCGAGATCAGCTGGCCGCTGTCGCTGAACTTCCCGCTGGCGATCTGGCGCAAGATGTATGCGCCGCCGGTTGAACCGCTGGTGCTCAACAAGTACGAAAGCGCAATGCTGGCGCGCGGCGCCTACCTGGTGCAGGGCCTCGGTCACTGCGGCGCCTGCCATACCCCGCGCGCATCGACCATGCAGGAGCTGGCGCAGGACGAGTCGAGCCCGGCCTACCTGTCCGGCGGTCCCGTGATTGACGGCTGGCTGGCGGTCAACCTGCGCGGCAATCCGGCCGGCGGCCTGGGGCGCTGGAGCGAGCAGGATATCGTCGATACGCTGTTGAAAGCGCGCAACGATCACTCGGCCGTGGTGGGCACACCAATGGCGGAAGTGGTGGCGCACAGCACCCAGCACATGACGAAAGAAGATTTGACGGCCATGGCCGCCTATCTGAAGTCGCTGTCGCCGGGACTGGCCGAAAAAGCGGCCTACAAGGAGAGCAATGCCACTGCGCTGGCCTTGAAATCCGGACGCGAAGACGGTCGCGGTGCGCAGCTGTACCTCGACAACTGCGCCGCCTGCCACCGTACCGACGCCAAGTCCAACGGCAAGGTATTCCCTGCGCTGGCCGGCAACCCGAGCGTGCTGTCCGACGATGCGACCTCGTTGATCCGCTTGATCCTCGAAGGCAGCAAGCTGCCGTCGACCAAGACCGCGCCATCGGACCTGGGCATGCCCGGCTTCGCCTGGCGCCTGTCGGACGAAGAGACTGCCCAGCTGGTCACTTTCGTGCGCCAGAGCTGGGGTAACCAGGCGTCGGCCGTGAGTGCCGGTGACGTCGCCAAGCTGCGCAAGCAGGTCAAGGCTGAAACCGCAGGCGCTACCGCAGCGCACTAACTGCACGCTGGCAAAACCAGGCCTGCTGCCGTAGCGATCACGGCGGCAGGCCTTTGCCATTCTTAAGAGCAGATGTGCGAGCAGTACAAGCAGGTAACTGCCTTTCTACTCACCCGACAACGCCACCTGCAACAAGTCGATCAGCAGCCGGATCTTGGCCGAGCCGCGCCGGCTGGCCGGGTACACGGCATAGATGCCGATGTCCATCTGGCCCGGGTTGGCTTCGTAACCGGGCGATACGGCCACCAGGGCGCCGCTGTCGAGGTCGCCTTGGACGAGCCAGGCCGGCAGCAGCGCCAGGCCCATGCCGTCGCACGCGGCCAGGCGCAGCACTTCGCTGTTGTTGACCGTGAGCGATCCCGTCACTTCCACCTCGGTTGTTTCCGCATCGCTGCGCAGATGCCAGCTGTGGCGGCTGGCGCCATAGGCAAACTGTAGGCAGTTGTGACCTGCCAGTTCAGCCGGGGTGCGCGGCGTGCCGTGGCGCGCCAGGTAGGCGGGACTGGCGACGATGTGGCGCCGGTGGCCGGCCAGCTTGCGGGCGATCAGGTTCGGCTGTTGTGGCGGGCTGCCGATGCGGATCGCGACATCGATCGCTTCATCGACCAGGTGGGTCACGCTGTCGGCCAGGCGCAGGTCGAGGCGCAGGCGCGGGTAGCGCTCGGCCAGGCCGGGCAGCAGGGGCGCCAGGTAGCGGATGGCCAGCGTGACGGGCGCTGCCACGCGCAGCAGGCCGTGCAGCTCGCCGTCGCCGCCGCCGGCCGCGTCGTCGGCCTCGTCGAGCGCGGCCAGGATCTGGTTGGTGTGCTCCAGGTAAGTGCGGCCGCTGTCGGTCAGGGTGATGCTGCGGGTGGAGCGGTTCAGCAGTGGCGTGCCCAGGCGCTGCTCGAGCGCATCGACCAGGCGTGTGACCGACGAGGTGGCCACGCCCAGCTGGCGGGCGGCGGCGGAAAATCCGCCATGGCTGGCCACCAGGCTGAAAGCGTTGAGTTCGGCAAAGCGGTCCATGGTGTTGTTGCGCAGCGCGCAAAAGTGTATGCGATAGCGCCCATATTATCACCGCCGTCCGAACGACCTATAGTGAATTCATACACGAATGGCTAAGGAGGCCTTATGAAACTCACTGCACACAACCAAGGTTTTGGCGCCACCATCGAAGGACTCGACCTGCGCGACGCCAACCCCGGCATGGGCCGCGACCTGCGCGCCGCGCTGGTCGAACACGGCTTGCTGGTGATCCGGGACCAGACCCTGGCGCCCGAAGAACAACTGGCCGCCACCCGCCTGTTCGGCACGCTGGAGGTGTTTCCCACCGTGCGCGGGCAATTGCCGGGCGTACCCGAAATCTTCCGCGTGGCCAGCCGGCCCGAGGACGGCCACGTCGAGGTGGGCCGTTACTGGCATTCGGACGGGTCGTTCCGCGACGATCCAACCCCGGTCAGTTTCTGGTACACGGTGGTGCAATCGGACCAGGGCGGCGACACGCTGTTTACCGACTTGCAGCAGGCATATGCCGAGCTCAACGACGAGATCCGCGCGGAATTCAACGCACTCAGTACCGCCCACCGCAACGGCGTGGTACACCCGCTGGTGCTGCGGCACCCGCACACCGATGTGCCGGGCCTATACCTGAACGTAGGCCTGACTGCCGGCGTGCTCGGCTACAACAGCGAGCAGTCGCGCGAAGTGATGGCAGCGATCGACCGCCATTATTCGCGGCCCGGCGCCAGCTACCGCCATCACTGGCTGCCCGGCGACGTGGTGGTAGCCGACAATTTAAGGGTCGCCCACAAGGCCACGCCGCTGACGGCGGACAGCCGGCGCATCCTCAACCGCACCACCGTGCGGGCCGATGGCGTGATCTGGCAGTAGGGGACGGCGCTTACCGCAGCACGGTACACATCAGCCAGATGTCGCCGTGCTCGCGCACGTCGGCCTGCAGGGTACCGAATTTGGTATCGCGGCTGTAACCGGCGGGCCCTTTTTTGAGATTGGCCGCCTTGGCAACGTCCTCCAGGCGGGCTCCGGGCAGCACGGCGATATAGGTATCGACCTCGGCGCCGCTCGCACTGATACGGGTTACGTCGAGGTTGAAAGGCCGTACCGGCTTGGGCAATTGAAAACTGTCGGCAACGCCGTCGGCGGTGGGCTTGGCGCCAAAGCGGTCGAGCGATTTTTGTACACCGACGGATTTTCCTGTGGGTAACTCGCAGCGCAGCGCTTGTTCGATAAGCACAGAAGGCGGGGCAGCATCGGCCGTCGCAGGGGCCGAAATACTGAACCATGTTGTTGCCAGCAGCAGGGCGTGCAACGAGCGTGAGGAACGGGACATGTGAGCCTTGTGGAGTGGTCGGGATCGATTTACCACTAAACATTATCATAACTGCATCACGACTTGCGCGCATCACGACGTGACTATTTCTTGCGCGCACGATTGCCCAAGCAGGCGAACAACCTTGTAAATGCGATAAACTTCTCGCTTCTCAAGATATCTTGGTCCGCATCATGCCCAATAAATCGTCGATGGACGACCAGTCATTCCGCCGCATCCTTGCCCGCAACATCACCTTGCCGCTGGCGTCCGGCGTCGTCAGCGCCGGCGTCTTCGTGATTTTGCTGATCTACCTGATCACGACCATGAACTGGGTCGAGCACAGCGAACGGGTGATCGGCAGCGCCAACGAGATCAGCAAGCAGATGGTGGACATGGAAACCGGCATGCGCGGCTACCTGCTAGCCGGTGACGAAGCGTTCCTGCAACCGTATGTGCTGTCCAAGCCCAAGGTGACTGCCAGCATCGCCAACCTGCTCACGCTGGTGGAAGACAATCCGGCCCAGGTCGATCGCCTGCGCAATATCCAGGCCCAGCACCTGGGCTGGGACAAATACGCGCAGGAAATGATCGCATTGCGGGCCGCGAACGGCGACGTGACCGGCCCGGTCAAGACCGCGCGCGGCAAAACCCAGTTCGACGAGATTCGCCGCCTGCTCGACACCTTTATCAGCACCGAGGCGCGCATGCGCCAGGAGCGCAACGACACCGCACGTACCGTCACCATCGTGGTGGCCGTCGTCTATTTGCTGCTGACATTGGGCGTGGGCGGCGCGCTGGCCTGGTTTGGCCGCCGTGAGCTGCTGGGCCTGTCCCGGGTCTATAACGACGTGCTCAAGCAACACACCGAACATGCCGACCTGCTGCAGCAGCAGGCCTGGCTGCGCACCGGCCAGAGCGAGCTGGCGCAACAGGGCATCGGCCAGATGGCGCTGCCGCAATTGTCGTCGGCGCTGCTGCAGTTCCTGGCGCGCTACATGGACGTGGTGGTTGGCGCGCTGTACCTGCGTGCGCCGGACGGCAGCTTCCACCGGGTGGCGTCGTACGGCTTCTCGGCCGAATGGGACGCGCGCGAGCAGAAAATGCATCCGTCCGAGACGTTGGTGGCGCAAGCCGCACTGGAGCGCCGCCTGATCCGCCTGGACCAGGTGCCCGCCGATTACATCCAGGTCAGCTCCGGTCTCGGTACCGGTCCGGCCGCCAGCGTCATGCTGGCGCCGCTCGACAACGACGGCGTGATCAACGGCGTGATCGAAGTGGGCCTGCTGCGCGCGATTACCACGCGCGATGTCGAATTCCTCAACCTGGTAAAAGGCAATATCGGCAACGCCATCGAGGCGAGCCATTCGCGCCAGCGCCTGCAGGAAGTGCTGGCCGAAACCCAGCAGCTGAACGAAGAACTGCAAGTGCAGCAGGAAGAACTGCGCACCGCCAACGAGGAACTGGAAGAACAGTCGCGCGTGCTGGAAGAGTCGCAGGCCAGCCTGGAAAACCAGAAAGCCGAACTCGAACAAACCAACGAACAGCTGGCCGAACAAGGCCAGGCGCTCGACCACAAGAACGCCGCGCTGACGCAGGCGCAGCAGGACCTGGAAGACCGCGCTGCCGAACTCGAGCGCGCCAGCCAGTACAAGTCGCAGTTCCTGGCGAATATGTCGCACGAGCTGCGCACGCCGCTCAACAGCTCGCTGATCCTGGCCAAGCTGCTGTCGGAAAACACCCTGGGCAACCTCAACGACGAGCAGGTCCGTTTCGCCAACACCATCTATTCGGCCGGTAACGACTTGCTCAACCTGATCAACGACATCCTCGACATCTCCAAGGTGGAAGCGGGCAAGCTGGAGCTGGTGCCCGAGCAGCTGTCGCTGCGCCACGTGGTCGAAGGCATGGCCATGGTGTTCGAGCCGCTGGCCCAGCAAAAGAAACTGGCGTTCCAGGTACAGGTGGCCGACGACGTGCCGCCGCACATGGTCTCCGACCGCCAGCGCCTCGAGCAGATCCTGAAAAACCTGCTGTCGAACGCGCTCAAGTTCACCAGCACCGGCCAGATCACGCTTAGCCTCGAGCGCGTGGGCAACGACGCGGTGGCGTTCTCGGTGCACGATACCGGCATCGGCATCCGCCCCGAAGATCAACAGGGCATTTTCAACGCGTTCCAGCAAGCCGACGGCACTACCAGCCGCAAGTACGGCGGCACCGGCCTGGGCCTGTCGATTTCGCGCGACCTGGCGCACTTGCTGGGTGGCAGCATCAGCCTGGCCTCCGAGGTGGGCCAGGGCAGCTGCTTCACCTTGACCATGCCGCTGGCATTTACCGCGCCCGAAGCCGGTCCCCGCCTGGGCAGCGCCAGCGCGCCGGCCGAGCTCGATGAAACCGGCCGTACCCATGCCCCGGTAACCCTGCCACCGGTCGCGCTACCGGCCGCCGCGCCGTGGAAGGCGATGGCGCCCAAGCCGGCTGCTGCGCCCGTCGAACCGCCACCACCGCGCGTGCGCGCGTTCGAGGATGACCGTGATTTGTTGACGGATAACGTCGCCAACCAGCGCACGGTGCTGGTAATCGAGGATGACCCCAATTTCGCCCGCATCCTGTACGACCTGGCGCACGAAAAGCAGTACCGCTGCCTGGTGGCGTTCCACGCCGACGAGGGCCTGGAACTGGCGCGCCAGTTCCGCCCGGACGCCGTACTGCTCGACATCCGCCTGCCCGACCGCTCCGGCCTGTCGGTGCTGCAATTGCTGAAAGACGACGCCACCACCCGCCACATCCCGGTGCACGTAGTATCCGGCAGCGAGAACGGCGAAGCCGCGCTGCACCTGGGCGCCATCGGCTATGCCTTGAAGCCGGCCACGCGCGACCAGTTGATGGACGTGTTCCGCCTGATCGAAACCAAGCTTACGCAAAAGATCAAGCGCGTGCTGCTGGTGGAAGACGACGACCGCCAGCGCGACAGCGTAGTGCAGCTGATCTCGGACGACGACGTGGAAATCGTCGCGGTCGGTACCGGCGAAGAAGCGCTGGCGCTGCTGCGCACCAATATCTACGACTGCATGATCATCGATCTGAAATTGCCCGACATGCAGGGCAACGAGCTGCTGCAAAAGATGGCGGCCGAACAGCTGGCGGCGTTCCCGCCGGTGATCGTGTACACGGGCCGCAACCTGTCGCGCGCCGAAGAGGCGGACCTGCACAAGTATTCGCGTTCGATCATCATCAAGGGCGCCCGTTCGCCCGAGCGCCTGCTCGACGAAGTGACGCTGTTCCTGCACAAGGTGGAAGCGGACCTGTCGTCCGAGCGCCAGACCATGCTGCGCACGGTGCGCTCGCGCGACCGCGTGTTCGAGGGCCGGCGCATCCTGCTGGTCGATGACGACGTGCGCAACATCTTCGCGCTGACCAGCGCGCTCGAGCAAAAAGGCGTGCTGGTGGAAGTGGGCCGCAACGGTTTCGAGGCAATCGAGAAAATGGATGCCAACCCCGACATCGACCTGGTGCTGATGGACGTGATGATGCCGGGCATGGACGGCCTGGAAGCGACGCGCCGCATCCGCGCCGACGCCCGCTTCGAGCGCCTGCCGATCATCGCCATTACCGCCAAGGCCATGAAGGATGACCAGGAGCAGTGCCTGGCCGCCGGCGCCAGCGATTACCTGGCCAAGCCGATCGATTTGTCGCGCCTGTATTCGCTGTTGCGCGTATGGATGCCCAACGGCGAACGGACCTGAGATGCACAGCGACACCGACATCGAGATCAAAGTGTTGATGGAAGCCATCTACATGAAATACAGCTATGATTTCCGCGACTACACGGGCGCCTCGCAAAAGCGCCGCGTGCTGCACGCCATGCGCGACATGGAGTGCGAAACCATCTCGGCGCTGCAGGCGCGCATCATGCACGAGCCGGCCGCGTTCAGCCAGCTGCTGCAATATTTGACTATCCCGGTGACGTCGATGTTCCGCGACCCCAGCTACTGGCTGGCGCTGCGCGAACAGGTGATGCCGGTGCTGCGCACGTATCCGTCGCTGAAAATCTGGATCGCCGGCAGCAGCACCGGCGAAGAAGTGTATTCGATGGCGATCCTGCTCAAGGAAGAGGGACTGTTAGAACGCAGCATGATCTACGCCACCGACATCAACCCGCAGTCGCTGGAAAAAGCCCGCAAGGGCGTATTCCCGCTCGACGCCATGCGCGAATACACGGCCAACTACCAGGCCGCCGGCGGCACCCGCAGCTTCTCCGATTACTACACGGCCGCCTACAACGCCGCCCTGTTCGACGGCGCGCTGTGCGAAAACGTCACCTTTGCCGACCACAGCCTGGCCACCGACGCCGTGTTTGCCGAAACCCATTTGATCAGCTGCCGCAACGTGATGATCTACTTTAAAAAGAAACTGCAGGAGCGCGCGTTCGGCCTGTTCCACGAGTCGCTGTGCCATCGCGGCTTCCTGGGACTGGGCAGCAAGGAGAGCATCGACTTTTCCGCCTACGGCCCCGCGTTCGAGCCGATCGTCAAGCGCGAACGGCTGTTTCGCAAGCGCTGATCATGCACGACGCCGCCACCGCGCTTGCCGCGATCGACGCCGTCCTGGCCAGCCACCGCACCCGCATCGAGGCGGTCATCATCGGCGCCTCGGCCGGCGGCGTGGGGGCGCTGCTCAAGCTGCTGCCGGGCTTGCCCAGGCAGTATGCGCCGGCCGTGGTGGCGGTGCTGCATGTGCCTGAAAATCGCCAGAGCCAGCTCGCTGACGTGTTCGCCCAGCGCATGGCGCTGCCGGTGCGCGAAGCGGCTGACAAGGAGACCTTGACGTCCGGGACGCTCTACTTTGCCGGTTCCGGCTACCATTTGTCTGTCGAGTCGGATTACTGCTTTTCGTTAAGCTGCGAAGCGCCGCGTAATTTTGCCCGGCCATCGATCGACATCCTGATGGAGTCGGCGGCCGATGCCTACGGGCCGGCCCTGATGGGCATATTACTGACCGGGGCCAACCATGACGGCGCCGCAGGCATGGCGGCCATCGGCCGCGCCGGCGGCCTCACCGTGGTGCAAGACCCGCAAGATGCCGAAGTGGCGACCATGCCGCAGGAAGCGATCCGCGTGCGCCACCCCGACCTGGTGCTGCCACTGGACGCGATCCATACATTGCTGTTGAAGCTGGAGAAGAACTGATGCAAGCCGAGCAACCGACCAAACTGCTGATCGTTGACGATCTGCCGGAAAACCTGCAAGCCCTGAACGCCGTCATCCGGGGCCCGGGCCGCGAGATCTTCCAGGCCGGTTCGGGCGACGAAGCGCTGGCGCTGCTGCTGCAGCACGACTTCGCCATGGCCTTCCTCGACGTGCAAATGCCGGGCATGGACGGTTTCGAACTGGCCGAACTGATGCGCGGCACCGAGAAAACCCGGCAAATCCCGATCGTGTTCGTCACTGCCGCCGGCAAGGAACTCAATTACTCGTTCAAGGGCTACGAGGCCGGCGCGGTCGATGTGTTGTACAAGCCGCTCGATTCGCGCGCCGTGCGCGGCAAGGTCGAGGTCTTCGTGGCGCTGTGGGAGCAGCGTGAAGCGATGCGGCGCCAGGTGCAGGCGCTCGAGGAAGCACGGCAGGCGCAGGAAGCCATGCTGGCCGAACTGAACGTGGCGCAAGCGCAGTTGCAGCGCGCGCTGGCCATGCGCGACGAATTCATGTCGATGGTTTCGCACGAAATGCGCACGCCGCTCAACACGCTATACCTGGAAACGCAATTGCGCAAGATGCAGCTCGAGCGCGGCAACATGGCGGCCTTCGGCGCCGAGCAGCTGCAGCGCATGGTCGCGCGCGACGACCGCCAGATCCAGAGCATCATCCGCCTGATCGACGACATGCTCGACGTCTCGCGCATCCGTTCCGGCAAGCTGTCGTTGCGGCCGGGCTGGGTGGAAATGTCGGGCCTGCTGCGGCGCGTGGTGCACGACCTGACGCCGCAGGCATCGACCGCCGGTTGCAGCATCGGCCTCGACGCCGGCACGCCGGTGTCCGGCTGGTGGGACGAGTTCCGCATCGAGCAGATCGTCGTCAACCTGCTGACCAACGCCATGCGCTACGGCGCCCAGCGGCCGGTGGCGGTGGTGCTCACGGTGCAGGAGGAGCAGGTGCTGGTGGAAGTGCGCGACCAGGGCCCTGGCATCGCGCCCGAGCTGCAGCAGAAAATTTTCGAACCGTACGAGCGCGGCGTGGGCAACGAAGTGCCATCTGGCCTGGGCCTGGGCCTGTACATCTCGCGCGAACTGGCCGAGGTGCACCAGGGCAGCCTGACCGTGCGCAGCGTGCCGGGCGAGGGTGCAGTCTTTACGCTGGCGCTGCCCCGCTCGGACGCGCCGCCGGTATAGGGCTTGCAAACCTGCTGAGCGTCCCGCCACGGTTTTCGAGGCCCTATGCCCGCTATCTTGAATTGGCTTCTTCGCGGCGGCGGATCAGGTAGGCGTTGACGTCGTCGATGGTGACGTGGCCGCGCTGGGCGGTGTCGATGTTGTCGAAATTTTTCTCGACCACCGACAGGCCGGCCTGGTGCGCTTCCTCGCGGTTGAGCGTGCCGCTGTTGTCGAGGTCGGCATCATTGAACCGCTTTTTCAGGTTCTGCATCGGTTGCAGGCGCAGCAGTATGGGCCCCGGACCGGTTGCCGGAGCAGGGGCGACATCGCGCTTGGGCTGGCGCATCGAGCGCGGCACATAGGCATCGGAATACGGCGTGGATACGGCCGCCTTGGCCGTCATATTCGCGGTCAGGTCGGCTGGCGCCTGGGCCTGGGCCGGCGCCATGGACAGGCTGCCGACCGTTGCCGCTGTGGCGGCTAATAATTGTAATCTCGTCATAGTTATCTCCCCCGCATCGCGTGATGCCTGGTTCAGGGTGATACTGTGAGCCGATTACGAAAAATTAGCAATCGCTGTCGTTTGCAGCCAGTACACGCGCCCGCGTGCCGGCCATGGTTGTGGCCCTAACGCATCACTTACAGGCAACAACATTATTCATTAGCTATTTGACGGTCATTGAATCAGATCTGCTATGCTGAACGAACCGCATCAAGGAGCAAGCTGGTGGAACCGCAAAATGTACAAGCTGAAGCAACGACTTCGGGCCTGATTGGCGACATCCGTGTTCTGATCAGCGATGCGCGGGCAGGACTAGCAGCCACCGTCAATTCGGCTCTGACTATGCTGTATTGGCGCATTGGCCGGCGTATACGCGCCGAGGTACTCCAAGGGATGCGGGCGGGTTATGGAGAACAGATCGTAGCTTCGCTGGCACGCCAGTTGGAAGCCGAGCATGGACGAGGCTTCGGCGCCAAGAACCTGCATCACATGCTGCGCTTTGGCGAGGTGTTCGGCGACGAGGCGATTGTCTACGCACTGAGTAGACAATTAAGCTGGACGCATTTGCGCAGCCTGATCTACATTGACGATCCGCTCAAGCGGAAATTTTATCTGGAGATGTGCCGCACCGAGGGCTGGAGCACCCGCACCTTGCAGGGACGTCTTGATTCCATGTTATTCGAACGCACGGCGCTCTCGCGCCAGCCGGACGAACTGCTAACCAGTGAACTGGAGAGTCTGCGCGATCAAGGTGTACTCGGACCGAACCTCGTGCTGAAGGATCCCTACGTGCTGGATTTTCTTGAGCTGCGCGACCGCTACCTTGAAAAAGATCTCGAAGACGCTATTCTGCGCGAACTGGAAAATTTCCTGCTAGAGCTGGGGGCCGGTTTCAGCTTTGTCGCCCGCCAAAAACGGCTGCAAATCGATAACAACGATTTTTATGTAGACCTGCTATTTTACAATCGCCGCCTGCGGCGCCTGGTCGCGATCGAACTCAAGCTCGGCGAATTCAAGCCGGCCGACAAGGGGCAGATGGAGCTTTACCTGCGATGGCTGGCGAAACATGAGCAAGAGCCTGGTGAAGCACCGCCGCTGGGCATCATCCTCTGTACAGGTAAAAACCGTGAGCAGATAGAGTTGCTGGAACTGAGCCAGAGCGGCATTCATGTTGCCGAATACCTGACTGGTTTGCCGTCTCGCCAACTGCTGGAGCAAAAACTGCAGGAGGCGGTGACCCTGTCGCGGGCGCGACTGGCAAACCGGTCAGATCCTGATCGGATCGATTTGAACCAAACCGAAGTCAAGTAAGAGACGGCGTCGGCTACCCGTGCCAAAACCCCGCATGCGCCAATCTTGCCTCGTCCTCGCGCAGCGGCCCGATCACTTCGGTCGGGCGCTGGCCGGCTGCGAAGACAGTGCGGCACGGCAGCGCCAGGGTCGGATTTTCGGGATCGCTACCGGTCAGTTGCAGCAGGCTTGCTTCCGACAGTGCGTACACGACCCTGCCCACGCCGCTCCAGTAGGTGCCGCCACTGCACATGGCGCATGGTTCGGCGTTGGCGTACAGCGTGGCCGTGGCCAGTTCGGCCGGGCCGTACTGCTGCGAGGCCAGGCGCAGCGCGTTCATCTCGGCGTGCGCGGTGCGGTCGCTCGATGACGCATTCATCGCCGACGAAATCACCGTGCCGTCGGCCGCCACGACCATGGCGGCAAACGGATGGTGGCCCTCGTCGCGCGAGCGTTGCGCCAGCGCCAGCACTTCGGTGATGAATGCGTGATCCTGCGCGGTGACGGTCATTGTGCGCTCCTTATTTTGGAATCTTGCCATCGACGCCCTGCACATAGAAATTCATCTGCAGCAGGTCCTTTTCCGGCGCGCGCACGCCAGCGGCGTACTTGACGGCGCCCGTCTGGTCCTTGATCGGACCAGTGAACGGGGCGAAGGTACCGGCGGTGAGCGCCGCCTTCTTTTCCTCGTAAATCTTGGCCGCATCGGCCGGCACTACCGCGTTCAGCTTCGACATCTTGACCATGCCTTCCTTCAGGCCGCCGCGATAGTCGCTGGTCTTCCAGGTGCCGGCGATGACCGCCTTGGCGGTGTCGATGTAGTAGCCCGACCAGTCGTTGGTGGCGGCAGTCAGGTGCGCCTTCGGTGCGAAGCGCGACATGTCGGAATCCCAGCCAAATGCGTACACGCCTTTTTCCTGCGCCACTTGCAGCGTGGCCGGCGAGTCGGTGTTTTGCGCCATCACGTCCGCGCCTTGCGCTACCAGGGTTTCCGCTGCCTGGCGTTCCTTGGCCGGGTCGTACCACGAGTTCACCCAGATCACCTTGGTCTTGATTTTCGGGTTGACGCTTTGGGCGCCCAGCGTAAACGCATTGATGTTGCGGATGACTTCCGGTACCGGGAACGAGGCGATGAAGCCGAGCGTGTTCGACTTGGTCATCTTGCCGGCCAGGATGCCGTTCAGGTACGAGCCCTCGTACAGGCGCGATTCGTACGTGGCCAGGTTCTTGGCGCTTTTAAAACCGGTGGCATGGACAAACGTGACGCCGGGCGCCGACTTGGCCACTTTTTCGGTGGCGTTCATATAGCCGAACGACGTGGTGAAAATCAGTTTATTTCCTTCGGCGACCAGCTTGCGGATCACCCGTTCGGAGTCCGCGCCTTCGGGCACGTTTTCAACAAAGGTGGTTTTCACCTGGGCGCCCAGGGCTTTTTCCAGCGCCAGGCGGCCCTGGTCGTGGGCGTAGGTCCAGCCGGCGTCGCCGACGGGGCCCACGTACACAAAACCCACCTTCAACGGCTCGGCGGCGAACGACGGGATGGCGGCGGCCAGGGTGCAGGCGGCGGCAATGGCGGTCAATGCGGTGCGGCGATTCATCATGCGTTTTCCTTGAAGGGTGAATTAAAAGTGATCAGAAGTGATATTCGGCGCGGACCATCGGCGTGCGGGCGGTGGCGCCGTTGTTGTTGCGGTCCGGGTTGCCGAACTTGTTCTTCCAGTACTGGTACTCGACGCCGACCTTGAACGTGTTCTTGCCCGCGCCGATGGCGCCGCTCATGTCGTACATGATCTGCATGTCGATATTGGTTTCCGGCGCGGTGCCGCCGCCGAATTCATTGGTGCCCTTGGCGGTGATGAAGTTGGCATAGCCCTCGAAGCTGAGCGGAATGCCGATGTCGAACGGGATGCCCCAGGCGCCGGTCAGCATGGCGTGGGTTTTATACGAGTAGCGCGGCGTGGCCTGGTTGGTGAAGGTGCTGTACGGCGCGTTCGATTCCCAGATCGCCAGCACGCTCACGTCAAGAAAGCCAGGCACGTCGAACATCAACGTCGGGCCGGCCACCACCATGCGCTTCTTGGAGTTGTAGCCGGCGTCGGTCTTGCTGTTGTAGTCGAAGCCCAGGGTGGCGCCCACGCCGCGCACGGGGCCGAAGGCGTAGCTCTTGCCGGCGATCTTGCCGAAGTCCAGCGTGTGGCGGTACACCGCGTACGCCTCGTGGGCGCCGCTGTTGGAGCCGGCCGACGACGGATCGAGATTGGACGACATCAGCAGATCGACGCTGAAGAAGTTCTTGCCATACTTGTAGCCGGAGACGTGGCTGAAGTTGACGATGTTCTTGGTGATGTCGTTGTCGTTGAACGGCTCGGCGAACTTGGTGCCGTAACGGTAGCTGAGCGACGTGTCGCTCCAGTCGGCCGCCTGGCTGGTGCCGACGGTGCTGGCGGCAAGAAGTGCGAGAACTGCGGTGCAGCGGATCAGACGTGAACGACGTGGCATGTGCGGGCTCCGGTAAGTTGATGGTCAATGCTTTCCTGTCTACCTCTTTAGCAAGGATCAGGCCAGCGTCTTTGCTGTATTTACAGGCCGCTGAGCGCCTGCGCCAGGTTCACCTTGCGGTCCTGTCCCGCCAGGTGCAGGCGCGCTTCGATTGCCAGCAGGTGGTGTTCGATCAGGTGGATCGCTTCCTTCACCTTGCCCTGTTCGATCAGCGTGGCCAGGTCCTGGTGTTCGTCGTTTTCGCACATCGCGCTGCCCGGGGTTTCGTACAGCGCGATGATCAGCGAACAGCGCGACACCAGCTCCCCCATGAAGCGCAGCAGCACGTGGTTGCCGGCCAGTTGCGCCAGCAGCAGGTGGAATTCGCCGCCCAGGCGTATCCACGCGGCGCGGTCGCCGCTGCGCCGGGCCGCATCTTCCGCTGCCAGCGCGGCGCGGATCTGCTTGAGTGAATCCGGCGTGGCATGGCGGATCACCAGCGGCACGATCTCGCGTTCGAGCGCGCGGCGGGCGGCGAAAATCTCGCGTGCCTGCTGTGGCGTGGGCGAGGCGATCACCGCGCCACGGTTGGGCCGCAGCTCGATGATGTGGTCGTGCGCCAGGCGTTGCAGCGCCTTGCGCACGGTGGTGCGGCTCACTTGATAAAGCTCGCAGAAATCGGCTTCGCCCAGGTGGGTGCCGGGCGGCAGGCGGTGGCTCATCACGGCGGTGACTACCGCCTTATAGATACGCATGTCGATGGCGGTGGTACCGCGTTTGACGGCAGCTGGATCGGCTTTGCGCGGGTCGGGCATTGTGGGGCTCCATATCAGTAGTACTGCCCGTACAAAGCAGGAAGCGTGCTAGCAGAAGCAACAAAATCGCCGCACGATTGTGTACGAAATTACTTTGTTTTGCATCCATCTGCACGCTTTTGGGGAGCGGAGCATCCCCCTTTAGTGCAGGATGCACGGAGAAGCGGCATGCTTGCTCTGAGGAGTCGGTGGCATGTTACTTGCGTCAGCTGCGGTATCCGATTTGTATACGATAAAGGACCGGCAGATGACTGAACCGCGCTTGCAGATGCTGGGCATCTCCAAGATCTATCCCTCGGTGGTGGCCAACGCCGATGTCAACCTGACCGTCATGCCCGGTGAAATTCACGCCGTGCTGGGCGAGAACGGCGCCGGCAAGAGCACGCTGATGAAGATCATCTACGGCGTGGTGAAACCCGACGACGGCCAGATCATGTGGGAAGGCCGGCAAGTGCATATCAACTCGCCGCACGATGCGCGCAAGCTCGGTATCGGCATGGTGTTCCAGCACTTCGCGCTGTTCGAAACGCTGACCGTGGCCGAGAACATTGCGCTGGCGCTCGACGAGAAAACGTCGCCGGCGGCGCTGGCGCCGCGCATCCGCGCCGTCTCGGAACAATATGGCTTGCCGCTCGATCCGGCGCGGCTGGTGCACAGCATGTCGGTGGGCGAGCGCCAGCGCGTGGAGATCGTGCGCTGCCTGCTGCAGTCGCCGAAACTGCTGATCATGGACGAGCCGACGTCGGTACTCACGCCCGACGCGGTATTGAAACTGTTCGAGTCGCTGCGCCGGCTGGCGGCGGAAGGGGTGAGCATCGTCTACATCAGCCACAAGCTCGACGAAATCCAGACGCTGTGCGACAAGGCCACCGTGCTGCGCGGCGGGCGCGTGTCCGGCACCGCGTTGCCCAAGCAGGAGAGCGCGCGGTCGCTGGCCGAGTTGATGATCGGGCGCGAGCTGCCCGTGTGCGTCAGTACGCCGCAGCAGCCGGGCGACGTGGTGCTGCATCTCGACGCCCTCAACATCGAGAGCGACGACCCGTTCGGCACGCGTTTAAAAGATATCAGCCTGGCGCTGCGCGCGGGCGAGATCGTGGGCATTGCCGGCGTTTCCGGCAACGGCCAGCAGGAGCTGCTCAAGGCCATCTCGGGCGAGCGGCCGCTGGGCCGGCGCCAGGGCGCAATCAATATGTTCGGCCAGGATGTGGGAGGACTCAACGCGGCGCAGCGGCGCCAGCGCGGCCTGGGCTTCGTGCCCGAGGAGCGGCTGGGCCGTGGCGCCGTGCCCGACCTGTCGCTGGCCGATAACGCGCTGTTGACCGGCTATGTGCCGCCGGCCACCGGCATGGTCAAACGTGGCCTGGTCAAACGCGGCGCGGTGGGCGCGTTCGCGCGCAACGTCATCGAGCGCTTCAAGGTCAAGTGCGGCGGCGAGCGGTCGGCCGCTGCCAGCCTCTCGGGCGGCAACCTGCAAAAGTTCATCGTCGGGCGCGAGATCATGCTGGCGCCGACAGTGATGGTATTTGCTCAGCCCACCTGGGGTGTCGATATCGGCGCGGCCATGCTGATCCGCCAGGCCATCATCGACATGCGCAACGCCGGCGTGGCGGTGCTGGTGCTGTCGGAGGAAATCGAGGAGCTGTTCATGCTCAGCGACCGCATCGCGGTGCTGGCCGATGGCCGCCTGTCGCGCGCGGTGCCCACGGTGGACACCAGCATCAACGAAGTCGGCGTGTGGATGAGCGGCGATTTCAACTATCAAGGCGCAGTCAAAGGAGATTCGAATGTCCCGGCTTGAAAAACGTCCCGAACCGTCCCGGCGCATGATGCTGGCCTCGCCCCTGATCGCGGCAGCGGCAATGCTGGCGACCGGCTCGCTCTTGTTCCTGTTTCTCGGCCAGGAGCCGCTGCACGCGTTCTACGTGTACTTCATCAAGCCGTGGACCACCCTGTACGGCGTGGGCGAGCTGCTGCTGAAAGCGACGCCGCTGATCCTGTGCGGCGTGGGCCTGGCCATCGGTTTTCGCGCCAACGTCAACAACATCGGCGCCGACGGCCAGCTGACGGTGGGCGCGATCGCAGCCGGCGCCGTGGCGCTGCAATTTCACGAGGTGGAGGCGTGGTGGGTGCTGCCGCTGATGATCCTGGCCGGCGCCGTGGGCGGCATGCTGTGGGCGGCAATCCCCGCCTTGCTGCGCACGCGGTTCAACACCAGTGAAATCCTGGTGAGCCTGATGCTGGTGTACGTGGCGTACCACCTGCTCAGCTACCTGGTGCATGGGCCGATGCGCGACCCGGACGGTTTTAACTTTCCGCAATCGAAAATGTTCAGCGAGTCGGCGACATTGCCATTGCTGGTGGAGGGCTTGCGGCTGAACGCGGCGTTCATCGTGTCGCTGATTGCCGCCGGTGCGGCGTGGTTCTTTTGCCGCCATACCTTTGCCGGCTACCGCATGCAGGTGAGCGGCATGGCGCCGGCCGCCGCGCTGTACGCGGGGTTCAGCGAACCGCGCAACGTGTGGCTCGCCTTCATGGTCAGCGGTGCGCTGGCCGGCGTGGCTGGCGTGGGCGAGGTGGCCGGGCCGCTGGGCCAGTTGCAGCCGTCGGTGTCGCCCGGCTATGGCTTTGCCGCCATCATCGTCGCGTACGTGGGCCGGCTGCACCCGCTGGGCGTGGTGCTGTCGGCGCTGTTGATGTCGCTGCTGTACATCGGCGGCGAGACCGCGCAAATCGAGCTGGGCGCGCCGTCGGCAATCACCGGCGTGTTCCAGGGGCTGCTGCTGTTCTACCTGCTGGCGGCCGACCTGTTCATCCACTATCGCATCAAGCCACACAAGCGAATTTCAGGAGTACCAGCATGATGACCACCGAACTGTTGATCGCCTTTTTGGCCAGCACCGCCGGCGCTGCTACCCCGCTGGTGGTCGCCTCGATGGGCGAGCTGGTGACCGAGCGCTCCGGCGTGCTCAACCTCGGCATGGAAGGCATGATGCTGGTCGGCGCCGTGGTCGGTTTCGGCGTCACGCTGGGTACCGGCAGCATGGTGCTGGGCCTGCTGGCGGCGATGGCGGCCGGCATGCTGATGGCGCTGGTGTTCGGCTTCCTGGTGCTGACCCTGCAAACCAACCAGGTGGCCACCGGGCTGGCGCTGACGCTGTTCGGCATCGGCGTTTCGGCGTTCCTCGGCCGCAGTTTCGTCGGCCAGACCGTGGAACGCATGCCCAACCTCGACATCCCGCTGCTGTCGGATTTGCCGTTCATCGGCCCGCTGCTGTTCCGCTTTGACGCCATGACTTATGCGTCCGTGGCGCTGGTGGTGGTGATTGGCTGGATGCTGGCGCGCACCCGGCTCGGATTGGTGATCCGCGCGGTGGGCGAGTCGCCGCACAGCGCGCATGCGATCGGCTTCAACGTCATCGCGCTGCGCTATGGCACGGTGCTGTTCGGCGGCGCCATGGCCGGCCTGGGGGGCGCCTACCTGTCGCTGGCCCTGACGCCGATGTGGGTGGAGGGGATGACGGCCGGCCGCGGCTGGATCGCGCTGGCGCAGGTGGTGTTCGCGACCTGGAAGCCGCGCGGCGTGCTGGTGGGCGCTTACCTGTTCGGCGGGGTCACGGTGCTGCAATTCCACGGCCAGGGCATGGGGCTGGCGATACCGTCGGAATTCCTGTCGATGCTGCCTTATGTCGCGACCATCGTGGTACTGGTATTGATCTGCCGCAATCCGCAGACAATCTTGCTCAATAAGCCAATGTCGCTGGGCCAGAACTTCAAAGCGGACTGAGCATCTGTTGTATTGCTGCAAAAAAACATCCTTTTGATACATTTGGTTAGATTCTTAAGGCGTTGTAAACGTTAATCTAGTTCCACAGGCCAGCTGCGCCTGTGGGCGCTCCCCAATCCCCGGCTCGCCTTCTTGCTCTCATAAGTCGTCAATAATTTTCCCATCCAGAACAAGCAAGCCACAAGGAGCTGCCATGCGTGTCAACACGCCCGTCACCCAGAACGAATACATCATGGAAGATGGTAAAACCATCGTCTCCAGTACCGATTTGCAGGGCAACATCAACTACGCCAACCCGTATTTTCTCGAAGTGAGCGGCTTTACCGAAGCCGAGGTGATGGGCGCGCCGCAAAACATCGTGCGCCATCCCGACATGCCGGTCGAAGCGTTTGCCGACCTGTGGACCACCATCAAGGCCGGCATGCCGTGGACCGGGCTGGTGAAAAACCGCTGCAAGAACGGCGACTATTACTGGGTGCTGGCCAATGTCACGCCCGTGATCGAGCAGGGCAAGCAGGTCGGCTACCTCTCGGTGCGCACCAAGCCGTCGCGCGAGCAGGTGCGCGCGGCCGATGCCCTGTACCGCGAGATCAAGGCCGGCAACCCGCGCGGCATGCGCATCCATAACGGTCGCGGCGTGTCGGGCGGAGTGTTGGCGCGCGCGAAAGAGTCGCTCAAGATGTCGCTCAACCAGCAGATCGCGCTGGCCACGACCATGGGCGCGAGCGTGCTGCTGATCGTGGCGCTGTGCCTGCTGACCATGGGCGAGGCCAGCCTGTACCAGGCGCGCGGCTGGCTCGGCGGCATTGCGCTCGCTGCCATTGCCGGCATGGTGTTATTTGGCCGCAGCCTGTATGTCAACGTGGCGCTGCCGCTCAAGCATGCCACCAAGGCTGCCCGCATGATGGCCGGTGGCGACCTGACCGCCCCCATCGAGGTGCGCCGCGACGACGAGATGGGCCGCCTGCTGGCCGCACTGCGCCAGACCAATATCAACCTGCACAGCATCATCGGCGACGTGCGCGCCAATTTTGCCGAGATCACTACCGCCACCACTGAAATTGCCAACGGCAACATGGACCTGTCGGGCCGCACCGAGTCGCAGGCGTCGAGCCTGCAGCAGACCGCCTCGAGCATGGAAGAACTGACGTCCACCGTGCAGATGAGCGCCAACAACGTCGCCAGCGCCAACCAGCTGGCCGAGGAGGCCAAGCAGGTGGCCGCGCACGGCGGCGAGATCGTCTCGCAGGTAGTGGCCACCATGGGCGATATCAGCACCTCGTCCACCAAGATCCTCGACATCATCGGCCTGATCGACGGCATTGCGTTCCAGACCAACATCCTCGCGCTCAATGCCGCGGTGGAGGCGGCGCGCGCCGGCGAGCAGGGGCGCGGCTTCGCCGTGGTGGCGTCGGAAGTGCGTGGCCTGGCGCAGCGCTCGGCCACGGCCGCCAAGGAGATCAAGACCCTGATCGACATGTCGATCTCCAAGGTGCAGGCCGGCACCGCGCTGACCAACAGCGCCGGCGTGACCATGGGCCAGGTGATCGAATCGGTGAGCAAGGTCTCGCGCGTGATGGCCGAGATATCGGATTCCACGCGCGAGCAGAGCACCGGCATCGGCCAGGTCAACCAGGCCGTGATCCAGATCGACGACATCACGCAGCAGAATGCCGCGCTGGTGGAGCAGGCCGCCGCTGCCGCCGGCAACCTGGTCGAGCAGGCGCGCAATGTGTCGCAGGCGATGGCCGTGTTCAAGCTTCAGCATGCGCCGCGTCCCGGCCCGCGTTCCGCCATGCCGACCGCGCGGCCCACGGCCGTAACGACCAAACCCAAGCTGGTGGCGCACGGCTAGCGGCAGGGGCTGGAAAACCCGCTGCTTTACCCGCTAGGGTTTTCGACGTCCCATGGCGGCGGAAGCGTGCCGTATCATGGCGGTTTCGATCAACGGAACATGGCATGCGTGGCACCATCATGATTACTCTGGCGGGGCAGGGCTGGGCCTTCGAAGCTGACCCTGGCGCCACCGTGCTGGCGGCGGCGCAGCAGGCCGGCATTCGACTGCCCAGCTCGTGCCGCAACGGCACCTGCCGCACCTGCCTGTGCCGGCTCGAGCGCGGCGCCATCCACTACCTGGTCGACTGGCCCGGCGTGAGCCTGGACGAAAAGCGCGAGGGCTACATTCTGCCCTGCGTGGCCGTCGCCGATACCGACCTGGTCATCGAGGCGCCCGCCGCCACGCGCCTGGCCCCACCCCGTAGCGCCGCTTGAAGGCGCGGTGGAACGCCGCCTCCGACTGGTAACCGACCAGCTCCGCCACCGCGCCCGCCGCGTGCCGTCCCCCTTCCAGTAAGCGTGCCGCCTGCGCCATGCGCAACTGCGTCAGCACTGTCAGCGGTGCGGCGCCGGCCGCCTTGCCGAACACGCGCGCAAAAGTGGCGCGCGACAGGTGGCACAGCGCGGCCAGCGTGGCCAGCGTCCACGGCTGCTGCGGCGCTTCCAGCATGGCGTGCAAGGCCGGCTGCACGCGCCGCTCGGCCAGCACCGCGAACACCCCGGGCACGTCGGGCGACTGCGCCAGCCAGGCGCGGATCAGGAGCGCGAACAGGGCCGATGCCAGTTGCCGCACGATGGCGTCCGAGCCGTCGCCGGGCGCCTCGGCCTCGGCCTGCAACAGGTCCATCACCTGGCGCAGGCCGCGCGCACCAGAGCCTGCGCCACGTACCACCAGCACCGGCGGCAGCGCCGCCAGCAGGCCGCCGTCCGGGCTGTCGCTGTCGAAGCGGAATTCCCCGCACAGGATGTCGGTGGGAGCGCCGTCGCCGTCATTACCCTTGTAGCGCAGCAAGCCGTTGCCGTTGCCGTTGCCGTGCAGCGGCGTGGCCAGCGACGGGTCGCCCACGTGCAGGCGGTGCGCGGCGCCATGCGGGAATACCACCAGGTCGCCGGCGCCCAGCACCAGGCCAGCGACGCCTTCCAGGTGGGCGGCGCCGCGCGTGACCAAGTGGTAGGGCGCCACGCCGCGCGCGGCCGGGGGATGGTCGAGCAGCCATGGCGCGCCGAAGTGGCAGCGCACATCGAGCGCGGTGCGCACGGGGTAGAGCGAGAGCAGGCGGCTGAGGGTATCCATGATCATCACGGTTGAGACGAACGAGCAAATTATAGCGCCGGATGGGCATTCATCATCTCGACGTACGCGCCTACACTGTGTCTCATACCAACCCATTCAAGGAAATCATCATGGAACGCCTGTTCAACCAGCCAGTCGATGCCGCCACCGGCAAAGCCGCCCAATTGTTTACCGCGATTCGCGGCGCGGTAGGCATGGTCCCGAATGCCTACGCCGCCATCGGCAACAACAGCCCGGTCGCGCTGGAAGCGGCGCTGGGGCTCGACGCGGCGCTGCGCAAGGGCAGCCTGTCGGCGCGCGAACTGGAAGTGGTCAAGCTGGCAGTGAGCGAGATTGCCGGTTGCGATTACTGCCTGGCGGCGCACACACTGTTCGCCGGCAAGCTGGGGCTGGCGCGCGAGACCATCGTCCAGGTGCGCCGCAATCAGGCCACCGGCGACGCCCGCCTCGATGCGCTGACCAGCTTTGTCCACAGCGTGGTGGCCACGCGCGGCGAGGTGCCGGCCCCGGTGGTGGCGACGGTGCGAGCGGCCGGCTACACCGATGCGCAGATTGTCGATACGCTGCTGGCGGTGACGTCGATCACTTTTACCAACCTGTTCAACCGGGTCAATGCGACCACGCTGGACTTCCCGGCTGCCGACTAATCGCTACCCGCCCTGCGGACCGCTGCCTTTCCTCAGGCGGTCGAGCAGGGCATCGGTGGAGGCGCTCAGCGGCACGCCGTGGCGGCGCAGCAGCTGGATGTGCAGCACCAGGTTTTCCAGTACCAGCTTGGCTGCCACCGCCAGCAAAGTCAGTTGCTTGTCTTCCTCGCTGAAGTTGTCCATGGCCTCGGCCATCTCGCACAGGTGGTTGGCGATCAGGCCGCGCAGTTCCTGCTCCGCGAACGGCAGGTCGGCGAAATCGATCGGATCTTCCTGCTCCACTTCCTGCATCAGCAGTTCCAGCTCTTGTGGCGTAATCGACATGCGGGGCTCCGATGGTAGTTGACGCCATGTCATTCTAGCGAATCGCCTGCCATTTCGCGCTAGAATCGACCGCAACTTCGCGACGAACTTCACCCCATCATGGCGCGTCTGATCTTTACCCGGCAGCTGGCCCGTTTCATGGAAGTGCCGCAGGTGGACACCGATGCGGCCGACCTGCGCAGCGCACTCGAAGCCGCGTTCGCCGTGGAACCGCGCCTGCGTGGCTATCTGCTCGACGAGCAGGGCCGGCTGCGCGAGAACGTCGTCGCCTTCATCGACGGCCGCATCGCGCGCGACCGCGAGGCCTTGCGCGATGCACTGGCGCCCCATGCACAGGTCCATATTCTGCAAGCACTGTCAGGAGGTTAGCATGTCCGACCACGCTGTCCTTGCCACCCGCAAGGGACTGTTTGAACTGTACCGCACCCACGAAGCATGGCACCTCGGCTGCCAGCATTTCGTCGGCGACCCGGTGTCGATGCTGCTGGCCGACCGCCGCGACGGCGCCCTGTACGCTGCGCTCAACCTGGGCCACTTCGGCGCCAAGCTGCACCGGCGCGATGCCGGCAGCGACACATGGGTGGAAGTGGCCACGCCGGCTTTTCCACCGAAGCCGGACAGCAGCGACGACAAGACCGACTGGACCGTCAAACAGGTCTGGTCGCTGGCGGCCGGCGGCCCCGATCAACCGGGCGTACTGTGGGCCGGCACGCTGCCGGGCGGCCTGTTCCGATCGAGCGATCGCGGCGCCAGCTGGCAGCTGGTGGAAGCGTTGTGGAACGTGCCCGAGCGGGCGCAATGGATGGGTGGCGGCTACGACGTGCCGGGGTTGCATAGCATTTGCGTCGATCCGCGCGACAGCCGGTCGGTACTGGTCGGCGTGTCGTGCGGCGGCGCCTGGCTGACCAATGATGGCGGCGCCACCTGGTCGCTGCGCGCGCATGGCATGCGCGCCGACTACATGCCGCCCGAGCTGGCCAACGAGGGCGCCATCCAGGACCCGCACCGCATCGTGCGCTGCACGGGCGAGCCGGACAAGCTGTGGTGCCAGCATCACAACGGCATCTGGCGCAGCGTCGATAACGGCGCCTCGTGGACCGAGGTGCGCTGCGACGTGTCGTCGTGCTTCGGCTTTGCGGTGGCGGTGCATCCGCTTGACGGTGAGACCGCGTGGTTCGTGCCGGCGGAAAGCGACAGCCGCCGCTATGCGCCGCATGCCGCGCTGGCCGTCACCCGCACCATCGACGGGGGCCGGCACTTCACTGCCTGGCGCGGCGGTCTGCCGCAGCGGCACTGCTACGACCTCGTGTATCGCCACGGCCTGGCCGTGAGCGACGACGGCCAGCGCGTGCTGATGGGTTCGACCACGGGTGGGGTGTGGCTGTCGGAAGACGGCGGCGGCCAGTGGCAGACGGTGTCCACTACCTTGCCGCCCGTTTATGCGGTGGCGTTCGTGCCGTAATACGCCAGGAACATGTCCACCGTTGCCTCCACCACCGTGGTCTGGGTGGCCGTGTCGAGCGGCGGCTGATTGAGCGTGACCTGCGGCCAGAAGGCGAAGGTCTTGAGCTGGCCGTGCAACATGTGCGAGGCCAGCAGCGGGTCGTCCGCGCGCAACTTGCCATCGGCCTGCGCGGCGCGCAGCCAGCGCGTAATGCCTTCTTCCTTGGCGCTCAGGCGCGCCACCATGTCGTGGGCGCGCTCGGGCGAGTGGATCGCCTCGGCAATCGCCACCCGCGCCAGGTCGAGGAAATACGCGTCCTTGAGCATTTCCATTTTTTTCCACAGCATGTCCAGCAACTGCCCGCGCAGGGGCAGGGCGCTGTCGTACGGCGTGTCTTCCAGCGACGAGGTGCTGCACCACAGCTGCTGCAGGATGTGCGCGAACAGCTCATCCTTGCTGGGGAAGTGGTTGTACACGGTGCGCTTCGATACACCTGCCGTGGCGGCGATCTTGTCCATGCTGGTCGATTCGAAACCGCTGACGCGGAACTCGGCAATGGCGGCATCGACGATGGCCTGGCGCTTGCGGTCGGTAAGCTTGATGGGAGCATTCATGCAGCTATTTTACACCCACCGGTTTACTTTCTCAAAAATCGGAACTACACTGTGTAGTGTATTTTCCACCTTGAGGATTCCCATGGCTTATCCGTCCGTCATTGCAGAAGCTGCAACCAACAACCTTGATGCGCTGACTGCGCCCGGGGCGCCGCGTACGCGCAACGGCCGGTTTAGCAATCCGGGGCGGATGCACAAGATGGGACTGCTCAAGGGGCTCAGCATCATGGTGCGCATGTTGTTCGACAAGCCGGCCGACACCGTGCCGCGCGCTGCCATTCCCGTTCATGCGATGACGCAGCAGCAACTATTGGCTGCTCCGGATCGCACCCTTTACCGCCTCGGCCATTCGACCGTGCTGCTCAAGCTCGACGGCGGCTTCTGGCTCACCGACCCGGTGTTCTCGGAACGCGCCTCGCCGCTGCAGTGGGCCGGTCCCAAGCGCTTCCACCAGCCGCCGATCAGCCTGCAGGACCTGCCGCCGCTCAAGGGCATCATCCTGTCGCACGACCATTACGACCACCTCGATCATGCGGCAGTCATGGCGCTGGCGCCCAGGACCGAGGTGTTCATCACCCCGCTGGGGGTGGGCGACCGCCTGATTGCCTGGGGTATTCCGGCTGGCAAGGTTCGCCAGCTGGGCTGGTGGCAAAGCACGCAGGTCGATGGCATTCGCCTGCTGGCCACGCCTACCCAGCATTTCTCGGGCCGCGGCCTGACCGACCGCAACAAGACGCTGTGGGCGTCGTTCGTGATCGAGGACCGCGAGGCGCGCATCTTCTTTTCCGGCGACAGCGGCTATTTCGACGGCTTCAAGGAAATCGGCCGCCGCTACGGCCCGTTCGATCTGACCATGGTGGAGACCGGCGCTTACGATCCGCAATGGCCCGACGTCCACATGCAGCCTGAGGAATCGCTGCAAGCCCATATCGACTTGCGCGGCAAGGTGATGCTGCCGATCCATAACGGCACGTTCGATTTGTCGCTGCACCCGTGGCACGATCCGTTCAGCCGTATTGCCGAGCTGGCGGCCGAACGGCGGCTGCCGCTGGCCACGCCGGAAATCGGCATGCCGATATCCATCATGGCGCCGTTGGAGACGGTGGCGCAGCAGCAGTGGTGGGCGCCGCTGGTGGCGCAGGAAGCTGCCGCCCGCGCAGTCTCAACGTAAGAAACGTCAGGCGGTGACGTTGATGAACTTGCCGATGGTCTGGCCCAGGGAATTGACCTGGGTCCGGCTGGCGGCAAATAATCCCGGCAGGGCCTGCTCGGCCCGCGAGGGATTTTCGATGGCGCGGTTGAGATTGAACGCAGGCGCGGGCTCGAGCGCAGGACGCGCGGCCTGGGTGCGCTCGCGCTGGTTTTGCGCCAGCGCTTCGCGGTCCCGGCTCAGCTGATTCTCGCTCTGGTCCAGGCGGGCCGCATCCTGGTTCACGCGCGTTTCTCCCTGCTGTACCTGGCGCTCGGCCCGGACAACTGCGGATTGCAATGCGTTAATAGAAGTTACGGTCACCACGACATATTTCCTTCAATCAAGAACTGCGGGCATGGCAGTGCAGATTTGACATCACTCAAGGAAAGATTAGGCCAGAAAAACCAAAAAGGCAAGGAGGCAACATGAAATATGGCGGACGTGGCGTTGGCCGCATCGCTGGCAGGTTTTTTGCCGATTTTTGTTGTATTTATTGCGATTAACATCTGTTGTCATGGCGGCAGCGTTGGCCACCCCGCTATAATCAATGATCAACATTGAATGTTACCCTATGAACTTGCAGCGCCTCGCTAATTTTCTCGGGATGTCGAAAACGACCGTGAGCCGGGCCTTGAACGGGTATCCCGAAGTCAACGTCAAAACCCGGGAACGCGTGCTCAAGGCGGCCCAGGATGCCGGCTACCAGCCCAATCCCATGGCGCGCAGCCTGGCGCTTGGACGCAGCAACGTCTATGGCCTGATCTTCCCCCTGCTCACTGCCGACCTGGCCGACCCGATGTTTCTCGACGTGGTGGCCGGCATGTCCGGCGCGCTCGAAACCTTCAACAAGAACCTGATCCTCGCTCCCGTCTCCCCCGGCACCGAGCAGCGCGCCTACCAGCAGATCGTGCGCGGGCGCCGCGTCGATGGCCTGGTCGTCTCGCGCACGCTGGTGCACGACGAGCGCATCGCCTTCCTGACCCAAGCCAAGTTCCCTTTCATCGCCCACGGCCGCACCCAGCAGGATGCGCCGTACGCGTGGTTCGACTACGACCACGCCGCGGGCGTGGAGCTGGCGCTCGAACGCCTGCTGGCGCTGGGCCACCGCCGCGTGGCGCTGGTAAGCGCTTCGCTGGACATGAATTTTGCCCGCGAGCGGCGCGACAGCTTCATGGCGTCGATGGCGGCCGCCGGCCTGGCGGTCGATCCGCGCTACCTGATCGCCGACTGCATCGACCGCCGCAGCGGCCATCACGCCATGCAGCAGTTGCTGGCCTGCTCGCCGCGACCGAGCGCCGTTATCGTTGACAACCACATGTCCGGCGCCGGCGTGGTGCGCGCCATGCGCGACGCCGGCATCGAGATGGGCAAGGACATGTCGGTGGTAGTGTGGGGCAGCATGGCCGACTCGCTGGCCGGCGGCAACGTCGCCACCATCGACCAGCCCGAACCACGCAAGGCCGGCGCGCGCATGATCGAAATGCTGCTGGCGCTGGTCAATGGTACGCCACCGGCCGACTTGCAGGAGATGTGGCAGCCGGTGTTGTTGCCGGGGGCGACGATCGGGGTGTGTAGCGAGAATTGATGCTGTCTTCAGCGACATTCGCGCAGATAGATCGGCAGAAATGAATAGCAAGTTTTCGAGGTTTCTCACAGGAGAATCCTCGATTTTGAATAGCAAGGTGAATAGCATTCAAGCTGAAGTCGCCGTCGCTTCGATCTCGAACAACATCCCGTCGAGCGCCAGGCGCGGTACCGGAATCAGGGTGCAGGCTGGTGGCGGGGCGTCGCCCCAGGCGGCGCGCAGCGCGGTGCTGAAGATGGCGAGCTTGGCTTCGTCGTGGCCGACGATCAGCGCGGTCACCTTGGCCACTTGCGCCACGGTGGCGCCGGCCGCTTGCAGCGCGGCGCGCAGGTTGGCCAGTGCTTGCGCCACCTGCGTGGCAAAATCTTCCGACAGCACACCGTTGACGTCTTCGCCGCCCTGGCCGGCGATATAGACCAGCCGCGCGGGGGCGTTGGCGACGACGACGTGGGTGTAGCCGTTGGGGCGCGGGTCGTACAGGGTTGCGGGATTGATGAATTGCATGGAAGCCTCCTTGGTGATCAATCCCGCCAGTGTAAAACCTCAATGTAAGTTGAGGTCAAGCGGCTTACATATTGCGGCGATACTGTCCTCCCACCTCGAACAGGGCCGTGGTGATCTGGCCGAGCGAACAGACCCGCACCGCATCCATCAGCCGCTCGAACACGTTGGCGTTGGCAATCGCGGCCTGCTGCAACGCTGCCAGCGCTTGCGGCGCTTCGTTGGCATGGCGTGCGTGGAAGTCGGCCAGGCGGGCCAGTTGCGACTGCTTTTCGTCGTCGGTGGAGCGCGCCAGTTCGATTTTTTGCGGCGCTTCGCTGGTTTTCGGATTGCGGAAGGTGTTCACGCCGACGATGGGCAGGGTGCCGTCGTGCTTCTGGTGCTCGTACAGCATGGACTCCTCCTGGATCTTGCTGCGCTGGTAGCCGGTTTCCATCGCGCCCAGCACGCCGCCGCGTTCGGCGATGCGCTCGAATTCCTGCAGCACCGCTTCCTCCACCAGGTCGGTCAGCTCGTCGAGGATGTACGCACCCTGGTTGGGGTTCTCGTTCTTGGCCAGGCCCCACTCGCGGTTGATGATCAGCTGGATCGCCAGCGCGCGGCGCACCGATTCGTCGGTGGGCGTGGTGATCGCTTCGTCGTAGGCGTTGGTGTGCAGCGAATTGCAGTTGTCGTAGATGGCGATCAGCGCCTGCAAGGTGGTGCGGATGTCATTGAAGTCGATCTCCTGCGCGTGCAGCGACCGGCCCGACGTCTGCACGTGGTACTTGAGCTTTTGCGAGCGGTCGTTGGCGCCGTACTTGTCGCGCATGGCCACGGCCCAGATGCGGCGCGCCACGCGGCCCAGCACCGTGTATTCGGGGTCCATGCCGTTAGAGAAGAAGAACGACAGGTTCGGCGCAAAATCGTCGATGTGCATGCCGCGCGCCAGGTACGCCTCCACGAACGTGAGGCCGTTCGACAGCGTGAACGCCAGCTGCGAGACCGGGTTGGCGCCCGCCTCGGCGATGTGGTACCCGGAGATCGACACCGAGTAAAAATTGCGCACCTGGTGGTCGACGAAATACTGCTGGATGTCGCCCATCACCTTCAACGAAAACTCGGTGGAGAAGATGCAGGTGTTCTGGCCCTGGTCTTCCTTGAGGATGTCGGCCTGCACCGTGCCGCGCACGTTTTGCAGCACCCACGCACGGATGCTGGCCGCTTCGTCGGCATCGGGCTGGCGCCGGTGTTCGGCCACGAATTTATCGATTTGCTGGTCGATGGCCGTGTTCATGAACATGGCCAGGATGGTAGGCGCCGGGCCGTTGATGGTCATCGACACCGACGTCGAGGGGCTGCACAAATTGAAACCGTCGTACAGCACCTTCATGTCGTCGAGCGTGGCGATCGATACGCCCGAGTTGCCCACCTTGCCGTAGATGTCGGGGCGCAGGGCCGGGTCGGCGCCGTACAGCGTGACCGAATCGAAGGCGGTGGACAGGCGCTTGGCATCCATGCCGGTGGAGACCAGCTTGAAGCGGCGGTTGGTGCGGAAGGCGTCGCCCTCGCCGGCAAACATGCGGGTAGGATCTTCGCCCTCGCGCTTGAACGGGAACACGCCGGCCGTGAACGGGAACGATCCCGACACGTTTTCCAGCATCAAAAAGCGCAGCACCTCGCCGTGATCTTGGTAGCGCGGCAGCGCCACCTTGCGGATGCGCGTGCCCGACAGCGTATGCTGGACCAGTTTGGTGCGCAGTTCCTTGTCGCGGATGGTGGTGACGTAATCGTCGCCGGCGTACGCGGCCTGCAACGCCGGCCACTGCGCCAGCAGCTTTTTGGCGCCGGCATCCATGGCGCTGTCGCGTTCCAGGATCACGTCGTCGAAGTCGGCAAGGCTGATGGATTTGCCGGCGGCGGCCAGCATGCGTTTCGACTCGGTCAGTTGCTGGCGCTCGCGGGCCAGGGTGACCTGTTTGCGCGTGTGGCGGTGATAGCCGCGCACGGTGTCGGCGATTTCGGCCAGGTAGCGCGCGCGGGCTGGTGGCACGATCACGTTCTTGCCGCTCGAGTGGCGCGCAGTCTCTGGCGCGAGCCTGCCGGCGGTCGTGCGCAGGCCGAAGCGGGCCAGGAGCGGCAGCAGGCCCTGGTACAGGGCGGTGACGCCGTCGTCGTTGAAGCGCGAGGCCTGGGTGCCGTACACCGGCATCTCGTGCGACGGCGTGCTCCACAATTCCCGGTTGCGCTGGTACTGCTTGGCGACGTCGCGCAGCGCGTCGAGCGCGCCCTTGCGGTCGAACTTGTTGATCGCAATGATGTCGGCAAAATCGAGCATGTCGATTTTTTCCAGCTGCGACGCGGCGCCGAACTCCGGCGTCATCACGTACATCGACACATCGACGTGCGGCACGATGGCGGCGTCGCCCTGGCCGATGCCGGACGTTTCCACGATCACCAGATTGAAGGCGGCCACCTTGCAGGCGGCGATCACGTCGGGCAGCGCCTGCGAAATTTCGGAGCCGGCGTCGCGCGTGGCCAGCGAGCGCATGAATACACGTGCCTGGCCGTTCCAGGGATTGATGGCGTTCATGCGGATGCGGTCGCCAAGCAGCGCGCCGCCGGACTTGCGGCGCGACGGGTCGATCGAGATCACGGCGATATGCAGGGCGTCGCCCTGGTCGAGGCGGATGCGGCGTATCAGTTCATCGGTCAGCGACGACTTGCCGGCGCCGCCGGTGCCGGTGATGCCGAGCACGGGCACCGCCAGGCCGGCAGCAGCAGCGAGCAGCGCGGTGCGCAGCGCTGGCCCGGCGCTGCCGTTTTCCAGGGCCGTGATCAGCTGCGCCAATGGCCGGTGGCGGCCTGCCACGTCGCCATCCGTGAGCGGCGCGAGCGACGTGGGCGAATACTGCGACAGGTCGATATCGCACTGCGCCACCATCGACTCGATCATGCCCACGAGACCCATGCGCTGGCCGTCCTCGGGGCTGAAGATGCGGGTGACGCCATAGGCATGCAGTTCGGCGATTTCCTCGGGCACGATCACGCCGCCGCCACCACCAAACACCTTGATGTGGGCGCCGCCGCGCTGGCGCAGCAGGTCGATCATGTACTTGAAATATTCGACGTGGCCGCCCTGGTAGCTCGAGATCGCAATGCCCTGCACATCCTCGGCCAGGGCGGCGGTCACCACTTCGTCCACCGAGCGATTGTGGCCCAGGTGGACCACTTCGACACCGTTCGATTGCAGGATGCGGCGCATGATGTTGATCGAGGCGTCGTGGCCGTCGAACAGCGAGGCGGCGGTGACAAAACGGATTTTGTTGGCTCGCTGTTGCTGTTGCTGCTCTGCAGCGGCGGCCAGTCTTGGCGTGGAGAGGTCGTTCATGGATATCCTTTCTATGCTGCGCGCTGCTGGGCAAATTGCGCCAGCAGGCGTGCTTTATCGGTGCGGAAGGTGGCGACTGCCTGCTCCTTCACATGGCCGAAGCCCCGTACTTTTTCCGGCAGCGTGGCCAGTTCGACTGCCAAAGCATGGTTGTCTGGTGTGAGCTGGGCCAGCAAGGCGCCGACCATTTCGCGATACTCGGTGATCAGCGCGCGCTCCATCTTGCGCTCGGCCGTGTAACCGAAGAGGTCGAACGCGCCGCCGCGCAAACCTTTGAATTTGGCCAGTAACTCGAACGCCTTCCACATCCACGAGCCGAATTCCGCTTTGACCAGGTGGCCCTTGGCGTCCTTCTTTGCCAGCAGCGGCGGCGCCAGGTTGAATTTCACCGAAAAATCGCCGTCGAACTGCTGCTTCAGTTGTTCGACAAAGCGGCCATCAGTGTACAGCCGCGCCACTTCGTATTCGTCCTTGTAGGCCATCAGCTTGAAATAGTATTTCGCGACTGCCGTGGACAGCTTGTTGCCGAGTCCCAGCGCGGTTTCGCGTGCGCGCACGGTGGTCACCAGGTCGCTGTACCGCGCCGCATAGGCGGCGTCCTGGTAGGCGGTCAGAAACGCCACGCGCTTGGCGACGACGGTATCGAGACTCTGCGGCATGTGCAGCACCACCGCCTGCGCCGGCGTGGCCACGCGTTCCACCCGCGCCAGGTCAAACGCCGCGCGCCGGCCCCAGAGGAAGCTTTGCTGGTTCGATGCCACGCCCACCCCATTCAATTCGATTGCGCGCAGCAGCGCCGCTTCGGATAGGGGAATGCGGCCGCGTTGCCAGGCGTAGCCGAGCATGAACAGGTTGGCCGCGATCGAGTCGCCCATCAGCGCGGTGGCCAGCCTGGTCGCGTCGATGAAGTCGGCCGCGCCGTCACCCACCGATTGCGCGATCAGCGCCTGCACTTCTTCGGCCGGGTACTGCCAGTCGGCATCCTGCGCGAAGGTGCCCGGCGGCTGCTGGTGCAGGTTGACGACAGCGAGCGTGCGGCCGGCGCGCATCTTCGAGATGGCGTCGGCGGCGCCGGCGGTGAGCATGTCGCAGCCGAGCACCAGGTCGGCCTCGCCGGTGGCGATGCGCTGGGCGCGCAGGTGCGCTGGCGTCCTGGCGATTTTCACGTGCGACGTCACGGAGCCGTTTTTTTGCGACATGCCGGTCATGTCCAGCACCGACGCGCCTTTGCCTTCCAGGTGCGCGGCCATGCCGATGAGGGCGCCGACGGTGATCACGCCGGTGCCGCCGATGCCGTTGATCAGGATGTTGTACGGCTGGTCGCACGACGGCAAGACGGGCGCTGGCAGCGGGCCGAAGTCGTCGCTCCGGGCAGCGCCGGCGCGGCTCTTCTTGAGCGTGCCGCCTTCCACCGTCACGAAGCTGGGACAGAAGCCCTTGGCGCACGAATAGTCCTTGTTGCACGACGACTGGTCGATGGTGCGCTTGCGGCCGAACTCGGTTTCCCTGGGCAGGATGGACACGCAGTTCGACTGCACGCCGCAGTCGCCGCAGCCTTCGCACACGGCTTCGTTGATGACCATGCGCTTGGCCACGTCTGGATAGTCGCCCTTTTTGCGGCGGCGGCGCTTTTCGGCGGCGCAGGTCTGGTCGTAGATCAGCACCGACACGCCGGCCACCTCGCGCAGTTCGCGCTGCACCGCGTCCATGTCCTTGCGGTCGTGCAGCGTGATGTGGGCGGGCAGGGCGCTGCGGTCGTGGTAGCGCGCCAGGTCTTCGGTAACCAGCGCGATGCGCTGCACGCCTTCGGCCGCCATTTGCCGCGCGATCAGCGGCACCGACGTGATGCCGTCCACCGGCTGGCCGCCGGTCATGGCCACCGCGTCGTTGTACAAGATTTTATACGTGATGTTGACCTTGGCCGCCAGCGCGGCGCGGATCGCCAGGTAGCCCGAGTGGAAATAGGTGCCGTCGCCCAGGTTCTGGAACACGTGCGGGATGGTGGAAAACGCCGCCTGGCCGATCCACGGCGCACCTTCGCCGCCCATGTGGGTGGTGAGCTTGTTGAATTCGGGGTAAATCGAGGTGGCCATGACGTGACAGCCGATGCCGGCCAGCGCCAGGCTGCCTTCCGGCACCTTGGTGGACGTGTTGTGCGGACAGCCGGAACAGTAGAAGGCGGGCCGGAACGGCGTGTTGACGGCGCGCGTCAACACCGCGTCCTTGGCGTCGAGGAAGTCGAGCCGCGCGGCGATCTGTTCGCACGTGGCCGCGTCGAGGTCGAACCGCTTGATCCTGCTGGCGATCACGCGGGCCACCTGCGACACCGAAAAATCGGCCTTCGAGGTAAGCAGCCATTCGCCGCGCGGCGCCACCCATTCGCCTTTTTCGTCGAACTTGCCGATCACGCGCGGGCGCACGTCGTCGCGCCAGTTGTACAGCTGTTCCTTGAGCTGGTATTCGACGATCTGGCGTTTTTCCTCGACCACCAGGATTTCGTCGAGCCCTTGCGCGAACTCGCGCACGCTGTCCGGTTCCAGCGGCCAGGGCATGGCCACCTTGAACAGGCGCAGGCCCACCCTGGCGGCCATGGCTTCGTCGATGCCCAGTTCTTCCAGCGCTTCGAGCACGTCGAGGTACGATTTACCGGACGCGATGATGCCAAGCTTGGCATCGGAGCTGGTGATGGTGGTGTGGTTGAGGCGATTTTCGCGCGCGTAGGCCAGCGCCGCGTAAATTTTATAGTCCTGCATCAGCGCTTCCTGGTTGCGCGCCTGGCGCCCCAGCGGAATGCTCGACAGCCGCGCGTTCAAGCCGCCTTCGGGCATGACGAAGTCGCGCGGGATGTTAGCTTGCACGCGGAACGGATCGGCATCGACCGAGCTTGACGATTCCACCGTGTCGGCCAGCGCCTTGAACGCCACCACGCAGCCGGAAAAGCGCGACATGGCCCAGCCATGCACACCGAGGTCCAGGTATTCCTGCACATTGCACGGGTACAGCACGGGGATCATCGACGCCGAAAACAGGTGGTCGGACTGGTGGGGCAGGGTGGACGAATACGCGCCATGGTCGTCGCCGGCCACCAGCAGCACGCCGCCGTATTGCGAGGTGCCGGCATGGTTCATGTGCTTGAAGACGTCGCCGCAGCGGTCCACGCCGGGGCCCTTGCCGTACCACATGGCGAACACGCCGTCGTACTTGGCCTCTCCGATCAGGTCCACCTGCTGCGAACCCCATACGGCGGTGGCGGCCAGGTCTTCGTTCACGCCCGGGACGAACTGCACGTGGTGCGCGGCCAGGTGCGGCTGCGCCTTCCACAGGTTTTCGTCGAGGCCCCCGAGCGGCGAGCCGCGATAGCCGGAAATGAAGCCGGCGGTGTTGAGGCCCGCAGCCTGGTCGCGCACGCGCTGCATCAGCGGCAGGCGCACCAGCGCCTGGACGCCGGACAGGAAAATGGGGCCGCTGGTAGCGGTGTACTTGTCGTCGAGGCCGACGTCGAGGTTGACGGCGGCGCTGCCGTCGGAATGAGCATCAGGCTGAGCTTCAGTCAGCGTACGCCCGGTGGTGTCGTCTGGCATGGCGGTGTCTCCGTTATGTGCCGTTCTTGCCCGGCCCTGCGGGCGCCGGGTAGGCGCGCCAGGATCGGGCTGTGGGCCGCATGGTGGCGGCGCTCGCAAATAGTTTAGGCTTAAATTACCTGCTTTGTAGCGCAGTATGGGCGCGTTGACCCCGGCGTGGAAATACCGTTTGCGGATGGGGGTATAAGGAAAAGTGATGGGTTGGCGCGGTGCTGCGGCTGCGCGGGAATGACGGATCTTGGGCTGGCGGTTCGTGACTGGTGCTTAGCCGTCGATCACGGCGGCGCCGGGCCAGGCGCCATTGGCGCACAAGTCATCGCACACGTGCCGCACCAGCGTGCTGACCGCATTGGCAGCGGTGGTAAGCGGGATATTTTTCGATGCGCATAACACCACCGTGCGCGACATGGCGGGCTCGCAAATCGCCTGCGCCCGCAGCGTGCCGCGCTGTAATTCGTCCAAGACCGGCGCCGACGGCAAAATGGTCGCACCCAGATCGGCCAGCAAAGCCGATTTTAAAATCGCAATCGAATTGATTTCGATCACCGACGACAGCGCCAGGCCGGCGCTGCGCAGTACGCTTTCGATGCGCGGCCGCACGCCGTGCTGCAAGCCGGGCAGGATCAACGGCGTTGCCACCGCTTCGCGCAAGGTCAGCGCGCGCTGGCCCAAAGCGTACGGGGCGTCGGCACGGCAGATGAAGCGCAGTTCTTCCTCGACCAGCGCCGTGGTGGCGAACTGGCCCAGCTGGCCGTCGTCGAACAGCACCGCCAGGTTGACCCGGCCCGAGCGCAGTTGCTCGTTGAGGTTGCCGGTCAGCTCTTCGGTCAGTTGCAGCGTGATTTCGGGATAGCGGGCGCGCGCAGCGGTGAGCAGCGGCAAGGCCAGCGCGCCGGAAATGCTGTGCGGCAGTCCCAGGGTAACGCTGCCGCTGGGACGCTCGGCCGATTGCACCACGGCCGAGCGGGCGTCGGCCACCTGCTTGAGGATCGCCTGGGCGTGTTCATAGAAAATTTTGCCGGCGTCGTTGCTCAGCATGCCCTGCGCCGAGCGGTGCAGCAGTTGCACGCCCAGTTCTTCCTCGAGCTGGCGCAGTTGCTGGGTCAGTGCCGGCTGCGCCACGTGCAGCGCCAGCGCCGCGCGCGACAGCGAGCCGTGATCGACGATAGCAACAAAATAGCGAAGTTGGCGCAGTTCCATGTTTGTTGCAGTAGTCCGACAAGCGCGGTGAAAGGATCGTGCCGCACAGTGTAGCACCGGCTCCTGGTGATCCTGACGAGACACTATTTGTTATACTCGATTCAGGTTTTCCGCATTTCTTCCAGCCTTGATAACGGGTGCCCGTATGTTCAAGAAAGTCGACGCGTCGCAGCTCAAGGTGGGCATGTTCATCCAGGACCTCAGTTGCGACTGGATGGCCCACCCGTTCGTGCGCAACCGGTTCCTGATCACCAGCGATGCCGAGATCCGCAAGATCATCAACGCCGGCATCCACGACGTGGTGATCGACAGTGACAAGGGCCTGGACGTGGAGGCGCCCACGCTGGCCGAGGCGCAGGCGGCCACCGAGCGCGAAATCATCGATCTGATCGCCAAGTCGCCGGTGGTCACGCGGGTGGCGCTGGGCGAGGAAATGCGGCGCGCAGCGCACATCCGCCACCAGGCCTCGACCCTGGTGCGCTCGGTGATGCAGGACGCGCGCCTCGGCAAGGCTATCGAGCTCGACCAGGTGACGCCGGTGGTGCAGACCATTACCGAATCGATCCTGCGCAATCCCGGCGCGCTCACCGGCCTGCTGCGCATCAAGAACGCCGACGACTACACTTTCCTGCATTCGGTCAGCGTGTGTACCTTGCTGGTGGCCTTTTGCCGTTCGCGCAATCTTGATGCCGAGACCACCCACCAGGCCGGCCTGGGCGGGCTGCTGCACGACACCGGCAAGGCGCTGGTGCCGGACGCCATCCTCAACAAGCCGGGCCCGCTCACCGACGAGGAATACGAGATCATCCGCCGCCATCCGCAGGACGGCTACGACCTGCTGCGGCAGTCGCCCGAGATCGGCCCGATTCCGCTCGACATTACCTTGCACCACCACGAGCGGCGCGACGGCAGCGGCTATCCGAACCGCCTGGCCGAAGGCCAGATCAGCGACATGGCGCAAATGGCGGCCATCGTGGACGTGTACGACGCCCTGACGTCGGACCGCTGCTACCACAAGGCCATGCCGGCGGCTGCTGCGCTGCGCAAGATTTACGAGTGGAGCAAACACCATTTCAACCCGCAGTACGCGCAGGAATTCATGCGCTGCATCGGCATTTACCCGGTGGGAACCATGGTGATGCTGGAATCGGGCCGCCTGGGCGTGGTGATCGAGCCGCACGAGACCAACCTGCTGGCGCCCAAGGTCAACGTGTTTTTCAATACCAGGCAGAACGTGTACATCAAGCCGGAGACGGTCGATCTGTCGCGCGGTCTCGGTTTTGGCGGCGCCGACAAGATCGTCGGCCATGAATCGGCCGCCAAGTGGAATGTGGATCCGATGCGGTTTTTAACCCTGGCCTAGAAGAATTCGGCCGTGTCGTTCGATTCGGTGCTCTGCAGCAGTCCCTCGCTGAGCAGCTCGTCGTAGTGGCACACCAGGTTGCGGCCGTGGCTCTTGGCGTAGTACAGCGCCTGGTCGGCGCGGCCCAGCACGATTACCGGCGGTTCGAACGCGGTGATACTGACAAAGCCCACGCTCACCGTCACCTTGCCCACTTGCGGAAAATCGTGCGACGCCACGTTCTGGCGGAAGCGTTCGATGATTTTCCTGGCATTGTCCTGGGTGGTGCCGCGCAGCAGTACCACGAACTCTTCGCCGCCGAACCGGAACACCCGGTCTTGCGCGCGGAACGACGTATTGAGCAGGTTGGCGATCAGGATCAGCACTTCGTCGCCGTACAGGTGGCCGAAGCGGTCGTTGACGTGCTTGAAATGGTCGACATCGACTACCGCCAGCCATTGCCGTTCTTCCTCGCCGTGCTGGCGCCGTTCCATTTCGCCGGGCAGGGTCAGCGACTCCTGGTCGGCGCTGGCGGCCAGCATCTTGGCCAGCTGGTCGTCGAAAGTTTTGCGGTTGAGCAGGCCGGTGAGCGAATCGCGTTCGCTGTAGTCGAGCAGGTTCTGGAAATTGCGGTACACGCTGACCACGCCGCCGATCACCTGGATGGTGGCGCTGGTGTAGGGCGTGGGATTGACGATTTCGAGGCAGGTGTCGGCCTTGTCGCCGAGCCAGATCGGCAGCCACAGCGTGTGGCCGCCGCTGTCGTTGGTCACTTCCGCGCTGGCGTCGTGGCGGGCCAGGCAGGCCGCCAGCGCCGGATAGTGTTCGATCGGCTCGCCCGGTTGCTGGAGGTCCGACGTCCCGACCATGGTGGCCGCCTCGCCGGCGACAATCTGCGCGCGCGGGCGTACGAACATCTTGCCGCGCACAACGGCAAGAGTCAGTACCCGGGTACAGCTGGCATTGGCGAGTTCCTGCACCGCCGAGATCACGGAGATGTCGAGCATCGTATGATCGCGGTGGCCGGTCATGTCCACCATGTGTTTCAGTAGGGAATCCATTTTCTTCTCTGGAGAAAAATGCTGTCCTGCGCAAATGGGCAAGCTAAGCAGGATAATAGCTTTTTGCAATCTAGGCAATTCATGTGTGTGAAAAAAAACTATAACAGCACAATGGTGTGGTTCCTTGCGTTTAAAAAATAGTTCCGCATGGAAAATTTGTCTCAAGTCAATTCTCCCGAAAGCCTGCTCCGTATAGTTGATTGCAATGGCGCAGCGACGGCAAACCACCGCCGCCGTGCTGCTACCGCGCCAGGGTCATCCTTTCCACCTTTACGGGAGTTCATCATGACATCGCTTCTTGCAGCAGCAAAAGTGTTTGCGTCCGACGAGGAGGGCATCACCGCCATCGAGTATGGCCTGATTGCCGCCACCATGGTCGCTGCGGTCATTGCGGCGTTCTCGTTCCTCTCGCCGGCGTTGAAAGACGCTTTCGAAAAGATCTCGGATGAGATCGCCGCTCATAACGCTTGACGGCCTGGCTTTCCGGTCGCAGTCCGGGCTGGAAAGCCTTTTTCTTTTCGGAGCGTGCCCATGTGGACCGCCATCGACATCATCGTGCTCTGGCTGGTCGCGCAGGCGGCAGTAACCGACCTGGCGCTGCGCAGAATTCCCAATGTCCTCGTGCTCGGCGGCCTGGCGCTGGCGCTGGTGCTGCAGGGGCTGGCCGGTCCCTGGCTGCCCGCGCTCACGTACTGGTTCACCGGCCTGCTGGCCGGCTTTTTCCTGTTGCTGCCGCTGTACCTGTTGCGCGGCATGGCCGCCGGCGACGTCAAGCTGATGGCCATGGTCGGGGCGTTCCTCGGTCCGCAGGCGGCGCTGCACGTGGCGTTGCTGACCTACCTGTTCGGCGCGCCGCTGGCATTGGCCACGCTGCTGTGGCACGGCTGGCGCCAGGGCGATGGTCTGGCCACCGTGCGCCGGCTGGGCCGCAACCTGTGGCGCCTGGTGCAGCCGTGGCTGGGCCGCCTGGCGGGCCTGGCATTGGCGCCGCTGCCGCGCGAGGCGATCGCCAGCGTGGGCGGCATGCCTTACGGCGTGGCAATTGCGCTGGCCACGGCAGCGGTTGTGGCGTGGCCGCATCGTTAGCCCACGGGTTGGCGCCTTCTTGCTGCCGGTCAATATCCGCCACGCAAGCCTCGCTAGACTCGATTCCTCAATGAAATATTTTCAGTAGTCCTTACAGCAGCGCGGAGAACAGTCATGCTCAGCCTCGATTCCTCACCTTATTCTGCCCCTGCCACCGCCCCCCTGGCCGACACCGAAACGGCCAGCGTGCTGCCGCCGCCACCGCGCTCGCTGCGCGACACCGGCCTGCCGCAGCAGTTCGTGGTGGAACTGGTGGCCAAGGCCCTCTACCTGGCCGGCAAGACCCATTTGCCGGTGCTCACCACCCGGCTGCACCTGCCGATCACGGTGCTGCGCGAGGCGCTCGATTTCATGGTGGCCGAGCACGTGGCTGAAGTGGCGTGGCGCGGCAATTCCGATATCGACATCCAGTACCAGCTGACGGCGGGCGGCAAGCAGCGCGCGGGCGGCTGGATGGAGCGCTGCCGCTACGCCGGCCCGGCGCCGGTCACGCTGGAAGCCTACCGCGCCATGGTCGAGCGGCAGTCGCTGCCGGTGTCGATGCTGGACCCCGGCGAGCTCGGCGTCGAACTGGCCGACCAGTTGCTGGCGCCCGGCGTGCTGCAAATGCTGGGCGCCGCCATGTACGCCGGCCGCACCATGCTGCTGTACGGGCCGTCGGGCAGCGGCAAGTCCACGCTGGCGCGCAAGCTGGGGGCGCTGCAACAGGGTGTGATCGCCGTGCCGCACGCGCTGCTGGTGGGGCAGGACGTGGTGCAGGTCTACGATCCGCAGGTGCACTTTCCGCCGAATGGGCCACGCGGATCACCGGCGCGCCACAGCCGCGTGGCGACCGATCGGCGCGGCGTCGATGCGCGCTGGGTACCGTGCCAGCGGCCGGTGGTGGCGCTCGACGCCGATGTCACTGCCGACATGCTCGACCTGCAGGCGGACACGCCCAGCGGCTGCTACCGCGCCGCACCGCAGCTCAAGGCCAACAACGGCCTCCTGATCGTTGACGACCTGGGGCGCCAGCGCATGGCCGCCACCGAGCTGCTCAACCGTTTTACCCAGGCCCAGGAGCTGCGCCGCAGCCAGTTGTCGCTGGCCGGCGGCTACCACTTCGAGGCGCCGTGCCGCATGCGGCTGGTGTTTGCCACCAGCCTGGCGCCGGACGCGCTGCTCGATGCGGCGGCGCTGCGCCGCGTGGCCTACAAGATTCCGGTGGCGGCGCTGGGGGCGGCGGCATACCGCGCGCTGTTCCGCCAGCAGTGCCTGGCCGCCGGCGTGCTGTACGACGATGCCGCGCTGCGCTACCTGGTCGACGAGCTGCACGCGGGCAGCGGCTTGCCGCTGCTGGCCGCGTATCCACATGAAATCGTGGGCCGCATTGTCGATTTCGCCGGCTTCAATGGCGCGCCGCCCCGGCTCACCATCGGCGCGCTGGACCAGGCCTGGACCAGCATGTTCGCCTGCTCAATGTCGGTACCCGCGCCGTCCGCCAGCGACCTGGCGCCGCCGATCGACCAACTGGCCCCGCACATCGTATGAAAAACCGCCGCGCACTGTGGATGATGGCGCTGGCCGTCGTGTTCGGGCTGGCGGCGGTGGCGCTGGCTTCGCGCTGGCTGCTGGGCCAGGCCCCCACCGCCGCCAACCGCATCGTGGTGGCCGCCACCGACATCAGCCTGGGCCAGCGCCTGACGCCCGAGATGATGAAGACGCTCGACTGGCCGGCCGACAACCTGCCGCACGGCGCGCTGCGCGACCCGGCCAAGCTGGCGGGGCGGGTGCTCAAATCGAGCGTGCTGCGCGACGAGCCGCTCAGCGAAGCGAAACTGGCGCCGGCTGGCACCGTCGGCGGCCTCTCCGCGCTGATCACCGAGGGCAACCGCGCCATCACCGTGCGCGTCAACGACGTGGTGGGCGTGGCCGGCTTCGCGCTGCCCGGCAATTTTGTCGATATCCTGGTCAACACGCAGTCGGCGCGCGGTGGTGACAATGCGATTTCCAAGATCGTGCTCGAACGGATACTGGTGCTGGCCGTGGCGCAGGAAGTGGGGCGCGACGAAACCAAGCCGCGCGTGGTCAACGCCGTCACGCTGGAAGTGACGCCCGGTCAGGCCGAAAACCTCGACCTGGCGCGCAGCGTGGGCACGCTGTCGCTGGTGCTGCGCAACCAGGTCGATCCGCGCCCCGGCACCACGGACGGCGCCACCAAGGCCTCGCTGCTGGGGAAGGCCGCGCCAGCTCCCGATGCCGCTGCTGTACCTGCTGCCACCGCGCCAGCGGCCGCAGCCGCGCCGCGCCCCCGGCTGGCTGCCGCCGGTCCGGCGCGCCACTGCGTGGGCGTGATCGCCGGTGTACACCGCAAGCAGGAATGCCTGTGAGGACGCCATGATGATCCGGCCACTATCCCCCTTTCGCGCCAGTGCCTGGAGGCTGGTCATGGCGGCGGTCCTGGCCGTGCCGGCCACCGCGTTTGCGCAGCCTGACCGCGCCAACATGAGCTTGCGCTGCGCCGGCCAGGCCGCCGCGCCCGGCCACCTGGCCCTGCAACTGGGCAAATCGACCTTGATGCGCATGCCCGAAGCGGTGGCCGCGCGCAGCGTGGGCAACCCGGCCGTGCTCGAGGCGATGCTGGTGGCGCCGGACACACTGTACGTGGCCGGTATCGACATCGGCACCAGCAACATGATCGTGCAGGGCAGGAGCGGCGTCTGCAACGTGGTCGAGGTGGTGGTGGGCATCGATCCCGGCGCCTTGCAGGCGTCGCTGGCGGCGTTGATGCCGGAGCAGAAACACATCGTCGTCACCGGCGCCGGCGACACGCTGGTATTGAGCGGCACCGCCAGCGACACCCAGGCGGTCGCGCGCGCGCTGGAACTGGCCCAGGCCTTCGTGCGGCGGCCGGCGCGCGCCTTGTCCGCCGGGGGCGAGAAGGAAGGCGCTACCGCCACGACCGCTGCCGGCGCGGGCGCTGGCACCAGCAGTAGCACTGGCGCCAGCCAGGCCCGCGTGATCAACTTCCTCAACGTCGGCGCGCCGCAGCAGGTGATGCTGGAAGTGAAAATCGCCGAAGTATCGAAGACCCTGCTCGACAAGCTCGAAAGCGGCGTCGCGCTTGGCGTGGGCGGTGGCAGCTGGGCCAGCGTGCTGGCGTCGAACTTCCTCAGTGGCACCCTGCGCGGTGGCCTGGCTGTGGGCCGCGCCACCGGCGACCGGATCGGCATTGCGGCCGAAAAGCAGGAAGGCCTGGTGCGCATCCTGGCCGAACCGACCGTGATGGCGATCAGCGGCCAGGAAGGCAGTTTTCTCGCCGGCGGCAAGATCCTGATCCCGGTGGCGCACGATAACAACAAGGTCACGCTGGAAGAGAAGGAGTTTGGCGTGGGCGTGCGCTTCACGCCCACCGTGCTGGCGGGCGGGCGCATCAACCTGCGGGTGGCGCCGGAAGTATCGGAACTGTCGCGCGAGGGCGTGGGCATTTCGGCGTCCGGCTTTACCGGCGCCGCGATCCTGCCGTTGATCACCACCCGGCGCGCCGCCACCACGGTGGAGCTGCAGGACGGCCAGAGCTTCGCCATCGGTGGCCTGATCAAGAACAACCGCACCACCAACATCAACGGCCTGCCGATCCTCGGTGAACTGCCGATCCTGGGCGCGCTGTTTCGCAGCACCGATTTCCAGCACGACCGCACCGAACTGCTGTTCGTGGTCACCCCGCGCCTGGTGCGGCCACTGCCGGCCGACTACCGGCTGCCGACCGACAGCGTGACCGCACCCAGCCGCACCGAGCTGTTCTTGGGCGGCAAGCTGGAAGGCGCACCACCCCGATAAACTTCAGGAACTTCTATGCGACTCCTTTTCGTGATGCTGGCGGCATGCACGCTGGCCGGTTGCGCGGCTTTTTCTCCCGCGCCCACCACCCCGTACTGGGACACCCACTTCGGCGCCATCGCGCGCCTGGCGCTGGCGCAGCAGGTACTCGATGCCAACGCCGGCCGCAATCCCGATCCCGTGGCCGGCATCGACGGCAAGGCTGCGCAGCAGGGTTATGTGCGCTATCAAAAATCGTTCAGCGACCCGCCGGCGCAGCCCACCTTCGTCATCGACGCCAAATAAGGACATGCCATGAGAGCACTGATGATCAGCAATGACAGCCTGCTGCATGCCGAAGTGGCGGCGCAGGGATCGGCGCGCCTGCCGGCGGTGCAACTGGTGGCCACGCGCCACGGCCTGCGCGACGCCATCGAGCGCCAGTTGCCGGAAGCGCCGGACCTGGTGGTTTTCGACGCCAGCGACGTTGAGCCTGCCGAGGGCGAACTGGTGGAGCGGCTGTCGAAGCAGTACCCGGCGGCGTCGTTCATGCTGCTCACGCGCGCGCCGCAGCACGACCTCCTGATTCGCGCCATGCGCGCCGGCATGCGCGAGGTGCTGCAACTGCCGCTGGTACACCGCGCCTTCCACGAGGCGATGGACCGCATCGAGGTGGCTGCCGGCGTCAGTCGCATGCGCGACGGCCGCGTGCTGGCCTTTATCTCCTGCAAGGGCGGCAGCGGCGCGACCTTTTTGTCCACCAATTTCGGTTATGCGCTGGCCGCGCTGGCCGATAAAAAAGTGCTGCTGATCGATTTGCACGGCCAGTTCGGCGACGCCACCCTGTACGTCTCGGACCAGAAGCCCGCCATGACCTTGTCCGACATCTGCGGCCAGATCGGCCGCATGGACGGCGCGTTTCTCGATTCGTGCCTGGTGCACGTGGCGTCCAATTTCGGCGTGCTGGCGGCGGCCGACGACCCGCAGCACCTGGTGGAAATGAAACCCGAGCACATGGACACCATCCTGCGCGTGGCGCGCCAGCACTACGACTATATCGTGCTCGACGTGGGCCGCCAGATCGACGCCATCTCGCTGCGCGCGCTCGACCAGGCCGATTCGATTTTCCCGGTGCTGCAACTGGCGCTGCCCGACATCCGCGACGGCCGCCGCCTGCTCGACATCTTCCGCTCGCTCGGCTATCCGGGAGAACGCATGCGCCTGATCGTCAACCGCTACGAAAAGGGCGGCAAGCTGCGCCTGGTGGACCTGGAGCAGGCGCTGGGCGCGGAAGTGATGCACACGGTGCCCAACGATTACCTGTCGGCCACCGATTCGGTCAACCAGGGCATCCCGGTACTGCAACTGTCGCGCAGCAGCGCGGTGGCGCGCAGCCTGGCCGACATGGTGGAACTGGTGACGGCGCGCCGCGTGGCCGAGAGCCGGGGCCTGTTCGACCGCCTGTTTGGCCGCAACGACAACGATTAGGAGAGCGATATGAGCTTGCGTGAACGCCTGGCCGTGGCCGGCGATGGCCGCCACGGCGTGCCCGGCATGACTGGCATGACCGGTACGGCTGGCACGGTTGGCATCGCCGGTGCACCCGGCACGCCGTCGCTGGCTGCCGCCGCCTACCAGGATCTGAAAAAAACCATGCATCACATGATCATGGAGCGTATCGACCTCGAGCGCCTGCAGCGGCTCACGCCCGAGCAGTTCAAGCACGAGCTGGCGCTGCTGGTCCAGCGCATCATCGAGGAAGAGCGCATCGTGCTCAATCAGCACGAGCGCCACAGCCTGGTGCTCGACATCCAGCACGAGATGCTCGGCTTCGGCCCGCTCGAACCGCTGCTGGCCGATCCCGGCGTCTCCGACATCCTGGTCAACACCGCCGCCATGGTGTACGTGGAGCGCGCCGGCCGGCTGGAGCTGACCGACGTCACCTTCAACGACAACGCCCACCTGATGAAGATCATTGAGAAGATCGTCTCGCGGGTGGGCCGGCGCGTCGATGAATCGAGCCCGATGGTGGACGCGCGCCTGCCCGACGGCTCGCGCGTGAACGCCATCATTCCGCCGCTGGCGATCGACGGCCCGATCCTGTCGATCCGCCGCTTTGCTGTCAACCCGCTCACCATCGAGAACCTGCTGGCCAACCGCAGCCTGACGCCGCCGATGGTGGAGGTGCTGCAAGCGCTGGGCCACGCCAAGGTCAATATCCTGATCTCGGGCGGTACCGGCAGCGGCAAGACCACGCTGCTCAACGTGCTCTCCGGCTTTATTCCGGCCGCCGAACGCATCGTCACCATCGAGGATGCGGCCGAGCTGCAAATGCGCCAGCCGCACGTGGTGCGGCTGGAAACCCGGCCGCCCAATATCGAAGGCAAGGGCGAAGTCAATCAGCGCTCGCTGGTGCGCAATGCGCTGCGCATGCGGCCCGACCGCATCATCCTGGGCGAGGTGCGCGGGCCGGAGGCGCTCGACATGCTGCAGGCGATGAACACCGGTCACGAAGGCTCGCTGGCCACGGTCCACTCCAACACCCCGCGCGACGCCCTGTCGCGGCTGGAGAACATGGTGGGCATGGCCGGCGTGAACCTGACGCCGCGCGCCACGCGCCAGCAGATTTGCTCGGCTGTCACGGTGGTGATGCAGGTCTCGCGCCTGACCGACGGCACCCGCAAGCTGGTCAGCCTGCAAGAGGTAACCGGCATGGAAGGCGACGTGATTGCCATGCACGAGATCTTCCGCTTCGAGCAGCGCGGGGTCGATGCCAACGGCCGCGTGCAGGGCACGTTTTCCGCCACCGGCGTACGGCCCCGGTTTGCCGACCGCCTGCGCATGTTCGGCGTGCCGGTGTCCGAGTCGGTATTCGATCCCGACCGGGTGTTCGAGTAAGCCATGGACGCCGTCTTTTCCGCGTTTGCGGTGCTGCTGTTCGCTGCCGTGATCCTGCTGGTAGAAGGGGCGTGGCTGTGGTGGTCGGCCGCGCACGGCGGCGGCGCGCGCCGCATCTCGCGGCGCCTGCGCCTGATGGCCGAACGCGGTCCGGGCGGCGCCGAGCGGGTGGACATCGTCAAGCGCCGCACCTGGAGCCGCCGACCGGCGGTCGAGCGCCTGCTGCGCCGCATCGGCCCCTGGTGCCGGCTGGCCGCGCTCGACGGCCTGCTGCTGCAGGCCGGTGTGCGCTGGTCGGTGGCACAGTTTCTCGGCGCGATGCTGCTGTTGGGCGCAGCCGGCCTGGTGGCGCCCCGGATCGTCGGCCTGCCGGGCGTGGGGGCCTTGCTGGCCTTGGGCCTGGCCCTGGCGCTGCCGTGGATGGTGCTGTTGCGCACGCGCCGCGAGCGGCTGGCCAGGCTGGAACAGCAACTGCCGGAAGCCGCCGATTTTTTCGGCCGCGCGCTGCGCGCCGGCCACTCGTTCGCCAACGTCATGCAGATGGTGGCCGACGAATTGCCCGAGCCGATCGCCGGCGAATTTCGCACCGCCTACGAGGAGATCAACTATGGCGTCTCGATGAGCGAGGCGCTGCACAACCTGGCCCACCGCGTGCCGCTCACCGACCTGCGCTACCTGGTCATCGCGGTGCTGATCCAGCGCGAATCGGGCGGCAACCTGGCCGAGGCGCTCGGCAACATCAGCCGCCTGATCCGCGCGCGCCTGAAACTGCTGGCACAGGTGCGGGTGATGTCGGCCGAAGGGCGCATGTCGGCGTGGATCCTGGGCGTGCTGCCGCTGGTGGTGATGCTCCTGATGTCGCTGACGAACCCGGAATACATCAGCGTGCTGTGGACCGATCCGATCGGCGTCTCCCTGATGTGGTACGCGGGGGCGATCGCGGTCGGCGGCGTGTTATGGATGCGAAAACTGATACGCATCCGCATCTGACGAGGGAGCATGGCATGGATGCACAGCATTTGATCTTCCTGGCGCTGGTTTTCCTGGTGGTGGCAGGCCTGGTGTTCCTGGGCGTGCGGCTGTTTGCGCCGGTGCAGGTGCGTGCGCGCCTGGGGGGCGTGGTCGCCCCCGAAACGCAAGTGGACACGCCGCAGCAGGGCTGGGTGGAAAAGGTGGCGCACGCGGCGCAGCCGTTCTCGCGCCTGTCGGTGCCGGAGGAGGGGTGGGAGCGCTCGCCGCTGCGCACCCGCTTCATGAACGCCGGCTGGCGCAGCGCCTCGGCGCCGTCGCTGTACTTCGCCGCCAAGACCGTGCTGGCGCTGGCGCTGCCGGCCCTCGCAACGCTGCTGGTGGCGACGCTCAGCGGCCGCGCGCCGCAGCAAGGGCACATGGCGCTGCTGCTGATCGCCGCCAGCATCGGCTACTACGTGCCCAACCTGGTGCTGGCGCGCCGGGCCACCAGCCGCTGCCGCGAAATCTTCGAGACCTTTCCCGACGCGCTGGACCTGCTCACCGTGTGCGTGGAGGCGGGCCTGAGCCTGGAGCGCGCGCTGGCCAAGGTGGCCGGCGAAATCCACATCAAGAGCGTGACGCTGGCGCAGGAGCTGCAACTGGTGCTGATGGAAATGCGCGCGGGCTTTAGCAAGGAAAAGGCGCTGCGCAACCTGGCCTTGCGCAGCGGCGTGGAGGACGTCGATACGCTGGTGGCCATGCTGATCCAGTCCGAACGCTTTGGCACCAGCATGGGCGATTCGCTGCGGGTCCACTCCGACAACCTGCGCAGCAAGCGCAGCGTGCAGGCCGAGGAGGCGGCCGCCAAGATCGCGCTCAAGCTGCTGTTTCCGCTGATCTTCTGCATTTTCCCCACGCTGATGCTGGTGCTGATCGGGCCAGCCGGCATTTCGATCTACCGTTCGATGGTACCCCCGGGTCACTGAAAAGGAGCGCATGATGAAGACCATTCCGATCGCCACGGCAACTGCCGCTGCCACGTTGGCCGGCTTGCTGCTGGCAGCCTGCGGCGGACTGCCTGCCGCCAGCGTGGCAACCCAGGCGGCGCCGCAGGAAGCCACCAAGGATGCCATCACCGCGCTGGAACGCGCCTGCCTGCTCGATCCCATGAATGCGGCCAACTGGGCGCGCCTGGCCACCGCGCTGGAAGCGGACGGCCAGCGTGAACGCGCCACCCGCTTTTACCAGCAGGCTGCCACGCTCAGTGCCCACGATGCGCGGCGCGACTATGCCCTGCTGGCCGGCGCTGCTGCCGGCGCCGCCGCACCGGCTGCGCAGTCGGTCCCCGTGCCGGCAGCCGCCGACGCTTACGCGGGCATGCCGCGCACGCAAGTGCAGCAGATCGGCGCGGCGATGGTGCAGGTGGTACGCGTGGAGGCGCCGGCGTTGGCAGCGCGCGTGGCGCCGGCCGTGGCGTCATCGCCGGCAGCAGCAACGGCAACGGCAGCATCGTCCGCAGCGCCGGCAGACCCGGTACGGCTGGAAATCAGCAACGGCAACGGCGTCACCGGCGCGGCGGCCAGCCTGGCGCGTACGCTGGATCTCGATGGCGTGACCACGGTGCGCCTCACCAACGCCCGGCCGTTCACCGTGCCGCGCACCCGCATCGAATACCCGCATGCGCAGCGCGCACTGGCCGAAGCACTGTCGCACCAGCTGGACATACCGCTCAAGGTGCGCCGCGATACGGCGCCGCGCGATGTGCGTATCGTGCTTGGCCACGACAGCGGCCGGCCAAAATAAAAAAAACCGTCCGGATGGAGATCATCCCCCGGACGGCGAAAAAAACACACCCATGTGTTTTCCTGTTGCTGCCGGCCCGGGATCGTCCCTGCCGGCGCATTGCTCGATATCGACCGTTACTGCCAGCTCACGCTGCCCAGTCCCTGTGCACTGGACTGGCGGCTGGCCGGCTTGCCGTAGACGGTGGCCGAGCCGAGCCCGCTCAAGCTCAGGTTGGCGCGCGACCTCGCATACACGCTGGCGCTGCCCAGTCCCGTCAGTTGCACATCGACCGATTCCGCCCGCAGCTGCTGCGCGTCGAGGCTGCCCACGCCACCGAGGGAGGCGTTCAGTTGCCTGGTCTGGCCGATCATCTCTATGCGGCCAGCACCGTTCAAATGCAAGTCGACGTTGTCGCTGTTGCCGGCATTGACGGTCATGCCGCCTATCCCGCCCAGGTGGACATGGACGTTGCGATATTGGGCGTTGACCCTCACCGCCCCCGCGCCTTGCAGCGTGAGGCGCAGCGTGTCGCCGCTAAAGCCGTTCACTTCGGTGGCGCCCACGCCACCCGAGACTACTTCGCGCAGGTTCGGTAACGTCAGTTCCGCGCGCAGGTCCTGCTTGTTGCCGAAGCTGATGCTGTTACTTGTCTTGCCGGTGTCGATGCGCAGCTGGTCGCCGCTTTGCAGTACCGTCACCTTCTTCAATGCTTCCGGCTTGCCGTACAAGGTCAGCGATGCCACCGGCCCTTGTTTGACCTTGACGCTGATGACGCCATCGAGGTTGAGATTGACAGTGCGCGCATCGACGCTGCGGCTCTCGCTGGTCAGCTCCGCGGCCAGCGCGGCAGGGGTGCCGCTGCACAGAACCGCAGCCAGCATGGCGGCCTTCAGGGTGGTTTTCATCATGCGCTCCGTCGTCAGGTGGGAGATTACAGTGCGGCTTTTTCAGCAGCGGTCAAGCGCTTGGCGGCGATGGTCACCACCTGCAGCGGCGCTGCTTTCGCAGCCTGGGTCGTCACGGCATCGGCGGCGACGAAGATGCGTGGCGCAGGGGTGCTGGCGGTGGCCAGCGAGGTGGCGCCAGCGATGATGGCGGTGGCGATGAAGATGGCTTCCATGTTTTTTGCGATATTCATTTTGGGCTCCTCGGGGTGGTTAGTTCGTTGCGATGAGTGAACTATAGACAAGGGCCCTCGGTACATCCACCGGGATGTGACGAAGTGCAAAAAACGGGGGGCAGGCTGCGGATAAAGGGGGCGTAAGCGCTGCTATGCCGCGCCGCACAGGCGGCTTTGGCTGCCGGCATACAGCGTGGTGATCCAGGCGGATACTGTCTTGAAGCGGGCGATCGAACCGGCATCGCGGTGGCTGAGCAGCCAGATGTCGCGCAGCACTTCCACTTGTTCTCCCAGGCGCAGCAAGCCTTCCTGCTCGCCCATGATGCAAGGCAGCAGCGCCAGGCCGACGCCGGCACGGCAGCCGCGCACCATCGTGCTCAGGCTGTTGACCTTGAGGACCCGGCGCGGCGCCGGCGTCAGCGCCGCCAGCCACTGCATTTCGCCGGTGGCGGCCAGCGCGTCGTCGTAGGCGATCCACGGCTGTTCGCCCCAGGCGTCGCGCGCCAGGCCGGCAAAGCGCGGGTGGCCATAGACGGCAAAGCCGAGGTCACCGAGTTTGCGCATCACCAGCGCCGCATCGTCGCCCGGCTTGCCAAGGCGCAGCGCGAAGTCGGCCTCGCGCCGCGTGAACGACAGGTTCTGGTTTTCCGCCTGCAAGGTCAGCGCGATGTGCGGATGGGCCGCGTGCAGCGCCGGCACGTGGTCGAGCAGCCAGTAGTCGAACAGGAAGTCGATCGAGGTGATGTTGACCGGGCCGGCGGTGGCGTCCGCCTCCTGGCTGGCCGCTTGCAACATGCTTTGCACATTGCCGAACACGCCGTCGGCGTGGCGCACGAACACCTGGCCGGCATCGGTCAGGCGGTAGCCGGTGTTATCGCGGATGAACAGGCGCAGCTGCAAGGATTTTTCAGCGGCAGCGATGCGGCGGCTGATGGTGGACGCATCGACGCCCAACTGCCGGCCGGCCGCGCTCATATTGCCGCTGCGGGACAGGGCAAGGATCAGGGGAATGTCGTTCCAGTCGAAGTCGGTGCTCGTCGGCATCTCGGGTTCCAGGGGAGAAGGGCTGCATTCTTGCAAAGTGACCTTGCAGGCTTGTCTGTTCCACAAAACCGGCAGCAGGCCTAAGATTCACTCCATCGCAACGCCGCCAGCCAGAGACTCTAGCACAGCGGCCACCCGCAAAAAATCGACTAAAAGGATGAAGATCATGGATAACGCCAACCTCAACGCCAACCTCAACGCCAACCTCAACGCCAACATCAACCTCGCCCGCCGCAACGCCTTATTTAACAGTGTCGGTGCCGCCGCTGCCGCCGTGGCCATCCCGCTTACCGCCATGGCTGGGAGCGCCGAAGCTGCCTCCGTGAAAAACGCCGGCCCGGTCGCGCATACCGTCAGCACCATCACCACCCGCGACGGCGTCGAGATCTATTACAAGGACTGGGGTCCGCGCACCGGCCAACCGGTCGTGCTCAGCCACGGCTGGCCGCTCAACGCCGACAGCTGGGAGTCGGCCGCTTTCCACCTGGCCAACAACGGCTTCCGCGTGATTACCCATGACCGTCGCGGCCACGGCCGTTCGAGCCAGCCATGGGACGGCAATGACATGGACCACTACGCCGACGACCTGGCGCAACTGATCGAGACGCTTGATTTGAAAAACATCATCCTGGCCGGCTTTTCCACCGGCGGCGGCGAAGTGGCCCGTTACGTCGGCCGCCACGGCACCAGGCGTATCGCCAAGCTCGGTTTGATTTCGGCCGTGCCACCGCTGATGCTCAAGACCGCCACCAACCCGGGCGGCCTGCCGATCGAAGTGTTCGACGGCATCCGCGCCGCATCGGTCGCCAACCGGGCGCAGCTGTACCTGGACCTGGCGTCGGGCCCGTTCTACGGTTTCAACCGTGCCGGCGCCAAGCCGTCGCAAGGCCTGATCAACTCGTGGTACGCCCAGGGCATGCAGGCCGGCCACAAGAATACCTATGACTCGATCAAGGCATTCTCGGAAACCGACTTCCGCGACGACCTGAAAAAATTCGACAAGCCGACCCTGGTGATCCACGGCGACGATGACCAGATCGTGCCGATCGACGCTGCCGGCAAGGCCTCGGCTGCGCTGATCAAGGGTTCCAAGCTGATCGTGTACCCGGGCGCGCCGCACGGCCTGACCGATACGCACAAGGAAAAATTCAACGCCGACTTCCTGGCCTTTGCCAAGTCGTAACGGCTGATCGCATGATCGGGTAGCACGCCACGGCGGGCAGCGAGCAATCGCCGCCCGCTTGCCGATTTGGTCATTATGTTCAACTGCCTTTATACTCGCGTCCTTCAATTGGAGTGTGAGTATGAAAGTCCTGGCATCAGCCGCCTTGTTGGCATTGTGCGGCCAAGTGTGCGCCAGCGATTGCGTGGTGCGCGTGGCGTATCCCGACCGTGACCGGCCGCCGTATTATCTCGGCAACGGCCCCGCCATACCGGACGCACCGGGGGCCGGCGCCGAACTGCTGCGGCAGGCGGTGCACGCCACCGGTTGCACGCCCGCGCTGGTGCGCCTGCCGCCAGCCCGCATCAAGCTCGCGCTCACCAACGGCAGCATCGATTTTGCCCTGGTCGATTTGCGCGACAACGAAACACCGTATTCGGCCCTGCCGCGCACCGCCGCCGGCCTGCCCGACACGCGGCGCGGCATGCGCCTGACTGCCGTGGTGTACGTCCGCGCTGCCGATGGCCTGCCGGCAAGCACTGTCCCAGGCGATTATTTCCGCAACCGTATCCTGGCCTCGAACCAGTCCTCGTCGCTGGGTGACCAGCTGCGCGCCGATGGCTACAAGGTTGACGATGGTTCGGCCGACGCCTCCAGCAACATGGAAAAGCTGATGCTGCGTCGCGTGGACGGCTTTACCATCGCCGTCTCCAACCCTGATGCCGCCGATGCGTCCGTGGCCGCGCGCCAGGGCGCCAACCTGGTCCGCCTGCCGATCCCGCTGCGCACCTCGACCGCCTGGCTGTCGGCCAGCACCGCCTACCACCAGCAGCACCGCGAGCAAGTGGAGGCGGTCTGGACATGGTGGGGCGACAATTCCACGCGCAGGTTGGCGGAGCTGGTGCGGCAGTATGGGAAGGTGGCGCCATGACCTGTCGCGCTGTCATCCTCACCCAAACTTTTTCACCAACCCTACATACCACCGCCGCGCGACGAAATGATCGACGCCGCGCTGGCGCAAGGTGCTCGCTTCGGTGCGATAGCTGCGCCGGCTGCCGTCGAACATATCGTTGGCATTGACGGTCAGGCTCAGCGTGCCGGTCAGTTCGTGTTTCCAGGTGGCGTTGACGCTGCTGGTGGCGCCATAACCGCCCAGCGGTGTGATGCCGGCCGACTGCCACTGGGCGTCGAGCGACAGGTCGTCCCGCCCCGCGCGATAGCCGGCGCGCAGTTTCAGGTAGCCGGCCACGTCATGCTGAAGGACGTGGCCGTACAAATCGGGCGACACGAGCAGCACGGCGTACGCGCCGCCGTCCAGTCCCAGGCGCCACGCGGGGAATGGCGTCCAGTCGAGCGAGCCGCTCACCCCGGTGGAGCGGGCCCGGCCGCCGTTCTGGCGCGACGTGACCAGCACGTTGTTGGCGCTGAAACTGCGGGCGTCGATGACGGTGTCGCGGCTGATTCGGTAGAACGTGCTCATGCTGGCGCTCACGCGGCCCGCCTGGAGATTGGCGCCCAGTTCCCACGAGGTCAGCCATTGCGGTTGCAGTCCCGGATTGCCGCGGCTGAGGTTGTGCGCATCGATGTACGTGGAAAACGGATTGAGGTCGCGCGGATCGGGCCGTTGCAAGCTGCGGCGGTAGCCGAGCGTAAGGTCGATCTTGTCGCTCAGCGTGTAGATGCCGTGCAGGCTGGGATTGAACGCTTGCCAGCGCCCGGTTTGTCGTGGAGCTTGTGCCGGCGTGATGCGCAGCGCCATACGCTCGAGGCGGCCACCGAGCAGCACTTCCCACCGGCCGCGCCTGATCTTGTCGGTGAGATAGGCGGCCGTGAGCGTGGTTGCTACCGCGTAGCCGTTGGTGGTGGCGGGATCGGGCGTTTCGGAGCCTGCCGCGCGATCGACCGCGGCTTGATAATTGGCGAGGTCGTTGACTTCGTCCTGCACATCGATGCCCATGCCCCACTGGCCAAGTGCCGAAACTCGGGTCCAGTCCAGCGTGGCCTGGTCGAGCCGGCGCGCCGCCCTGGTGGCGCCGCGACTGTCGCTGCTGGCGTGCAGCGGTTGCAGGTACACATCGCTGTACGATTTATCGACCAGGCTGCGCGTGCTGCTGCGCGCCAGCACCGCCTTGAGCACCGAGCCTGTTCCCTGGCGGGTATAAGCGAGGCTGGCGTCCTGGTCCGCCTGCTGGTTGGGACCGGTGGAGAGGCGGTGAAAAATCGTTTGCGCGGCACCGGTGGTGTTCTCGTTGAGCACATCGAACCACGGTCGCGAACGGCGCTGGTTGTGGTGGGCGGACAGGCTCAGGCTGTCGGTAGCGCTGAGCGCGTAGGCTATGCCCAGGCCGGCGCTGTGCACGATGCGGCGCACGAACACCGACGAGGTCTGCTTCGTTTGCCCGGTGGCGCCGTCCTGCGGGTTGTTCCAGTCAACGGTGGACTGGCGGAACTTTTGCGTGCCGTCGCGCCGGTAAGCCACGCTGCCGTTCACGCTGAGCTTGCCGGTGGTAACGTCGCCCGAGGCGCCCGCATTCCACAGCCCCTGGTCAGCCGCGCTGGCGCGCCACTGCGCGTGGGCGCCAGGCTGGCGCTGGCGTTTCAGGACGAGATTGACGATAGCGCCGCCATTGGCGTGGTAAGCGGCCGACGGGTTGGTGATCACCTCCACGCTGGCGATGTCGGCGCCGCTCATGGTTTGCAGCGCAACGGTGCGCTCGTCGCCGGCCAGCATCGCGCTGGGCTTGCCATCGACCAGCACCGTCACATTGGCATTGCCCCTGACCGAGATCGTGCCGTCGGCGGCGACCGACAATTCCGGCGTCGATTGCAACACGTCCTGCGCCGTGCCGTTCTGCGCCCTGGCCATGGTGGAGACGTCCACCACGGTCTTGTCCACCTTGCGGACGATCGTGTCCTTGCTGGCGGTGATGGTCACGCTCGGCGTGCCATCATCCTGCGCAGAGGCACACAGCGGCAGCGCTGCCAGGCCCAGCCACGCCAGCAGCGAGGGGTTCATCAGAGCGCGCGCTGCGCCAGTTCGCCGAGGAATGCTTCGCGCGTCTTCAGTCCGGCATAGCTCTCCGATGTGACCGGATGCTGCATCAGCCGCGCGAACACGAGCTTGCGGCCGTCCTTGACGGTCCAGCCGACAAACCAGCCGATATTGTTGTCCCGGTCCGCGCGGCCGTCCACCAGCCGCACGGGTGCGGTGCCGGTCTTGCCATGGACTTCCCAGCCGTTCGGCGCCGCGTCGACCTTGAGCAGGCGCGCGGTCACGTCATAGGCCTGCTGCGACACCGCCAGTTCGCGGTTGACCACCTTGCGCAGGAACTCGGTCTGCTGTTGCGGCGTAATGCGCAACGTCGGAGACAGTTCGGAGACCGCGACGGCATCGTCCACCCCGGCCACGCTGGCCAGGTTGCGGTTGCCGTAGTCAAAGGCCTGCACATAGCCGCGCACGCTGGCCGGACCAAGGCGCTTGGTCACTTGCTGCGAATACCAGACGATCGATTCACGCAACCAGCCGGCCGGATCGGTGCCATGACGCCAGGACGGATTGGGCGATGCATAGCTTGCCTTGTACGGCAAGTATGGCGCATGGTCGTCGCGCAGCACGCCGCTGTCAAAGCCCATCAGGCTGATGGCGATCTTGAACGTCGAAGCGGGCGTGACGCTGGCGTCGCACGTACCCTCGCGCACCAGCGCCGCGCCGCTGGCGGCATCGACCATCATGGTGCAGTCGAGCGTGGCCGACGCCGTCGCGATGGGCGGTGCGGCGGCGATATCCGGGCTGTGGCGCGCCAGCAAGCGCGCCGGCTCGATGGCCGGTTCGGCCGCCTGCCAGGCCAGTGCCGGTTGCAGCGCGAAGTTGGCAATGGCCACCGCCGCCAGGCTGCCCAGCGCGATCCAGCGCGACCAGGCGCCACGCGCCGTGGCGGGTGTACGGATCAGGCCGATACGGGCGGCCAGCGTGGGGGCGTGGCCACCATTGGCATCGCTGGCGCCGAAGGCCAGCGCCATGCCGGCCGGGCGGTACTGGAGCTTGAGTTGCGCCACCAGCGCCGCCGCATATGCCTTGCGCTCAGCTGGCGGCCGGCCGCGCAGCACATCGCGGTCGCAGCCGAATTCCTGCGCCCAGCCCAGGCGCGCGCCCAGCAGCCGCATGAAGGGATTGAACCAGAACAGGCTTTGCAGCAAGTGCGCCGCCGCGCTCCAGTGCAGGTCGCGGCGGCGCCAGTGCGTCAATTCGTGCTCGACAATCAGCTGTTGCTGGAGCGTATCGAAACCCCGCAAATGGCGCGGCAGCAACAGGCGCGGCCGGAACAAGCCCAGCAGCATCGGCGACATCGGCACATCCACTTCGACCACGGCCAGTGGCGACACCTGCGCCGTTGTGTGCTGCGCAAAGCCGGCATGTTCCGACGCTTCCAGATTGCGACCACTGGCAGCCAGTGCATCGAGCAAACGCTGGGCGCGCTGCCAGCGCCACAGTGCGTGTATTAGGCCCAGCAGATACAACACCAGCCACGCGCGCCCGGCGTCGCGGACCCAGGCCGACAGCGGCCTGCCGGCAGCGCTGGACGTCAGCCCCAGGCCTGGCGCGGGCGCAGCCGCCATCGCAGCGTGGGCTTCGGCAGATGCCGGCGTGGCAGTCACCGGCGCCGCCGCCGGTTCGACGATCTCGATGATCGGCATCACGCGCAAGCTTTCGGCTGGCGGCCACAGCATTGCCAGGAACACCGCAGCCACCGCCACCTGCCCGCACAGCCATAGCGAACGCTGTTGCGCCAGCGCCGGCAGGGTGCGCCGACACAACACGGCCACCGCCCACACCGCGCCGCCGGCCGCCAATGAGCCGGCGGCGGCCAGCAGCAGGCGCGCCAGGACGATATCGAGATCGATCGGCATCATGGCGCGCCGTCCGCCTCATCGGGCCAGTGTTGCAGCAGTTGTTCGAGCTGATCGAGTTCCTGCTCATCCACCAGCTTGCTGCCGGTGAACATCATCACCGGCAATGGCGTATCGATTTCCATTACGCGCTTGCCGAAGTCGCGGGCGAACGCGGCCAGCGTATCGACCTTTTCCAGCACCGCTTCATAGACCTGCACGCCATGGCTCATTTGCTGCGCGACCATGCCCTTTTCCAGCATGCGTTCGAGCGTCTTGCGGGTGGAAGAGTAAGACCAGCCCAGCTCTTCCTCGACATGCTCATGCAGTTCGCGCGCGCTCAGCGGCTGGTGGCGCCACAGGGCTTTGAGCAGGGTCAGTTCGGTGATGGAGGGAATAGACATGGCAAGCTTTCTTGTGACGAGTATGGCAATGATGTGACAGATGTCACATTGCGTCAAGCGTTGCGTGAATTTAAAAAACCCGCGCACCTGGTGGTGGGCGGGTTTTCATGGGGGAAGTAGGATTTATTTTTTCGTGTAGATGCCACCGACCACAAACGTCGAGTCGCTCGTATCAAGCGAGAAAAGTTGATTCCCTTTCAGGTAGAGGCCACCACGCGCTGTCGCCGCCAGCTGCACCCCTTCATCACGCACGCAAGTGCGCGCGCCGCCGCCGAAATCGATACACCATTGCGCCTGTCCATTCAGTGTTGAGCGAACCACGCCCGATCCGGTAATTTGCATCGAATACGACGGTACCGACGAACTCACGGAATCAACCTTGATGGGCGTGGGTGCTGCACCCTGTGTCAACTGGACCGATGCATCGACCGAGCCAGTGAATACGACCGTGAAATTCGCGCTCAACGTTTCTGTCGCCAGGACCGGCCCCGTACAGCCGACGAGGGCGAAGTATTCAGTCTTGCTTGAAATGGACAGTGCGCCAGATGCATCGATGGTGAACGTTGCCGTCTCGCGCTCCCTGCCATCGCACGGCGCCTCCCAGACACCGGCATAGGCGGCTAAAGCCGACGTTGCCGGGGTTGGTGCCGGCGCGGAGGCACTGTCACCGCCACCTCCGCCGCAAGCGGTAACCAATGTGCATACCAGGGCGATTGCCAGTTTGTCTTTCATGTAGAAATCCATTAATCAGCACAATTGCCGAGGTCGTGGGCATTATATGAAAAGTTGACGGTAGGAAAACTATCCAATGGTCACTACACGATCAGATTAATTTTGTGTCTCCGCGCGCTGGCACACCCTCGCCATCGGAACTGGCCAGCGCACTGAACGAAGAATCGAGGATCATGCAGCGCGTACGCACCCGTTGCGCATCGGTCAGGCTGGCGGCATCTTTTCAAGTGCCTTCGCAGCAGCAAGCAGGCCGCCCAAAATTTTGTCTGCAACCTTTTCGGAAAACCCCCCAGGAAGCTCGCTGCGGATCTTCTCTACAATTGCGGGCGTGCGGGCCATGAAATCCTGCAGCAGCGGCTCTGCGTTCGCGCCGTAGCCGACCTCTTTTGCAGTGCTGTTGAAGTGCCGCCGCTGGATGTTGTGCGCCAGATAATGGCGATTGCTGCCCAAGAGTGCCATCGCCATTTTGAGTTTGCGCTCTGGCCACCGGTTGGGACCGGGACCGATGACGGGATACCCCGACATCACATCATACATAGGCGTCAATTTGAACCTGCCCGCCCCGGCGAGTAGCTGGATACTGAAATTTTTGGCGTGGCCGTCCGGCGCGCGCAGCATCCAGAACAGCAGTTGCGATGCCATGAGCGTGTGCATGTCGGCTGATGGTATGCAACGTGCAATCCGATCTGCAGCCAGCATAACGCGGGCTTGCATCTTTTCGATCGGATGCAGTAGCGAGGACTGCCATAAAGTCGCAGGCCGCCCGCTACGAAACGCTCGACAAAGAAAAAAGGGTTATAAGCCAAAGCTTGTAACCCTTTATTTTTACTGCTAATTCCTGGTGCCGACTGCCGGACTCGTGAGTCTTTACGGTTCAGCTAGTTAGGGCATGGTGATGGCAAATTTTGGTAGTAGGTCGATTTTAGCTATCGAACTGGCTGGCGAGTGGCGTTGCATACAGCTGTATCAGACGGCCTGCTTGATGCAGAAACTTTAAAAATCCGAGTTAAAAAATTCAATTTCAGCTCGACCATTTTCTGGGGATTCCCGTTAGATATGATCACCATCTTTGACAATAGCTAAATGTGGTCCAAGAAGCCGCTCTGCAATTTCATCCGTTTCAGCAATTGATATTTCTTCTACTGGCCCGAATTCGGTTCCTCCCCCCTCCAAGGTGCCCGCGACATGAAAATGAACGTGGCTAATTGCTTGCCCTGCGGGAACTCCGTTATTTTGCCACACGGAAATTCCCGGCTTTGAATAAGCCCGGTCAATCAACGCAGCTGCATTTCTAACTTCCACACCAAGCGCAGCAGCTTCTTCGTCTGTAAGTTCCAGAATGCTTGGAACGTGCCGAAGTGGTAGAACCAGTACGTGCGGAATTCCCCTCTGCTCTCTGGTGACGAATGTAGCAGTGTTTTTAGTACGAGACAGAATCGTGTAGTCGCGCTCACCCCTAAGGTAGGCACAAAATGCACAACTATTGTTTTCCGGAAGGTCGATGCTCGATTCGGTACTCATGATGACCTTAGTGATGACAAGAAGGATTGTAGTTCGAGACGGTCCAATTTTTTGTAGTCTTCCGGCCTCACGACTATTCTAAGCTCATCACAAACCTTCTCATTGCGCGATGCGAACATGAACGAAAGAATGGTAAGGCGTATTGCATCCTGTGCCGGTAGTACGCTCGAGAGCCGTGCCTGCCCACCGCCGATTACTGGTACCGCTACGGTACCACCATTTCCTCTTTTTGATATCTCTTCCCACAGTAAAAGTAGGCTTGCCCAAACTTTGTCTGGTGTCGAATGGGCGGTATTGTTGATATCCATCTCAGCGTAGGCAAGAAAAAAAATTAGTCTAGCATTATGGCTAATCGTAGCAACCGTACCGACACCGAAGCGTGTCTGTTTCCCCGCTTTTGCAATAGTACCTAAGATGGGTTTACCCGTGAGCGCACTGGCCAAGTGAGCATCAAGATCTCGTAAGTCACCTCCAAAGAGCACTTGCAGAGCCTGCCCCTGCAGGCTGCTCCGCGCGATTATATTTGGCGTCTCAGTATCAAATGTGTTGTTTGTTCCAATTACTAAGTGTGTTGTTTGGGCAAGCATATCGCCCTCGACAATTGTTATCTTCGTTTTAGGTGCGCTATAGTCTTGAGAAATTGGTCGCGGCCACGAGAATTTAAGACCGAAACCTAGTGATATGAGAATTACCGCGATTAAGACAGGTGTGCCTTGGAAGATTTTTACTTCCGGATTTATTACGTTGTTCGTCTGCAATACCGTCGATAGCCCGCCTAGGCATGCAAATGACATAGTTAAGAAGTGGCGCCAGAATCGCCAAGTCCGAAGGTCCTGAAGAATTTCCACTTAGAGACCCAAATCGCTGTAAATTTTAGCCGTGTACTGATGTGGACCCTCTTTTTCACTCGTAGCGAAAGTGACCGCGTAATTGTCCAGCGCGTGCATGATGATTTTCGGCTGATACGAGACCGATACAGTATGGTAGTCCACATCCAATAGTGGAGCAGGGATATATTTCTTCTCCACAGTGCGACTTTGATCGAGATTAACAACGATTACGGGCAAATTAAGTTCTATTATTAATTCGATTTCATGAGCCAAGAATGAATCGCCGTCGCCGCCTTTCCTCTTGCCATCCTCACTTCCCAATAAGATTACTTGTTTTGCATTTTTGAGACGTTCTCGGAGATTTTTTTTAATCGTCTCAGGTTTACTGGTGTCGCGAGAGATGAACAGATCATGAGCGTTGAAAAAATCGAAATCGATGCGTTCATTAGCTTTCCAGGCCTCCATCATGCGGTAATCGCTAATGTCTTCACTTGCAAATGCTACATAAGTCTTGTTTCGATAGCCCATAAATCCCTCGTGGTGATCTCTCGTTCAATACCAGTAATGGATAATCTGTAATAATTTGCACATGGCTCCGTGCAAACCCATGGGAAAATTCTAATGGCACCTATAATTTCCCCACTATACCTTATTGCAGATCTTAAATGCTAACCAATAATAACTTAGAATTGACACTATATTGCTAATCGTCAAAAACAGTAAAATGGTCAGCTTCCGTTTTTGCACCTGTAGAAATTAATTTGAAATAGTACTCTTCTCCCATAAGAGTTCTGATATTTTTTACAAACGCTGGTTCAACCGAAAGTGAGAACGCTAGCCATCCTTTTAGCTGTGCGTGCAACTTTATGTCAAGTTTATCTTTTCGATAATGATCTGCCATTGCACGGATTAATCGCTTTCGGTCTCTTCCAAGAGAAATTTTCCCCTCGCTAGATAAAATTAAGCCTGTTAATTTCCGCTGGAATTTTTTTGATGTGAAAACGGTTTTTTCTGGATTTATAAATATTCGTGGATACTTAATTGAATTTAATAATTCTCGAATGTACTCATTTGCTTTATCTAATTGATTCGGCTTGTCAGAAGACAGTGCCAAATCATCTGCGTATCTTGTATAGATGATCTCATTTTTCTTGCAATATTCCGATAACTTGCTGTCGAACTCGTACATTAAGGTATTTGACAGCGAAGGCGAGCTCGGTGCCCCTATTGACAAGGAAAGCCTTTTTTTCTCATCTCTTCTGAAGAGTAAGAGAGAAAGCTCCGAAGCTAACCTAGTGTCCAACCCAAGATGTTTAACTACATGTCGAGTGAAATCACGGGCCCTTATTGATGGGAAAAAATCTTTGAAGTCTATTTTTAATAAATATTTATTTTTGGCATGCAAGCGAGCATGTTCCGCAATGTTCTTGCCCGGCCGGTAAGCCATGGCCGCGTCATGAACTGGAAGGGATGTAATAAATTTATTTACAATCCACCTCTGAATAGTCTTGAGTTCTGCAGTAGGTTGCGCAATCAGCCGTCGGCCACGTCCATTCCGCTTTTCTATAAAGTGAACCTTATATCTTTTAGGGGCGCTACGGATAAGCTCCCATGCTTCCGCACGCGTAAAAGGGTGCTCTTCGCAGAGCAACTCAAGCAATTGTGAATTAATGGCGTCCATGGACTTTTTCGTAGGCTTGACGGCGTGGCGAGTCCTGCTTTAGGACTTCCATAGCTCGGAGCTTGAATTGGACACGGTCCAGCCTAGCATTGGAATTTGGGAGCTTGTACCCAATAAATCCTTCACGTTTGCCTTTTGGAGGAACATAGAAATGACGTGACAAATGCTCGGAGGGCTGGATGACCTCAAGCATACAAAGCAAGTTCAGCATTTGTCCTATCCGTTGCTTTGTTAAGTTCAAGCCAAAGGAGTTCAGCAATTCTGTGATTTCCTTGAGGTTTAACGCGCCAAATAGTTCTACCATATCAGCAATAAATAGGAACTGATCCCGCACTCGTTGCGAGTTAAAAAGATGTATTTTCAAGCCCTGCTGACTCTTGTAAAGGACTTCGTCAGCCAGTTCAGGCAATACTTTTTCAAAATCTTCTAATGTGTCGCCATCAACTGGGCAGATAGAAGGTTCATCCCCTTGAACGCGTTTGAGGACACGTAGTGGGCCAAGTGCGATATAAGAGTTCACCCTATAGTATTTGCTATATAGGACAACATATAATCGCTCCGCAAGTACCTCCTGTGTACAAAATGCGCCCAACTCCGCGAATGCACCTTCGCTTTCTACGAACAATAATACTGTTCTAGAAATACAGCCAACATCAGACTCAAAAGCCGTTAAATCGTCGTAACCGTCAAACTGATTCCATTTGGGATAGTCTTCCGGCAGCTTTAGACTTGAAGCAATTTTGTGGTTTGTTTTGTGCGCCCAAGAAACAAACATATCGCGCATGCCCGATGGTTCCTCGTTCGGGTCATCACGGAGGTGACGCCCGAATACGAAGACAATGGCCGGTAAGATGATGACCTGCGCGCGAGCACAGTCTACTTGCCCGGAGAACTCAGCAAGGAGTGTGGAAAAAGTGCTCAATTACCTAAAATAGACACGAAAGCGGCTTGCGCCGAATCGGGACCTACCGGACACGGATTTGGCGCGAGCCGCTTTCGTGTCGTGATTGGTATCCCACCTGTTCCCAGTCTGGCGAAACGCCCGACATTGATAGCCATAACCACTGCTATCGTTCGCGTAATTGACTAACCGATTGTGCCTTAGTGATTTCTAAAATGCAAGGGTTTACGAGGCGAGTGTGCGTTTCGTGATATGCATGACCCAATAGATGTGTTCTATCGACATGAATAGACCGCATTAGCCAACTTGACAGTTTGGTCGGAAATAAGAGTTGCGCTGCGTAAGCAGTCCCGAAATAGACTGCATGTGAGGGGTTACTGTTCCGGGAAAAATGCTGATCGCTTGGATCGGCCTTTAAAAATGTATGCTCTTGTTGTTCAGCGGCGGAGGCCACGTCCGACAGGAAAATTTTCATTCCGCTTGTCGATCTCAGCGAACTCTCCACCCATAAACAAAACCATCGTTTGCCGGACGGACATAGCACACTTCAGCTTGAATTTTCCACCCTGGTAAGTTGCATTCGGTCAGGCTATCGATGGCTCCGAACTGTGCCAGGCGATAAGCTGATTTTCCCTGTGGCGTATTCGCCCATGATGCCGCCGCCTTCTCGTCTTTCGCTTCAACGTATGCGGCTGCATATCCTTTGTCATATCCTGACTTGAAAGCGCGGTTGTGTACTGACCAGCCCAAAGCGCTCAAAGCCATCACGCATACGGCGAGGCAGGTTGCAATCCAAATCGCCGCCTGCTTGACGACCGTTAGCCTGGCTACATCCCGCGCCGTGGCGGCAACGGCCTTCGCAAGATCAGCCTTCGCTGCAGCTTTGGTCGAATCCAGCGTCGAATTTGCAGTCTTCTGAAACTCAAGTAGCGTCTGCGTGGCTGCTTGTTTGATCAATTCCGGATAGCGCGCGTACATGGTGTCGTAGTGCTGCAACGCGATAAGCACCAGCCACAACGCATCATTGTTCTTCAAGTCCAGCGCATCGCGCACCTGGTACAGCCGCTGACGTTCGGCGTCGGTAGGTTGCCGCGCCAGCAGCCTGGCGAAGGCGTCATCGAGATCATTCATGGGGTAATCGATTCATCATGGTTTTGACTGCACCGCGCCACCGTTGTAGTTCGGCGCGGTTCCCCATCGGAAGCTCTGTGGCCGCCTGCGCGATGTTGAGGCGCTTGCTGTAGATGTCGTCGCTCACCCGGTCGGCCAGGTCGGGGAAGGTCAGCGACAGGCCGCCGTGCTCCTCGACCACGGTGCGCCGCTTGGAACCGTTGTAGAGCTCGAACTTGCGCTCCTCGCCAAAGTAGCCATTGCGGATGACATGGACCACGGTGTCGGGAATGGCATCCATGTATTCCTTGAGCAGCTCCAGGCTGTCGCGCTGGCGGTTGATCACCCACAGCGTGATCAGTTTGCGTTTCAGTTCGGGGAGGGTGTTGCTCAGGATGGTGCCGTATGCGTTCACGGCCTTATTGCTGCGCGCGGCAGTGTTGATGACGATGGTGCTGTCCGCATTGCTGTCGCAGAGGTTGATCAGTTCGATCCAGCCATCGGCGTTGTCCAGGTCGAGCAGATCGCTGCGGGTGGTGTCCTTGTACGCCTTCCAGACATCGGGGTTGCTGGTGTCCGCGTCGATCAGCAGCAGGTCTGCTTCTCTCTGGAGTAGGTAGTCGATGGTGGCCATGGAAACCATGGATTTACCGACGCCACCTTTGCCGCCGCCAATCAGATAGATGTTGTTTGCCATGGCGTTTCTCCTAAATTTCGTCGGTGTCAGAAGCCACCGGGAACGACGAGGGCTTGGTCGCTGGCGGTGGTTTCGTTGGCACAGGTTTGGGAACGGCGGTCGCTGTCGAGGACTTTTTGCGTGCCGGCTTTGTGCGCAGAAGATAGTTCTTCAGCGTGGGCGTTGCGATGTCCAGTCCCTCGCCGCGCAAGGCCTCCGCGATTTCGGCGAGGGCGTACCCGCGTTTTTGCAGCGCGGTGATTTCCTTGATCAGCACCGCGACTGCGGCCTGCTTGCTGTACTCCTGCCGACGCTTTTCCACCGCCGGCATGTCGCGCAGCTTGGCAGCGATCGCATCGAGTTGCTCGCTCGTATATTTCATGATCCGACTCCGTATGACTACAGTCACGGTAGCACCGCAGTCGTGGCCGGCTTTGTGGCAGATCAGTCCGTGGCGGCTCGTGGGTCGTAGACTGTGGTGGTGGGCGAAAGAGATACAGGATGGCCCTTGTCTCACACTCGCTACGCAAGTGGAGCCAAGGGACGCCATGCCATTCGGCGCTACGCTTCTCACGGCATGGCTCATCCTGCAAGGGGCGCGCCCCTTGACCCCAGACACGCTACGCGCGGCGCACCGCCGCAACCGCAACCGCACCCACAACCGCAGCCACCGACGGAGCCACCATGCCCATCGAAAAACAAAGCCAAAACGCCCTCGACGCCGTCATCAACATCCGCGTCACCAAAGCAGAAAAAGCCCGCCTGCTGGAAGACGCTGACCTGGCCACCCTGAGCATGTCGGAGCTGGTCCGCCGCCGCTACTTCGGCCGCCCGATTCTCGCCAGCGCCGACCAGGCGATGATCCGGGAGTTACGCCGACTCGGTGGCCTGCTCAAGCACATCCACAACGAGTCGGGCGGCGTCCTGCACCGCGATACCGCCGCTGCGCTGGCAGCGATCAAGGCCTATATCGAGAGGCTCTCCCATGATCGTCAAAAAAATTAAGAACCCGAGGAAGTCCGCCACCAAAGGCACGCGCGTGAAGCGGCTGATGGACTACATCCGCGCACCGGAACGGGAGAACGCCATGGAGAAGTGCCTGTACGCCGGCGCGCGGGGTTTCCTGTCCGACGACCACGCAGCGCAGAAGGCGGAAATGCTCGCACTGGCGCAGGAAGCGGTGCGCAGCGCCGACACCATCAACCACTACGTGTTGAGCTGGCAGGAGGGCGAACAACCGAATCCGCGACAGGTCGAGGAGGCCGTCGATATCTTTCTCCAGGAGCTGGGACTCGAAGAACACCAGGCGATATATGGCCTGCACGTGGACACCGACAACACGCATCTGCACATCGCCGTCAACCGCGTGCATCCCCAGACGCTCAAGGTGATCAAGCCCAATCGCGGCTTCGACATCGAGGCCGCACACAAGGCGGTGGCCCGCATCGAGGACCGGCAAGGCTGGCAGCGGGAGCAGCACGGCCGGTACCAGGTCAATGATGACGGCGAGATCGAACGCGCGGCGCATGGCCGCAACGGACCGCGACCACCGGAGCAGGCCAAGTGCGACATGGAGCAGCGCACCGGCGAAAAATCCGCCGAGCGCATTGCCATCGAGACTGGCGCGCCGATCATCAAGGCCGCCAGCAACTGGCAGGAGCTGCACCACGCTTTGGCCGAGGAAGGCATGCGCTATGAACGCGTGGGCAGCGGGGCGGTATTGTTCGTCAACGAGGTGGGCGTCAAAGCCAGCCGCGCCGACCGTGAGGCCAGCTTGGGCAAACTGGAAAAGCGGCTGGGAGCATTCGAACTTTCGCAGCAGCCACATATGGCCGAGCGCACCCCCGAGCCGGTGCAGCACGACGTGCCGGGATGGACGCGGTACATCCACGGCCGGCGCGCTCACACCGAAGCAAAGCAAGGCGCCTGGAAAGCGTTAAAACAGCGCCAGGAGGCCGAACGCACAGCGCAGGTGCGACGCCACAGGACGGAGCGCGCGGACGTCTTGCAGGGGCGCTGGAAGGGGCGAGGAGAGTTGCGCAATGCGCTGGAGAGTATCCTGGCGGCGAAGCGGGCCGGCGAACAGGCGGAAATGCGCGAGCAGCAGCGCAAGGATCGGGCAGCGCTGCGAGAACAGTATCGGCCATATCCCGACCTGGAGCAGTGGCTGCGGCAGCAGGAGGATCCGGAGCTGGCCGAGGAATGGCGCTACCGTGCGAACCAGGTCGCGCACCTTCGCGGCACTGCCGACACGGCAAAGCCGCGCGACATCCGCGATTACACGTCCCAGATCGACGGGGACCAGGTGCGATACATCGCGCGCGACCAGAGGGACAGGGGAGCGGAAGCGGCTTTTGTCGATAAGGGCCGCGAGATCGACATCCACACCTGGCGCGAACGCGCCAGCGTACTGGCCGCGTTGCAGCTGGCCGAGCAAAAATGGGAAAGCTTCGACGTGTCGGGCCGGGCGCAGTTCAAGGCGCTGTGCGTGGAGCTGGCCGTTGAACACGGCTTCAAGATCAACAATCCCGAGTTGCAAGCGCAGATCGCCCAGGAGAAGCAGCGGCAACTGGAAGCGCGGGCCATGCCGCGCACGGCCGGGACATCGCCAACGCCATTGAGCAAGAGCCGCACCGAGGCGCCGGCCGCACCGCTGTCGCAGTCCGATGAACTGAGTGCCAAGGCCTATGCCCGCCACTACCGCGACGTCATGCAGCGCCAGGCAGGCAAGGTCACGGATCTGTCGCGGGTGGATGCCATGATTGCCGTGCGCATGCGCGCCACCGGCCACACGCAGCAGCAGGTCGAATCGGCGCTTCGGCTTTGCGCGCCGATGATGCATCCGAAAACAGAGGTGCGCGACTGGGACAATTACGCCCAGCGCACGGCGGCATACGCGTTCGGCGCCGCTGGCCAGCGCCAGGGCGAGGATCTCAAAAAATACTGGGACCAATGGCAACGACTCGAAGCGCGGCCGGAAGAACCCAGGCGCGATCACGGTCGCGGCAGATCCCGCTAAGTGTGCGATTGCCTGCGATGTTTTACCGCGCTACAACCCGAAACAGCGAAGCCTTGATCAAGGATCAACCGGCCTCGTCGCAGTAGCACACCATGGTTGACGGTGCGACGGTTGATGAAGTTTTCTCAGCGAACAGTGGCACTTTCCGCGAGGATTCTTGCCCTGCGCAGTGCCGAATTCCTCATGCCAAGGATGCCGATGGCGGTCGGCCAGAACGACGTGATGGAGGCCATGATGAACACCGATGAACTGCTGGAAAAGCTGCTTGACCATTTGTCCAAACCACCGCCGGTACAGCTGCCGGTAACGATCGATTTATGGGATACGCGGCACATCGCCGCCTACCTCAAGCGCTCGGTCGATACGGTACGCGATGACATTATCACGCTGCCCACGTTCCCGCGTCCGATACGCCTGCCCATGCGTGGCGCCGTGCGCGCGCAGGCGCTGTACAAGGCGCGCGACGTGATCGCATGGGCGGAGAGACACGTTTCTAAATAGTTACTGACCCATCGAATTAATTGCGATGCAATCTTTTCAGGTCCAATAAAATGATACCCTCAGCATGTATGATAGCTTTGTAATTTTTAAGCAGCTAGTTGTGGTTCGGGAATGTTTTTTATCATATCGATAAAATCACGTAGACATGCAGGAGTGGACGCATATTGCGACAATTCTGAAATGCAATTTTCTCGGGAGAGCGAAATCTTTACGTTTCCAGACTTGGAGAAAAATTTTGGAACCTTTGCACACCGATCCGCTTTCAAAAGACTTAGCCATTGACGTAAAAATTCTAATTGCTGCTTCCCTCGGAAGTGTGTAGCCCATTTTTCTTTCGGTAGAGTTTCTCTAGCTTCTGAGATTGCTCGCGCGGCAAAAACAAAATCTTTGGAATCCTTGAAAACGCTGCTGGGATTTTCCAAGTCATATATTATATTTATGCCGTCCAATTCAACTTTCACTAAGTCCGATAATTTTACATTAGATAAATTCAAACTTTGAATGCTTTTGTTTTCACGTTCCATAATTCGGTGAGCTTTTGCAAAATAGTTGAATTCGCTTAGCGCGTAGCAGAAAATTTCTAATAAATCTACGTACTTATTAATTATTTTTTCGAAATCACTAGCTTCATCTCCACACTCTGAGATGTTAAATTCACTGGAAATTATATTTTTTAAGCTATTTTCAGTTGTGTAGTAATTTTCAATGGAATAACTGGCGGTCTGGTAAATAAATTTTTTATCGCTATAGTCAGACCAGTGGTCATAGTCAGAATCAATAAAAAAAGCGTATCTGTAAAGTGAATAAATTGGATGGGCAGCAATGCAATCGTACACTTGCAGCACAATTTTTTTTCCTCCAGAGTTTATTCCGTGCCAAGAACCTTCGCCAATCGCATAATTAAGACGAGGCGCATAATATTTGCTATCCTCCCCCTCAAAAACGCACGCAATAATATCCCTAGACTTTCCATATATTCTAGTCATTTCAAGAAACTTTACTGAGTAAGCTTGAGTGGACGCTTGCATTTTTCCCACTCTGTCCATCATCGCTCCGTAATGTAATGGCCAAGATCTACAGCAAATCTGGACAGATCGTTTTCAAAAATAAACGGTGAATGAGTAGTGGCAAACAAGAAGGAACATCGGCCAGAGTTAATGACATCTGGGAGTAAAGTCTTTTGCCATTCGATAGAGAGTGATAGTTCAGGCTCGTCGAAAAATAGAGCAAAACTTTCCTGTTTTTTTAAATATAAACTACAAAATAAAGAAATTATTTGTTTCTCACCAGATGAAAGGGTTTCAATGTCAACGTCGCGGTTATTTTTTCTTCTTACAATCTTCACGGAAACTAGACTTTCATTATACTCTAATTTCTTGTCACCAAGATAACGGTTGCAAACCTCTACAAATTTCTGAATTGATTTGTCATTATCTTTTTGCTGTTCATATACTTTAACTAGGTTGGATAAAAAGTATATTAGGGGGTCATGCTCCGTGAAAATTTCACCGCTTCTAATGAGTCGAAGTATTTTCCTTTTCTGATTCTCATGAATATTGCCGCCTATCCTATCTAAAACAATTTTAATTGCATCAGGATCTTGAATGCTATGTTTAAGATTTTCGTCGACGTGGAAACCTTCCACTAACTGACCTAACATTTCACCATTAACTTTAGAAAACCACTCGACAGAGGATGATAAAATCTCACTTGTTAATTCTTCAATTCTTTTATTTACATCGATCATTCCGAAGTTAATAAAATCGTCATAAAGGTTCTCGCCTCTATCATCCGCATCACGACCGCCGCGTATGTCTCGGAAATCTTGCTCTACACGTCGATAAGTTGGAAGATAAAGAACATTGAAATCAAGTTTTTCTTGAATCTTTTTTAATGTGTCCCTAGCTTTTGAAAAATCTGCCCCATTGTGAATAGATTTCCTAATTTCACTGAGATATTCCATGAATGTGGTGCTAGGAATCTCGGTTTTTTTTCTTGCACTCAACAGTACGCTAGATCGTCGAAATTCGTTCGGTCCAGATGTCAGAAAGTGCTCAACAAGGGCGGTAGCCTCATCTTCACCTAAAACTCTTCGAAGATGATCAAAGAAGGGGTGCTTCTCTGTTAATTTGCTAGAAAAAGTAAGCATCCGCTTTTCAACGATATACTTTGAATTATCGTCAAAAAATATCTCTAAACTTTCAAACGATAACTTTCTCAACCTGGAAATATTTCCAGATGCAAGAGAATAAAGAGTATTTAAAACTGTTGTTTTTCCGTAGCCATTCTCTGCAACTATAATTTTTACATTATCTTCAAACGGGATATCAATATCACGCTCGCCGTATAAACCATTTATCTTAAACCGATGCAATTTTGGCATGTTATTAAATTTAATAAGAAGGTAATTCGATAAGAAGATTGTACTAGTTGCAGCAAGGAAAAATCTAACGAATTGTCACGAGTTTGTTAGATTTATTGAAGGTATCTGCTTTTGCATTCGGATGTTAGCCACTTTCTTCTTGGAAAGAAGGGTAGGTTTTGATAAGTGAAGCCGTTAGAATTTAGGACAATATTCTTTGAGATAGTCATAGTCTCATCGCGATATCTTCGGCACTGGCGTTGTAGTAAGTCTGCAACTGCTTGATGTCGTGGTGTCCGACCATGCGCGCCAAGTCCAGTACGTTGAGCTTGCCGGCAAGCCGGGTGATCGCCTCGTGGCGCGAATCGTGGAAAGTCAGTCCTTCGATGCACGCCCGGTCACGCGCTGTGCGAAACATGGTGTCGAGCGAGGCGGTCGTGACGCCAAAGCCGTCCGGGACCACGGACCAGATATCGGCCGCGCGCTGCGACAATGGGACGTTGCGGGGCAAGCCGTTCTTGGTCATCCTCAGCCTTGCCACGCGTCCCTTGACGTCGCCGGCCCTCAATCCGCAGATTTCGCCGGCCCGCATGGCGGTTTCTATGGCGAACAAAAACACCAGCGCGATGCGCTGCTTCTTCGACTCCGGGACAAACAGGCTGCCGTCGGTTGGCCAGTTCAGGGCGATGCAGATGCTGTCGATCTCGTCCTGCGAGATACGGCGGTCCCGGTGCGGCTTGGCTTTGGGACGAGCCACATCCGTGGTCGGGCTCGCTGGAAGCCACTTCCACTCCTTGCGGGCCACCGAGAACACGTGCGAGAGCAGGTTCATCTCGCGCGTCACGGTGCCACCTTGCACACTGCGCAGGCGCTCGTCGCGCCAGGCGGCGATGTGCGAAGGGGAGATCTCGCGCATCGTGATCGGTCCCAAGGATGACGCTGCCATCGCCGCGAGGCGGCCGGCTTCCCAGCGATAGCCGCGCTTGCTGCGCGACACCTGGAGTTCGTAGCGCCGGAACGCCTCGGCACAGGTCTTATCGACCGCGACGGGCCGGTCGGTGCTGAGGATCACGCGTTGCTGCATTTCCCACTTGAGGGCGGCTGCCTTGGTATCGAACGTGCCGGACACACGCTCGCCTTTGACCATGATGCGATGGCGCCACTTGTTACCATCTTTGACTGGAGCTGACATGTTGACCTCCTCTTGAGCAAAGAAGGTTGGACCCGGAATTTTGGCAAAGGTTTTGGCAGATTTTGGTAAAAGCATCCTCCAAAAAGCCGTTTTACACCTGAGTTTGCCGCAAGAATAGACGTAAAAAAACCCGGAGATCCCCTATGAAGACGGTAATTTCCGGGTTTTTCGCGCGTTGTCTGAAACGCTATGTGGTGCCGACTGCCGGTTTCGAACTGGCCACCTGATGATTACAAATCAACTGCTCTACCAAATGAGCTAAGTCGGCGAAACTTGTACGGGGCAGATTATACGCTATTTAATCCGCGTCAGGGTCGGGCGGCCGCCCTTGCGTGGCGGGTCGTTGTCGTCGTCGGGGGATGCGCCGTCGTCCGGCTTGGCGGTCGACAGCGGTGCTGGTGCGGGGGCGATCGACGGGACGGAGGCCAGTGCCGGTGCGCTTGGTTCTTCCACCACGGGCGACGATTGCCCGGCGGACGCATCGCTGCCGCCGAGTTGCGGCTCGAACGCCATGCCCTGGCCGTTTTCGTTGGCGTAGATCGCCATCACGTTGTTGACCGGCACGTAGATTTCGCGCGAGACGCCGCCGAAGCGGGCGTGGAAGCGGATGGCGTCGTTGTCCATTTTCAGGCCGGACGTGGCGCCGAAGCTGATGTTGAGGACGATTTCGCCTTTTTTCACGTATTCCATCGGGACCGTGGTCGAAGCGTCGACCTTGACGGCCAGGTAGGGCGTATAGCCGCTATCGGTGCACCATTCGTAGATGGCGCGCAGCATGTAAGGTTTGGTTGAGATTTCGGACATGGTCTTCCAGACTACGGTGAAACTTGGCGCGCCCCGCTGGCAGAACAGCAGGGCGCGCCGATCGATCAACTATTGCAACCATTCATACCAGGGCGCCCAGCGCCCTCGGCATTAACGACGCATCACTTTTTCGGACGGGGTCAGCGCTTCGATGTAGGCCGGGCGCGAGAAGATACGCTCGGCGTATTTCATCAGCGGCGCGGCGGTCTTCGACAGTTCGATGCCGTAGTGGTCCAGGCGCCACAGCAGCGGAGCCACGGCCACGTCCAGCATCGAGAATTCGTCGCCCAGCATGTACTTGTTCTTCAGGAACAGCGGCGCGAGCGTGGTCAGGCGGTCGCGGATTTCAGCGCGGGCCTTGTCGTGGCTCTTGTCATTGCCCTTGGCGCGTTCGCTCTCGAGCACGTGCACGTGGACGAACAGCTCTTTCTCGAAGTTGAACAGCATCAGGCGGGCACGCGCGCGCATCAGCGGATCGGCCGGCATCAACTGCGGGTGCGGGAAGCGCTCGTCGATGTATTCGTTGATGATGTTCGATTCGTACAGGATCAGTTCGCGTTCTACCAGGATCGGCACCTGGCCGTACGGGTTCATGGTCGAAATGTCTTCCGGCTTGTTGAACAGGTCAACGTCGCGTACTTCGAAGTCCATGCCTTTTTCAAACAGCACCAAGCGGCAACGTTGCGAAAATGGGCACGTCGTGCCCGAGTAGAGAACCATCATTTGTTATAGTTCCTTAGAAACAAAGGGGGCGAGCCGTCGAACGGATCACCCCAGAACCGATTGCCCGCTCAGGCGGGCATCGCAAAAACAAGCGCCGAAAATCTGTTTCGGCGCTCTCGATTATTTCACTTCTTTCCAGTACGACGCATTCAAACGCCACGCCAGCAAGACAAACAGGGACAGGAACAAGACCACCACCACGCCCAGTTTCTTGCGGGTCTGCGCCGCAGGTTCCGCCATCCATTGCATGTAGCCCACCAGGTCGGCCACTGCGTTATCGAATTCTAACTTACTCATGGTGCCCGGCGCGACTTGTTCGAACCCGTCGAACTGGTGGATCGTCTTGCCATGCTCGTGCGGATCAGGCACATCCTTCGTCTTGATCTTCTGTACGCCTTGCAATTCCCATAATACATGCGGCATCGCGGCGTTTTCCAGCACTCGGTTGTTCCAGCCGTTCGGGCGGGTATCGTCCTTGTAGAACGTGCGCAAGTACGTGTACAGGTAATCCGATCCGCTGCCCGAACCCGACGCCTTGGCCCGCGCGATCACCGACAAGTCCGGGGGTACCGCGCCAAACCAGGTCTTGGCATCCTTCGGATTCATGCTCGTGGTCATCATCGCGCCCACTTTATCCGCTGTAAACAACAGGTTATCGCGGATTTGTGCGTCGGTCAGTCCCAGGTCCTTGAGGCGGTTGTACCGCATCGAGGACGCATTGTGACAGTTCAGGCAGTAATTGACGAATAATTTTGCACCATGTTGCAGTGCGGCCATGTTATTCGAACGGTCAGGGGCCTTATCGTAAGGGAAACCGGCTTCATTTGCCAGTACCAGCGCCGGCACCAGGGCCAGCGCGGCCAGCAGTTTCTTCGCAAAATTCATGTCTAGTCCTTTATGTACGGAAGTTCAGCGGCTCAGTGCGGATGGAAAACCACGCGGTCGGGCACTTTCTTGAACGTGCCCATCGTGCTCCACCACGGCATGAACAGGAAAAAGCTGAAGTACAACAGGGTGCACACTTGCGAAATGATGGTGAACAGGTCGGTCGGCGCCAGCGTGCCGAGGATGCCCAGGATGATGAACGAGATGAAGAACACCGCGTACACATACTTGTGCCAGCTCGGACGGTAGCGGATCGACTTGACCGGCGAATGGTCGAGCCACGGCATGAAGGCCAGGATCACCACCGAGCCGCCGAAGAACACCACGCCCCAGAACTTGGCGTCGAGCACCTGTGGCAGCATGCCGAAAATGGCCAGCAGGGCGACTACGGCGATGATGATCTTGGTGGTGCGCGCCAGGCGCGACTTGAGCCAGATGAACACGGTGTAAGCGGCCACAAAGCACATCAGCACCCACATGAAGTCGGCCGTGGTGGCGCGCAGCACCGAGTAGAACGGGGTGAAGTACCAGGTCGGAGCGATGTGCAGCGGGGTTTTCAGCGAGTCGCCGGGCAGGAAGTTGTTGTACTCGAGGAAGTAGCCGCCCATTTCCGGCGCGAAGAACACCACGCAGCTGAAGATCAGCAGGAACACCGACACGCCGAACAGGTCGTGCACCGTGTAGTACGGGTGCGACGGGATGGAGTCGAGCGGATGGCCGTCCGGGCCCAGGTTTTCCTTCACTTCGATGCCATCCGGGTTGCTCGAGCCCACTTCGTGCAGGGCGATCAGGTGGGCTGCTACCAAGCCCAGCAATACCAGTGGAATGGCGATCACGTGGAAGGCGAAGAAGCGGTTCAGGGTGGCGTCGGACACCACGTAGTCGCCGCGGATCCACAGCGACAGGTCGGGACCGATCACGGGAATGGCGCCGAACAGGTTGACGATCACCTGCGCGCCCCAGTACGACATTTGTCCCCATGGCAGCAGGTAGCCGAAGAATGCCTCGGCCATCAGGCACAGGAAGATGGCAAAGCCGAACAGCCAGATCAGCTCGCGTGGCTTGCGGTACGAGCCGTACAGGAGCGCGCGCGTCATGTGCAGGTAGATGATGATGAAGAAGGCCGAAGCGCCGGTCGAGTGCATATACCGCACCAGCCAGCCCGACGGCACTTCGCGCATGATGTACTCGACCGAGGCGAACGCCAGGGTGGCATCGGGCTTGTAGTGCATGGTCAGGAAGATGCCGGTGACGATCTGCAGCACCAGCACCAGCATCGCCAGCGAGCCGAAGATGTACCAGAAATTGAAATTTTTCGGGGCATAGTACTTGCCCCACTGGTCGTTCCACAGCTTGGTCAGCGGAAAACGGTCATCCACCCAGCCGAGGGCTTTTTGTGCGGCCGGAGCATCGGCCGGAAGCTTGGTCTCTTTGAACGCCGCCATGGTTTATGCCTCGCCTTTCTCGTCTTTGCCGATCACCAGCTTGGTGTCGGAGAGGAACATATAGCGCGGCACTTGCAGGTTGTCCGGCGCCGGCTTGTTCTTGAAGACGCGGCCGGCCATGTCGAAGGTGGAGCCGTGGCAGGGACACAGGAAGCCGCCTTCCCAGTCGTCGGGCAGCGAAGGCTGCGGTCCGGGCTGGAACTTGGACGACGGTGAACAGCCGAGGTGGGTACAGATGCCGACCGCGACCAGGATTTCGGGCTTGCGCGAGCGCCATTCGTTGCGGGCGTACTCGGGCGTGTATTCGTCGGGATTGCGTTTCGATTCGGCATCGGCCACCTTGCCGTCGGTTTTCTTGAGCGAGGCCACCATTTCCGGCGTGCGTTTGAGCACCCAGACCGGCTTGCCGCGCCACTCGACGGTGACCATTTCGCCCGGATTGAGGGCGGCAATATCGACCTCGACCGGCGCACCCGCCGCCTTGGCCCGTTCGGATGGCTGGAAGGTGGAGACCAGCGCCCCCGCCGTCGCCAGCCCCACCACGCCGCCCGCCGCGCCCGTCGCGACGATCAGGTTGCGGCGACCGGAATCGATCTGTTTTTCGTTACCCATTCTTACCCCAATCTTTTTCTTAAAGTGCCAACAAAAATCTGCCTGCCGTGCAGCGCCTATGCTCCGGAGAACCGACCAAGTCCCGAGCACTCGATGTGTGCTTCTTGCAACCTCAAAAATTATAAGGGAAGGGGAGTTCCACAAGGCGGTAAAAGCTTTCTCAAAAGTAACATTTGAGCGCCTTCCGCCGATTTGCGCCAGTTTTCCGCGAACGGTGCGCTATTGAATCGTCCCCTGTTTTTTATTTTATTGATATAGGTCAAACTTAAACTAATTCCTTGTCGATGTGTGCAAACGGCAAGGGTGTTTGGAATCCAATTGAAAAAATAGTATGATCCTTGGGCAGTTTTGTAAACAAAAGACCACACGTCGAGGGGTAAGAATATGGCAATGATGAAAGAATTCAAAGAATTCGCGATGAAGGGCAACGTGGTCGATCTCGCGGTCGGTGTGATCATCGGTGGCGCCTTCGGCAAGATCGTCGATTCGTTGGTGAAAGACATCATCATGCCACCGATTGGCATCCTGTTCGGCGGCCTGGACTTCGCCAGCTACTACATTCCCCTCAACGGCCAGGCCAGCAGCCTGCCCCTCGAGGAAGCCAAGAAACTGGGCGCTGTGTTCGCCTATGGTAACTTCATCACCATCTTGCTCAACTTTATCATCCTGGCCTTTATCATCTTCCAGATGGTACGCCTGATGAACCGCGCGCGCCAACGCCTGGAAAAGCCGGCCGCGCCCGCTGCGCCGGCAGCCACGCCGGAAGATATCATGCTGCTGCGCGAGATCCGCGATTCGCTGAAAAACAGCAACGCTTCACCGAAGAATTAACGAGGACGCCCGCTGTGGCGGGTTGAATTATGCGACGACTCTGGTTGTTGTTTGCGCAAACGGTCACCGTCGCGCTGGCACTGTATTTTGTCTACACGGCGGTCGTCACCGACCGCGCCGCGCCCGTGCGCCTGCAGCAAATGGGCAGCGCCGAGCGGCCCGCGCCGATGCTCGAGGCCGGCCCGTCGAAACCGCCGGCGCTGGCGGGGGGCTCGTACCGCAACGCTGCTGCGCGCGCCATGCCGGCCGTGGTCAACATCGTCACCAGCAAGCGGCCCAAGCGCAGCAAGCACCCGTTGATGAAAGACCCGTTCTTCAAGCGCTTTTTCGGCGATGAAGGCGACGAGGAGGATTCGTCGCTCGGTTCTGGCGTGATCGTCTCCGCCGAAGGCTATATCCTCACCAACAACCACGTGGTGGAAGCGGCCGACGAAATCGAGGTGATGCTGGCCGATGGCCGCAAGGCTGCCGCCAAGGTCGTGGGCACCGATCCCGAGACCGACCTGGCCGTGATCAAGATCGAGCTGGAAAAGTTGCCGGTGATCGTGCTGGGCCAGGCTGAGCAGGCCCAGGTGGGCGACGTGGTGCTGGCCATCGGCAACCCGTTCGGCGTGGGCCAGACTGTGACCATGGGCATCATCTCCGCGCTGGGCCGCAACAACCTGCACATCAACCATTTCGAGAATTTCATCCAGACCGATGCCGCGATCAATTTCGGCAACTCGGGCGGGGCGCTGGTCGATACCCACGGCAACCTGCTGGGGATTAATTCAGCCATCTATTCGCAGTCGGGCGGCTCGGTGGGCATCGGTTTTGCCATCCCGATGAGCACGGCGAAAACCGTGATGGAAGCGATCATCAAGTCGGGCCACGTGGTGCGCGGCTGGATCGGCGTGGAAACGCAGGACATCACGCCGGAACTGGCGCGCAGCTTCAGCCTGCCGCGCCAGAACGGCGCCATGATCGCCGGGGTGGTGCGCAACGGCCCCGCCTACAAGGGCGGGGTGCGGCCCGGCGACATCCTGCTGTCGGTGGACGACAAGCCGGTCAGCGACACCAACGGCATGCTCAACCAGATCGCCCAACTGGTTCCGGGGGAAAAAGCTAAAATGAAGGTCCTGCGCAAGAGCCGCGAGACCACGCTCGACGTTACCGTCGGCAAGCGCCCGCCCCCCAAATAAGGTTCAGTCACACCCATGCATTTACGCGATCTGACGCAATTTTTGCGCGAACTGGCGGACAACAACAACCGTCCCTGGTTCGTGATGAACAAGCCGCGCTACGACATCCTGCGCGAAGAATTCCTGCAAGTGGTCACCGGGATGATTGCCGAGCTGGGCAAGTTCGATCCGGCCGTCAAGTTCAGCAACCCGAAGAAGGCGATGTTCCGCATCAACCGCGACGTGCGCTTTGCGCACGATAAGAGCCCGTATAAAACGCGCTTTTCGGCCGCGGTGGCGCCCAACGACATGCGCCGTCCCAGCAAGGCGGGCGGCCCCACCTACTACATGCAGATCGACGGCTCGGGCCGCATGCTGTTCGGCGCCGGCGAGTACATGCCGCCGGCCGGGCGTTTGAAGGCGCTGCGTCAGCACATGGTCGATGACGCGGCCGGTTTCAAGAAGGTGTTGAAGAATAAAAAACTGAAGCTGACGTTCGGCGATATCCGCGACGAAGGCAAGTTGATGCGTCCGCCCAAGGGCTTCGATCCCGAGCACGAGCACATCGAGTACATCAAGCTCAAGAGTTTCTTCATCTGGACCGAGATCGATTTGCCGCTCAATCAGCCGGAGCTGCTGGTGCCGATTCTTGCCAGCGGCTTCAAGGATGCGTTCCCGCTGGTGGAATGGATGCGCGCGGCGAAGGAAGAGATCGTCGAGGAGTGATACCGCCAGGCTTCAACGAAGCCTAGCGCAGCACTTTTTCGTCGCGCGGATCGCGCGCCAGCAGGCGCAGCACCATCGCCTGCGGCAAGTCGCCGTCGAACAGCACGCCGGCTACCGCGTTGGTGATCGGCATCTCGACGCCAATGCGTGCCGCCAGTTCGCGCACGGCCTTGGCGCACGGCACGCCTTCGGCCACGTGGCCCAGTTCCTGGACGATGGTGTCCAGGGCCTTGCCCTGCGCCAGCGCCAGGCCGACGCGGCGGTTGCGCGACAGGTCGCCGGTGCAGGTCAGAATCAGGTCGCCCATGCCGGTTAAGCCCATGAAGGTCTCGGCCTGGCCGCCCAGCGCGGTGCCCAGGCGCGTGATTTCGGCCAGGCCGCGCGTGATCAGCGCGGCCCTGGCGTTCAGGCCCAGGCCCAGGCCGTCGGCCACGCCGGTGGCGATCGCCAGCACATTTTTGACTGCACCACCCACTTCCACGCCGACCAGGTCTGCGCTCGAATACACGCGCACGTTGCCGCCGTGAACGGCGGCCACCACGCTCTCGCGCAGCTGGCAACTGGTGGAAGCGATGGTCAGCGCGCACGGCAGGCCGCGCGCCACTTCCTGCGCGAACGACGGGCCAGACAACGCGCCGCCAGCGACACCGTCGCCGAGTACTTCGCGCACGATCTGGTGCGGCAGCAGGCCGGTGTCGTATTCGAACCCCTTGCACAGCCACACCACGTGGGCGATCTCGTGGGGTTTCAGTTGTTTCAATAACGGCCGCAAGCCGGCCACCGGGCAGGCCGCGATCAGCAGGCCGTCAGGGCCTGCCGCATGGGCCAGCGCAGCGTCGAAATCGGCAGCCACGTGCAGGCGCTCGGGAAACGGGTGGCCGGGCAGGTAATCAAGGTTTTCGCGCGCTTCGCCCATGGCGTGCAGGGCGGCGGCATTGCGGCCCCACAGCAGCACGTCGTGGCGCTGGGCCAGTGCCATGGCGACCGCCGTGCCCCAGGCGCCGGCGCCCAGCACGGTAACCTTGCGGGTGCCGGCCACTGCGGTGTGTTGAGTGGGAATCATACGCCCCAGATATCGGCGTTCTTGACGTAGCCGGTCACGCCGTCTTTATGGCGGACCTTGAGCCAGCCGCCGGCGGCGGTGTCCAGCACTTCGAGCAGCACGCCCTTGTCGGCGATAAAGGCCGCAGTGGCGGCGTCGTCCGGGGTGCTGCGTACTTTGAGGTTGGCAGCGCGCACGATGACGTTGCGCTTGCCGGTGAGGCTGCGCGCTTCGGTCCAGGCCATGTCGCCGTTGATATCGCGGACCTTGATCCATTCGCCATAGGTGAGCACGACTTCGAGCGGGGCGCCGCGCGGCACCACGAACAGTTTGCCACCCTTGGTGGAAGGCGCGTCGTACAGCACCGCAGGCGCGGCGCCCACCGTTTTGAAGTCGTATGCCTGGCCGGCGGCAGCGGCCAGCGTCATGGCCAGGGCGGCGATCAAACGGGGAAATGTCATTGCTTACCTTGTCTGGTGAAACAGCCGCCGGCAGAGTCGCCGGCGGCAAATGCTACTTAGTGCGTGGTGGGACCGTCGGCAGCTGGTGCGGCAGCGGCGGCGTCAGCCACGGCTTGCAGGCGCTGCTGGTAGAACACTTCGAAGTTGATCTCGGCCAGGTGCACTGGCGGGAAGCCGGCACGGGTGATCACGTCGGCGATGTTGGCGCGCAGGTATGGATAAACGATGTTCGGGCAACCGATGCCCAGCAGCGGGTCCAGCTGGTCGGCTGGAATGTTGCGCGCTTCGAAGATACCGGCTTGCTTGCCTTCGACCAGGAAAGCGACCTTGTCGTTGACCTTGGCGGTCACGGTGATGGTCACGGTCGATTCGAAAATGCCGTCGGCCAGTGGCTCGGCGCCAACGTCCAGGGCGACTTCGATGCTTGGCGCTTCCTGTTCCAGGAAGATAGCTGGCGAGTTCGGTTGTTCCAGCGACATGTCTTTCAGGTAGACGCGTTGGATTTGGAATACTGGTTGCAGATTTTCTTCAGACATGGAGCGCTTTCGTTATGGTGAACAAGAACGGCCGCAGCCGTTCAATATAAGTTGTGCTTGGTATGGGCAATGCTACAGCTCAAATCAACGCGAAGGCAATTGTATCAAAACCATCATCGCAACCAAGACTTTCTGGCCCGGCGTTGTATTTGGTCTCGCAGTTGACTGAAAAGTTCAATCAGCCGTTGAGCATGGGCGTCAGTTTGCCGGCCTGGTCCAGTGCATACAGGTCGTCGAAGCCGCCGACGTGGGTGTCGCCGATGTAAATCTGCGGCACGGTGCGGCGGCCGGTTTTTTCCATCATCAGCATGCGTTGCTGCGGATCGAGGTCCACGCGGACTTTTTTCAGGTCGGTCACGCCCTTCGCTTCCAGCAGCCGCTCGGCGCGGATGCAATAGGGGCATACGGCGGTGGTGTACATCGTCACTTCGGCAGTCATCATGCTTCCTTCCAGTTATTTGGCTTGCGGTTTCGCCGGCGTTTTCGCCAGCGACGGCTTGGCCTGTGCAGGTTTTGCCAGCGGCAGGTTGGCTTTTTTCCAGGCGGCAATACCACCATCGAGGGTCACCACGTCAGTGAACCCTGCCTTGGTGAGCTTGCTGGCGGCGGTGGACGCGCGCATGCCGCCAGTCTGGCACACAACGACCATGGTACGGCTTTTGAACTTGTCCAGTTCGCCGATGCGCTGGTCGAATTCGGCAAACGGGATGTTCTTCGCGTCCGGCAGGTGGCCGAGCGCGAAGTCTTTGGCCTCGCGTACATCTACAATGGTGGCCTTGCTGCGATTAATCAAGAGCGTCACGTCGGCCGGGTTGGCGCGCTTGCCGCGCTGGGTCAGCATCGGGAACAGCAGGGCGCCGCCGGAAACGAGCACCACGGCGATCAGGAAAATATTGTCAATGAAGAATTTCACAGGGTTCCAATGGTTTAAATGAATCCGCGCATTATAAAATAGAAGCAGCGATCGTTCTTACTCACCTTTCTTTGAAGATTATTCACATGTACAAAATCGTATTCATGCGCCATGGCGAATCCACCTGGAATCTGTCGAACCGCTTCACCGGCTGGACCGACGTCGATCTGACCGAAAAAGGCATCAACGAAGCCAGGGCCGCCGGCAAGGTGCTCAAGGAGTCGGGCTTCACCTTCGACCTGGCGTACACCTCGGTACTGAAGCGCGCCGTGCGCACGCTGTGGCTGGCGCTGGACGAAATGGACATGATGTATGTGCCGATCAAGAACGACTGGCGCCTCAATGAGCGTCACTACGGCGCCCTGCAAGGCCTGGACAAGGGCGAAACCGCCGCCAAGTACGGCGACGAGCAAGTGCTGGTCTGGCGCCGCAGCTACGACACGCCGCCGCCAGCGCTCGAAGTCTCCGACGACCGCGTCTCGTACAACGACCCGCGCTATGCCGGCCTGTCGAAAGAACAGATTCCGCTGACCGAATGCCTGAAAGACACCGTGGCCCGCGTGGTACCGGTGTGGGACCAGGACATCGCCCCGGCCATCCGCGCCGGCAAGAAAATCATCATCTCGGCCCACGGCAACAGCTTGCGCGCACTGATCAAGATGCTCGACGGCATCAGCGACAACGACATCGTCGGCCTCAACATCCCGAACGGCCAGCCGCTCGTGTATGAACTGGACGCCGACCTGAAACCGATCCGCCACTACTACCTCGGCGACGCCGACGCCATCGCGGCAGCGCAAGCGGCAGTGGCCAACCAGGGCAAGGCCAAGTAATTTGTCTTCTTCCAAGCTTAGTAATAACTGGCGCGGCGCCTGTGCCGCGCTGCTGGTCACCGCCTCGTTGGCAACTTCGATGGCGGTCCCGGTGGCGCACGCCGCGCCGGGCAAGCCGACCGAGCGCAGCAAGCAAAAGGCGCTGGCCGAGGCCGAACGCGCGAGCTTGCAGCAAAAACTCACCGCCCTCAAGAAAGACATCGGCAAGACCGAGAGCGCCAAGGAAGATGCGGCCGATACCCTGGCCGAATCGGAAGCGGCGATTTCGGACGCCAACCGCGCCCTGCGCGACCTGCAGCAGGAGCAGAACGATACCAACAGCAAGCTGAAAGGGCTGGGCGCCGAGCGCGAGCGCCTGAGCGTTACCGTCAAGGACCAGCAGCAGCAACTGGCGCAAATGCTGCGCCAGCACTACGTGGCCGGTAACGAGGACCGCATCAAGCTGCTGCTGTCCGGCGACAACCCGAACCGCATCAACCGCGACCTGCAAATGCTGTCGTACGTGTCGCAAGCGCAGGCGAAACTGCTGGAAAGTTTGCGCACCAGCCTCAAGGCGGTCGAGGACAACCAGGCCGCCACCCAGAACGCCAAGGACGAACTGGGCGAGATCGCCCAGGAACAATTGCAGCAAAAGAACAAACTGGAGCAGGAAAAAGCGCGCCGCGCGGCGCTGCTGGCCCAGCTATCGAGCAAACTGGTGGCCCAGCGCAAGGAAGTGGGCAATGTCGAGCGCGACGAGCAGCGCCTGGGCGGGCTGGTCACGCGCCTGAACAAGCTGATCGAGGAGCAGGCGGCCGCTGCTGCCGCCGAAAAGCGCCGCCAGGAGCAACTGGCCGCTGCCCGCGCCGCCGCCAAGGCCAAGGCCGAAGCTGAGCAACGCGCGCTGGCCAAGGCCAGGGCGGCCGAAGCCGAGCGCCAGCGCCTGGCGCGCGCCGCTGCCGCTCGGGAGGCCGCGGCCAAGGCTGCCGCCATGGCCAACGCTGGCAAATCGGGCACCATCAAGCCGCAGCAGCCAGCCACCCCGGTCACGCCGCCGCCCCCGGTCAAGCTCGACCCGATCGACGCCGACGAGCCGAAAGTCGCTGCCACGCCGGTACCGCCGGAACCGAAGGAGCCGCCGGCCAGGGCCGCCGATATCGCGCTCGCACCGGCGGCGCCGGCCGGCGCGTTTGCCAGCCTCAAGGGGCAGATGCGCGCCCCCGTGAATGGCCGCGTGGCGGCCAAATTCGGCAGTAAGCGCGGCGACGGTCCGGCCTGGAAAGGCGTGTTCATCAAGGCGGCCGAAGGCGCCGAGATCCACACGGTGGCCGGTGGGCGGGTGGTGTTTGCCGAGTGGCTGCGCGGCTTCGGCAACCTGATCATTGTCGATCATGGCAGCCAGTACATGAGCATTTACGGCAACAACCAGTCGCTGCTCAAGCGCCCCGGCGACGTGGTCAAGGCCGGCGACGCGATTGCCAGCGTTGGCAACAGCGGTGGCAACGAGGAATCGGGGCTATACTTTGAGCTTCGCCTGCGCGGCGCGGCCTTCGATCCGTCGGGTTGGGTGAAGTTCTAAGGAAACCATGGCAAACAAGTTCAAGAGTATCAGTCTGATCGGTATCGGCATGGTGGCGGGCGTTGCCGCTTCCATGCAATTTTCCGCCATTGCACAAAAAGTTACCGGCGCGCCGTTGCCGCTGGCCGAGTTGCGCCAGTTGTCCGATGTATTCGGGCTGATCAAGACCGACTACGTGGAAAGCGTTGACGACAAGAAGCTCGTCACCGACGCCATCGCCGGCATGGTGTCCTCGCTCGACCCGCACTCGGTGTACCTCGATAAACGCGCTTTCCGCGAAATGCGCGACACCGTGGCCGGCAAGTTCGTCGGCATCGGCGTCGAGGTGAGTGCGGAAGACGGTTATATCAAGGTGGTGTCGCCGATCGAGGACACGCCCGCGTTCAAGGCCGGCATCAAGGCCGGCGACCTGATCACCCGCATCGACGGCACGCCGATCAAGGGCATGAACCTCGACGAGAGCGTGAAAAAGATGCGCGGCGAGCCCGGCTCCAAGGTCACGCTGACCTTGAGCCGCAAGGACGAGGACAAGCCGCTCACCATGACCATCACGCGCCAGGAAATCCGCGTCCAGAGCGTCAAGGGCAAGATCATCGAGCCCGGCTACGCCTGGCTGCGCATTGCGCAGTTCCAGGAACCCACGCTGGACGACATGGTCAAGAAGATCAACGAGCTGTATGCCAAGGAACCCAAGCTCAAGGGCCTGGTGCTGGACTTGCGCAACGACCCCGGTGGCGTGGTGCCGGGCGCCATCGGCGTCTCGGCCGCCTTCCTGCCGCGCGATGCGGCGGTGGTGTCCACCAACGGCCAGCTGGCCAGCGCCAAGGAAACCTTCTATGCGCGCCCCGAGTTTTATGCCCCGGGCGGCAAGGGCGACCCGCTGGCCAGGCTGCCGGCCGGCGTCAAGGATGTGCCGATCGTGGTGCTGGTCAATGCCGGGTCGGCGTCGGCGTCGGAAATCGTCGCCGGCGCGCTGCAGGATTACCAGCGCGCCACCATCATGGGCACGCAGACCTTCGGCAAGGGGTCGGTACAAACCCTGCGCCAGCTCACCGCCGATACCGCCGTCAAGATCACCACCGCGCGGTACTACACGCCGAAAAACCGTTCGATCCAGGCGCGCGGCATCGTGCCCGACCTGATGGTCGATGAAACCGCCGAGGGCGATGGCTTGAACAGCCTGCGCATGCGCGAGGCGGACCTGCAAAAACACCTGGGCAACGACAAGGACCCGGCCGCCGAAGCCGCCGAGCAAAAGGCGCTCAACGCCCGCCGCGACAGCCTGGAAGAAGAACAGCGCTTGATCGCACTGGCCAAGAAAATCAAGCCGGTCGAATTCGGCACCAAGGACGACTTCCAGTTGACCCAGGCATTGAACCATTTCAAAGGTTTGCCGGTCCAACTGTCCAAGGCGGAACCGAAACAGGCGCCGGGCGCGGCCAGTGGCGAAACAAAGTCTGACAGCAAGCCGGACAGCAAGCCGGACGCTAAAGCGGGCGACAAGCCGGCCAAGCCGGGCGACAAGTCCACCGACAAGCCTGCCAACAGGCCGAACGGCGAGCCGAACGGCAAGCCGAGCGACAAGCCGCTGCAGCTGCCCAAGCCCAAGCCGGAAGCCGCCGCCCCGCAACCCTCACCCCTTCAGCCGGCCGCGCAATAAACGGCTGGCGGCCGAACATGAACGACGAGCAACTGCTGCGCTACTCGCGCCACATCCTGCTGGACCAGATCGGCATCGAGGGCCAGCAGCGCCTGCTGGCGTCGCGTGCGCTGGTGATCGGCGCCGGCGGCCTCGGGTCGCCGGCGGCCATGTACCTGGCGTCGGCCGGGGTGGGCCACATCACCATCGTCGATGACGACGAGGTCGATCTGACCAACCTGCAGCGGCAAATCGCCCACACCACCGAACGCGTGGGCCAGTCCAAGGCGCTCTCTGCCCGCACCACCATGGCGCAGATCAATCCCGACATCACGATCACCGCGCTGGCCGAGCGGGTGGACGATGCGCGCCTGGCGCAACTGGTGGCGGCGGCCGACGTGGTGCTCGACTGCACCGACAACTTTGCCACCCGCCACGCCGTCAACCGCGCCTGTGTAGCGCAGCGCAAGCCGCTGGTGTCGGGCGCGGCGATCCGCTTCGATGGCCAGGTCAGCGTGTTCGATGCGCGCGGCGGCGACCAGCCGTGCTATTCGTGCCTGTTTCCGCAAGACCAGCAATTCGAAGACGTGGCGTGCGCTGCCATGGGCGTGTTCGCGCCGCTGGTCGGCGTGGTCGGCGCCATGCAGGCGGCCGAAGCCTTGAAGCTGCTGATGCACGTGGGCCAGTCGCTGGCCGGCCGGCTGCTGATGCTCGACGGCCTGTACATGGAATGGACCAGCATTGCCGTGGCCCGCAACGAGCATTGCCCCGTGTGCGGGCACCCCTGATACTCACCGGAGAAGACCGTCATGCTGAAACGCGCACTACCATTGGCCCTGGCTGCCGCCCTGCTGGCGCACGGCGCCCATGCCGCCACGACCACGACTTTCCTCATCCTCAACGAGAGCAACAAGCAGATGGGCGAGCAGGTGGTCGAGCGCCAGGACGACGGCCGCACCACCGTGCGCTTCACCTACAAGAACAACGGCCGCGGTCCCGAGCTGACCGAACAATTCCGCCTCGGCCCCGACCTGTTGATGACCGAGTACCAAGTCAAGGGCAATTCCACGTTTGGCGCCGTGGTGGACGAGCGTTTTACGCGCCAGGGCAACGTGGCCGAATGGACCACCACCTCGGACCAGGGCCGCGCCACGCTGGCTGCGCCGGCCAGCTATGTGCCGCTCAACAGTTCGTTTGAGGTGGTGTCTGCCGCGATTACCGCGCTGGCCGCATCCAAAGACGGCAAGATCGCGCTGCTGCCTACCGGTACACTGTCGCAAACCAAGCTGGAAACGGCGCAAGTGACCAATGCCAGGGGCGAAAAGCAGACCGTGCAGTTGCTGGCGCTGACCGGCATCGGCCTGTCGCCGTCGTTCTACTGGGCCACCACGGGTGACCAGCCGCGCCTGTTCGCGGTGATCATCCCCGGCGCCCTGTCCATGCTCGAGCAGGGCTGGCAGGACGCCATTCCCGACCTGACCCAGCGTCAAAAAGCGGCCGAGGCGCAGATGCTCACCGATGTCGCCACCAGGCTGCAACACCCGCTCGACGGCTTGAGCGTAGTACGCAACGCCCGCGTGTTCGACAGCGAGAAGGCCACCGTGGGCCAGCCATCGGACATCTACCTGCTGCGCGGACGCATCACCGCCGTGCTGCCGGCCGGCTCGCCTACGCGCGCGGCAAAAAACATCATCGACGCGGGCGGGCGCATCGTGCTGCCGGGCCTGTTCGACATGCACGGCCACGTCGACCGCTGGTCGGGTGCCCTGAACATCTCCACCGGTGTGACCAGCGTGCGCGACATGGGCAACGACAACGCCCAGCTGCAAGCGATGCTCGATGAAACCGCCGCCGGCAAGCTGCTGGCGCCGCAAGTGGTGCCCACCGGCTTTTTAGAGGGCGAAAGCCCGTACAGCGCCAGTGGCGGCTTCCTGGTCAAGGACCTCGAGGGCGCCAAGAACGCCATCGACTGGTACGCCCAGCGCGGCTACCCGCAACTGAAGATCTATAACTCGTTCCCGAAAGACATCCTGAAGGACACGGTGGCGTATGCCCACAGCCGTGGCATGCGCGTGTCCGGCCACGTACCGGCCGGCCTGCGCGCCCAGCAGGCGCTCGATGCCGGCTATGACGAGATCCAGCATATCAACCAGGTGATGCTCAATTTCTTCGTCAAGCCCGATACCGAAACCCGCAACCTGAACCGCTTCGTGCTGCCGGCCGAGAAAGTGGCCGACCTCGACCTCAACTCGAAGCCGGTCAAGGATTTCGTGGCGCAGCTGGCCAAAAAACAGATCTCGATCGACCCGACCCTGTCGGCGTTCGCCTTCCTCAAGCAGCGCGACGGCGACGTCAACGAGCCGTATGCCGATTTTGCCGACTACATGCCGCCCGACGTCAAGCGCGGTTTCTCGGTGGGCACCATGAAGATTCCGGCCGACAAGGTGCAGCGCTACGAAAAATCGTATGCCCGGATGGTCGATTTCGTCGGCGTGATGTACCGCGCCGGCGTGCCGATCGTGGCCGGTACCGACGATGTGCCGGGCTTTACCTTGCACTCGGAGCTGGCGCTGCTGGTCAAGGCCGGCCTGACGCCGGCGCAGGCGCTGCAGGTGGCCACCCGCAATGGCGCCCGCTACACCCGCACCAGCAACGACCGCGGCAGCATCGTGCCCGGCAAGCTGGCCGACCTGGTGCTGGTCGATGGCGATCCGACCAGGGATATCCGCGACGTGCGCAAGGTGTCGGCGGTGATCACGCGCGGTTTCATCATTTACCCGAACCAGATCGACGCCGCGCTGGGCATCAAGTCGTTTGTCGAGACGGCGCCGCCGGTGGTGCAGCAATCGGCGCTGGCGGCCAGCTCGGGGCAGTCGGTGGGTGGCGGCGGCAACGACGGCGCGCTGCAACGGATCGAGGGCAGCGCCCGCAAGCACGATTGATGTCACGATTGTGACGCGTGCGTGACAGCACCGTGACCGCTGTGTTACCGGCACTCGGAAACCGGTAAAACAGCGTAAATACCGGCGCCGGTTAAGAGTTTTCTAAGCACCGGCGCGCAAAAATCGTGGTCGCGATCCGGTCGATGACCGTGTTTCGGCCTTATACTCTGCACTCACTAATTATTGCACCAGATTATGAAAAAGTTATCTCTTTCCCGACGCGCTGCCCGTGGCTTCACCCTGATCGAGATCATGGTGGTTGTGGTCATCATGGGTGTGCTGGCCGCGCTGGTCGTGCCCAAGCTGCTCAGCCGCACCGGCGAATCGAAAGTCGCCGCCGCCAAGGTGGACATCGCCACCATCATGCAGGCGCTCAAGCTGTACAAGCTGGACAACCAGCGCTATCCGACCACCGAGCAGGGCTTGCAGGCGCTGCGCGAAAAGCCCACCAGCGGCCCGGCCGCCAATGGCTGGAAAGCGGGCGGCTACATCGAGAAAACCCCGAAAGATCCATGGGGCGCGCCGTACCAGTACCTGTCGCCGGGCGTCAAGGGCGAGGTTGATGTGTACTCGCTGGGCGCCGACGGCCAGCCGGGCGGCACCGGCGACGATGCCGACATCGGTTCCTGGGACGAGTAAGCACCCGGTATTATTTTAAGGACGACGCCCATGGTTGCGGGCCGCGCGCGTGGTTTCACGCTGATCGAACTGCTGGTGGTGATGGTCATCCTGGGCATCACCCTGGGGATCGTCTCGCTCAACGCCATGCCGGACCAGCGCCAGACCGTGCACCAGGAAGCCCAGCGCATCGCGCTGCTGCTGCAAATGGCGCGCGACGAAGCCATCGTGCGCAACCGCCAGGTGGCGTTCGAGGCCAGCAGCGACGGCTACCGCTTTTTGATCCGCAACGGCCGCCAGTGGGACGTGGCGGTGCAGGATGACCTGCTGCGTGCGCGCGAGTTCAAGCGCGGCCCCTACACCCTGCTGCTCGACCCGCAACCCAATTTTCAGCAAGGCGTGATGCGCATCGTGTTTGGCCGCGAACCGGTGGACAAGCCGTTCGTGCTGACCATGGCCAGCAATGACGGCAGCAGCGTGGCCATCCGCGCCGATGGCGTCGGTCACTTTACGGTGGATTGACCATGCGCCGCTCTTCAGCTAATTCCTCCGGCTTTACCCTGCTCGAAGTGCTGGTCGCCCTGGTGATCGTGGGCACCGCGCTGGGCGCCTCGTTGCGCGCCGTGGGCAGCCTCACCCAGAACAGCGCCGGCCTGCGCGCGTCGATGATGGCCACGTGGTCGGCCGAGAACCGGCTCGTGCAACTGAGCCTGGCCCGCACCTATCCGGCCATCGGCAAGCAAACCTTCGAATGCCCGCAGGGCGACCTCAAGCTGATGTGCGAGGAGGCCGTGATCGCCACGGCCAATCCGCGTTTTCGGCGGGTGGAGGTGAGCGTGTACGACCAGGCCAACCCGGAACGCCGCATCATCAAGCTGGCGCAGGTGCTCAGCCCATGATGCCGCAGTCGATGCCGAAGCTCCGGCCGCGCCCGCGCGGCTTCACCCTGATCGAGTTACTTGTCGCAATCACCATCCTGGCGTTTGTGGCGGTGCTCGGCTGGCGCGGGCTCGACGGCATCATCCGCTCGCGCGATGCGCTGACCACGGAAATGGCCTACACGCGCGGCCTGCAACTGGCGTTCGCCCAGCTGCAAAGCGACTTGTCCAGTCTGGCCAACTCCAGCTATCTGAATCGCCGGCCGATGATCGCGGCCGAGAACGACCGCATCACGCTGGTGCGCATGGCGATGCTGGAAAATGAACCTACACGGCTGCTGGTGGTCTCATACCGGGTACGCGAAGATGGCGTGCTGGAGCGCCGCGAGTCGAACGCCACCCGCGACCTGCGCGAGCTCGACACCCTGTGGCAGGCTGCACTGAGCGACACCGGCACGTCCGCCAGCGTGGTCCTGCAGTCGGGCGTGCAGGCGATGACCATGCGCTATTGGGCCGACAACCAGTGGCTGCCGGCCAGCGGCACCGCGCCCGTCAGCGGCACCGGCGTGCCGACCGGGCTGGAAGTGACGCTGACGGTACGCGGACAGGAAGTGCCGTTGTTGAAATCCTACCTGCTGGGGGAACTGTGATGATCACCGGCCCTCGCCAACTGCTGCGCCAGCGCGGCGTCGCGGTGGTGACCGCGCTGCTTTTGACCACGCTGGCGGTGACCATCGTGGCCAGCCTGTTCTGGCAGCAGCAGGTGCAGGTGCGCTCGATGGAAAACCAGCGCCTGCAATTCCAGACGCGCTGGATCGTGCGCGGCGCACTGAGCTTGAGCCGGCTGATCCTGCAGGTGGACTTCTTCAGCAAGGGCGGCTTGACGATTGAAAACGGCATCTGGGCCCAGCCGCTCGAAGAAACCAGGATCGACGATTACATCGAACGCGAACAGCGCGAGAGCGAGAATTTCAATGCCACGCTGTCCGGCCAGATTGTCGATGCGCAGTCGCGTTACAATCTGACCAACCTGTCAGAGGGCCGCGTGATCAGCCCGACCGATGTGGCGATGTTCGAGCGCCTGCTGACCCAGTTGCAGCTCAACCCCAGCCTGGCGCTGCCGCTGGCCAGGCAGGTGGCAAGTTCCCAGCCAGCGCCCACGCCGGCGACTGGCGCAGGTACTGGCACCAGTACTGGCACCGGCACCGGCACCGGCACCGGTACCGGTAGCACGACTGCGGCGCAGTCGGGCGCGAGCGGCGGCACGGAGCCGATGGGGCTGGTGCGGGTGGACGATTTACTGTCGGTGAGCGGGTTCACGCCGCAGGCGATGGAGCGGCTGCGGGACTTTTTGATCATCCTGCCGCAGCGCACCGAGCTCAACGTCAACACGGCGCCGCCGGAATTACTTGCTGCGCTGTCGCCCAACCTGCCGTTGGCCGATGCCAACGTGATGGTGAACGCGCGCAAGCGCGGCGGGTTTTACCGTGATACGGCAGACTATACGAACCTGCCGCAACTCGGGCCGGCCAATCGTAAGCCTGTGCAAGGGTTGCTTTTCGGTGTGAAGAGCAATTTCTTCCTGGTCTACAGCCGGGTGCGGCTGGACCGGGCGGCGCTCGATGCGGTGTCGCTGCTGCAGCGGAACCCTACTTCCGGGCAGAGCACGGTGTTGTGGATACGGGAAAACGAGAACGGCGATCAACGAAAGCGAGAATTTTGACTACTTTATTTATCCGCTACCCGGCCAAGGCCAGTGTCGACAGCGGCGCCGCGCAGACCTGCGCATTCGCGCTGGTGGCCGACGGCGGCGCCGTGCAACAGCAGGGCAACGCACCGCTGGGCAACCTGGGCGCCATGGTAGCGTCCGCGCGCCGCGTGACCTTGCTGCTGGCCGCATCCGACGTCACCCTGCTGCGCGTGAAAACCCCGCCGCTGGCGCCCGCGCGCCTGAAGGCGGCGCTGCCGGCGCTGGTGGAAGAACACGTACTGGGCGATGTCGCCGACTGCGTGCTGGCCGCGTCCGGTAACGGTCCCGACGGCCTGCGCACGGTGGCCGTGGTGCAGCGCGCCTGGCTCGAGGTGCTGGTCAAGGCGCTGATCGCCCAGGGCGCGCACAGCGTGTCGGCAGTGCCGGCGCAGTTGTGCCTGCCGTTCCAGCCCGGTGCCGTTTCCGCCAGCCTGCAAACCAACGACGCCGGTTTTGAATTGACCATGCGCCGCGACCAGTTCGACGGCCTGGGCCTGACCCTGCCAGCGCAGCCATCGGCGGCGCTGCACACGGTGCGCGCGCTGGCCGGCGCCGAGCCGGTCACGCTGTACCTGCCGGGCGACGCGATCGAGCGCTTTGCGCCGCTGCTGGGGGACGTCAACCAGAACGGCGACAGCCTGACGCTGGAAGAAGACCGCTGGGAGCACTGGGTGGCGTCGGCCCGTGCCGCCGGCCTCGACCTGGCGCCGGCGCTCGGCGCCTCGGGCGCCGCCGCGCGCGAATGGCGCCGCTGGCGCTGGCCGCTGCGGCTGGCCGCGCTGGCGCTGCTGGTCAACGTGGTGGGCCTCAATATCGATTACCTGGGCCAGAAGCGCGACCTGGCCGCCGTCGAGCAATCGATGGCGCAGGCGTTCCAGTCGGCGTATCCGAACCAGCCGCTCAGTGTCGATCCGATCCGGCAAATGCGCCAGAACGTGGAACGCGCCAAGGGCGGCGACGGCCAGGCGCCAAACGACAGCTTCGTGGCGCTGTCGGTGGACGTGGGCGAAGTACTGGCCACGCTGCCCAGGCGCGACGTGGTCGCCAGCATCGATTACCGGGAACGCGCCTTGCAGGTCAAGGTCAAACCCAATATGGTCGATGGCGCCGCCATGGCGCAACTGCGCACCGCGCTGGAAGCGCGCCAGCTGGAGCTGTCGGAAACCACGCCAGGCACCTGGCAGATTCGCCGCAAGGCCACCCCCAAACCATCGGCGAAGGCATGAGCAGCATGAGTAACATGAGCAAGTTGCAACAGAAACTGCAAGACGCCCGCGGCCGCGCCGCCACTTTCTGGCTGGCGCGCACCGAGCAGGAGCGCAAGTTCCTGGCGGTGGGCGGCGTGGTGCTGGTCCTTGGCCTGTTCTACGGCGTGCTGCTTGACCCGGCGCTGACCGGGCGCGCCCGGCTGGCCACCGAATTGCCGCTCAAACGCCAGCAGGCCGCCGAAATGCAATCGCTCGCGCGCGAAGCGGTGGCGCTGCGCGGCCAGACCGGTGTCGCCCCGCCAGCGATGACGCGCGAAAGCCTGGCAGCCAGCATGGCAGCGCAGGGCCTCGGTTCGCCCACGGTGAACATCACCGGCGAGTACGCCAAGGTCCAGCTCACCAACGTGCCGTTTGCGGCCGTGGTGACCTGGCTGGAAGCGGCGCGGATGGACAGCCGCATCACCGTGCAGGACGCCAATTTTGTCGCGCAAGACGTGGCCGGCATGGTCAACGGCAACATCACCTTGCGCCAGAGCCTGCAATGACGATTTTCCCGAAAGCCCGTCCGTGAAGCGCGCCCTGCTGTGGGTGGCCACCTGCGTGCTCAGTGTGCTGTTGACGCTGGCTATTTTCTTTCCCGCCGCCTGGCTCGGTTCGCTGGTCGAACAGCGCACCGGTGGGCGGTTGACCCTGGGCGACGCGCAGGGTACGCTGTGGCGCGGTTCCGCCTTCATCGGCGGCGCGGCCGGCGGCAATGGCCCGGTCACGCCGCTGCTGCCGGGACGGTTTACGTGGACCATCTCGCCGCTGGCGCTGATCGGCATGGTCGATCTGCGGCTGGAGAACCCGGAGGCGCTGGCGCAGCCGGTCACCTTCAAGGGCAGCTGGTCGCAGTGGCAACTGAGCGCGTCGGCGCTGCTGCTGCCGGCCGAGGGCCTGTCCGGGCTGGGCGCGCCGCTCAATACGCTTGCGCCGAGCGGCAGCATGCGCCTGTCGTGGACCGGGCTCGAGCTGGTGCTGGACAAACAACAGATCGCCATCAACGGCCGCACCACGCTGGAAATGACGGACATGTCGTCGCGGCTGGCGCCGGTGCGCCCGCTCGGCAGTTATGCGCTGGCGCTCGACTGGCGCGGCCAGCAGGCGGCGCTCACGCTGAGTTCCGTCAAAGGTCCCCTGCTGCTCAGCGGCAGTGGCAACCTGAACCGTGGCCGCCTGAATTTTTCCGGGCAGGCCGAAGCAGCACAAGGATACGACGACGTGCTGGCCAACCTGTTGAGTTTGCTAGGCCAGCGCCGTCCCGGTAGTGACCGCACCATCATCGCTTTAGAGTTCCATTCTTAAAAGTTCAGCCCCATGAAAAAACAGAGCCCAACCCAACTTCCCGCGCTGCGTCGCCTGAACGCCGCTGCGATGCTGTGCTGTGCGCTGGTGGCGCCCGCCGCCACGGCGCTGCTGCCGGGCGTCGCGCACGCCGCCAAGGCCGCCACCGGCAGCGGTAACGATGACGCCGCCGCGCTCAATTTCGTCGGCGCCGACATCGAATCGGTGATCAAGGCCGTGGGCCACTACACCAACATCACCTTCGTGATCGACCCGCGCGTCAAGGGCACCTTGACGCTGGTGTCGGAAAAATCGATCACCAAGTCGCAGGCGTTCAGCCTGCTGACCTCGGCGCTGCGGCTGCAGGGCTTTGCGGTGGTGAGCGGCGACGGCTACGCCAAGGTGGTGCCGGAGGCGGACGCCAAGCTGCAATCGTCGCCCACGCAAGTGGGGTCGGCGCCCACCCAGATCAAGGGCGACCAGATCGTCAGCCAGATCTTCCAGCTCAACTACGAGTCGGCCAACAACGTGGTCACCGTGTTGCGCCCGCTGATTTCGCCCAACAACACCATCAACGCCAACCCCGGCAACAACACGGTGGTGATTACCGACTACGCGGATAACCTCAAGCGCCTGGCGAAAATCATCGCCGCGCTCGACGCACCCGCCACGGCCGACCTCGACGTGATCCCGGTGCGCTACGCGATCGCCAGCGACCTGGCCGCCATGATCAACAAGCTGATGGACGCCAGTGGCGGCGGGGCTGCCGCTGCCGGTGGCGGCGATGCCGGCCGCGTCAATGTGCTGGCCGATCCGCGCACCAATTCGCTGGTGCTGCGGGCGCCGTCGCTGGCGCGCGCCAACCTGGCCAAGTCGCTGATCGCCAAGCTCGACCAGCCTACCCAGGAGCTGGGCAATGTCCACGTGGTGTATCTGAAAAATGCCGAGGCCGTCAAGCTGGCGCAAACCCTGCGTTCGCTGGTGTCGGGCGACACGTCCAATCCCAACCAGAACAGCGGCGGCACCAGCAATAACAACCAGGGCATGAGCAACAACTCGTTCGGCGGCCAGAACAGCAATACCGGCATGAATTCTGGCTCGGGCAGCAACACCGGCGGCACCAACGGTCCCACCAACCCCCTGTTGACCGGCAATAACAACCAGCAGCAACAGGGTGGCGGCGGCCAGGCCGGCTTCATCCAGGCCGACGCCACCACCAACACCCTGATCATCACCGCGCCCGAATCGATCTACCGCAACCTGCGCGCCGTGATCGACCAGCTCGACGTGCGCCGCGCCCAGGTGTACATCGAGTCGCTGATCGTGGAAGTGTCGTCCGACAAGGCGTCAGAGTTCGGCGTGCAGTGGCTCGGCGCCACTGGCGACGCCAACAGCAAGTACCGGCTGGGCGGGGTGCAGTCGTCGAGCGTGGCCGGCGCCAACAACAACATCCTCGGCGTGGCGCAGGCGCTCAGCAATTCTTCCACCGCCACGGCTGCCAACCTGCCCGGCGCGGGCCTGACCGTGGGCATCTTCAAGCAGGTCGCCGGGGGCCTGGGCCTGGGCGTGCTGGCCCGCTCGCTCGAATCGGACGGCAATGCCAACGTGCTGTCCACGCCGAACATGATCACGCTCGACAATGAACTGGCCACCATTTCGGTCGGCCAGAACGTGCCGATCCTGACCGGCCAGTTCACCACTACCTCGGGCACCAACACCAACCCGTTCCAGACCATCGACCGCAAGGAAGTGGGCCTGACGCTCAAGGTGCGGCCGCAAATTTCCGAGGGCGGCACGATCAAGCTGGCGATTTACCACGAGACGTCGAGCGTGGACCAGTCCACCCTGTCCGCCGCCGCCGGCATCACCATCAACAAGCGCGTGATCGAAAACAACGTGGTGGCCGACGACGGCCAGATCATCGTGCTGGGCGGCCTGATCGAAGACACCGAGGGCGACAGCGTCGATAAAACCCGTGGCCTCGGTGATATCCCGATCCTGGGCAACCTGTTCAAGTACCAGAAGCGTTCGCGCAAGAAAACCAATTTGATGGTGTTCCTGCGCCCGGTCGTAATCCGCAGCAAGGAGCAGAGCACCAGCCTGGCCACCGACCGCTACGACTACATGCGCGGCGCCCAGGAGGCGATCAAACCGCCGGACAGCATCCTGGTCAAGGACCTGGGCCAACCGATGCTGCCGAATATGCAGAGCGGCCAGCCGACTGCCAGCGGTACGCTGGCGCGGCCGATCCAGACCGTGCCGTCGCAAGTCGTGCCGGGCCGCGCCGAGAATCTCGTGCCGCAGCCGCCGGTGCAGCCACAGGCGCAGCCGCCGGTACAGCCACAGCTGCCGCAACCGCTCTATCAACCGCAGCCGCAACAATGATGGAACGCCTGCAATGAACAACCTTTTGCCCTTCGCCTTCGCCCGCGATTACGTGGTGCTGGCGCAGCCGAGCGATACCGCCGAGAACACGGTGGACGTGCTGGTGTGCGGCGCCACCGCGCCGGCCGCCATTGCCGAGGTGTCGCGCCGGTTCGGCCGGATCCAGCTCAAGAACCTCACCCGCGCCGACCTCGAGATCGCGATTGCGACCGCGTACGCGGGCGCTGGCGGCAACGCCTCGATGGTGGCCGACGAGTTCGACGCCAACCTCGATCTGACCAAGCTGCTGCAGGACGTGCCGGCCATCGAGGACTTGCTCGAATCGTCCGACGATGCGCCGGTGATCCGCATGATCAACGCGCTGCTCACGCAAGCGCTGCGCGACAGCGCGTCCGACATCCACATCGAGCCGTTCGAGCAGACCTCGGTCGTGCGCTTCCGCGTCGATGGCGCGCTGCGCGACGTGGTGCGCCCGCGCAAGGCGATCCACGGTTCGCTGATTTCGCGTATCAAGATCATGGCCCAGCTCGACATCGCCGAGAAGCGCCTGCCGCAGGACGGCCGCATCACCTTGCGCATTGGCGGCAAGCCGGTCGATGTGCGCGTCTCCACCTTGCCGACCGGCCACGGCGAGCGCGCCGTGCTGCGTCTGCTGGACAAGGAAGCCGGGCGCCTCGATCTGAACCACCTGGGCATGAGCGCGACCATGCTGCCCAAGTTCGACGCGCTGATCAACCAGCCGCACGGCATCGTGCTGGTGACCGGTCCGACCGGCTCCGGCAAGACCACCACGCTGTACGCAGCGCTGTCGCTGCTCAACGCCAGCACCACCAACATCATGACGGTGGAAGACCCGATCGAGTACGACTTGAATGGCGTGGGCCAGACCCAGGTGAACGCCCGCATCGACATGACCTTTGCCAAGGCCCTGCGCGCCATTCTGCGCCAAGACCCGGACGTGATCATGATCGGCGAGATCCGCGACCTGGAAACCGCGCAGATCGCGGTGCAGGCGTCGCTTACCGGCCACCTGGTGCTGGCCACGCTACACACCAACGACGCCGCCGCCGCCGTCACCCGCTTGTTGGACATGGGGATCGAACCGTTCCTGCTGTCGTCGTCGCTGCTGGGCGTGCTGGCCCAGCGCCTGGTGCGCAAACTCTGCGGCCACTGCAAGAGCTTTGATGGCCAGCTGTGGCAGCCGGTCGGCTGCGAGCATTGCGGCCATACCGGCTATACCGGCCGGGTGGGCGTGTACGAATTCCTCGAGACGACCGAGCAGATCCGCGCGCAGATTCACAACCGCGCATCGGAGGCGGAGGTCAAGGCTGCTGCGGTTGCCAGCGGCATGATCACCATGCGCGAGGACGGCGAGCGCTGGCTGGCCAGCGGTGTGACCACCCAGGCCGAGCTGCTGCGCGTGACGAAGGACTAGGGTTAAGCAAGGATTACTATGCCAGCATTCCGTTACGAAGCCGTCGACGCCGGCGGCGCCACCAAGAAAGGCGTGCTCAACTCCGACAGCGCCCGCTCGGCGCGCGCCGAGCTGCGCACGCTGGGCCTGGTGCCGCTCAAGGTGGATGCGATTGCCGCCCAGGTCGATGCGGCCGGCGTGGCCAAGCGCCGCGGCTTTGGCGAGCGCCTGTCCACCACCGAGCTGGCGCTGTTTACGCGCCAGATGGCCAGCCTGCTCGAAGCGGGACTGCCGCTCGAACAGGCGTTTACCGCGCTGCTGGAACAGGCCGAACGTGCGTACCTGCGCGACCTGATCGCCTCGATCCGCGCCGAGGTGATCGGCGGCGCCGCGCTGTCCGATGCCCTGAGCCGCCACCCGCGCGACTTCGCCGAAATTTACCGTGCGCTGGTCGCTTCCGGCGAGCAGATCGGCCAATTGTCGCGCGTGCTGTCGCGCCTGGCCGATTACATCGAGCGCCGCAACGCGCTGGTGCAAAAGGTGCGCCTGGCGTTCACGTATCCCGCGATCGTGACCGTGGTGGCGTTTGCCATCGTGATCTTCCTGCTCACCTACGTCGTGCCGCAGATCGTCTCGGTGTTTGCCAATACCAAGCAAAAACTGCCGCTGCTCACCGTCGTCATGCTGGCCATTTCCGACTTCGTGCGCAACTACGGCATCGTGGTGGCGATCGCGCTGATCGGCGCCTGGTTCGCCTGGCGCCGGGCGCTGGAAAATCCGTCGCTCAAGCGGCGCTGGCACACCTGGCTGCTGACCGCGCCGTTGTACGGCAAGTTCGAGCGCAGCCTGAACACGGCGCGCTTTGCCAGCACGCTGGCGATCACCACCGGCTCCGGCGTGCCGATCCTGCGCGCGCTGGAAACCAGCCGCGACACCCTGTCCAATGTCGCCATGCGCGAACTGGTGGAGGAGGCCAGCGACGCCGTGCGGGAAGGCGTGAGCCTGGCGCGGTCGCTGTCGGCCCAGCGCCACTTCCCGCCCATGCTGGTGCACATGATCCGCGCCGGCGAAATCACCGGCGAGCTGCCGGCCATGCTGGACCGTGCCGCTGCCGCCCAGGAAGCCGACCTCGAGCGTCGCACGCTCACCATCGCCGGCCTGCTCGAACCCGCGCTGATCCTCGCCATGGGCGTGGTCGTGCTGCTGATCGTGCTGGCGGTGCTGATGCCTATTATTGAAATCAACCAGCTTGTGCGCTGACCCGGAAAGACCGTTATGAAGCGTTTGCCCCTGTTTGTTACCGTCCTGGCCGTGGCGCTGTTGTCGGCGTCGCTGGCCTACTGGGTGCTGCAGTTCAACCAGCCCCGCCAGCGCGCGATTGCCGCGCCGCCACCGGCCCCGCCTGCCGCCCTCAACCTCGATGCCGCCAAGGGCCTGTTTGGCGGCCAGATCACGGTGGCCACGGCCAGCAACTACCAGCTCAAGGGCGTGGTGGCTGCGGTCGGCAGCGGCAACGGCCGCGACAGCGCCGCCATCCTGGCAATGGACAACCAGCCGGCCCAAGCCTACGGCCTGGGCCGCGAAGTGTCGCCCGGCGTGACGGTCAAGGAAATCCATCCGAAGTTCGTGCTGCTGTCCGAAGGCGGCGCCATCAAGCGGGTGGACCTGCCCAGCGATGCCGGCGCCACCAGCACCGCGCCGGCGCTGCCGGCAATCCAGCCGGTGCAGACCCCGCCACCGGCCATGCCGGCGCCGCAGGTGCAAATGCAGCCGGCACCGGCCATGCAACCGCCAGGCACCGTGCCGCCGGCGGCCGGCCAGCAAAATCCCCGGCCCCAGAACAACCCTGGCGTCCTCGGCAACACCAATAACCCCAATAACCCCAACACGCCCAACAACCCCAACGCGATCGGCCCGGTCCCCGGCTTCGGCCGCCAACAATGAACCGGGTTCATCCGATGACAGGTTTTCGCCTCCTGGCCGCAGCTTTGTGCTGCGGCTTTTTCTTGTCCGCGACGGTTGCTGGCGCCGCCGACGCCGCGCCGCAGCACGCTGCCAACGCCAATGCCAATGGCAGCGTCAGCCCCAGCCAAAGTACCAGCGGCAGTTCCGACGCACCCGTCGTTTCCGGCCCGGCGCTGCCTGCCACGCCTGTGGCGTCAACGGTCCGTCCCAAGATAGCGCTGGTACTTTCCGGCGGCGGCGCGCGCGGCTTCGCCCACATTGGCGTGCTCAGGGCTCTGCAGGAATTGCGCGTGCCGGTCGATATCGTGGTGGGGACCAGCATGGGTAGCGTGGTCGGTGGCGCCTACGCTGCCGGCAGCTCGGTCGAGCAACTGGAGTTGCTGGTGCGCCGCACCGACTGGGCGGCCGTGGTGGCTGACCGCCCGCCGCGCGATGAGCTGGTGTTCCGCCGCCGCGAGGAAGATTTATTGCTGCCCTCGCGCATCGAGCTGGGCGCCAAGTGGGACGGCGTGACCCTGCCGCCTGCCGCCGCCGGCAACGAGGCGCTGGAGCTGGCCTTGACGCGGGTACTGCCGCACGGCGCGCGCGACAAGCCGGTCAACCTGCTGCAACTGCCGTTCCGCTCGGTGGCGTCGGACCTTGTGACGGGAGAATTGGTCGAGCTGTCTGACACGCCGCTGTTCCTGGCCATGCGCGCGTCGCTGGCGGTGCCAGGCGTGTTTGCGCCGGTGCGCATCAAGGACCGGCTGCTGGTCGATGGCGGCCTGGTGCGCAACCTGCCGGTGGACGTGGCGCGCGAGATGGGCGCCGACATCATCATTGCCGTCAACGTCGGCACGCCGCTGGCGCAGGAGAAGGAACTGGTCAGTGCGGTGAGCGTGGCGCAGCAGATGTTGCAAATCCTCACCGAGCAGAACGTCCAGCGCTCGCTCAAGGAACTGCGGCCCGACGACATCCTGCTGGCGCCCGACCTCGGTGGCATCGGCTTTCTCGACTTTACCCGCCACGACCGCGCCATGCGGGCGGGCGAGGCGGCGGTGCGCGCCATGAGCGACAAGCTGGTCGGCCTGGCGCTGCCCGAGGGGCAGTACGCAGCGTATGAATTGAGCCGGCTGTCGGCGCCGGTGCCGATCGACCAGCCGATGCGCCTGGCCAAACTCGAGGTTGCGCCGAGCGGCCACATCAACCCCACCGAACTGGCCGTGCAGTCGGGCTTGAAAGTCGGGCAGATGGTCACCGGCGAGCAGGCCCAGCGCGCTGGCAATTCGCTGTTCGGGCGCGGCGACCTGGCGCGGGTGGAAACCGAGGTGCGCGACGATGGCGATGGCCGCAGCGTGCTGATCAAGCCGACCGAGGCCGACTGGGCCCGCAGCCGCCTGCGCGTGGGGCTCGAATTCAGCAGCGATTCGCACGACAACAACACCTTCCAGTTCAAGTTCATGCACGTGCTGTCGTCGGTCAACGATTGGGGCGCGGAGCTGCGCACGGTGGTCAACCTTGGCACCCAGCGCGCTTTCGGCACGCAGTTCTGGCAACCGCTGGGCGCGGGTTCGCAATGGTACGTGGCGCCGTCGCTGCAACACGGCATCGTCACGCGCGACATTTTCGACAGCAGCGGCTTGCGCCAGGCGCGCTACGGCTACAACGCCCACGGCGCCACCTTTGCGATCGGCCGCCAACTGGGCCGCTGGGGCGACCTGCGCTACAGCGTGTCGCGCCAGCGCGCCAACTACCAGCAAACCATTCCCTACCAGTCGCAGAGCACCAGCGACCGCGAAACCGTGCGTGCACTGTCGTACAGCGTGGACAGCCTCGACACGATTGCCTTCCCCACCCGGGGCCGGCTGTTCAACATCGAGTGGCAGGGCCGCGAAAACGGCGACGCCAACGCTGCCGTCGCCACCCAGCATCGGGTGCAATGGCTCGAAGCATTCCACCTCGACCGCTGGGCCGGCCACGTCTATGGCGAATGGTCGCGCAACCGGGGCGCCTCGTCCACGTCGAGCCTGGGCGGCTTCCTGCGCCTGTCGGGCACCATGCCCGAATCGGTGGCCGGCGCGCGCACCGTGCTGGCGCGGGTGGTGACGGCGCGCAGCATCGGCAGCATGCCGGCCGCCCTGGGTGGCGACGTGCGGGTAGGATTCTCACTGGAAACCGGTGGCGCCTACAGCGACAGTGCCTCCCTGCACCGCAACACCCTGCGCCAGGCAGCGAGCGCCTTCATCTCGGTCGATACGCGGTTCGGCCCGCTGTACTTCGGCGCCGGCAAAACCCGCGACGGCAGCACCAGCGGCTACCTGTTCCTGGGCCCGGTGTGGTAAGCGACTTCGGGGTCAGTGCCGACATTCGGACACGGCCTCAAGCGCTATAAGCTGTGCTCGTGTCCAAATGTCGGCACTGACCCCGAACTTAGCGGGTTTCGGCGCGGCGCAGGGCGGTGAAGGCGGCGAATTCCCATGACCGGAAACCGACCAGCAGGGTAAAACCGTCGCGGTCGCCTGGCGCCAGTTTGCGGTCGCCCTGGTGCAGGCGCGCCAGTTCGCCGGCCAGTTGCTGGATGCGGCCCACCAGTTCCTGGGCGCTTGGCAGCGATAGCCGCGCAGGCAGGCACAGCAGGGTTTCGCCGGCGCCGTCGAAGCTGCCGCTGAAGTAATCGTCGACCGCGTGGTCGCGGAAGAATTGCTGCACCGGGCCGTCCGGCAGCCAGCGGAAGGCGTTCGAAACGCGCAGCCGGTAGCGGTTCAGCGGTTTCAATTCGATCACGCCCAAGCGGTCCAGTTCGGCCAGCAGCATGATGCATTCGGGTTCGGTGAGGGTGTAGGTTTCCAGTACCTGCTCCACGGTCCAGTGGCCAAGGCAGCAGATTGCCATCAGCAGCAGGTGCGGGTGCGCCAGCAGCGCTTTTTCCTGGGTGAGGGTGAGGGCGTCGGTCTGCGGGGTGGCGTCGGCGGCGCCGCGCAGCACGTCTTCCATCGGCACGCCGGCAGCCTTGCAGATCTGGGCCAGGCGCGAGAGTGCCATGTCTTGCTGGCCGAACATGCGCTTGACGCTCGATTCGCTCATGCCGATGCGCTCGGCCAGCATTTTATACGTGACGCCGGCGGTGCGCATCTGCGTGCGCAACACCTGCAACAGCAATTCGGGAGAGCTCATGGTCCGCCTGGTCGGTGTGATAAGGTATCGTAGCACGATACCAGGCGTAGTGAAAGGTGATGCCTGGGACAATCCGCTAGGACTGGGCGGCAAATGGGAGGACACTGCTTGCATGGATAGCGAGCCGACGCCAGCACCGGCGTCCGCCGCAGATCCAGACTAATTCCAGCAAGGGCCTCGAACACGGCGACGTGTTTCGAGGCCTTTTTCATGACTGGTTGGGGTCGGCCTTGGGATCGATTTTGGCCAGCAGCCGCTTGGCCGCCTGTCGCTCGGTGGACTGCGGCTTGGCATGCGGCCCGGCGCCACCGGCGCGCGCCTTGGCAGCGACCGCCACCGGATTGCGCGGCGGCGGCGATGGCGGCACCCGCGTCGGTGTTACTTGTTTCTTTTGCCGCGTTGCCAGTGCTTTGTTCGCCATCACTTAACTCCTATGGAAGCTTGAAAACCGTAGCGGGCCGCGCAGTAGGTGTACGAGCTTCCATGTTACAGGACGTAGCGGGAAAGGTCCTCGTTGACCGCCAGCGCGTCGAGCCGCTCGTTGACATAGGCAGCGTTGATCGTGACGACCTTGCCGCTGGTTTCGCTGGCGGAAAACGATACTTCTTCGAGCAGCTTTTCCATCACCGTGTACAGGCGGCGCGCGCCGATGTTTTCGGTGCGCTCGTTGACCGAGAATGCGATCTCCGCCAGGCGCGTGATGCCTTCCTGCGAGAACTCGATTTTGACGTCTTCGGTGGCCAGCAGCGCCTCGTACTGCTTGGTCAGGCAGGCATCGGTGCTGGTGAGAATGCGTTCGAAATCGGCAATCGACAGCGATTCGAGTTCCACCCGGATCGGGAAGCGGCCCTGCAGCTCGGGGATCAGGTCCGACGGCTTGGCCAGGTGGAATGCGCCCGACGCGATGAACAGGATGTGGTCGGTACGGATCATGCCGTACTTGGTGTTGACCGTGGTGCCTTCCACCAGCGGCAGCAGGTCGCGCTGTACGCCGGCGCGCGAAACGTCGCCACCGCCGATTTCGGAACGGGTAGCGATCTTGTCGATTTCGTCGAGGAACACGATGCCGTTCTGCTCGACGTTCTGGATCGCCTTCTGCTTCATTTCCTCGTCGTTGATCAGCTTGGCGGCTTCTTCGTCGACCAGGAACTTCATCGCCTCGCGGATCTTGACCTTGCGCGCTTTTTTACGCGTGTTGCCGATGCCCGAGAACATCGATTTGATCTGCTCGGTCATTTCTTCCATGCCCGGCGGCGCCATGATTTCCATTTGCGGACCGGCATCGGCAATCTCGATTTCGATTTCCTTGTCGTCGAGCTCGCCCTGGCGCAGGCGCTTGCGGAAGGTCTGGCGCGTGCTGTCGCCTTCCTTCGGTGCGTCGGCCGCAGTGCTGTTGCTAGGCTGGAAGCCGAAGTCGCGCGGCGGCGGCAGCAGGATGCCCAGTACGCGGTCTTCCGCTGCGTCTTCGGCGCGTGCGCGCACCTTGGCCATTTCGGCCAGGCGGGTTTGCTTGATGCCGATATCGATCAGGTCGCGGATGATGGTGTCCACGTCGCGGCCCACGTAGCCCACTTCGGTAAACTTGGTCGCTTCGATCTTGATGAACGGCGCATCGGCCAGCTTGGCCAGGCGCCGCGCGATCTCGGTTTTACCCACGCCGGTGGGGCCGATCATGAGGATGTTCTTGGGCGTGATTTCGTGGCGCAGCGGTTCTTCGACCTGCTGGCGGCGCCAGCGGTTGCGCAGGGCAATGGCGACGGCCTTCTTGGCCTTGCCCTGGCCGACCACGTGTTTGTCGAGTTCGCCGACGATTTCCTGGGGAGTCATGTTCATGCGGGTTCCAGTGTTTCGATGATGTGGTTCAAGTTGGTGTAGATGCACAACTGGCCGGCAATCGTCAGTGATTTTTTGACCACTTCCGCTGGCGAGAGTTCCGTGTTTTCCACCAGCGCCTTGGCGGCCGACTGGGCGTACGTCCCGCCCGAGCCGATCGCACCCACGCCATCTTCGGGCTCGAGCACGTCGCCGTTACCGGTGATCACCAGGGTCGATTCGCTGTCGGCCACCAGCAGCATCGCTTCGAGGCGGCGCAGCACGCGGTCGGTGCGCCAGTCCTTGGCCAGTTCGACCGAGGCGCGCAGCAGGTTGCCCTGGTGTTTTTCCAGCTTGCCTTCGAAGCGGTCGAGCAGGGTGAAGGCGTCGGCGGTGCCGCCGGCGAAGCCGACCAGGACCTTGCCGTTATACACCTTGCGCACCTTGCGGGCCGTGCCCTTCATGACGATGTTGCCGAGCGTGACCTGGCCATCGCCGCCGAGCGCGACTTCCTTGCCGCGCCGCACGCACAAGATGGTGGTGCCGTGAAATTGTTCCATGTTGACCTCAAATATTCAGTTGGTTGATGCCGCACTGCGTCTTGAAGGGGGAAATGGGGACGGAAAAGGCAATTGCAATCCCCGCGCCCTGCACGGCGCCAGGACAAAAAAAAGCACGCGGGGATTAGGCGCGTGCTTGGGTAGGTATTGCTCGGCGGTTAATCGCCGTACAGCTTTTGCTTCAGTTCGCGGCGCTGCTGCGCTTCCAGCGACAGCGTGGCGGTCGGGCGGGCGATCAGGCGCGGGATGCCGATCGGCTCGCCGGTCTCTTCGCACCAGCCGTAGTCGCCGCCGTCGATGGCAACGATCGATTGCTGGACTTTTTTGAGCAGCTTGCGCTCGCGGTCGCGCGTGCGCAGTTCCAGCGCGTGCTCTTCCTCGATGGTGGCGCGGTCGGCCGGATCGGGGACCAGCACGGTTTCGCGCAGGTGTTCGGTGGTTTCGCCGGCGTTCTTGAGCAGCTCTTTTTCAAGCTGTTGCAGTTTCGCCTTGAAAAACGCCATCTGCGCCGGGTTCATGTAGTCCTTCTCATCCATCTTGAGAATTTCTTCTTCGGTCAGGATGCGCTCGGCTGCGGTCGATTTATTAGTTTTAGTGGTCATAACTTCGCTTACCTTCGATACGACAGAGTTTTCAAATTGATCAGCAGAAGGGCCCCAGGCCGTTACGCTGCACCGGTATCCGCCAGTGGCTTGCCAGCTTGCAGATGGTGTGGTGTTTATGCTATCCCCACAAAACCCGGATAGTTTATACCAGACATTGTTCTAATCCGCTAATAAAGATATCTTTTGGCAGATTTTTACCAATAAATACCATTTTGCTGCTACGAACTTCGTTTTCGCCCCACTTGGCGCCCAGGTCGCTGCCCATGATCTGGTGCACGCCCTGGAACACGACCTTGCGATCGGCGTCCTGCATTAACAATACGCCTTTATAGCGCAGCATGCGAGGACCGTAGACATTCACCAGCCCGCCCAGGAACTCGTCGAGCTTGGCGGTGTCGAACGGGCGCGTGCTCTTGAAGACAAACGCGGCGATGTCGTCGCTGTGGTGGCCGTGATGGTGGTCGTGCTCATGCCCATGGTCGTGACCATGGTTGTGGCCGTGGTTGTGCCCGCAGTGCTCGTCGTGGACATGGTCGTCATCATGAACCTGGTCGGTAGCCAGGAAGTCCGGATCGAGTTCGAGCTTGTCGTTGAGGTTGAAGCCTTTCAGGTCCATCACCTCGGCCAGCGGCGCGCGGCCGAAGTCGGCGGTGCTGATCGGCGCGCGCGGGTTGATGCGTTTCAGGCGCGCGGTCAGCGTGGCCAGTTCTTCCGGCGTGACCAGGTCGGTTTTCGAGAGCAGCAGCTTGTCGGCAAAACCCACCTGGCGCTGGGCTTCCTCGTGCTGGTCCAGCTGGTCCATGGCGTGGCGCGCATCGACCACCGTGACCACGGCGTCAAGCATGAAGTGAGCGCCTACTTCTTCGTCCACGAAGAAGGTTTGCGCCACCGGGCCCGGGTTGGCCAGGCCGGTGGTTTCGATGACCACGCGATCAAACGTAAGCTCGCCGGCTTCGCGCTTTTGCGCCAGGCTGGACAGCGCCACGATCAGGTCGCCGCGCACGGTGCAGCAGATGCAGCCATTGTTCATTTCGACGATTTGCTCGCCGCTGTCCTGGACCAGGATTTCATTGTCGATGTTTTCCTGGCCGAACTCGTTTTCAATCACGGCAATGCGCATGCCGTGCGGTTCCTGCAGGATGCGGTTGAGCAGCGTGGTCTTGCCGGCGCCAAGAAAGCCGGTCAGGATCGTGGTAGGTATCATATTCGCGCCAGTCTGGTATATGGGCCCCGAGATGGGGATCAAGTGCAAAAATGCAATCGCTGATTATGCCGGAAAATTAATCGGAACCATGTTTCGTCCGATTGAGGCGCGTCAGTGCGTCGAGCAGCTTATTTGATCTTGGCGCGCGGATGCGCTTTGTCGTACACCTCGGCCAGGTGCTGGAAGTCGAGCGCCGTGTATACCTGGGTGGAACTGATGCTGGCATGCCCCAGCATGTCCTGCACCGCCCGCAGGTCGCCCGACGATTGCAGCACGTGCGAGGCGAACGAGTGGCGCAACATGTGCGGGTGCACGTGCACCGGTGCGCCGCTGGCCACGCCGTGCGCCTGCAAGCGCTGCTGGATCACGCGCGGCGACACGCGGGTGCCGCGCGTGCTTAAAAACAAGGCGGCACTGCCGTCGGCGGGAGCGGGGCGCACCGCCAGCCAGGCCGCCAGTGCGGTCATTGCCGCGCTGCCCACCGGCACCACGCGGCGCTTGTTGCCCTTGCCGGTCACGATTACTTCACGGTTTTCCAGCACTACCCAGCCGAGCGCATCCTTGCCAGGCCTGATGTCGAGGCCGGCCAGTTCCGATACCCGCAAGCCGCTGGAATACAGCAACTCGAACATGGCGCGGTTGCAGAGTTCGGCCGGTTCCGCGCCGCCCTTGCCATCGCTGCCGGTAGCGCGCAGCTGCAGATGGGACGGCGCCACCAGCTGGACGGCGTCGTCCACCGACAGCGCCCGTGGCAAAGTCTTGGCGCGCCTGGGGGCGCGCACGCCTTGCACCGGGTTGGCGGCGAGGGTGGTCTGGGTACCGAGCCAGTCGAAAAAGCCGCGCCAGCTCGAGAGCTTGCGGGCGATCGAACGCGGATCGAGCTCGCGCGCATGCAGTTTCGACGTCAGGCGGCGAACCAGGAAATGATCGATGTCGGTCCAGTCGCGGCCCTCGACCAGCGTACGCAGTTCGACCAGGTCGCGGCCATAGGCGGCGGTAGTGTTGCTTGACAATTGTCGGCCGTGGCGCAGGTGCGCCAGGTAGTCGGCGATCCAGTCGCGGCCCGCTGCCGGGCCAGCAGTAGGCGTAGCAACGGTCACACCGGCGCCAGCCATGGTCAGGCCAGCAGCCAGGCCAGGGCGGTGCTGCTGGTTTCGCCCATGTGGACCAGGAAGTCGGTGGCCATCAGTGAGGTGAAGCGGTTGGCATCGGCCGAACCCATCACCAGCAAACCGAAAGCCTGCTTGTCGCCGGTCTTGCGCAGCGGGATGATCACGGTGGAAACCACGCTGGCCGAGTCATCGAGCCAGCGCACGGCTTCAAAATCCTTGTTGCTGCCGCAATAAGGCGACAGCAGGCTGTTGGCGAAAATGCGCACATCTTCGGTCACGCCCTTGGTGAACCATTCGTCGGCGTAGTCGGGCGCGGTGTTCCACAGGCGAACGGTCACTTGCGGCACGTCGAACGCGGATTTCAGGCCGCTGACTACCGAGTGTGGCATGGAACCCACATCTTCCGCTTCCAGCAGTACCTTGGTCCAGCGGTGGAACTTGTTGGCGATGGCTTCGTTTTCCGACGCCAGGCGCATCAGGTTGCTCATGCGCAGTTCCAGCGTCTTGTATTTCTCGCGCATCACTTCCATTTGCCGTTCCTGCAGCGAGACGGTGCGGCCCATCATGGGGCTGGCAAGCTTGATTTCACCGAGCAAATCGGCGTGTTCGACGAAGAAATTCGGATGCTCGGTGAGGTATTGCGCGACTAGTGTGGAATCCAGTGGGACGGTCATGGCTGCTCTATCGAAATCAGGGTGGGAACTAGCCGACCATTCTACCCGACCCGCGCCGAAAAGACGGACAAGGTTGCCCTTGTCCGTGCTTGCCCGCGCTGCCGTCAGAAGTTGTGGTGGATGCCGATGCTGAAGAAGTTGAACGCGGTAACGGCCTTCTTGCGCGTGGCGTCCGCATACAGGTACGTGCGCGGCGACAGGTTGTAGTCGTAACCGACCGAGTACTGGCGCGTTTTGGCGATGCCCGGATCGTTGAACTGGTTGTCCGGCCGTTTCTGGCCATAGCCGGCCCGGATCAGGCCTGCACCGAGCGTGTAATTGGCGCCCAACACCCAGCCCTTGGTTTCAGGATTGATGAGCACGCTTTCTTGCTGGTCCTGCTTCTGGTATGTGGCCATCAGCTTGAGCGGCTCGATCGGCTTGAACCAGCCGCCCACCGACCACAGCGTGGTGTCCACCGCGTTACGCTCGTAGGCGGCGTAGGCGGAGAACTTGCCTTGCGTGGCCGTGGCGCTGACCGAGTACGGCACCACGGCCGCCTGGCTGTTGGCCGGGAACTGCGGCGCCAGCGCGGTGCCCCGGCCGATGATGGCCGGGTTGTTGTTGGCTTCCTTGGATGCCACCGTGACGTTGAGCTGGAAGATGCCGGCGATCAGCGGCGTGTTGTAGAACACGGCGTTGGAGAAGCGGTTGAGCGAGTTGCCGGCCGGGCTGAGCGGGTCGCTGGTGTAGCCGGCCACTTGCAGGTCGGTCTGGTAACCGGCCACGGCGGGCATGCCGCTCCAGGGTTCGTACCCGGTGCTGGTTTCCTGGAAGGCGGTCAGGCCGCGGCCGAGACGCACCGTGCCGAAGTCTCCTTGCAGGCCCACCCGCGACTGGCCCTGGAACAGCGGCCGGGAGTTGCTTTCGATGGTGCCGGTATCGGGCTCGTAGCGGATCTCGAGCTGGAACAGGGCCTTCAGGCCGCTGCCCAGGTCTTCGACGCCGCGAAAACCCAGCTTGTTGTTGTCGCGCTTGCCCACCACGGTGGGCGTGTTGGGGCCGCTGCGATTGGCAATGCCGGCATCGAGCGTGCCGTAAATGGACACCGACGATTGCGCATGCACGCCGCATGAGGCGCCAGCGAGCGTGCCGGTAAGTGCCAGGGCCACGAGAGATTTTTTCATTGATAGGTTCCTTTTTTAAGTAGATCGAACAAGCGTCCGCCGCTGTATCGGTACTGGTAGGTCCTTGGATCGGAACCTTAAAGGCTCGCCGGGATAATTGCGCGGGAGTGGTCGATTGAGGAGGCCAGTCTTGGTTGAAAGCCCCGCAACGACAGCTGCTTGTGGTTTTTTTGAAACGCGGGTGTGCGCCCGCCAGGTCACGCTTTCTTTGCAAGGGGTTACGCTAACTCCTTTCATTCGGGCACTAAAACAGCTCTAGCCTACAAGCGCGGGCGGGGGGCTCGATTTGTGAGAGATCAAGCCGTGGCGCGGTTTTCCTAGGATGTGGCGTGGATCGCACGCTACACTGGACGACAACTGCGCACTTCCCAACCCTCTGTTCCTGATCAATCTTTCCCCGCCTAAACGATGGTCAATCACGATGGTCAATCGAGCTGAACTAGGCGTCATCCGTGGCGCGCGCGCCGGCGATCCCGCTTGCCAGCTGGCGCTGGGCAAGCTGTACCTGTTCGGCGGCGCCAGCCTGCCGCGCAACATGCCCACCGCGCTGCACTGGCTTAACCGCGCGGCCCGCCAGCAGCAGGCTGAAGCGTGGATGCTGATCGGCAGCCACGTGCCGTTCGAGCATGCGCGGCACTGCGTGGACGAGGTGTTGCCGTGGTACGAGCGCGCTTTTGCGGCCGGGGTCGAGCAGGCGGGACTGGTGCTGGCGCAACTGGCGCCGCCGAATTACACGGAAATGCAGGAGGCCTTGCCGCGCAAGGTGCGCTTTGACGTGCTACCCGCCGAGTCTGCCTTGGATGGGCTGGCGCCGCTGCACAATCGCGGGCTTGCCACCGGCAGCAGTGAGCACGCCGCAGGCAGTTGGAAACCGGTCCCGGAGAATAACGAACAGGGCACAGAGAATCGAGAAAGAAGTACAGAGGGCCGAGGCGCAAGCGCAGCGGATCGAGAGCAGGGGGCAGCGGGTCGGGAGCCGGGTACCGCGCCGCAAGAACCGTCCGCGGAAAACCGCGAACGGGCCGCGCAGGCGGGCGAGCGCGCGGCGCAACTGTCGCTCGGCTTGTGGTTTGCGCGCCTGCAGCGCGATGGCAGCCGGCAGCTTGATGGCATCGCCACCGTCAACTTCAAGCGCGCGATCCGCTGGCTCACGCTGGCCGGCGAACAGGGCGATCCCGATGCCTGGTTCGCGCTCTCGCGCATCTACATGAAACCGGAGTTTTCGCAGCGCAGCGTGGCCGAGGCGCAGGTCTGCCTGGAGCGTGCAGCCGACCTGGGCCATCGAACCGCGCAGCGTGAGTGCGGCCTCTATGCGTGGCGTCACCGCCGCCACGCAGCGGATAGCGACGTGCGCGCGATGTACTGGCTGCAGAAAGCGGCGGCCCAGGGGTGCGAGCAGGCGCAGCGGCAGTTGGAGCGCATCGCCCTGGCGCCGCGCGCCGCCGCGTGGGGCCAGGCACTGCTGTCACTGGCGCCGGCGGCGTTGCCGGCACTGGCCGTGCGCCAGCCGCTGCTGGCAGCGCGCCTCACGCTGGCGTGCGCCTTCGGTTTGAACCGGGCCGAGGCGTTGTTACTTGATGTGAAAACGGCCGATCACGGCCATTGCCTGGTGGTCGATATCCGCGCCAGTTACGGGCGCAGCAAGCGTCGCCTGATTGCGTTGCGCACGGCGCAGCAGCGGCAACTGCTGGACCAGGTGGTGGCGCAGTTCGACCGCTTTGATGGCTGCCTGGAAGGGAATTACCGCCAGCGTTTGTACCGCCTCAAGACCTGCTTGCCGGCGCTGGCGGACGAACCTTCGACGGCTTGAAACCCGCCGGCTTGAAGTCCAACAGTTGGAAGCTCATAAGGCATGCGCAGCGCTGGCAGCCTGGCTAGTTAGATCTCGATCTCGCCCTCGAACACCGTCACCGCCGGCCCCGTCAACAGCACCGGCTCACCCTCGCCAGCCCAGCTGATCGACAACTGCCCGCCGCGCGCATCGACCCGTACCGGGCTGTCGAGCACGCCACGGCGGATACCGGCCACCGCTGCCGCGCAGGCGCCGGTGCCGCAAGCGAGCGTTTCGCCCACGCCGCGCTCGAACACGCGCAGCTTGACGTGCTGGCGGTCAAGCACCTGCATGAAGCCGGCATTGACGCGGTTGGGGAAGCGCACATGGTGCTCGATCAGCGGGCCGGTCAGTTCCACCGGCGCCGTCTCGACGTCATCGACGATTTGCACCGCGTGCGGGTTGCCCATCGAGACCGCCGAAATCAGCACGGTTTCGCGCGCGCCGCCCAGTTCCAGCAGCAGCGGCCACAGCGTGTCCTGTGCCTGGGCTTCGCCCTGCAAGCCCTCGGCGTCAAACGGCACCCTGGCCGGTTCCAGCACGGGCGCGCCCATGTTCACGGTGATGCTGCCATCGAGTTCGAGGCGCGGCGCGATGATGCCGGCCTTGGTTTCCACCGTGATGCTGCGCTGGTCGGTCAGGCCTTTTTCGGCCACGAATTTGACGAAGGCGCGCGAGCCGTTGCCGCATTGCTCCACTTCGCCGCCGTCGGCGTTGAAGATGCGGTAGCGGAAGTCGCAACCGGGTTGCGTCGGCTTTTCCACCAGCAGGATCTGGTCGGCGCCCACGCCGAAGCGGCGGTCGCCCAGCAATTGCCACTGCGCCGGGGTGAAGTCGATGTGCTGGTTGATGCCGTCGATGACCACGAAGTCGTTGCCGGCGCCGTGCATTTTGGTGAATTTGAGTTTCATAGTTTATTTACGACGTGGATACAACGATGGTTCGCCATTCGGGCGGGTCTTGAAGCGCTTGTGCGTCCAGAAATATTCGGCCGGTGCTTCGCGCACGCGCTCCTCGATGAATTCGTTCATGCGGCGCGTGGCGGCCACCATGTCGGGGCCCGGGTAATTGTCCCACACCGGGTAGAATTTCACACGCCAGCCCTGGTAATTCGGCAGGAACGTGGCGATCACCGGCATCACCTGGGCGCCGGTGGTGGCGGCGATGCGCGCGGTGGCGGTCAGGGTGGCCGCGTCGATGCCGAAGAACGGTACGAACTCGGCGTCTTTCTCGCCGAAGTCCATGTCCGGCAGCATGAAGTACGGCAGCTTGTCGCGCAGCGCGCGCAGGATCGGCTTGATGCCGTCCTGGCGCGTGAACAGTTTTACCGGCTTGAAGCGGGCCCGGCCGGCGCGCAGCACCTGGTCGAACGCGGCATTCTTTTGCGTCACGTACATCGACGACGCGCTGGCCACCATCGCGATCGACGCGCCGGCCACGTCCAGGCACACGAAATGCGGGCACAGCAAAATAGTCGGCTTGGCCGTCATCTCCGCCACCGGCACCGGGCCCGGTTCCACCGTGATCAGGCGGTTCAGGCGCGCTTCCGACGCCCACCACAGGATGCCGCGCTCCCAGATGCTGCGCGCATAGGCCTGGAAGTGCTGGCGCGCCAGCGTTACCCGCTCGGCCTCGGTCAGCTCCGGCATGCACAGGCGCAAGTTGGTCAGCGTGATCTCGCGCCGCGCGCGCAGCACCATAAACAGCAGGCTGCCGGTGAGCTTGCCAAAGCGGCCCAGCACGGGCAAGGGCAGCCAGTGCAGCAGCCACATCAATCCTAGTACTAACTTCATGCGGCTTCTCCAGTCTGTGGCGCATCGATGCCGTGGGGCACCTTGTAGCGGTTGTAGCTCCAGTAGTACTGGGTGGGATTACGCGCGATCAGGTGCTCCATCGCGGTGTTGATCGCCTGCGCCTGGCTGGCGGTGTCGCCGGCCAGCGATTCGGTAAACGGCACGAAATGGATCACGTAGCCCTTTCCACCCGGCAGGCGCTCGGCATACGTGACGATCACGGTGGCGTTGCCCATCTGCGCCAGCTTGGCGGGCAGGGTCATGCTGTAGGCGTCGCGGCCGAAGAAGGTGGCCCATACGCCTTCGCCTTCCTGCGGCACCTGGTCGGGCAGCAGGCCGATCGGCTGGCCTTTTTTCAGGAACTTGGCCAGCATGCGCACTCCGCTCATATTGGCCGGCGCCAGCAGCAGGTTCTTGCGCGCGCGCGCGCCTTCGATCAGCGGCTTCAATGCCTCCTTTTTAGGCGGCCGGTACATCACCATCAGCTCGGTGCGCAGGGCGATTTCCTGGGCCACGATTTCAAAGCAGCCCAGGTGGGGCGTGAGGAACACGATGCCGCGCCCGGCGTCGAGCTCGGTCTGTACCAGTTGCCAGTTTTCCAGCGTGGCGTGGCGCGACACGCGCGCCGGATCGGCGCACCAGATGAAGGGCAATTCGATGATGCTTTTGCCAGCCTCGGCAATGGCGGCGGCCAGGTGTTGCGAGTAGCCGGCCTGGGCCATGTTGTCGCGCATGCGGCGCCGGTACGACGGGGATGCCAGGTACACCACCCATCCCAGTGCACTGCCGGCGGCATGCAGGAACGACAAGGGGAATACGGAAAGGAAACGAAAAATGGGTACGAGCATGAAAGTGTTGTGTGCCTGTGTTTATGCTTGCCTGGTCACTGGACGAGAAGCAAGTTTTTTTAAAAAAGCGTAAAATAACACGTTAGTAGGAACCGCTGAGTTAATGACAACTTGCGATGCGGGATATAAATATCGCTAAAGCGTCGCAACCCCCGTTGGTGCGCGACAACCATTTTTACCGCCATTTCCAGGAGTTGCGATGTCTAATGATTACCTCTTCACTTCCGAATCTGTCTCGGAAGGCCACCCCGACAAAGTTGCGGACCAGATCTCCGATGCGATCCTGGACGCCATCCTGACCCAGGATCCCAAAGCGCGCGTTGCCGCCGAAACCCTGTGCAACACCGGCCTGGTGGTGCTCGCGGGTGAAATCACCACCCACGCCAATGTGGATTATATTCAAGTTGCCCGCGAAACCATCAAGCGCATCGGTTACGACAATACCGACTTCGGTATCGACTACCGTGGTTGCGCCGTGCTGGTGGCCTACGACAAGCAGTCGCCGGACATCGCCCAGGGCGTGGACGAAGGCGCAGGTATCGACCTCGACCAGGGCGCCGGCGACCAGGGCCTGATGTTTGGCTACGCCTGCGACGAAACCCCGGAACTGATGCCAGCGGCGATCCACTACGCGCACCGCCTGGTCGAGCGCCAGTCGCAGCTGCGCAAGGACGGCCGCCTGCCATGGCTGCGCCCGGACGCCAAGTCGCAAGTGACGCTGCGCTACGTCAACGGCCGCCCGGTGGCCGTGGACACCGTGGTGCTGTCCACCCAGCACGCGCCGGAAATGCAGCATAAACAGATCGAAGAAGCGGTGATCGAAGAGATCATCAAGCAGGTGCTGCCGCGCGAATGGCTGACCGACACCAAGTACCTGGTCAACCCGACCGGCCGCTTCGTCATCGGCGGACCGCAAGGCGATTGCGGCCTGACCGGCCGCAAGATCATCGTTGACACCTACGGCGGCGCCAGCCCGCACGGCGGCGGCGCATTCTCCGGCAAAGATCCGACCAAGGTGGACCGTTCGGCAGCGTATGCCGCCCGCTACGTGGCCAAGAACGTGGTCGCTGCCGGCCTGGCGCGCCAGTGCCAGGTGCAGGTGTCGTACGCGATCGGCGTGGCCCGTCCGATCAATATCACCGTGTACACCGAAGGCACGGGCGTGATTCCTGACGAGCAAATCGCCAAGCTGGTGATGGAGCACTTCGACCTGCGTCCGAAAGGCATCGTGCAGATGCTGGACCTGCTGCGTCCGATCTACGCCAAGACCGCCGCGTACGGCCACTTCGGCCGCGAAGAGCCGGAATTCACGTGGGAGCACACCGACAAGGCGGCGATCCTGCGCGATGCGGCCGGCCTGAAATAAGCTTGTCGTTTCTGCCAGGGTGGTGATGCTGCCCTGCATGTTTTAGCACGTTGCACGTCGTCACCGGCGCGCAACGATGCTAGAATGTCCCTTCCGAGGAGCGCTGCGACGAATCCTTTTCGCCAGGCTCGGAATCTGCAACCGCGCTCACGTTACTTTTTTCTAACTGAAAGGAGGGCGTGATGAACGCCGTACTCAAACCTCTGCAAGACTACCTGGTCGCCGATATTTCCCTGTCCCCGTGGGGCGACAAGGAAATCAAGATCGCTGAAACCGAAATGCCGGGCCTGATGGCCATCCGCGACGAATTCGCCGCAGCCCAGCCTTTGAAAGGCGCGCGCATCACCGGTTCGCTGCACATGACCATCCAGACCGCCGTGCTGATCCAGACGCTGGAAGCGCTGGGCGCCACCGTGCGTTGGGCGTCGTGCAACATCTACTCGACCCAGGACCACGCCGCTGCCGCCATCGCTGCCGCCGGCACGCCGGTGTTTGCCGTCAAGGGCGAAACCCTGGACGAATACTGGGATTACACCCACCGCATCTTCGAGTGGCCAGCGGATGGCGCCGGCAACCCGGTGTATTCGAACATGATTCTCGATGACGGCGGCGACGCCACCCTGCTGCTGCACATCGGCGCGCGCGCCGAGCAGGACATCTCGGTGGTCGGCAACCCGACCTCGGAAGAAGAAATCTGCCTGTTCAACGCCATCAAGGCCAAGCTGGCGATCGATCCGACCTGGTACTCCAAGCGCTTGCCGCACATCCTGGGCGTGACCGAAGAAACCACCACCGGCGTGCACCGCCTGTACCAGATGCACAAGGACGGCAAGCTGGCCTTCCCGGCGATTAACGTCAACGACTCCGTCACCAAGTCCAAGTTCGACAACCTGTACGGCTGCCGCGAATCGCTGGTCGATGGCATCAAGCGCGCAACCGACGTCATGATCGCCGGTAAAGTGGCTGTCATCGCCGGTTACGGCGACGTGGGCAAGGGCTCGGCCCAGGCCATGCGCGCGCTGTCGGCGCAGGTGTGGGTCACCGAGATCGATCCGATCTGCGCGCTGCAGGCTGCGATGGAAGGCTACCGCGTGGTGACCATGGATTACGCTGCCGAACACGGCGACATTTTCGTGACCTGCACCGGCAACTATCACATCCTGACCGAAGCGCACATGCTCAAGATGAAGGACCAGGCGATTGTCTGCAACATCGGCCACTTCGACAACGAAATCGACGTTGCTGCGCTGAAGAAATACACTTGGGAAAACATCAAGCCACAGGTCGATCACGTGATCTTCCCGTCGGGCAAGCGCATCATCCTGCTGGCCGAAGGCCGCCTGGTGAACCTCGGCTGCGGTACCGGACACCCGTCGTACGTGATGAGCTCGTCGTTCGCGAACCAGACCATCGCCCAGATCGAACTGTTTGCCAACACCGCCAACTACCCCGTCGGCGTGTACGTGCTGCCGAAGCACCTGGACGAAAAAGTCGCGCGCCTGCAACTGAAAAAGCTCAACGCGCAACTGTCGGAACTGACCCCGGAGCAAGCGGCCTACATCAACGTGTCCGTCGCCGGCCCTTACAAGCCTGACACATACCGCTACTAATTAGCGCTGGTTGAATAGGGTCGGCGGAGTTTGCCGGCCCTGTTTTTTATCGATTTCTTAGCAGCGAGATTTCACTATGCGTTTGGTCCTTACCTGGCTAATCAATGCGGTTGCCCTGCTGGCAATCCCTTACCTGATGCATTCCGTTAATGTCACAAGCATTAGCGCCGCCCTCTTTGCCGCGCTCGTACTGGCCCTGGTCAATACGCTGATCCGCCCCGTGCTGCTGATCCTGACGTTGCCGGTGACCGTGGTGTCGCTGGGACTGTTTATCTTCATCATCAATGGCTTTTCGTTCTGGCTGGCGGCGCAATTCGTGCCCGGCTTTAGCGTTGACAGCTTCATGTCGGCCGTCGGTGGCGCGCTGTTGTACAGCATTATTTCCTGGGCCCTGTCTACCTTACTTTTGAAGAACGCAGATGGCTAATCATAATTTCAGTATCGAATTCTTTCCGCCCAAGACGGCAGAAGGAGCGGACAAGCTGCGCGCCACGCGCGCCAAGCTGTCCGAACTGAAACCCAAGTATTTTTCCGTGACCTTCGGCGCCGGCGGCAGCACCCAGCGCGGCACGCTCGACACGGTGGTGGAAATCATGGCCGCCGGCGAAGACGCCGCGCCGCATTTGTCGTGCGTGGGCGGTTCGCGTGACTCGATCCGCGCCATCCTGGCCGAGTTCAAGTCGCACAACATCCGCCGCATCGTGGCGCTGCGCGGCGACCTGCCCAGCGGCTACGGCGCCGCTGGCGAGTTCCGCTATGCCAACGAGCTGGTCGAATTCATCCGCCAGGAAACCGGCGACTGGTTCCGCATCGAAGTGGCAGCCTATCCCGAGGTACACCCGCAGGCGAAATCGCCGCAGGACGACTTGCTGGCGTTCGAACGCAAGATCAAGGCCGGCGCCAATGCCGCGATCACCCAGTATTTTTACAATGCGGACGCGTACTTCCAGTTCGTCGAGCAAACCCGCAAGCTGGGCATCGATGTGCCGATCGTTCCGGGCATTATGCCGATTCTGAATTACACGCAGCTGATGCGCTTTTCGGACATGTGCGGCGCCGAGATTCCGCGCTGGGTACGCCTGAAGCTGGCCAGTTTCGGCGACGACTCGGCCTCGATCAAGGCATTCGGGCTCGACGTGGTGACGCAGTTGGGCGAGCGCCTGCTGGCCGGCGGCGCACCGGGGCTGCATTTTTACAGCATGAACCAGGCGGCGCCGACCACGGCGCTGTGGCAGCGGCTGGTATAACTGTCAGCGTGGCGCTGGTTCGGTAATCATCCGGTCCAGCGCCACATCGTGCAAGTCCGCATCAAACCCCACCAGCGACGCCGAATAGGCAATCCCCACCGTCACCGGCCGTGGCACCCGCGCCAGCGTGCGGTCATAAAATCCTCCGCCATACCCGAGCCGGTACCGTCCCGCATTAAACCCCAGGCATGGCACCAGCAACGCCGCCGGATACGCACGCAAGCGCAAATCGGCCGGCACCGCCACGCCCATGCCATCCTTGACCATCGCCTCGCCGATGCGCCAGTCGGCAAATTCCAGCGCCGCGTCGCGGGCGACCACCACCGGCAGCAGCAGCCGCGCACCGAGGCGTTCCAGCTCCGCGTAAGCGGCCGACAGATCGGGCTCGCCGCGCAGCGGCCAGTACACGCCCAATGTGGCTGGTTGCGCCGCTTGCCACCACGCCACCACCTGGCGGCCGATGTCCCGGTCCCACTGCGCCCGCGACGCCGCATCGAAGGCGCGCCGCGCAGCCAGCAGTTGCTGCCTTAATTCTGTCTTGCCCGGTGCGGACGGGGCTATTGCTTCGCTCTCGCTGCGTGGTATTCTAGGGTCGCTGGTCATGGTTGGTTCTACTCAGGTTCAAGACAGGTTCAAGACTAATAGAGAGTTACACATTGATTTCCGTTTCGAAATGGATCGCCGGCGCCGTTATCGCCATGGTGGCTGTCACCGCCTCTGCCCAATCCGAGGATATCGGCGCTGAAACCCGGCGCGAGGACGATGCCTTCCTGCTCATGCGCGATGCCGTGCGCAAGGACGAGACGTCCAAGGTCGATTTCTACGCCGCGCGCCTGGCCAATTATTCGATTCCGTCGTACGTCGACTATTATCGGCTCAAAGCGCGCCTGCGCGACGCTTCGCAGGCGGAAATTCGCGGCTTCATGCAGCGCTACCAGGGCCAGGCCATTGTTGACCGGCTGCGCAACGACTGGCTGCTCGAACTGGGCCGCACCCGCGACTGGGCTACCTTCGACGAACAACTGCCGCTGTTCGTCCTCAACGACGATACCCAGCTCAAGTGCTACGCGCTGCAATCGCGCGCGATCAAGGGCCAGAACGTCGCCAGCGAGGCGCGCGCGCTGCTGATTTCCCCCAATGGCTACGGTGAACCGTGCGCGGGCCTGATCGGCACCCTGTACCAGGCCCGCCAGTTCGACGCCGACGACCTGTACACGCAATTGCGCCTGTCCGGCGAGTTCAATTCCACCGGCCAGGCGCGGCGCATCGTCGCACTGCTCGGCGGGCCCGATAAAAAAGTGGTGCAGGCGATCGATCTGCCCGCGGTGGCCGTGGCCAAGGGGCCGGGTAACGGGCGCACCGAACATGAAATCTTCATCGTTGCCGTGGGCCGCCTGGCCAAGACCAGCATCAAGCTGGCCACGCTGGCGCTCAACAAGGCCGCGTCCAGGCTGACAGCGCAGGAGCAGCGCGCCGCCTGGGCGGCAATTGCGCTGCAATCGTCGTACTCGCTGTCGGACGACACCACCGGTTACTGGAAGCGGGCCGACGGCGCGCCGCTGTCGATCGACCAGGCCCAGTGGAGCACGCGCATCGCGCTGCGCAACGGCGACTGGCGCCAGGTACACAAGAATATCGACGCCATGCCGGCCATCCTGCGCGAAGATCCCACCTGGATCTACTGGAAGGGCCGTGCCCTGATGGCCGACGGCAGCGACACCAGCCCGCCGTCGGGCGAGGCGCTGCGGCTGTTCAACAGCATTGCCGACCAGCCCAATTTCTATGGCCAGCTGGCGCGCGAGGAAACCGGCCGCCTGGTCGCTATTCCGCCGCCGGGCGCACCGATCACCGCCGCCGAAATCGCCCCGATTGCCGCCAATCCCAACTTCCAGCGCGCGCTGAAATTTTTCAGCATGCGCCTGCGCTTCGAAGGCACGCGCGAGTGGAACTGGGGCCTGCGCGGCCTGAGCGAACGCGAACACCTGGCTGCCGCCGAATACGCGCGCCAGAACCACATCCTCGACCGCATGGTCAACACGTCGGACCGCACCCGGGTGCTGGTCGATTACACCCAGCGCTTCCCGTCGCCGCACGACGACATCATGCACCCGGCCACCAAGACCCTGGGCCTGGACAAGGCGTGGGTGTATGGCCTGATCCGGCAAGAGTCGCGCTTCATCATGGACGCGCAGTCGCACGCCGGCGCGTCGGGACTGATGCAGGTGATGCCGTCCACCGGCCGCTGGGTGGCGAAAAAGCTGGGCCTGACCGACTTCGCGCAGGACATGCTCTCCGACGTCAAGACCAACATCATGCTGGGCACGAACTACCTGAACATGGTGCTCGGGAATATGGACGGCTCGCAGGTGCTGGCCACCGCCGCCTACAACGCCGGCCCGGGACGCTCGCGCACCTGGCGCGCGTCGCTGGACAAGCCGATGGAGTCGGCCGTGTTCATCGAATCGATTCCCTTTTTTGAGACGCGCACCTACGTCAAGAACGTGATGTCCAACGCCAACTACTACGCCGCGCTGTTCGAGGGGCGGCCGCAGTCGCTCAAGGCGCGCATCGGCGTGGTCACGCCCAAGGGCTACACCCTGCAGGAAGAGCAGGAAGCGACCTTCGCCCGCTGAACCGGCGGCGACCAGATTATTCATCCATTTAAACCATCATGCAGACCACCCAACTCGATCCCAGCCTGTCCAACGCTCTGGCTGCCGCCCGTTCGCCCGGCCTCACCCTCGTCATCGGCAACAAGAACCTCTCGTCGTGGTCGATGCGGCCGTGGGTGGCGATGACCGCGTTCGGCATCCCGTTCCAGGAAGTGCGCATTGAACTCGACCAGCCCGACACCGCCAACCGCATCTGCAGCTACTCGGCCTGCGGCCGGGTGCCGGTGCTGCTGGCCGGAGAGATCACCATCTGGGACAGCCTGGCCATCGTCGAATACCTGGCCGAGCAATTCCCCGAGCTGCACCTGTGGCCGCAGGACGTGGCCGCGCGCGCCATGGCCCGGTCGATCTGCGCCGAGATGCACTGCGGCTTCACCGACCTGCGTAATTCGATGCCGATGAATATCAGCGCCAGCCTGCCGGGCAAGGGCCGCACCAACGGTGCGCAGGCCGATATCGGCCGCATCAGCGAGATCTGGGAAGAATGCCTGTCGCGCTTTGGCCACCACCAGTTTTTGTTTGGCGACTTCTCGATCGCGGACGCGTACTTCGCACCCGTGGTGGCGCGCTTCCGTACCTATGGCGTCTCGCTGGCGCCGGCGCTGGACGCCTACTGCCGGCGCGTGCTGGCCCATCCCGCCGTGGCGCGCTGGGTGACCGAGGCGCTGGCTGAAACCGAGACCGCGCCCAGGCATGACGCCGAGTTGCCGGATTGATGATGAAGATTTATGTCGTAGGCGGCGCCGTGCGCGACGAGTTGCTTGGCCTGCCGGTCAAGGACCACGACCACGTGGTGGTGGGCGCCACGCCCGATGACATGGTGGCGCAGGGCTACCGCCCGGTGGGCAAGGATTTCCCGGTGTTCCTGCATCCGAAGACGCAGGAGGAATACGCGCTGGCGCGCACCGAACGCAAGACCGCGCCCGGCTACAAGGGTTTCGTGTTCCACACGTCCGCCGAGGTGACGCTGGAAGAAGACCTGGTACGGCGCGACCTGACCATCAATGCGATTGCCCGCGCCGACGATGGCACGCTCACCGATCCGTTCGGCGGCCAGCGCGATATTGCCGCGCGCATCTTCCGCCACGTGTCCGACGCCTTTGCCGAAGACCCGGTGCGCATCCTGCGCGTGGCCCGCTTTGCCGCGCGCTATCCGGATTTTCGCGTGGCGCCCGAAACCAATGCGCTGATGCGGCAGATGGTGGAGCAGGGGGAAGTCGATGCACTGGTGGCCGAACGCGTGTGGCAGGAACTGTCGCGCGGGCTCATGGAGCAGCAGCCGTCGCGCATGCTCGAGGTGCTGCGCGACTGCGGCGCACTGGCGCGCATCCTGCCCGAACTGGACGTACTGTGGGGCGTGCCGCAGCCGGAGAAATGGCACCCGGAGATCGACACCGGCGCCCACATCCTGCAAGTGATCGACTGCGCCGCCCGCGCGAACCTGGAGCTGCCTGCGCGCGTGGCCTGCCTGATGCACGACCTGGGCAAGGGCGTGACGCCACCCGACAACTGGCCGGCGCACCACGGCCACGAGGAACTCGGCGTAAAACTGGTGGAGCAGGTGTGCAAGCGCCTGCGCGTGCCCACCGACTGCCGCGACCTGGCCGTGATGACCGCGCGCGAGCATGGCAACGTGGGCCGCGCGCTGCAACTGCGGCCCAACACCATCGTGAAGTTGCTGGAGCGCTGCGACGCGTTCCGCAAGCCGGCGCGGTTTTCGCAAATGCTGCTGGCGACCGAGTGCGATTCGCGCGGGCGCATCGGACCGTCGGCCAGCTACCAGGATGCGCCTTTCCCGCAAGGGGCGCACCTGGAAACGGCGATGGCAGCCGCGCGCGCGGTGAACGCGGGCGAAATTGCGCAAAGGTGCCTCGACAACCCGCAACGCATCCCTGAATTCGTGCATCGGGAGCGCGTAAAGGCGGTCAAGATCGCGCTCAATGCCGACGATGACGACGCCGCCGCGTAACCGGCACGGCTGCGCCGGGGTGCGGGGTTAGCGATGGCCCCCGTCGACCTGTTCCAGAACCCGCTGCGCGCGCGCAGCAAAACCCCCGACGGCAAATACCGCCCGCGCGTGCCGGTCAAGCAGTTGCACCCGCGCGACCGGCGCCGCATGCGCCGCCATTTCCTCGACCTCGAAGCGGCCGACCGCCTGCTGCGTTTCGGCACCGAGCTGCCCGACGAGCAGATCGAGCGCTACGTTGCTGCCATCGATTTTTCGCGTGACATCGTATTCGGCGTGTACAACCGCGTGTTCCGGCTGGTGGCGGTGGGCCACCTGGCGTTTGCCCCGCGCGATGCCGCGCAGGACGCGGTGACCGACAAGGCGCGCGTGGCCGAGTTCGGCGTGTCGGTCAGCCGCAGCGCGCGCGGCATCGGCGTGGGCTCGAAGATGTTCGAGCGCGCCGCCATCCACTGCCGCAACAACGATGTCGATACGCTGTACATGCACTGCCTGTCGTCCAACAAGACCATGATGCACATCGTCAAAAAGGCCGGCATGGAAATCCACCGCGAATACGGCGAGGCCGACGCCTACCTCAAGCTGCTGCCGGCCGATCCTTCCAGCGTGATGCAGGAAGCGCTCGACGAACAATTCGCCACCCTCGACTACACCTTCAAGGCCTTAAGAACCTATCTCAGCAGGAAATGAGGCGCTGCTTGCGCGCCTCGGCAGCGGGGCCGGCGTTGCTCGTCATCGCATGGGCTGCCATGCTTCTTCCTCGCGCCTTGGCCCCGCCACCGATGCATCGCAATCCGCTGCCTCATTCCTGCTGAAATAGGTTCTCAACGCGCCGCGTTGAAATGGCTCGAGCGTCTGACATTGCGCCAGCCGAAAAAAAGTAGTGCCTTTCCAGAACCTTTGCTGCCCGGGCCGGAATCAACGGTCCGACAAGATACGCAACTGGCAGCGAGGCTCTCACTTACCGTGTCGCTGAATTCATCGATCCTGCCCTGGACCTGGGACGCCGCGTGCGGCGCGCACCTGTACGCCCCGTCGGCGTGGGACTTCCTGCGCCTGCTGCTGCTCTCGCCCATGCTCGAAGAGCTCGTGGTGCGCGCCGGTCTGCAGGAGTGGCTGATGCGGCGCTGGCCGGCTTCGGCGCGGCCGGTGCTGGTGTCGGCCGGCGCCTTCAGCCTGCTGCACCTGGGCAGCGGCTGGCACGTGGCGCTGGCGGTGCTGGGGCCGGGACTGGTGCTGGCGATGCTGTATGCGCGCACCCGCCGCTGGCGCTGGTGCGCGCTGGCGCACAGCGGCATGAATGCCTTTGCGATCTCCGTTTGCAGTATCTAAATTCACTTCAGGAGAACAGGCATGGGCGGGACAATGGGGACGGGATTGGCGGCACGTATGGCCGGGGCGGTATTGATCATCGGGGCGGCAGCAGCTGCGCCGCATGCAGACGCCGCCGATGCGCTCAACGGCAGGAATTTGTATCTCAACGGCCCGGTGACCGGCGGCGCCAGCTGCGCGTCGTGCCACGGCGCCTCGCCGGCGGCCAATGTCAACGGCATCACGCGCGCGGCCAACCAGCCGTCCGTGATCGCCAGTGCGATTGCCAATAATCGGGGCGGCATGGGCAGCCTGTTCACGGGCCGGTTCTCGTCCACCGAGCTGGAAGACCTGGCCGCGTTCATCGGCAACCCGAATGTGACCGCCGCGCCCGCAGCTTCGCTGGCGCCGGCGAGCCTGACGTTTACCGGCACCGCCATCGGCCAGACCAGCGGCCCGCTTTCCACTACGCTCAGCAACACTGGCAGCGCCGCGCTCAACATCGGCACCATCGCACTGGGCGGCGCCGCTGCCGGCGATTACAGCATCGGCGGCGGCACCTGCGGCAACGGCGCGGCGGTTGCCGCCGGCGCCAGCTGCACCGTGCAAGCCAGTTTCCGTCCGACTGCCGCCGGCAGCCGCGCCGCCACGCTCACCATCACCCATAACGCCAACGGCGGCAGCAGCAGCGTGGCCCTCTCCGGTACCGGCAACAGCACGCCGCAAGCCACCATCGGCCTGTCGGCTGCCACCATCAACTTTGGCGCCCCGCTGACGGGCGCCGCGTCCGCGCCATCTACCGTCACCGTCACCAACAGCGGCCAGGCCGCGCTCACGTTCAGCAGCATCGCCGTGGGCGGCGCCAACGCCGGCATCTTCACGGTTGGCGGCACCTGCGCCACCGCCACTCCGGTGGCCGCCGGCGCCAGCTGCACCGTGACCGTGACCGCCACGCCAACCGCTGCCGGCGCCTTTGCCGGCACGCTGACGCTGGCGTCGAACGCTGCCAATGGCAGCGCCGGCGTCGGTCTGTCCGGCACCGCCAGCGCCGCCGCCCCGGCGGTGACTGCTACACCATCGGCCATCGCCTTTGGCGCGCAGACCGTCAACACACTGGCCGTCGCGCAGACCGTGGTACTGGCCAATACCGGCAACGTGGTCCTGAACATCGCCAGTATCGGCGTCACCGGTGCGGCCAGCGTCACCATCGCGGGCAGCGATTGCGGCAGCACGCTCGCCGTGGGCGCGCGCTGCTCGGTGCCGCTGCGCTTTGCACCGACCACCGCTGGCGCCATTGCGGCCACCCTGGCCGTCACGTCCAACGCTGCGCCGCTGCAGGTGGCGGTCACCGGCACCGGCAGCGCCCAGGCGGTTGGCGTGCCGGTCTTGTCCGAAGCCGGACCGATCACGTTTGCCGATACCCAGGTGGGCGCCGCGGCCGCCGTGCACACGACCACCTTCAATAACGCCGGCACTGCCGCGCTGCGCATCGCCACGCTCACGCTGGGCGGCGCCAATCCCGGCGACTTCGTCCTCGGCGGCACCTGCGTGGCCAACGCCCAGGTGGGCGCCGGCGCCAGCTGCACCCTGACCACGGCGCTGCGTCCGACGGCAGCTGGCGCCCGCAGCGCCACGCTGATGGTTGTCACCGACGGCGGCGCGCAGTTCTCGCTGGCGCTGGGCGGCAATGGCGTGGCTGTGGCAGCCGGTGCGCCGGCCCTTGGCGTCAATCCGCAAAGCTTCGACTTCGGCGCTGTCACCATCGGCGCCACGCCAACGCGCCGCTTCACGCTGACCAACAGCGGTTCGGCTGCGCTCACGCTGTCCGGCGCCACCTTCAGCGGTCCGTTCGCCCAGGTTACCGACAGCACCGGCTGCGCCGCGTTCCCGCTAACGCTCAATCCCGGCGCCACGTGCGACCTGGTGGTGCGCTATACCCCGGTCAACCCGGGCAGCAACAGCGGTTCCATCATGCTCAATGCGAACGTGGCCGGCGGCAGCTCGACCATCGCCTTGACCGGCCAGGCCACTGCCGCACCGGCAGCCAACGCCACGCCGCAGAACACCGGCGGCGGCGGTTGCTCGGCCTCGCAAGACGTCAACGACCCGATGCTGGCCTTCCTGGTCCTGCTGGCCGGCGGCGTGATCTTCTGGCGCCGCAAGCGCAGTACGTGATCGCGCCGGCATGACATACCGGGCCGCCACGCGGCGGCCCGCCCAACACCAACCGAGGAGCTAAGCAATGAAGATGTTATCGATAGTATCGGCGGCCGCACTGGCCGTTACGCTGGCCGCAGCGCCCGCGCTGGTGCTGGCGCTGGACAAGGGGGCGCCGGCACCGCAGTTCACGCTGCCGGGCGCTGACGGCGAGGTCAAGCTGGCCAGCCTGCAGGGCAAGGTGGTGTACGTGGACTTCTGGGCATCGTGGTGCGGTCCTTGCCGCCAGTCGTTCCCGTGGATGAACGAGATGCAGGCCAAGTACGGCGCGCGCGGTTTGCAGATCGTGGGCGTGAACGTGGACGCCACCAGCGACGAGGCGCGCAAGTTCCTCGCCACCACGCCGGCCAGGTTCACCATCGCGTTCGATCCCAAGGGCGCCACCCCGCGCCAGTACGGCATCAAGGGCATGCCCAGCAGCGTGCTGGTAGGCGCCGACGGCAAGGTGATCGCCGAGCATTCCGGTTTCCGCGACAGCGACCGCGCCGCCCTGGAGGCGCAGATCGTCGCCGCCCTGGGAGCGGCCAAATGAAGCTCGTGTTCGTGCTCATGCTGGCCGCAGGGCTGACCGGTTGTGCAGGCTTCGGCCAGGTGCAACCGTGGGAAAAGGGCAACCTGGCCAAGCCCGAAATGACCTTCAACGACAGCGGGGTGTTCAACCGCTATGACGACCATATCTACACCAGCCGCGAATCGTCTTCGGGCGGCGCCGGCGTCGGTGGCGGCGGCTGCGGCTGCAACTAGGACTATGCACATGGAACCTATCAAGACCGAAACCCCGTCCCAGGCGGCTCCTTCCAGCGCGGTGCCTTCCGGCGCGGTGCCTTCCAGCGCGGCGCCTTCCGGCGCGGCACCGTTTGCGGCGTCCGCCATCCTCGCTGCCGCGCTGCTGCTGCCCGGCGTGCAGGCCCATGCCGAGGCGCCGCCAACCAATGGCGTGATCAGCATCGGCTACCTCGATTACAAGGATAGCCAGTCGGGCCTCGACCGCATCCACGTGAAGGCGCCGTCGGTGTCTGTCATGGCGCCGGTGGCCGGCGTGTGGAGCATCAGCGCTTCGGCCGTGAATGACGACGTCTCGGGCGCGACCCCGCGCTACCACAGCGCGGTATCGGGCGCCTCGCGCATGAGCGACCATCGCACGGCCGGCGACGTTGCCGTCAAGCGCTACTTCGACCGCGGCAGCCTGACCGTGGGGGCGGCGTATTCGTCCGAGGACGATTACCTGTCGCGCGCGGTGTCGTTGTCGGGTACCTTCGAGAGCGAAGACCGCAACACCACCTGGTCGGCCGGCATCGGCCGCGCCAACGATGAAATCAACCCCACCAACCAGATCGTCCGGGACGAGCGCAAACACAGCACCAACTTGCTGCTCGGTGTAACGCAGGTGCTGGGCAAGGCCGACGTGGTGCAGGTCACGCTGGCCCACGATATCGGCAAGGGATACTTCAACGATCCGTACAAGTTTCCCGATAACCGCCCGCGCAGCCGCGACGAGAGCACGCTGCTGCTGCGCTGGAACCATTACGTGGAAGCGACCGGCGGCACCAGCCGCACGTCGTACCGCTACTACCGCGACAGCTTCGGCGTGCGCGGTCACACGCTGGGCCAGGAGTTCGTGCAGCCGCTGGCCGATGGCTGGACCGTCACGCCGGAAGTGCGGCTCTACACCCAGCGCGCGGCCGACTTTTATTTCGATCCCGTGTACGACCAGGCGCTGGGCCAGCCGTTCCCGCCGGGGTACAGTCCGAGCAATTTCGCGTCGGCCGATTACCGGCTCTCGGGCTTCGGCGCGGTGACGCTGGGCCTCAAGGTGAGCAAGCAGATCGACAAGGACTGGTCGGTCGATGCCAAGGTCTCGGCCTACCAGCAGCGCGGCAGCTGGCGCGCGTTCGGCTCGGGCAGCCCGGGCCTCGCACCGCTGCGTGCGCGCACCATCCAGCTGGCGGTCAACCGCACATGGTAGCGGCCATCCACCGCCAGCAGTTCGACGCCATGGGCAGCCGCTGCGAGTTGCGCCTGTCGGCGCCGAACGCGGCGGCGGCCGCAGCGCTGGCGGCGCGCGCGATCGCCGAAGTGCGGCGCATCGAGACCAAGTACTCGCGCTACCGGCCCGACAGCATCGTCTCGCGCATCAACGCCGCTGCCGGCCGCGCACCGGTGGCGTGCGACAGCGAGACCATGGCGCTGATCGACTATGCAGCCGCGCTGTTTGCGGCCAGCGGCGGCCTGTTCGACATCACGTCGGGCGTGCTGCGCCGGGCCTGGGACTTCGGCAAGCCGCGCGTGCCCGATGCCGATACCCTGGGGCCGCTGCTGGCGCTGGTGGGCTGGCGCCATGTCCATTGCGAACGGCAGCAGGTGTACCTGCTGCAACCGGGCATGGAGATCGACTTCGGCGGCTTCGGCAAGGAATACGCGGCCGACCGCGCGGCAGCGGTGCTGATCGAGGCCGGCGTGCGGCACGGATACGTAAACCTGGGCGGCGACATGCGCTTTATCGGCCCGCGCCTGGACGGGCGGCCGTGGAGCATCGGCATCCAGGACCCGCGCGACCCCGGCGCCACCATTGCCAGCATCCCGATCAGCTCCGGTGCCTTGACCACCAGCGGCGACTACGAGCGGTTTTTCGAGCTCGATGGCGTGCGCTACTGCCACATCCTCGATCCGCGCACCGGCATGCCGGTGCGGTACTGGCGCTCGGTAAGCGTGATGGCGCCGATGGCGGTGGCGGCGGGCAGCTGCTCCACCATCGCCATGCTCAAGCAACACGAAGGACACACTTTTCTCAAGACCTCCGACATGGGCTACCTGGCCATCGACGAGCACGGACAGACGCTTTACAGGAATCTCTGACATGAAAACACAACATTGGCTGTGGCGCCGCATGCAAATGCCGGCTGCCATGATGGTGGCCGCCCTGGCCATGCTGCTGGCACTGATCGTTGGCATGGCCAACCCGGCGCGCGCCGCCGATTTTCTCGAGCCCGAGCAGGCGTTCAAGCTCACCGCCACCCAGACCGACGCCCGCACCGTGCGCCTGGCGTGGAAGATCGCGCCCGACTACCACCTGTACCGCGAGCGCCTGAGCTTCGAGGCCGACGGCGTGGCGCTGGCCACGCCGCACCTGCCGGACGGCATCCGCAAGTTCGACACCAACTTCAACAAGGAGATGGAGACGTACCAGGATCGGCTGGTGGTCGATCTGCCGCTGGCGTCGAACCAGCCGATCAAGCTGACCGTGAACTACCAGGGCTGCGCCGACGCGGGCCTGTGCTACGCGCCGGCCAGTGCCAGCTATGCCATCGACCCGGCCAAAACCGGCGTGCTGACGGCGCTGCCGGCCGATGGCGAGGCTGTGCCGGCGGCACCAGCTGGCGCTGCACCAGCCGTGCCGTCAGCGGCGGCGGGTGCACCGGCAGCGGCGCCGGCCATGCATGAAGACGACAGCTCGATCGCCCAGCGCACGCTGGAGAGCGGCAGCGCCTGGCGCATCGGCCTCGCCTTCCTGGTCTTCGGCCTGCTGCTGTCGTTTACGCCCTGCGTGCTGCCGATGGTGCCGATCCTGTCGTCGATCATCGTCGGCGAAGGCAATCCGTCGCGTGGCCGCGGCTTCGCGCTGGCGCTGGCCTACAGCCTGGGCATGGCGCTCGTATATACCTCGCTCGGGGTGGCGGCGGGCCTGGCCGGCGAAGGCCTGGCGGCAGCGCTGCAAAAACCGGCCGTGCTGCTGACCTTTGGCGCACTGCTGTTCGTGCTCTCGCTGTCGATGTTCGACGTGTACCAGTTGCAGCTGCCCAGCAGCCTGCAAAGCCGCCTCAGTTCCGCCAGCGGCAACATGGGCGGCGGCAAGTTCGCCGGCGTGTTTGTCATGGGCGCGCTGTCGGCCCTGATCGTGGGGCCGTGCGTGGCCGGTCCCCTGGCCGGTGCGCTGCTGTACATCAGCCAGACCCGCAACGTATGGACCGGCGGCTGGGCGCTGTTCTCGATGGCCGTGGGCATGAGCGTGCCGCTGCTGCTGACCGGGATCTCGGCCGGCAGCCTGCTGCCGCGCGCCGGCGGCTGGATGAATGGCGTGAAAAAGCTGTTTGGCCTGCTGTTGATCGCCACCGCGATCTGGATGATCACGCCGGTATTCTCGGCCACGACCGGCATGGTGCTGTGGGGGGTGTTCGCGCTGCTGGGCGCCGCGTTCCTCAACGTGTTCGAGTCCGCGCCCAAGGGGGCCGGACTGGGCACGTACGTGGGCAAGGCGCTGGGCATGGCGCTGCTGCTGGTCGGTGTGCTGGAACTGACGGGCGCCGCCAGCGGTGGCCGCGATGTGCTGCAGCCGCTCGGTCACCTGGCGGCGCGCGGTGGTGAAGCAGGCGCCGCGCCGGCGGCGGCCGACGCGCACTTCCCGCGCATCAAAACCGTGGCGGACCTGGACCAGGTCCTGGCCACCACCAGGACCCCGGTGATGCTGGACTTCTACGCCGACTGGTGCGTGTCGTGCAAGGAGATGGAGCGCTTCACGTTTTCGCAGCAGGCAGTGAAGGACAAGATGGCCAGGATCCGCGTACTGCAAGTGGACGTGACGGCCAATAACGCCGACGACAAGGCGCTGATGAAACGCTTCGGCCTGTTCGGCCCGCCCGGCATGATCCTGTTCAAGGATGGCCAGGAAGTGCCGGGCAGCCGCGTGATCGGCTTCATGAAAGCCGAGCCGTTTTTAAATCATCTGAACCGTCACTTCCCATAACAGTGGTTACGGCTGGCTGGTCAGCGGCAGCGCGGTCGTATCCTTGATGCGCTGCAGGGCGAAGCTCGATTTCACGTCGAGCACCGCCGGGTGGCGCAGCAGGGTGGCCATCATGAAGCGCGAGAAGTGCTCCATGTCTTCCACGTGCACGCGCAGCAGGTAATCCATCTCCCCCGTCATCGCATAGCAGGCCACCACTTCGGGCCACTGTCCCACCGAGTCGGCAAAGTCGGCGCGCGGTGACGGTGGCGCATTGGGGGCGCCCAGTGCGCGCGCGTTGCTGTGGGCGCCGGCGTCGCTGTGTTTTTCCAGCCGCACGTTCACATAGGCCAGCAGGCCGAGGCCGATCTTGTCGGGGTCGAGCAGCGCCACGTACTGGCGGATCACGCCAGCCTCTTCGAGCCGCTTGATGCGGCGCAGGCACGGCGATGGCGACAGCGCCACCATCTCGGCAACATCCTGGTTGGACAGCCGGCCGTCGGCTTGCAAAATGGACAGAATTTTGCGATCGGTTTTGTCCAATGCAACTTTGGTCATAATTACCTCAATAAATCAGCGTTAAGGCAATATTATTGCGCACATTCGCCATGTCGGGGAATTGTTTGCAATTAAATGCCGGGAAGGCGGGTCTATACTGGGCGATAAATTCGCATAACAAAACCAGGAGGAGATACAAATGCAATTCCAGCCATGGGACAACCCGATGGGCACCGACGGCTTCGAGTTCGTCGAATATGCGGCCCCGGACCCGCAGGCGCTTGGCGCCCTGTTCGAGAGCATGGGCTTTACCGCCATCGCCCGCCATCGCCATAAAAACGTCACCTTGTACCGCCAGGGCGACATCAATTTCCTCATCAACGCCGAGCAGGATTCGTTTGCCCAGCGCTTCGCGCGCCACCACGGCCCGTCCGTGTGCGCGATCGCGATCCGCGTCAAGGACGCCGCGTTTGCGTACCGGCGCGCGCTCGAGCAGGGCGCCTGGGGATTCGACAACAAGAACGGTCCGATGGAACTCAATATCCCCGCCATCAAGGGCGTGGGCGATTCGCTGATTTACCTGGTCGATCGCTGGCGTGGCAAAGATCGTGAAAAAAACGGCGGTGAGCAGGGCGCCATCGGCGACATCAGCATCTATGACGTCGATTTCGTCGCCATACCCGGCGCCGAGGCCAACCCGGTCGGCCATGGCCTCACGTACATCGACCACCTGACCAACAACGTCCATCGCGGCCGCATGAAGGAATGGGCCGACTTCTACGAGAAGATGTTCAACTTCCGCGAAGTGCGCTACTTCGATATCGAGGGCAAGCACACCGGCCTGAAATCGAAGGCCATGACCTCGCCCTGCGGCAAGGTGCGCATCCCGATCAACGAATCGTCGGACGACAAGTCGCAGATCGCCGAATACCTGGACCAGTACCACGGCGAAGGCATCCAGCACATCGCGCTCGGCACTGACGACATTTACACGTCGATCGAGGGCATGAAGACTGCCGGCATCGCCTTCCAGGACACCATCGAAACGTATTACGAGCTGGTCAACCGCCGCCTGCCGAATCACGGCGAACGGCTCGACGACCTGCGCCGTCTGCGCATCCTGATCGATGGCCAGAGCAACGAAACCGAACGTGAATTGCTGCTGCAGATTTTCACGCAAAACGTGATCGGCCCGATCTTCTTCGAGATCATCCAGCGCAAGGGCGACCAGGGCTTCGGCGAGGGTAATTTCCGCGCCCTGTTCGAATCGATCGAACTCGATCAAATCAAGCGGGGAGTGTTGACCGCATAATCGTTATTTTCGCCGGCAGCGCCTCACAGAGTGGCGCGCCGGCACTGAAACACATTCCGTGCGCGCTCACGAGGCGCGCACTGCAAGAATAGTGGAGACAAACACAATGAACGCACCTCAAAAGGGTTTGCTACTGGATCCGGCCATCCCGACGGATGTACCTGAATTCTCGCTCGACGACAAGTGGACGCTCGAACGCGGCCGCGCCTTCATGACCGGCACCCAGGCCCTGATCCGCCTGCCGATGATGCAGCGCGAACGCGACTTGCAGGCCGGCCTCAATACCGCCGGCTACATCACCGGCTATCGCGGCTCCCCCGTCACCAGCGTGGACATGACGGCCATGAAGGCCAAGAAATACCTCGACGCCCACCACGTCAAGTTCCATCCCGGCATGAACGAAGACCTGGCCGCCACCGCCGTCTGGGGCACCCAGCAGACCAACCTGTTCAAGGACGCCAAGTACGACGGCGTGTTCTCGATGTGGTACGGCAAAGGCCCGGGCGTCGATCGCTGCGGCGACGTCTTCAAGCACGCCAACAACGCCGGCTCCGCGCAGCACGGCGGCGTGCTGGTACTGGCCGGCGACGACCATGCCGCCAAGTCGTCGTCCACCGCGCACCAATCTGACCACATCCTCAATGCCTGCGGCATCCCGGTGCTGTACCCGGCCTCGGTGCAGGAGTACATCGACTACGGGCTGCACGCGTGGGCCATGAGCCGCTACACCGGCCTGTGGGTGTCGATGAAGTGCGTCACCGACATCATCGAGTCGGGCGCGGTGGTCGATTTCGACCCGGACCGCGTCAAGATCGAGCTGCCGACGGACTTCGAGCTGCCGGCCGGGGGCCTCAACATCCGCTGGCCCGACACCGTGCTTGACATGGAAGTACGGATGAACACCTACAAGTGGTACGCGGCCCTGGCGTACTGCCGCGCCAACAAACTCAACAAGATCATCTGGGACAGCCCCAAGCCGAAGATCGGCATCATCACCGCCGGCAAGTCGTACCTCGACACGCGCCAGGCGCTGGCCGACCTCGGCATCGACGAGCAGGCCGCCGCCGACATCGGCATCCGCCTGTATAAAATCGGCATGACCTGGCCGCTCGAAGCGGACGGCGTGCACGAATTTGCCAAGGGCCTCGACGAAATCCTGGTGGTCGAAGAAAAGCGGCAAATCCTCGAATACGCGTTGAAGGAAGAGCTGTACAACCTGCCCGACGGCGAACGTCCGCGCGTGGTGGGCAAGTTCGACGACACGGGCGAGTGGAGCAACAAGGGCAAGACCGGCCACGGCGACTGGCTGCTGCCGGCTACGTACGAACTCAATCCCGCGCAGATCGCCCGTGCGATCGCTTCGCGCATCGCCCATTACTGCGATGGCCACCCGGTGGCCGAACGCGTCAAGCAGCGCATCGCCTTCCTCGAGGCGAAGGAGCTGGCGCTGACCACGCTGCCGGCGAAGCCGAATCCGCAGACCGACCGCACGCCGTTCTTCTGCTCGGGCTGCCCGCACAACAGCTCGACCAAGGTGCCGGAAGGCTCGCGCGCGCTGGCCGGCATCGGCTGCCATTACATGGTGCTGTGGATGGACCGCGAAACGTCCACCTTTACCCACATGGGCGCCGAAGGCGTCACCTGGGTGGGGCAGGCGCCGTTCACCAACGAGAAGCACGTGTTTACCAACCTCGGTGACGGCACGTATTTCCACTCCGGCATCCTGGCGATCCGCGCCGCCGTCGCGGCCAAGGTCAACATCACCTATAAAATCCTGTTCAACGACGCGGTGGCCATGACCGGCGGCCAGTCGTTCGACGGCCCGCTCGATCCCGGCATGATTTCGCGCCAGATCGCCGCCGAAGGTGTTACGCCGATCATCGTCGTCACCGACGAACCGGACAAGTATCCGTCCGATTACAAGTGGGCTGAAGGCGTGACCGTGCGCCACCGTTCGGAACTGATGGACGTGCAGCGCGAACTGCGCGACCAGCCGGGCGTGTCGGCCATGATCTACGACCAGACCTGTGCGTCGGAAAAACGCCGCCGCCGGAAACGCAACGAGTACCCCGATCCGGCCAAGCGCGCCGTGATCAACGAGGCCGTGTGCGAAGGCTGCGGCGACTGTTCGGTGCAGTCGAACTGCCTGTCGGTCGAACCACTGGAGACGGAACTGGGCCGCAAGCGCCAGATCAACCAGTCGTCGTGCAACAAGGACTTTTCGTGCACCACCGGTTTCTGCCCGAGCTTTGTGACGGTGGAAGGCGGCGCCCTGAAAAAGCCGAAGAAGGCTGCTGCCGGCAAGGATGCTGCGGGTAACGCAACCCCGCCTGCGGTGCTGCCAACGCCGGTACTGCCGTCCACCGCGCAACCGTACGGCATCCTGATCACCGGCATCGGCGGCACCGGTGTGGTGACGGTCGGCCAGATCCTGGCCGTGGCCGCGCACGTGGAAGGCAAGGGCGCCATCGTGCTCGACATGAGCGGCCTGGCGCAAAAGGGCGGCCCGGTGATGTCGCACGTGCGCCTGGCCGACCACCAGGCCGACCTGCACTCCACCCGCGTGGGCACCGGCAGCGCCGACCTGGTGATCGGCTGCGACCTGATCGTCACGGCCAGCCGCGACGCCCTGTCGCGCATGGGAGAAAACCGCACGCACGCCATGATCAACTCCACCGGCTCTTCGACGGCGGCATTTGTGAAGAACCCGGACTGGCAGTTCCCGGACGCCAGCTCGCGCAGCGAAATCGTGCGCGCCTGCGGCGAGAACATGGCCGACTTCGTCGATGCCGGCCAGATCGCCACCGCGCTGATGGGCGACTCGATCGCCACCAATATGTTCATGCTCGGCTACGCGTTCCAGAAGGGCCATGTGCCGCTGTCGGAATCATCGATTGTGCGCGCGATCGAACTCAATGGTGTGTCGGTGGCGTTCAACCAGGCCGCGTTTACCTGGGGCCGCACGGCCGCGCACGACCTCGGTTCCGTCACGCGCCTGACCGCGCCAGCGAAGGTGATCGAGTTCAAGCGCATCCAGACGCTCGACGACGTCATTGCCAAACGGGTTGAACTGCTCACGGCGTACCAGAATGCGGCATACGCGCAGCAGTACCTGGCGCTGGTGGACGAAGTGCGCGCCGCCGAAGCGAAACTGGGCAAGGGCACGCGCCTGGCCGAAGCCGTGGCGCGCTACTACTACAAGCTGATGGCCTACAAGGACGAGTACGAGGTGGCACGCCTGTACACCGACGGCGCGTTCCAGAAAAAAATCGCCGCCATGTTCGAGGGCGACATCACGCTCAAATTCCACCTGGCGCCGCCGATCATGGCCAGGCACGACGCCCAGGGCCAGCTGGTGAAAAAAGAGTTTGGTCCGTGGATGATGAAGGCGTTCGGCGTGCTGGCAAAGTTCAAGGGCTTGCGTGGCACGGCGTTCGATATCTTCGGCTACACCGAAGAGCGCAAGACCGAGCGCGCCCTGATCGGCCAGTACCGCGAGACCGTGCGTGCGCTGCTGCCCAAGCTGACGGCAGCGAACCTGGCCCAGGCGGTGGCGATTGCCAGCATTCCCGAAGATATCCGGGGCTATGGCCACGTCAAGGAACGCCACCTGAAGGCGGCCAGGCAGAAGGAGGCGGGCTTGATTGCCGCTTTTGATCAGCCGGCTGAAAAAGTGATTCAACTGGTGCGGCAGGCACACGTGGCCTGACGCACGCAGCTTATGCTTCGAGGATTTTGCGGAACAGTACGCGGTCGCCGCGTTCCGTAAAGCGCGAGTTATGCCATAGCAGGTTGAAGTCGCCGTAGCGCAGCGCGGTGTGCTTGAGCCGAGCCATGGTGTCCAGCGCCGACTCGGGGTCCGCCCGGGCGGAGTCGTCCAGCACCGCGCTTTCCATTAGCATCAGGGGCCGCTGCCGCAAACGCAGCGGCCCCTGTTTTTTCCAGCCCCACATCGGAAATTCGCGCGCCGTACCATAACGAAAGCCCGGATCGTACGGAAAGCCGCCGGTCGCATCGTAGTCGAAGCCGGCTTGCTCCAGCAGGTCCGGCGTGATGGCCGCATCCCAACGCAGGTAGTGCTGGCGGTTGCCGCGTACCTGGGTGTTGTCGGCGGCTGCGGTAGCGAGCACGATCCCCGCCGCCGTCCCCGCCCCCACACTGGCTCGCGTGCCGCCACTGGTACCTGTTCCAGCACCGGCGCGTGCACAAGCGCGAGCGGCCACCAGGCGCTGGCGCTCACGGGCCAGTTGCGCGCCGTCGCGCCAGGTATGAAAGCTGCCGTGCAGGCCGATTTCGTGGCCGCGCGCGGCGATCTGCGCCAGCAGCGCCTGCATCCTCGGTTCCTCCAGCGCGTAGGCGCAGTCGTAGCGCGTGCGCCCCGGCGTGGCGATGAAGTAGAACGCGCCCCTGGTGCCGCACGCTTCCAGCTGGGTCATGTACCAGTCGAAGGTCCAGTGGGGGTCGTGGCGATAATCGCCCCGGCGGCTTTGCCACGCGTTTTTTAGCCGCGCCGTTGCGCCCGCGACCGACCGTTTGCGCAGCAGCGCGCCGGCCACGCCCTGCGCCAGCAGCCACGGATTGCGAATCCAGCGCTCGTACGGTTCATCGACATCGCAGCTCACGCGCATGGCGCCACCGGCCTGCCTGCGGGTGAGGCCGGGCCAGACGCAGCGCAGCGCCGCCCACAGGATCTCGATGTATTCGTCCACCAGCGGGCGTTGCAGGAAGCCGCGCTGCACTGCCAGCGACGCGGCAGCGGGAAAGCGGTCGTACTGGTCGCGCGCGGGGCTGAGCACTTCCTCGTAGCGCGACAGCAGGAAGAAAATCGCGCCGATCACGTCGAGCTTCAGGTGTGCGCCGCGTGGCGTGTGGACCAGCCCCGGCGCACCCCACAACACCGGGATCGCCGCATCTTCCAGTTGCACGTCCAGCATGGCGCGCACATTGATCCACTGGCGCGGCGGATCGAGCAGCAATGCCGCCGGTTGCTGCCACAGGTCCTGGTGCCGGCGGAAGAAGTCGTTCTCCAGCGTCAGCGTCCGGCCGCGCCAGCGACATGCAAACGGGTCGCCTGCTTTACCGCCGGCCTGCTTTCCGCCGATCTGCTGTTCGGCGTGCTCCACGAAGCGCGCCGGTACGCCCAGCACCTCGTCGAAGATCCATCGCAGCACCCATTGGGCAGGCTGGCGGCAGGCCGCTGGCACCACGATCTCGATAGCGTCATTCATAAAGGCCTCCAGCATCAGGTGAAGGACTGCCGGCGCACCCGCCGCCACAGCCACAGGGGCCAGCGGTGAATGCGGTCCCAGCGCAGCGCATTGCAGGTCAGGCAGTCGGGCGCATCGCACAGGTTGAAGCGGCTGTCGCGCGCCAGGATGGCATGCTCGATGGCGTAGCACTGCGCGGCCGGCGCGCAGATGGCATAGGCGTTGCCGACGCGGCCGGTGGTGAGGATGCCGTGCCGCACATAGGCGCCATAAAACTTCCAGTACGAGTTGGAGCAGCAGCCGGGGTCGCGCCGGTGGAACACGCGCACCTGGCCCTGGTCGTCGCGGTAGCGGCTCACCGACAGCCAGGGAAAGATGCGGCGCCGGTGCAGCCCGAGGTCCACTTCCGCCAGGTGGGTGGTGGTAAAACCCGGGTTGACGGCCACGCAGCCGGCTACCAGCATCTTGGCGTCGAGCGCGATCAGCTTGCGCATCGGATCGTAGGCGCCATCGGCGGGGCCGTGCCCTTCGGTGAGCGCCCGCGCATGGCGGCCGATGGCGACAATCGAGCATTGCGGGTGCGTGCTGCGGCAGGCATTCGGGTGGGCCAGCATGGCGTTGGGCAGGGCGCCCGCGTACGAGGGTGTGGCTGGCGTGAACGGCGCCAGGCGCCTGGCCTGCCACCACCAGCCGCCCCGGGTGAACGCCAGGCAGGCCACCGTGCCCTGGTCGCCCAGCAGGTCGAGCAGCTCGGCCAGAAAATCGCCGCCGCCTGCGCCCGCCCGGCCGACGGCGCGGTACGCAGCGCGCGCCAGCACCACGTCGCCGGGGACGATGCCCATTTGCAGTAAATCGTGGCGCAGCGAGTTGGCCATGGCTGGAGCGCGGAGGTGGATGGATGAAGAACCACCGTAGCAGTGTCGTCGATCGATCGCTCGACCTGCCTCAAACGTTTGCGCCAGCGCCGGTTACCGATTTATGCATAAGCTAGTACGAAATCGTTATTTCACTGGTGAAGTAAATTTTGGTAAAGTTCCGCCCCCTTACCTATTTGCTTTACCGACAACTCAATGACAACAAAATTCGAATTGACGCCGCTGGCGGCTGGCGCCATCGCGCTGCTGTGCAGCGTGACCGGCCCGTCGCTGGCCGTGGCGCAAACCCATGGCCAGGCCGCCGCCCCGACCACTGTCGTCGTCACCGGCTCGCGCATCCCGCGCGCCAGCTTGGAAGGACCGTCGTCCGTGACCGTGATCACCGCGGCTGATCTGACCAAACAGGGTTTCACCAACGTGTTCGACGCGCTGTCGAACCAGTCGCAAAACAGCGGCTTTACGCAAGGCGCCGACTATGGCAACACGTTTACGCCGTCGGCCAACGCCATCAGCCTGCGCGGCCTGGGCCCGAACCACACGCTGGTGCTGCTGAACGGGCGCCGCATGGCGGATTTCCCGGTCGCCTACGACGGCGCGGTCAACTTCACCAACCTGGCCAATATTCCGTCGAGCGTGGTCGAGCGCATCGAGATCCTCAGCGGCGGCGCCTCCGCCATCTATGGCTCGGATGCGATCGCGGGCGTGGTCAACATCATCCTGAAAAAGCAGTACGACGGCTACGACATCAACCTGAAAGCGGGCGGCACCTCGCGCGGCGGCGGCGCCAACCAGCGCTTGCAGTTTTCCGGCGGCCAGACCTTCGGCAAGCTCAATACGCTGTTCAGCGTGGAGCTGCTCGAGCGCGATCCGTTGGCGAGCGCCGACCGCGATTTCATGAGCGTCAACCGGGGCACGTTCACGTCAGTACTGGGCCGACGCGATCTGGGTACCGGCCGCTATGTCGATCCCGGTGACACCTGCTCGAACTTGGGCGACCTGTTCGGCGGCAGCACCGTCAAGCGCACGGGCAGCACCGGCAGTTATTGCGGCAGCGAGAAAGTGCGTCCCACTTACTGGACCACGCAGACCAAAAACAGCAGCCAGAACGTGTTCGGCGGCGCCAACTATGCGCTCTCGCCCACCACGACCTTGTTCGCGGAAGCGCTATTCGGCAAGAACCGCAGCATCAACAACACCCGTGGCCCGATCTGGGAATCGCGCTCGCTGTCCGACAAGGCGTTCCTGAACCAGAACAGCGGCAGCTACGAAAACTGGAACCGCTACATCGCGCCCGAAGAAATGGGTGGCGTGGACCGCTTCAACCGCCGCTGGGACGACGAAGCGACGTCGCTGTCGCTCGGCGCGCGCGGTGACATTCCCGGCACCAGCTGGCAGTACGAGGCGGGCTACACCGCGTCGCTGTACAAGAGCCAGAGCTTTACGCCACGGGCGCTGTCCACTATCGACAGCTTCTTCCTGGGGCCACAGCAGGGTACCGACGCCAACGGCGTGGCGATCTACGCACCCGATGCGGCACGCCTGGCGCAGCGCTTGACGCCCACCGAATTCAACAGCATTTATGGCACGGCGGTGAGCGACGACAAATCGTGGACCAACACGGTGAGCCTGTCGGCCAACGGCGAGGCATTCTCGTTGCCGGCCGGGCCGGTGCGGCTGGCCACGGTGGCCGAGGTGGGCAAGCAGGGTTTCTCCAACCGTCCCGACGGCCGCCTGAACCAGGGCTACTTCAACCTGGCCGGCTCGGATGTCACGTCCGGCACCCGCGAGCGTTACGCGCTGGGACTGGAAGCGAATGTGCCGATTGTCGATACGCTGTCGGCCACGCTGGCCGGCCGGTATGACCGCTACAGCTTCGCCGATCGCCACGACGGCAAGGCCACCTACAACGGCGGCATCGAATGGCGCCCGGTCAAGCAATTGCTGGTGCGGGCCACGTACGGTACCAGCTTCCGCGCGCCGGACATGAACTACATTTACAAGGCGCGTGGCACCGGCTACTACGAGTCCACCACCGACTACTACCGCTGCGCCCAGACCGGCCAGCCGGCCGCCACCTGCAAATATGCGCCGGGTGCCGACTATGTGCAGACCGGCAGCCGCGACCTGCGTTCGGAGAAGGGCCGTTCGACCGGGCTGGGCCTGGTGTGGTCACCCAGCGCGGACTTCGATGTGACGGTGGACTACTGGAACATCAAGATCAATGACCTGGTGACCAATCTGAATGCGGATAAACTGCTGCGCGACGAGTCGGACTGCCGCATGGCCGGCGACCTGACGTCGCCTACCTGCGCCGACACCATCCGCCGCATCGTGCGCAATCCGCTGACGGCGCTCAACAAGCCGGGCGAGATCAGCACCATCCTGGTCAATCCGATCAATGCCGCGTCCACCAGCGTCGATGGCATCGACATCAGCGGTCGCTATGCCTTGCGGACGCAGAACCTTGGCGTGTTTACCACGCGGTTGAATTATTCGAAGACGCTCGACAAGCACTCGCGCCAGTTCGCCGGTGATCCGCTCAACGATGATAAGGCCGACCTGGACAACCACGACTGGCGCGACAAGCTCAATGTAAGCCTGGCGTGGAACAAGGGCGACTGGTCCAACACGCTGTTCCTGCAGCGCTATGGCAAGGTGCCCAATGCTGCATCCGACGCATATCTGACGCCGACGGTGCTGGTCAACGCCAGCGTGGTGTATCGCCTCAATGAACGCACCACGGTGTCGGTGGCGGTAAACAACCTGTTCAACAAGGTCAAGCAGGACGCGAGCGATGGCTGGCCGTACTACCCGATAGGCAACTACAGCCCGGTCGGACGGCAGGGCTGGCTGGAAGTGAACTACCACTTCTAAAATTGACATAGCCTTCAGAGCAAGGCGCTGCAACGCCGCTATGAAGGCTATGAAGGCTATGTTATGCCGGCTTGCGCTGTGCGGAGGTAGCGCCGGCATACTCGGTAATCCAGTAAATCAATGCCAGGCCGGGGAAAGCCATCCCGGTCAGCAGCGCCGCATGCCAGCCATGTTCGGCGTACATCCAGCCGCCCAGGGCGGAACCGAGCGCGCCACCGGCGAAGAACAGCGCGAAGTACACGCCATTCAAACGGCTGCGCACATGGGCGCCCAGCGAGAAGATCGCGCGCTGGCCCAGCACCAGGTTGGCCGCCACACCCATGTCCAGCACGATGGACGCCACCACCAATATTCCCAGCGAGACGTTGCGCATGGCCGCCGATTCGGGCGCTGCCAACGGCAGAGCAAAAGCGATCACGCCCAGCGCCAGGGCCGCCGCCGTGGCCGTCAAGGTGTGGCCTGCATCGGCCAGGCGGCCGGCGATCGGCGATGCTACGGCGCCAGCCATGCCTACCAAGGCAAAGATGGCGATGCCGGTTTGCGACAGGTGGAACTGCGGGCCGGCCAGCATCAGCGGCGCCACGGTCCAGAACAGGCTGAACGAACCGAACAGGCCGGCGTGGTAGGCGGCGCGGCGGCGCAGCACCGGCGTAGTCGCAAACAGATGCCACAGCGATGCCAGCAGTGCAGGGTACGTAATGGGCGATACCGGTGCGCGTTCGGGCAGCTTGGCGCGCAGGATCACGGCCACGACCAGCACGATCAGCGCGGCGCCGCCGAACACCACGTGCCAGTTGGTGGCGTCGGCCACCAGGCTGGCGACCGGGCGTGCCAGCATGATCCCCAGCAGCAGGCCGCTGACCACTTTACCGACCGTGTGGCCGCGCGTGGCCTCTTTCGAGAGATGGGCGGCGAACGGCACGATGATCTGCGCTGCCACGGAACCGAGGCCGATGCCGAGCGCGGCCACCAGGAACAGCCACGCGCTGGTGGAAAACGCGGCGATGGCCAGCATCGCCGAGGTAAACAACAGGCCGGTGAAGATCAGGCGGCGGTTTTCCAGCAGGTCACCCAGCGGCACGATGAACAGCAGGCCGATGGTGTAGCCGATCTGGGTGAGCGTGACGATCAGGCCGGCCGCTTCGGCCGATAGCCCGGTAGCGGCGCTGATCGGCCCGACCAGGGTCTGGGCGTAGTACAGGTTGGCGACGATCAGGCCGGTGGCCACGGCCAGCAGCATGACCATGCCATTGCTGATGTCGGGAACGTCTTTTTCTGCGACGTGGTGCGATGAACTCATGATGAACTCCGGTGGAGATAACGATGAACCCAGTGTAGGCCGATTGCGGCCAAAGATAATCAGGGCATAATGGTCATATACCATTCATTTAATGTGAACAATCATGGACAGATTGAAGGCCATGCAGACCTTTGTGCGCATCGTCGAAGCCAACAGCTATACCAAGGCTGCCGAGACGCTCGACCTGCCGCGCGCCGCGCTCACCGCCACCATCAACAAGCTCGAAGCGTTCCTCGGCACCCGGCTGCTGCACCGGACCACGCGCCGGCTGTCGCTCACGCCCGACGGCGCCGATTATTTCAAGAAATGCCTGGACATATTGGAGGCGGTGGAAGACGCCGAAAGTACTTTTCGGGGGCAGAATTTGCAGCGCCCGCGCGGCAAATTGAGGGTGGACCTGCCCGGCGCGGTGGGCCGCCACCTGGTCATGCCGCGCATTGCCGAGTTCAGCCGCGCCTATCCCGAGATCGAACTGATGGTCAGCATGACCGAGCGCGTGGTGGACCTGACGCAGGAGGGCCTCGACTGCGCGCTGCGCGTGGGGGAATTGCAGGACTCGTCGCTGGTGGGGCGGCGCCTGGGCAATATGGGCTTTCTTACCTGCGCCTCGCCGTGGTACCTGGCGCAGCACGGGGCGCCGCACACGCTCGACGATTTGCCCGGCCATCGCGGCGTGTTGCATTTTTCCGGCCGCACCGGGCGCGTGTTCGACTGGGACTTCATGGTCGATGGCCGCGCCGTGATCGTCCCGATACGCGGGGCGATCGCGGTCAACGAACCGGATGCATATATCAGCTGCGCGTTGCAGGGCATGGGCCTGATCCAGGCCGCGCGCTACCAGGTGCGCGATCACCTGGCCAGCGGCGCGCTGGTGGAGGTGCTGGCAGCCACGCCACCGGCGCCGATGCCGATCTCGCTGCTGTACCCGCAGGGCCGCATGGCGTCGCCGCGCCTGGGCGTGTTTGCGGCATGGCTGGCGGAGCTGTTACGCAGCGACCCCGACTTGCAGGCATAGGGCCCATGGATTGTGAAAATAAGTAGCTTAATTTGCACTTTTCTCATATGTCACCAGCTATAATGTTGCATATGAACATTAAATTATCTCCTGCATTCATGGCTGCGCTCGCTGCCGCGGCCGTGTTGTCCGGCTGCGGCGGTGGTGGTGGCTCCTCCGGCACGACCGCCGGCAACGGTGCAAATTCCGGCAGCGGAGCCACGGGCTCAACAGACACGCGCAGCGACTATGTCAAGCTGGCCGCTTCGTGCCAGCGTCCGCGCAGCGGCGTATCGGCTGCCGGCGTGCGTTTCCCCGACCGCCAGGGCAGCCTGAGCGACGAGCTCAAATGGGTGCGTTCGTTCATCGACGAGACTTACCTGTGGTACCGTGAAGTGCCCACCACCCTGCGCCAGGAAAGCTACAGCAACCCGATCGATTACTTCGCCGACCTCAAGACGACGGCGGTCACGTCCTCGGGCCGTGCCAAGGACCAGTTCCACTTCACCTATGCCACCGACGAGTGGGAAGCGTCGTCCACCAGCGGCATCGAACTGGGTTACGGCGTGACCTGGGCCTCCAGTGCAGCCGGCGTGTTGCCGCGCCTGTGGCGGGTCACCCTGGTGGAGCCGGGCTCGCCGGCCGCCCTTGCCGGCGTTCAGCGCGGCGATACTCTGCAACTGGTCGATGGCGTATCGATTTCCGACACCACGCAGTCCGGCATCAACGTGATCAATGCCGCGCTGTTCCCGCAGTCGGCGGGCAGCCTGCACCGCTTTGCGCTGGACCGCAACGGCGTCACCGTCAATGTGCAGCTGGCCGCCGCCCGGCTGTCGCTGCAGCCGGTCGCCAACGTCAAGGTCATCGACACGCCGACCGGCAAGGTCGGCTACCTGCTGTTCAACGACCATAATGCGGTTGCCGAAACCCAGCTGATCGCCGCCATCAACACCCTGAAAGCGGCCAACGTCACCGACGTGGTGCTCGACATGCGTTACAACGGCGGCGGCTACCTGGCCATTGCCAACGAACTGGCCTACATGATCGCCGGTCCCACCCCGACTACCGGCAAAGTGTTCTCGCGCCTGCAGTTCAACGACAAGACCACGCCGATCGCGCCGATGAACTTCCTCGCCAGCGCTGCGGGTATCAGCTCGCCGGCGCCAACTGCGGCCGGCACCGCGCTGCCTTACCTCGGCCTGCGCCGGGTGACGATGCTGACCACGCCCGGCACCTGCTCGGCCAGCGAGTCGGTGATCAACGGCTTGCGCGGCGTCGATGTCGAGGTGAACCTGGTCGGCGGCGAAACCTGCGGCAAGCCCTATGGCTTCTACCCCGAGGACAACTGCGGCACCACGTATTTCGCGGTGCAGTTCCAGGGTGTGAACGACAAGGGCTTCGGTGACTACGCCAACGGCTTCCAGCCGACCTGCCGCGTCAGCGACGACCTGACCCGGCCGGTGGGCGACACCAGCGAAGGCATGCTGTCGGCGGCGCTCAGCTACCGCGCCAACGGCATCTGTCCTGCCACGGCGTCGCGCTTTGCCGCCGGCGTCGCCACGCCGCTCAAACTGGTGCGCCCGCTGGCCAAGGAAGCCGCCATCCTCAGGTAGTTTCCAGCGCCGAAGCGGATTATAATTTTCCAGGTTGCGACGCCGTCCCGGCGTCGGCCCACCTGGAAGCTCCTTCATGATCCGTTTCGCCGTATCGCTCGCCCTTGCCACGCTGGCCGCCAGTGCCAGCGCAGCGCCTGCCGCATCGCCATCGCCACTGACCACCGTCTCCGAACGCTCGGGCTTCCAGAGCACCGGCCGTTACGCCGAGGTGGCGGACCTGTGCGCGCGCTTTCAAAAAGCGTACCCGAAGCAGGTGCGCTGCTTCGAGTTTGGCCGCACGCCGGAAAACCGGCCCATGCTGGCGCTGGCCGTCACCCGCACCGGCGCCCTGACCGCCGACCAGGCGAAGAAAAAAGGCGTGCCGGTGCTGCTGATCCAGGGCGGCATCCACGCCGGTGAAATCGACGGCAAGGACGCCGGCTTCCTGGCCCTGCGCGAGGTGCTGGAAAACCGCGCCGCACCCGGTGCGCTGGAAAAACAGGTGCTGCTGTTCGTCCCCGTGTTCAACGTCGATGGCCACGAGCGCTTCGGCCGCTACAACCGCCCCAACCAGCGCGGCCCGGTGGAAATGGGCTGGCGCACCACGGCGCAGAACTACAACCTCAATCGCGATTACGTCAAAGCCGACACCACCGAGATGCAGGCCATGCTGGCGCTGGTGAACGCCTGGGACCCGCTGGCGTACGTCGATCTGCACGTGACCGACGGCGCCAAGTTCCAGCCCGATATCTCGATCCAGGTGGAACCGGTGCATGGCGGCGACGCGCCGCTGCGCGCGGCTGGCAGCGCGCTGCAGCAAGGGGTGCTGGCCGATCTGAAGGCCCAGGGCTCCGATCCCAAGCCGTATTACATCTCGTTCGACAAGGAAGACGACCCGATGTCGGGTTTTGTCGACAGCATGCCCACGCCGCGCTTCTCGCACGGCTATTTCGTCATGCGCAACCGTTTCGGCGTACTGGTGGAAACCCACTCGTGGAAGGACTACCCCACCCGCGTGCGCATCACCCGCAACACCATCGTCTCGCTGTTGTCGCAGGTGGGGCAGCATGGCAAGGAATGGGCCAAGACCGCGCAGGAAGCCGACGCCCGCACCGCCGCCATGGGTGGCGCCGACTTTACGCTCACGTACCGCACCACCTTCAACGCCAAGACCATCGACTTCCCCGGCTACGCCTACACGCGCGGCCACTCGGAGATCTCCGGCGCCTTGATGACCCAGTACGATGAAACCAAACCGCAGGTGTGGACCGTGCCGCTGCGCGACGAGATCGTGCCGGAACTGAAGGTGAGGGCGCCGCAGGGCGGCTACCTGGTGCCGCTGGCCGAAGCGCCGCGCGTGGTCGCCAAGCTCAAACAGCACGGCATCACTTACAAGCTGCTGGGCGCCGACGAGATGTCGGCCGAAGTGGAAACCTTCCGCGCCACCAAGACCACGTTCGGCGCCAAGTCGTTCGAGGGCCACCAGGCGCTGGCGGTGGAAGGCGAGTGGGCGCGCGAACGCCGCAGCCTTGCCAAGGGCGCGCTGTTCGTGCCGATCGCGCAGCCGAAGGCGCGCCTGGTGATGACCATGCTCGAGCCGCGCGGTCCCGATTCGCTGCTGGCCTGGGGCGCGTTCAACAACTGGTTCGAGCGCAAGGAATACATGGAGGACTACGTGGCGGAGGACGTGGCGCGCGAGCAGCTGGAAACCAGCCCTGCGCTGCGCGAAGAATTCCGCAAGAAGCTCGACACCGATGCGGACTTCAACAAGAGCCCGCAGGCGCGGCTGGAATTCTTCGCGCGCCGCCATTCGTCGTGGGATGAGCGCTACAACCTCTACCCGGTGATGCGCACGGCGGTGAAGTACTAGTCCTCGCGCTGCAGCGCAATCACGCCCAGCCCCGTGGTGGGCGTCGAACATGGTTCTTCGTCGAACGCGATATCGCCGAGCGGATTGGCCTGGCCGTCCGCTGTCAGGTCGGCAAAGCCGAACAGGTTGCGGTCCATCAGGTGCGACGGCACCACCGTGGAGAGCGACGAGAAGATGCTCTCCACGCGGCCCGGGAATTTCTTTTCCCAGTCGCGCATCATGGCCTTGATCTGCTTGCGCTGCAGGTTTTCCTGCGAGCCGCACAGGTCGCACGGGATGATCGGGAAGCCTTTGACTTCTGCATAGCGCTCGGTGTCTTCTTCCTTCACGTACGCCAGCGGACGGATCACCATGTGCTTGCCGTCGTCGGACATCAGCTTGGCCGGCATGCCTTTCAGTTTCCCGCCGAAGAACATATTCAGGAAGAAGGTCTCGAGGATATCGTCGCGGTGGTGGCCCAGTGCGATCTTGGTGGCGCCCAGTTCGTCGGCCACGCGGTACAGGATGCCGCGGCGCAGGCGCGAGCACAGCGAGCACGTGGTTTTACCTTCGGGGATCAGGCGCTTGACGATGCTGTACGTGTCCTGGTTTTCGATGTGGTACGGGATACCCAGCTGTTCCAGGTAGGCCGGCAGGATGTGGTCGGGGAAGTTGGGCTGCTTCTGGTCCAGGTTGACGGCCACGATCTCGAAATTGATCGGCGCGCGCTCGCGCAGCGTCATCAGGATGTCGAGCAGCGCGTAGCTGTCCTTGCCGCCGGACAGGCACACCATCACCTTGTCGCCTTCTTCGATCATGTTGAAGTCGCCGATGGCCTGGCCCACCAGGCGGCACAGGCGCTTGTGCAGCTTGTTGTTCTCGTGGGCGATCTTCTCGGCCGACTTGCCCAGCGGGGCGTTCAGGGTTTCCACGGTTTCCATCACTGCGGCATTCATACCGACTCCTTGGTCTTGAAGACTTCCACGCCCACGCCTTCGCAGTCCGGATAGACGTCCGGCTTCATGGTGGACACATTGGCCGCGCGCACGCGCGGGTGGGCCAGCATGGCGCGCACGATGTCGTCGCACAGGCTTTCCTGCAGTTGCACGTGGCCGCGCGCCATCAGCTTGGCGATGGTGTCGCGGATGAAATCGTAGTCCACCACTTCTTCGAGCTGGTCGTTGACCGGGGTCGATTCCGCCAGCGGGATGTACAGGTCGACGTTGATCAGGAGGCGCTGCTCGCCCTTTTTCTCGAATTCGTACACGCCGATGTTGATCATCACTTCGTAATTGCGCAGGAACAGGCGGCGGCAGTCGGTCAGACTGGGGTGCATCAGGGAGGACAACATGGGCGTTACCTTCTTTCGGTTGAATAGGGGTGCTACTAACATTATTTGGCCACGAACATCACGTCGCGCGGCAGCGGCACCAGGTGCTGGCCGCCATCGACGAGCAAGGTGGTGCCGGTGAGCGCGCGCGCCGATGCCGCATAGACCACGCTGTCGGCGATATCGTCGGGCGTGCTCGAACGCCCCAGCGGCGTTTGCTGGTGAGCGTTGGCAAAGCCGTCGGCGGTCTGGTCGCCGGACACCATGGTGATGCCGGGCGCCACGCCCACCACCCGCACCGTGGGCGCCAGTTGCTGCGCCAGCATGGTGGTGGCCGTGTGCAGCGCTGCCTTGGACAGGGTGTACGACAAAAAGTCGGGGTTGAGATTGTACAGTTTCTGGTCCAGCAGGTTGATCACCACGGCCTGGCCGGCCGGCGCGGTCGCCGGCGTGGCCGCGTGCAGCGCCTGCGCCAGCAGGATCGGCGCGGCGACGTTGGCGTGCATGTGGGCGTCGAGCCGGGCCACGGTGAAGTCGTCAGCGCTGTCGTAGTCGAACAGCGAGGCGTTGTTGACCACGCAGCGCACCGGGCCCAGGGCGGCAATCGCCTGCGGCAGGAGCGTGCGCATGTCGGCCTCGATGGCCAGGTCGCAGCGCAGCGTGACCGCGCGCCGGCCCAGCGCCTCGATCTCGGCCGCCACCTGCTGCGCTTCGGTCGCGGAGTCGCGGTAGTGCACGGCCACGTCCCAGCCGGCGCGCGCCAGGCCGAGCGCGATGGCGCGGCCCAGGCGGCGGGCGGCGCCGGTCACAAGGACGACGGGAGCTGTAGGCGATTCTAAGGTTGTCATGATGGTCTGATCGTTTAAAAAGAGGCAGGGCGTGCCGATTCGCTACAATATCGGGATGTCCCTACCCGAACCTTCTAGCGACGCGCTGGCCGCGTCCCACGCCCTGCAGCACCTGATCGCCGCCGACATCGAACGCAACGCAGGCGCCATTTCCTTTGCCCGCTACATGGAGCTGGCCCTGTACGCGCCCGGTCTGGGCTACTACAGCGGCGGCTCCGCCAAGCTGGGAAAAGATGGCGATTTCACCACTGCGCCCGAACTCACGCCGCTGTTCGGCGCGACCCTGGCGCGGGTGGCAGCCGCTATTATCGCCCAAAGCGCGCCGTACATCCTCGAATTCGGCGCCGGCACCGGCAAGCTGGCCTTCGACATCCTCACCGAACTGGCCGCCGCCGGCGTCCACGTCGAACGCTACAACATCGTCGAACTGTCGGGCGAACTGCGCGCGCGCCAGCAGCACACGCTGCGCGATTTTCCGCAAGTGCAGTGGCTCGACGCCATGCCCGAGTCGTTTGACGGTGTGGTATTCGGCAACGAGGTGCTCGATGCCATGCCGGTGCACCTGGTCACCAAACATCCGGACGGCTGGCGCGAACTGCAAGTGACGGTCGCCAATGGCCGCTTCGACTACCTGGAAGCGCCGATCGGCGCCGACCTGCTGGCGCAGGTGCAGCGCCAGATCGCCCACCACGACGCGCTGCCGGCCGGCTACGTGACCGAGGTGCACGGCGTGGCCTGCGGCTTCATGGCCAGCGTCAGCCGCATGCTGCTGGCCGGCCGCGCCAACGCCGCCTTCCTGTTCGACTACGGTTTCCCGGCGCACGAGTTTTACCTCGACCTGCGCGCCACCGGCACCCTGATGTGCCACTACCGCCACCATGCCCACGCCGAACCGTTCTTTCACCCGGGCTTGCAGGACATCACGGCCCACGTCGACTTCACGGCCATGGCGCTGGCCGCGCAGGATGCCGGCATCGACATCCTCGGCTATTTCAACCAGGCCGGCTTCCTGCTGGGCGCCGGCATCGGCGAGTTGCTGCTGCGTACCGACCCGGACAACGTGATTGCCTATATTCCGCAGTCAAAAGCCGTGCACAAGCTGGTGTCGCCGGCCGAGATGGGCGAATTGTTCAAGGTTTTGGCGATCGGCAAGAATGTAGTGCTGCCGGAAACCATCCTGGCGCAGGACCGCAGCCACCGGCTATGAACGGATCTGTAGCTAAAACAGCACGATGATTGATAAAGCAACGGTGTGCATCGCCTCTGCGTGCGGGATTGCTGCTGCGCGCGGCGCAAGATCGGCTATCATGAATGATTCAGCGTCGATTTGGCTGCATCATTGACGTCAACCTCCTTTCACCGCCTCGGCCAGCATTGCACAGATGGGCAAAGTACATACTCACTATGACAACCTGAAAGTGTCGCGCATGGCGCCGCAGGAGGTCATCCGTGCGGCCTACAAGGCACTCAGCCAGAAATATCACCCGGACAAGAATCCGGGCGATGAAAAAGCCGCGCGCATCATGGCCATCGTCAATGGTGCTTACACCACCTTGTCCGACCCCCAGCGCCGCAAGGAGCACGACGAGTGGATCGCGGCCGAGGAATGGGAAGTCGACTGGGTGGAAAGCACGCGCCACGAAGACCATCGCGGCGACAAGGGGCGTCCCGATACCGAGCACTGGCAGCCAGAGACGGTGGACCGTACGCCCCGCAAGCGTAAAGCGCTGGCACGCTGGAAGTGGGGCGCCGCGCTGCTCGGCTGCCTGGCGGTAGGCTGGGTGGGCGGCGCCGTCACGGCCGAGCCGCACTGGCTCGACAAGGCCTGGGGCGGCCGCACGCCGCCCGGCATTTCCCAGGCACGCGCTGCCGCGCCCGCCGCGTCCGATGCACCGCCCGAACCGCACGACGCCCTGGCCGCCGCCGACCGCGCCGGCCTGTCCGACCGCCCGGCCGGCATCAAGATAGTGGCCATGTCGCAGGTGGTGCTGCCCAGCGGCGACTGCGACAACAACGACACCGGCAACCACGCGCTGCCGCTGCTCGCCCCCAACGGCGAACCGTGGCCGCGCCAGTCCGGCTATCTCGACGGTTTTTCGGTCGGCAACCGGGGCGACGACATGCAGCTGATGCTCGACAACGCCAACAACGCCTCGGCCGTGTTCATCAAGGTCTATGACGTCGATCGCCGCGCCAATGTGCGCTACGCGTACGTGCAGGCGCACGACAAGTACATGGTCGATCAGCTGGCCAACGGCAAGTACGAAATCCGTTACCAGAACCTCGACAGCAGTGCGTCCTGCCCGGCGTCCACGGTGCCCGCGCCGAGCCGCGCGGCCGACGCCAACGCGCGCCCGCCCTCGCTGCTCTGATACTTCCATAGCGCAAGTCTCAACCGCCCCGGCAGTGCTGCCCGGCGGGTTGTTGCGCGCGGGTTGGCCGACTTCCATTGGGCTTGTCACCGTGTGGGAATCTGATTATGCTAGGGCAATATCAGCCGCACGTGACTCAACAGGAGATAGTCCGCATGACCGATTCCCACGCCACCGAGGAAGACTGGCTGATCGAGGAAGACGAGGAGCTTCCCCCGCCAGCCTACGGCGGCCCGGAACAGCGCCAATGGCGCGTGCTGATCGTCGATGACGATGTCGATGTGCATGCGGTTACGCGGCTGGCGCTGCGCAATGTGAGCTTCAAGGGGCGTGAGCTGGAACTGTTTTCGGCCTACAGCGGCCGCGAAGGGTTCGCCATCCTGCGCGATACGCCCGACATCGCGCTGGTGCTGCTCGACGTGGTGATGGAAACCGACGATGCGGGCCTGATCCTGGCGCGCCGCATTCGCGAAGAACTCGACAACCAGATCGTGCGCGTGGTGCTGCGCACCGGCCAGCCGGGCCAGGCGCCCGAGCAGCGCGTGATCATCGAATACGACATCAACGATTACAAGGCCAAGACCGAGCTGACCACGCAAAAGCTGTTCACCACGGTGATCTCGTCGCTGCGCGCGTACGAGAGCCTCAATATGCTCGAACGCAGCCGCGCCGGGCTGGGCAAGATCCTCTCCGGCGCCACCAACCTGTACCAGATCCACTCGCTGCGCGAATTCGCCTCCGGGGTACTGAACCAGGTCAGCGCCATCCTCGACGTGGGCGCCGACGGCGTGCTGTGCCTGATGCAGGGCGGCACCGGCGCCACCAGCGTGGTGGCCGCCACCGGCGGCTATGCGACGCTGGCCGACGCCGAGGCCATGCCGCTCGATCATCCGTTATGGCCTACCATCGCCAAGGCCTTCGCCGAAAAGAAAAGCCAGTTCGACCACCCGGCCAACGTGCTGTTCATCCACACGCTGGAAAACCGTGAGGTCGCCATTTCCGTCACGCCGCCCTGGCCGCTGGCGCAGATCCAGCGCGACCTGCTGGAGGTGTTCTGCCAGCGCATTGCGGCCGCTTTCGACAACCTGTACATGTTCGGCCAGCTGCGCAAGGCGCAGGAAGCCACCGTGGTGGCACTGGCGGACCTGGCCGAATTCCGCGACGACACCACGGGCGGCCACGTGCGCCGGGTGCAGCAGCTGTCCACGGCGCTGGCCGAGCGCGTGGCCGAGCGCGGCGCATATGCCGATGAAATCACCCCGCAGCTGCTGGAGATGATCGGCCTGGCCAGCATCCTGCACGACGTGGGCAAGGTCGCCACGCCCGACGCCATCCTGCTCAAGCCCGGTCCGCACACGCCGGAGGAGCGGGTGCGCATGCGCGAACACGCGGGCGTGGGGCAGGCCATCCTCGAGCGCGCGGCCAACATGGTCGATGGCGTGAGCTACCTCACCTACGGCGCCCAGATCGCCGGCGGCCACCACGAGCACTTCGACGGCAACGGCTACCCGCATGGCCTCAAGGGCCGCGCCATCCCGATCGCGGCCAGGATCGTGGCGGTGGTCGATGTCTTCGACTCGCTGCTGCACGAGCGCCCGTACAACGAACCGTGGCCGCACAGCGAGGTGGTGGCGTACATCCGTGAGCGGACGGGCACGCAATTCGATCCGGAAGTCGTGGCGGCGTTATGCGACCTGATCGAGCGCGATCCCACCATCGGTCAGACGCCGGGGTAGAAGGCTGCCTGCAGGCTTGTGCTAGCGCGAGCACGGGACCGCCAAGCCGTCATTCCCGCGTGCGCGGGAATGACGGAGCTGGGGCAAACTATCATCCTGCGCCTGTGTCCGCACCATCGCCTCAAACTGCGCCAGCGGCACCGGCTTCGCAAACAGATAGCCCTGCGCCTCCTCGCACTGCTTGGAGCGCAGGAAGTCGCGCTGGGCTTCGGTTTCCACGCCCTCGGCCACCACGGCCAGGCCCAGCGAATGGGCCAGTGCGATGGTGGCCGCCACGATCACCGCATCGTCGGGATCAGTCTCGATATCCTTCACGAAGCCACGGTCGATCTTGATGCGGTCGATCTCGAACAGCTTCAGGTAGCTGAGCGACGAATAGCCGGTGCCGAAGTCGTCGATCGCCACCTTGATGCCGCGCGCGCGCAATTGTTCGAGCAGCACGCGGCTGCTTTCCGGGTCCTGCATTGCCGCCGATTCGGTAATCTCCAGCTCCAGCAGCGCCGGGTCGATGCCCTGGCTGCCCAGCAGGCGGTCGAGCAGGGGCAGCAGTCCGGGGCCGTGGCACTGGCGCGCCGACAGGTTCACAGCCAGGCGCATCTGCGCCAGGTCGCCGCCGCGCCACGACGCCAGGCGCGCAGTGGCTTCGTGCAGTACCCAGTCGCCCAGCGGCAGGATCAATCCCGATTCCTCGGCGATCGGAATGAAGCGGTCGGGTCCCACCATGCCCAGCTCGGGATGGTGCCAGCGCAGCAGCGCTTCGGCGCCGATGATGCGCGCGGTGGCAAGGTCCACCTGCGGTTGCAGATACAGCTCGAATTCGTGCTGCTCGAGCGCTTGCCACAGCCGGCCTTCGAGCAGCAGCCGCTCGTGGGTGGCAGCGTTCATTTCGGCCGAGAAGAACTGGAAATTGCCGCGCCCCTGGTTCTTGGCCGCGTACATCGCGGTGTCGGCATGGCGCATCAGGGTGCCGGCGTCGACGCCGTCGGACGGGAACATCGCCACGCCCACGCTGGTGCCGCTGTGGATGGTCTTGCCCTGCAAGGTGTACGGGTCGCTCAGCGACTCCACCAGCCGCACGGCGATGTTGGAGGCGTCGTCGGGGCTCACTGCGCCGGACGTGACGATGATGAATTCGTCGCCGCCCAGGCGGGCGATGATGTCCACCTCGCGCAGCAGTTCGCGCAGCCGGTTGGCCACCGCCACCAGCAACTGGTCGCCCACCGCGTGGCCATGGGTGTCGTTGATTTTCTTGAAGTGGTCGAGGTCGAGGAACAGCACGGCAGCGGTGCCTTGCCCGCGCCGCGTTTGCGACAGCAGCTGGTCGAGCCGCAGGTTGAGCGACAGGCGGTTGTCGAGGCCCGTGAGGGCGTCGCTGTGGGCCAGGCGGTGGATACGCTCCTGCGCCTGGTGCTGGGCCGTCAGGTCGTGCAGGATGGCCACGAACAGGTGCTCGTCGGGCAACTCCACCTCGCTCACCGAAATGGCCAGCGGGAATTCGCTGCCGTCGCTGCGCCAGCCCGTCAGCTCGTATTCGTGGGTGACGCCGCAGGCGATCATGCGCAGTAGGCCCGCCGCATCGAGCCCCTCGGCCTCGCCCACGCCGACCGGCACCAGGCGCTCCAGGCGCAGGCGCATCATCTGCTCGGGCGAGTAGCCGAACAGGCGGCCGGCGGCGGCATTGGCCGACTTGAGCCAGCCGTCGCCGTCGACCGTGAGGATGGCGTCGGCGGCCTTGTTCAAAATCGCCTGCAGCCGCGCCTCGCGTTCGCGCAGGCGCGCGGTGCTGTCGGTCACCTGCGCCTGGATGCGCGCGCGTTCGCCGCTGATCAGCAGCATCAGCACGCCCAAGAGGCCGGTGAGCAGCAGGCCCCCGGTCAGCACGGTCCAGCTTTGCCAGCCGCGCTGGAGCATCTGGTAGGCCGGTGTGGGCGCCAGGGTCAGCTCGTAGGTACGGCCGCCAAAGCTCAGCTGGCGGCGGTAGTCGTTGCTACCGGAGGCGCTGGCGCCTGCCGGCAGCGTGTCGCGCAGGATGCGGCTGGAACTGGTGTCGCCCACATCGGTGAAGCGGACCAGGAAGTGCTCGAACTCGGAGCGCTTGAGCGCCTGTTCCAGCAGGGTGTCGAACTGCATGGTGAGCAGCAGGGCGCCGGTGGCGTTGCGCTGGTCGCTGGCGGGATACACGGTCTGCAGCAGCACCAGGCCGGCGCCGGGCAGGTTGCGCACGAACTGCAAAGGCGGGCCCGCCGTGGGCTGGCCGGACTGGATCGCCAGCTCCAGCGTGGCGCGGCGCTGGTCTTCGGACAGGAAGTCCAGGCCCAGGTAGGCGCGCGCATCGGCCGGCTCGATGTAGGTCGCCACAAAATATTTTTCGCGCATGTTTGCCCTGCGTGGGAAACCGGTCAGCGTCGGTTCGCGGATCTCGAAGCCGGGGTCGATATGCTGGCGCGCCCAGGCCTCGAAACCGGCGCGTTCGCTGCCGGCCACCGGCACCAGCCACGACATCGACAGCAGTTCGGGGCGCTGATCCAGGTAGCCGTGCGCCAGGTTGCTGAATTCTTCCGCGTGCAGCGTGCGGTGCGGATCGTCGAGCGCCTTGGCCATGGCGAAAACAAAGCGTTCGTGCTCACTGAACTGCGCTTGCAGCAGGTCGCTGGTCTGCTGCGCCTTGAGGCGGAACGTCTGCATCTGCTGGTTGTTCTCCCAGCGGTCGGCTTGCAGGTAGATGCCGATGAAGGCGGCGGTGGACAGCAGCAATGGCAGGCCGACCAGCAGGCGCCGGCGCGACCACAGCGCGCGCGGACGGCCGATGGCGATCCAGGTCAGCGGCGCGGCCAGCAGGATGCCGATGGAGTCGCCCATCCACCAGGCCAGCCAGTCGCCGACGATGGTGTCGCGCTGCAGCTGGCCCGCCAGTACGTGGCCAGCCAGCGCCACGGTGCTGCTGACGAACGTGACGCCGACAGCCAGCAGGACGAAGCGCGCCACATCGCGCCCGGAACCGATGGCCGGATCGATGCAGTGGCGGAACACGGTACTGCCGGCCCAGGCCTGGAAGGTGGCGCCGGTGGTGGTGGCCATGGCGCACGCCAGCAGCGCCGGCGTGACGGGGATGTGATTGAGCAGGAGCACCAGCAAGTTGACCACCAGGGCGCCAAGCGCCACCGCCGGCAACAGCCGGGCGCCGCCGACGGCGCAGGCGGCCAGGGCGATGCCGGCCGGCAGAAAGATGGGGGAGGCGTAAGCCGGCGGCAGCGCCAGCAGCAGGCCCAGGCGCCCGGCGATCACATAGGCGGCCAGCAGGGCCAGGTTGGCGCACAGCAGGCGCCATGGGTTATTTCCCGACTGATGGTCCAACGAGGGGGCTCCTGGCAGGTGATGGTCGAAAGATTGTATAGGGTTGTTTGGAGGAAATCATCGCCTAAAATTTCAGCATTCAATTCAACTTAAAAACAACACTTGCACTTTTGCAGTTCGTGCAGTTACAATCTCGCCCCGAAGCAGACAGTTAATTGCAACGACACGAAATAATGTCAGGCGCAGTTGACAGGTCAAGGAAGTTGCTTCATACTCTGCGGTTCCTCGCGGAGGGGTGGCCGAGTGGTTAAAGGCGACGGACTGTAAATCCGTTCTCTATGAGTACGCTGGTTCGAATCCAGCCCCCTCCACCAAGTTGTTGCAGTGAGACTGATAGTAGTGAAATGAACGATACCTCGCGGGTGTAGCTCAATGGTAGAGCAGAAGCCTTCCAAGCTTACGACGAGGGTTCGATTCCCTTCACCCGCTCCAGTGTTGTTGCAATGCCGATGCGCAATCAGGGCATCACCGTAGTACACACCGTAGTAAACAATAAGCAGTACCCAATCAGCCCTTTTAGCTCAGTGGTAGAGCACTCCCTTGGTAAGGGAGAGGCCACGTGTTCAATCCACGTAAAGGGCACCAGAATTCGCAGTATGCAGTATCGGCTGCCTTGCGCAGCCTTCAGTGTTTTCAAAGTATACAAGTATTAAGTCAGCAGTCGGGCGTAGGCCCGGGCAATCACCCCACATCGTTAGGAGTCTAAAATGGCAAAAGAGAAATTCGAGCGGACCAAGCCGCACGTCAACGTCGGCACCATTGGTCACGTTGACCACGGCAAGACCACCCTGACCGCTGCAATCGCTACCGTTCTGTCGAAGAAATTCGGCGGCGAAGCTAAAGCCTACGACCAGATCGACGCTGCACCAGAAGAAAAAGCACGCGGCATTACCATCAACACCGCCCACGTCGAGTACGAAACC